>Ga0209278_1000016_pt1 | contig 463093 bp, 439 predicted proteins | sample JI81BgreenDNA_FD_187504 | JGI IMG/M metagenome (GOLD analysis project Ga0209278, IMG submission 187504) | Wastewater effluent complex algal communities from Wisconsin, to seasonally profile nutrient transformation and Carbon sequestration -... | ecosystem: Engineered > WWTP > Effluent > Algae... | reverse complement strand
CAGATGGTACAGTAAGTGTAGCGGCTAATACCCCAGCAGGCACGTATACAGTAGATTACACGGTATGTGAGAACTTAAACCCAAGCAACTGTGCAACAGCGACAGTAACGGTAGAAGTAGCAGCAGCGCCAATAGTAGCCAATGCAGACACCGCAGGTCCAATCAACGGCTTAGACGGAACAGCAGATGCAGGTATTAATGTATTGGATAACGATACGTTAAACGGAGTAGCAGTAGTAGCGGCAGATGTGACTATCACACCAAACACTAACGGACCATTAACGGTTAATGCAGATGGTACAGTAAGTGTAGCGGCTAATACCCCAGCAGGCACGTATACAGTAGATTACACGGTATGTGAGAACTTAAACCCAAGCAACTGTGCAACAGCGACAGTAACGGTAGAAGTAGCAGCAGCGCCAATAGTAGCTAACGATGATGATTACTCTTCAACACCATTTAATGGAGTAGTTGGTGGAATCATTGGAGATATTACAACAAATGATACATTAAATGGAGTTCCAGTAAATGATTCTCAAATTGTAATTACGTTAATTGATAACGATGGAATTGCAGGTTTACAAATTGATGCAAATGGTAATTTAATCATTCCAGCGAACACACCGGAAGGAGCTTATTTAATAGAATATCAAATCTGTGAAATATTAAATCCAACAAATTGTGACAACGCATTCGTATCTATTGTGATTGGAGCTTGTTTAGATTTCGATGAAAACGACTGTGACGGTGACGGAGTTTCAAATGGCCAAGAAACTATTGACGGAACAGATCCTTCTAATTCATGTGATTTAATTGTAGCTAATCAAGATATGGTACCATCTAATGCATGGTTAGGAGAAGATTGTGATGGTGATGGCGTTTCAAACGGTCAAGAAATTACAGAAGGAACAGATTTACTTCAACCATGTAGTTACAATCCTGATAGTGTTACCTTACCACAAGGTGGAGCATGGAATAATGCAGATTGTGACGGTGACGGAGTTTCAAACGGTCAAGAAATTATTGATGGTACAAATGTTCTTGACTCATGTGAATTCATACCAACAAACGTTACCATGCCACAGTCAGAAGACTTCTTGAATGAAGATTGTGATGGAGACGGATTAACAAATGGTGAAGAAATTGGAAATAATCCAAACCAACCAAATGATAGCAACAATAATGGTATACCAGATTTCTTAGAACCAAATAACGGTAACCCAAGCTCTCAAGACGGTATCGAAGTATTCCAATTGTTAACTCCTAATGGTGATGGTGATAATGATGTATTTGTAATCAGAAATATTGAAAACTTTCCGAATAACTCTGTTCAAATTTTCAACAGATGGGGTGTTAAAGTATACGAAACCACAGGATACGGTCAAGGAAATAATTTCTTTAGAGGTGTGTCTGAAGGCAGAGTTACTGTAAATAGATCAGACGAGTTACCAGTAGGAACTTACTATTACATACTTAGATATGTGAATGCTAACGGACAAACAATTTCAAGATCAGGATACTTATATATTAATAGATAAAATTTCTAACGGGGTATGAAAATACCCCAGTTGGAAACTTAAAAATACGTTTATGAAGAAAATTTTTTTAATTCTTGTCTTAGTGGTTTTGAGTAGCGAATCAGTTTTTTCGCAACAAGACGCTCAATACACAAATTATATGTATAACACTATTAATATAAATCCAGCATACGCAGGTTCTAGAGGTGTTATGAGTGTTTTTGGTTTACATAGAAATCAATGGGTTGGTCTAGACGGCGCGCCAGTAACCAATACATTTTCTTTGAATACACCAATAAAGAATTCAAACTTTGGAATAGGTGTTTCTGTTGTGAATGATAGAATTGGTCCTTCTGATGAAAATAATATTTCTGCCGATATTTCTTACTCAATTAATGTTTCAGAAAATTATCAATTATCTTTCGGACTAAAGGCTTCTGCAAATTTATTGAATGTAGATTTTACCAGGTTGAATATTTTTAATCCCGGTGATATCTTGGCTCAAAATAATGTAGATAATCGTTTTTCTCCCAATATTGGAGCGGGTATTTATCTGCATTCAGATAGAACTTATTTTGGTGCTTCAGTTCCTCATTTTCTTGAAACCAAACATTTTGAAGAAGGTTCAAGTTTAGCCTCATCAAGTGTAGCTTCAGAAAGAATGCATTTCTATTTTATAACAGGAACTGTTTTTGACCTTTCAACAGAAATTAAATTTAAACCAGCATTACTTACAAAAGTTGTTAATGGTGCTCCATTACAAGTAGATTTAAGCGCTAACTTTTTGTTCAATGAAAAATTAACAGCAGGTATTGCTTATAGATGGGATGCAGCATTTAGCGCTTTAGTTGGTTTCCAAGTTTCAGACTCTTGGTTTATAGGTTATGGTTACGATATGGAGGTTACAAAACTTGCCGAATACAATTCAGGATCTCATGAAATCTTCTTGCGTTACGAATTGTTCAGAAACTATAGTAAAGTAATTTCTCCAAGATTCTTCTAATTTTTGATAATTATGAAATCGCCATTAACAAAAAGTTTGTCTATGCAAACACCATATATAAAAGGTGATAACATGAATGACCGAATAAAAAATACATTTATGAAAAAAACAGTCAAAATATCAGCATTTTTTCTACTAGTTTTATTCCAATGTTTTTCTGGAATTGCCCAAAACAAAGCAGTTAATAAAGCCGACCAATTATACCAAGATTTTGCATTTATTGATGCTATCGAAATTTATAAAAAAGTAGCTGATAAAGGGTACGAATCTGCTGATTTGTTCCAAAAAATTGGTAATTCCTACTTTTTAAACGCAGATTATACAGAAGCAAATAAATGGTACGAAAAACTATTTGCAATAAAAGATGTACAAGTTGATCCAGAGTATTATTTTAGATATGCTCACACGTTGAAAGCAACAGGAAATCAATCTTTAGCTAACGAATATACAAGAAAATTTATTAAACTAAATGCACTTGATAATCGTGCAGTAGTAGCCGCTAACGTTGATTCTTACTTAGCAGAAATTAAAAACAATTCTGGTAGACAGAATATTACTGATGCTGGAATAAACTCAGCTTACTCAGATTATGGCGGAAGTTTTTATAAAGACTTTTTCGTTTTTACTTCTACTCGTGATACTGGCGGCGTTTCTAACGTAAAACACAAATGGACAAACCAGTCGTTCTCAAGTTTATATGCTGCTAAAATAACTTCTGAAGGAAGATTAACAGACGCAGAACCTTTTTCTAAGAAGATTAATTCAAAATTTAATGAGTCTTCAGCTGTTTTTACTGCCGACGGAAATACAGTTTTCTTCACCAGAAATAACTATACTAACAAGAAAAAACGAACAGACAAAAATGACAATATGTTATTAAAACTGTACAAATCTACTTTTTCTGATGGTAAATGGTCAAAAGCTGAAGAACTTCCTTTCAATAGCGATGAGTACAGTTGCGCACACCCAGCATTGAGTCCTGATAATAAAATATTATATTTTGCTTCAGATATGCCAGGAACACTTGGAATGTCTGATATCTTTAAAGTAACTATTAATTCTGATGGTTCTTTTGGACAACCAGAAAACCTTGGCTCACAAATCAATACCGAAGCTAGAGAAACTTTCCCATTTGTATCTTCTGAAAACGAATTGTATTTTGCTTCAGACGGTCATTTAGGTCTTGGGGGCTTAGATGTTTTTGCTACCAAAATTTTGGAAAATAATAGTTTTTCTAAAGTATTTAACGTGGGAACACCTGTAAATAGTCAGTTTGATGACTTTGCTTATATTTTTGATAGTAATTCTAAAAACGGTTTCTTTTCTTCAAATAGAGAAGGAGGTAAAGGTTTTGACGATATTTATAAATTCACCGAAACAAAACCATTACCGCTAGAATGTAAGCATGAAATTGCAGGTATAGTAGTCGATACTGAAACCAGTGAAACTGTTGCTAACGGTCAAGTACAATTGTATGATGCCGAATTAAATTTATTGGAAGAACAATATACAAAAGCTGATGGGTCATACGAATTCAAAGATTTAGAATGCGATAAAGAATATATTATTAGAGTCGTTACCAAAGATTTTGAACCTTCTGAAAGCAGAATCAAAACATCTAATAAATCTGGAAAAGTTACTGTTTCTCCATCTTTAGACAAGAAAGTTAAGAAAGTTGCTGTTGGCACAGATTTAGCTAAAACGTTCAATATTAAAATTATCTATTTTGATTTAGATAAATATAATATCCGAAAAGACGCTGCTTTGGATCTTCAAAAGATTGTGGAAGTTATGAAAGCAAACCCAACAATGCACATCGATGTTCGTTCGCATACAGATAGCAGACAAACTAACGATTATAACATGAAACTTTCTGATAGACGCGCAAAAGCAACAATTGCATGGATGATCAAAAACGGAATTGACGCAACTAGATTAACTGGAAAAGGTTATGGGGAATCAATGCTTGTTAACGAATGTGCAGATGGTGTAACTTGTTCAGAAGAAAAACACCAAGAAAACAGACGAAGCGAATTCATTATTACAAAAATGTAATAGTTTATACTTTATTTTGAAACCTCATTAGTTTTGCTAATGAGGTTTTTTTTTACATTTCTTTCAAGCAAAAGACCTTAAACCATCATAATCATAGATTTTTATTTCATGATTTTATTTTAGAATTCTAATTGTGTATAAAAAGTTAAAAAGTTTTTTAATTCCAATAAATAAAAACAAATTTCTTGTTACTTTTGCAAGTAGTTATTAAACACTTAAGTTATGGTTAAAGACTTATTCGAAAGAATTCAAAAAAATAAAGGACCATTAGGAAAATGGGCTTCGCAAGCAGAAGGATATTATGTGTTTCCAAAATTAGAAGGTGAACTTGGCCCAAGAATGATGTTCCACGGTAAAAAGATTTTAAATTGGAGTATCAATGATTATCTTGGTTTAGCTAACCACCCTGAAGTAAGAAAAGCTGATGCTGATGCAGCTTTAGAGTACGGTGCTGCTTACCCAATGGGTGCCAGAATGATGAGCGGTCATACAAATTATCACGAACAATTAGAAAACGAATTAGCTGCATTTGTTCAAAAAGAAGCCGCTTATTTGTTGAATTTTGGTTACCAAGGCATCATGTCTTGTATAGACGCATTGGTTACAAAAAATGATATCATAGTTTATGATGTTGATGCTCATGCCTGCATTATTGATGGTGTTCGTTTACACATGGGAAAACGTTTTACCTACAAGCACAATGATTTAGAGAGTATGGAGAAAAACCTGCAAAGAGCTACAAAAATGGCTCAGGAAACAGGTGGTGGTATTCTTTTTATTACAGAAGGTGTGTTTGGAATGCGAGGCCAACAAGGAAAACTAAAAGAAATTGTTGCTCTTAAAGAAAAATATAACTTCAGATTGTTAGTTGACGATGCACATGGTTTTGGAACTCTTGGAAAAACAGGAGCTGGAGCAGGAGAAGAACAAGGTTGCCAAGAGGGAATTGATGTTTATTTCTCAACGTTTGCAAAATCTATGGCAAGCATTGGAGCTTTTTTAGCCGCTGATAAAGATGTTATTGATTATTTAAAATACAATTTACGTTCTCAAATGTTTGCAAAAGCATTACCAATGATTCAAACCGTGGGTGCATTAAAACGTTTGCAATTATTAAGAGATAATCCGGGATTAAAAGATAAGCTTTGGGTGAACGTAAATGCATTACAAAACGGACTTAAAGAGAAAGGTTTTAACATTGGTGATACAAATACATGCGTAACTCCAGTTTATCTTGAAGGTTCAATTCCAGAGGCTATGGTAATGGTTAATGATTTACGTGAAAATTACGGCATTTTCCTTTCAATTGTTGTGTATCCTGTTATTCCAAAAGGAATTATCTTATTAAGAATGATACCAACAGCTTCTCACACATTAGAAGATATTAATGAAACATTAACTGCTTTTGAAGCCATCCGTGAAAAATTAGAAAACGGCACTTACAAACAAATTGCAGAAGCTAATGTTGTAAATATGGAACAATAATTTTTATTGTTTTAATCATGAAAAGTCTTGGGAAACCAAGGCTTTTTTTAATTTGAGATTACATCATTCTCAACTTCTGAGCTAATACTATCTTTTTTCACAATTGGTCTATACTTCTTTTTCACGGGTAAAATAACATCGATAATGCTGTTGTAAGGGTCATCCTCTGTTGGTGTTTTAATAAATATTTCCAAATATTTTCCGTTGAAGTCTTCTTCATATTTGTTTTTTTCCAAATAAGCTGTTGCTTTCTCCATTAATTCTTTTCTGTGTAATTTGATATCACCAATTAAACGGATTTTAAGAGAAAGAAATTGGGCTAAATTTCCGCCTGTAATTTTTGGATTTGTGGTAGATACAATTTCTTCTTCAATTTCGTAGCCAAAAGAATACACCACTTTATTATTGGTTTCATCCCAACGATGCACCACAACAAAAGGATTGTTCTTTGTTTGGATTAAATTTGAAGTTAAAAAAGTTTCAACATTTTTTTTGGTTTTTAGAACTTGGGTATCAAAATTAGGGAGTGTTGTACTGTCTTTTTGTTGAATATAATTTAATTCAGGAAATTCTGAAAAACCAAAAATGGTTATGCTGTATTCGTTTTTTCTCTCGGTTAAGCTAATTTCTAAAGCAGCAATACTTTTATGTATAGATTTTTCAATTTTGGTACTAACTTTTTCAAATAAAAGATTGTTTATTTTTTCAAAGAAACTAAGTTTTCCATTAAAAATCCATTGCAAACTGGTGTTTTTTTGTTTTGTTTTTAGAATAATTAAACTTTCTTGCTGTTGATTATTAACAATTAATTTTTGCTTAATGGTATCTTTCGTAGCTAAGTATTTTGTTAGTAATTGAATTTTTGAATCTTCTTTAATCCATGAAGCACTATTTTTTTTTGCATCTTCCGAAAATTGATAGGTAGAATCAATTGGAGCTAAAAAAAACCATTGGTTCATATTTTTTGAATTCGTGATAAATTTTAGAATCAAATCTTTATCATAAGCAATTTCTGAATCAACTTTAATTGTGTATTCAGATTTTAAAGTGACAATAAAAACACTGAAAGAAATTGAAAATAAAAGAAGTAACAGTGCAATATATTTAGAGATTTTCATGGAGTTTCAAGGTTAGAAATTATCCTTCATTTGCTTTCATAACCACTTTGATGAGGAAGAGTAAACCAATGAAAATTAGAAAACCTAATAAAACCCACTGGGTTCCTTTGTATTGGTTTTTTAGAGCTTTCAAATCTTTTTTGTAAACCAGTGTTAAAGTTACAACAAATGCTACTACAAAAAATATTGCAAAATAAGTTTGACCTTCTGAAAACATAATAGTTATTTTACACAAAAATAGGAAATCATTTAATTATATATTAATTTGAATGAAAAAAAAATAAAATAATGAAAATGTAACAGAAATGTTTTATTAATTAGTTTTTGTTTTTCCTTTTTTGGTAAAATTAAATGTTTTTAATCCATTTTTGTACTTTTACTTAGTTTTTGAATTTTATTACATAAAATAGAGAATTACCAAAATTTATAAGGACATAAAAGCAAAAATTATAATTATTACCAAAATAAAAAATAATGAAAAAACAAATTGAAGCCGTTACCTTATTTCATAAGACTTACGGATTAGGAATTAGTGAAACACCAAAGGCAAGTTTAGGAAAAGATAAAAATGAACTCCGTTTTCATTTGATGAAAGAAGAAAACGAAGAATATTTTGAAGCGGTTCAAAATAATGACTTAGTTGAAATTGCTGATGCACTTGGCGACATGTTATATATTTTATGTGGCACTATTATTGAGCACGGTTTGCAACACAAAATTGAAGCCGTTTTCGATGAAATTCAACGAAGTAATATGAGCAAATTAGATGAAAACGGAAAACCAATTTACAGAGAAGATGGCAAAGTAATGAAAGGACCAAATTACTTTAAACCTAATATCTCAAAGATTTTGAATAACGATAATTTAATTTAAATAAAATAGGCTGTTTAAATTTTGATTTAAAATAAGTAGTGATGAATTCAAATCTACAATACAACAAATCAATTTTTAAACAGCCAATAAATTATTTATGAATCTTTTATTTCCTTGTCTAAATACTCTTGAACAATCTCAATAGCATTGGTAACAACGTCACTTAGTGCTGTAATAAAACTTCCATCCTCGGCACTTTTTATTGCATGCTCTAAAGCTTCAATCTCTTTTTTGATGATTTCAAATGTTGGTTTTTTTCCGGATGTTTCAATCCCTTCCATGATTAAAGCATTAATTTCTTCTTCAGTTCTGCCTCTCAAGTGTTTTTCTTGTCTAATTATAATGTGATCAAACATTCTAGCAGCAATTGAGGCACATTCTCTAATGTCTTCATCTCTTCGGTCTCCCACGCCAGCAATTATACCAATTTTTTTAGTTGCCTCAACGGATGATAAAAAGTCTTCTACGGCTCGATATCCTGCAGGATTATGTGCAAAATCAATTAATACTTTGAATTTTTTGAACTCAAAAATATTCATTCTTCCGGGAGTTTGAGCAGCACTTGGTAGGAAAGTTTGTAAAGACAAACTAATATCTTCCGTTTTAAATCCACGTAAATACGCGGCTAATGTTGCTGCTAAAACATTGGCTATCATGAATTTTGCCTTACCGTTCATGGTTAAAGGAACTAAAGTAGCTTTTTCTACTCTAATTTTCCAATCGCCTTTTTTGATAGTTATGTAATCGTTTTCATAAACAGCTACAATTTTTCCTTCTTTGGCTAATTGTTTTACGATTTCCGTATTTTCATCCAAACTAAAATAAGCTACATTGCAATGTAAGTCTTTGGCAATCTTCATGCAGTATTCGTCTTGAGCATTTAAAATAGCCCAACCTTCTTTGCTCACACTATTAACAACAGTTGCTTTTACTCTGGCTAAGTCTTCTAAAGAGTGAATGTCGTTTAACCCTAAGTGATCTTCTTGAATATTGGTGATAATTCCAATGTCGCATCTGCTAAATCCTAGTCCAGATCTCAAAATGCCGCCACGAGCTGTTTCTAAAACGGCAAATTCAACCGTTGGGTCTTTTAAAATATACTCAGCCGAAATAGGTCCGGTGGTATCTCCTTTTTCCATCATATGGTTTTGGATGTAAATACCGTCTGATGTGGTAAAGCCAACTTTTAATCCATTATTTTTTACAATATGTGCTATTAGTCTGGTAGTAGTGGTTTTTCCATTAGTACCCGTTACGGCGATTATTGGAATTCTACTTGGTTTTCCAGGAGGATATAGCATATCAATTACGGGTGCAGCTACGTTTCTTGGCAATCCTTCTGATGGTGCTAAATGCATTCTAAATCCTGGAGCTGCATTTACTTCAAGAATACAACCTCCGTTTTCTTTTAGAGGTTGGGTTAAATTGGTTGCCATAATATCAATTCCACAAATATCTAAACCAATAACCCTTGAGATTCGTTCACAAATAAAAATATTTTCTGGATGCATCATGTCTGTAACATCAATCGATGTACCTCCTGTACTTAAATTAGCTGTAGATTTCAAATAAACTACTTCATCTTTTTTGGGAACAGTTTCTAGAGTATAATTTAATTTGGTTAACAAATCCATAGTATCTCTATCTACATCAATTTGGGTTAAAACATTTTCATGACCATAACCACGTCTTGGATCTAGATTGGTTTCGTCAATGAGTTGTTGGATATTTTGTTTGCCATCGCCAATAACATGAGCGGGTTCTCTTTTAGCAGCCGCAACTAATTTATTATTTATGATTAAAACCCTAAAATCGTAACCTGTAATGAATTTCTCTACAATAACTCTTCGACTGTAATTTTTAGCATACGCTAAGCCGGCAACAGCATCTTCCCATTTGGTAACATTAATAGAAGCTCCTTTTCCATGATTACCATCTAAAGGTTTAATAACAATAGGATACCCAATTTTTTTAATTACGTTTTCTAAATCTTCTTCATCTACACAAATGCCACCACTTGCTACAGGAATTGATGCCATTTCAAGCATTCGTTTAGTTTCTTCTTTGTTACAAGCAATGTCCACAGCAATATGGCTGGTTTGACAAGTAATTGTAGCTTGAAAACGCATTTGGTTTACTCCGTATCCTAATTGTACCAATGAATTTGTTCCTAATCGAATCCAAGGAATATCTCTAGAAACAGCTTCTTCAACAATACTTCCAGTTGATGGACCAAGACGAACACGTTCTCGAATTTCGCGCATTTTTTGAATATCTGCTTCCACATCATAAGGGGTTCCTGCAATTAAAGCTTCTGCAATAGCTACTGAACTTTCAGCGGCAAATAAACCAACATTTTCCTCAGTGTAACTAAAAACAACATTATAAACTCCTGGAGTTTTGGTTTCTCTTGTACGACCAAAACCTGTATCCATTCCCGCTAATGTTTGGATTTCTAAAGCAATATGTTCAATTACATGACCCATCCAAGTGCCTCGGTCCACGCGCATAAAAAATCCGCCTCGGCAACCTTCAGAGCAGCGATGCTCAATCATTGTTGGAAACATGGCTTCAATACGTTCTCTAAAACCTTCAATTTTATTGGTTGGAAATTCCTCCATTTCTTCTAAGTCTAAACGCATTTGAATTAACTTTTTACGCTGTACACTCCAAATATTCGGACCTCTCAAGGCTTGTATTTTTAAAATTTTCATAGAATAATGTTTAGTTTTTGTAGTTTCTTTTTAGTAAAATCTTCTAAATTGTTTATTTTTAAACGCGCTACTTAATTTTATTTCAATAAATAATGATTTTGTTAAAAATATAAAATAATATCAAATATTGCTACACTTTGTGAAGAAAAATGAAAAACAGAAAAAAACAACTCTTTTTATAGCCAGGATTAAAGATTTGTTTGATTTGTTAGCGATTTACTTAAATGTTTGCAAAAGTTTTTCGAATACTCCTTTTTTTGGTTGTTCACGTATTAAGAAATAGTTATTTTTACACCATGGAAATACAAGGAAAATTAATCATAATTGGTGGTGCTGTTGATAAAGGCAGCTTTACCGAAAAAAATATAGACAAAGATTCATCAAAAAATTTGAATTTCTTTGAAGCTGGAATTTTGAAAAGAATCATTCAAGAATCAAAAAATAAAGAGCAATCAAGAATTGAAGTAATTACTACTGCATCAAAAATTCCAAGAGAAATTGGTCCTGAATATGTAAAAGCATTTAGTCATTTAGGAGCAACAAATGCCGATGTTCTTTATATAGAAAAAAGAGAACAAGCCTCAGAACCAGAAATCTTAGAGCGTTTAAAACAAGCAGATGTGGTCATGTTTACAGGAGGCGATCAATTACGATTAACTACTATGCTAGGCGGAACTCCTTTTGACGAAATTTTAATCGATAAATATAAAAATACTGAATTTATCTACGCTGGAACTTCGGCTGGTGCTGCTGCGGCTTCTAATAGTATGATTTACCAAGGAAGCAGTTCAGAAGCGCTGTTGAAGGGCGAAGTCAAAATTACCTCAGGCTTAGGTCTTATTGATGATGTAATTATCGATACACATTTTGTTCAAAGAGGTAGAATTGGCCGCTTGTTTCAAGCTGTGGTGAGTAACCCAAAAGTACTAGGGATTGGTCTAGGTGAGGATACAGGATTGTTAATTACCAATGGACGCCAAATGCAAGCAATTGGTTCGGGTCTAGTTATTTTGGTAGATGGAAGAGAAGTGAAAGATACTAATTTGACTCAAGTAGAATTAGGCCAACCTATTTCAATTAATCACTTGGTTACTCATGTTATGAGCCAAAATGACACATTTGATTTAGATACATTTAAAATGACAATTCATTCGTCACAATACGTTTAATTTATTAAAATAATTTTGGAACACAGATTAAAGAAATTTTTAAAATTTATATAATTTCTATAATCTGTGTTCCTTTTTGATTAACGGTTATGTCAAAAATAATAATACACGGCGGTTTTTTTTCAGAATCATCAACAAGTTTAGAAACTAAAATTGCGAAACAACAAGCACTTTTAAGAATTGTCAAAGATTCCTATGCTTACTTGCAAACCCATTCTGCATTAGAAACAGTGGTATATGCTGTTTCATTACTAGAAGATGATGCATTATTTAATGCTGGAATTGGTTCCCAAATTCAATCTGATGGTAAAATACGAATGAGCGCTTCGTTGATGGATGGCACTTCTCAAAAAATGAGTGGCGTTATCAATATTGAAGCAGTTAAAAATCCAATCCAAGTTGCCCAAGTGTTACTGAACGAAGAAGACCGAATTCTAGGAGGAAGTGGTGCTACTAATTTTGCAAGAAAGCATGGTTTTGCATCTTTTTCTACCGAAATTCCTCAGCGTAGAGCTGAATATGAAGCTAAAATAGCCTCGTTTGGAACAGGAACTGTAGGTTGTGTTGCATTAGATAAAGAAGGAAAAATTGCGGTAGCCACTTCTACAGGTGGAAAAGGTTTTGAAATTCCTGGAAGAGTTTCAGATTCTGCAACCGTAGCCGGAAACTACGCTAATGAATTTTGTGGCGTAAGTTTAACAGGTGTAGGTGAGGACATCGTAAGTGGTGCTGTAGCAGCAAAAATTGTAACCCGTGTTACCGACGGATTTTCAATAGAAAAAGCTTTCGAAAAAACCTTTGATGAGCTAACTCCTTTTGACGGATTTGCTGGAGCCATTGGAATAGATAAACAAGGAAATATCTTTCATCAAGATTCACATCCAAGTATGGTTTTTGCCAGTTTTGATGGGGAAATTGAGAAGGTTTTTGAATAGAAATTATAGGAAATTTGTCATTCTGATCTTGTTTCAGAATCGTAATAGATTTCACAAAACAAGCTCTGAATTAAGATAATAAGGTTCAATTAAACTCAATTTCAAATTTTGGTGTAAGACGTTGGTAATTGTAAACTCCTTGATTTTTAAATACACAAGGTATAGAGAACTATCACCTATTACCCATAACCTATTACCCAAAACCCATTCCCCATTAAAATTTCCAAAACAAAATGCGACTCACTTTATTTCCGTGTTGCATTTCTACAATTTGGTACGAAGCTTTTACTTTTTTAAGATGCGAAAGCAACGGTTTCAAATTATCCTTTTTAGAAACTAATGACGAAAACCATTTCACTTGTGCTTTAAAATGCACGCTTTCATAAATCATATTGGTAATAAAAGACAATTCACCACCTTCGCACCAAAGTTCGGAGTTCACGCCACCAAAGTTTAAGGTTGGTTTTTTATCTTCGGAAATACCTAAGTTTTTGTTCTTTCGAATGGTGCCTTTATTAGCTTTTTCTTTGGAACTATGAAAAGGCGGATTGCAAATCGTTAAATCAAAAGTATCATCGGGTTGAATAATATTTTTAAAAATAGCTCTTTTAGAAGTTTGCAAACGCAACGCAACATTTTCACGCAATTTCTGATTGGAATTAATATTGTTTTTTGCCGAAAGAAACGCTTCTTTGTCAATTTCACTTGCCACAAATTTCCAATCATATTCCGTTACTCCAATGATAGGATAAATACAATTGGCTCCTGTTCCAATGTCTAAAACCTGAATTCGATGTTTGGTATGTAAAGTACCAAAAGTAGCTTCCAAAACATCCGCAGCACGATGGATATATTCTGCCCGACCCGGAATAGGCGGACAAAGAAATCCTTTGGGAATATCCCAATTTTTCAAACCATAAAAATGCAACAACAACGCTTTATTCAACGCTTTCACCGCATCAGGATTAGCAAAATCAATAGTTTCGGTACCAAATTGATTCACCGCAACAAACGACTCCAACTCAGGATTAGCCTTAATTAAAGTTTTGAAATCGTAGGTTCCGTGGTGTTTATTTTTTGGATGAAAGCCTGAAGTTTTTATAGTAGTCAAAGTGAAATAATTTGGTGTAAAGGTATTGAATTTTGAAGAAGGTTATTAAAGAATAATTGATAAAAGATTTTTATATTTGATTATATTTATTAGTAAGCCTTATTGTAAAAATAAAATGAAAAAAATAATATTTTTATTTATTGGATTATTACTATCCTGCTCTGTAAACAAAATTGATTTTTCACAATTTGAAATATCTGAATTTGAACGAAATGGATATTCAATTTATTTGGATAATAACCTAATTAATTTGACAAATACATACTTAAACAATGATAATATATTGAGGGTAAATCAAAACAAATCGAGCAAAAAGGTAGAAATAATAAGAAAAGATAAAAACACAATTTTCATTCCTATAAATGATTTACTAAATCAAAAAAAATATAATACTAAGATAGACCGTATTATTATAAATAATATTCAAATTGATAGCTCGGAAATTTCAAGAGTAAAGTTTGAGGTTGGTTCTATAAAAGAAATCCGATTACTAACACAGAAAGATTATCATGGAAAAGAATATGATGATTTGCCTCAAGTAAAAGAAATAATTGGTAATGGAATGCTTGTTATTAATACAATTGACTGACATAATAAAAAAATCTAAAAGTTTAAAGCACATTCCGTATACATAAAAACTATGATATAATCATGAATAAATATTTCATTTTAATTTTAGTCATCTTTTGTAGTTCATTCGGCTTTTCACAACAAGTTGAAAGCGTTTATTTTTTTAAAAGAGAAAAAAAACAAACTTTTAAGAAACATAAAATATCTTATGTTGAAACTAAATTAGATAGTTTAGTGTTGTATACAAATGGTGATTTTTATAGAAGAATTAGCTATGCGCAATATGATAACTTTGGTTTTGAAGAGCAAAAAGGAAAATGGAAACTCGAAAACGAACAGTTACATTTAAAATTACAAAGTAAAACAAATATTTCGTCATTTAATTGGGTAGAATCTTCAGGGGATTTTAGTTATCAGGTTAGAAAAAATAGCTTAATTCCAATAAATTATAATGCTGTTAGAGTTTTTGCAACTGAAAAATTAAAAGCAGTTCGATAGATTACTATTTTTATCTTTAAGGTTGTTTCTTATTAACCATATAGTGAAAGAATTAATAATTTCAATAAATTTTATCAACTAAAATAAACAATTTTCATTGAATAAAAAATACAATATTGAATTAAATAAAGTGAAAATTGGAACAACCAATTTTGAGTTTGCTGATGTGCCAATGGGAGTTGTTCATGGTAAGATTTATTTTGAAAATATTGAATCTCCTTATGAACATTTTAAAAATCATTGTACTAAGTTTGATGTTCAATTAATCGATAATGACTCTAATTTGAAGTCAATTGATACTGGAATAATTCCTGATTTAAAAGTGTTTTTAGAAAACGGAATAGAGCTAATAGGTTGGGGAGCTTCAATCATTGGGATGGATAATGTTGACTATGAAATTCAATTTAGTGGAATATCAGCTGAAATAATGCAAACGGAATTCAAACATCATTTTGATGAGTATTATGGATAAATTGTAATAATCTGAAAACCCCGATAGCACAAAATCCCATTCCGTGCCTACAATCAAAAAACAAAGATTTAATTTATTTCAAAATAGAAAAAGCCATTCCAACCTTTGGTCTGTTTTTTGTATCCTAGTTATAAAATGGCATCATGAAAAAAATTATTCTATTTCTTCTTTTCTCCTTTTTACAAAACGGATTCGCACAGGAACTCATTGGAAATTGGAATATAAGCCCAATGTTAACCCGTACAACTGTTGAAGAATTTACCATATTTCCAGTTCAAAATCATTATAAATTTGGAACAAAACTCGCATTAAATGCTGACGGCACTTTTGTAAGTTACCGAATTCCAGGTTGTGGTTTGGATGAATTTCCACCTTCTGTTTTTGGGAAATATAAAATTATTGATGAAAATTACATTAGTTTTTTCTTAGAAAAATTAGTGGAAGAGCAAACAGTTGAAGTAAATAAAGATATTGGAACCTTTTATTACTACAAAAAAGATGACGGATTTGTACTTTCAAAAAGCAAAGGAAATCTCATTCAAGATAAACTCGTAGTCAACTATCGCGATTTACTAACTTCTAAAGAAAATGAAATTAAACTTTTTACAAATATTTTGGAATGGAAACCCACGTTGTTTACCACTGAAGAAGCTATAGTTTCCAATTGTTTATTGGCAAACAAAATAAAGAAATTCAAAATTCTTCACGGCCAATTGGTGAAATATTACCGACAAAAAATCTTTATTATTCAAGTGGAAGATTCCTATCGCTATGTAATTTATGATGCAGCTAACAACCAAGTGGCTTTACTCGATGAAAGCAAGATCGCAGAAGTTGATGCTTTGGTTTTTAAAATCGATACCAACAAAAAATGGAAAACAAAAATCTTAAAGGAAACATTGATTCCTAATAGCACAACATCAGAAAACAATACATTAACGGCCTTTCTTAAAAATAGTAAAATTCAAAAAGTAGTGTATAACCAATATTTTGTTCATGGTGGAGGTTGGTTCACAACAATATATTTCGAAAACGAACAACCAGTTTATGTTGAGTTTATTCAAAAAGTGTTGTATGATTCAGACGAACGAATCTCAAAATTAGGGTGTTATATTCTTATTGGAAATGATAACAGCAAAAAAGTGGTTACCAAAAAATATCAGATGGATACAGGAGAATTATATTTCCCAAAAACACATTTTGAGCGTGCATTACGTGATGTAAATACCCAATTAAACAAACAAATTCAGTAACTTTAGGTTTTGAAACATAAATGAAACATCTTATTTATATATCATTTTTCTTTTTCCCAATTTTATCTTTTGGACAACAAACTTATAAAATTACCGAAGGAGATTTGGAGTTTATTGTGCCAGGAAAAGGAATATTCATAAATATGAACAATCAAATTTTTAAATTGAAATTGGAAAATATTTCTGATTACGAAGAAATTTCCAAAGGTTTCAAATATGAATTACAAATTACAACACCTGAAGAAATTGAAAAAATAAAAACAGATACAAACACCATTTTTTCTAAAGAAATACTAAAATATAACTTCAATAAATTAAACAAAACAAAATTTGTTACCAAGGTAAACAATGACGATAAGTATCAATTGGTTCAATATAATAAAGATTTTTTTTCTATTGCAATTTTAGAAGATTCGTTTCAAAAACCAAGAAACGAATACCTACTTCATTATTGCATTTTAGACTTTGGTAATGGAAGGAAAATCATTTACCATTCCGAAGGTTACATTATTCCTACTAAAGAAAAACTTAACTTTTATTTCGAAAATTATAACTTGAATAATGCTTTTGAAAATTACTCATTTGTTAATTTCAATAAACTAAATGCAAACGAACTTCATTTACTCTCATCAGATTTAGAGTTAAACAGAGATTTTTATAAAATTGATACGGTAAAAAATAAAAAACTTAGCATTAAAAATTATTATAATGAAACTATCATAAACAAATCGTTTGATTCCATTGCTTTTAATTCATTTTTTATAATTGGCTACAACAATAAAAAGATTGATATTTACAATTACACATTTGAAAGACTAAACTTAAAAAATGTAAAAGCAGTTAGTTTCAATAAGTTTTATCCCAATCTACAGATTATTCAAAATAATATATTGAGAACTATTAATTTAAAAGGTAGCGATTATAAGAATGAAGATTTAGTTGTTTTTCCTAGTTTTAATCATTTTTTTCCAGCGCAAGAAGCTTCACTTCATGTCACTCAAGAAAATGGGCAATTTTATATTCAATCAGATGATTTTTATTATATTTTAAAAAGCTTTCAAAGTTTTGAAAATAAATTCAGAGTTATTGATTCTGACATATATGAAAGTATCGAACATTTGAATGAAGATAAATTTATTACACTAAATTCTGAAATGAATAATTACCAAGTGGAAACACCTATTCTTATGTATACAAAATTAAAAAATGGAAAATACAACTTAAATACAATTGACTTTTTAATTGACCCAAAAATAGATGAACAAAATATAGTATTAAATAATTTACTACCGAAAAATTTAGATTCAATTGTGTCATTAAATCAAGGTTTGTATAAAATTTCAAAAGATAACTTATTTACATATTTTCCATTAGTGAAAGAAATAAAATACAAAAAAATCGAAGCTTTTCAAGGAAACTTTACTCGTTTTGAATTACCAAATGGCCAAAAAGGTTGGTTAAATAAAGAAGGAAAGGAATATTTGGATGACTAAATCAAATACAAAAATTAAAATGAAAAAAGTAACAATAATTGTACTTGCTATCTTTAGTATGTCTTTTGTTAGAAGTGAATCACCTGTGGCTGTTTCTCAGAGTAGAGCATTACTAACCGCTGATGTGATTTTTGAAGGACAAGTTATAAAATACGACAATACAGAAGTTACCATCGAAATAATAAAGCCAATTTGGAACGACTTAAAGAATAAAGCAATTTTAAAACAATCAGAATTAGTATTACCTCGTAGTAGTAAAACTCATTATTCATTGAGAGGACAAATTCCAGATGTCAATCAAAAAGCAATTTTTGCTTTAAAATTTGATCCCAAAACCAAAAAACTGAAGCATTTTTTTTATGATTGGTATATTACAAAAATACAATACAGAGCTTCACAATATTATATTGCAGGAAAATATAGTAAAGCTGAACAACAATACATTTCATCAGAAGAAGTAATTTTAGGAATAAAACTTTTAAGAAATAGTTTTCATAAAATTGAGGAACTTTTCCCCGAACGCGCTCCTGTGAAATCAAAAGTTGCATTAACTACAATTGAAAAATCAAAAGAGAGCAATGATGCAGCAAAAATTTGGATAGAAGATATCGAAGCATACAATGCAGCTTTAACCGAGTAAACAATTTCAAATGAAACAATTACTTTACATATCATTTTTCTTTTTCCCAATTTTATTTTTTGGACAACAAATTACAGTAAGCGGAAAAGTTACCGATGGGAAAACAGGAGAACCAATTCCTGGAGCAGAAGTTCGTATTTATAAAACAAACAACGGTTGCAATACAGATATAGATGGAAATTATGTTTTAAAAGCCACATTAAACGATACATTAGTTTTCAGTTTCACAGGGATGAAACTTCAAAAAATAAAACTTGAAAAGCAAGAAATTCATATAAAATTATTTGAAATTGATCCAATTCATGAATCTTTTGGTCCCTATTATTATCCCAGAATTAAAAAGTTGGAAGTAACAACAATAGTTACTAAAGAAGACATTGAAAACGCAAATAATCCAAAATATGTATTTAAGAAGAATGCAAAAAACAATAGGTTTGTGATTTATGTTTCAGAATTAACTCCCAATGAATTAACCAATGAAGATTTTGAATTTCAGCAAAAATATAACGTAAAGTATTCGTTCATTGGAAGTCATAAATTAGAATTCGTTAGCAAGTACAACAAACTAACCTTCAAATACCTGAAAAAGAAATTCAAAAACATTTGGAAAAATGAAATCAGAAAAGATGCTGTTGGTTTAAAAAAAGAACATAAGTACTTTTAATTACTGCTATCTATTAAAACCTTTAATTATGAAAAATAATATATTACAAACTATTATTTGTGTTTTACTATTATCTTGTTCGTCTCAAACTAAAGAATTTTCCTTGATTGGCGAATGGAAAGAAATTGAGTATCGCGGAAGTAATGGAGCAGATGTTTTTGTACAGAAAATCAATAAAGGAAGAACTTTTATTTTTGAAAAATCCAATAAAGTAAATATTGTTAAAGATGGTTTGGTAACAATTGGGAATTACCAAATTAAAGGAGACAGTCTTCAAATTTCATTACCTAATGAAGACAACTTTTTTCTATTATTTTATCAAGAAAATGGTAATTTAGCACTTAATCCAATGACTGAAAAATATGAAATTATTTGTGATGAAGGTTGTGCTTATGTTTTTAAGAAAATAAAATAGTTTTAAAAAAAATCAACAAAAAACCCCGATTTTCATCGGGGTTTTCTGTATAAGTAAAATCAATTGGTTTGACAAACGTTTATTTAATTTTATTTACAATAGCAGCAAAAGCTTCTGAGTGATTCATCGCTAAATCAGCAAGAACTTTACGGTTCAATTCGATATTGTTAGCTTTGATTTTACCCATGAATTGTGAATAACTCATTCCGTGTAATCTTGCACCAGCGTTAATACGCATAATCCATAACGCACGGAAATTTCTTTTCTTTTGCTTTCTATCACGGTAAGCATACATCATTGCTTTTTCTACCGCGTTTTTAGCTACTGTCCAAACGTTTTTACGTCTACCAAAGAAACCTTTGGCTTGTTTCATTATCTTTTTTCTTCTAGCTCTTGAAGCTACTCTGTTTTTTGCTCTTGGCATAATTTTAAATGTTTTTTGTAGTAAGGCGGTTTTTCAACACTTCTAAACTCAGTACTTTGTACTTTTAACTTTACATTTCGTACTTGGTTAAGCCCACTCCAGGGTTATTAATTAATTTGTAACCAAACAACTAATTAAATAATATTCAATTGTTGTTTAATGCTTTTCTCATCTGTTTTGTGAACCAAAGTAGAGTGAGTTAAAGCTAACTTACGCTTCTTAGATTTTTTAGTCAAAATGTGACTTTTGAAAGCGTGTTTTCTTTTGATTTTTCCAGAACCAGTAACTTTGAATCGTTTCTTAGCACTAGATTTTGTTTTCATTTTAGGCATTTTCTTCCTGTATTTAATTGATCTTACTTATTATTTTTTCAGTTTCAGTCTCGGTTTTCAGTTTACCGTGTAATTTCTGAATACTGCGACTGTTAACTATTTCCCTTTCTTCTTAGGAGCAATGTACATAATCATACGCTTTCCTTCCAAGACAGGTAATTGTTCTACTTTTCCAAATTCTTCTAATTCCTGAGCCAAACGCAATAATAATATTTGCCCTTGCTCTTTATAAATGATGGAACGTCCTTTGAAAAATACAAACGCTTTCAATTTAGCGCCATCTAGTAAGAACTTCATAGCATTCTTCTTCTTGAACTCGTAATCGTGTTCGTCTGTTTGAGGACCAAAACGAATTTCTTTGATGACAACTTGAGATGATTTAGCTTTCAGTTCTTTTTCACGCTTTTTTTGTTGGTATAAGAACTTACCATAATCCATGATTTTACAAACTGGAGGCGCAGCATTGGGAGAAATCTCTACCAAATCTAACTCTTGCTCCTCAGCCATTCGTAAAGCTTCACTCGTTTTGTAAACGCCCACTTCAACGTTTTCACCTACTAAACGAACTTCAGGCACACGAATCGCGTTGTTCGTTCGGTGCGCATCTTTTTTCTCTTCGCGAGGTTTAAAACCTCTGTTGTTTCTAATTGCTATGGCCTTAAAATTTTAGTTAAACTTAAAATTGTTTTAATGTTTTATTTATTTCTTCGGTAACTAAAGCAGCAAAAGCTTCTATAGTCATCGATTGATTCGACTTACCAGCATCTCCATGTCTTCGTACAGAAATAGTGCCGTTTTTCTCCTCTTCCTCGCCCACAATCAGCATGAATGGGAACTTCTGAGTCTCAGCTTCACGAATTTTTTTTCCAATAGTCTCGTTTCTATTGTCTAATAGGGCGCGAATTTCGTGATTTTCTAGCAAATTTAAAACTTTTTGAGCATAATTTTCATATTTTTCACTCAATGACAGAATAATAGCTTGCTCAGGCATCAACCAAATTGGGAAATTTCCAGCCGTATGCTCTAATAAAATGGCAATAAAACGCTCCATCGAACCAAATGGCGCTCGGTGAATCATAACTGGTCGGTGCAATTCGTTGTCACTTCCTTTATAAGTCAAATCAAAACGCTCTGGTAAATTGTAATCCACTTGAATAGTTCCTAATTGCCAACTTCTGCCCAAAGCATCTTTCACCATAAAGTCTAATTTTGGACCATAAAAAGCCGCTTCACCCGCTTCAATCACATAATTCAACCCTTTATCTTTCGCCGCACTGATAATGGCATTTTCAGCTTTTTCCCAGTTTTCAACGCTACCTATATATTTATCAGGATTATCTAAATCACGAACCGAAACTTGAGCCGTAAAATTCTCAAATCCTAACGATCCAAAAACATACAATACCAAGTCGATTACATTTTTGAACTCCGCATCCAATTGATCAGGCGTACAGAAAATATGCGCGTCATCCTGAGTAAATCCTCTAACTCGAGTCAATCCGTGCAATTCGCCCGATTGCTCATAACGATAAACCGTTCCAAATTCTGCATATCGCTTCGGTAAATCTTTATACGACCAAGGTCTAGCATTATAAATCTCACAGTGGTGCGGACAGTTCATAGGTTTCAATAAGAACTCTTCGCCTTCCGCTGGAGTATGAATAGGTTGGAAGCTATCTGCACCATATTTCGCATAGTGCCCAGAAGTCACGTACAAGTCTTTCATCCCAATATGAGGCGTTACTACTTGCTCGTAACCTGCTTTCTTCTGTGCTTTTTTCAAAAAGTTTTCTAAACGCTCTCTTAAAGCAGCACCTTTTGGCAACCATAAAGGCAAACCTTGACCCACTTTTTGAGAAAAATGGAATAATTCCAATTCTTTTCCTAATTTTCTATGGTCTCTACGTTTTGCTTCTTCTAATAATTCTAAATAGTCGGTTAAGTCTTTTTGTTTTGGGAACGAAATTCCATAAACACGTGTTAACTGCTTGTTTTTTTCATCACCTCTCCAGTAAGCTCCTGCCACCGATAAAATCTTCATCGCTTTGATAATACCCGTATTTGGAATATGACCACCACGGCACAAATCAAAGAAATTCGAATGATCACAGAACGTAATCGTTCCGTCTTCTAAATTCGAAATCAATTCTGTTTTGTACTCGTTATTTTTATAAACTTCTAAGGCTTCCGCTTTAGAAACCGAACGCATTTTAAATTCGTGCTTCTCTCTCGAAATTTCTAACACACGATCTTCAATCTTCTTGAAGTCGGCATCTGTAATTCTCTGGTCACCAAAATCCACATCATAATAGAAACCATTATCTATCGCTGGGCCAAGTGTTAATTTAATTCCAGGAAAAATTTCTTCCAATGCTTGTGCCATCACGTGCGAAGTTGAATGCCAAAAAGCTTTTTTGCCCTCTTTGTCATTCCACGTATATAATATAAGTGTACCGTCCGTCGTTAAGGTCGTCGTAGTTTCAATCGTAGTACCATTATAGGAAGCAGAAATCACGTTTCTAGCCAATCCTTCACTAATGCTTTTCGCAACATCCATTGGAGTAACTCCTTGAGCCATCTCCTTAACCGACCCGTCAGGTAAAGTAACTTTTATCATTGTTTAAAATTTATAAGGTGCAAATATAAACCTTTAATAAAATCCATACAATATATATAAGGTATAATGTTAAAAAAGATTCGAAGCAGCCGTTTAGTATTCCATAAACACCATTGGTCCCGCTGTCCACTCTATCTTTTACAAACCTAACAGGTTTTAAAAACCTGTTAGGTTTGTAAAAGGATGCCGTTCCCATCGGGGCTAGTCAAGACGTGTAGCATTTCAGATAACCATTTCCTAATTTTTACAAGGAAAATGGATAGCTAAAATCAAAACAACTATTTCAAATACTATTTTTGTGTAATTCTAGTAAAAACAACTAGTTCTATTAATTTAAAATTTAGTTTCTAATTTAAAGCTAAAATAGGTCATTTACAATGTAAAGAGAATGAATTAGCTAAAATTATAAATCACTATCTTTGCCGCATGAGTCGAAATCCGTATTCCAACAATGTTCTTTTGAATCTTGGTATTCCAAGTTTAAACAAAATGCAAGAAGTAGCCCAACATGCTATTTTGAATGAAGCTAATATTTTGTTACTTTCTCCAACAGGTTCGGGGAAAACTTTGGCGTTTTTGTTGCCTATTTTCCAATTATTGGAAGAAGAAGTTAAAGGTGTTCAATGTTTAATTTTGGTGCCTTCGCGCGAATTAGGTTTGCAAATTGAACAAGTTTGGAAGAAAATGGGCACGCATTACAAAGTCAATACGTGTTATGGTGGCCATTCGATTGATGTTGAAATCAATAATTTGAGCAATCCACCAGCGCTTTTAATTGGAACACCAGGAAGAATTGCCGATCATTTAGACCGTGGCAGTTTCGCTACCGAAAACATCAAAACCTATGTTTTAGACGAATTTGATAAGTCGTTGCAACTGGGTTTTCATGAAGAAATGTCGTATATCATTGGAAAAATTACTAGAGCGAACAAACGTATTCTTGTTTCTGCGACTTCAGGGGTTGAAATTCCAAAATATACCAAAGTTATTGATCCCAAAGTCATTGATTTTATTCCCAAAGAAAAGCAGAATGACAATTTAGATATTCGTATTGTGTTTTCGAAATCCAAAGATAAAATTGACTCGCTTTTTCAGTTGATTTGTTCGTTGAATTCGGAAGCGGCGCTAATTTTTTGCAACCATAGAGAAGCGGTGGAACGTATTCATGAAATGTTGACTTCCAAAGGCATTATTTCTACGTATTACCATGGTGGTTTAGACCAAGACGAACGCGAACGAGCGTTGATTCAGTTCAGAAATGGAAGTGTTTCGTATTTAATTACTACTGATTTAGGAGCTAGAGGTTTGGATATTCCCGAAATGAAACACGTAATTCATTACCATTTACCAGGCAAAGAAGACGAATTCACGCACCGAAACGGAAGAACCGCTCGAATGTTAGCCACAGGAACCGCCTACGTTATCATACACGAAACCGAAAAAAAAGCCGATTATTTCGATTACGGCAAACGCCGATTAGATGTTTCCAATGCGAAATCGTTACCCAAAGCACCTTTGTATCAAACGCTTTACATTAGCGGCGGCAAGAAAAACAAGCTGAATAAAATTGACATTGTAGGTTTCTTTTCTCAAAAAGGACAATTAGAAAAAGACGATATCGGTTTGATTGAAGTGAAAGATTTCATTTCGTTTGTAGCGGTAAAGTATCCCAAAGTAAAAACCTTGCTGCAAAACATCAAAGACGAAAAAATGAAAGGCAAAAAATACAAAATTGAAGTAGCGAGGAAAGTGATTAAGAAGGAAGAGGAGTAGGGATGAATTATCCTATCCAAATTCGTAATTGATCATTTGGTATTTCTTTTTCGTAAAGTCTTTTAATGATTAGGTTGGAAGGTCTTACTGTTAAATCGAATTGGTTTACATATTCAATAAGGTAAATACCTTTCTTCGAAATCGAAAATGTCATTATTTTTTTTGCTTTTTCACCTGATTCATAAGATTGAATTTTCCAAAATGTATTTTTTGGGATAACAACTTCTCCAGTATCTTTATTTTTTAATTGAATCATAAAATTTCCAAGCGCAACACTCCATCCGTCTATAACTTTAATAGAGTATGTTGCTTCGTTTAATTCGATGGCTTTTCTATTACCAAAAATATAAATTGGAAATTTTAGATAAGCATATCTAAGGTTTGTTTCAATTATTTGAATATCATTTGGAACCTTGCATCTTTCTAAAAAACCATACATTTTATTGTCTGGAGTTAGTTGATTGTAAGAAGTTTTTACATAAGGTCTTGCACTATCTGTTGGCTCAAATTTCGTTTGTAAATATTCTATTTCTTCATTGTCTAATTCTCTGACTGTTCCATCATTTTCAACGTAAACAAATTCAAAAGGTTTATTCATTTTAAAATACTTTTATGAAAATAGTTCAAATATAACAATTTAAACCAAAACACATTATTCAACCTCTAATGTATTAGCTAAATAAAGGTTGTCTTTACATTTTTTTGAAAATCTAATTTTATCAATGAAGAAAAAATGAAAGGCAAGAAATTCAAAATTGATGTAGCGGGAAAAATATTTCTTTTATTTTTTAAATACCTCAATAGGTTTTGGTTTTTCAGGAAATCCGATAAGTTGATTATTATAAAAATACATATTATAAATTACACCTTTTTTGAACCCTTGAAGTAAAATACTGTCTCCAATTCTTTTGTTCATACCCATTTCCATTTTTTGAATACTATCCTTTGATTTTAGTTCATAAATTGAATAATAATTAGGGTTTTCAGAGATTTCTAATTTGAAATTCCTGTTTTCAACTTTAAATTCATAGCTGGATTTTGTGTAAGGATGGTTTTCTATCCAAGAATTCCAAAAAAATGAAAATAACCAATAACAAATAAAAGAATTAATAAAGAACACCATAGAATACTTTTTGTTAAAAAAGAAAACAAGGCAACCAATAAGAATATTTACACCAAATATTTCCAATCGATAAGACTCCACACCGAATGACATGAATGGGTATGGTTTAATTATGCTTACCCAATATTTCATTATAAAAATATCCACTAATATGATTAGAGATGCAATCAAGAGGAATATTTTTTTTTCTGATTTCAATGGAAGTAATTTGAGTTTTGTTGAAGAATGATTTTTTATTCTTTAGCTAATTTTTTTTCTATAAATCTTATAAATTTAACGTTCGACAGTTTCTCGTCTTCTTTTTTAATAAATAATTGCATGCCAAAGCTGTAAAAGTCTTCTTTTTGATACAATTGAACAATTAAGTTAGTCCAATGGCTTACATGATATCCAGGAAAAACAGTTTCAGTATTTTTTATATTTCTGTTGTAATAATCTAAAATATCATTCCATTCATATTTTTCGATTTCTGTTTGTGTAGGTTTGTGATTTTGATTGTTTTTGAATGTAGTTTTATATCCTTGATTGTTTTCAATCCAAAAAATATATTCAACTTCATTTGGAGATGAACCATTATCAGAAATTCGTTTTACTAGCATAATTGTTTCAATTCCTCTAGCTTTTAAATTACAAGCAAAATTTTCAGCCTGTTTGTCAATTTCTGCAATTCCTGCACGATTACTAACGCCATTAAACCCATTTTTTTTGAAATTACAATCTCCTAATCCATAATTTTCAATTTCTTTCCAACTTTCATTAAATTGATCATCAGAACTTAAATTATTTTCTTGGGTTAGATAACTGCATTTAATTGGTATATAATAAGTACCAACCCTTAAAATATAAATAATTTCGTTATGTTTTGTTTTGTCTATTTGAATAACTTCTCCAATTTCTCCAGTTTTTGGTTCATAATTACCCCAATGTGATTTTCCAGCTTTGATTCTCATTTCTTCATTTTTCCAATTAATAAATTTAGAGTTTTTTCCATTAGCAGTTGAATAAACTCCACCGTTGTGATAAATTTTCAGGTTCTTTCCAATAAGATTATTATTTGGCTTACAGAAATCAATAGAATCTTTGTTTTTCTCAATGTAAGAGTATTTATTTTGCCCAAAAAGGTTTGTCAAAAAAAATAAAGTAAAGAATGTTAGTGTTGTTGTTTTCATTAAGAATTTAATAACTACATCTAATATACCAATTTCAACCAAATTCCCCTACAAAAAATAGTCTCGTTTTAATAATTTGTAATAATTTTTTCTATTCTTCTTCAAGTAGCTCCGTGTTAACATTCCATAAAACAAAATAGGGATTTGTAGCTTCTTTTTTTCTTAGTAACACATAAAAAGGTTTATCAAAAATCAGCTTTTTGGGTTTTGGTAGTTCCGCATCTATATCCTCAGCAACAGCTTCAACAACAATTTCTACTTCACTTTCAATTTCAGCACCATTTTCGTCTAAGGCAAAACCTATTCTTTGATATGCTGTTTCAATTTTAAATTGGTTGTCAAAACCATTCAACAGTTTGCCTTCAATTTTTTTAAAATTGGTTTCTATATTAAAGTTTAATTTTGGAATCACTAAAATATCATCATTCAAGAAGTTAAAACGCCAATTTTGTTTTTCATCCATTGAAATATCCGTTAAATTCACTAACGATTGATTCATTTCAATTAAACTGTTGTATTTGGCTTCTGTTTTAAATAAAATTATTTCATGATTTTTATCTACTGGTGATAATTTAATTATAAAATTCTCATCATTTTTATAATATAGAATTGTAACTAAATTAGAAATTTCATCATCCCAACCATTCACTCCAAAGGATTTTACTGGTATATCATTAAATTTCAGCTTTTTATCGTAAGAATTTAATTTAAACTCGAATGGCAAAGATTTCTTAAAAAACACACTCGCGTTTATAGTAGTTCCATCAACTTCTATGTTAGAAAAGTAATCGTTTTGATCTAAAGCATTTTGAAAAGAAATGGACTTACTCAACAAAAGTAAATCAGTGTCTTTTTTATCAATTCCCCAAGGCTTTCCAATTTCATCTACTATTTCATTCCAAGCATACAAAAGCGTGACACAATAGACAGCATTAGTATCTTGATGAATTTGGTGTTCAAGTGTTGGGCTGAAATTTGTGTTTTTATAAAAAGATAAATTTTTTGCTTCGCCAAAAGGTTCCTCTTCACTTTTTTTATTGCATGACAGCACTAGTAATGCAATTGGGAGTAAAATTATATTGGATAAATATTTCATCATATTTATTGAAGTTTGTCAGTTTTTATTCCAAATATACCAATTTCAACCAAATTCCCCTACAAAAAAATCCCAAGTCCAGTTTTTTTTTGGAATTTGGGATTTATAAAATTTAAAAGTTTATTTTCAATTACTTTATTCTTTCAATGAATTTTGGAATTTCACTAATCGGGTTTTCTTTTATGAAATTGATGAATGCGCTACCAATAATTGCACCTTTTTGATATGTCGTGGCTTGTTGGAAAGTTTCTTGGTCTTTGATACCAAAACCTACAATTTGCGGATTTTTTAAGTTCAAATCAGCAATTCTTTGGAAATACTCCATTTGCTCCAAACCAAAACCGGATTGGCTTCCCGTTACCGCAGCCGAACTTACCATGTAAATAAAACTATCCGAAACCGCATCAATCTGCTGAATGCGTTCCAATGACGTTTGTGGCGAAATCAAAAAGATGTTTTTCAAATTGTATTTTTCGAAAATCGCTTGGTATTCGGTTTCGTAAACAAATAAAGGCAAATCAGGAATAATCAATCCATCAATACCAATTTCCGCACATTGTTGACAAAATTTTTCCATTCCAAATTGCATCATCGGATTAAAATATCCCATAATAACTAAAGGAATTTGCACACTTTTACGAATGTCTTTCAATTGCTCAAATAGGAGCGAAGTCGTCATACCGTTTTCAATAGCTTGAGTCGAACTTTCTTGAATAGTCGGACCATCCGCTAATGGATCGGAAAATGGTAAGCCAATTTCAATCATGTCCACACCGTTTTTTTCTAATTCTTGAATAATGGAAACGGTATCGTTCAATTGCGGAAATCCTGCTGTGAAATATATGGAAAGCAGTTTTTTATTTTCTTGTAATTTTTGGTTTATTCTGTTCATTTTTTTTGGTTTTAACGCAAAGAGGCAAAGTTTTTTTAAAATTTGTGTTTCGTTTTTTTAACCGCAAAGCATGCAAAGTTTTTTGAATTTGTGTTTCGTTTTTTTAATCGCAAAGCACGCAAAGTTTTTTTAAAATTTGTGTAAATCTGTGTAATCTGTGTTTTATTTAATTGCAAAGTCGCTAGGTTTTCGGAAGGTTCGCTAAAGGTTTAATTGAACATAGCGTCCTTTGCGAATTTCTTTGCGTGCTTTGCGGTTAATTTTAAAACTTAAAATAATCAATATACGTATTCAAATCTTTGTCGCCTCTTCCTGATAAGTTGATGACTACGATGTCGTTGGGTTCAAATTGTTTTTTATCCAAAACGGAGAAAGCGTGTGCCGTTTCAATGGCAGGAATAATGCCTTCTGTTTTTGATAAGTCCAATCCCGATTGCATGGCTTCGGTGTCTGTAATTGCGATGAATTCTGCTCGTTTTGTATCGTGTAAATGCGCGTGAAGTGGCCCAACACCAGGATAATCCAAACCAGCGGAAATGGAGTACGGTTCGGTGATTTGTCCGTCTTCGGTTTGCATTAATAAGGTTTTGCTTCCGTGAATGATGCCAATTTTTCCTAAAACAGATGTCGCAGCACTTTCTCCAGAATCTACGCCATGTCCAGCCGCTTCCACAGCGATTAATTTCACGGATTCTTCGTCTAAAAATTCATAAAAAGCCCCAGCAGCATTACTTCCGCCGCCAACACAGGCAATCACATAATCTGGATTTTCTCTACCTTCTTGTTCTAAAAGTTGGGCTTTAATTTCTTTGGAAATCACACTTTGAAATCGCGCCACCATATCCGGATAAGGATGCGGTCCCACCACCGAACCAATAATATAAAACGTGTCAATTGGGTTATTAATCCAATCACGAATGGCTTCATTGGTAGCATCTTTCAAGGTTTTCGAACCTGATGTTGCTGGACGAACTTCTGCGCCCAACATTTTCATGCGAGCCACATTTGGCGCTTGTCTTTTGATATCGATTTCACCCATATACACAATGCATTCCAATCCCATTAAAGCACAAACCGTTGCTGTTGCTACGCCGTGTTGGCCAGCGCCAGTTTCGGCAATAATTCTGGTTTTTCCTAAACGTTTGGCGACTAAAATTTGTCCAATCGTGTTGTTGATTTTGTGCGCTCCGGTATGACACAAATCTTCTCGCTTCAAGTAGATTTTGGTGTTGTATTTTTCGGATAATCTTTTGGCAAAATACAAAGGTGTTGGTCGTCCAACAAACTGTTGCAACAACTCATTGAATTCTTCCTGAAAAGAAGGTTCTGCCATGATTTTTAAGTAGTTTTCTCTCAATTCTTCCACATTGGGATACAACATTTCAGGAATAAAAGCGCCTCCAAATTGGCCGTAAAAGCCGTTTTCGTCCACATTATATTTCGTTTTCATAAAGCAATTTTTTAAATTTTTCTAATTCAATTTTATTTTTCAAGCCGGGTTTTGTTTCAAATTGGCTGTTTACGTCGATAGCGATACATTTTTCAGCAACTTTGGTTTTTTGGAACGCTTTAATCGCTTCTAATTCAATTATTCCAATGCCACCACTCAAGAAAAACGGTTTATCAAAAGGATATTTTTCCAATAGGTTCCAATCGAAAGTAACGCCGTTTCCACCCGGTAATTTTCCTTTGGTATCAAAAAGAAAATAATCAACCATTGGAAGAAATTGTTCTAAAACACTGAAATCAAAATTAGTTCCAATGGAAAAAGCTTTGATAATTTCCACATTCAGAAGTTTGATTTCGAAACAAAAACTTGCAGATTCGTTGCCGTGTAATTGTACGATATCCAATTGGTATTGTGCAACTTTTGAACGAATTTCAGTAGCCGAAGCCTCTACAAAAACCCCAACTTTTTTGGTAGTTACAGAAATTTCAGGAAGTTCAGGAATTGATACAACATCCATAAACCGACCCGATTTTTCCCAGAAAATAAAACCCAAATAATCCGGTTGTAATGCGGCAATTTCTGTAATGTTTTCTGGATATTTCATGCCGCAGATTTTCAGTTTTAAGTTTTTCATGGCAATAGTTGTTGGATAAATTTCTTGGCTTCCAAACCTGGATTATCTGTTTTCATGAAATGTTCGCCCATTAGAAATCCTTGGAAACCAAAAGGTTGTAATTCTTTGACTGCTTCAACTGAACTAATGCCGCTTTCGGAAACTTTTACAAATTCGTCAGGAATTTTAGCCGCTAATTGTTTGCTATAATCCAAACTCACTTCAAACGTTTTTAAATTGCGATTGTTTACGCCAATCATATCTAAACTTGGCATAATCGATTTTTCTAATTCTTCTAAATTATGCACTTCCAATAACACTTCCAATGCCAAACTTTGTGTAAATTCAGATAATTTCTTGATTTCTTCACGAGTTAAAACTGCTGCAATTAGCAAAATAACATCCGCTCCGTGGGCTTTGGCTTCCAAAATTTGGTATTCGTCAACAATGAATTCTTTTCGCAACAAGGGAATATTTACCGAAGCTTTTGCCAATAACAAATCGTCTAAGCTTCCACCAAAATATTTGCCATCTGTCAAGACCGAAATCCCACAAACGCCAGCATTTTGGTAACCCAAAACAACATCTTCCACCGAATGATTGTTATTTATCACCAATTTTGAAGGCGAACGACGTTTGTGCTCTGCAATAATTCCTGAAACGCTGTTTCTCAATAATTTACTCATGGAATTCGTTCTTGAATTGAACAAAACCGAGGCTTCCAATTGTGAAATAGGAATGATACTTTTTTTCAGTTCTACTTCACGTTTTTTGTCGGTGATGATTTTATCTAAAATGTTCATAGCTATTATTTTTTTGTTAAATCGAGCGGAGTCGAGATATTCATAAGTTCTCGACTCCGCTCGAATTGACAACTATTAATTACTTATTTCAATCAATTTTTTCAATTTTTCCAATGCTTTTTTGCTGGCTAAACTTTCTTGTGCTTTCGCTAAAGCTTCGTCATAGCTCGATTTTTCAACGGTTTGAATAGCTATCGCGGCATTGGCACAAACTACATTATTTTGAGCTAAAGTTCCTTTTCCAGAAATAACTTCGTAGAAAATTTTTGCTGCTTCATCCACGGTTGTTCCACCTTTGATGGTTTCCAATTTACATTCGGGTAATTTGAAATCAATTGGTTTTAAAATTTGTTCGGATGCATTGGAAATGATTTTTACTTCATCGGTCAACGAAACTTCATCAAAACCGCTTAATCCGTGTAAAATGGAGTAGTTGGTAGTAGTATTTTGGTACAAATACGCATACATTCGAGCTAATTCCAAACTAAAAACTCCTACCATTTGATTCTTTGGAAACGATGGATTTACCATTGGTCCCAACATATTAAAAAACGTTTTCACGCCTAATTCTTTTCGAATGGGTCCCACATTTTTCATAGCTGGGTGAAAAAGTGGCGCGTGCAAAATAGCAATATTGGTTTCTTCAATGGATTTGGTTAAGAAATCGGAATCATTGGTGAATTTCACACCCATTTTTTCCATCACATTACTTGATCCTGAAATGGAGGAAACGCCATAATTTCCGTGTTTTGCGACTTTAATTCCAGCTCCAGCTACTATGAATGAAGCTAAAGTTGAAATATTAAAGGTGTCTTTTCCATCGCCACCCGTTCCACACAAATCAATCGTATTGTATGCGGAAAAATCAATTGGAATACACAATTCTAATAAAGCTTCACGAAAGCCTGCTAATTCTTCAATCGTAATGCTTCGCATCATGTAAACCGTCATGAAAGCTGCAATTTGACTTGGATTATAACTTCCTGATGAAATATTGACCAAAACGTCTTTGGCTTCATCTTTGGTTAAAATTTCGTGATTGATTAATCGATTTAATATGTTTTTCATTTTGATTTTTTATTGACTGAACACTTCTCACTGACTACTGAACACTAGTTTTGAAGCCAATTTTCTAAGATTTTTTTTCCAAAAGGAGTCAAAACACTTTCAGGATGATATTGAACGCCTCGAATATCAAAATGAACATGTTTCATCGACATAATTTGACCGTTTTCATCAGTTGAAGTTACGATTAAATCCGCTGGAAGGTTTTCATTGGAAACTACCCAAGAATGGTAGCGCCCAACTTCAAATTCAGTTGGTAAATCGTTGAAAATGAAGTCGTCTTCGGTTTTGGTAACTTTAGTAGCAACACCGTGATAGACTCTTTCTAAGTTGGTTAAATTTCCACCAAAAACTTCTCCAATGGCTTGTAAACCTAGGCAAACTCCGAAAATGCTTTTAGTGGAAGCATATTTTTTGATAACGTCTTTTAACAAACCCGCTTCATCAGGAATTCCTGGTCCTGGCGAAAGAAGGATTTTATCGAATTTTTCTAATTCATTCAATTCAAATTCATCGTTTCTGAAAACGGTTACATTTGCATTCAAATCCTCTAAATAGTGAACTAAATTGTAGGTAAAACTGTCGTAATTGTCTATAACTGCTATTTTCATGATGTTTTGTTTCAGGTTTTCTTTGTTTCAGGTTTCAAGTTACAAGTCTCTAATAACCTGAAACTTGGAACTTGAAACTTGAAACCATTTTATATATTTTCTGCTAAATCTAATGCTTTTTGTAAAGCACTTAACTTATTATACACTTCTTGCATTTCGTTTTCTTCGGTTGAACTTTCTACAATTCCGGCTCCGGCTTGAAAATGTAGCGTATGATTTTTACTCAAAAAGGAACGAATCATAATCGCGTGATTGAAATTGCCTTCAAAATCTAACACTCCGATGGCGCCACCGTAGAAACTTCGGTTGGTTTTTTCGATGTTTTCAATCAATTGCATGGCTTTTACTTTTGGCGCTCCGGTTAATGTTCCTGCTGGGAATGTTTTGGCTACTAATTCCATAAAAGTATGCTTTTCTTTTAATTTTCCAGTGACTTTTGAAACCAAATGAATCACGTGCGAGAAAAATTGCACTTCTTTGTATTTTTCTACTTTTACTTCGTGGCAACTTCGGCTTAAATCGTTTCTTGCTAAATCTACTAACATCACGTGTTCGCTGTTTTCTTTGGCGTCTTCGCCTAATTTTTTAGCTAGTTCGGCATCTTGTTCGTCGTTTCCTGTGCGTTTGAATGTTCCTGCGATAGGATGAATTTCGGCATAATTGTTTTTGATGACCAATTGTGCTTCAGGTGATGAACCAAATATTTTGAAATTTCCGTAATCGAAATAAAACAAATAGGGTGAAGGATTGATACTTCGTAAAGCACGATACACATTGAATTCATCGCCTTTGAAACCTTGTGAAAATCTTCTAGACAAAACCAATTGGAATACATCGCCACGTAAACAGTGTTTTTTTGCCAAAGTAACATAGCTTTTGAACTCTTCATCAGTTAAGTTTGATGTTCCGCCTCCTGATTTTTGGAAAGAAAATGAAGCAAAGTTTTTTGCTTGTAATAAATGTTCGATTTCAGCGATATTATTGGTTTCATCGAAACTATGGCAAAATAAATAGGCTTCGTTTTTGAAATGATTGATAGCGATAATGTTCTGATAAACTGCGTAATAAATTTCTGGAATTTTGTTTTCCAATGATTTTTCTGCAACCGAAACTTTCTCAAAATATTGTATGGCGTCGTACCCAATATATCCAAACAATCCTTGTGTAATGAATTTAAAATCAGACTTTTCGATTTGAAATTGGTTAGAGAAATTTTCGATTTCTTTGGCTACATTGACATCGGCATCAATGGGAATAATTTCTGAAAATCCATCAGGAAAATTCGTTTCAATTTTTTGATTTTCTACTTTGAAAGAAGCAATCGGATTGAAACAGATGTACGAAAAACTGTTGTCATTCGCATGATAATCCGAACTTTCCAATAAAATGCTATTTGGAAATTTATCGCGAATTTTCAAATAAACACTCACTGGCGTAATGGTGTCGGCTAGAATTTGTTTGTAATTGGTATGTAATTTATTTTTTTTCATATTTGTTTGATTTTTGGCAATAAAAAAAGGCTTGTCGTGATTGACAAGCCTTTTCTATGTATTTGGTTTTAAATGATACTATAGCAGGTTTCGCTCACGACGTTTGACGTAAGTTAGACCACCACCAAGTATTGTTTAAAATTGAAATCATTTTTTTCTATTGTATGATGCAAAGATTGCTAATTAATTTTTGAATAACCAAATTATTTTAAAAATTTAATACTTGTTCAGGATTTGGACAATTGGTTAAATAATATTCCAAATCGTCTTCATGACAAACGCCTGGATAATCTCCGTGATACGATTGCATGTCTTTAATTAGTTGAAAATGAAGATGTGGTGCGTAATTTCCATTCACGGATTCGTCTCCAAGAGTTGCGATAATTTCTCCTTTTTTTACTTTTTGACCAATGGTTTTATTTTCCAAACTTTTTATTGATAAATGTCCGTATAAGGTATGAAATATTTCGCCGTTTTGCTCGTGTTTTAGAATGATAGTTGGACCATAATTGCCGTAACCTTCATTGTTTTGGAAGCTATGAATTTCACCATCGTAAGCGGCTAAAATGGGTGTTTCGGCTTCAATCCATAAGTCTAGACCAATGTGGATATCACGTTCTTTGGCTTCAGTTTGTTTGAAAACGTTGCTTTTTCGGTATAAATTTCTTTTTTCGTTGTATCCACCGAAAGCGATGTTGGCTTTGTTTTTTTGGTATAAAGCGTTCAAATAGTCTTGAAAATCATGGGTATTACTCACGTCTATTTTCGCTAGTTCTTCATTGGTTACTGACAAATCTAAAAAAACATACTTATCTTTTTCAAAGGAAGATTGAATGACTTGTGTTTTGGGTAATTGGTATAAAAAGTCCATATTTTTTGGTACGAATATAAAAAAATAAGCCTGAATTTCTTCAGACTTATTCTAGCAATTTTTCCCTTTTTTGTGATTTACATTACTAAACTTACTTCTAATTCGAAGTCGTCGTAAATGAAGTTGTCTCCAATGCTATCGAAGAAGCTTTTTGACTTGTATTTGATGTCATATTTTGTTCTGTCGATGATAACTTTTGTAGTGGCAGTTGAACCGTTTACTACTAAATCAAAAGTTACTGGATTTGTAATTCCTTTGATAGTTAAATCAGCAGTTACAGTGTAAGTTCCGTTTCCTTTATCACCAATTTTTTTGAATTCTAAAGTAGCTGTTGGGAATTTTTCAACACCAAAGAAATCGTCTGCTTTCAAGTGACCGTCTAGTTTTCCTTTCATATCGCCAGTTAAATCAGTAGTGTTGATTGTGGTCATATCTACAGTAAATTTACCACCAGTAACTTTGTTTCCTTTCATTACCAATGCACCATCTTTGATTTTGATTGTTCCGTCGTGTTGGCCACCTACTTTTTTACCAATCCAGTGAATGTTACTTTTTTCAGCGTTAATTTTTTTGGTTTGAGCGTTTACAGAAAACGCTACTAAAGCTACTACAGCTAATGCAATTGATTTTAAGTTTTTCATTTTAATTAATTATTAGAGGTTAGTTATTTGATAATTTCGAATAAATCAGCTTCTGATTTTCTTACTTTTTTTGCAAATTGATTAGCATCTTCTTCATGACGGTATCCAACAGTTGCTACTAAAGAAGCGTTTAATCCTAGTGCATCCAATCCTAAAATTTCATTATATTTTTCAGGTTCAAAGCCTTCCATTGGTGTTACATCTATTTTCAATTCGGCTGCGGCATTCATTAAGTTGGCCAGTGCTAAATACGTTTGTTTGGATGTCCAAATCGCTTTCTTATCACTTGGAATTGGAACAATTTTAGATTTCATAAAATCGCTGTATCCTTGAACATCAGCAATTGTTAAGCCTCTTGTTGCTGCAATATTTGCAATGTATTGATCAATATGAGCGTCTTCAATATCCGTAAAATTAGCAAATACGAATAGGTGAGAAGCATCTACAATTTGCGATTGTCCCCAAGAAACGGGTTGTAGTTGTTTTCTAATCTCTTCATTTTCAATAATTAAAACTTTGTATGGTTGTAAACCATAAGAAGAGGTACTTAAACGAATAGCTTCTTTTAAAGTAGCTAAATCAGCATCTGACACTTTTTTGGTAGCATCAAATTTTTTAGTGGCATAACGCCAATTTTGGTTTTCGATAAAATTATTCATAGCATTTATAAAGTTCTAAATTTTTCTAAAAGTGTATTTAATGTTTCTAATTCTTCCTTAGTTAAGTTGTTTGCAAAACTCATTTCATGTTCAATCACAATTGGGTCTAAAACACTAAGAAGTTTTTGGCCTTTTTCGGTGATAGTAATCTCCATTTTTCTTCGGTTTTCGGTGCAAACTTCTCTGGTAACTAATTCTTTGAGTAGTAGTTTGTCTACTAATCTTGTGGTATTACTGGTTTTGGCAATCATGCGTTCTTGAATCATGCACATGTTGGCAGGTTTTCCCTTTTGTCCTCTTAAAATGCGTAACACATTGAATTGCTCAGCCGACAAATCATGTGGTTTTAAAATTTCATTAAATTTGTCTGCCACAACGTTTTGAGTAAAAAGCACGTTTAATAATGCCTTTTTTGCCAAAGACATTTCGCTGGTAGCTTTTATAATTTCTTCAATCTTCATTTTTAATTACCAAATTTGTAGGTACAAATGTAGTAATTGTTTTTATTTGTATATACAACTATGTGTTAAATATTTATTAAATAATTGATGTTGGTTTTTGGAATGTTTAATTTTAGTCAAAAATTAGGACATGTTGAAAAAGATTATTGTATTGCTTTTTATTGGGTTTACGGGATTTTCTCAAGAAATTCCAAAGGAAAAGCTTGTATTTAAAGAAGGTTCAATAGAAGTGAAGTCGTATGATTACCAAAATTTAAACCTTTTGCTTCAACCAGAAGACGGAATTGTTTATGTGGTGAATTATTGGGCGACTTGGTGTGCGCCTTGTATTAAGGAGTTGCCTTACTTTGAAAAATTGCATGAAAATTATAAAGATAAAAACGTGAAAGTTATTTTGGTAAGTTTAGATTTTCCAAAGAAAGTACAATCTAATCTGCTTTCGTTTATGAAAAGAAAGCAATTAAAAGCTACCGTAGTTCATTTGGATGACCCTGATGCCAATTCGTGGATTGAAAAAGTAGCTAGCGAATGGAGTGGGGCTATTCCAGCGACTTTAATATATGATAAGAATCAAAAAAACTTTTATGAGCAATCGTTTACTTATGAAGCATTAGAAAGTGCATTGCAACTAGTTTTAAAAACAAATTAATTAAAAAGGAATACTATGAGAAATTTTAAAATGGCAGCTACGGTTGTTTTGTTTGGATTATTAACAGCATTTGGTTTAAAAAATGCAGTTTCGGGTTATGAAATTGGCGATATGGCAACTGATTTCAAACTGAAAAATGTGGACAATAAAATGGTTTCAATGACCGATTACAAAGATGCCAAAGGATTTATTGTGATTTTTACTTGTAATCATTGTCCGTATGCGGTGGCTTATGAAGACAGAATTATAGCATTAGACAAGAAATATAAGAAATTAGGTTATCCGGTTATTGCTATCAATCCGAACAATCCAGAAGTGCAGCCGCAAGACAGTTTTGAATTGATGCAAGTTCGTGCCAAAGAGAAAAAGTTCACGTTCCCATATTTGTTTGATGAAGGTCAGAAAATTTATCCGCAATATGGTGCTACCAAAACGCCTCATGTTTATGTGTTACAAAAAACGAAAGCTGGAAATGAAGTAAAATACATTGGCGCCATCGACGACAACCATAATGATGAAAAAGCGGTAAAAGTTAAATATGTGGAAGCAGCCGTTGATGCGTTATTAAAAAATCAAGAAGTAGTAACAAAAACTACCAAAGCGATTGGATGTTCCATTAAAGCGTAGTATTTTTGGCAAAAAAATAAAGGATGAATTTGAGTCAAAACGATTGGTGGTCACAATATCTTGCTGATGCTAATGCAGTCATTTTAGATGTTAGAACCGAAGATGAAGTAGCGAATGGAAAAATTCCAGGCGCAATTAACATTGATATTTACAAAGGTCAAGGATTTGTTTACCAAGTAGACGAACTAGACAAAACCAAAAATTATTATGTGTATTGTGCCGCTGGCGTCAGAAGTGCCAATGCTTGTGGTGTGATGCAGCAAATGGGTTTTGAAAATACGTTTAATTTAGTTGGCGGTTTTTCAAATTGGGAAGGTCCAACAGAATAGTTTTTAAATAATCCTAATACAATAAAATCCCGATTTGAAAGAATTGGGATTTTTTTTGAAATAAACTCAAATATAACCTAATTTATTAAAAAATCCGACCTGCTTTCACAAATCGGATTTCTCTATATACTTCGTACTTAAAACTTCGTACCTGGTACTTATAAGTGAATCACTTCACCATAAGCATCCGCTACAGCTTCCATAACTGCTTCACTCATGGTTGGGTGTGGATGAACGGCTTTTAAAATTTCGTGTCCAGTAGTTTCTAATTTTCTAGCTACTACGGCTTCTGCAATCATATCTGTTACTCCAGCACCAATCATGTGACAACCTAACCACTCACCATATTTGGCATCAAAAATTACTTTTACAAATCCGTCTGGAGTTCCAGCAGCTTTTGCTTTTCCTGAAGCTGAGAATGGGAATTTACCTACTTTAATTTCGTATCCTTTTTCTTTAGCTTGTTTTTCAGTCATTCCTACAGAGGCAATTTCTGGTGTTGCATAGGTACAACCTGGAATATTTCCATAATCTAATGGCTCAACATGTAAACCAGCAATTTTTTCCACACACAAAATTCCTTCTGCTGACGCTACGTGTGCTAAAGCTTGTCCAGGCGTTACATCACCAATAGCGTAATATCCAGGAACGTTTGTTTGGTAATAAGCGTTAACTAAAATTTTATCTTTATCTACAGCAATTCCTGTTTCTTCTAATCCAATGTTTTCGATATTGGTTTTAATTCCAACAGCTGAAAGTAAAATATCTGCTTCCAATATTTCTTCACCTTTAGCAGTTTTTACAAATGCTTTTACGCCATCTCCTGAAGTATCGATACGCTCCACAGAAGAGTTTGTCATGATGTTAATGCCTGATTTTTTCAATGAACGCTCAAATTGTTTTGAGATATCCTCGTCTTCAACAGGAACAATATTTGGCATAAATTCTACAATGGTTACTTCTGTTCCCATAGCATTATAAAAATGAGCAAATTCCACACCAATTGCACCAGAACCAACAACGATTAGTTTTTTTGGTTGCTCAGCTAATGTCATTGCTTGGCGGTATCCAATCACTTTTTTACCATCTTGAGGTAAATTAGGTAATTCACGTGAGCGTGCTCCTGTTGCAATGATGATATGGTCTGCTGAATATTCAGTAACTTTTCCATCAGCAGCAGTAACTGCTACTTTTTTTCCTGGTTTTACTTTTCCAAAACCGTCAATAACGTCAATTTTATTTTTCTTCATTAAGAATTGAACACCTTTACTCATTCCTTCTGCTACATCACGAGAACGTTTTACAACAGCTGAAAAGTCTTTGTCAAATTCTTTAACAGTTAATCCATAATCGGAAGCATGTTTTAGGTAATCAAAAACTTGTGCAGATTTAAGTAATGCTTTCGTTGGAATACAACCCCAATTCAAACAAATGCCACCCAAATTTTCTTTCTCAATTACGGCTACTTTAAAACCTAATTGTGATGCTCTGATTGCTGTTACGTAACCACCAGGACCACTTCCTAAAACAATGATATCGTATTTCATATTGTTATTTTAATTACTTTTTTTGTTGTTTGAAATGCAATTGCTTTTTGGCATTTTTTGCGTTGCGAATTTAAGAATTTTAATTTAGATTTTATCTATTTTGAAACGTAAACTTATTTTCTGAATCATTTCGATTGTGAAAATTTATTTTACTAATCCTTTTCTTCCAATAGTTTTGGTAATGATATCTTTTTCTAAATCCCAACCTCTTGCTGGCGAATATTCTCTTCCGTACCAAATGATTTGTAAGTGTAAATCGTTCCAAAGCTCTCTCGGAAATAAGCGTTTAGCATCTTTTTCTGTTTGTACTACATTTTTTCCAGTGGTAAATCCCCAGCGATACATTAGCCTATGAATGTGAGTATCCACTGGAAATGCTGGAACGCCAAATGCTTGACTCATGACCACACTTGCCGTTTTGTGGCCTACAGCTGGTAATGCTTCCAATGCTTCAAAACTTTGAGGAACTTCACCATTATATTTTTCAATGAGAATTTCTGACAAACCGTAAATACCTTTGGATTTCATTGGAGATAATCCACAAGGTTTAATGATTTCTTTGATTTCTTCAACGCTTAATTTTACCATATCAAACGGATTGTCAGCTTTAGCAAATAATAATGGTGTAATTTGGTTGACTCTAACATCGGTACATTGGGCAGAAAGCAACACAGCTATCAATAAAGTATAAGGATCTTTATGGTCTAGAGGTATTGGAATTTCAGTATATAATTTATTTAGCGTTTCTATAACAAATGTTACTTTTTCTTTTTTGGTCATTTTTTCGTACTTTTATAGTCTTTACAAATGTAACTTTAAAATTAAAATTATAAAAATATGACAACATTAAAAGTAGGGGATAAAGCACCTAATTTTGAAGCTTTAGATGAACAAGGAACGCTACACAAATTATCAGATTATAAAGGGAAAAAATTAGTAGTGTTTTTTTATCCCAAAGCAAGTACGCCTGGTTGTACTACGGAAGCATGTAATTTAAGAGATAACCACGAACGCTTTTTAGCTTTGAACTATAAAATTTTAGGTGTTAGTGCTGACAAAGCTAGCGCACAATTGAAATTTGTTGAAAAAAACAATTTGCCTTTTCCATTATTAGCAGATGAAGATAAAAGTGTGATTCAAGCTTTTGGTGTTTGGGGGCCAAAAAAATTTATGGGCAAAACCTACGATGGTATTCACCGAACGACTTTTGTAATCGATGAAAACGGTGTAATAGAAGATATTATTGACCAAGTGAAAACGAAAGAACACGCGGCTCAAATTTTGAAAGACTAAAAACTAGGGATTGCAGAATTTTGAAAAAAGTTTTCCAATAAAATTTTGTAAACCATTAGTATAAAAAAGCTGTTTAAATAGTAAAATTGATTTCTCTACCTAAGAATAGAATTCAAAAAATACTTTTTAAACAGCTTGTGTTTTTAATTTTGGTAGCCAAAAAGATGTTGAGATTTGATAAGTTCTGCTACACCATCAGGAAGCATTTTTTCCCAGCCATTTTGCTTTTGAGCAATCATTTTTAGAACTTCTCTTGAAAATATTTCTAAATTTTCTTCTTCAAAATCAGTGATATCAACTACTTTTCCATTGAATTTGAAAAACTTATACAATTCCTTCATTCTTGGATGTACTTTTAAGTTTTCAGAATTGATAATTACGCCATTTTCACCTTTCATTGGATATAGATACACTTTCAAATCACGGTAGAATAACTTACCAAAGGCTTCTAAAATTCCACCCGATAAATGACGGTAATATTTTTCGTCAAATATATCTACAAGATTGTTAACGCCCATGGCTAATCCCATTCTGGCTTTGGTATAATTTGAGAAATATTCTACCACTTTATAGTATTCTTGGAAATTTGAAATCATAACCGTTTGACCTAAACTGCATAATAATTCCGCTCTGTCTAAGAAATCTCTTTCGTCAATTTCACCTTCTGATTTTAGGTTTGACAGCGTAATTTCAAAAACAACCATAGTGTTTTCTTTATCCACTTTGTTTTCTTTGATAAACATGTCGTATGATTTTTTGTACATATTCATGTTTACTTTGGTCACAGGACGAAAACTTCCTCTTAAAGCTAAAATATTCTTTTTGTAAAGAACTGCCGCTGGTAGTATATTGTTTCCGTCTGCTCCAAACATAACGGCGTCTGTCATGCCATTTTTAACCAGTTGTAAACTCATCAAACGGTTATCAACATTGGCAAAACGCGGTCCAGAAAAATTAATTGTATCGATTTCTAATTGGTCTTTATCTAAGTGATCGTACAAATAACGTAACAATCTCTTTGGGTCATTATGTTTGTAAAAAGCACCATAAATTAGATTCACACCAAGAATTCCTAGTGTTTCCTGTTGAAGTTTAGCATCAGTTTCCTTGAATCTAATATGCAAAATAATTTCGTTGTAATCTTCATTAGGTTCAACCTGAAAACTAATTCCAACCCAACCGTGGCCTTTGTATTGCTTAGCAAAATCAATGGTGGCAACAGTATTGGCATAACTAAAGAAGATTTTATCAGGATGTTTTTCACGTTTTAAACGTTCTTCTATTAAACGCGTTTCGTGAGTTAACATTTTTTTTAAACGACTTTCTGTTACATATCGGCCGTCTTCTTCAATACCATAAATAGCATCACTAAAGTCTTTGTCATATGCTGACATGGCTTTTGCAATAGTTCCAGAAGAAGCTCCAGCTCTAAAAAAATGACGAACGGTTTCTTGGCCAGCGCCAATTTCAGCAAAAGTTCCGTAAATACTTTGATTTAAATTAATTCTAAGTGCTTTGTCTTTGATTGAAGGTATTTGTTCTACTTTTCTATCTCCAATTAATTCAATTTCGGTAACAATACTTTTCATAAATTTTTTTGAGTGTGTTGCATTTCAACAATAATGCAAAGTTAACGAAAATGCTTGTAGTTTCACAATTATTCTTAATTTTGTTTCATGTCAAAAACTCAAGTTTATTTTTTAGGAACAGGTACTTCACAAGGTATTCCTGTTATTGGAAGCCAGCATCCTGTTTGTTTAAGTAAGAATCCTAAAGACAAGCGTTTGCGTGTTTCGGTTTGGATAAAAACACCTGAAATTTCTATAGTTATAGATTGTGGCCCTGATTTTAGACAACAAATGCTAACTTCGGGTTGTACAGCTATTGATGCGCTTTTATTTACCCATGAACATGCTGATCATACTGCTGGTTTAGACGATATTAGACCATTTAATTTTGCTAATGGAGCGTTACCAATTTACGCACATGAGCGAGTTTTAAAAAATTTAACTAGAAGATTTGATTATATTTTTGAAACCGAAAAAAGGTATCCCGGTGCTCCATCAGTAGTTTCTCATGAAATTAAAGAAAATGAAGATTTTAAAATTGGTAACACCTTAATTTCACCCATTTCTGCTTTTCATGGAAATTTGCCAATTTTCGGATTTAAATTGGAGAATTTTGTGTATTTGACTGATGTAAAAACTATTTCCAATGCTGAAATTGAAAAGATTAAAAACTGTGAAGTATTGGTAATTAATTGTTTAAGAAATGAACCGCATCAAACACATTTGAATTTAGAAGAAGCTCTTGCGTTGATTGCAACCATTACTCCCAAAAAAACGTATTTGACTCATATTAGTCATTTATTTGGTTTTCATGATGAAATTCAGCAGCAACTTCCAGAAAATGTATTTGTAGCGTATGATAATTTAATAGTAAATTTGTAAAAAAATATAATCCCAATGAAAAACACTTTTTTATACTTATTCATTCTTTCTTTATTATTTAATGTGTTCCAATATGTGAATTCCACCAAAATTTTAGTTTCGAAAGAAGAAGAGTTGACAAAAACCAAAGACAGATTGTCAATTGCAAGAGATTCTATACATATGGTGCAAAAAAACGATTATTTTGATTTGTCTAACGATCAAGATGCGCAGGATTATTTCTTTAATAGAGATATTGATTCAGAAGTTGTTGCAAAAAAAGTTAATGAAGATATATCAGAGTTGAATACTAACAAATTAGGCAACTATTTGATTCCTTATGAGCCTATTGAAGGAAAAATTTTCATTGTAAATAAAATAAAAATATTAAATCATAGATGGCTTATTGCTGAATTTTCCAATGGAGAAATGTGGGGACAAATTTTAGTGAAATATTTTTACAATGCTGATAAATTATGCGATTTTGAAACTGTAGAAACTGTTCTTTACGAAAAACAAACAAACTAATTTTATGAAAATAGTAATTTCTCCTGCCAAATCATTAAATTTTACTTCTGACGTTCCTACAATTAAATTTACCGAGGCTACTTATTTAAAAGAGGCGGAAGTAGTCATGAAAAAATTGAAAAAATTTAGTCCCAAAGAACTTTCAGAATTAATGTCTATTTCAGATAAACTTGCCGCGTTGAATTGGCAACGCAATCAAGACTGGCAATTGCCTTTTGATGTGAGTAACGCAAGACAAGCAGTTTATGCATTTGATGGCGATGTGTACTCAGGTTTAGACGTGTATTCGTTACCGCTTGATAAATTAGATGTATTACAACAAAAACTCCGAATTTTGTCCGGATTATATGGCATTTTAAAGCCATTAGACTTAATGCAAGAGTACCGTTTAGAGATGGGAACAAAAATGGCGGTTGGTACCAAATCAAATTTACCTAATTATTGGAAAGATAAGGTAACAAATTCGCTTAATAATGAGATGAAAGAAGGCGATTTCTTGATTAATTTAGCTAGTAAAGAATATTTTAGCGCAGTTGATGTAAAAAAAATTAAGGCACAAATTATTACTCCAGAGTTTAAAGATTACAAAGACGGAAAACTTAAAATGATTAGTTTTTTTGCTAAAAAAGCAAGAGGTTTAATGGTTCGATACATTATAGATAAAAACGTAGAAACTATAGACGATTTAAAACAATTTGATTACGAAGGTTATCGTTTTGATGCTAATTTAAGTAAAGAAAATCAATTACTATTTACAAGGTAATTATTTTTTCTAATTTGTTCAAAATCCAAATTATAGTTTTAGCTTTTAAGTAAATTATTTTTGATTTTGTGTCTTCGTGTGTTTTTTTCATTAAATTAGTGCGCTCATAATTTTATAGAAATGCCAAGTTATTACAAGGTTTTATTATTTTTTTTCTTGATTTTTCAAATCAATAGTGAAGCTCAAACGCAGAGTGAAAGAAAACAAGAAATTAAAAAACTGTTGTCTGAATCAGGAAAAGCTTTCCAGAATTTAGAAAACGAGCAGTCTATAAAATTTGCACACAAGGCACTTAATATCGCTTCATCTTACAACGAAAAAATTTATGCTGCAAAAGCATGTAACTTACTTGGATTAAATTTTGCAGAATTTTCTGATTTAAATAAAGCAATTTCTTACTATGAAAAAGGTTTGAGTTTTATAAAAAATGAGAAAAATGATACGCTAAAGGGTTGGCTTCATAATAATTTAGCTAATATTTATTGTTATAATGAAGTTGATTTTAAAAAAGGAATAAAACACTATAAGCTTGGAATACAATATTCTGAAAAGTTTAATGATGCAAGTGAAATTGTTTTCTCAAAGTTAAATTTGGTTTCAGCTTTGTTTTCTATTCAAAATTACAGTGAAGGTATTGCATATTTGAATGATGTTAAAGCTTTTGTTGACAAAAACGGTGATTTAGAAGCAAATATTACTATGAATCTTTTATTTGCTAACTATTATGATGCAGTAAATAATTTTCAAAAAGCAGAAGAATACTATTTGAAAACTATTGAATTTTGCGAAAAAAACACTGATAATCCGTATTTAAATACTCATATTTTAAACGCATATCGTTTCATTTCGGTATTTTACCACAATCAAAAAAACTACGAGAAAGCCTATTATTTTTTATCTAAACAAGACATTCTTAAAGACGAAATATATAACGAAGAACGTTCCCAAGCTATAAGTGATGTAGCCGCAGCAATAGATAAAGAAGAGTCTGTAAAACAGTTTGAAAAAATAAAAGCAGAACAGCAGATACAAGAACAACGTTTAAAAAGTACTAGAATAATTGTTATCTTATTCGTAATCATTTTTATTGCCCTTTCTGTACTAACGCTAACTTTTTACAGAAACAATAAAGAAAGAAAAAGAACTAACGAAGAATTAAAACTAACTAACGCCAAGCTTCAAGTGGCTAAAGAAAAAGCAGAGGAGGTTTCAAATCTAAAATCCCAGTTTATTTCTACTATAAGTCACGAGCTCAGAACGCCTTTATATGGTGTAATAGGCACAACTGAAATTATTGAAGAAGAGTATAAAGAGCTGAAAGATACTTCACATTTAAATGCCTTAAAGTTCTCTGCTAATTACCTTTTAGCATTGGTTAATGATATTTTAAAAGTTTATAAAATTGAAGAAAACAAATTACAATTAGAATCTGAAATTTTTAGTTTAGAAGACAAACTAACTAAAATTAAAGATTCGTTACAAACTATTGCTAATAAAAACAATAATAAGATAATTATAGAAGTTGATTCTAAAATTCCAAAGTATTTAAATAGTGATGCTGTTCGTTTGTCGCAAATTATCATAAACTTAATGAGTAACTCGCTGAAATTTACAAAAAATGGATATGTTAAGATTGCTGCTATACCCACAAAAATTGTAGGAGAAGTTCATTACATACAATTAATCGTTTCCGATAACGGTATAGGAATTCCAAAAAAATACCAAGAAAAAGTTTTTGATAAGTTTGTGCAATTGGAAAGAAAAGAAGACGATTACCAAGGAACAGGATTAGGCTTAACCATTGTTAAAAAACTAGTCAATTTGTTCAAAGGAACTATTTCTTTAGAAAGTGAAGAAGGAAAAGGAACCCAATTTACCATCGAAATCCCCTTTCTAGCCGAAGAAACTCATATTGTTGAAAATACTACAAAAAGTAGTGATTCATTTTTTGAACAAAACACTGAAAATTATAGGGTTTTAGTGGTAGAGGACAATAAAATTAATCAAACAGTAACCAAACGTTTACTAGAAAACTTCAATTTTTCTTGTGATATGGTTGATGATGGTTTTATTGCTCTTGAACGATTAGAACAAAAAAAATACAACGCCATTTTGATGGATATCAACATGCCAAAAATAAACGGCTTTGATACCTCAAAACTCATTAGAGATAAAGGAATTGCAATTCCAATAATTGCTGTTACCGCATTTGAAAAAGATGAAATTTTAGAGAAAGTTAAAGAAGCTCAAATCAACGATGTTGTAGTGAAACCCTTTGAGCCTAAAGAACTTAATATTTTGCTAAGAAAACATATTCAAAATAATTAGTTTTTCTTCTTTCTGGTAAAAAACTTCTTTTTGCCAGAATTATTTTCTTTCTTTTTATTTCTTAAATCGGGTTTTGCATTTGGATTTGTAGCCTCTTCTTTCCAGCCAAAAGGATGATCGGTAACTACTTTGATTTTCATTCGAATCAGCTTTTCAATATCTTGCCAATAGGTTTTTTCATCTTTTCCACAAAATGAAATGGCTAGCCCTGAATTTCCAGCTCTCCCAGTTCTACCAATGCGGTGAACATAGGTTTCTGAAATATTAGGAATATCAAAATTAATTACAAAGGGTAACTGCTCGATATCAATTCCTCTAGCGGCAATATCTGTAGCAACAAGTAAATCAATTTCTTTGTTTTTGAATTGCTCTAAAACACGTTGACGTGCATTTTGTGATTTATCACCATGAATGGCTTCTGCTTTAATGTTTGCTTTTTTTAACGCTTTCACAATGTTATCAGCACCATGTTTTGTTCTTGCAAATACCAAAACATTCGTCATTTTTTCTTCTAAAATCAATTGTTTTAAAAGTACACGTTTGTCTTCTTTATTTACAAAATACACTTTCTGACTCACTTTCTCAGCAGTACTTGATATTGGAGTAACCGAAATGTATTTTGGTCTAGTCAAAAAAGTATCCGCTAATTCTCTAATTGCCAGCGGCATAGTCGCCGAAAACAACAGTGTTTGACGGTTATCAGGAGTTAATTTAATGATTTTTTTTACATCGTTAATAAATCCCATGTCGAGCATTTGATCGGCTTCATCTAAAACTAAATGATGCATGTGATTCAAATCAACAAATCCTTGTTTGTATAAATCTAATAATCTTCCTGGTGTTGCTATTAGCACATCAATACCTTGTTTCAATTCGTTCACTTGAGGCACTTGGTTTACACCACCAAAAATCACTAAACTTTTTATGCCAGTATATTTTCCGTAGGTTTTAAAACTTTCATCAATTTGAATGGCAAGCTCTCTTGTAGGTGTTACAACCAAAGCTCTAATTCGTTTTACTTTTTTGGGTGAACCCACAATTCTGTGGATCATGTTAATTATGGGAATGGCAAATGCACCTGTTTTTCCCGTTCCAGTTTGGGCACAAGCTACAACATCTTGTCCAGACAATATTTCGGGAATGGCTTGTTCTTGAATGGGAGTGGGGTTTGTATAACCTTCTTCAGTTAATGCTTCTTGTATATGATTGATTAATTGTAATTCTTTAAATGTCATGTGAAATTTGTTATTCAGAAATAATTTTCTGATGCAAAGTTACAACATTTTACTCTTCATAAAGTCAGTAATCAATGAAGCAATTAATTTTCCGGTTAAATGGTTTTGGTTTGTTTCGTCTAAATCTGGTGCGCCTTCGCAAATATGCAAATATGCGGCGTTTTTATGTTTTCCAAAAAAATGGATATATTCTCTAGCTTGTTGCACACTAAATCCACTTAACGTCATGGCACTTGAATAAATTCCTGGTATAGCATCTAAATCAAGCTCTACTCCATAACAATCTTGTTTAATGAAGTTTAACGCCTCGGTTAATTGGTCAGTAAAAGATTTTTCCCTTCTAACTTCCATTTCTTCATAAGTAGCATATTGCACTCGCTCGTTTATAGATTTAATAGTTTGTAAAACTCCTTTGGAAATAAAACTTTCATGCATCCCAAAAATAAAATATTTCTTCAAAAATCCGTCTTCATACGCATAACTAAAACCATTACCAGAATGTCTTCCTTCTAAAACTCTAAAATCTGTATGAGCATCAAAATTAATGGCATTAACGGGTTTTCCTTTGGCAAGAGCTAAACCTTTAATATTTCCGTAAGCATTGTTATGACCACCACCAATAATGATTGGAATTTTACCTGCTTTTACTATCAAATGAACTAAATGTGAAACTTCTTTATCAATTTTTTCTACCAATGAAAACAGTTGCTTGCGATCTTCTTTCTCAGTTACAGATAATTTTGCAGCCAATGCCATTTCTTCTGAAGTATCAATATGACCTAGAATTAGGAGTTGGTCGCCTTTACAAAATTTATTGTGCTGAATATTAACCAAAGCTTTAAGTGTATTTTCATAAGCTGAAGCAGTTCCTAATCTACCAAAATTTGCTTTTACACCAATGTCTTCCGGAATTCCAAAGAGAACAAATTTAGCTTCTGATTGTTGCAATTGTGTTTCAATGGCTTCTTCGTTTTCAAGCGTTTCTACTTTTTCTCCAAATTTTACTTCGCCACTGCGATGATTGGTAATTTTTGCCAATTGATTTGGTGTTAAAACGACTATTTTATTCATTTTTTTGCTGATTAGGGAATTCAAAAATAATATTTTTCATTAACTTTCGTTTAAAAATTAGAAATAACTTGTTAAAACAGTAACTTTGTCCCAAATTAAAACCGAAAACTATGGAAAAGAACCAAAATCAATCTGGATTAAAAGCAGCCGTTGTTGTATTATCACTTTTGTTGCTTGGTAGTGTAGCGTATATTTTTAAATTATCATCAGATTCCAAAAAAGAAGTAGTAACTTTAACTACTGAAAAAGAGCAACTTGCGGAGGAACTTCGTGCAAAAATAGCAGAATATGATATATTAATTGCTGAAGATAATGCGTTAAAAGAAGAGTTTGAAAAGCAAAAATCAGAAATGACTAAGCTATTAAATGACTTAGAAAAATCAAAAGGCGATAACGCTTCGCTTGAAAAATACAAAGCTTCTTATTTGAAATTGAAACGCGAAATGGATAATTTGTTGGCAGAAAATAAATTACTAAAAGAGCAAAATATAGCTTTAACTTCTTCTTTAGACAGTACTAATGTTGTTTTGGAAGAAACAAAGCGCTACACAGATACCTTGCTTACTCAAAACGATAATTTGACTAAAACAGTTGAAAAAGGAGCAACTTTAGCCGTTTTAAATTTAAATGTTTTAGCAGTTAAAGAAAGAAGTTCAGGAAAACAAATTGAAACCGACAAAGCCAGAAGAGCTGATAAATTGAAAGTGAGTTTTCTTATTGCTGAAAATCAAATTGCAAAATCAGGCGACAGAACCTATTATGTGCAAATTATTGACGGTAAAAATAATATTTTAGGCGATAAAGAAACTATTGCTATGGGTGGCGATTTGTCGTTAACGTATAGTTTTATTACTAAAGTTAAGTACGAAAATAAAACCGTTCAAGTAAATGAAGAAGTTCCTGGAAAAGACTTTGCCGCTGGAACGTATTTTGTAAATGTGTTTAACCAAAAAGGTGAAATGGTTTCTAAAACTAGTTTTAGTTTGAGGTAATCGTTTTTTTCAAATTTTAAAAAAGCAATGAGTTTTGAATTCATTGCTTTTTTGTTTTTTTAAAATCCAATCTAATTAATAAATTTCCCTTCAATCATTACCTTTTCAATTAAATTATCGCCAAACTCGTAAGGCAATTGGTAAAAAGAAGTAATAGGTTTTGTTATAATAATGTTCGCTTTTTTCCCAATGGTAATAGAACCGTGAGTTTCACTTAAATTCATGGCGTAAGCTCCGTTTATTGTTGCGGCGTTTATGGCTTCTTCTGGTGTCATTTTCATTTTGATACAAGCGGTTGCCACAACAAAATTCATATTTCCAGATGGAGTAGTGCCAGGATTGTAATCCGTAGCTAAAGCTAATGGTAATCCAGCTTCCATCATTTTTCTTGCTGGTGTGTAAGGAATGCTGATGAAATACGAACAACTTGGCAACGCCACTGGCATAGTTTCAGAGTTCTTTAAAGCTGCTATATCTTCATCGGTTACAATTTCTAAATGATCAACTGAAAGCGCTTGGTTTTTTACGCAAGACGCAATTCCATCAATAGCGGTAAATTGATTTACGTGAATTTTAGCTTGTAAACCGTATTTTTTTCCCGCTTCCATTATGCGTTCGGTTTCTGCTATTGAAAAATATCCCGTTTCTAAAAAAGCATCAATAAAATCGGCTAAATTTTCTTCAGCAATCTTTGGTAACATTTCATTAACTATCAAATCAATATAACCTGAATGATTGTCTTTGTATTCCAATGGAAAAGCATGAGCACCCAAAAAAGTAGCTTTAATCGCAATTGGATATTTTTCTTTTAACCGTTTGATAACGCGCAACATTTTCAATTCGCCTTCAACCGTTAATCCGTAACCCGATTTGATTTCAACGGCTCCAGTGCCCAATTTCATTACGTTTTCTAAACGAATTTTCGATTGTTCGAATAGTTCATCTTCAGAAGTTTCGTTCAATTTTTTTGCCGAATTCAAAATTCCACCACCACGATTGAAAATTTCTTCATACGACAAACCGTTGATTCTATCCACAAATTCTTGCACACGATTTCCTGCATATACAATGTGAGTATGACTGTCAACCCATGTTGGTAAAATCACTTTTCCTGAAGCATCAATAATTGTAGCATTTTCAAGATTTGGACAATTTTCCATTGGACCAAAGTCAGCAATTACATTGTCTTTAATCAGTAAAAAGGCATTATCAATTTTAGGTAAAATAGCCATTTCACTTCCTGAAACTTTAGAAATTCCTTGAGGTCGAACTTGTAAAAGCTCTTTTATGTTGATGAATAGTATTTGCATGAAAAAAAAATTTCAGTAAAAATAAGACCGATTTTTAAAAAGTCCTATCTTTATGCTTAAAATTAAGCGGTTTTGAGAAAAATACGATATAAAAAAGGAAGAAAAGTTCAGCCTTCAACATTAGAATACACTGGAATTTATACGGATAAACCAACAGAAATGCAGTTGTTTGTTTACAACGATAACGATGCTACAGAGTATGAAAATTGTTCAGTAAAGGATTTTATTTCCAATAAAGATTTAGCTAAAAACAATTGGTTAAACTTACACGGATTGTCTACAACCACAGTTATTCAAGAACTATCAGAACATTTGCAGTTAAATCCGGTTGTGGTTTCTGATATTTTAAATATTACCAAAGGAACGCGATTAGATGAATTTGATGATACGCTATTTTTTAGTATAAAATCAATTTTACCAAAAGACGAAAGTGATGTGATATCAGTAGAACAAATCAGTTTTTTGTTGCAAGATAATTTGATTGTTTCTTTTCAAGAAAAACGTGGTGATTATTTTCCACATATCAGAGAGCGAATTAGAACTAATACAGGAATTGTTCGTAAAAAGAAAGTGGATTATTTGTTGTATTTGCTTTTAGATGCTGTAATTGAGAACTTTTATATCACTATTGAAACCAAAGAAGAAAGAATAGAACAATTACTATTGCAGTCAAAAACTTCTGAAAACCCAAATGTTGTAGAAGAAATTGAAAAAATGCGAGAAGTTTTTCATTTTTTAAAACGAGCGATTATGCCGCTTCGAGATGCATTATTTACCATAAAAACAATTAATGAAGATGATCAATTTAATTCGATTGAAAACTCGAATTATGTTTTTTTTGGGCGTTTGCATCAGAAAACTTTGGAATTATTGGAACAAATTGATTACGATATGTATTCATTAGACAGTGCTAGTAACTTTTATTATACAGCACAAAGTCATCGAATGAATGAAGTCATGAAAATTTTAACGATTCTTTCCGCTATTTTTATGCCAATCACTTTCATTGCTGGAATTTACGGAATGAATTTCCAAAACATGCCAGAATTGGAATATAGAAATGGCTATTTTTTAGCTTTGGGATTAATGCTGCTAATTGTAATTGGAATGATAATTTATTTCAAACGTAAGCGATGGTTTTAAAATATTTCTTTTTTCATTTGATAAAAATAAATATTACCCGTATCTTTGACGTGAATTCATTTAATTCCGGAAAACATGTTTGAATTTCAACAGTATTTAGGCTTTTTACTTTTCTTAACCATTTTAACAATTGGTTTTTGGTTAATGATTTTCTTAGTAGGATTTGTTCACTATTGGTTGGGCGGTGCTATTATGGAATTAATCAAAGAGAAAAGAAATAAAGGCAAAGAAGACAAAGAATAGTTTACCTATTTTTATCAATAAAAAAGTCCCAGTTAATTGGGACTTTTTTTATTCTACACAAGGTAAAAAGTCTTTAAAATAGGATTCTGGTTTTGTAGTTTCAAGTAATGTTTCTGAAATCAATAACTTGTTAAGTACATAACTTTTAGTTTCTGTTGCTAATGTGAGTCGGAGCATAGAAACAGTGTTACTTTTCAAATCTTCATAATTATCGTCTAAAAAAGTAAAATAACCGCTCAATACTCTGGTAGTTAACTTCTCTTGATTGGCAACTTTTTCGCTACAACTACTTTCGTTCAAACTTTTTAGCGTTACAATTTTACCGTTATACAGTTGTAAATTAATTCTAGACTTTTCATCTAAACAAATAGTGGGAACAAAATCAGTACTATTCTGAATAATTTCAATTTGTAAAACAGGTTTGCCATTCAGCTGAAATAAATTAAAAAATAGAAACTCAGAAGTTGGACCTAAAACTTTTTCATGCATTAATTTAGCGCCTAAACTTTTAACTGACGTGGAATCCGTTTTTTGGTTGATTACATAAACACAGTCTGTATTTTGAGCGAAAACAGCTATTGGGAATAACAAACAAATAATATATTTAATCATGATTTTTAATTTTTTCGCAAAGTAGTACAATTTTTTCATTATTCATATTTGTAGTGAAAAAAGCAAAGATAGTGCCACCATCTGTTATTTTATGTTTTTTCTTAATTTCTTCCACTTTAAGCGGAAAATTTCTTGTGGAAACATTCATTTTTTTATTGGCAATACATGTTTTAATTTCGTTTTTTTGGTATGGAATTACCTTGATAATTTCAAATTTTCTTCCATCGAAATTTTGTAAACTATCGCTAGTATACAAATGCGAATGTTGGTGTAGTTTTTGAACTGAAAACAAAGCAGCAATAGCATCAAAACAGCCCGATTTTAACAGCGAGGCATTGGGTTCATAGAGATATTTTTTGGGTAAACTATAAGAAGCAGTAAGTTCGTTGTTTAAAGCAATTTCTTGTTTGTATGTTTTATCTTTTTCAAAATTAATACATAGTAGTTTTTGACTTTGAATCACTTCTTTTTCAAGAATCCAAAGCAACTCTTTCACTTCATTTTCTACAGCCACTATGTGAACTTCTTTTACATTTTGAAGTTCATTTAATCCAGCTTTGATGTCTAAAATGGGAGCTGTTTTAATTATGATTTTATTGGAGAGTGTAAAATAAAAATCCTTTAATTCTATTACATTTGGTAAACAATCTTTTAGCAGAAATACTTTCCCTTTAACATCATTTCTTCTAGATGGATCAATATAAATAATATCAAATTTTTGGTCTAAATCTTTTAATATAGTAGAACTATCACCAGAAATACATTTAATGTTGTTAACCTGTAATTGTTTGAAATTATGCCTTACAATTTCTGAAAGTTCAGAATTAATTTCGCAGTGAACTACATTTTTTACATTTTTTGAAAAAAAATAATCATCAACACCAAAACCACCAGTTAAATCGATTAAAGAAGTTCCGTTTACTAATGAAGCTTTATAATGGGCTGTAATTTCAGAGGAAGTTTGTTCAATTGAAATTTTTTCAGGATATACTATGTTTTTGGTTGTAAACCAAGTAGGTAATTTATTTTTTGCTTTTTGCTTGGCGGCAATTTGGTTAATTATTTGTCTGAATTCAATTTCAGGAAATGGATTTTTGGCAAGACTAATTTTTGTTAAATCTGTTTTGCAATTATCATTAATAAATTCTTGAATTTCGGGTTTTAAAATTGTATCTAAATCCACGTTACATTCTTTTAGTTAAGGCTTTTACAATCTTATTATTTGGCATAAATTCTTTAGCAATGACTTTCATGCAAGTATATACTGGAACGGCAATTATCATTCCAGTTATTCCTAAAAGTATTCCAGCGGCAAGAATCACTAAGAAAATTTCAAGCGGATGAGATTTTGTACTTTTTGAAAAAATTAAGGGTTGGTTGACGTTGTTGTCAATTAGTTGCACAATCACTAATCCAATTAATACATAAAGAGTTTTTGGAAGAGTTTCTGTAACAAAATCAGCTTGTATACCACTCAACATAATTAAAACTGACGCTACAAGCATTCCAAGCAATGGTCCTATGTATGGAATGATATTTAAAATGGCACACAACAGTGCAATTATAAAAGCATTTTCTACACCAAAGATTAAGAAAACAATAAGATATAGAACAAGGATAATAAATAATTGTAATAATAAACCTAGAAAATATCTAGAAAGTAAGTTTCTGATTTTTTGAATCGATAGTAAGATTTTGTCTTCTTGACTATCTGGTAAAATATTCTTGAATCCTTTAAAAAAACTATGTTTTTCTTTTAAGAAGAAAAATGAAATAAAAATAACTGAAAATAATCCCATTCCAAGCTCACTTATCACACTAATTAAATTATTGAAAATTTTTGAAACAAAATTAAAATTTATATTAGAAGTCATAGTATTAACATTTATTAAGCCTTCAATATTAATATTATGAGAGTTTAAGTAATTCTTTATTTGATCTGATAAATTTTTATAATTTGTTTCCAAATTATTAATGTCAAGCAAAGAAAGATTTTCCCCTTGTTGTATCATTAACGGTACAAAAAGTAAGACGAAACCAACAATTAACGATAAAAATATGAGTAACGTAGTAACTACAGCTAAGGTGTTTTTAAACTTAAATTTTCTAATTAAAAAAGTGACTACAGGATTTGCCATTAATGTAATTATTAAGGCAATGACAATGTAAATTACAAGTGTGAATAATGAATAAAATAAGAATGAAATGAAACTTATTCCAAGAATTATAAATAAAGTACGAAGTAGTCCGTTAGATAGTTCTTTAGCAGTCATTTTTTTTTCGCTAATATAAAAAAAAACTCGCTTGTTAGCGAGTTTTAATTTTATTATCTGAAAGATCTTCTAGGACCAGTTGTACTAAAGATGGCAGCCATTCTGCTTACTTGACCTTGAGAGAACATGTACATTCCAGCATCGTCTGTATAATCCATGAAATTCATATACATTTCTAAGGGTTGACCAGAACACGTTGAACGGTGACCAACAGGCGGAATACCAGAATTTGGACCATTATGAACAGGTGTATCTGCCACTAAATCATTACCACAAGTTGCATCACCCCAAATGTGTCTTAAGTTCATCCAGTGACCAACTTCGTGCGTAGCTGTTCTACCTTTGTTAAATGGAGCAGTAGCCGTTCCAGTAGTTCCAGTATATCTTGAATCAACTACAACTCCGTCAGTTGCTGAACTTCCACCAGGAAATTGAGCATAACCTAAAATTCCTCCACCAATGGTACAAACCCAATAGTTTAGCTTTGTAGTAGGTGAAGTTGCGTTAATACCACCAGACGAGGTTCTTTTCATTGCGTCATTTGTTCCCCAAGAAGTTCTAGTAGTTTGTTTTCTAATAACTTGATCTAAAACGAAACGAACATTAATGACTCCACGAACACTGTTAAAAGGATTGCTTGAATTGTAATCAGCATTTGTTCCTCTAAAATCATTGTTTAACACATCAATTTGTGATTGCAATTGTGCTAAAGAAATGTTTTCAGCAGTTGTTCTGTACAATACATTAAATACTACTGGAATTTCTAAAACACCATTAACAATTCTGTTTTCAGCAATTGCTTGTTCTGTCATGGCTTCAATTTCTGCCATTTTAATAGCTAATTGCGGATTTTCTCTAAGTTGTTTTTCATGAACTTCATGAGATGCACAACCTCTGTGGCGTGCTGCTGAGAAATTAGTAGCTTCTGGGGCTGCATTTTCTTCATTGCTACATGATACTAACAATGCAGCAAATAAAAGTGTTAAAATTTTTCTTTTCATAAAATAAGTAGGTTAATTAATTATTTATTTGGCAATTTTATGCTAAAATTTATGAATAAAAAAATTGTTTTAACTAAATTTTAAGGAATTAATGTTATGAAAATATGTTTTTAAGTAAAATTTGTTATAAATTATTGATTAAAAACGTAATACAAGAGATTCGCACCCATTTTTAAGGCTTTTTCCCTAACTGCTGGCGGATTGTTATGCACTTCGATATCTTCCCAGCCATCACCTAAATCGGTTTCGTAGGTGTAGAGTAGTGCTAATCTATTTTCAATAAATATTCCAAAAGCTTGCGGCGGTTTGTTATCGTGTTCATGTATTTTTGGTAATCCATTTGGAAAATTGTACGGTTTTTGAAAAATGGGATGATTATTAGGAATCAATTGCAATTGCTTATCTGGAAATAGTTTTTTGATTTCTTTTCTAACAAATTCATCCATACCATAATTATCGTCAATGTGTAAAAAACCTCCAGCAAGTAAATAGTTTCTCAGGTTTTGAGTATCATTGGCACTAAAAACTACATTTCCATGTCCGGTCATGTGTATAAACGGATACGAAAAAATTTCAGCGCTACCCACATCAACGGTTGCGACTTTAGTTTTGATTTTGGTTTGAATATTTTGGTTTGTAAATTTAACCAAATTAGGAAGCGCTGTAGGATTTGCATACCAATCGCCGCCGCCACTATATTTTAAAACAGCAACTTCTTGAGAAAACCCCAAATTCCAAAAAAACAAAACCCCGAAAATTATAAATTTATTCATTTTTTGATTTATTATATGAACTTCTTGCTTGAAAGGCATATAGCATACAAAATAGTAGCAAGAACAATTTAGTGTAAAAATCATCTATTGCAACTAAAAAGACAATTGACAATATTGCAAGAAAAACCAATACTATAATCAATCCAGTTTTATTTCCAACTTTATCTAGCAAAACTATGTCTACTAATGCACTAAGAAAGTCTTTCATTTTTAACCATTAGAATTTTTAACAACAATTGTATGACAGGCAACTAAGGCTGCGGTTTCTGTTCGTAATCTTGTATTTCCCAAAGTTACAGGAATAAATTGATTTTCTATTGCTAATTTAATTTCTTTAGAAGAAAAATCGCCTTCTGGTCCAATGAGAATAGTGATTTTCTCATTAGGTTTTATTTCGTTTTGGAAAGCTTTTCGTTCCGTTTCTTCACAATGTGCAATGAATTGTTGACCGTTAAAAGATTGTTTTACAAATTGCGAATAGGAAATAGGTTCGTTGATTTTTGGTAAATAAAATTGCAACGATTGTTTCATGGCCGATTGAACAATTTTCTCGGCTCTATCAATTTTGTATACTTTTCGCTCCGAATTATCGCAGATGATAGGTGTAATTTCATGAATACCAATTTCAGTTGCTTTTTCTAGAAACCATTCTAATCGATCGTTCATTTTTGTTGGAGCAACGGCAATATGAGTTTGAAAATTGGTAGGTTCATGAAAAGTTTCTTTGGTGATTTTAATTTCACATTTTTTTTCAGAAGCAGTTATAATTTCTGATTCAAATAAATAGCCTAATCCATTGGTAATAAAAACTAGATCACTTTCCTTTTTACGTAAAACTTTCACTATGTGTTTGCTTTCTTCTTTGTCGAAAAAGAAAGTTGTATCGCCTTGTTTGATATCAGAATTATAAAATAATTGCATGTTTTTAATTTTTATATAGCCAATTTAACCAATCTTTACCAACAATTTCCCAATTGTATGTTTCATAATTGATTTCCCTTTTATCATTTATTGGAAAATAATTATGCTCTACGTCAAAATATGGTTTAAACTCAATATTTTTAATACCTGACCGAATACATTCAATAAATAATAAATTTACAGAAGGAGCATTCCAATCTTTCGTACCAAAAGTAATCAAAATAGGAATTTTAAGTTTTTTAAGATGCACGGCAGAAGGTTGTGAAAAATCATAAGTTGCTTTGCAAGTATCACCGCCATTGTATTCTATATTTTTTTTATTTTCCACAACTAACTTCCAATATTCGATTAATTCATAGTTTTTTCTATGATGAATTTCGTCTTCCAGCATACTTAAAATTCTACCATTTGGATTTCCTCCTGAATAAATTAAATGAGTTACTTTATTATTTTTTGTTGCTAGTTTTGTTGCGATTGTACTTCCTTCAGAGTGTCCAGCAAGAACTAATTTGCTTTTTGCAACCCATTTTTTTTTCCATAATTGATTTATAATATAGTTATTTCGAGCTACATAATAATCTAGATAGTTATTATCAGAATATTTACGTGGAACGCTGTCATTCTCTAATAAAAATTGAAAGTTTTGTTTCAAATCATTTACATCTGATATTACAGGAACACCTGGTTTTCCAATAATAACCAAATGAAAATCATTTAAAAAATCTTCTTCATTAAATGGAAAAGTGTTATATAAACCTGCTCCATCATATTTTAATAAAGGTTGTGGCATACTTCCTTGGCAGAAAAAAAATAATGGTTTTTGTACATTTTCTTCTCCTTTTTTAGATTTTATTAAAACATCAACTAAAGTATTTTTAAATCCGAAAGTCAGATGTTTGTAACCAAAATCTTCTGGTTTTTTTTGACCAAAAGCAGTAACCGTGATGAAAATTAGAAACAAAAAATTCTTCATAGGTTAAAATTCAATTCTTGCTTTAGAAACCACAGCGGCATCACTGAAATTTTGTTCTAAATAGTTATAGTAACCCACAATTCCAATCATAGCAGCGTTATCGGTTGTGTATTCAAATTTTGGAATGTAGGATTTCCATCCGTATTTTTTTTCTGCCTCTTTCAAAGTCTTTCTAATGCCTGAATTTGCTGAAACTCCGCCACCAATAGCTATTTGATTGATGCCAGTTTCAGCCACAGCTATTTTCAATTTATCTATCAAAATATTGATTATAGTATATTGGATGGAAGCACAAATATCCGCTTTATTTTCTTCAATGAAATTAGGATTTAGGGCTACATTTTTCTGGATAAAATATAAAATTTGAGTTTTTAATCCGCTAAAGCTAAAGTTTAAACCATCTACTTTTGGTTTGGTAAACGGAAAGGCTTTTGGATTTCCATCTTGAGCAAATTTATCTACCAAAGGGCCACCAGGATAAGGCAAACCAAGAATTTTTGCACTTTTATCAAACGCTTCACCTACAGCATCATCTGTAGTTTCTCCTATAATTTCCAAATCAAAAAAACTAGTCACTTTTACAATTTGCGTATGTCCGCCAGAAATTGTCAAAGCTAAAAAAGGAAATGTAGGTTTGTCAAATCCTTCTTCATCAATAAAATGTGCCAAAATATGAGCTTTCATATGATTTACCGCAATTAAAGGAATATCCAATGCCATACTCATCGATTTAGCAAAAGAACCCCCAACCAGAAGCGAACCCATTAATCCCGGACCTTGTGTAAAAGCGATACAATTTAAGTCGTTTTTAGTAATTCCTGCTTTTTTTATTGCCACATCAACTACGGGAACAATATTTTGTTGATGCGCTCTTGAGGCTAATTCTGGAACAACACCTCCATATTCTTCATGAATGGCTTGGCGCGACACAATATTTGATAAAACTTTGTCATTGCATAAAACCGCCGCAGACGTGTCGTCGCAGGAACTTTCAATGGCTAAAGTGTAAACTTTTTGTGATTTCATAAACAGGCACGAAAATTGATTGAAGCTATTTGTAATTATCTTACAAAAATCACTATTTTTGTTTGTTGATTGATTTTTACTGTAATGCAAATTTAATACAAATTAAGGTATCAAAAAATTTAAAAAAATACTTGTACGTTCGGTAATAGGATTATTACTATTTCTACTCCTTCTGGGTATTCTTTTATCGTTACCTTTTGTGCAAACCCAATTGGGTCAGTATGCTACTGATGAGTTAAATGCTGAATTTGGTACTGATATTTCTATTGAGCGCATCGCGATTACTCCTTTTGGTTCCGTGAAGTTGCGAGGTGTTTTGGTTCGAGATCATCATAAAGATACCTTATTTCATATTCAATCGTTACAAACTTCTTTGTTGAATGTTTCCAAATTATACAATGAAGGTCATCCGTATTTAGGTGATGCAATTTTTCATGGCTTGGATGTTCATATTCATCAATTTAAAGGCGAAAATTATACTAACTTAGATAAATTCATTGAAGCTTTTGATGATGGTTCGCCTTCTTCGGGTAAATTTCGGATGAAAATTGCTTCTATGACAATTTTTAACAGTCGTTTTAGATATACCGATGAAAATTTGGAAACACCAAAAATGTTGGATTTCAAAAAATTGGAAGGAAAATTAGATGATTTTTTTATTAAAGGGCCTAATGTTTATACTTTTATTGAAAAGTTAGCTTTTAAAGATCATCGTGGTTTACAAATGGAGCAGCTAACCGCCAATTTTACCTACACCAAATCTAATATTTCTTTGAAGAACTTAGAGGCAAATACTTCAGAATCAGAAATTAAAGGAAATGTTGCATTGCATTACAAAAGAGAAGATTTCTCTGATTTTAATAACAAAGTAATTTTTGATGTAAATTTTAAAAAAGCAGTTATTGCTTCTAATGATTTGAATTATTTTTATAATGAATTTGGAAAAAATAATTTGTTTTATGTTAACACACATTTGATTGGAACTCTGAACAATTTTACCACAGAAAATTTAAAGTTAGTAGATAAAAATCAATCTGAAATCATTGGAAATTTAACGTTTAAAAATCTATTTCATAAAGAAAAATCGTTTTATATTGATGGAAAATTAGACCGAGTTTCATCAAATTATGAAAATTTAAATGCCATTCTTCCAAACATTTTAGGTAAACGATTACCGGCTTCATTGGCAAAACTTGGAAATGTAACTATTTCAGGAACAATTCAATTAACAGAGGATTTTATCAATTCAAAGGTTAATGTTTTATCCAATCTTGGTGAAGTTACTGCTGATTTAGCTATCCAAGATTTGAGCAACATTGATAATGCTACTTACCAAGGTGAAATTGCATTGAATCAATTTGAAATTGGTACTTTACTTGGTCAAAATGAAATAGGTTGGACCAATTTAAATCTTGAAGTTGACGGTCAAGGGTTTAATCAAAAATATTTAAATACCAAAGTTAAAGGTAGCATCAACAATTTTGTTTACAACAACTATAATTATTCGAATATTACTGTTGATGGAGTCATGAAAATGCCTTATTTTAAAGGATATTTTAACAGTAACGACCCAAACCTGCGAATGGACTTTGATGGATTAGTTGATTTAAGTTCAAAAATTAAGAATTATAACTTTAAAGCTCAAATTGATTACGCTGATTTACAAGAGTTAAATTGGGTTAAAACCGATACTTTTTCGATTTTTAAAGGAAATATTGTTTTAGATGCCAAAGGAAATTCGCTGGATGATATTAATGGATATTTGAATTTTAACAATGTTTCTTACCAAAATAGTAAAGCTTCATATTTTTTTGAAGATTTTGCAGTAACCTCAAGTTTTGATGAAAATAAAGTTAGAACCATTACAGTCGATTCCAAGGACATTGTAAATGGAAAAATTGTTGGTAAATACAAATTTGCAGAAGTACAAAAAATAGTTGAAAATGCTGTGGGAAGTTTATACGCAAACTATTCACCAAATAAACTTCGTGAAGGGCAATACATGAATTTTAATTTTGAAATTCACAATAAAATAATAGAAGTATTTATTCCCGAAATTGTAATTTCAAAAAATACCAAAGTAAAAGGTAAAATTAATGCGGATGAAGGAAGATTTGAATTTGATTTTAAATCACCAAAGATTGAAGCATTTACCACAACTTTTGATAATGTTTCAATAGACATTAACAACAAAAATCCGTTATACAATGCTTACATTGAAATGGATAGTGTAAAGCTTAAAAATTATAAAATTTCTGATTTTAATTTGATTAATGTAACAATGAATGACTCGTTGTTTTTTAGAACTGAATTTAACGGAGGTTCTAAAAATCAAGACCAATTTGCTTTGAATCTTTATCATACTATTAATGAAGATAAAAAGTCAGTAATAGGTTTCAAAAAATCAGAAGTTAATTTAAAAGACTATTTGTGGTTTATCAATGAAAACGATACAAAAGACAACAAAATTGTATTTGATAAATCTCTTCAAAATTTTATCTTCGAAAATTTAAGTCTTTCGCACAACAACCAAAACATGAATTTTTATGGTGCAATGAAAGATTCAACTTATAAAGATTTAAATTTAGTGTTTAAAGATGTAGAACTTGAAAAAATTACACCATCATTAGAAAGTATAAATTTCAAAGGTAAATTGAATGGTTTTGTTTCGGTCCAACAAGAAAATCAACAATTTAAGCCACAGTCTAGTATCACAATTGATGCGTTACAAGTAAATGAAATAGCTATTGGCGATTTTATTTTTAATGTTAAAGGGAACGATGCATTTAATCAATTTGCTATTAATTCTTACATCAAAAATGAAGACGAAGAACGATTCTCATTGGAAGGAATATTAGCCTATAAAAATAAGCTCTCTAATCTAGACCTCGAAGCTGGATTCAAAGATTTTGATTTAGCACCTTTTGGTTCATTACTGAGTGGAATTGTTGCAGATGTAAGAGGAAGCGCAACAGGGAGAGCTACAATAGATGGCTCTTTATCCAATCCTGAGGTAAATGGAAGGCTATATTTAAATAATTCTGGGTTAAAAATTCCGTATCTTAATACTGATTATAATTTTGAACCTAATGCCATTATTGATCTTACAGAGCGTCAGTTTTTATTCCGAAACATAAAAATAACCGATTCTAAATTCAATACCAATGGTATTTTGCGCGGTAGCATTCGTCATGAAGTTTTTGACAAATGGGAAATTGATTTAGAGCTTCGTTCTTCTAATATTTTAGCGCTTGATACTAAAGATGGCGAAGATGTTTACTACTACGGAACTGCTTTTTTAAATGGTTTTGCTACGGTAAAAGGGCCAACTAATGCATTGGTAATAAATGTTGTGGGTGAATCTGAAAAAGGAACTTCAATTAAAATTCCAGTGAATGATTCTGAAGAAATTGGTGATAATTCATTTATTAACTTCATTACAAGAGAACAAAAGTTCAATAAAGAAAATGGAATTGTAACCAATATCAATAATTACCAAGGCATTGAATTGGATTTTGATTTCGATATCAATACCAATGCAGATATTGAAGTGATTTTGGATAGAAATTCTGGTCATTCCATGAAAGGAAATGGTTACGGTTCTATGAAAATGGAAATAAATACTTTAGGTAAGTTTTTAATGTATGGTGATTTCCAAATTATGGAAGGTTCTTATTCCTTTAAATATGGAGGATTAATTGACAAAAAATTCAATGTGAAACGCGGCGGAACCATAAGATGGTATGGTGAACCAATGAACGCGGTTCTTGATTTAGAAGCAATTTATTCTACTCAAGCAAACCCTGCGTTACTGCTAGAAAGTGCTTCGTTTAATAGAAAAGTTGATACCAATGTATCTATTTTAATTCAAGGATATTTAAGTAATCCACAACCTGATTTTGCTATTGATTTTCCAAATGTTAGTTCGGTTTTAAAAAGCGAAATTGATTATAAATTACAAGATAAAGATACTAGACAAACGCAAGCGCTAGCGTTACTTTCAACTGGTTCATTCATGACAGCAGAAAATGTTGGAAATGTAGCATACGGACCATTGTTTGAACGTGCAAGCTCGTTGTTTTCAGACTTATTTTCAGATGAAGATAGCAAATTGCAATTAGGTGTTGATTACAGCCAAGGTGATAGAATTAATCAAATTTCGGATAGAGTTGGGGTAACATTAAACACGCAAATTAACGATAAAATTTCTATAAATGGTAGAGTAGGTGTGCCCGTGGGCGGTGTTGCTGAATCTGTTTTAATTGGAAATGTAGAAATACAAATGCAATTAAATGAAGATGGTTCACTTCGTGCACGAGTTTTCAATCGTGAAAATGATATCAATTATATTGGAGAAGGTATTGGTTACACTCAAGGAATTGGTTTAACTTATAATGTAGATTTTGATACCTTTAAAGAATTAATTCAAAAAATATTTACAAAGAAAAAAGAAGATAAAAACAAATCAAACAATACAGACGATTTTCCCGATTCTGATTTATCACCAGATTTTATAAATTTTATCAACGAAAGAAAAAACAAGAAATCAGAACCCTCTAAAGAACCAGAAGAGGAAAAAGAAAAAGTTCCAGAAATGGATTAATTGCAGTTTTTACTTCCCTTTTTTTTAAATTTTTACCATCTCAAATACAATCTAAAAATAGCTTTATCTTTAATAAAACAGTAGCTTTTTTAAAAAGTTATTAACGAAAACGTTTGATATTATGTTGAATGTTATATTTTTAGAAAAAATTATGTTTTTTTGATTTTTCCTTTAGTAACTTTACCTTAATAATAAAATTAATGAGTTTTCAAGTGAATAAAATTGGAGTGTTAACATCCGGAGGAGATTCTCCTGGAATGAATGCAGCAATACGAGCTGTTGTTCGAACTTGTGCCTATCATAACATAGAATGCATTGGAATTTACCGTGGTTTTCAAGGGATGATTGAAGGTGATTTTAAAGAAATGGGACCAAGAAGCGTAAATAATATCATTAATAAAGGTGGAACCATTCTAAAATCAGCAAGGTCAAAAGATTTTATGACCGCTGAAGGAAGAATAAAAGCCCATAAAAATTTGCAAAAAGTTGGCGTTAATGCTTTAGTTGTAATTGGTGGAGATGGTTCCTTTACAGGTGCTGAAGTTTTCAATAGTGAATTTGGTTTTCCAGTTATTGGAATTCCTGGAACCATTGATAATGATATTTATGGTACTTCTCATACATTAGGTTATGATACCGCACTCAACACTGTTGTAGAGTGTATTGACAAAATTAGAGATACTGCTAGTTCACATAACCGACTTTTCTTTGTTGAAGTAATGGGAAGAGATGCGGGGCATATTGCATTAAACGCTGGTATTGGAGCAGGAGCAGAAGAAATTTTGATTCCTGAAGAAGATTTAGGATTAGATCGTTTGGTAGAATCTTTACAAAGAAGCAAACAAAATGGAAAGACATCGAGTATCGTAGTTGTTTCTGAAGGTGATAAAACTACTGGAAAGAATGTTTTTGAATTAAAAGAATATGTTGAAGCTAATTTGCCAGAATATGACGTGCGTGTTTCTGTGTTAGGTCATATGCAACGTGGTGGTTCTCCTACTTGTTTTGATCGTGTTTTGGCTTCTCGAATGGGCGTAAAAGCTGTAGAATCATTATTAGAAGGAAAATCAAATTATATGGTAGGTTTAATTAACGATAAAATGGCATTAACGCCTTTAGAACAAGCCATTAAAGGAAATAGCGAAATTGATAAAGAATTATTACGCGTTTCAGATATTACATCAATTTAAATTAAAATAGAATATTTATGTCAAAAATTAAAGTTGGAATCAATGGATTCGGTAGAATTGGAAGACTAGTTTTTAGAGAAAGTTTCAATAGAAATAATGTAGAAGTTGTAGCTATCAATGATTTATTGGAAGTAGACCATCTAGCTTATTTATTAAAATACGATTCAGTTCACGGTCGTTTTGATGGAAAAGTAGAGGTGAAAGAAGGAAAACTTTATGTAAACGATACGCATATTAGAATTACAGCTGAAAAAGATCCAGCCCAAATTAAATGGGATGAAGTAGGTGTGGAGATTGTTGCAGAATGTACCGGAATTTTTACAACTCTTGAAACAGCACAATATCATATTAATGGAGGTGCAAAAAAAGTAATTATTTCAGCACCATCTGCTGATGCACCAATGTTTGTAATGGGTGTTAACGAAAAAGAACTTACTGCTGCTGATACTATCATCTCAAATGCTTCTTGTACCACTAATTGTTTAGCTCCATTAGCGAAAGTTTTACATGACGAATTTGAAATTGTAGAAGGATTAATGACAACAGTTCATGCTACAACTGCCACTCAGTTAACAGTTGACGGACCTTCAAGAAAAGATTTTAGAGGTGGGCGTTCGGCATTATTAAATACTATTCCATCAGCAACTGGAGCGGCAAAAGCTGTAACAAAAGTAATTCCTTCATTAAAAGGAAAATTAACAGGAATGGCTTTTAGAGTTCCTACTGCCAATGTTTCTGTAGTAGATTTAACAGTAAAATTAGGAAAACCAACATCTTATGAAGCTATTATGGAAGTATTGAAAAAAGCTTCTGAAACTAACATGAAAGGAATTATTGGATTCACAGAAGACGACGTAGTTTCTCAAGATTTTGTTTCAGATGCAAGAACTTCAATTATTGATGCCAAAGCTGGAATAGGTTTAAATGATACTTTCTTTAAAATTATTTCTTGGTATGACAATGAGTATGGGTATTCGTCAAAACTTTTAGACTTAATGCAACACGCTTCTCAAGTAAAATAAGCCAAAAAAAGTCTTGCTAATGGTAAGACTTTTTTTATTTTTGGAATTAATAACGCCTAACCTACTATGAAATTAATTGTTGATAGCGGTTCATCAAAAGCAGATTGGATTGCAATAAATACTTCAGGTGAAACCCTTTTTTCTACACAAACTTTGGGATTAAACCCAGAGGTACTAACAAAAGATGAAATCTTAGAAAGAATTCATGCCAATGAAACTTTGGTAAACACCATTTCTAATGTTACTCACTTGCATTTTTACGGTGCAGGTTGTGGCACTGATAGAATGAAAAATTTTTTAGCAAACGTGTTTCAAGAACTTTTCAAAAAAGCTATAGTTGCTGTTTTTGAAGATACTTTTGCAGCAGTATTTGCTACAACACCAAAAAATGAAAAAGCAATAGTGTGTATCCTAGGAACAGGATCAAATTGTAGTTATTTTGATGGAAACGCTTTACACCAAAAAGTACAATCTTTAGGATATATTGCTATGGATGATGCCTCGGGAAATCGCTTTGGTCGTCATTTAATTAGAGCTTACTATTTTAATTCTATGCCCAATGAATTAGCACAAGAATTCGAAAAACAGTTTGATCTTGACGCTGATGTTATTAAACACAATTTTTATAAAGAACCCAATCCAAATGCTTATTTGGCAAAATTTGCACCTTTTTTAATCCAATATAAAAATACTGATTTTTGCCAGAAAATAATCACTAAAGAACTTACTTCATTTATTGAAAATTATATCCAACAATATGATACAAGTTCTCAAATCCCAGTACATTTTGTGGGTTCGATTGCCTATCATTTACAAGATGAAATAAGAGTATTGCTTGCAGAGAAAGGTATAAATGTTGGAAAAATAATTAGAAAACCAATAGACGGATTAATTCAATACCATGCCAATGAAAACTAAATCAGATAAAAAATTTGAAGTTGCCATAATTGCTCACGATGGCAAGAAAGCGGAAATGGTAGAGTTTTTAAATAAAAACAAAAGCATATTACTTTCAGAGAATATAAAGCTCATTGCCACTGGTACAACGGGTGGTAAAATTGAAAACTCTGGATTAAAAGTAAGAAAATTACTTTCTGGACCATTAGGCGGCGATGCTCAAATTGCCGCTAGGGTTGCAGAAGGAAAAACTAAAATGGTGTTGTTTTTTAAAGATCCTACATCAAGTCATGCCCATGAACCGGATATTTCTATGTTAATCCGAATTTGTGATGTACACAACGTACCATTAGCTACAAACGAAGCTACAGCGCAATTATTGTTGTTAGGTTTGGAAATATAATTTAGTTGACAGCCATAGTAACTCCAAAAAAATGAGCACAATAAATGTGCTCATTTTTATATTAAATTTTTCATTTAGTTTAAATATCTTCAAAACTAATATTTGTAAAACTATCTGTTGAAGTTTCTGAAACTTCATAGTCTTCAAAATTTGATTCTTTTTTAAAATCTTTTTGATGTCTTTCAGAAATAACTTCTTCGCCTTTTTGGTTTACTACATAAGAGGTCATTTCCTCTAAAATTTCAGTAAATGCAGCGAAATCTTCTTTGTACAAATAAATTTTGTGCTTTTTAAAATGATAAGAACCATCTTCTTCAGTAAACTTTTTACTTTCTGTAATGGTAATGTAGTAATCATCAGCTTTGGTAGCTCTAACATCGAAGAAATAGGTTCTTCTTCCTGCACGTAATACTTTAGAAAAGATGTCTTCTTTGTCTAACATTTCTTTTTCACTCATAATCCAATCTGTCAGTTAATGGTTTTATTGTTACCCAAAAGTCGAAAAAAAATAGTTACAAAACAATTTTTTAACTAATTTCTTTCTCCGCTAATTGCTTTAAATATAATTCTTTGTAGTAACCTTCGATTTCTATTAACTGATTATGAGAACCTTGTTGGATTATTTGTCCGTCATCAAGTATTAAAATTTTATTTGCATTTTTTGCTGATGATATTCTGTGACTTACAATAATTGTAGTTTTATTTTTACAGAATTCAAGTAAATTATTGAGGATAGCTTCTTCGGTTTCTGTATCAACGGCGCTTAAACAATCATCTAAAAGTAGGATAGGAGCATTTTTGATTAAAGCTCTAGCAATAGAAACACGTTGTTTTTGTCCTCCAGAAAGCGTAATTCCTCTTTCGCCTAAAATGGTTTCATAACCATCTGTAAACCCTACAATGTTTTCATGAACAACAGCTTTTTTAGCCGCTTCTACAACCTCTTTTTCTGTGGCATTTTCATTGCCAAATTTAATGTTGTTACTAATAGAATCAGAAAAGAGAAAAGCATCTTGTGGAACTACACCAATTTGATCCCGTAAGCTATCTAAATTAACATTCTCAATAAGGGAATCATCAATAAATACTTTGCCTTTTTTTACATCGTACAATCTACTAATGATGTTCAAAATACTAGATTTACCAGAACCTGTTTTCCCTAAAATTGCAACGGTTTCTCCAGGTAAAATACTGAAATTAACATTCTTTAAGGCTTCAATATTTGTATCTTCGTAGGTGAAACTCACATTTTCGAATGTAATTTTTCCAACAATTTGTTGTGGCGTTTGATTGTTATTTTTTATTTCAGCTTCTGTTTTTAAAAATTCGTTAATTCGTTCTTGAGACGCTTCTGCTTCTTGAACCAATGAAGAAACCCAACCTAGTGAAGCTACCGGCCAAGTCAACATATTAATGTATAAAATAAATTGGGCAATTGTTCCAATATCTTTAATTTCACCGCGCATAAACATGAGGCCACCTACAAAAATCACTACTAAATTACTCAGCCCAATTAATAATATCATTAATGGCCCAAATAACGAATTTACAAAAGCTAATCGCATGGATTTATCCCTACTTTCTTGAGCTAAATTTTTGAATTCTTCTCTTTTTTCTTTTTCAATTGCATACGCTTTGATTACTCGAATTCCAGAAAAAATTTCTTGTGCAAATGAGGAAAGTGTAGATAAGTTTTTTTGGAATTCACCACTTCTATTATGAATTTCAGAACTAATTTTAAAAATTCCATAAGATAATAAAGGAAGCGGAAGCAATGAATATAAAGTTAGTTTGGGAGAAATTATATACATTTGAATGATTACTGTGGTAAAAGTAATTATTGTATTTATAGAATACATTACCGCTGGACCAACATACATTCTAACTTTACTAACATCTTCACTAATTCTGCTCATTAAATCACCGGTTCTGTTTTTTTTGTAGAAATTTTGAGATAAAACTTGGTAATGTTTGAATATTTCATTTTTCAAATCAAATTCTACATGACGTGACATCACAATTAATGTTTGGCGCATTAAAAAAGTAAAAAATCCTGCAATTATTGTAACTACTAAAACCCAAATAAATTTTTCAAAAACATTGGCTATTAATCCAGAGGTATCTGCTGTGGCTTCACTAACAAAATTTTGTACTAATGTTATTGAATCACCCACTAATTTTGGCACATATAATTTGATTACTTGTGCTATAATGGTGAAAACAATTCCGAAAATAAAGTGGTATTTGTATTTTTTAAAATATTTGTTTAAATATTGTAATTCTTTCATTTATTTAATCTAAATATTGATAACTTTTTATTGATATTGATTTTATAATGTAAAATCGGTAAAATTTAAAACATAATAAAAACTGGTTTATGTTGCCGATTTATTAAAATAAGCTTAATTTCTTGAAACATTCTAAATTAATACGTATTATTGCGTAAAATTATTGAATAATCTTCAAACATAAAAAAATGACAACAGCTATTTTAAATGCAAACGAATTACATAAAGTAGATCCTGTTTTTGGTCAAATTTCTTTCGACGGACACGAACAAGTTGTTTTTTGTCACGACAAAGATACGGGATTAAAAGCAATTATTGGTGTTCACAACACAGTTTTAGGTCCAGCTCTTGGTGGAACAAGAATGTGGAATTACACTAATGAATGGGAAGCATTAAATGATGTATTGCGTTTGTCAAGAGGTATGACTTACAAAAATTCCATTTCTGGGTTAAATTTAGGTGGAGGTAAAGCCGTTATCATTGGCGATGCTAAAACTCAAAAATCACCTGAATTGATGAAACGTTTTGGTCAATTTGTAGATTCATTATCAGGAAAATACATCACTGCAGAAGACGTTGGAATGGAAACTAAAGATATGGACACTGTAAATGAAGTAACCAAACATGTTGCGGGTATTTCAGTAGAGCGTGGAGGTTCAGGAAATCCATCACCTGTTACTGCTTATGGTGTTTTTATGGGTATCAAAGCAGCTTCAAAATACAAATTTGGCTCAGATAATCTAGAAGGGAAAAAAGTATTAGTGCAAGGAATTGGTCACGTAGGTGAAGTTTTAGTGCAGCATTTAACAGAAAGTGGCGCTATTGTTACCATTACTGATATTAATGAAGAGAGAACGAATCAAGTTGGGGCAAAGTACGGAGCTAAAATATACACTGGCGCTGATTTGTACACCGCTGAAGTTGATATTTATGCGCCTTGTGCTTTAGGTGCTACAATTAATGATGATTCAATTAATAAAATTAAAGCCTCAATAATTGCTGGTGCTGCTAATAACCAATTGGCAAATGAAGCTATTCATGGAAAATTATTAAAAGAAAAAGGAATTTTATATGCTCCTGATTTTTTGATTAATGCTGGAGGTGTAATTAACGTATATTCTGAATTGGTAAATTGGACAAACGCTCAAGTTATCGAGAAAACTGAAAATATTTACAACACTGCTTTAGAAATATTCAAATTTGCTGATGATAATGATATTACAACTCATCAAGCAGCATTTTCTATTGCTCAAAAGAGAATTGATGACGCTAAAAAATTAGCAAATCAATAATAATTTCAAAATATATTGTATTTTTGCAAAGCGAAAGTTCACCCTTTCGCTTTGTTAATTTTTAAAGTTCTTACCCAAAAATGTTAAACAGAAGACATATCCGAATTAAAGTAATGCAAGGAATTTATGCCATGCACAAACACGAATCTGAAAACCTAGACAAAGAAGAAAAATTCTTGTTCCAAAGTATCGAAAACATGTACGACTTGTATTTATTGATGCTTGCTGCTTTGTTAGAAATTCGTGTTAAAGAAGAAGAATACATGGAATTGGCTTCCAAAAAACATTTAGCTACTAAAGAAGAACGAAATCCAAACCGAAAATTTATTGATAATCAATTACTAAAACTTTTAGCTTCAAATGAAAGTTTAGAAAACAGTATTGAAGATAGAAACATTCACAATTGGAAACGAAACGATGATGTAATTTTGTTTCTTTTAGAAGCTGTTAAAGCAAGTGATTTGTACCAAAATTACATGAGTAAAACTTCAACTTCTTTTGCAGAAGATAAAAATTTTATAGCTGATTTATTTGCCGAAATTATCGCACCAAATAATCGTTTGTACGAATATCTAGAGGATTACAAATTAACTTGGTTAGATGATTTACCAACAGTCAACACCTTGATTTTAAAACAAATAAAACAATTAAAATCTGAAAACGATAGTTTCGTTGTTTCTAAACTTTATAAGGATAGTGACGACAAAGAATATGTTAAAAACTTGTTTAGAAAAACGGTTTTAAATGAAGTAGAACTTTCTAAAGAATATATTGACAAAACTCCAAATTGGGATACCGAGCGTATTGCAGAAATTGATACAATTATATTGAAAATGGCAATTTGCGAATTATTAAAATTTCCATCAATTCCAGTGAAAGTTACAATTAACGAATATTTAGAAATTGCGAAAGAATATTCTACACCAAAAAGTAGTATTTTTATCAACGGAATTTTAGATAACATAGTTAAAGAATACCAAAACAATAATAAATTAGTTAAATCCGGAAGAGGATTATTATAAAAACAACCCAAAATCATTATTTATGCTTAAAAATTTAACTCCTTTAGTTTTACTTGTAGTAAGTTTATTTGTTGTTTCTTGTAATGAAACGGAAAAATCAAAAATCACTGATAGCGATCTTCAATACATTGAAGCTGAAAAGGCAAGAGTTTTAGTTCTTCCAAAACTTTCTTTAGATAAAAAAGAACATGATTTTGGTACTATTCAAGAAGGAACTGTTGCAACAACTGAATTTATTATTACAAATACTGGTGAATCTGATTTAGTTATTGCCAATGCCACAGCTACTTGCGGTTGTACTGTTCCAGAATGGCCAAAACAACCTATTGCTCCCGGGAGTTCTGCTCCAATTAAGGTATCTTTCGATTCTAACGGAAAACCAGGTCAACAAAGCAAAATGGTTACATTAATAACAAATACTGAAACAGGAACTGAAACCTTTTCAATTAAAGCAAACGTAACACCTAAAAATAAATAAAATGGATTCTACTTTAGCCATTCAGCTAGTCTTAATGATAGCAATTTTTTACTTTTTATTAATTCGTCCGCAACAACAACGTGCCAAAAAAGAAAAAGCTTTTGAAAGCGCATTAAAAGTAGGCGATAGAATTATTACCAAAGCAGGAATGCACGGAAAAATTGCTGAATTAGCCGAAACAACTGTAGTAATTGAAACTATGGCTGGAAAAATCAAATTAGAAAAATCTGCTATTTCATCTGAATTAAGTGCCAAACTTAAAGAAGCAAAATAGTTTTTTCAAAATAATTTAAAAGAGGCTGTCTGAAAAGTCTAGTTCTTGTCAAGCTGAATTTATTTCAGCTTCTACAAATGATTGATTATCAGTTGTTTTTAGATTCCGAAACAAGTTCGGAAAGACAAAAATCTTACTTTTTAGACAGCCTCTTTTTATATTTATTGTTTTTGAGCAGTTAACTCCGCAATTTTTACAATTACTTCTGTAGCTTTTACCATACTTTCTACTGGAACATATTCATATTTTCCATGGAAATTGTGTCCGCCAGCAAAAATATTGGGACAAGGTAATCCCATATAAGACAATTGCGAACCATCAGTTCCACCGCGAATAGGTTTGATGATTGGCGTAATTCCTAAGTCTTTCATCGCTTTTTCTGCAATTTCTACAATATGAAAAACAGGTTTTACTTTCTCTTTCATGTTGTAATATTGGTCTTTTATTTCCGCAGTTACAATGTCTTCACCAAATTGCTTTGCCCATTTTTTATTCATTTTTTTGGTCAATTTATGAATGAACTCTTTCCTTTTGGTGAATTTCTTCATGCTGTGATCACGAATAATCAACGAAACCGTTGTTTCTTCGATACTTCCTGTAATATCGGTTACATGGAAAAAACCTTCGTAATCTTTAGTCTTCTGCGGAACTTCTTTCTTTGGTAACTTGCTGATGAATTGGTTGGCCAATAGCATTGAGTTAATCATTTTTCCTTTGGCATAACCTGGATGCACGCTTTTTCCTTTGAAAGTTACTTTTACACCAGCAGCATTGAAGTTTTCGTATTCCAATTCGCCAATTTGACTGCCATCCATCGTATAAGCCCAATCGCAACCAAATTTTTCCACATCAAATTTATGCGCGCCTCGACCAATTTCCTCATCAGGCGTAAACCCAACACGAATTTTTCCATGTTTAATTTCTGGATGTTGAATCAAATATTCCATCGCGGTCATAATTTCTGTAATTCCAGCTTTGTCATCTGCGCCAAGAAGCGTTGTGCCATCGGTTGTGATTAACGTTTGTCCTTTATATAATAGTAAATCTTCAAAATAATTGGGAGATAAAACGATATTTTGTTCTTTGTTCAAAATAATATCGCCACCATCATAATTTTCTATAATTTGTGGCTTTACATTGGCTCCAGTAAAATCAGGCGTTGTATCAAAATGTGAAACAAAACCAATAGTTGGCACTTCATGCTCCACATTACTCGGAAGCGTTGCCATAATGTAAGCATGTTCGTCAATCGTAACGTCTTGCATGCCCATGGCTTTTAATTCTTCTACTAATTTATTCGCCAAATCCCATTGTTTTGCTGTACTTGGCGTGGTTGATGAATTAGGGTCTGATTCCGTATCTATAGTAACGTAGCTGATGAAGCGATCGATGATATGTTGCATGATATTTGATTTTGTTTGTTTACAAAGATACTATTTCTACCGAAAATCGAAAGCCGTAAAATCTTAAAACTTAGTATCGTTTTGTAATTTCGAATTACTATTTTTGCACAAACAACAACACAACATGTACAAATTGCTCATTCGTCCGTTACTTTTTCTTTTTGATCCAGAAAAAGTGCATTATTTCACCTTTTCTTTGATTCGTTTTTTCAATAAAATTGGTTTTGGTTCGTTATTCAAATCGATTTACGAAGTCAAAGACGCTCGATTAGAACGCGAAGTTTTTGGAATAAAATTCAAAAATCCAGTAGGTTTAGCAGCGGGTTTTGACAAAGATGCCAAATTGTACCAAGAACTTTCGAATTTTGGTTTCGGATTTATTGAAATTGGAACATTAACACCTGTTGGACAAGAAGGAAATCCCAAAAAACGCTTGTTCCGATTGAAAGAAGATAATGCCATCATCAACCGAATGGGATTCAATAACGGCGGCGTTTTGGAAGCAGTGGAACGTTTGAAGAATAATAACGGTGTATTAATTGGTGGAAACATCGGAAAAAATAAAGTTACGCCCAACGAAGATGCGGTAAACGACTACGAAATTTGTTTTGAAGCCTTGTTTCCGTATGTAGATTATTTTGTGGTGAATGTAAGTTCGCCAAATACACCCAATTTAAGAGCTTTACAAGAAAAAGAGCCGTTGAAAAAGTTATTGCAAACATTACAAGTTAAAAATGAAACAATGTCTGTCATTTCGAGCGGAGTCGAGAAGCATAAACCAATTCTATTAAAAATCGCTCCAGATTTAACGGACGAACAACTTTTAGACATCATCGAAATTGTCAATGAAACCAAAATTGCTGGCGTAATTGCTACCAATACGACGTTATCAAGAGAAGGCTTACAATCTGAAAACAAAGCCGAAATGGGCGGATTATCTGGAAAACCATTAACCAAGCGCTCCACAGAAGTGATTCGTTTTCTTTCCGAAAAAAGTAATAAATCCTTCCCGATTATTGGTGTTGGTGGGATTCATTCCGCAGATGATGCCATTGAAAAACTAGAAGCTGGTGCGAGTTTGGTACAATTGTACACGGGCTTTATTTATGAAGGGCCACAATTGGTTAAGGATATAAACAATCGAATTTTAAAAGGTAGTTAATTGAACGAGGTAGCCAATTAACATAGCAATACCAAAGCTAATAAGTGTTCCTATTAAAACGTATTCGGTTAATTTTCGATCTTTTGCTTCTTTCAAATCACCAAATCTAAAAATTGATTTTGCTGCCAATAAGAAACCTATTGCTTCAAAATGATGGGTAATGATGAAGAAAAAAACAAATAATCGCTCTAAAATTCCAATGTAATTTCCTGCGTTTTCTAGTGAATTATCTTTGTTCTTGTTTTCTGGTGTCCAAATGGAAATGATGGTTTTAATACCAATAGATGTTGGTTTGGTTAAAAACAATATTCCAGTTAGGATAATCCATGTACTATCATTTATTGCTAGGCTATTTATTGGAATGTTGTTAAAAAGCAAAACTACAATAAAAATGAATATAAGGTGAAGTAATTGGTCAGTAAGAAACCAATAGCGTTTTGTTTTGTTTTTTTGAAATTTAAGCTTTATTAGGTCAATGATTCCGTGCGATAACGCTAGGAGCAAAGCATAAAAAAGAAATTCTTTTTGACCAACAAAAACAAGCATAAGTACAAAATGTAGCCCTACATGAAGATACAAATAGATGCTTTTTTCTTGTTTCTTTTCTTTGTCCAAAACCCATTTGTTCGGCTGTAAAAGAAAATCACCTATTAAGTGAGCTAACAGTAGTTGGGTAAAAAGTATCATGTTGCTAATGTTTTAATTTTCTCTCTAAATGATTGTTCTAACTGCAAAAGAAGCTCAAAATGCGAGCGTTTTTGTCTTCTACTCACGGCAGCTTGGTTAATGCCTAGTATGTTTCCAATTTCTTCTTGCGAAAATGTAGGATTTTGAAGTGCTACCAAAACAAATTCTGCTGATTGTTGCAACCAGCTATCTGTAAATGATGCACTTAAACGCAACATTAAGTTCAAGTCTTTATCAAGAGAATTGTTTCCTGAATTTAGTGCTAAATTTACTTTCTGTTTTTTCAAAGTTTCAAACAATTCACCCGAACGAACAAATGCACTTCCATTACTTTCAGTAATTTTTTCGCCTTTGTAATTTTGTTCTCCAAAACCAATGCTCATCCGCACGTCTAATTGCATCGATTTAAAATATGATTTGATTTGAAAAGCAATCCACAAGGCATTTTCAGGATTGGCAATTGCTAATTGGAATTCATCACCACGATAAATTTCCCAATCTCTTGGCGAAGTCCCAAATTGGTTCAAAAGAAGCTTAAAGTTATCCAACCATTTTTCGGTGGGTACTTTTCTAGAATTAATAATATCACCAGTTATAATTGCAATCATAAATCAAATGTACCAAAATTTATTTGAAAAACAAAATATATTACCAAAAAGCGTAATATTTTAATTTATTACCAAAAAGCGTAATATTTTAATTTATTACTGAAATAAGGAATGGGTTGTATCATTTTATTAGTTGAGAAGCCTGATGGTGTGAAAGTTAGTTCATAAATTTTTTTAGTAATAAATTCAAAAATCCCAATTTCAAAATCCTACAAAAAACAATTTTTTAAAAAATAATTCTTTAGTATCTTTGGCATCTATGAATCGAGTAAAAATTATCGAATGTCCACGCGATGCCATGCAAGGTATCAAAGATTTTATTCCAACGGAGAAAAAAGTACAATACATTCAAGCATTATTGCGTGTTGGTTTTGATACTATCGATTTTGGAAGTTTTGTTTCGCCAAAAGCGATTCCTCAAATGCAAGATACTGCTGAGGTTTTAGCCCAACTCGATTTATCCCAAACACAAAGTAAATTACTGGCTATTATTGCCAATACCAAAGGTGCCGAATTGGCTTCGGTTCACAAAGAAATTCAATATTTAGGTTTTCCGTTTTCCATTTCGGAGAATTTCCAAATGCGAAACACACACAAAACCATTGCCGAAAGTTTAATTACGCTTCAAGAAATTTTAGAAATCGCCAACAAATCCAATAAAGAAGTGGTAACTTATATTTCCATGGGTTTCGGAAATCCGTACGGCGATCCATGGAACGTAGAAATAGTAGGTGAGTGGACCGAAAAATTAGCCGCTATGGGCGTAAAAATCCTATCACTTTCTGATACCATTGGAAGTTCCACTCCAGAAGTGATTGATTATTTGTTTTCTAATCTAATTCCAAAATATCCTAATGTCGAATTTGGCGCGCATTTACACACCACACCCGATACTTGGTTTGAAAAAGTAGATGCTGCTTATAAAGCTGGTTGTTTGCGTTTCGATGGTGCTATCAAAGGTTACGGCGGTTGTCCGATGGCAAAAGACGATTTAACAGGCAACATGCCAACAGAAAAATTATTGTCTTATTTCACCGCACAAAAAGCTGATACCAATTGTCACGCCATAAGTTTTGAAAGTGCTTATAACGAAGCGCTTAAAATATTCAATGTTTACCATTAAAATATATAAAAAAAGGTTTGACGTTTCGGTCAAACCTTTTTCATTAAAAGTTGGGTGATAAATTGTATTTTTTGTAGAAATTATCTAAAGCTTCTAATACTTCATCTTCGGTATCTACAACTTTGATTAAGTTCATGTCTTCTGGACTTGCGTTTTTCATTTTGTCGATCATCACATTTTTAATCCAATCTAATAGGCCAGACCAAAAATCAGTTCCTACTAAAATAATTGGGAATCTTCCAATTTTTTTGGTTTGAATTAGAGTAATGGCTTCAAACAATTCATCTAATGTTCCAAAACCTCCAGGCATTACTACGAAACCTTGCGAATATTTAACGAACATAACTTTTCTCACGAAGAAATAATCGAAATTTAAGTTCTTGTCTTTATCAATGTAAGGGTTGAAATGTTGCTCGAAAGGTAATTCGATATTTAAACCCACTGAAGTTCCGCCACCATGATGCGCTCCTTTGTTTCCAGCCTCCATGATACCTGGACCACCGCCAGTGATTACTCCGTAACCTGCTTTACTGATTTTGTAAGCAATTTTTTCTGCTAATAAATAATACTTATCTTCAGGTTTTGTTCTTGCCGAACCAAAAATAGAAACACAAGGACCAATTCTTCCCATCGATTCGTAACCGTTTACGAATTCTGACATGATTTTAAAGATTGCCCATGAATCATTGGTTCTTATTTCGTTCCAAGTCTTTTGTTTGAATTTCTCTTGAATTCTGTGTTCTTCGTTTTCGTACTGATCTGCTGCCATAATAATTTTAGTTAATTTGTTTGTAAACAAACTATTACGATTAAATAATAAAGTTTTAGCAGTGTTGTTGTATGTAGTAATTAGATTGCTAAGATAACTCTTTTTTCAAAAACTGCGCGGTATAACTTTTTTTATTTTTTTTCTGGAAACAATTTTGTTAAATAGTTAATTAGTTCATTGTTCCAAATTTTATAATCGTGTCCACCATCGAATGATCTAATTTCTGCAAAAGAATTGGAATCTTGATATAGTAATTTTATAAAATCCGCATCGTCTTTTAAGAAAAAAGGTTCTTGAATTCCATAAATCAAATATAAATTTGGATAAATGAAGTTTTTTTTCCAAGTATTAGTTTGAATGTTTCCACCAAAAGTTGAAAAACATAAAAATGTTCCAATTAATTCAGGATGTTTATTCAATAAACTCATTCCAAAGCCTGCACCATTTGAGACACCATGAAAATATCGATTTTCTTTGTTATTTTTTTGATTGAGTTCTTTTTCAATATGAATAATCATTTCATTTTTAAAATAATTCATGTGATTACCAAATCTTTTACTTAATATTGAATCAGTTGTTTGATTTTCAACATATTCAAAATTTCTATAATTATATTTAACTTTTCTACCGTCACCATAAGTTGAGCTAGTGCTATCTGCAATTTTATTATTTGAATGACTTTCAATATAAATAATGGGTTGAATTATTTTATTGTTTATTAATGAATCCAAAGGAGCTTTAATAAAATTTTTCCCATTTATATCATAACCATCTGTTGCATAAATAATTGGATATTTTGTTTTAGAATTAAATCCTTTTGGTAAATAAATATTATGTTTTCTATACTCTGCTAAAGAAATACTATAGATAGAATCTGTGTAATATTTTGATTCATTTAGAATAGTTTTTTTTGATGTATTACAAGATATAAATAGGCTAAAAAAAGCTAGTAAAGTAATTATGATATTTTTCATTCTTCCGTAATTTTTAAAGTAAAAATTAATTTAGTTCTTTTTTCAAAAACTGCGCGGTATAACTTTTTTTATTTTTTATAATTTCCTCTGGAGTTCCTTTGGCAACCACTTGTCCGCCACCTTTTCCGCCTTCGTAACCTATGTCAATTACATAATCAGCTAATTTGACTACATCTAAATTATGCTCGATAATCAACACCGTATTTCCTTTTTCAACCAATGCATTAATTACATCCATTAATACTCGAATATCTTCAAAATGCAATCCTGTTGTGGGTTCGTCTAAAATATAAAACGTATTACCCGTATCTTTTTTAGACAACTCGGTTGCTAATTTGATGCGTTGGGCTTCACCACCTGAAAGCGTTGTGCTTTGTTGACCTAATGTGATATAACCCAATCCAACATCTTGAATCGTTTTTACTTTTCGATAAATTTTTGGGATATTTTCGAAGAAATCAACCGCCTCATCTACTGTCATGTTCAACACATCAGAAATCGATTTTCCTTTGTAACGAATTTCTAATGTTTCTCTGTTGAAACGTTTTCCCATACAAGTTTCACATTCTACGTAAACATCGGGTAAAAAGCTCATTTCAATAGTTCTAACGCCTGAACCTTCGCAAGTTTCACAACGTCCACCTTTTACGTTAAAACTAAATCTTCCGGGTTTATAACCACGAATCATTGCTTCAGGAACTTGGGTAAATAAAGTTCTTATTTCTGAAAAAACATCAGTATAAGTCGCTGGATTAGAGCGGGGTGTTCTTCCAATCGGGCTTTGGTCTATGTCGATTACTTTATCAATATGCTCTAAACCTTCAATCTTTTTGTAGGGTTGCGGTTTTTTTACAGCATTGAAAAAATGAGCGTTTAATATCGGATACAAGGTTTCGTTAATCAAAGTCGATTTTCCGCTTCCTGAAACCCCAGTAACACAAACTAATTTTCCTAAAGGAATTTCAATTGAAACATTTTTCAAGTTATTACCCGTTGCACCAGATAATTTGATAGATTTACCATTGCCTTCACGCCTTGTTTTTGGTACTTCAATTTGCATTTTACCATTCATGTACTGTGCCGTAATAGTGTTTTTTTTCAACAATTCTTTCGGTGTTCCTTTACTGATAATTTGGCCACCAAAACGTCCTGCTTTAGGACCAATATCAATCACATAATCGGCACGTTCAATCATGTCTTTGTCGTGTTCCACTACTATTACAGAATTTCCGATATCGCGTAAACTTTCTAACGATTTAATCAAACGTTCATTATCTCTTTGGTGCAAACCAATACTTGGTTCATCCAAAATATACAAAACCCCAACCAATTGAGAACCAATTTGTGTAGCCAATCGAATTCGCTGGGCTTCACCACCTGAAAGTGATTTTGAACTTCGGTTTAGTGATAAATAATTCAAGCCAACATCCAATAAAAACTGCAATCGAGCTGTTATCTCTTTTAAAATTTCAGTAGAAATAACTTGTTGTTTTTCAGAAAGATGATTTGGTAAATCAGCAAACCATTTCGATAATTCTGCTACATCCATTTGGACTAACTCACCGATATTTTTTTCGTTTAATTTGAAATATAAGGACTCTTTTCTCAAACGTGTTCCTTCACATTCTGGACAATTATTATCGTCCATGAATTCTTTTGCCCAACGTTTGATACTTGCCGAATCGGAATTATCGTATTGATTTTTAATGAAATTTGAAATTCCTTCAAAATCAATTTTATAATCTTTGGTAATTCCCATAACCTTTGAAACAACAGAGAATTTTTCGTTTCCACCATACAAAATCATTTCCATAGCCTCTTTTGGAATGTCTTCGATTGCATCGGTTATTTTAAAATCATATTTTTGGGCAATAATTTCCAATTGCTTGAAAATCCACGAACTTTTATATTCGCCCAATGGAGCAAAACCACCATTTTTGATTGATGCTTTTGGATTTGGAATAATTTTTTGAAGATTGATTTCATTCACTGTTCCAAGTCCATTACAAGTTGGACAAGCACCTTTTGGAGAATTGAATGAAAAATTGTTAGGTTCAGGGTTTGGATACGAAATCCCAGAAGACGGACACATTAAATTACGACTGTAAAAACGTACTTCTTGACTTTCTTGTTCGATAACCATCATCACATCTTCGCCATGATACATCGCGGTTTTGATGCTTTCCGATAGTCGTTTATCAGTATCTTCTTCGGTATCAATTGCCATTCTATCAATTACGATTTCGATATCATGTGTTTTATAACGATCGACTTTCATTCCAACTTCTAAATCCTGGATTTGACCATTTACACGAACTTTTAAGAAACCTTGCTTGGAGATTTGCTCAAATAATTCGCGATAATGTCCTTTACGAGAACGTATTACTGGTGCTAAAATATTGATGCGTTTTCCATTAAAATCTTCTAAAATCAGCGATTTAATTTGTTCATCAGAATACGAAACCATTTTTTCACCAGTATTGTAACTGTAAGCATCGGCGCCACGAGCATATAGTAAACGTAAAAAATCGTAAATTTCGGTAATTGTTCCTACGGTTGACCGTGGAGATTTACTAGTAGTTTTTTGTTCAATAGCTATTACAGGCGAAAGTCCGTCGATTTTGTCTACATCAGGGCGTTCTAATCCACCTAAAAACTGACGTGCGTAAGCCGAGAAAGTTTCGATGTATCTTCGTTGACCTTCGGCATAAATGGTATCAAAAGCTAATGAGGATTTTCCAGAACCCGATAAACCTGTAATTACCACAAGTTTTTCACGTGGAATAGATACATCTATATTTTTTAGATTATGAGCTCTAGCACCAATAATTTCGATAGTTTCTTCTGTGTGTTGCATAATTTTTGACAAAACGCAAAGATACTGATTTCAAACCAATTTTTGCTGTAGACAAGTGTGAAGAAAATAAAAAAAGAAAGCGCTATAACAAACGCTTTCTTTGTCTATTGGATATGTAATCGTTAATAGCTTTTTTTGTAGTCACCCAATTTCTACCTTCTTTATATGCATCAATTTTTCCTTGACGAGCTAATAAACTTACATATTCTTGACTGTAAGGCGTGTTTGGTTCACTAACAATGCTAGCAATTGATTGATAATCTTCATCGTTTTCATTTGGAATAGCAGTTAAATAGATATTAACCGTTCTTTCTAAAGCTTGACACATTAACAATGTTAACTTTTGATAGTTGCCATTATTAGCTTGATTTAGAGCATTATAATATTTTTTTCTATCATTTTTTAAAATTATTGCCGGTGGAAAACCTCTTCGCATGAGTAATAAGTTCATTGCCAAACGAACGGTTCTTCCATTCCCATCAAAGAATGGATGAATCCAAACTAATTTATGATGAAAAATAGTAGCCAACTCAATATCATTTAATTGTAACGGATTTTCATTTACAAATTGAATTAATTCGTCTAATAAATCTGAAACTTTATTAGCATTTGGTGGAATAAAATTAGCACCTGTTATACGAACTCCTGCGTTTCTAATTCTTCCTGCAAAATCATCTTCAATAGTGCGCAATACCAAACCATGTAACGATAAAATATCAATACTTCTTAAAACATAATCATCATTTATAATTTGATATAAATAGTTAATTGCATGCTCGTGATTTTTAGCTTCAAAATGTTCTCGCAGTGATTTTCCTTTCACGGTAATACCATCTTGAAGCACCATTTGTGTTTCTCGAAGTGAAAGTGTATTCCCTTCAATACTATTCGAATTATAAGTCCATTCTATAGAAAGTGATTCTTTAATTTTTGATATTGCAGAATGTGGCAGTGGTCTGTTTTGATTGAGCACAGCTAATTTGTCATACAATCTATCGAAAGTTGACTGAAATTCTTCGCGATATGATAAATCGATATTCCACATAATTCATTTATTTCTACCACAAAGATACTAATATCGGATAGATAAAAAAATATTTTATCCGATATTAAGCTTTTGACAGTTAATTTTTGATATTCAGAAATAAGATTTTCTGATTTTCTGATTTTTAGATGTTGGAATTTGGAATTTTGTAATTGGAATTTTGTAATTGGAATTTTGATTTGAACTTGATTACTCTATTATCATCGATTTCAATCGCATTCTGTATTTCTCCAAAATAAGCTGCTTGTGAATGAATCCTAAGAATATGCCATCTTTTAAAACTGGTAACACTTTACAACCCGAAGTGTCAAATTTCTCCATGATGGTTTCTAATGTTTCATCATAGAAAATGAGTTCTTTTGGTGGTTGCATTACTTCATTGGTAGAAGTATATTTAACTTTAAATGGTGAGAAAACTATTGGTCTAATTTCGTCCAACACTATCAGTCCTAACAATGAATTTTTTTCATCCAAGACAGGAAAAATATCAGCATCTGATTGTTGGATTTTTTCCACTAATTCGTTTAAATTATCACTAACAGAAATTGCCTTAAAATTGGTGTGAATTAATTTCGCTACATCTATAGAATTCAAAATATTAGCATCTCGATTATCCGTGAAAACTTCACCTTTATCGGCTAAATTTTTAATGTCGAATGAATACGGTTCGAAACGTTTAGAAATCGCAAAACTCACCGAAGAAACTATCATTAAAGGAACCATCAAATTATAACCTCCGGTAATTTCAGCTATTAGGAAAATCGCTGTTAATGGTGCGTGAAATAAGCCACTTAAAATTCCAGCCATTCCTACCAAAGTAAAATTTCCAACCGATAGCTTTGAAATTCCAGTTAAATTGATAAAATAAGCAACACAAAATCCCAAATAAGAACCCACAAATAGTGAAGGTGCGAAGTTACCACCATTTCCGCCAGCTCCTAGTGTTAAACTTGTGGCATAAACTTTTATCAACATAGTAGCACCAACAAATAGCAATAAAATCCATTTTGAGTTTTGAAAGCGTTCAAAAACCGTGTTTTGTACCAATTTTTCAGGATTAGTATCTGCAAGTAATTTGATACTTTCGTAACCTTCACCAAAAAGTGATGGGAAAAAGAAAATTAAAACACCTAAAATTCCTGCACCAAATAGAGCTTTATTGACAGCGTTAAACTTCAAATGAGCAAAATAATGTTCAATCTTTCTAAACGTTCTAGCATAATTTATAGAAACCAAACCACATAAAACGCCAAGTAAAATGTAGTAGGGCAAATTGTGGTAATCGAAAAATTGTACTTTTTTAAATGAAAATAAAATGTCTTCATTCAACATCACTGTTGAAACCAAAGCACCAGTAGCAGCACTTATCATAATTGGAATGAAAGCAGTAATACTAATTTCAGCCAAAACAACTTCGATAGCAAATAAAACTCCAGCAATTGGTGCGTTAAAAGCAGCTCCAATTCCGGCAGCAACACCACAAGCTAACAAAAGTGTTCTGTCTTTGTAGCTTAACCGATAATTTTGCGCATAATTACTCCCAAAAGCTGCTCCAGTAATAGTAATTGGTGATTCTAAACCCGCACTTCCGCCCATACCAACAGTAAATGAACTGGTAATAATTTGGGCAAACATTTGTTTTCTCGGCATAATACCACGTTTTTTTGCCACAGCATACATAATTTGCGAGGTTCCTTTTTCGATAGAGCCATCTAAAACTTTTTTAACGATAATGACAGTGATGACAATTCCAATAATGGGTAACGTACTATTACTGTAAGGTAAGTGCAGAAAATCATCCAACTGTTGCGACATTTTAAAAACCCAATGTGCAAACGTTTTTAAAATTATCACCGCTAATGCCGAAGAAATTCCAACTAAAACACACGAAAAATAAATAAATTGACGTGGTGTGAGCAACGATTTCAATAGAAAAACAAATCGCTCCAAACGTCGGAAGTTTTTGTGTAAAAACGTTTTTAGTGGAAAGGATTTCTTTTTTGACATAGTTTTAAAAGTAGGGTACGAAGTTACTTTATTATAATGAAAATGAAAAATAATTAAAGTAAGCGTAAGGCTTCTCTTTTGCTCAATGGTTTCAAATTTGTAGTATTTACATATTCGAAAACTCCATTTGGATTGAATCGACTATAATCTCGTAATGCCCAACCAATGGCTTTTTGAATGAAAAATTCATTAGAATGTTTATGTTTTTCACATTCCGATTTTAAGATTTCGAAGTTGGTCTTTTCTTTATAACTTAATTGAAACAAAATAGCACTTCGGTTTAACCACATATTGTTAGAATTGGAAAAACGCTCAATTACTTTAAAAGTTTTTGATGGAAATTGCAATAAATAACCGCCCAACAAATATTTAGCAATCACATCAACGGAATCCCACCATGAATTGGTAATAATCAAATTTTCAATAAGTTTAATGTCTTCTAAAACATAGTTTTTCTTGAACTCTTTTACCAATAAATCAATTGCAGATTGATGAAATTCGCGCTCTTTCATTTGATACAATTCCCAAGCGATTATTCTGAAATTAGATTTTATTTCAGTTTTATTTTCTTCGTAAATGGATTTAAAAATCGCTCTTCTTTTTTCGGTTTTAATTCCTAAAAAAGTAAAGTTATTTTTCATATAATTTTCCATTGGAATTGCAATTTCTCTGTTAGCTTCTGTTCGAAAACTAACTTCTAATTCTTTACAAAATTTCATTTAACTCTATCAATTTTTGTTGGCAAGAAAGTTGTAATTCTTCAAAAAAAGCAAAAAATTCCGATTCAAATTCGGTTTCAAATTGTTTCAGTTCTTTCATTGCTTGTGGCATATTGACTCTGTTTTTGGTACGATAATCCATTTGGAATAAAATCGTTTCTAAACCTTCTAAACTAGCATAACTTACGAGCCAATTTTGAGCAATCATGTATGGAATCATGTTTTTTGTTCGTTCTGTTAAAAGATTTTCTTTTTTTTGTAATAAGTCATAAAACGAAGTGGCATATTTCTCTAGAGGGATTTCAGAAAACCTATTCCAATTTTTAGCCAAAAAATGATCGTACATGATATCCATAATGACGCCTGAATAATGTCCGTATTTCTTGTGTAAACGATGTTTGCTTTTTCTATAAATAGGATGAAAATCTGTAAAACTATCAATATGACGATGTAATAAAACACCTTTTTGAATCTCGTTAGAATAGCTTAAATATTGATTGCCTCTAATGCTATCCGCCATGAAATTTCCAATTTTGAGCAAATCGTTATCACCAGACAAATAGATGTGTGCTAAAAAATTCAAATTGTAAGGGTTAAAAGGTTACTAGGTTAAATGTTTAAAAGTTAAACAATATCGTAAATATATAAAAATCTTTATATTTTATAGAAAACCAATGCTGAACTTTTTATATTTGTGTTTGAATTTGGTTTATTGTAAACTATTAAACCTCTAAACTTTTAAACTAAAAAAATGACATTAATAAAATCAATATCTGGAATTCGTGGAACCATTGGTGGAAAAGTAGGCGATAATCTAACACCAGTTGATGCCGTAAAATTTGCTTCAGCTTACGGAACGTTTCTGAAACAAAACATAGCAAAAGATAAACTAAAAGTAGTTATTGGTAGAGATGCAAGAATTTCTGGACCAATGATTCATAATTTGGTAGTAAACACTTTAGTAGGATTAGGAATTGATGTTATCGATTTAGGTTTATCCACAACACCAACAGTTGAAATTGCAGTTCCAATGGAAAAAGCAGATGGAGGAATTATTCTAACAGCTTCTCACAATCCAAAACAGTGGAATGCTTTAAAATTATTAAATGCCAAAGGCGAATTTTTAAGCGGTTCCGATGGTGCTAAAATTTTAGAAATTGCTGAGGCCGAAGCTTTTGATTTTGCCGATGTAGATTCGTTGGGAGAAGTTATCGAAAACCATGCTTATATGGATATTCACATTGATGAAGTATTGGAATTGCCATTGGTTGATGCTGATTTGGTAAAAACCAAGAAGTTCAAAGTTGTGGTTGATGGCGTAAATTCTTCTGGTGGAATTATTATCCCAAGTTTACTTGAACAAATGGGTGTTGAAGTGGTAAAATTATATTGCGAACCCAACGGACATTTTCCTCATAACCCAGAACCATTAAAAGAACATTTGGCCGATATTTGTAAATTGGTAGTAGAAGAAAAAGCCGATTTCGGAATTGTAGTTGACCCAGATGTAGACCGTTTAGCTTTCATTTCCAATGATGGTGAAATGTTTGGCGAAGAATATACTTTAGTAGCTGTTGCGGATTACGTTTTATCAAAAACTCCAGGAAATACAGTTTCCAATATGTCATCGTCTCGAGCTTTACGTGATATTACAGAAAAACACGGTGGAACGTATCAAGCTAGTGCTGTGGGAGAAGTTAATGTGGTAGAATTAATGAAGAAAACCAATGCCATAATTGGTGGTGAAGGAAATGGCGGAATTATCTATCCATCTTCGCACTACGGTAGAGATAGTATTGTTGGTGCGGCTTTATTTTTAACGTATTTAGCCAACCAAGATAAAACAGTTGCTGAAATTAGAGCCAGTTTTCCGCAATATTACATGAGTAAAAACAAAATCGAGTTAACTCCTCAAATTAATGTAGACAACGTTTTAGCAACATTAACCGAAAAATACAAATCAGAAAATATATCCACTATTGACGGCGTGAAAATTGATTTTCCAACGGAATGGGTCCATCTAAGAAAATCAAACACCGAACCCATTATCAGAATTTACACCGAAGCTCCTACACAAGCCGAAGCAGATGTTTTAGCAGAAAGATTTGTTAAGGAATTGAAAGAAATAGCTGGGATTTAATGGATAAAAGCTATGTAAAATCAAATATTAAAAACTATCACATTAAGAATTTGTTCTTGACTGTGGTAGTTTTTTTTGCCCTCAATTATTTTTATGAAGCAGAATCAAATTATATTCTAATTGGAACAATTGTTTTTAATATTATAATGGTGTTTTTTAATCCATCGCAATTTTTATATGATTTTAAAATTGAAAATGATGATGTTATATTTGTTTTCATAAACAGCTATTTATCAGAAAATTCAGTAACAATTCCAATTTCAAAACTGAAATGTTATAAAATTGAAACATCTGGTTATTTCAATAAACAATTTGAAATAATACTCTTTCAAGATTTCAACATAGAAAAATTTATTATTTTTGATGAAAACCAAGTTTTTAGAATAGAAAAATTTTGCAAATCAAATGCAATTAAGTTAAAAACTGGATTTTTACAATAAATTTAATAACCTAAAAAATCACGAACTACAACTCAACATCGAACAACCAACCTTAGTTCGTGCCCAATCGGGTCTTTTAGCGAACCATTTTTCTGCATTAGGTTGTTCGTCATACGGATTTTTTAATACTTCATATAATTCCGAAATCAAACGGTAATCTTCTTTTTCTGCGGCTTCAATGGCTAGTTGTGCCATATAATTTCGCAACACATATTTCGGATTTACAGCGTTCATTTTTTCCTTTCTTTCTTCGTTTGGAGTTGTTGATGCTTTTAACTGAGAAAGATATTGGGTAAACCAAAACAACCAAGTAGCTTCATTGCGTTCCGTCATTTCTTCCAATGTATAAAAAGCGGATTTAATTCGGTCGAAAGCCATGATTTCTGTTTCATTTTTATCCACTTGTGCTAAATTTCGAAAGAAAATCGTCATATCGGTTTCTTGTAAAACTAAATTTTCTTCCAATGCTTTTACCAATGCAATCGTAGTTTCATTTTCTTCTTCTATTCCAATTTTATTCAGTATCATTTGATTGTACTTCTTTTGGTATTGGGCACTGAAATTATTCAAAATAGCTTCCAATGGTTCGGCTTCATCAATCAACGGATAAATAGCATTGGCCAATTGCATTAAATTCCAAAGCGCCACATTCGCTTGTTGCCCAAAACGATAGCGTCTATTTTCACTATCCGTTGTATTCGGCGTCCAATCTGGATTGTAATCGTCTTGCCAACCATACGGACCATAATCAATAGTTAAACCATGAACCGACATATTATCCGTATTCATCACACCGTGAACAAAACCAACGCGTTGCCAATGGATAATCATGTCCAAAGTTTTTTGGGAAACCGATTCAAAAAAGGCTAAATATTTCGCTTTTCCTTCCAAAGTAATTTCAGGAAAGTAATTTTGGATAGTAAAATCGGTTAGAAGTTTTAAGTTTTCAAAATCGTTTCGAGCAGCCAATAATTCAAAATTCCCAAAACGAATGAAACTTGGCGCCACCCTACAAACAATAGCTCCAGGTTCGTAAGCCGCATTGCCATTGTACAAAATATCACGCAAAACAGCATCTCCAGTAGTTAACAAACATAACGAGCGAGTAGTGGGAACACCTAAATGAAACATCGCTTCACTACACAAATGTTCTCGAATCGACGAACGTAAAACGGCAAATCCATCGCCTCTACGTGAATAAGGTGTTTTTCCTGCACCTTTCAATTGCAGCATCCAAGATTGGTTGTTATGTTCAATTTCAAACAAATTTATTGCCCGACCATCGCCTAATTGTCCAGCCCAATTTCCAAATTGATGTCCGGCATAAGCCATGGCAAACGGTTTGGTTTCAGGATAAATGGAAGTTCCTGAAAAAACGGATAAAAATTCTTCTGAAGTAACGTCTTTTGGTTCCAAACCAAGTATTTCCAAAACTTCTTCCGCTACATGAATTACTTTCGGATTACTAGGTTTTTCAGGCGTTACATAAGAAAAACAAGCACCAGCCACTTGTCGAACATAATTTTCGGTAATGGGATCAGCGGGAAGTTTTTCGGTAAATTTATTTTGAATGTTCAATTTCATCTTCCAAAGTTACAAAATTTAAGAACTGTCAAAATACCAAATTCCCAAAATTCGTTATCTTTGGAACCAAATTCAAGGAAACAAATGACAACGGCAACAGAAACTACCGCTTTAGAAGTATATTTTGATCAATTTCGTCAAGGAATTATTGGTATCAATCAAGAATTTGAAACGCCATTTGGTACAAAAAAAATCGTGTATACTGATTGGACAGCGAGTGGTCGTTTGTATGAACCTATTGAATCAAAAATTAGTAACCAATTAGGACCATTTGTTGCAAATACACACACCGAAACTTCAGTTACTGGAACCGCAATGACAATGGCTTATCATGAAGCGCGTCACATCATCAAAAAACATGTGAATGCCAATGAGAATGACATTTTAATCACTGACGGAACAGGAATGACTGGCGTGGTAAACAAACTACAACGTATTTTAGGTCTGCGAATTGCCGAAAATTTAAAAGAATTTGCCACTATTCCAGATTCGGTGAAGCCTATTGTTTTTATTTCGCACATGGAACATCATTCCAATCAAACGTCTTGGTTAGAAACTATTGCTGATGTTGAGGTGGTTCCTGCCAATGAAGAAGGCTTGTTTTGTTTGGAAAATCTGAAGAAGTTATTAGAAAAATACCAAGATAGAAGTTTTAAAATTGCGTCAATTACTTCGTGTTCCAATGTTACTGGAATTAAAACGCCTTATCACGAAGTAGCGAAATTAATGCACCAAAATAATGGGGTTTGTTTCGTAGATTTTGCCTGTTCTGGACCTTATGTACCAATTGATATGCATCCACAAGATGAAGAAGCGTATTTAGATGCTATTTTCTTTTCACCGCATAAATTTTTGGGCGGCCCTGGAACTACTGGCGTAATGATTTTCAATAAGAATTTATACAAAAATAATGTTCCTGATTGCCCTGGAGGCGGAACCGTGCGTTGGACAAACCCTTGGGGCGAACACCAATACATAGATAATATTGAAGATAGAGAAGATGGCGGAACTCCAGGTTTTTTACAAGTGATAAAAGCCGCTTTTGCCATTCAATTGAAAGAGAAAATGGGGATTCAAAATATTTTGAATAGAGAACATGAATTGGTGAATTACGTTTTTGAACGCTTAGGAAATGTTGCGGGATTGAATATTTTGGCGCCCCAACATCAAGACCGTTTAGGCGTGTTCTCGTTTTATATAGACGATTTGCATTTTAATTTAGGAGTGAAACTTTTGAATGATCGATTTGGAATCCAAACGCGTGGCGGTTGCAGTTGCGCTGGAACATACGGACATTACTTGTTGCACGTGGATCAAGAAACTTCCAATGCGATAGTGTGTAAAATTTCATCTGGCGATTTAGAAGAGAAACCAGGATGGATTCGAATGTCGATTCACCCAACGACTACCAATGCTGAAATTGCTTTTGTTTGTGATAGCATCATTGCTTTAGTTGAAAACCACAAAGAATGGGCAAAAGATTACACTTACAACAGTAAAACCAATGAATTTACTCATAAAAAGGCGCAGTTTCAAGAGAAAGAAATTGTGAAGTCTTGGTTTGAGTAGGAAACAAGATTTACCTTCTATGCTTCCATCTTTTATGCGTCCATAAATAGAACTCTGGTGCTTCGTGGATTTGTTGTTCTACTTTTTTCATGAAAGCTTCTGATATTTCGAAGTTGGGAATAGATTTAGCGTCTTCGGTCATTAATTCTATCGTTGCTTCGTAGTAACCGCGTTTTACTTTTTTGGTTTTCAAAAATACAACGGTCATGTCTAATCGTTTGGCAAGTAATTCTGCACCTACGTGAATTGGTGTTTCAATACCCATAAAAGTTCCCCAATGTGCTTTTGTAGAAGATTTTGGTGATTGGTCACTAGCAAAACCATATAAACCTAATACACCATTTCTTTGATTTTCTTCTATGGTGGAGATGGTTTCTTTGGTAGTAATTAAATGCGCTTTAAATCGGGAACGAATTTTCTTTACCAAAGTATCAAAATGGGGATTAGCTATTTTTTTGTAAATACCATAACCTTTGTAGGTTGTGTAGTAATTCATGGAAATAACCCATTCGTAACTAGCATAATGTGCACATAATAAAGCAATACTTTTATTCTTTTTCTCTAGCTCAAGGTATTCCTCTAAATTGTTGAATTTGAAACGTTTTTCGATTTCTTTTCTTGAAATGCTCATGGTTTTGATCATTTCCAAGAACATATCGCACATGTGACTGTAAAATTTTCGTTCAATTTTTTGACGTTCTTTTGCTGATAAATGCGGTAATGCCAGAGCAATATTGGCACGAACAACTCTTTTTCTGTATTTAATTACGCGATAAACTAGAAAGAAAATACAATCTGAGAAAATATACAGTAATCGAAATGGCAAAATCGAGATTAGCCATAAAATGGGATAAAGAAAAATATAGAGCAATAATTGCATTTCGAAATTTTTTACAAATATACTTTTTTAAATCAACAAGGGAAATAGCTTTATATTTTTTACTTTTACAGAAAAATAGTATCTCATGGATTTCTTTTTATTAGCCATTATTATTGGAACGGGATTAATTAGTTACAAAGGTTTTACTGATAGTTTTTTCTTCAGAAAGTACGAATTTCACGTTGGAAGCATTCGTGCTGGAGACCAAATTAGAATGTTAACTAGCGGTTTTTTACATGTAGATTGGATGCATTTTGTGTTCAATATGCTAACCTTATTCTTTTTTGCTCCTGTAGTTATACAAAATTTTGGCCAATGGTCATTTCTCTCGATTTACTTTGGAAGTTTAATTTGCGGAAGTTTATTAACCTTGTATTTGCATAAAGATGATTATTATTACCGTGCTGTTGGTGCTTCTGGAGCGGTTACAGGAATAATTTATGCTTCCATTTTGTTGTATCCTGAAATGGATTTGTATTTGTTTTTCGCAATTCCTATTCCGGGCTATGTTTTTGGAATTGGGTATTTATTATATTCCATTTACGGTATGAAAGCAAAGAATGATAACATTGGTCATACGGCGCATTTTGGAGGTGCTATTGGCGGTTATGCTATTACATTGTTTAAAAAACCCTTGTTGCTTCAAGAGAATACTTTGATGGTTATTTTATTAGCTATTCCTATTATAATTTTATTTTATTTGCATAAAAACAATAAACTTTAATATTGGCATAACATTTGTTTGTTCCAATGTAAAACAATTAACAATGAAAAAAATAGTAATATTGGCTGTTATTTTAACAACTACATTAGGTATGGCACAAGAGTTTAGACAAGTTCCACAGGTTACCGTTTCTGGCGAAGGGAAAATTTCAGTTACACCAGATCAAGCTGAAATTACCGTTTCAGTTGAAAATTTAGGTAAAGACGCATCAGAAGTAAAAAAAGTGAATGACAAAACCATTGATGCTGTAATTAAAGCAATCAAAAAACAAGGGATTTCAAACTCCGATTTTCAAACCCAACAAGTTTCTTTACACAAGAATTATGATTATGGAGCAAAAAAATACAATTTTAGAGCTTCTCAAACCATCAAAATTCATTTGAAAGATATGTCTAAATATGAAAGTTTGATGATAGATTTAGTAGATAGTGGTATTAACGCCATTCAAGGAGTAGCTTTTAAATCTTCAAAAATTGAAACTTTAGAGTCAGAAGCCAGACAGAAAGCTATTTTAAATGCTAAAACGAAAGCACAAGATTATGCAACTGCTTTACAGCAAAACATAGGAAAAGCAATTAGTATTACTGATAATTCTCAAACCTTTTATCCGCCACCAGTTTACAGAGAAGTAATGATGATGAAATCAGCCGATGCTGCTGTCCCTAATGAAACTTTAGCGATTGGAGAAATAGAAATTAGCGCTAATGTAACTGTTAGTTTTGAGTTAAAATAAGGAACCTGTCTGAAAAGTCTAGTTCTTATCAAGCTGAATTTATTTCAGTTTCTACAAATGATTGATTATCAATTATTAGATTCCGAAACAAGTTCGGAAAGACAGAAATCTTACTTTTTAGACAGCCTCTTTTTATAATATTTCTTCAACTTGTTTTTTGATATTGGCAGCAATTTTTTCTGTTGGTAAATCATTAGCATCTGTACCAAACGGATCTTCGATTTCTTCAGCAATTAATTCCAAACTAGCCAAAACATAAAAGATGAAAACCACAACAGGAATTACGTAGTAACCTAAACTAAAAACATAACCAAATGGCAATGTCATGATGTAAAAGAAAATAAATTTCTTAATAAATGCACTGTAAGAGTAGGGAATAGGTGTATTTTTAATACGTTCACAAGCACCACAAACATTGGTAAATGAAATTAATTCTTGATTCAAAACTAGTAATTGATCACCATTTATTTTACCTTGTTCGTATACATCTTGAATTTTTTGGTACAACAATTTAGCTACTTGATTGGGTTTGTGTTTGTGTTGGTCAATTTCTAAAACTAAACCTTCAAATAATACTTTTGCTGTGTCGTCATTAGCCAAATGTTTTTGCAAAACAGAAGCATAACTTGGAATCAATTTTTTGAAATAATTTCTGTCGTGCTCGTCTTTAAGCATAATGCTTAATTTTAAAGCAAAATTTCTACTATTGTTGACAATTTCACCCCAAAGTTTTCGTCCTTCCCACCAGCGGTCATAAGCAGTATTGGTTCTAAAAACCAAGAGTAAGGAAATCACAAATCCCAACATATTGTGCATGATGGTAATGTTTTTTACAAAACTTTTTTCCGATAATTTCCAATATTCCATTTCCAAATAGCCCACGCCATAGGAATACAAACCTATAAAAACCATCATAGGAAACAATTGACGAAACGTATCCGATTTGTGAAATCTGAAAATAAAGGTAATCCAGTCTTTGGGATTGTATTGAATCATAAAATAGCAATAATTGGAATGTAAAAGTACTAAATTATTCCAATGATAAACTTCCTGCTAATTCTTTCAAATTTATTTCCGTTATTTTCGCTAGATATTTTGCATTGGCATAACGCACCGAAGCATCCAAATAATTTTGTTGTGCCGTTCTAAATTCAATAGTGGTAATTGTCCCAATTTTAAACTTGGCCAATGTAATATCTAAATTTTCTCTTGCTATTTCTAAATTGGTTTCTTCTACTTTTATCAATTGTAAATTGGTTTGAAAACTGGCATAAGCGCTATTCAATTGGGAAGCAATATTCATTTTTTGTTGTTCCAATTGAAATTGAGCATTTTCTACTTCCAATTGAGCCACTTTCTCGCTTCTGTTTTGATTAAATCCATTAAAAACAGGAACTGAAGCCGTAAAACCATAAACAAAACCACGACCATATGATTGGGTAATGAAACCAAAAGGTGATTCTGCTCTAGAAAAATTATAAGCGGTATTGATTTGTACATTCGGGTATCGGTTAGCTTTTACCTGTTTTAGTTGTAATTCGGCAACTCTTTTTGCTAAAACTTGCGCTTGCAATTGCGGATTTTGATTTTCTATAGCCGCTTGTAAATTTTCAAAATTTAGTTGTTCATCAATGGTAATATTTGAAGAAACTTGAAATTCTGTTGCTAAATCTCTAGCTAAAATTTCATTCAATCTAATCTTGGTTTGTTTTAGTAATTCTTGTTGTTTCAACTGAAAACTGATATCAGTATTCAAATCTACTTTGGCATTCAGCATTTCAAGTTTAGAAGCTTTCCCAATGGAATATCTGTTTTCAGCTGTTTTTAGTCGCTCTTTTGAAACAACGATAGCAGTATCAAGTGCAGCAATTTGCAATTGTTGTTGGGCTAAATCGAAATAAGTAGCATAAACCTCACTTATTTTTGTTAAAATAGCTAGTTTTAATTCGGCTTTTCCTTGTTCTTCTAATGTTTTTAGTTGTTCTTTTCTAGCAAACATACCAAAACCATCAAAGATAGTCCAGTCTAAACTTACACCATAATTCAAATTGAAATTTCGAACACCTTCTAATTCTCGCTCTTCACCATTGGCTTGTGTTAGATTTATCGTATTTATAGTGTTATTGTTAAATGCATTTGCGTTTACAATTGGTAACATTCCAGCATTACCAACGGTATTATTTCTTTCATCAATTTTTAAATTATTTTTGGCAATCTTAATGTCATAATTGTTTTCAAGGGCCAATTGAATAGCTTGTTCCAATGTCAAAGTTTGTGCATTTACACTCCATTGCACTAGAAATAAAAGGATTGTATATTGGAATATTTTTTGCATAATTATTCTTTTTCGTAAGCTTCTAAATTATCAAATTCTGGTCTGTGTTTACGCTGTTTAGACCACATTAAATAGAATGCTGGAATTACATAAAGTGTTAATACCAATGAAAATAAAGTTCCACCCACAATTACAACACCCATTCCCATTCTACTAGCTGATGCTGCTCCTAACGAAAGTGCAATAGGTAAAGCACCAAGTGCAACCGTCAAACTCGTCATCAAAATAGGGCGTAAACGAGATTCAGAAGCTTCAACAATAGCGTCATATTTCGATTTTCCTTCTTCTCGGAGTTGGTTCGCAAATTCTACTATTAAAATTCCGTTTTTGGTTACTAAACCAATTAACATAATGGTTCCAATTTGACTAAATATGTTCCAAGTTTGTCCAAATAACCAAAGCGAAAATAATGCTCCAGCAACAGCCATTGGAACGGTCAAAATGATAATGAAAGGATCAATAAAACTTTCAAATTGAGCGGCTAATATCAAGAAAATAAGCAGTAAAGCCAATCCAAAAGCAAAAGCTGTATTGGAACTACTTTCTACAAAATCTCTTGATTCACCTGCTAAATCGATAGTAAAACTGTCGTCTAAAACTCGTTCTTTTATGGCGTTCATGGCGTTGATTCCATCGTTCATACTTTTTCCTGGTGCTAAGCCAGCAGAAACTGTTGCCGACATGTAACGATTGTTATGATACAACTGCGGCGGATTACTTTTTTCTTCAATAGTAACCACATTGTCCATTTGGATTAGTTCACCTTTGCTATTCCTTACAAACATGGAAGTTAAGTCTAATGGAGTATCTCGACCATCATCATCATATTGACCAATTACTTGGTATTGTTTACCATTCATCATAAAATAACCAAAACGTTGGCCGCTCAAAGACAATTGAAGTGTTTGTGCCACATCTAAAACCGAAATTCCTAAACTTTCCGCTTTTTCACGGTCGATAGATACATTAATTTCAGGTTTATTGAATTTTAAGTTAACGTCTGACATTGAAAAAGTTTCATCTTTACTCACTTCTTCCATGAAAACAGGAATTTTTTCTTCCAATTTCTCGAAGTTTTTGGCTTGAATAACATATTGAATAGGTAATCCACCACGACGATTTACTGCAATTGTAGGTTGTTGAATAATTGATGTTTTAGCATTTGGATATTGTTTTACCCAACCCGAAAGTTTATCTGAAATTTCTTGTTGTGATTGTTCTCTTTCCTCTGCTTCTTTAAGCGAAATTCGAATAAAACCGCTGTTAACTGCTGCTGTTCCACCAAAGCCTGGTGAGGTAATTACCAAACTTACTTTCTTTTCAGGGATAGAATCATCCACTAATTTCGAAATTTCTTGCATGAAACGGTCCGTGTATTCATACGAAGAGCCTTCAGGAGTATTCATTCTCATTACAAAACCACTTCGGTCATCAAGTGGAGCTGTTTCCTTTGGAAGTATGGCAAAAAATAAAACAATCATTCCAATACAGATTCCAATAATTGGAAAACTTAACCATTTTTTTCCAAGAAAACGAACTAAAGCTTCTTTGTATGAAGTGTTCATTTTAACGAAATATGGTTCTGTTAACTTGTAAAATTTCGATTGTTTTTGTTTGCCAGCTTTCATTAAGTAAGCATTCAACATAGGCGTTAATGTTAACGAAACAAAAGCTGAAATCAATACCGCTGCTCCAATTACTACTCCAAATTCTCTAAAGAGTCGGCCTACAAATCCTTCTAAAAATATTACTGGTAAGAATACCGCAGCTAGAGTTACTGATATGGAAATTACGGCAAAGAAAATTTCGTTTGACCCTTTTACCGCAGCTTCAATAGGTGACATACCTTCTTCTACTTTTTTAAAGATGTTTTCGGTGACAACAATTCCGTCGTCAACTACTAAACCTGTTGCCAAAACGATAGCTAGTAAAGTTAATACGTTGATTGAAAAACCTAACAGCCACATTATAAAAAAAGTAGCAATCAATGATACTGGGATATCAATTAATGGTCTAAATGCTATGCTCCAATCACGGAAGAAAAGGTAAATCACTAAAACTACTAAAATAATAGCAATGATTAAAGTTTCCACTACTTCCACTACCGATTTTTTTACGAAAACCGTTGTGTCAATAGCAATGTTTAGGTCAATATCTTCTGGAAGTTCTTTTTTTAATCGGTCAAATTCTTTGTAAAATGCATCAGAAATATCTAAATAATTAGCACCTGGAAGTGGAACAATAGCCACACCAACTAATGGTTTTCCTGATTGTGTCATTTGCGTTTCTGTGTTTTCTGGGCCCAATTCGGCATAGCCAATGTCACTAAATTTTACAGTGCGCTCACCATCAGCATAAATGATAATGTTGTTAAATTCTTCGGCCGTACTCAAATTCCCCATTGTTTTAACGGTTAATTCAGTATTGGCACCTGTAATTTTTCCTGATGGTAATTCAACATTTTGTTTGTTTAAGGCATTTCGAACATCACTAACGGTTACACCATAAGAAGCCAATCGTTCGGGATACATCCACAAACGCATGGAAAATTTTTTTTGTCCCCAAATTTGAATACCACTAACTCCTGGAATGGATTCCATTCTTGGCCCAATAACATTTTCTGCGTAATCACTTAATTCTAATGAATTTCGGGTTTTACTTTGCACTGTCATTGATATGATGGCATCACTATTAGCATCAGCTTTTGAAACTATGGGCTGAGAGTCAATATCTTGTGGCAACAATCTAATAGCTTGAGAAACTTTATCTCTTACATCATTTGCGGCTTCTTCTAAGTCTTTGTCAAGATTAAATTCAATCGTAATAATGCTACTTCCTTGATTACTAGATGACGTAATGTTTCGAATACCATCTATAGAGTTTAATGATTTTTCTAAAGGTTCGGTAATTTGTGATTCAATAATATCGGCGTTAGCACCGGTGTAATTGGTACGAATAGTTATTTGAGCTGGATCAATAGATGGAAATTCACGAACGCCTAAAAAATTATAACCAATAATTCCAAAAAGAACTATGGCTAAATTCATTACAATGGCTAATACAGGTCGCTTTATACTGAGTGTAGATAGGTTCATTATTTTTTACTGTTTTTCCTGCTAGGAAACATTATTTAACTTTTACTTGGATTGGCGCATCAGCTTTTATACTCATGATACCACTTGTGACTAAAGTGTCTCCAATTTGTAATCCTTTAATAACCAAAATATTATCTTTAGTTCTTGTTCCAGTTTCGATTTGCATTTCAGTGGCTTTTCCATTTTTTGCAACAATAACTTTTTTCCCATTTTGAATTGGTATAATTGCTTCAGTTGGAATTAAAATAGCATCTTCAATGGCTGAAATTGGTAAATTAACTGTAGCAAAAGTTCCTGGTAAAATTTTACCATTGGTATTGTTGATTTTTGCTCTTATTTTTAAAGTTCGGGTTGTGGTTTCTATTTCTGGTTCTATAGCGTAAATAGAGGCTTCAAATGCTTCTGTTTGATTGGGTACAACGAAAGAAACTTTGGTATTATTTTTTAAATTAGAACTGTATTTTTCAGGAATAGAAAATGTAATTTTAAGGAAATCGGTATTTACTAATTTTGAAATTAAAGTAGTAGGAGTAACGTAAGTTCCCGGTGAAATAGAACGCAAACCAATTTTACCTGAAAATGGCGCTCTTACTGTTGTTTTAGCTAATTGTGCTTGAATTAATTGCGTTTGTGCTTTCAAGCTTCTAAATTCGGAACTTGCAATGTCGTATTCTTCTTGGCTGATTGCTTCTTTTTCTAATAAAAGTTTTGCTCTTCTTTCGTTTTCAGCAGCTAGATTTTGACGGGTTATAGCTTGCGATAATTGGGCTTTTAGTTCTAAATCATTAATTTTTAACAAGGCTTGACCTTTAGAAACATTTACACCTTCTTGAAAATAAATAGCTTCAACAATTCCTGAAACTTCACTTCTAATTTCAATTTGTTCGTTAGCCTCAACCGAACCAGATAAGGATAAAGCATCAGCAAATGTTTCAGGTTTTATGATAATTCCTTCAGCCTTTTGCGTCATTTTGTTGCCTCCATTTTTTGGTCCATTGGAGTTTTCATTACCATTTTTAGTGATGCGGTAACCTATTAAACCCAAAATTAAAAGAATCAGTAGCGTAATGCTAATTGTTTTTATTTTCATAATTATTTCAACTAAATGCATTACAAAACTAAAATTTCTACAAAGAAAATAGGTGTTTGTTAGGTTTAATTTAACATTTGTAGCTACAAGTGTTTGTTTTGGATTCAATTTCTGTTAGTAAAGTGTTTAATACCGATGTGTTTTGTTATATTTGTTAATTGACATTTAATAAGACATGTTTTACTTTAACTCTTTTCTATAATTTTAATACTTCAATTATGAAAAACAACTTTTTGGTTCTTCTTTTTTTAACTTGTAGTACCACTACTATTCTTGCACAACATTTGGATTATACTAAAGTCCCTCAAATTCAAACTAAAGCAACTTACACAGCAGAAGTTCAACCTGATAAGATTACATTATCAATTGTTTTATCTGAGAATAATTCCAAAGGAAAAATTTTAGTTGAAGATTTAGAAAAGAAAATGTTTCAAATTTTAAACGACAACAAAATTGATGTAACGAAACAACTAACTTTAAAAGATTTATCTAGTAATTTTCAAACCTATTTTTTAAAAAAAACAGATGTATTGAAAACTAAAAACTATAATCTTGAAGTTAGCAGTGCTTTATTAGCAGGAAAAATATTAAAAGAACTTGCAGAAAACGACATTTCTAATGTTAAATTACTGAAAACGGAATATTCAAAATTAGAGGAATTTAAAATTAGTTTGAAATCTAAAGCTGTAGAAAAAGCAAAAAAACAAGCGGATGAAATGGTCTTAAGTTTAGATAAAAAAGTAGGTTCTGTTCTATTTATTTCAGATGTTGAGTTTTCTACTAATTTTTTACAAAGCAAAGCTTATGGATTGAATATTGCTTCTACCAATGGATATTTTAAAGAAGAAGAAGCATCAGAAATTTATTTTGATAACATTAGAGTGGAAACAACAGTCATTGTATATTTTGAATTAAAATAAACCTAACTAATATAATTCCAAATGGTTTTCTTCTTGCTCAATTCAATAAAAGCTTCACGGAGTTTTGTGTGTTCTGGTTTTTCCATAGGAGCATCATCTTTTAATAGTTTGATTGCATGATGTCGTGCCAATTGTAAAATATCTTTATCCTTAACTAAATCCGCAATTTGAAGATTTAAAACACCACTTTGCTGTTTACCCATGATATCACCAGGACCACGTAATTTCAAATCAACTTCTGAAATTTCGAAGCCATCATTGGTACGAACCATCGTCTCCATTCTGATTTTACTATCGTTACTCAATTTGTGACTCGTCATTAAAATACAGTAACTTTGTTCGGCACCACGACCAACTCTTCCTCTTAATTGGTGTAATTGCGATAATCCAAAACGTTCAGCACTTTCAATCACCATAACAGAAGCATTAGGAACATTTACACCAACTTCAATCACCGTAGTTGCAATCATAATATTAGTTTTTCCTTCTGCAAAACGACGCATTTCTTCGTCTTTATCAGCGGGTTTCATTTTTCCGTGAACGATAGAAATAGAATAGTGTGGTAAAGGAAAATCTCTTGAAATACTTTCGTAACCATCCATCAAATCCTTATAATCCATTTTTTCCGATTCTTGAATTAATGGATATACAATATATACTTGTCGACCTTTAGCAATTTCATCTTTCAAGAATTTCCAAACTTTCAATCGGTTCGAATCATATCGATGAACGGTTTGAATCGGTTTTCTACCAGGCGGTAATTCATCAATCACCGAAATATCCAAATCACCATACAAACTCATAGCTAAAGTTCTTGGAATTGGAGTAGCGGTCATTACAAGAACATGAGGTGGAATAGAAGCCTTTCCCCACAGCTTAGAACGTTGTTCCACACCAAATCGATGTTGCTCATCAATAATTGCTAAACCTAAATTTTGAAATTGTACTTTGTCCTCTAATAAAGCATGTGTTCCAATTAATATATCTAACGTTCCATTTTCTAATGCTTCGTGAATGACTTTTCTTTCTGAAGCTTTAGTTGAACCTGTTAAAATTTTTATATTAATATTCAATTCTTTGGCTAGTTCAGTAATTCCGTTGAAATGTTGGTTAGCAAGAATTTCGGTTGGCGCCATTAAGCAGCTTTGAAAGCCGTTATCTTTGGCAAGAAGCATACACATTAAAGCAACAATCGTTTTTCCAGAACCTACGTCGCCTTGCAATAAACGGTTCATTTGGGCGTTGCTTCCTAAATCGTTTCGAATTTCTTTTAAAACACGTTTTTGAGCATTGGTCAAATCGAAAGGTAAATGATTTTTGTAAAAGTTATTGAAATTTTCGCCTACTTTTTCAAAAGGCATTCCTTTGATTTTATGTTTTCGAATGAGGTTTTTTGTAATCAATTGCAATTGGATGAAAAATAACTCTTCAAACTTCAATCGGAATTGCGCTTTAGCTAATAAATCTTGACTTTTTGGAAAATGAATATTGAATAAAGCGGCATTTTTTGGAATTAACTTTAGTTCTTCCAAAAGATAATTGGGCAAGTTTTCTGAGAATAAAGCTTGGGTTTCTACAAACAATTGTTGCATCATTTTATTGATGACTTTGTTTGAAATTCCTTTGTTTGCTAACTTTTCCGTACTTGGATAAACAGGTTGCATCGCCGAACGTAAACTAGCTTTATGTTCTTCCAATAATTCCATTTCAGGATGCGCCATGTTGTAAGTGGAGCTAAACTGAGAAACCTTTCCAAAAATCACATAAGGAACATTGATTTTTAAACTTTCTCGAATCCATTTTTGGCCTTGAAACCATACCAATTCCATTTGACCTGTTTCATCAATAAAAGTAGCTACTAATCTCGATTTTCCTTTGCTTTGTTCAACGGTTTTGATGTTAATTATTTTTCCCACAATTTGAACTTCCGAATTACTGTTTTGCAGTTCGTTTATCTTGTAATAACGGGTTTTATCAATATAACGATTGGGAAATAAATTCAGTAAATCCGCATATTTATGAATACCCAATTCCTTGCGCAATAAATCGCCACGCTGTGGACCAACGCCTTTGAGAAATTCTATGGGAGTTTCGAGGAGATTCATTTAAAGTGTTCAGTATTCAGTTTAAAGTATTCAGTCTATTTTCTAACTTCTTATTTCTATTCTCTCAATTAGCGAAGATAGCTCATATTTTACAATTTTTGAAATCAGAGAAATTGAAAATGTTTATATTCGTGATTTATTTCATCTTATGAAGCTATTTCGTTTTATCACCGCATTGTTTTTCATTAATTTATCTTTTGCCCAACAAATTGATAAAGTTGATTTTATCCAATGCGATGCATTTGTAACGCCTAATTTTTCAGAGAAATCTATTTCTGGAACAATTACTTATGAGTTCAAAGTTTTAAAAACAATTGATACGATTAGAATTGATGCCAAAAACATGAATTTTTCCAATGTTACTATCAATGGAAAAGCTGTGAATTTTAAAAATTCAGGTAAAACTTTAGATTTATATGAAGGATTTAAAAAAGGAAAGAATCAATTAACTTTCAACTACGAAGCCAAGCCAAAACAAACCTTATATTTTGTTGGTAATTTCGACTCCGCTCAATCTGACAATTTTCAAATTTGGACACAAGGACAAGGAAAATACACTAGTCATTGGTTACCTAGTTTTGATGACGTAAATGAGAAAGTGATTTTTAATTTGAATGTTTCATTTGAAACAAACTCAACGATAATTTCCAATGGTATTCATCAATCAACCGTAGTTTATCCGCCGCTTTCAAGCCCAAATAATATTTGGAATTTTAGAATGCAAAAACCAATGTCGTCTTATTTAGTTATGTTAGCCATTGGCAATTTTGAAAAACAAACTACAACAACAAAATCAGGAACTCCATTAGAATTTTATTTAGATAAAAATGATGTTTCAAAGTTTGAACCAACGTATCGTTATTCTAAAGAACTATTCGATTATTTGGAGCAAGAAATAGGCGTGAAGTATCCTTGGCAAATTTATCGTCAAGTCCCTGTTCGTGATTTTTTGTATGCGGGAATGGAAAACACAACTTCTACCGTTTTTTCGCAAGATTTTGTGGTAGATTCAATTGGATTTAACGATAGAAATTATGTGAATGTCAACGCTCATGAATTGGCACATCAATGGTTTGGTGATTTGGTTACTGCCAAAGAAAGCAAACATCATTGGTTACAAGAAGGTTTTGCTACTTATTATGCGTTGTTGGCTGAGCGTCATTTGTTTGGCGACGATTATTTTTATTACCAATTGTGGGATATGGCCGAACAATTAGCCGCTGCTGCTAAAGAGCTGAAAACACCAATTTTAGATGCCAAAGCAAGTTCGTTGACATTTTACAAAAAAGGTGCTTGGGCTTTGCATGTGTTACGTTCCGAAATTGGAGCGAAGAAATTCAATAAAGCGGTTAAGAAATTCCTAAATAAATATGCTTATAAAAATGTGGACACCGATGATTTTTTGGCAGAAATAAAAAAAGTTAGCGGCTATGATGTGCAAAAATTCAAACACGATTGGTTAGAAAATCCAGATTTTCAAATGGCTTCGGTGCAATCGTATTTTCACGATAACCGTTTTATTTTGGAATTAAAAGAAGTGAAAAGTCGGGCTGGATTTTCGTTTTTTCAGAACAAAGAATTTTTCAAGAAAATCATGCAATCGGATAGTTATTTTCCTGTAAAACAAGAGATTTTATACCAATTAGAAACGGTTTCTTGGCAAGAAAAAAAGGAAATTATCCAATTAGCCATGCAAACTAACGATTTGAAAGTGCGTCAAACGGTGGCAGAAACTATTGGTTTGGTTCCCAGTGAATTTGAAACAACATTCAGTTCGTTATTGGAAGACAAATCTTATGTAACAAGAGAAATTGCCTTGATAAAGTTATGGCGAAGTTTTCCAGATAAACAATTGGAATTTATAAAACTATCTGAAAATTGGGAAGGGTTAAATCAGAATTTAAAATTGGCGCATTTGACTTTGAAATTAGCAACTCCAGCTGTTTCTTTGGGTGATAAAAAACAAGCGATTAACCAATTAATTCAGTTTACAAAATCGCCAAATGAAGCGCAATTGCGTCAAGAAGCTTTGGGAATATTATTGAATTTTAAAATTTATACTGATGAAGTTTTGATTAGTTTGTTAGACGCTTCCATGCATCACAAATGGCAATTGGTATCGTTTGCAAAAAATGAAATTAGAACGCTTTTAAAAGAGGAAAAGAACTTGGTTTTATACCAAAATTTACTTCCAAAGTTAAGCAAAATACAACAAGAACGTTTGGCAATTTTTACAGAGGAACTAAAATAAAAACTCCTAGTAAATAGGAGTTTTTTGTTGTTTTTAAGATTTTTTATCCAAACCTCTTTTTCTCAATAAAGGCGCAATTGAAGGTTCGCTACCTCTAAACTTGATATACAATTTCATTGGATCTTCTGTTCCACCTTTTGAGAGAATATTTTCACGGAATGATTTTGCTTTTTCTTGACTAAATAATTCTGTTTGTTTGAATTGGTCAAAAGCATCCGTATCTAAAACTCCCGACCAAATATAGCTGTAATAACCTGCCGAATAACCTCCAGAAAACACGTGACTGAAATGCGTACTACTATGTCTTGGTGTAATTGCTGAAGATAAACCATATTTTTTCATTGAATTAGCTTCATAATCAGTTGCTTTTCCGCTTATTGGAGCAGTAATTGAATGATAATCCATATCTAATAAAGAAGAAGCAAGATATTCAGTTGTAGCAAAACCTTGTCCAAAAGTAGCTGCTTTTTCTAGTTTTTCTATCAATTCATCTGGAATTACAGCGCCAGTTTGATAATGTTTGGCATACATTCTAAGTACTTCAGGATCAGCAGCCCAATTTTCCATAACTTGTGAAGGTAATTCAACAAAATCTCTTGGCACGGCAGTTCCTGCTAAACTTTTATATTTTACATTTGATAGTAATCCGTGTAAAGCGTGACCAAATTCATGGAAAAATGTAGTTACTTCGTCAAAAGTCAACAAAGCTGGAGTGGTGCTAGTAGGTTTTGTAAAATTACATACAATTGAAATTACTGGAGCAAAACGTTTTCCATCCACCATTGATTGCGCACGGAATGAAGTCATCCATGCGCCACCACGTTTTGAATTTCGTGGGTGCATATCCATATAAAGAATTCCTAAATGTGTGCCATCTGCTTCTAAAACTTCCCAAGAAGTCACCTCTGGATGATATACTGGAATATTTGTAATCTGTTTGAATTTTAATCCCCAAAGTTTATTGGTTACCATGAAAATTCCTTCTCTAACACCTTCAATACTAAAGTATGGTGCCAATTCTTGTTCGTCTAAATCAAATTTAGCTTTTCTAATTTTTTCACTGTAATAGCTGTAATCCCATGGTTGTACCTCGCCAGAAATACCATCTTTATTCATCATGTTTTTGATTTCAGCAATTTCTTCATTGGCTTTTGCTAGTGACGGTTTCCACAAATCTTCTAAAAAAGAAGTAACCTTTTGCGGTGTTTTAGCCATTGTTTCTTCCAATGCATAATGTGCAAATGTTTCATAACCAAGAATTTTTGCTTTTTCAAGTCTTAAATTGGCAAGTTTTATAGCATTTTCATTGTTATCAGTTGCTCCTCCGTTATTGCCTCTGTTTTTATAAGCTTTATATAATTTTTCTCTTAAAGCACGATTTGCGCTGTACTGAAGAAATGGCATAACGCTAGAATTGTGAATAGTAAATAACCATTTTCCTGTATAACCTTTGCTTTTTGCTGTTTCTTCGGCAGCTTGAATTATTGATTCTGGTAAACCCACTAAATCTTCTTTTTTGTCGATTAGCATTTCAAAGCCATTAGTATCTAGTAAAATATTTTGACCAAAATTAACCGATAATAAAGATAATTCAGCATTGATTTTTCTCATTCTTTCTTTGGCTTCAGCTTCTAATTTAGCTCCACTTCGAATGAATCTTTTATAAGTATTTTCAATGATTTTAAGTTCTTGATTACCTAAATTTAATTGATCTTTATTTTTCCAAACGGTACTAACTCTTTGAAATAATTTTTCATTTAGGTTGATATTATCATTATGAGCTGCTAGTAACGGCGACATTTCCTGAGCAATTTTTTGAATATCACTATTGGTATTTGCAGAGCTTAAGTTGAAAAATACTGTAGAAACTTCACTTAAAAGTTTACCAGAATTTTCCATAGCAAGAATTGTGTTTTCAAAAGTTGGCTTTGCTTTGTTATTGGCAATTGCTTCCATTTCTTTTTCTTGTTGCTTAATACCTTCTAAAAAAGCAGGTTTAAAATGGTCTACTTTTATTTTGTCAAAAGCAGGAACTTGAAAAGGTGTTGCATATTTTTGAAAAAAAGGGTTTTCACTTTGTTTGGTTTGTGCAACGCTAGAGCTGGTAATCATTGTCATACTAGCAATGGTTAAGATTAATAGTTTTTTATTGTTCATTTTTATTTTGGTAATGGATTCAATACAAGTGTAAAAATAGGAAGTTTTTTTACAAAATCTTTTGGTTTCGTTTGTGTTAACTAATTTTTATGACTTTGTGATTTTTCGATTTAAAATCTTTTCATTCCAATAGGAATAGCAGTATATTTGTAACCGTAAATTAAATTAAACAAAATTATGTCAGACGATAAGAAGGTTATATTTTCTATGTCGCGAGTAAACAAAATTTACTCAAGTACAAACAAACAAGTTTTGAAAGATATTTATTTGAGTTTCTTCTACGGAGCGAAAATTGGTATTTTGGGTCTTAACGGATCAGGAAAGTCATCACTTTTAAAAATTATTGCTGGATTAGATAAAAACTTTCAAGGTGATTTGGTTTTTGCACCTGGATATACGGTTGGCTATTTGGAACAAGAACCGCAATTAGATGAAAACAAAACGGTTATTGAAATCGTTCGTGAAGGAGCAGCTGAAATATATGCTCTTTTAGACGAGTTCAATAAAATTAACGATATGTTTGGCTTACCAGAAGTGTATGAAGATGCTGATAAAATGCAGAAACTAATGGATCGTCAAGCAGAATTACAAGATAAAATTGATGCTGCTGGCGCTTGGGAAATCGACAATAAGTTAGAAGTGGCAATGGACGCGCTTCGTACTCCAGATGCAGATACACCAATTAAAGTATTATCTGGTGGAGAAAAGCGTAGAGTAGCTTTATGTCGTTTATTATTACAACAACCTGATGTTTTGTTATTAGACGAGCCAACGAACCACTTGGATGCAGAATCAGTTCTTTGGTTAGAGCAACATTTACAACAATATGCCGGAACTGTAATTGCAGTAACGCACGATAGATATTTCTTGGATAATGTTGCAGGCTGGATTTTAGAGTTAGATAGAGGAGAAGGTATTCCATGGAAAGGAAATTATTCGTCTTGGTTAGACCAAAAATCAAAACGCTTGGAACAAGAAGAAAAAGTAGCTTCTAAAAGAAGAAAAACATTAGAACGAGAGTTGGACTGGGTTAGACAAGGAGCCAAAGGTCGTCAAACCAAACAAAAAGCACGTTTACAGAATTACGACAAATTATTGAACGAAGACCAAAAACAATTGGAAGAGAAATTAGAAATCTACATTCCAAATGGTCCAAGATTAGGAACCAATGTGATTGAAGCTAAAAATGTTTCGAAGGCATTTGGAGATAAATTGTTGTATGAAGATTTGAATTTCACATTACCACAAGCAGGAATTGTTGGGATTATTGGACCAAATGGAGCTGGTAAATCTACAATTTTCAGAATGATAATGGGTGAAGAAACTCCTGATGGCGGAACTTTTGCCATTGGTGATACAGTAAAAATTGCTTATGTAGATCAATCGCATTCAAATATTGATACCAATAAATCTATATGGGAAAACTTTTGCGACGGACAAGAATTGATTATGATGGGCGGACGTCAAGTAAATTCGCGTGCTTATTTGTCGCGTTTCAATTTTGGAGGAAGTGACCAAAATAAAAAAGTAGCTACACTTTCTGGTGGTGAAAGAAACCGTTTGCATTTAGCGATGACATTGAAAGAAGAAGGAAACGTTTTGTTATTAGATGAGCCAACGAATGATTTAGATATCAATACCTTACGAGCTTTGGAAGAAGGTTTAGAAAACTTTGCTGGTTGTGCTGTAATTATTTCGCACGATAGATGGTTTTTAGATCGTGTTTGTACACACATTTTAGCTTTTGAAGGCGATTCGCAAGTGTATTATTTTGAGGGAAGTTTCTCTGAATATGAAGAAAACAAACGTAAACGCCTTGGAAAAGAAGTAACACCAACAAGAATTAAATACAAAAAGTTGATACGATAAAATTTAACTTTATTAAAATATATACCCCAAATGATTATCAATTTGGGGTATATTTTTATTACAAAATCATTTTTTTGGCTTTAATCATAAACCATAATCCAATAATTACAAACGGAATACTCAACCACTGACCCGTTGAAAATAATCCAAGTGCGTTTTCAAATCCACCTTGACTTCCTTTTACATATTCAACTATAAAACGAATAGTCCATAAAGCAACTAAAAAAGTACCAAATAACAATCCTTGCTTTTCTCTTGCATTGGTTTTCCAATACATATAAAAAAGTAGGGCAAACACAAATACATAACCAATTGCTTCATATAATTGCGCTGGGTGTTTCGCAGGAACCGCTTGTAATAATTCTGCAAATTGAGGATTGGTTTCAATAGCTTTGTATGCTTGATTCACATTAGGTATTTGTGTGTTTTGCACTGCATCTCGTCCTGAATAATAATCACGAATAAATTTCATTCCAAAGGAAGATGTAGTTTCTGTTCCTACAATTTCTGAATTCATGAAATTACCTAATCGTACAAAAATAGCACCACTAGCTACCGGAATTACTACTCTATCTAGTGTCCAAAGTAACGGTCTTTGAATCACATTTTTACTGTAAAAATACATGACAAGTATAATGGCAATTGCGGCTCCATGACTCGCTAATCCTGCAAATCCGGTGAATTCCCAGCCGTTTGGGGTATCTTTAAACGGTAATAAAATTTCAAGTTTATGATCTTTGAAATAGTCCCAATCATAGAAAAACACATGACCTAATCTTGCGCCTAATAGTGTAGCGGCAAAGGTGTAAACAAATAAATTGTCAAGTTTTTCCATGGTTTCGCCTTCACGAATGAAAATGTGCTTCATGATGTACCATCCTAATCCAAAGGCAACTACAAACATTAAACTGTAATAGCGCAACATAAAGAAGCCTAAATCAATTCCTTCTGAAGGATTCCAAATGATGTGTAAATGTGTCATTTTTTGTATTTAATGGTTATTTTCCGTCGCGATCTACCACAATTTTATTTGGTCTATTGGCTAATTCCCAAGCTACAGCAAAAGCCAATTGAGCTCTTTTAGCAAGTGCATCGTATTCAATTTTATCAGGTGTGTCTGTTGGCATATGATAATCAGCATGAACTCCATTAAAATAGAAAATAGCTGGAACACCGTTTTTAGCAAAATTATAATGGTCTGAACGGAAATAAATACGCTCAGGATCATTTCTATCGTTGTATTTGTAATCCAATGTCATTTGCGTATATTTAGTATTCATTGCTTCATTAATCTCGTGTAATTCACTACTCAATCTATCAGAGCCAATAGCATAAATGTAGTTGTTAGTGTCGGGATGTAAAGTATCTCTTCTTCCAATCATGTCAATATTGATATTGGCAACTGTATTTTTTAATGGGTACAAAGGATTTTCTGCATAATATCTAGAACCGTGCAAACCATGTTCTTCACCTGTAACATGTAAAAATAAGATAGAACGTATTGGACCATTTCCTTCCTTTTGTGCTTGTTTGAATGCTTGAGCAATTTCAAGCAGCGCAACTGTTCCAGAACCATCATCGTCAGCACCGTTGAAAATTTCACCATTTTTCATTCCCACATGGTCATAATGAGCTGAAATAACAATAATTTCATCAGGTTTTTCAGAACCTTTTATAAATGCCCAAATGTTTTCAGAATCAGGAAGTTTTGGTGAAAAACCACGTTTCATGTATTCAGATGGAACTTTTTGGTACCAATCTGAAGCTATTGGTGGAAAAGAAATTCCGTTTTTTTGGTAGTGATTAATCAAATATTTTCCTGCTTTTTTTTGACCTTCTGTTCCGGTATCACGACCTTCCATTTCATCACCAGCTACAATGTACAAATGAGTTTTAAGTTCTTGTGCTGTAATGGTTTGTAAATACTTCGCAACAGGATCCGTAGTTTTCTGTGAAACGGATTTACTTCCAGCACAACTCACCGAAAGTGCAGCAACGAAAAGTAAAGTTACAATTCTGTTTTTCATTTTTTGTTTTGGTTTTGTAGGTTATTTAATTGTGAAGCAAAGATATTGTTCTAGTTCTTTTTACCATTGCTTTTGATGTAATTTTAACTATTTTTTTTAGCTACTTTATTTTGGTAATTGGTTTTGAACGAAGCCATCATTTTGTCCATTAAAGGTTCGTGATCTTGTCTTTTTTCTGCCAATGTCCAAGACATAATTTGATAATAATTTTTTTTACTTTGAATGAATGCAATTTGGTAATACACATCAATATCCTCATATTTGCCTTCAAATTTTAAAATTTTTGTTGGTAAACCATTGATTTTGCTGTCTTCCAAGGTTTGGTTTTCAAACGTAACAGTTGTTTCAAGGTTATCAATTATTAGTTGTGAATACCCTTCAATATCTGGCGAATATTCTTCTAAAAATTCATTTTCTGTGACCATGTAATTGAATTCGCTTTTGCTTTCGTCGATTACAATGACATAAAATTCTTTAAAGTAGTTTCTGTATTGTAAGGAAGCTTCTTCATTTAAATCATTTCCTTCTGACAAGAATCCGGGTAATTCTAGACTGTATTCTTTTTTTGAGACTGTTTTTGTATTTTCAGAAGTATCGCAAGCGTAAAAAGTTAAGAGTGCAAGAAGCAATATTTTTTTCATTGAAATAAGATTGTTTTCGTGTTTTTGAAAAGATTAAATTTAATTGGAATAACGAAAATAATTAAATTATCTATGACATTGTATAAAAGTCTAAGTTTTCTGCAAAAAAAAAGGAGCATCAGCTAAGATACTCCTTTAGTTAGTTGTAATGAAAAATATTAATTTGTTGGTTTTAAAGCTTGATCAATACGAGCAATTAAATCTTGCAAATGAAATTTACTTAATCTGTCTGTTGTAGCAGGTAAAGCAGCTTTCATTTGGCTTCTAAGTTCAATTAAGTGACCTCTAGAAATTGATGGTAAATCAGTTTCACTCAAGTTAATTCTTCTTCTGTTGAAAGAAGTTACAGCTGCGTTTTTGTCTACTTTCATGGCATCAATTAATTTGCTCACGAATAACTTTTGCAAGTTTCTTCTGTAAATATCAATTGGTGCAAATGTTTTAACTTCTGAAAAAATTCCTTTTCTCAAATCAGTCATTAGTTTGTCAACAGAATAATTCGCTTTGTTTTGCGATGAAGTTTCCATTAATCGAACCATTCTATCGCCAGATAATAAGCTAGATAAAGTTCCATCTTGAATGCTTTTTATTGCTTCCACACCGTTTTCTGGACTAATTTTACTCATTACAGTTTGATTTAATAACCAATTAGGGGTTTTAAATAATTGTTCGTTTAAGAATTTTACAGCATCAGCTTGAATAGCAGCTGGTGTAACTTCGTATAAATCACCTTCCATATCTGTGGTTTTTGGAGTTTCGTAAATTCCGCCCACATTTTTGGTTACGTGACCCATATATCTTCTAAACTGACCAGTTAGTGAATTATACAAACCGTTTAATTCGGTATAATCTTCGCCATCTTTTTTACTCCATTCAATTAAATTAGGTAAAATTCTTTTCAAGTTTTTGATTCCATATTCAGAAGCTTTCATGGCGTTATCCCCTAAATCTTCCGTTTGGTATCTTGGGTCATATGGATTAGTTTCTGTACCAAACCACAAACGACGATTTTTATAAGCATCTTTTGTCATATCGTTCAAAATAGCTTTTTCTGCTTCTTCATCTTTAGCATCTTTGAAGTACGAATACCCCCATTTGATTGCCCATTTATCGTAATCTCCAATTTTTGGGAACAAATCAGTAACACCATCTTCAGGTTGTGCCACATAGTTGAAACGTGCATAATCCATGATTGATGAGGTGTGTCCAAATTGTTTTTGGAAGTCTTTATCTCTTAATTTTTCCACTGGAGTAGCAAAACTTGCGCCCATGTTATGACGTAAACCTAAAGTATGACCTACTTCATGTGCTGCCACAAATCGGATTAGTTCGCCCATTAGTTTGTCGTCAAATTTGATATTTCTTGCAGCAGGATCTACCGCAGCAGTTTGAATTAAATACCAATCGCGTAATAAACTCATGATGTTGTGATACCAGCCAATGTGGCTTTCTAAGATTTCTCCAGTTCTAGGATCGTGAACATTTGGACCATAAGCATTTTGAATTCCAGCTGCGAAATAACGTAAAACAGAAAAACGTGCATCTTCTAAACTCATTGTTGGGTCGTTTTCAGGCCAATATTCGCCGCGAATTGCATTTTTCCAACCTGCAAATTCAAATGCTTCTTGCCAATCATCAATTCCTTGTTTGATGAATGATCTCCATTTTTCTGGAGTTGCAGGGTCAATATAATATACAATTGGTTTTTTTGGTTCAATTAATTCACCACGTTTTTGTTTTTCAGCATCTTCTTCTGATTTAGGTTCTAAACGCCATCTTACAGCAAAAACATCACGATCTGCTTTATGAGAATCTTCTTCAAAAACTTCATAACTGTTAGCAAAGTAGCCCACACGCTTGTCAAAAGCACGTTTACGCATTGGTTTCTCTGGAAGTAAAATCATTGAAGTATTCATTTCAAATGTTACTACACCAGCATCTAAACCAGCAGGTAAATCCGTACCAATTCTTGGTGTTGGAGATAATGAAATTTGAGGTTGAACTGTTGAAAACGTTTTAACTGTTCTAATTTCGGTATTGATTGGAAAACTTTTGATACTTTCAATATACGAACGATCTTTTTGAAACGCTTGAATTTTCAACATCTGTTTGTTTACAGAATTTAGAGAGAAAACTTGGTTGTCAGCATCAAATGTACTGGTTAAATCTACAACATAGCCAGTTATATCTTTACCATTTTTTTTATAAGCCAATACTTCAAAATTACCAATAATTGGGTCTGCACTTGAATTTTGAACGGCTTTGGTAATTGGTTTGTCTTCATTAGGTGTTGTAATTACATAAGTAACAGAACGCATTAGAAGGTTGTGATTTAATCCTTTTTCAAATCGAATTACTTGGCGATTAACTTCTTCACCACCAAAAATTCCGCCGCCAGCTGGAGTTTTTGAATAACGAGTGATTGTCATAATCTCCTTTCCAATCAACTTATCATCAATTTCAAAAAGGTATTCATCACCTGTTTTGTGAACTTTTAGCAAACCATCTTGAGTAACAGCAGTAGAGTCAATTACTTTGTTGTACGGTTTTGGTTCTTTTTTAGTTTCAGGTTTTTTAGCATCGGCGGGAGCCACCACAGGAACTGGTTGTTTTCCCTTTTTGTTTTTCTTTTGGGCTGTAGCATCAGCAGTGGCTAATAAGGCAATACAGCAACTAAGTAAGGTTAATTTTTTAAGCATATTTGGATTAGTTTTTTCAAATTTATTCCTTTTCCTTTGTATCAAATAAAATTTAAGGTTTTATTAAGAATTTTAACAAACGTTATCACATATTTACTAAATAAAAAGTAAAAAAAACAGCATTTAATATGCGTGCATAGTATTTTTTTGTATTTTTGATAGAAATATTTTAATCATGTACAAAACGACACTAACTTCATTACTTTCTATAAATCATCCTATTATTATGGCTCCAATGTTTTTAGTTTCCAATACCGCTATGGTTATTGAAGGCATGAAAAGTGGTGTGGCTGGTTGTATTCCTGCTTTGAATTACCGTACTTTAGAAGAATTACGAGCGTCGATTCAGGAATTAAAAGCAAATAAAGTTGCTGGTGGAAGCTTTGGTTATAATTTGATTGTGAATAAATCGAACGTCAAATACAAAGAGCAATTACGAGTATTGTGTGAAGAAGGTGTTGATTTTATTATTACATCTCTAGGTTCACCTGAAGAAACGATAAGAGAAGCGCATAAAGTAGGCATAAAAGTTTTTTGTGATGTTACTGATTTGGCTTTTGCTAAAAAAGTAGAAAGCTTAGGCGCTGATGCGCTAATTGCTGTAAACAATCAAGCGGGCGGACATAGAGGAAATATTAATCCTGAACAGTTGATAAAAGAATTAAATGAGAACACTTCGTTACCCGTTATTTCGGCTGGTGGAGTAGGGAATAAGGCTGAATTAGAAACTATGTTAAGCTATGGCGCTATTGGAGTTTCTGTGGGAAGTCCGTTTATTGCCTCAATTGAGTCTGGAGTTTCTCAGGATTACAAACAAGCTTGTGTGGATTATGGTGCCAAAGATATTGTAATGACAGAAAGAATTTCAGGAACTCCATGTACGGTAATCAATACGCCCTACGTTCAAAAAGTGGGAACTAAACAAACTTGGTTAGAAACTCTTTTAAATAAAAACAAAAGTTTAAAAAAATGGGTCAAAATGATTCGTTTTTACATTGGAATGAAAGCTACAGAAAAAGCGGCTACACAAGTAACTTACAAAACCGTTTGGGTGGCAGGACCAAGTATTGAGGACACGAAAGCTATTTTGCCTGTAAAAGAGATTGTGCAACGATTAATTGCTTAACTTTGGCACATAATATTTAATTTTTTGAATTACATAGTTAAAATATTTTTAGTTTTCTCGATCTTCTTTTTTGCTTCCGTAGAAAAGGAAAACGCCTTGTTTGAAGTTTCTGAAACAAAGGAATCTTGTGTGCAACCTGCTTTTCATTCTAATGATGATGCCATACAAAATTTGCATTCTTTTGAAGTTTCCACTTCGTTAAGTTCTAATTTTAGCCTAGAAAAATGCAGTGAATATAGAATAACTTCTGTTTTTGTACATACTCTTCATTTTAAGATTTGGTCTTCAAGGATTGCTCTTTTAAAAATTAAATTTTTTAGTTCTATTGAACTATTTTTAACTGCTACTACCATTATTTTTCCCTTTCATTATTTCTGGTAATTCTTTTTTTATTTTTCTGACATGATTTCAAAATCGATTTGAAACGGTAACTTATAAAAAATAAAAAATGGATATTGCCAATACCTTAATTGGAATAGCTTTGTTATTAATTATCGCTATTCCTGTATTTATAATAAATTATGCTTCAAAAAAGAAACGAAGCGCAATAGTAAATCAAGCTATTCAACTTTTCTCAAACAAGCCCAGTAAATTAACAGATTATGATGTTTTTTGTGGCGATTCTATCATTGCTTTACATGAAAATGAAGTTTGTGTTTTCAGTGAGAGACAGAATATAAACTCTAAAACCATTGCATTACAACAAGTTTTAAAAGTGAGCTTGTTCGTAGAGTATAGTAAAATTAGCAATCAAAATAATAAAACTATTTCAAAAGTAGCATTGTTATTTGAAATGAAATCTTCAAAAGCTATGGAAACTATTTTGTTGTTTCAAATGGATGATACTAATTTTATGATAAGCGATGAATTACGAATTGCCAAACATTGGGAAGAAAAGTTAAATGCTAAATTATAATAAAACAAAAGCCTGAAAGTTTAATTTTCAGGCTTTTTTTAACGAAACCAATTTCTAATTTTTTGAATTTGTCTACCAAAGAAACTTCTTCTTTGAATAACTCCTATAACTATTCCGTCTAAAACCACTTCTCGCATTAAAATTGCATAATTGTTTTTTTCTCCAATTAGAATTGAATTTTTTTCAAAACCAGTGAAAGTAATCTCAAGGATATCGCCTTCTTTTGCTTCAATTTCAAAATTACCATCAATATCAGTTGTTGTTCCAATGTTGGTTCCTTTTATTACAATAAAAGCTCCTGGTAATGATCCAAATTCATCAGAAACTACTCCAGTTATTCTTTTTAAGACCAAAGTTGTTTTTGTGGTATCTTGGGCTGTATTAATCTTTTCTGTTTGCTCAGTTTTTACAGGAGTTTGTGCCAATGCGGCTGTGCTATTCAATCCTAAAAATCCAATCAAGGAAATACTAGCTAAAATCCAAAACGATTTTTTAGGTTTAGAATCCAATAAATCTCTATTTAACTGATGATTATAGAATCTTCCACAAGAATTTTCGGTTTGGTTTAAGGTTTGTATTATTTCTTTGTCAGTAGCTTTTGTGAAGTCTAAGACAGTTTTTGAACATGAGCCACAAAACCTTCCCTTTTCTTCAGGAGTCATTACTTCCCAATTTTCATGGCAAGGCTTAGGTACGTTTATGTTAATTCTACTCTTCAATTTTAATTTCAAACAGTTTGTCCCAATTTTTTCCTGTTACAAAAAAAGTTTTAGTTTTTGGATTGTATGCAATGCCATTTAATACATCTAGATCAGGATGTGGTGAAACTTTTTCTCTTAAATCTGACAAATTGACTACTGACTCAACGACTCCATTTTTTGGATTAATTTTCACAATTGCATCTTTCATATAGATATTTGCCCAAATATTACCGTCAACCCATTCTAGTTCGTTTAGCGATGGAATTTTAGAACCTTTTGTAAATACATTGATATAGTCTTTTTGAGAAAAATTTTCGGGGTCAACTTTATAAATTTTCTCTGTACCATCAGTCATGTATAAGTATTTTCCGTCATTAGTTAGTCCCCAACCTTCCATTGTTTTGAAATAATTGAAGTCTTTGATTTTTTTAAATGTATTGATATCGTAAATAAAACCTTGGTTGTTTTGGTAGGTTAATTGGTAAACTTTATCGTTTAAAACAGTAATTCCTTCCGCAAAATAAATAGGTGCTAGTTCTATTTTTTTGTACATTTCACCACTTTTAAAATTGACTTTTCTTAAGCTTGAAGTTCCTCTTTTTCCAGTTCCGTTCCCAGCACCATTTCCTGTACTTTCAATTAGGGTATCTCTGTGAAATTCTAGTCCTTGAGTATAAGCCGTAATATCATGAGGATAAGTATCTATAATTTTATAATTCAATAGTTTTGGTTCTACATTAGAAGTTAACATTAAATTAGTTTCAACAATAACTGATTGTTGATTCACAAAAATTTCTGCTTCAATACGTTGGTTTCCTAATTTGTCTTCTAAAAATTGATAGGTCAAAATTGAATTTAAACCTACTTTACCAATCAATTTACCATTAATACTATATTTTACGGAGTCGATTTTCTTTTCTTGCTCGTTTTTTATGACCAAATTTATATTGTCATTGAGTTCATAAACTTGTTTTAAAGTTGAAGAATCGATGGAAAATAAATTATTTAATGCGTTTTTATCATCTTCACAATTCGTTAAAAGTATTCCTAAACAAATGAAAGCTAGTAGCTTATTAAGTTTCATATCCGTTTTTTTTTGTTAGACCAATATACAATGTTTTTTTTAAGTTTCAATAACCTTGCAAAAATATAAAATGTTTGTATATTTGCAATGGCAAGTCCTACACGACCAGCTCCTGCAGACTCCCCCAGGGTGGGAACGCAGCAAGGGTAAGCGGTTGTAGCGGTGCGATGTAGGTCGCTTGCCATTTTTTTATCTCCTTATCGGGGATTTTTTTTTGCCTAAAACTTTCTTACCTTCGCAACTAATCAATATTGTATCATGAAATCTGTTGTTTTTATTACCGGTGCTTCTTCAGGAATTGGTAAAGCTATTGGAGAATTTTTACTTTCTAAATCATATATCGTTTATGGAACTAGTAGAAATCCTGAGAACTATTTGGATTCTAAATTTCCTCTGCTAGCATTAGATGTCCGAAACCCTCAATCAATTCAGTTAGCGCTAGCAGCTGTAATAAGCAAAGAGCAAAAAATCGATATTGTTGTAAATAATGCTGGAGTGGGAATAACAGGACCCATTGAGGAAATCCCGACGAATGAAATGCGCAATAATTTTGAAGTGAATTTCTTTGGTCCAATAGAAGTGATGAAGGCGGTTTTACCTCAAATGAGAAAGCAAAAATCAGGTATAATCATCAATATCACCTCGATAGCAGGTTACATGGGTTTGCCTTATCGAGGAATTTACTCGGCTTCTAAAGGTGCATTAGAACTGGTAACTGAAGCTTTACGAATGGAAGTTAAGCAATTTGGTATCCAAATTACAAATGTAGCACCGGGAGATTTTGCCACAAATATTGCAGCGGGTCGTTATCATGCTCCTGTAATTAAAGGTTCAGCTTATGAAACAGTCTACAACAAAGTGCTAAACGAAATGAATACTCATGTAGAAACGGGAAGTAATCCTAATGAAATGGGAGAAGCAATTCTAGCCGTAATACAATCAAAAAACGTAAAAGTACATTATAAGGTTGGAGCATTTATGCAAAAGTTTTCTATTGTTTTAAAGCGTATTTTGCCTGATACGATTTATGAGAAAATATTAATGAGTCATTATAAGTTGTAGTTTCTATTCATCATACATTTTTATAATTACTAATGTATGTGGAAACGTTATTGCAGCTAAAAATGAAAAGAAAAGAGCATCAAAAAACAACCAATCTCTTGTAAATAGAAACAATAAAACGATTCCTATTAACGAAATTATCCAATAGATAAATGCAGATTTGAAATATTTTTTAAAATTATTAAATGTGAATTTTCCGTACAAAAATGTTATTTGATCGTGAAGCGATGGAAGGCTGTGCCAAAAAACAAAATAAACAGTAAAACCCCAAATTAGACTTGAGGATTTGAAAATTAAACAAAGAATTATTAAATAGAAAAATTCTTCAATTATATTTAATATTAGTTTTTTTGAATTCATCATTATAAATATAGTGCTAAATGCAAATAGTAGCATTGTGGTAAATAATGCAAGTGTGATACTATTTTCATCGATACTAACCTTAGTAATTTTGTAAATTATTTCGATTACCTTCTTTAGGTTGAAGAAGAAAAGTAAATGCAACAAAAGTAAACCATATAATGCTTGGAAGATTTTGATAGCTATTCCTTTTTCATTTTTAAAAATCCAATGCCACTGCTGTTCTCCAAAATGATATGAACTCACCATAATAAACATAAGTAATGCGATATCAGGAAATTTAGTAAATAGTGTTACAGAAACAGCTATAATCGAAATATACCCAAGCAATATTCTTTTAAATGTCCTTTTTCCATCAGATTTTAAACGGCTAATTAGTACCAAATCATTAGCTCCATGTAATATTCCAAAGAAAAAAATAAGTGTAAAACCTAAAAACACTTGATTATCATCTGATAAATAAGAAGTTAGCCAAAGTGCTAGAAAGCTCGTAAACACTGATATTTTCTTTAATTTATACATGAACTACATTTTTTGTTTAACAAATATACTAAAAATATTAAACAAAATGTTTTGTATTTTGTTTAATATTTATTAATTTTGATTAAACAAATCAATTAAATCTATTTATTATGTCAAATTTTACATTTATTTCGGCAAGTGTAGCCAGGTTGCTACCAGATGATTACATTGGGTTTACGTTTTTTATTGGAAGCATGGCCATGATGGCAGCTTCTGCATTTTTCTTTTTATCATTAAGTCAATTTGATAGAAAGTGGCGAACATCAGTTTTAGTTTCAGGTTTGATTACTTTTATTGCTGCTGTTCATTATTTCTACATGCGAGATTACTGGAACGCGTTTCAGGAATCACCAACGTTCTTTAGGTATGTTGATTGGGTTCTTACAGTTCCATTAATGTGTTTAGAGTTCTATTTGATTTTAAAAGTTGCTGGTGCCAAACAGAGTTTATTGTGGAAAATGATTTTTTACTCAATAGTTATGTTAGTAACTGGCTACTTTGGAGAAACAATTTTTAGTGGTCAAGCAGCTTTATGGGGATTCATTTCTGGAGTTGCTTATTTCTTAATTGTATACGAGATTTGGTTAGGAGAAGCTGCTAAGCTAGCAAAAGCTGCTGGAGGAGATGTTCTTGCTTCACACAAAATTTTGTGTTGGTTCGTACTTGTTGGTTGGGCAATTTATCCATTAGGATACATGTTAGGAACTGACGGTTGGTACACAGACTTTCTAGGTAAAGGTAGTGTTGATGTTGCATACAATATTGCAGATGCTATAAACAAAATTGGTTTTGGATTGGTTATTTATAGTTTAGCTGTAAAATCAACTTCAACTGAAAAAGCTTAATTTAGTTGTTATTATTATTAGCCGCTTTGATTTTCTCAAAGCGGTTTTTTATTTTTCTACTTTTTTAAATTGTATTTCTTACTTTTGCACTTCATAACAACACAATAAAAATAAAAATTAAAAACATGAAATTTTTTATCGACACCGCTAATTTAGAACAAATTAAAGAAGCACAAGAATTAGGAATTTTAGATGGGGTTACTACAAATCCTTCATTAATGGCCAAAGAAGGTATTACTGGAAAAAACAATATTTTGAAACACTATGTAGACATTTGTAATATTGTTGACGGAGATGTTAGTGCAGAAGTTAACGCCATGGATTTAGAAGGAATGATCAGAGAAGGTGAAGAGTTGGCAGAATTGCACGAGCAAATCGTAGTGAAATTACCTATGACGAAAGAAGGTGTGAAAGCATGTAAATACTTTTCAGATAAAGGTATTAAAACCAATGTAACATTAATTTTCTCTGCTGGACAAGCGTTATTGGCAGCAAAAGCGGGAGCAACATATTGTTCGCCTTTCTTAGGAAGATTAGATGACGTTTCTACAGACGGTTTAAACTTAATTGATGAAATTCGTCAAATTTATGATAACTACGGTTTTGAAACACAAATTCTTGCAGCATCAGTACGTCATACTATGCATGTAATTAATTGTGCTAAAATTGGAGCTGATGTTATGACTGGTCCATTATCTTCAATTACAGGATTATTGAAGCATCCATTAACTGATATTGGAATTGCTCAATTTATTGCTGATTACGAAAAAGGAAATAAATAGTACAAAAAAGGGAATCCAACTAGATTCCCTTTTTTTATAAGTTATTTTTAAAATTGGCATCAAACAAATTTACAAAAGCATTTTTGATAGTGCCGTCTGGATTTAGTATGATGGCTCGGTGAACTTTTGTAATCACCCAATCTCTTTTTATTGCTTCAAAATCTGTTGCCCTAAGTTCAACAGCAACGTTAAGTTTTTCTAAATTATGAACTTGTAAAGTTTTCAACCATTTTTCTCTAGAGTCATTGATATTTATAGCAATAAATTGGAGATTTGGAAACTCCTTTTTAAGTTCTGCAACTTTTTGGTGAACTGCTTTAATGTGTGATTCTGCATGTGTATTCCAAAAGAAAATTACAGTTTGTTTGTTTTTAACAACATCTTTAACGGTTACCAATTCATCCTTAGAATTAGTTAGATAAATATTAGGTAACAAACTTCCAGAAGTTAATTTTTGAGTTGCAGCGGCAATTTTGGAAACTTCTTCTTGTTGTTTTTCATCAGAAGATAACTCTAAATACCTATCAATGAATTTTTTATTGTTAAACATGTTTTGATCTTCTAACAAATACATGTATGCAATATTGTTTAGTACAACATTTTTGGTTCGTGCATTAGTAATTAAAGTATCCGCTATGTTTAATTTGTGAATATTGTTTTCTAACGACATCTCATTGTAAACACCATCATTTTTTGCATAGGCAATATTATTAAGCATCGCATTTGCAAATTTGATGAATGGTGAAAATCCAGTTAATTCTGTGTTGTTAAAATCTATCTCTTTTCTGTAATCATAGAAGTTTTTTGGTAACGATTTTCTGATTTTTTTCCCAGTTCTATATTGGTGTACATAAGGATAAAGCTCTTTTTTGTAGAAGTAATTGAAATTTAAATCTGCTAAAGCAATTTGGTCAAAACCTTCACTCCATGCTAAATCTTTTTTGCTTTTTTGGTATTCATTTTTTCTAAGTTGGTAACTAGAATCTATTTTTTTTATAAAAACATCTACATCTTTATCAAGAATATCGTACAAATAAGATCGATCATTTTCGTTTTTAAGAAAAGCTTCAATTAAGTAATTGTTTTTTTCGTCTCCTCTTCCACAAAAAGCAATAGAACTGTCAAAATTTTGAGTATTCAAACGCAACATCAAGCTATCATTCTTGTCAAAGTAAATATATTGGTATTCAGGCACATGCTTGAAAGTGTATAAACCCGGTGCTAAAGAATCAAATTTGTGCATGAATCTATTTTTAGCATCTAAGTAAATAGTGTCAATTACTTGGTCATCTTTCATGAACAAAATGAAATTAGTCTGTGGATTCACAATTTCTCCACCAAAATAGGCTACAAAATCAGAATCATCAAATCCTTTTTTACAAGAAGTTAACGATGCAATAGCAACAGCAGTAAGCGGTAATAGTTGAAATAAAAACTTTTTAAACATCAGAAAATATAATTGCAAACAAAAATAGTAGCAATAATTAAATTGCATTGTTAACAGAGCGTTAAAATAAACCTTTAATAAATCTAAATTATAGCATCAAAACTGCACTATTTTTTCTACTTTTGCAACAATTTTATAAACAAATACAAAAATGTTAACAGTTTCTAATTTATCAGTACAATTTGGTAAGCGAATTTTATTTGACGAGGTAAATATCACCTTTTCTCAAGGTAATTGTTACGGAATTATTGGAGCCAATGGTGCTGGAAAATCTACTTTTTTAAAAATTTTATCTGGTGAAATTGATCCTACATCAGGAAGAGTAATTTTGGAACCGGGAAAAAGAATGTCGGTTTTAAGTCAAAATCACAATTTATTTGATGAGCATACAGTGTTAGATACTGTATTAATGGGTAATAAAGTGCTACATGCTATCAAAGCTGAAATGGATGCTTTATATGCGGATTATACAGATGAAAATGCCAATAGAATAGGTGAGTTGCAATTGCAGTTTGATGAAATGAACGGTTGGAATGCAGAAAGTGACGCTGCTACAATGCTTTCTAACTTAGAAATTGGACCAGATTTTCATTACACGTTAATGAGTGAAACGGATCCTAAACTCAAAGTTCGCGTTTTATTAGCTCAAGCTTTATTCGGAAATCCTGATGTTCTAATCATGGATGAGCCTACCAATGATTTAGATTTTGAAACTATTGGTTGGTTAGAAAATTTCCTTGCCAATTACGAAAATACGGTATTAGTAGTTTCTCACGACCGTCACTTTTTAGATGCCGTTTGTACGCATATTTCAGATATAGATTTTGGTAAAATAACACATTATACAGGAAATTATACCTTTTGGTACGAATCTTCACAATTAGCAGCTCGTCAGAGAGCGCAACAAAACAAAAAAGCGGAAGAGAAAAAAGCAGAATTAGAGGAATTCATTCGTCGATTTAGTGCCAATGTTGCTAAATCTAAGCAGGCAACTTCTCGTAAAAAAATGATTGAAAAGCTGAATATTGATGAGATTAAACCTTCTAGTAGAAGATATCCAGCCATTATTTTTGATACGGAACGTGAAGCAGGTGATCAAATCCTAAATGTACAAGACTTGGCCGCATCTATAGATGGTGAAGTGTTGTTCAAAAATGTGGATTTAAACATGGCTAAAGGCGATAAAGTAATTGTATTTTCAAAAGACTCAAGAGCAACAACAGCTTTCTACGAAATTTTAAACAATAACATGACTCCTGATGCTGGAAAATTTGAATGGGGAATCACAACCACTCAATCTTACTTACCCGCTGATAATCACGATTTCTTTAAAAGCGATTTGAATTTAGTAGATTGGTTGCGCCAATGGGTTAAAACAGAAGAAGAAAGAGATGAAGTATACGTTCGTGGTTTTTTAGGAAAAATGATTTTTTCTGGTGAAGAAGCACTGAAAAAATGTAATGTTCTTTCTGGAGGTGAAAAAGTGCGCTGTATGTTGTCTAGAATGATGATGATTCGTGCCAATGTTTTAATGCTTGATGAACCAACAAATCACCTTGACTTAGAATCGATTACAGCCTTCAATAATTCCTTGAAGAACTTTAAAGGTTCGGTGTTGTTTACTACTCATGACCATGAATTTGCACAAACTGTTGGTAATCGTGTTTTAGAATTAACTCCAAATGGCGTGATTGACAGATACATGACTTTTGATGAATATTTAGATGATCCAAAAATCAAAGAATTAAGAGCTAAAATGTACAATTAATTATAGTTCTAGTACATAAAAAAGGTTTAATGAGAATCGTCATTAAACCTTTTTTTATTTCTATGGAAATCAATTAATCCTTGATTATTGAAAACTGGGAATCGTATAATTTTCTATAGTAACCATTTTCTAGTGCTATTAATTCTAAATGAGAACCTTGTTCTACAATTTTACCGCTATCCATTACCACAATAGTATTGGCATTCATAATTGTAGCCAGTCTATGAGCAATTACTATTGAAGTTCTTCCTTTGGTAATAGTTTCAGTGGCTTTTTGTAATAATTCTTCAGAATAGGTGTCAATTGATGAAGTGGCCTCGTCTAAAATTAAGATTTGAGGATTACTGATATACGCTCTCAAAAAGGCAATCAATTGGCGTTGACCAGAAGATAGCATTACACCACGTTCTTTAACATTATAATCGTAACCATTGGGTAAACTCATAATGAAATCGTGAATGCCAATATCTTTGGCAGCAGTAATTACTTGTTCTCTAGTAATTTCTGGATTATATAAGGTAATGTTGTTGTAAATGGTATCAGCAAACAAAAATACATCTTGTAATACTACTGCAATTTGCTTTCGTAAGCTATCTAATTTGTATTCTGAAACGGAAATTCCGTCAATTAAAATTTTTCCTGAATCAATCTCATAAAAACGATTCAATAGATTAATAATTGTTGATTTTCCAGCTCCGGTGCTTCCCACAATTGCAATTGTATTACCCGCATTTACTTGTAAATCAATTCCTTTTAAAACTTCTTCACCTTTAGTATAACTAAATCGTACTTTTTCAAAAGTAATATTTCCATTAAAGTTTGCTGCTGTAATAGTTCCTTTATCCTGAATTTGACTGTCAGTTTCCAAAATATCAAAAACACGATCAGCAGCAACAATTCCCATTTGCATGACATTAAATTTATCGGCAATTTGACGCAACGGATTGTATAACATTGAAATATACATATTGAAGGAAATTAAATGACCAATAGTTGTAGTTGTATCTCCTTGAATGATAAACAAAGCACCAAAATAGACTACTAATCCCAATGTAATATTGGAAATAATATCGGCAATAGGAAAAAATATGGAATTGTATAAAATGTTTTTCAGCCAGGCATCATTGTGTTTCTTATTAATTTGCTTGAATTTTTCTAATTCAATTTTTTCTCTGTTGAAGAGTTGTACAATTTTCATTCCTGTTAATCGCTCTTGCACAAAAGTATTTAAATTAGAAACTTCATTTCGCACTTCATTGAATGCAACCTTCATTTTCTTCTGAAAAATATTGGTAGCAATAATAATAAATGGCATTACAGCGACTACAATCAAAGAAACTTTCCAATTTACGGCAAACATTACCACTAGAACAATCAGCATTTTCAATAAATCACTTACAATCATAAATAGTCCTTGACTGAAAATACTCGCAATTGATTCAATATCTGAAACGGTTCTGGTAACTAATTTTCCCACAGGTTCTTTATCAAAATACTTCATTTTAAAAGAAGAAATATGTTGAAATAAAGTATTTCTAATATCTCTAATAATATCTTGACCTAACCAATTTGACCAATAGGAAAAGTAAAATTGCGCCACAACTTCAGCCACTAAAACTCCAGCCATGATCAAAATAAAACCAGTAAAGCCAGCGCTAGTGCCATTTTTTAATAGGTAATTGTCAATAATTTCTTGGAAAAAATAAGGTCGAACTGCTGCAAAAACAGATAAAAATACAGCCCAAGCAATTACCCAATTAAACCTTTTTTTGTAAGGCTTGGCAAATTGCAAAACTTGTTGGAGCGATTTAGATCGTATAAATTTCATTTGATTTACTCTTTTTTGAATTGATTTTCATCAATAAATGGATACTCTACAGCTACTAAATACAAACCATGTGCTGGTACTGAAAACCCAGCTTTGCCTCTGTCTTTACTTTCTATAATTGCTTTAAAATCTTCCAATGTTATTTTGTTTGTCCCAATATTAATCATCGTGCCTACAATTGCTCTAACCATATTTCTAAGAAAACGATCTGCTTTAATTGTAAAAATAAGCTGGTTTCCTTTTTGTTCCCAATATGCCTCTTGAATACTGCAATTAAAGGTGTTTACATCAGTATGAACTTTTGAAAAACATTCAAAATCCGTATAATCAAAAAGAAGTTTACAAGCTTCATTCATAAGAGAAATATCCAGTTTTTGTTGGTAGTACCAACTTCTATCGTGCCAAAACACATCTTTTTGAGTATGGATAAAATAATGATACGTTCTGCTTGTTGCATCAAATCGAGCATGTGCATCATCTGAAACAGCAAAAACAGCATGAATTGCAATATTTTCATCCAGAAAGGCATTTAACTTTTTGGTCAATTGCATTTCATTAATACTTTCTTCTAAGTCAAAATGCGCATACATTTGTTTGGCATGAACACCAGCATCTGTTCTACCAGCGCCCACAATCGCTATCGGTTTCCTTATTATTGTAGATAAAGCAGTTTCTAAAGTTTCTTGTACAGAACTAGCATCAGGCTGTCGCTGAAAGCCATGAAATTTTTTTCCGTTATAAGAAAATGCTATAAAATATCGCAAAATAAATTCGTTTCTAGTAAAGTTGAATTAGCAAGATGCAAATTTACAAAATTCAATTGCAATCACCATTTCAAAATATGATAATTAAACTATAAATTTGCAAGACTTAATAACTTTGTTGAATTGCATCAATAACTACCAATTCTTTTTTGTTCCAAATATATTCCAATGAAAAAAATTCTATTGTTATCAGATACACACGGTCATATTGATGATGTTATATTAAAATATGTAGCTTGGTCAGACGAAGTTTGGCATGCTGGTGATATTGGAAATCTTATGGTAACAGACGCTATTTCAAAAATAAAACCATTACGAGCAGTTTATGGAAATATTGATGGAACTTCAGCCCGACAATCATTTCCATTGCACAATCAATTTATGTGTGAAGAGGTTAGGGTTTGGATTACTCATATTGCAGGTTATCCTAGTAAATACAATCCTACAATTAAATCGCTTTTAAAAGAAAGAGCTCCTGATTTATTTATTTGTGGACATTCTCATATTCTTAAAGTTCAATTTGATAACGAATTCAATATGTTGCACATGAATCCTGGTGCAGCTGGTAAAAGTGGTTTTCATCAAGTTCGAACCATGTTGCGATTTGAAATTCAAGGAAAAAAAATTCAAAACTTAGAGGTTATCGAATTAGGAAAACGCTAAATCGAAACGTTTTGATAATCAGTAAATCTTATTGGTTTAAAAAGTAATTATAGTAAAAACTTATAATTGTATAAGAATTAACATTTTTTAAGGGTGCTTTTTGTTCGCAAAGTTTGAGAAATTTGTATTCGAATAAAAAATTAACCCAATGAAAAAAGTAATACTAACTACAAGTTTGCTATTAAGTGTATTTTCTTTTGCACAAGAAACAGTGACTTGTCCTGTTACAGGAAGAACAATGACTGTAGGACAAACTGGTGCTCATGGTGGTCCTCATGCTGCAGATTATCACCAAAACACTAACACTTCAAAACCAGCTGTAACAAGTGAAGCTTCTAAAGGAAGTGCTAGTGTAGACAAAAACAAACAATGGTGGCCAAGCCAATTAAATTTGAGTGTTTTGCGTCAAAACTCGGAATTATCTGATCCAATGGGTCAAAAATTCAATTATGCCAAAGAATTTCAGTCGTTAGATTATCAAGCGCTTAAAAAAGACTTACAAGATTTAATGACACAATCACAAGAATGGTGGCCAGCAGATTTTGGACATTATGGTGGTTTGTTCATAAGAATGGCTTGGCATAGTGCTGGAACTTACAGAACGGGTGATGGTCGTGGTGGTTCAAGAGCAGGACAACAACGCTTTGCACCATTAAATAGTTGGCCAGATAATGCCAATTTGGATAAAGCAAGAAGATTATTATGGCCCATTAAACAGAAATATGGTAATAAAATTTCTTGGGCAGATTTGATGATTTTAACAGGTAATGTAGCCTTAGAATCAATGGGATTCAAAACTTTTGGATTTGCTGGTGGTCGTGAAGATGTTTGGGAACCAGAATCACATGTTTATTGGGGTTCTGAAACCAAATGGCTAGAAAGTAACCGTTATTCGGAGGGAAGAAAACTTGAAAATCCTTTAGCAGCTGTTCAAATGGGTTTAATTTATGTAAACCCTGAAGGTCCAGATGGTAACCCAGATCCTGTTTTGGCAGCCAAAGACATTCGTGAAACTTTTGGTAGAATGGGAATGAATGATGAAGAAACGGTAGCATTAATCGCTGGTGGACATACTTTAGGTAAAACACACGGAGCAGGCGATGCAAGTCATGTAGGAGTAGATCCTGAAGCTGCCGGAATTGAAGCACAAGGTTTAGGCTGGACAAGCACATATAAATCAGGTAAGGGAACGGATGCTATTACTTCGGGTTTAGAAGTAACTTGGACATCAACGCCTGCAAAATGGAGTCATGATTATTTAACATTCTTGTTTAAATACGATTGGGAACTTACCACAAGTCCAGCGGGAGCAAAACAATGGGTAGCTAAAACTGATGATAAAATTATTCCAGATGCATTTGATAAAAATAAAATGCACAAACCTTATATGTTAACTACAGATTTATCCTTACGTTTTGATCCAATTTATGAGAAAATTTCTCGTAAGTTTCTAGCAGATGAAAACGCGTTTAATGATGCTTTTGCTCGAGCTTGGTTTAAATTAACTCACCGTGATATGGGCCCAAAAACTACATATTTAGGTCCAGAAGCTCCAAAAGAAGACTTGTTATGGCAAGATCCAATTCCTGCTGTGAACCATAAATTAGTTGGAGATAAAGAAATTAAAGCCTTAAAAAGTGCAATTTTAACTTCCGGCTTATCCATTCAAGATATGGTAAGTGTTGCTTGGGCTTCGGCTTCAACGTATAGAGGTTCAGACAGACGCGGAGGTGCTAACGGAGCAAGAATTCGTTTAGAACCACAAAGAAATTGGGAAGTAAATAATCCAATGCAGTTAAACAGAGTATTGCCTACATTGGAGCAAATTCAAAAAGCTTTCAATGCAAAGTCAAAAGATAAAAAGATTTCGTTAGCAGATATTATTGTGTTGGCAGGAAATGTTGGAGTAGAACAAGCAGCAAAAAATGCAGGTTATATCATTCAAGTTCCTTTTTCGCCAGGAAGAATGGATGCTTCTCAAGAACAAACAGATGTTAATTCGTTTTCAGTTTTAGAGCCCCAAGCGGATGGTTTTAGAAATTATCTTAAAACAAAATATACCGTTCCAACGGAAGAATTATTAGTAGATAAAGCACAATTATTAACCCTGACAGCTCCCGAAATGACAGTTTTAGTGGGTGGAATGCGATCCATGAATGCTAATTTTGATGGGTCTAAACACGGTATATTATTTACTAACAAAGATCAGTTATCTAATCAGTTTTTTGTAAATTTATTAGCAACAGGAACTATTTGGAAACCAAAAGATGCTGATCAAGAAATTTTTGAAGGAAGAAACATGTTGACCAATGAATTAAAATGGACAGCCACTCGTGCAGATTTAATTTTTGGTTCAAACTCTGAATTACGAGCCATTGCTGAGGTGTATGCACAAGAAGATAACAAGAAAAAATTTGTTGATGATTTTGTAGCAGCTTGGACAAAAGTAATGAACTTAGATCGCTTTGATTTAAAATAACACCCTTTTTACCCAAAACTTAAAAGAGGCTGTCTAAAAGGTCTAGTTCTTGTCAAGCTGAATTTATTTCAGCTTCTACTAATGTTTGATTATCAATTGTTTTTAGATTCCGAAACAAGTTCGGAAAGACAAAAATCTTACTTTTTAGACAGCTACTTTTTTTATAAAAAAAATGCCAACAAAAATGTTGGCATTCTTTTGTGGGGAGAGCAGGATTCGAACCTGCGAAGACTTAGTCAGCAGATTTACAGTCTGCCCTCGTTGGCCGCTTGAGTATCTCCCCCAAACATAAACACTATGTTTTTCGCTTTAAGCGGTTGCAAATATAAGATGGTTTTTATTAGAAACAAATATTTTTGCAGTTATTTTTGTATGTTTTTTATAACTATTTGGTAATTAAATGGGTAGTAAAGTAAATAAAAAAACAAAATATGCAAAAGGAGTAACAAATGGTGAAAACATTTGAAAAGTAGGTATTTCAGGGGAATAAGTAACCAATAAATAAGCAAATAGCTATAAATAAAAAACTCCGACTTACGCCGGAGTTATTTTTTTAACTAACCTAACCAAATAATGAGAATTTCATTAACTAACACTGCAAAATTACGAATTTTATAACACCTTCATGTTAAGGATTTGTTATATATATGTTATTGATTATTAAAATTTTAAACATTATTTTTTGTCTTGTAAGGCAAAAACTTTTCTTAGCAAATCAGAACTTCTTGCATTGAAATTCGTTCTTATTTCTTTTTCTTCCACCGATATCATTTTGAAAACGCCTTCTAATGCTTTGTTTGTTGTGTAATCTGTTAAATCTGGATTTACTTTTTTGACTAAAGGAATGGTGTTGTACTTAGAAATAATGTTTGCCCATACTTTATCAGCGCCCACTTTTGAAAATGAATTTTTTATCACAGGGTTAAATTTTCCATACAAAGCAGTTGAAGTTGTACTTTGTAAATAAGTTGTTGCAGCTGATTCGTTGCCTAATAAAATATTTTTAGCATCATTAAATGTTATTTGTTTTACAGCATCAACAAAAATGGGAGTAGCCTCTTTTACAGCATCTTCAGCGGCTCTGTTTAGTACTTTTAATCCTTCATCGGCTAAACTTGATAAACCTATTTGTCTCAATTTGGTATCTACAATTTGTAATTCTTCTGGAAGTAAAATTTTAACCGCTTCGTTTCTAAAAAAACCATCAGTAGCCGTTAATTTACTTACTTGTTTCGAAATTCCATTGTTTAATGCTTCTTTTAATCCATTGCCAATTTCTGCTTGACTTAAAATTCCTGTTCCTTGAGGCATTTGGTCTAAAACTTGTTGCATCTCGGCACAACTAACCATGGTAAATACCGTTAAAATAGAGATAATTTTTTTCATGTTTTTAAATTGTAAGTGTTTTTATTTTTACGTATCCAATATGTAATTCGTCTTCTTCAATGGGTTCTAATGCTTTTTCTATATGAATTTGATAAGAAGCCTTAACAGCAGCTGGTAATACATCCTGAATAATGTGCATATCATCAATGTCTATGCCAAATTTATCGTCTATGTGAGATTCAGCACCTTTAAACCCACAATGTTTGAAGAAAAGCGTTTGCTTAGATTTTTTGATAGCGATTGCTTTTGAGGGCGCTACAGTAACAATTTTGTAATGATATTCTTCAAACTCGCCCGGTTTGTAACCTCCTAAGTTTAAGAAAAATAACTGCTCTTCCTTTTTTGCATTACTGGATTTTGGCTCTATCGTAATCTTATATCCTTCAACTGCAGAAATTTTGCGCCAAGCATCAATATGAATTTTTCCTTTTGCTTCTGGCCAAAAGGCATTCATTTGAGGAACTAACTCTTTCAAACTGATTCCAATGCCAAAAAAAATATCGTGCTGCTCTGTTAGTCGGCCTTTTGGTGTACAGCCTAACATAACCATGTATAAAAATTGTTTTTCCATGAAGCAAAAATAGTAAAAAAAATAGTTTACCCCTAAAAAAATAGGGGTGCAAATTAAATTATATTAAAATAATTGTATATTTGCATAACTTTTCAAGGGTATAACTACAAAAACAACAACTTATGTCAACATTTCGATTTCAAGCTTTGCAACGCGCTACAGATCGTAAACCGGTAGAAGTAGAAGAATTAGATCGTAAATCAGCAATTTTTGGTACCAATGTTTTTGGTGACAAAGCCATGCGTCAATTTTTAACTCCAGATGCTTATAAAGCAGTTAAAGATGCGGCAAACGGAACTAAAATCGACCGTAAAACTGCAGAGTACATCGCACTAGGAATGAAAGAATGGGCACTTTCTAAAGGTGTAACCCATTACACACACTGGTTTCAACCGTTAACTGGAACAACCGCTGAAAAACACGATGCCTTTTTCGAAACTTCTTTTGATGGAAGTGATCCAGTTGAAAAATTTGGAGGAAGTCAATTGGTACAACAAGAGCCAGATGCTTCTTCATTTCCAAATGGTGGCATCCGAAATACATTCGAAGCTAGAGGTTATACGGCTTGGGATCCAACATCGCCAGCGTTTATTTTTGGTACTACTTTATGTATTCCAACGGTATTCGTTTCGTATACTGGAGAAGCATTGGATAATAAAACACCACTTTTGAGAGCGTTACATGCAATTGATTCAGCAGCAACGGAAGTGGCAAAATATTTCGATAAAAACGTTAAAAAAGTAACACCAACACTAGGTTGGGAACAAGAATATTTCTTGATTGATAGCGCTTTAGCTACTTCAAGACCTGATATTTTGGCAACTGGAAGAACTTTATTAGGTCACACTTCTGCCAAAGGTCAACAATTAGAAGACCATTATTTTGGTTCTATTCCAACGCGAGTGTTGCAATACATGCGCGATTTGGAAAACGAATGTATGTTATTGGGAATTCCAGTAAAAACACGCCATAATGAAGTAGCACCGAACCAATTTGAATTGGCACCTATTTTCGAAGAAACGAATTTAGCGGTGGATCACAACTCGTTATTGATGGATGTGATGCAGAAAGTAGCAGAACGTCATGATTTCAAAGTATTGTTCCATGAAAAACCGTTCAAAGGAGTAAATGGTTCAGGAAAGCACAACAACTGGTCGCTGGCAACAGATACAGGAGTGAACTTGTTGAGTCCAGGGAAAACGCCAATGAGCAACTTACAATTCTTAACGTTCTTCATCAACACGATTAAAGCGGTGCATGATTATGAAGAATTACTGAGAGCTTCTATTGCTTCTGCAAGTAACGATCATCGTTTGGGAGCTAACGAAGCACCACCAGCGATTATCTCGGTATTCATTGGTCAACAATTAACCAAAGTTTTAGCGGAATTAGAAGGTGTTTCTAAAGGAAAATTATCGCCAGAAGAAAAAACCGATTTAAAATTGAACGTGGTTGGAAAACTTCCAGATGTGATGTTGGATAATACCGACAGAAACCGAACGTCACCATTTGCTTTTACAGGAAATAAATTTGAATTTAGAGCTGTAGGTTCTTCTGCCAACTGTGCCGTTTCAATGACTACTTTAAATTCAATTGTAGCCAAACAATTAAAAGATTTTAAAGCAGAAGTTGATGCATTGGTTGAAAAGAAAGATTTGAAGAAAGATGAAGCAATTTTCAACGTACTAAGAGAATATATCAAGCAAACCAAAGCTATTTTATTTGAAGGTGATGGTTACAGTGAAGCTTGGGAAATTGAAGCAAAAAAACGTGGATTAAGCAACCATAAAACTACTCCGGAAGCCTTGAAAGCAAAGGTTTCTAAAAAAGCGGTAGCACTTTTCAGTGAATTAGATGTAATGAATCACGTGGAAGTGGAATCAAGATACGAAATTGAATTGGAAGAATATGTGAAGAAAATCCAAATCGAAGGTCGTGTGTTAGGTGATATTGCTAGAAACCATGTGGTACCAACAGCAATTAAATACCAAAATGTTTTAATTGAAAACGTAAAAGGATTGAAAGAAATTTTTGGTAAAGATTTCGAAAAAATCGCTGGCGAACAGATTAACTTAATCAAAGAAATTTCGGGTCATATTGAAGGTATTAATTCTAAAGTAGAAGCTATGACACAGGAACGCAGAACAGCAAACGCTTTAACAAATACCGAAGAAATGGCAGCTGCTTATTGCAATAAAGTAAAACCATATTTTGACCAAATCCGTTATCATGCAGACAAACTAGAATTGTTAGTAGACGACGAATTATGGACATTAACAAAATACCGTGAATTATTATTTACGAAGTAATTAGAACAAGAATCCCAATCGTAAGATTGGGATTTTTTTGTTTTTTAACCATTAAGAAATTAGTTCCATTAAGTCCATCTAAATGAACCTTAATTTCTAAATGGTTTAATTTTGAATAGTTATTATAAAAAATGGTGGTTGTGGAAGAGTTACGGTTGTTGGGCAGCTTTTTTTAGTAGTTATAATCATCATACATACTAACAAGCCGTGTTACGAATTATTAACTCATGAAAAAAAAATATTACCCTTACTCAAAGTTGTTAATAATTTTATGATGCTTTACATAGGAACGGCTTTTAGTTGCTGGCTTTATTGTTTTTCGTTCGTCCATTTTATTTTTACTGCTGAAATTTTATCAAGTTCAAGCCTATTATCAGTCAGAATTTCAAATCCACATTTCTTATAAAATTCTAATGGTGAAACATATTTTAGTCCGTTTTTTTTCTTGTCATTGTTGTGATCAATTACCCAACCATTCAAAATCGGCTCTACTTGTTTCAGTTCGTCAAGCACTTTTCTTCCTAAACCTTTTCCTTGTACTTTTTCAGATAAAATAATAGCAAACCATTTTTCATTATCTCTTTCAAAAGTTAAAGCCCAACCTAAAATTATGTCTATGTTAACAGCCAATAAATAATGTTTTAGGTTATTTAAGTTTTGAAGATAATGGTCAAATTCAATCAAACTATTGTAAGAAAGTTTTTCAGGGTATTCGTTATTCCATAAGTCAAGCACTTGCTGTTTAACTTGTTCGTTTAATTCTGTCGTCTTTATAATTTTTGAATTCTCTGTCATTTGTCCCCGTGAGTTCTGTTTTGCTAAGCTTGCCACTAACATCAGACCATAAAAAAACTTCACAATCTTTCAAACAAATATAGTTAAAAACTTGTAAGAAAATAGAAAAGAAAAAATTCAAGTTTTTTTTATACATGAAAACTAATTTCTACCTTCAAATACTATTTTTTGGCTTTTTAAATTTTTAACAACAACTAAAAAGGAAACTTCTCTTAAATCGCTTAGAAAAAGGTTAAAATTTATGTTTTTTGAAATTTTATTTTAAAAAAAGGTGGTTGTGCATCAGTTACTCTTGTTGTACGATGTTTAATATCCAAAATATTTTATAGCTGTTCCCTGATTTATTTTTCTCAGTAATTTACCTAAATAATAGCTACATAATAAAACAAAAAATGTTATTAAAATTTGCATTAAAATATTATATGATACCATATCAAAATATTTTATTGCAATAGATATACAATTTAGAAACAACATATGAGAAAAATATATTCCAAATGATAAGACTCCAATTTTTAAAATTACTTGATTTGTACCAAAATTATTTTTAATCGAAAATAGATATAATATAAATGAACCAGAATATAAAAATGAACTTACTTTAACAGCTGTTACTGCATCACCTACATTTTTGTAATTTTCAGTTAAATAAAATGCATGTAAACAAGATATAAATAAAAATATTAGGGTAGTAGAAAACAATATTTTAGGATTTACTTTAAAATTTACATTAAAATATAAATATGACCCAAGTGTTGGGAAAAATATCCAACTTAAAAAGTTGCCAGCATAAACAATAAGAGGAATATTAATGTTTAAGTAATATCGGCAATATTCAATAATTAAACAAGAAGTTATACTAATTATAAGTGATGATATAAGTCCTATTGAAGTTTGTCCTAACTTTCTTATACAAGGTTGTAATAAATAATATTGGATAATTAGCAAAATGAAATAGAAAGGCACACTAGCTCCAAACATTATAAATTTCTTAATAATTAATGAAATGCTATTGCCTTGTCCATAGCTAATTAAACTATAAAATAATGACCAAACAAAAAATGGAATAAATACTCTTGGTATACTCTTTTTTAAAAATTGCCAATACGATTTGAAAGTATCTAATTTTTTATTCATCATAAAATAACCAGATATTGCTAAAAATAATGGAACTCCAAAATTTGAAATTTGCCTTAGTATTAAACTCAAATTATATTGTAATGAAAATTCTTCGTTCTTATATCCAATATTGTTTGTGTGTATAAAGATTACAGCAATAATAGCTATTGCTCGAAATGAGTCAAAGTAGTTTAGTCGTTCTTTCATTTAATATCATATAACTTCAGACCATGAACAAACTTCACAATCTTTCAAACAAATATAGTAAAAAACTTGTAAGAAAATAGAAATATCTTTTTTTCATACTTAAATCATCATTTCAACGTTTTCTAGTAAAAACAATTTGAGAACATTACTTTTATTTCTTTTTTGGAGTCCAATTTTGTTGGCGCAAGAAACTTTTGTGGTGTATTTTGACACGGATAAATTTGAGTTAACTCCACTAGAATCTGAACGATTGCAGCAGTTTCTTCAAACAAACAATATTTCGGTTCAGAAAGTCATTGGCTTTTGTGATTATCGGGCTTCTGATGCGTACAATAAGGTTTTGTCTGAAAAAAGAGTTCAGTTTGTTTATAATCTTTTATAAGAAAAATTCTCAAACGAAATTTTATTGGAAGCAAAAGGTGAAAATTTCATTCAAAATGTTGATTTATTCCGAAATAGAAAAGTAGAAATTTTATATGTTGAAATTCCAAAAATTCCTGAAATCACAACACCATTGGAAGTGAATAAAGAGGAGGAAACGAAGTATAAAAATTTGAAAGTTGGAGATAAATTCGTGCTAAAAAACTTGTATTTCTACAATCGATCAGGGATTTTTGTACCAAAATCACTACCAGTTTTAGAGGAATTAGCGCAAGTTTTAAAACAAAATCCTAATATTAACATTGAAATTCAAGGTCATATTTGTTGTCATAAAGGTAAAGATCCAGAAGATATTGGAAAAGTTCGTGCTTTTGCAGTATATAAGTATTTGATTGACAAGGGTATTGCTAAAAATCGTTTGCAGTATAAAAGCTTTGGTAGTGAGCAACCCATTCACAAAATTCCAGAGAAAAATGATACCGAACGTGATGAAAACCGCCGAGTTGAAATTTTAATTTTAGAAAATTAATCTTTTGTAACTGAACAAAAAATCGTTACTTCGTAAAAAAATTGCAGCATGCGCGTTTTGTTTTTTATAATGAGTTTTTTTATTTTTTCGATAGCAATATCGCAAGAACAATTTTCTGTATATTTTGATACGGATAAGTTTCAATTGACGCCAGCACAAAATCAAAGACTCAAAGAGTGGATGGCATCCAATACAACTTCAAAAATTGTTGCTATTCATGGTTTTACTGACGAAGTGGGTTCAGTAGGTTATAATGACACTTTAGCCCAAAAAAGAGTAGATTTTATTTTTAGTCAAGTAGTAAACAAAATTGCCATTCGCGATGATTTTAAAACCATCAGTTATGGGAAAAACTTCATGCAATCTATCAATCGGGCAGAAAATCGAAGAGCCACCATTTTCTATATTTTGGAAAAAGATTTAGACAAAGAAAATGAGATTTTAGGCATTCAGCCATTGGAAGAAAAACCCATTGAAATTCCTGATAATCTTCCTTTATTCGAAAAAGTAGCATTGGCAAAAGTGGGAACGAAAATTGTTTTGAAAAATATTAATTTCTACCAAAATACCTTTGCAACGGTTCCAGAATCGCAAGCGGCTTTATATGATTTGTTGTTTGTGATGCAAAATAATCCCAATTTAAAAATTCAAATTCAAGGTCATATTTGTTGTGTAGATAATGACCGAAGAAACCTATCTTTGGAACGTGCCAAACAAGTGCGTCGTTTTTTGGTTTATAACGGAATTCCAGCGGGAAGAGTAAGTGTTACAGGTTTTGGGGTAACGCAACCCATTTATCCCATTCCGGAAGCAAACGAGGAAGAAGCTGCGGCAAATAGAAGAGTAGAAATGGAAATAATTAGCAAATAGCACCCATGAGAAAATTAAGTTTTATATTTTTATTACTAGCAATTTTTTGTGTATCAAGTTGTTCAGATAAATGTGTTGATGCCGAAGCTCCAGCTTTACCATCATTATTTGTAACAATAATTGATAGTGAAAACGAACAAAATGTATTTACCAATGGTCGTTTTTCTGAAAGTCAAATTGTTGTAAGCTTACCAAACGAACAAGAAGTTCCTTACCGTTTTTTAACCAATTCCAATCTTCTTCACGTGGTACCTCTGCGAACATTAGATGAAGGAAATATTATCTTATTAACACTTAACAATCCTGAAACGGATGATTTAGTTACTGTTGAACTCCAATTTGATGTGGAAACACAAAACGAAGAATGTTTTAACTTACGAAAAGTAACGAATGTTCAAAGTCCAACGCATGAAATTGAATTCATTGGTAGTAGTGTGATTGTAAAAATTTAACAAATTCTAAATTCATACTTCTAAATTCTAAATTTTAGAACTATCTTTGCGCCACAACAACACACTACATTCATGAGTTCTGATACGAGCAAACGCTACCATTTAAGAGGAGTTTCGGCTTCTAAAGAAGATGTGCACCAAGCTATCAAAAACATCGACAAAGGCTTATTTTCACAAGCATTTTGTAAAATTATCCCTGATTATTTAACTAATGATGACCAATATTGCATCATTATGCATGCAGATGGCGCAGGAACCAAATCTTCCTTAGCTTACCTATATTGGAAAGAAACTGGCGATATTTCCGTTTGGAAAGGAATAGCTCAAGATGCTTTAATCATGAATATTGATGATTTATTGTGTGTTGGAGCAACCAATAACATTCTACTTTCATCAACCATTGGAAGAAACAAAAACTTAATTCCAGGTGAAGTTATTTCAGCCATCATCAACGGAACAGAAGAATTAATTGCAGAATTAAAAAATCATGGAGTTACCATTCATTCCACTGGTGGCGAAACCGCTGATGTGGGCGATTTAGTCCGAACAATCATCGTAGATTCAACCGTTACGGCTCGAATGAAGCGAGCTGATGTAATTGATAATGCCAATATTCAAGCAGGTGATGTAATTGTAGGTTTAGCTTCTTTTGGTCAAGCTACTTATGAAAAAGAATACAATGGCGGAATGGGAAGCAACGGCTTAACGTCGGCTCGTCATGATGTTTTTGCGAAATATTTAGCAGAAAAATATCCAGAAAGTTTTGATGCTTCAGTTCCAAACGAACTAGTGTATTCGGGTCAAACTAAATTGACTGATTCAGTTGAAAATAGTCCAATTGACGCTGGAAAATTAGTGCTTTCTCCAACGAGAACGTATGCGCCAGTAATCAAAACCATTTTATCAAAATACAATTCCAATCAAATTCACGGAATGGTTCATTGTAGCGGTGGTGCGCAAACCAAAGTACTTCATTTCGTAGATAACGTTCACGTGATTAAAGATAATTTATTTCCAGTACCACCATTATTTAAACTGATTCAAGAAAATTCTAAAACGGATTGGAAAGAAATGTACCAAGTTTTTAATTGTGGTCACCGCATGGAATTATACGTTCCAGCAGAAGTAGCACAAGACATTATCGAAATTTCAAAATCATTCAATATCGACGCACAAATCGTTGGAAGAGTAGAGCAATCAGATAGTAAGAAATTAACGATTATTTCGGAATACGGAACGTTTGAGTATTAAACTGTAGGAACAAGTCGCGATTTGTCCCTATAGTTTAGTGAAATTAAAATTTATAAGAATAGTTATGAAAAATGTATTATTTGTTTTTTGTTTTTTGTCACTTTCTGTTTTTGCACAAACATCAAAAATTCAACTGATTTCTGATTTAAGTAATGGTGAATTTGGTTCAAAAGAATTTTTTCTAAATTCTTTTGAGGGAATAAACACAATTAATTATCATTTTTCAAAAACTGATTCTTTAATAGGTAAAGATTTCAAATTGATTATTAGAAAATATAAAAATGGCAAGTTAGAATTTGAGAGAGTTGCAGTAGATACAAAAGCAGAGGATTTGGATAAAATAAATGAAGGATTTTCATTTTCAGTTTTTTCTAAACAAACTGTTGGCCAACAAAAAATCATGTTTGCTTTTCCAACATTGCGTTTTTTCTATCGAAAAACATTTGAAATTAATAAGAAATTTGAAGAAGCAATTTTTGATTACAGACAATTAGTTGATGATAATAATCTTGGGATTAAGAATTTTGAAATTGGAAAAGAAATGCAAATTGGTTTAATTACACCACCAAATGATAATCCTAAAAATGGTCAACTGGGTTATTGTGAAGTTACAAAAAGTGAAATTATAATTTATGAATGGTACAAAAAATATAAGATTTCAGAATTTTTTATTATCTATTTGAAGATTGAATAATTAAGAAGAATGAGTTTTATGTTCAAAGTTGAGCAACCTGAAACCTTAAACTTGAAACAAACACAACAAATATAAAAATGCAACACAACGTATTAATTTTAGATTTCGGTTCTCAATACACCCAATTAATTGCCCGAAGAGTAAGAGAATTAAACATTTTCTGCGAGATTTTTCCATTCGATAAAATTCCAGCAGATTTATCATCATATAAAGCCGTAATTTTGGGCGGAAGTCCTTGTTCAGTTCGTTCAGAAGAAGCGTTGCATCCTGATTTATCTCAAATTAGAGGCAAAATGCCTTTATTAGCCGTTTGTTACGGAGCACAATATTTAGCGCATTTTTCAGGTGGAGAAGTAGCAGCTTCCAACACAAGAGAATACGGAAGAGCGAATTTGTCTTACATCAAAGAAAACGAAGTGTTTTTGGAAGGTGTGAGTCCGAACAGTCAAGTTTGGATGAGTCATTCGGATTCTATCAAACAATTGCCATCAAACGGAGTTAAAATTGCGAGTACCAAAGATGTAGAAAACGCCGCATACAAAATCGAAGGCGAAACCACTTACGCCATTCAATTTCACCCAGAAGTGTATCATTCAACAGATGGAAAACAGATGTTGGAAAACTTCTTGGTCAAAATTGCGCAAGTGCCTCAAAATTTCACACCAAATGCTTTCGTAGAAGAAGTGGTTGCAGAATTGAAAGAAAAAATTGGAAACGATAAAGTAGTTTTAGGACTTTCTGGTGGTGTTGATTCAACAGTAGCAGCGGTTTTATTACACAAAGCCATTGGAAGTAATTTATATTGTATTTTCGTAAACAACGGATTGTTACGTAAAAATGAATTCCAAAATGTATTAGACCAATACAAAGGAATGGGATTAAATGTAAAAGGTGTTGACGCTTCCAAACGTTTTTATGACGCCTTAGCAGGATTGGATGATCCAGAAGCGAAACGTAAAGCTATTGGAAAAGCATTCATTGAAGTTTTTGATGACGAAGCACACCAATTAACCGATGTAAAATGGTTAGGTCAAGGTACAATTTATCCAGATGTTATTGAATCGGTTTCAGCAACTGGAGGACCTTCAGCTACAATTAAATCGCATCACAACGTAGGTGGATTACCTGATTTTATGAAATTGCAAGTGGTTGAGCCTTTACGTATGTTATTCAAAGATGAAGTTCGTAGAGTAGGAAGAAGTTTAGGAATTGATGAAGAATTATTAGGTCGTCATCCTTTCCCGGGACCAGGATTAGCAATTCGTATTTTGGGAGATATTACACCAGAAAAAGTTGCGATTCTACAAGAAGTAGACGCTGTTTTCATCAACGGATTAAAAGAGCACGGATTATACGATAAAGTTTGGCAAGCTGGCGCAATTTTATTACCAGTAAATAGTGTAGGAGTGATGGGCGATGAGCGTACTTATGAAAAAGTAGTTGCTTTGCGTGCGGTAGAATCAACAGACGGTATGACCGCAGATTGGGTACATTTACCGTATGAATTTTTAATGAAAATTTCCAATGAAATCATCAATAATGTTCGTGGTGTGAACCGAGTGGTTTACGATATCAGCTCAAAACCACCAGCAACTATTGAGTGGGAATAAGATAATAAAAGAATAAATTTCAATGCCAAAGTCAACTTTCCGAATTTCTTGTTTAAATTTGTGAGATTGAATTTGGCATTGTTATTGAAATAAGCCATAGAAATTTTAATTTATGCATAGAGTAAAAAACCTTTTTTTGATAATAAGCTTATGTAGTTCTATTTTTATAGTAGCTCAAACCAATGGGAAACATACTGTAAAAAAAGGAGAAACTGTTTTTTCGATTGCTAAGCAATACCAAATCACTCCTTTTGATATTTATCGTTTGAATCCGGATGCTAAAAACGGTATTCAAGAAAATACAGTATTGTTGCTTCCTCAAAAAGGAACCGTAGCCAAAGAAATTTCATCAGAAAATGAAACCACTACTCATGTGGTGGCTGCTAAAGAAACCTTATTTAGTCTTGCTAAACAATATGGTGTTTCAATTTTAGATTTAAAAGAATGGAATCCTTCACTAGAGAGTAACGGATTAAAAATTGGAGAAACTATTATTGTGAAAAAAGTAGAAGTAACACCTTCAAAAGGTACTGTTGATGTAAGTACTATCAAAAGTAAATCGGAAACATTTACCTATAAAGTGGTTACACAAGATACTAAATACAGTATTTCCAAGAAATTTAATGTTACTATTGAAGAATTAGAAGAGTGGAATCCTACCATTAAAGACTCACTTCCAGAAGGTTTTTTGCTTACTATAAAACGCGGTGACACTAAGGAAATAGTGAACACATCAAACGATGAAAATTTGTACACTGTTAAACCAAAAGAAACTTTGTTCCGATTATCACAAGACTTGAATATTAGCCAAGAAGAATTAATCCGTTTGAATCCCGAATTGCAAGAAGGATTAAAAGAAGGAATGGTATTAAAATTACCAAAAAGAGTAACAAGTTCAACTGTTTTTTCTTCCAATAAACCAATGGCAAATTTATCGCGCTCCGTTACAAAAAACAAAACCCGAAATCTTGTCTTATTGCTTCCATTTGGGTTGCATAAAATACAATCTGATTCTACCAAAACAAAGACAGATTTTGTCAAAAACGACAAAATGTTGAATATTTCTTTAGATTTATATGCTGGTGCCATGATGGCAATTGATTCTGCCAAAGTTCTTGGTTTACCAGTTCATGTAAAGATTTTGGATGTTGAGGTAACAAGAAGTGCTTCTAATATTGCAACAGTAATTTCAAATAATGATTTTTCAAATGTTGATGCAGTTATTGGACCGTTACAATTGGCTCATATTGAAACTACTGCCCAATTGCTCTCAAAATACGATATTCCAGTAATTTCGCCTTTGTCAAAAGAAGTTGGAAAACCTTTCTCTAATTTATATTATTCTGTGCCTTCACAAAAATATATTAACCAAATGCTGTTTGATTATTTCGAAAAGCATAATGGTAATGTAATCGCGATTGTAAGTGCTAAAAAAGGAAGCTCAAAAGACAACATTAGTGCAAATTTTCCACAAGCTAAATTCGCCAACTATAATGAAAAAGGCGGATTAGATTATGAGCATTTACGAACCCTATTTGTCAAAGGAAAACGAAATTTTGTTATTTTGGATTCAGAGAATCGAAGTTTTGTATTGAATGTTACTAATCATTTAAGAAAACTAAAATCCGATTTTGACGTTCAATTAGTAGTTTTTGAATTAACTGAAGCGCTTGATTTTCAGGAGTTACCTATTACTAATTTAACGGAATTGAATATGTTATTTCCTTCTACTAAAAAAGAAGTTAATACTCCAGAAGGTTTTATTTTTGAAAGTAAATTCAAAAAAGTCAATGGTGTTTCTTCAAATTCAATTGTAAACCGAGGTTTTGATGTAACTTTCGATACGTTGTTACGCATGTGCCAAGAAGAAGGATTTGCAACTTCAACAACCAAATTTAAAACGGAACATGTAGAAAGTAGTTTTGATTATGCCAATGAAAATGGAGCAAACGTTAATACTGCTGGATATTTATTATATTACGATACCGATTTAACGATTAAACAAGCACAATAATGGCAACTTCTAAAGTAACTTATTTAGGCGATTTACGCACATCATCCATACATTTACAATCGGGTTCAGAAATTATTTCTGATGCACCGCTAGACAACAACGGAAAAGGAGAAGCCTTTTCTCCAACCGACACCGTAGCCAACGGATTAGCAAGTTGTATGTTTACCGTTATGGGAATTAAAGCACGTGATTTAGAGGTAGATTTCTCAGGTTCCACCGCAGAAGTAACCAAAATCATGGGGACTGAACCAAGAAGAATCACCGAAATTCACATAACTTTCCATTTCTCCATAAATCCCGACGAAAAAACAAAAACTATCTTAGAAAGAACCGCAATGACTTGCCCTGTTTTTTATAGTTTACATCCTGAGATTAAGAAAGAGATTGTTTTTAATTGGAAGTAAAAAAAGAAAAAAGAGGATAGAAGTTAGACTAAGCGAAAAATCTAACCTCTAACTTCTTTCCTCTCAAAAAAATGACTAACCACGAACTCCTAATCAAACTCGCACATACTAAAATGCCTTTTGGCAAATACGAAGGCTATTACTTGATCGACCTTCCCGAGTATTATGTGGTTTGGTATGCCAATAAAGGTTTCCCAAAAGGACAATTAGGCGAACAATTAAAATTAGTCCACGAACTCAAGCTAAACGGCTTAGAAGAACTCGTTAGAAACATCCGCAGAAACTTTCCAAAAAAATAAAATAAGTTTTGCCACAGATTAAAGGATTCTCACGGATTAATCTGTGCTAATCTGTGTAATCCGTGGCTGTAAAATTTTGTTTCACGAAATATTTTATCTCATCATTGTTAGATAGAATATTGTTTACAATTTAATTACGAAATTGATACATCGACTAATTGGCACATTGACTAATTAGTGTTATCTTTGCACGATTTTATTTTAGATAAATCATATTTATCGCAACAACAACACAACAACAACACAATGAACCAAACTAAGTACATTTTTGTTACCGGAGGTGTGACTTCTTCTTTAGGAAAAGGAATTATCGCAGCTTCGTTAGCTAAATTATTGCAAGCCAGAGGATACCGAACAACCATTCAAAAGTTTGATCCATACATCAACGTGGACCCAGGAACATTAAATCCTTACGAACACGGAGAATGTTATGTAACAGATGACGGAGCCGAAACGGATTTGGATTTAGGTCACTACGAGCGTTTTTTAAACGTTCCTACTTCTCAAGCGAACAACGTAACTACAGGAAGAGTGTATCTTTCAGTTATTGAAAAAGAGCGTAGAGGAGAATTTTTAGGAAAAACGGTTCAAGTGGTGCCTCATATCACAAATGAAATCAAGGAACGCATGCAGTTGCTTGGAAAATCAGGTGATTATGACATTGTAATTACGGAGATTGGTGGAACTGTCGGAGATATTGAATCATTACCTTATATCGAGTCAGTTCGTCAATTGATTTGGGAATTAGGTGAAAATAATGGAATCGTAATACATTTAACGTTAGTGCCGTATTTGGCTGCTGCCGGAGAATTAAAAACGAAACCAACACAACATTCCGTAAAAACCTTAATGGAAAGCGGAATCAAAGCCGATATTTTAGTATGTCGTACGGAACACGAATTATCGCAAGATTTACGCCAGAAATTAGCGTTGTTCTGTAATGTGAAAAAAGAAGCGGTAATTCAATCAATTGATGCGTCTACTATTTATGAAGTTCCCAATTTAATGTTGGAAGAAGGATTAGATAGAGTGGCGTTGAAGAAATTAGATTTACCAGAAAAAAACACACCAGATTTAACGAACTGGAATGAGTTCTTATTTAGATTGAAAAATCCAAAGCACGAAGTAAACATTGGTTTGGTTGGAAAATATGTAGAATTACAAGATTCTTACAAATCGATTTTAGAAGCGTTTATTCATGCTGGAGCGGCAAATGAGACCAAAGTAAATGTCATTTCAATTCATTCCGAGTATTTAGATGCCAATTCGGCAGAAAGTCAGTTGAAAGATTTAGATGGTATACTTGTTGCACCAGGTTTTGGCGGTCGTGGCATTGAAGGTAAAATCGACACGGTTCGTTATGCAAGAGAAAATAACATTCCGTTTTTCGGAATTTGTTTGGGAATGCAAATGGCAGTAATTGAATATTCTCGTAACGTTTTAGGTTATGCCGATGCGAATTCAACCGAAATGAATGAAAACACCGCTCATCCCGTAATCAATTTAATGGAAGAGCAAAAAAATATTGAAAATAAAGGAGGAACTATGCGTTTGGGCGCATGGAAATGTAGCATAAAAGAAAACACGTTGGCACAAAAAATCTATGGTAAAACAGAGATTATGGAACGTCACCGTCACCGTTACGAATTCAATGGTGCGTATTTAAACGAATTAGAAAAAGCAGGATTAGTAGCTTCAGGAGTAAATCCAGATACGAAGTTGGTAGAAATTGTTGAAATTCCTACACATCCATTCTTTATCGGCGTGCAATACCATCCTGAATATAAAAGTACAGTCGCTAATCCGCACCCACTTTTTGTGAGTTTTGTTGCTGCAGCTGTAAAACACAAGAATAAATAAACCGTTCACAAAGTACTGAATACTTAAAACTTAACACTGAACACTAATAAGTAGATGGAAGAAAAGAAATTAGACCTTAATTCGATTATTGGATTTGTATTAATCTCAGGATTGTTAGTATGGATGTTGTATTCTAATGCACCATCTAAAGAAGAATTAGAAGCCGAAAAAGCCAAAAAAGAACAAGTAGAAAAAGCCAAAGAAGAACCTGCAAAAGTTGTATCACCTTCAACTTCTGCTGAAATTATAGAAGTAGTTTCTTTGAAACAAAATGCGTTGCAAGCACAATTGGGAGCTTTTGCTTATTCCGCTTCTTTGCCATCTGCAACAAATGAAGTTACTGAATTAAGCAATGGATTATTAACTTTAAAAATTGCTAATAAAGGTGGTTATATTGTTTCGGCAATTGTTACAGATTTTGAACAATTCGAAAAAGGTTCTGGTAAATCTATTGAGCTAATTAAAGATAACAATGCTAAGTTTAATCTAACTTTAAATACCAAAGACAATAGAACTTTGGAAACCAAAGACTTGTATTTTGAACCAACTTTAACCAAAGAAGGTGAAAATCAAGTATTAACCATGCGTTTGAAAGCAAGTGAAACCCAATTTTTGGAATATCGCTACATGATGAAACCTAACGATTACATGTTAGACTTCGCTATACGTTCGCAAGGTTTAAATTCAGTAGTAAATTCTGAAAAAACTATTGATTTAGACTGGCAATTGAAAACGTTTAGAAATGAAAAAAGTGCTACTTATGAAAACCGTTACACCGATATTCATTTTGAACACAAAGATGGAAAAACCGATTATTTAAGTGTAAATGGAGACGATGATGAAGTCTTAGAAAACGCTACTTATATTGCTTATCACCAATTTTTCTTTACCTCTGTTTTATTAACTGACACACCATTTAAAACGGTTAGTTTAAAGTCAGAAAATTTGGTTAAAGATGAAAAAATTGATACCGTTTATACCAAAAACATGTCCGCATTTATTCCCTTGGAATTAAAAAATGGCGAATTAAATTACAACATGAATTGGTATTATGGACCAACGAAATACAAGATTCTTAACGAATATAATCGCAATTTAGACGATATTTTACCTTTAGGTTGGGGTATTTTCGGATGGATTAATCGATATATTTTTATTCCAGTATTTGGTTTCATAACTAGTATTGGAGTTGGTTATGGATTAGCTATTATTTTATTTACCATTTTGGTTCGTATAGTAATGTCTCCAATTACATACAAGTCATATTTATCACAAGCTAAAATGAAGGTTTTACGTCCGGAAATTGCAGCATTGAACGAAAAATACAAAGACAACCCAATGAAGAAACAACAAGAAACAATGAAGTTGTATTCCACAGCAGGTGTAAACCCAATGGCGGGTTGTATTCCAGCTTTGATGCAAATTCCAATTTTCTATGCGTTGTTCCAATTCTTCCCTTCGGTATTTGATTTGCGTCAAAAATCGTTTTTGTGGGCTGATGATTTATCTTCTTATGACAATATTTACCAATTGCCATTTACAATTCCATTTTATGGCGATCACGTAAGTTTATTCCCAATTTTGGCTTCTGTTGCTATTTTCTTTTACATGAAAATGACTACTGGTGACCAAGCAATGAGTGCTCCACCACAAGAAGGCATGCCAGATATGGGTAAAATCATGAAAGTAATGATTTACATTTCACCATTGATGATGTTGTTTTTCTTTAATAATTATGCCTCAGGATTGAGTTTATATTATTTCATTTCTAACCTAATTACGATTGGTATTATGTTAGTTATTAAGAATTATATTGTAAAAGAAGATAAAATTTTAGCAAAGATTGAATCTAATAAAGCAAATCCTAAAAAGGAAAGTAAATTTCAAAGAAAAATGCGCGAAATGATGGAGCAAGCTGAAGCTCAAAAAGCGCAACAAAAGAAGAAATAAATTAAAAAAATTTAATTGATAACCCTAACTCAACGTTGGGGTTATTTTTTTTAAGTATGTTTTAGTATATCAGTAAAAAGTGTTTCATGATTTACTGCCAAGAAAAGTTTCATTATTCTTTCATTTATTTGAACAATAGCATTAATTAAGAACTCCATTTTATGAGTTATCAATTTTTTACTTGTTGAATTGAAAGATTTAGCCATGAAGCCATATAAAATAATGAAATTTAGATTGAAATTTTGTTTTTAACTAACTTACATAGATTGAATTGATTCTTATTTTTTATCGAAAATAGGAGTTTATTTGAAAATAAAATTAAAAATAACGTACAAAAAAAGCACTGATTTCTCAGTGCTTCTTATAATTCTCATAGCAATTTTTTCTAGTTGAATGCTGGTAATAAAACATTGTTAATTACATGAATTACACCATTTGATGCTTGTACATCCGTAGCAATAATACCTGTTGTTCTATTAGCTTCATCGGTAATTGTAGTTCCAGAGATTGTGAAAGTTCCAGATTCTACAGTTGGAATTGGACCTGTTGGAATTGCATTAGATAATACATTTGCACCACCCACTACATGATAGGTTAATACAGCAGTTACTTGTGCTGAAGTTAAAGAACCTAATGTTCCTGGATTTTGGTTTTCAAAAGTTGTAAATGCGTCATTGTTTGGGGCAAAAACGGTAAATGGAGCAGGAGCAGTAGTACTGTTTAATGTAGCCACAAGGTTTTGTTGTGAAAGTAATCCAGTTAAAGTTGAAAAACTTGGATTTGCTAGTGCATGATCCACAACAGTTGGCAAACCAATTACTGCATCCACAACGTGAATTACTCCATTAGAAGCTACGAGGTCAGCAGTTGTAACTGAAGATACGCCATTTAAACGAACTGAGATACCATTAACAGTAACTCCAGAGTTCAAATTAATAAACATACTTAATGTGTTTGTTTGCGAAGCACCTCCAGTAGCTAATGTTTTTACATAGCCTGTAGACAAACTTGTAGATAAATTAGTTCCACTAACTACGTGGTTTAATAAAATTTGTCTTAGTACATCAACATCAACATCATTTACATTCGCACCTCCTAGAAAAGTGCTAAATGCAGCATTTGTTGGAGCAAAAACAGTAAACGGACCATTTTGGTCTAATGTTTGTGTTAAACCTGTACGGTTAAGTGCAGTAACTAAAGTGGTAAAATTTGGATTTCTTGCAGCAATTGCAGCAATTGTGTTACTCTCTGGTGCTCTGTTGTCATCATCAGAACACGAAAACATTACAGTAGAAATAGCAACTACTAATGTTAATTTGATTAATTTTGCAAAGTTTTTCATAACAGTTATTTTTTTGTTTAACCAAAATTATAAAACATTAAACAATTAAAAAAGGGATTTTACATTTTTTTAAGATATGTGATTGAAATTTAACCTTTTAAACTGTTTTGTTTAACCTTTTTTATAAAAAAATTATTAAAAACCTTATTTTAATAAACAAATGTTAAAAATTAAAATTATCGTATTATTTGTGATGAGTTTTGTTTTTTCAAAGGCTCAGGAAATCAATCAGTTAAATACTAAGGGTAACCGTCATGGTTTATGGAAGGGTGTGTACGAAAAATCAAAAAGACCACGATATGAAGGTGTTTTTAATGATGGCAAAGAAACAGGAATTTTTAAATATTTCGATGATACAAAAGCTGGAACCGTAATTGCAACAAGAGATTTTTCTAAAGGAAACGGTTCTTGTTACACAATTTTTTATGACCAAAAGGGAAATAAAGTTAGTGAAGGTGTGCTGTTAAATCGAATTCCTGAAGGTGAATGGAAATACTACCACTTTGAAAAAAATGCCATTATGTCTGTTGAAAACTATAAAAAAGGAAAGCTTCACGGTGAAAAAAAGGTTTTTTACAAAGATGGTACTCTTGCTGAAATTTCAAATTACTCAAATGGTGTTTTAAATGGAGCTTATAAAAAATATGCTGAAAACAGTAATTTATTGGAAGAAACAGGTTATAAAGATGGTCACTTAAATGGCGCAGTTTCTTATTACGATGGTGCAAATAATTTGGTTTTCAAAGGAGAATACAAAAACGGAAAAAAAGTTGGATATTGGGAAACTTACGAGAATGGTAAATTGGTTTCAAAAGAAAAAGTGACGCATTACACTAGAAAAACTTTTAAAATTGATAAAACAGAAGACGGAAAAATGCATCCTTCTGAATTGAAAACAAAAAATGAAAAATAAATAAGAAATGAAAAGAGTAGTAGTGGGTTTATCTGGAGGAGTTGATTCCAGTGTAGCAGCTTATTTGTTAAAAGAACAAGGTTACGAAGTCATTGGCTTGTTTATGAAGAATTGGCATGATGATTCTGTTACCATTTCCAATGAATGTCCGTGGTTAGAAGATAGTAACGACGCACTTTTGGTTGCAGAAAAATTGGGAATTCCATTTCAAACGGTTGATTTATCGGAACAATACAAAGAAAAAATCGTTGATTATATGTTTCACGAATACGAACAAGGACGAACTCCAAACCCTGATGTTTTATGTAATCGTGAGATAAAATTCGATGTTTTCATGAAAATTGCACTTTCATTAGGAGCAGATTATGTAGCAACCGGACATTACTGCAGAAGAGGAATAATCGAAGAAAACGGACAAGAAATTTACCAATTACTAGCTGGTAAAGACGGAAATAAAGACCAATCTTATTTTATGTGCCAATTGTCGCAAGAGCAACTTTCTAAAGCGTTATTTCCCATTGGTGAATTAACCAAGCCTGAAGTTCGAGAAATTGCTTCACAATTAGACCTAATCACTGCTGAAAAGAAAGATTCGCAAGGTTTATGTTTCATTGGAAAAGTACGTTTGCCTGAATTTCTCCAACAAAAATTACAACCCAAAGAAGGAATTATTATTGAAATTCCTGCGGATGCGGCAATTTATTCTGAAGAAAAACCAAATTTCTCGTCTGAAGAAGAAGCTTTTGCTCACGAAGCCAGAAGAATTAATTATTTACAAGTTCCTGGAAAAGTAGTTGGTAAGCATCAAGGTGCTCACTATTTTACTAAGGGTCAAAGAAAAGGATTAAACGTAGGCGGAACCAAAGAAGCATTATTCGTTATAGAAACCGATGTGGATAAAAATATAATTTATACGGGTCAAGGTAACAATCATCCAGGACTTTTCAAGAAAGCGTTATTCGTTAAAAACGATGAAGTACATTGGATTAGAGAAGATTTAGCTTTAAAAAAAGGAGAAAAAATGGAGGTAATGGCAAGAATTCGTTATCGCCAACCGTTGCAAAAAGCAACTTTGTACCAATTTGAAACTGGAATGTATGTGGTTTTCAACGAACCTCAATCCGCCATAACAGAAGGTCAATTTGTAGCTTGGCATAAAGACGATGAAATTTTAGGAAGTGGTGTAATAGCATAATTTTATGGATATAGTATTTATTGTTTTAGGTTTAGCATTATTGGTTTTAGGAGGAAATTGGTTGTTGAAATCAGCTGTTGGATTATCTTTAAAACTCAATATTTCTAAAATTGTTATTGGTTTAACTGTTGTTTCAATGGCTACATCAGCCCCAGAATTAATTATCAGTGTGAAATCAGCCTTAGATGGCTTTTCAGATATTGCTCTAGGAAATGTGGTAGGTTCTAATATTGGAAATATTGGTTTGATTTTAGGTGTCGTATTATTGATTAACAGTATTAAAGTAAATAATAGTTTTTACACAACGGATTGGCCTGTGAAAATTCTAGCTTCGTTTTTACTTTTTGTTTTTCTTTGGTTCAATAAAGATATTAGCAGGTTAGAAGGAATATTTTTTTTATTTCTTTTAGTTGTTTTTTTAATTTATTTGATTAAAAAAAATAAACAAGTTACCACTGATTTTCCTTCTGAAAATGAAGTTATTATGCCTAATTATTTGATTGTAATTTTTATGGTTTTAGGTGTTTTTTCACTTTGGGCAGGATCTGAATTATTGGTTAAAGGTGCTGTAAATTTAGCAGAAAGTTTTGGTGTAAGCGAGCGAATTATTGCAGTAACCGTTGTTTCTGTTGGTACTAGTATTCCTGAATTAGCCTCATCCATCATTGCGGCAATTAAAAAAGAAGCGGATATATCCATTGGTAATATTATTGGTTCTAATATTTTTAATATTTTGGGTGTTTTAGGAATTACCGCTATCATAAAACCAATAGAAAATATCGATGAAAAAATGCTTTCACAAGACATTTATTGGATGTTAGGTTTTGCATTGCTTTTAATGCCATTAGTACTTTTGCCCAAACGAGGAAGCTTGTTTTTTAAAGAAGGAATATTACTTTTAGTAGCGTATGCAGCTTTTTTATATTTCACTTTATCGTAATTTTTTCTTCCAATTTTAGCCAATTAACACTAACTTGCACAAGCAAAAATAGAATGTAAATGAACAGAATTACCCAACTTTTCAACATACAATACCCCATCATCCAAGGCGGCATGATTTGGAACAGCGGTTATAAATTAGCCAGTGCCGTAAGTAATGCAGGCGGACTTGGTTTAATTGGAGCAGGTTCGATGTATCCAGAAGTATTGCGCGAACACATTCAAAAATGTAAAAAAGCTACCGATAAACCTTTTGGTGTAAATATTCCAATGTTGTACCCCAATATTGAAGAAATTATGCAAATTGTGAAGGAAGAAGGCGTGAAAATCGTTTTTACCTCAGCAGGAAACCCGAAAACTTGGACACCGTTTTTAAAAGAAAATGGCATAACAGTTGTTCATGTAGTAAGTAGCACAAAATTTGCCTTAAAAGCACAAGAAGCTGGAGTGGATGCTGTTGTAGCCGAAGGTTTTGAAGCTGGCGGACACAACGGTCGTGATGAAACCACCACGTTAACCTTAATTCCAATGGTGAAAGAGCAAGTTACCATTCCATTAATCGCTGCTGGAGGAATTGCTTCTGGTAGAGGAATGTTAGCCGCAATGTGTTTGGGAGCTGATGGCGTTCAAATGGGAAGTCGTTTTGCTGCTTCAACGGAAAGTTCGGCACATGATAATTTCAAAAAAACAATTGTGGAAACCAAAGAAGGCGATACCCAATTAACCTTGAAAGAATTAGCTCCAGTAAGATTGATCAAAAATAAATTCTACAACGATGTTCAGGATTTGTATGCCAAATGTCCGTCGAAAGAAGATTTAGAAAATTTATTAGGAAAACGAAGAGCTAAAAGAGGCATGTTTGAAGGTGATTTAGTAGAAGGCGAATTAGAAATTGGTCAAATTGCAGGCATTATTCATGATATTTTACCGGTTCAAAACATCATGGAAAACGTGATTCAGGAATTCCATCAAGCGAAACAAGAAATGAGTACTTTTGATTTTTAATTTTTTACCAATGAGATTAGTCAAATATTTAGTAGTTTTTATTTTCTTTTTTGGAACAGTAACTTATGCCCAACAATTTAAGTTCAAAACCACCAATGTTTCGGTTTTACAAAAAGATGCCAAAGGAAAATGGGGAAAATGGTCCAAACCAACACCAACAGAAATTATAGTTTCACTAGACTACGATAAAGATAAAATAGTTATTTATTCTTCTGAAATTCAGCATTATAAAGTGCTGGAATATTTGCCAAAACAAGTGTCTAAAGTTGATGAAATTACTTCGTTCATTTGTAGAAACCAAGAAGGTATCACCGTTAAAATTGCTATCATTTTACGTTTAGACGTTCAAAAAGCACAATTGTATGTGTATCATAAGAACTTTACGTTTGCTTATGATATTTTGGAAGTGAATTAAACATTACTAATAGCATAATGAAAATTAGAATTATTGTTTTTTTTCTTTTAGTTCTAAATTGTAGTTATTCCCAAATTACAACCGATACAACTCAGTTTCGAGAATTGAAAGGCAAATTATTGGATAAAACAGGAGCAATTGCAGGTCAAAACATCTACATTAAAGGGACTAATTTTTATTCACAAACTGATTTTGATGGAAATTTTTGCTTAATTGTTCCAAAAAACTTCTCCATTTTTATTGAAATAGCAATGAGTTCGAAACCTGAACTCCTAGAAATTCATAGTGATCAAAAGGATTTAATAATAAATATTGAAAACTTTGATAAATCAAATAATAAAGCATTTAAAAAATGGAAGAGGCAAAAAAGTATCTTAATTCCCAAATTAGAAAATTTTTATAATTCAAATTCCTATCAAGATTTGATTTCTGTTTATTGTAGATAGTTTTTCATCTTCCCTTAACACCAATCTCAATTCAAAACTGTATTTTTGTATCAAATACAAACCAAAATGAAAAAGATACTTTTTTGCTTACTTACTCTAATTACAATTGAAGCTTCAGCACAAGATAAACCCAAATTAGTTGTTGGAATAGTCGTTGACCAAATGAAAATGGAATATTTATACCGTTTTTCAGATGATTTTTCGGCTAATGGATTCAAACGTTTAATGCAAGAAGGTTTTACTTATCACAACATGCATTACAATTACATGCCAACATACACCGCACCAGGTCACGCTACGATTTATACAGGAGCCGTTCCAGCAGCACACGGAATTGTGGGTAACGAATGGTTCAACAAAGCCACAGAAAAAGAATTGTATTGCACCGATGACGAACAAGTAAAAACTATCGGCGATGGCACGGAAAAAGAAGGCATGATGTCGCCAAGAAATTTACAAAGTACTACCATTACTGATGAATTGAAATTGGCAACCAACTTCAAAGGAAAAGTTATTGGAATTAGTATTAAAGACAGAGGCGCTATTTTACCAGCAGGCCATTTTGCAGATTGGGCGTTTTGGTACAGTAAAACTGGAGCTTTTATTTCAAGTACATATTACGGTGAAAAATTACCAGATTGGGTAACGCAATTCAACAACGAAAAAAACTATTTGCCATATTTAGAAAAAGGTTGGGATTTATTAAAACCAAAGGTAACTTACAACGAAAGTTTAACAGATAACAATCCGTACGAAGGAAAATTATTCAAAAAAACACCATTTTTTCCTTACAACATGAAGGAAATGTATGAAAATAACGATGCTGGCGTATTGCGTTCCAGTCCGTATGGAAATAATTTGTTAGCTGATTTTGCCAAAAGAGCCATCGAAAAAGAAAATTTAGGAACCGATAATGTCACGGATTTTTTAGCAGTAAGTTTCTCTTCAACCGATTATATTGGACATACGATGGGACCACGTTCAGTTGAAATTCAAGATACCTATTTGCGTTTGGATGAAACTATTGCTGATTTCTTAATGTATTTGGACAAGAAAGTTGGCAAAGGAAATTATTTGGTGTTCCTAACTGCTGATCATGCTGGTGCTGAAAATGTTACGCATTTAAAAGACAACCGTTATGATGTAGATAACATCAATAGAAAAAACTTCGAAAATGATTTAAGACGTTTTTCGGAGAAAACGTATGGTATTGATGTGTTGTTGGATTATTCCAATTTCAATTTGTTTTTCAATAAACAGTTATTGGAAGCAAACAACATAGAATTGAATCAAGTAAAAAATGATTTTAAAAATTATTTATACCAACAAAAAGCGGTAAAACGTGTGTATACAGAAGAAGAGATTTTGGCAGGTTCAACAACGGATTCCTATTTAAATTTTATTTCCAATGGATATGATCCGGTACAAAATGGAGAATTGGTATTTACTTACAAACCGGGTTATATTGAATATTCAGCTGTAGGAACTTCCCATGGAACACCTTATACGTATGATACGCACGTGCCACTAATTTTCTTTGGTTGGAAAATCCCAAAAGGAGCTTCTTATGCCAAAAAAGAAATTACACAAATTGCACCCACATTAGCCTTTCAATTAAAAACCACATTACCAAATGCAACCGATGCTGAGGTTTTAGAAGAAGTGATTAGATAATGGAATTTATAATTTTAAAACAAAAGACTAGTCCTTACTTAGGACTAGTTTCTTTATTGAATTTCTGCACTTAAACCGGCCTCTAGTAGCCCAATACATTGAGGTTTTAATTCCTCTAATGTTCCAGTTTTTACCGTACATTTTCCTTTATAGTGAACTAAAATTGCACATTGTTCGGCTTGTAAATCATCATGATTGCATACTCTTATTAAAGTATCAATCACATGATCAAAAGTATTTACATCATCATTATGAAGAATAATTTCATGATTAATACCAATGGCTTCTTCAACTAAAACGTCTTCTTGTGTTTTTTCTATAGTACTCATTGTCATTTCGTTTTAAAGTATTACAAATGTAAAAAATCAAAGTCAATTTCAAAAATCAAACTCAAAAATCAAACTCAAAAATCAAACTCAAAAATCAAATTCAAAAATCAAATTCAAAAATCAATTACAAATATTTAAACATAAAAGTCATAAATGATTTTTAAAAGTCTATTTTGTTTGCGTTTAAAAGTTCATAAAAGATTTTAACTATTTCTAAAATTTTATCAATCTGTGATCAAAAAAAAACAAGTTCAAAATTCAACAACAAACCATTAACAATCAACCACAAACTTGAAACTTGAAACTTGAAACAAAACACAACTTCTATTTCACAAACTTCAAAGCTACCCAATTGTTTCTTTCGAATTGCTTTTTGTAAGTTAATCCTTTGCTGGTGCAACTTTCTGTTATTGCAGGAATATCTTCGGTGTAAAATCCGCTTAGAAATAAAATTCCGTTTTCGTTTAAGCAATCTACGTATTGTTGCATGTCGTTTAGCAAGATGTTACGATTGATATTAGCTATGATGACATCGTATTTTTTTCCAACTAACAAATCGGCATCACCCTCATAAACGGAAATGTGTTCACAGTTGTTTCGTTCCGCATTTTCAATTGAATTCAAATAACACCAGTTGTCTATATCAATAGCATCGATTGGTTTTGCACCTTTCATTTCAGCTAAAATGGCTAGAATGGCAGTACCACAACCCATATCTAAAGTTTTTTTACCAATTAAATCTGTTTCCAATAGATGTTGAATCATCATATGAGTCGTTTCATGATGACCAGTTCCAAAACTCATTTTTGGTTCAATTACAATATCGAATTCTGCGTTCGTTTTTTCATGAAATGGCGCTCTAACATGACATTTGCCATCTACATCAATTGGTTCGAAGTTTTTTTCCCATTTTTCATTCCAATTCACTTGTTCAATTTCTTCAAAAGTATACGAAATTTCAAATTCAGGATTCGTTAATATTTGGATATCTTCCAAAATGTTTTCATTCCAAAAATCTTTTTGAATGTAAGCCGAAATTCCTGTTTCCGTTTCAATAAAACTTTCAAATGGAGTTTCACCTAATTCGGCAATTAAAATTTCAGAACCTAATTCTAAAGGAGCAATAGTAAAATGATAACCTATATAAATATTTGACATCTTGTAATTTTTGGCAAAGGTATAAATAAAAAAAGTTCGAACTAGCAGAACTAGTCGAACTCTTTTCAAAATGTTTGAATTTTTAGAAATTTATTTGGGCTTGTAAACGCAATAGATTACCTTCTTGATGATTATCTCTTAATATGAAATCTTCATATCTTCGGTTTGAAATAGTATACATGGCTACTAATTCAAAATTTTTGCTAAACTGCCATTCTACGCCTAATTCCAATTCATTTACTTTGTAACTTCTGGCATCTCTTTCATGTTTTTTTCCGCCCATATAATATTGGTAGCGAGTAAACGGAAAAATAAATTGGTTTTTGTGTTCAATTCTGTAAGTTAATGTAGCGTAACCACCCTCAAGTTTATTAGTTTCAATTGTATTGGTTTCTTTGTTGAATTCAGGACCTTTTCCAATGTTATATTCAGCTTGAATTCCGAAGGGTTTTGGATATAAAATAAAAGAAACAGCAGCTCTTTGGTCTGTGTAATTTAAATCGTGAGTTGTTGTAACACCTGAACTAACGGATGAAGTAGGCATTTGCCAACGCCCCGAATACGCTTGAATTCCGGGTTCAATGATTTGATTTTTGATTGTAAAAGGATAAGCAATTCTTGCTACCACATGAAGGTTATTGTTTAATTCTGGTCGGTTTGCGGTTTGTCCGTTAAAGGCTCCAATTCCAAAAACACCATAATCACCAGAGCCTTTAAAATTATTTTTTACAACAGAAGAATATAATCTTCTGATTCTTTGTGGTGCCCAATAAAAAAATGCTCCCATATCACGTTCATTAGAAAAGGCACTATTTAAAGCATCATTACGGTCAAGTGGCAAACGATTTTGACTCGACTGCATGTTTTCAAATCCAAATGGAACCTTACTTTGACCAATTCTAATACGGTATTCGTTTTTTTCATCAAAGCCAATATCAAAATAAGCATCACGAATTTGCCCAAAATTTAGTCCAGTGCTACTCGCTGAACTAGCAAAATCAGGTTGGATGTAGAAATATACGTTTTTATATACTTGTCCATAAAAAATAATACGAACTCGTCTTAAGAAAAATCCACCTTCATCACCCCAAGAACGATCACATTGCTCACAGCCTAAATCGGGATTGGTTTCTAATAAGCGGTTGTAGCGTGCTTGAACATATCCTCTAATTTGAAACGTATCATACCATTTGGTTTCCGGAGTTGAGATAGCTTTTACAGTAGAATCCATTAAGATTTCTTGTGCTTGAGCTACATTAGCTAGTAGAAAAACTAAAGTTAGTGCTTTAAAAAATTTCATGTTGTTGTGTTGTTATTTAAAAATTTTTGCAAATCTATTAACATTAGACTGCTTTAATGTTAAGATAATATTATGAAGTAGTGTCCTTAACATTAAATTTATAATTTGTAAATGTTATTTTTTCTATTTGATAACAATGTGAAGTTTTGTCATTCTTTTATGTATTTATACCAATAAAAATTCCATTTTTTATCAATAAAACCAATACATTTGCTCAAGATTTTAATTCTTTATAATATGCGAAGTCTTTTTGCTTTTTTAATAGTCATTTTGTCTTTTTCTTTGGTTTATTCGCAAGAAATAAAAAAAGATTCTATACCTAACAATGATTTACGATTAGCTGCTTTACCTTATTACAGCTACGGAAAAGGTTTAGGGATGACTTCTCCCGATAGTTTGTTCCAATTGAATATCCGTTTTCGTATGCAAAATAGAGTTACTTATTTTGAAAATGAAGGCGAAGATGCCGCATATTCAGGTGAAATTCGTCGTTTGCGTTTGCGTTTTGATGGTTATGTGGGAAACCCAATGTTTTCGTATGTAATCCAACTTTCCTTCGCACCTGGTGATGTGGGAGAAATTGAAGAAGGCGAAAATGTAAATATTATTCGTGATGCCGCCGTTTTTTACCGACCCAATAAACATTGGAATTTCTTATTCGGGCAAACCAAATTACCTGGAAACAGACAACGTATCAATTCTTCGGGAGCCTTACAATTAACCGATAGAAGTATCAACAATGCACGATTTAATATTGATAGAGATTTCGGATTTCAAGCCTATTATTTAAATGAAGATTTGAATGCCTTTTCATATAATGTAAAAACAGCAATTTCAACTGGTGAAGGAAGAAATTGGACCAAATCAGCAGATGATGGCGTGGCATTAACTGCAAAATTAGAATTGATGCCTTTGGGTGCTTTTGAAAAGGATGGAACTAATTTTGAAGGCGATTTAGTAAGAGAAAAGAAACCAAAATTGTTACTCTCCGGAGCTTTTCATCAAAACAATTGGGCTAGGAGAGAACAAGGACAATTGGGTCAAGATTTATTTGAACAACGTACTATGAAATCTGTTTTCTTAGATGCTGTTTTTAAATACCAAGGTTGGAGTTTCATGTCGACATACATGTCACGTTCGGCTAAAAATCCTATTACTTTTAATCCAGAAGATATCTCAGAATCTAATTTTGTTTATGTTGGTAATGGAATGGATTACCAATTGAGCTATATTTTTAGAACCAATTATGAAGTTATAGGCCGATTTTCAACACAAAAAGTTCATAATGATATTAAAGCTTTAACTCCAGATACCAAACAATTTACTTTGGGAGTGACCAAATATCTTTGGGAGCACGCTTTTAAAATTCAAGCTGAAGTTACTTACAGCCAATTGGATTTTTTCACAGGAAATACAGCTGATAATTGGTATGCACGCGTGCAATTAGAATTTGGAATTTAAAATTTATTGATTACTTTTGTTAATCAAGGAAATGGTGTTCTTCCTAATTAACCGCTTATCAAGAAGCTGATGACGCCTGATAGTATAATGATAAATTAATCATGTAATCAGGTATGTATGCAATTTAAATTCTCTTCCTTATTTTTTTATTTGTTCAAATGGTTAGTAATCACGGTTGTGATTGGAACTTGCATTGGAACTACTTCAGCTGGATTTCTAATTTCATTAGATTGGGTTACCAATTACAGAGAAAATCATCTGTGGATAATTGCTTTTTTACCCATTGGTGGATTACTCATTGGTTTATTGTATCATTATTACGGTAAAAATGTAGCTGCTGGAAATCATTTACTTTTAGATACAATTCACGAACCTAAAGCTATTATTCCTTTTAAAATGGCGCCTTTTGTGTATTTGGGAACAATGGTTACGCATTTATTTGGAGGTTCGGCTGGTAGAGAAGGAACAGCTTTACAAATGGCTGGTGCTATTGCAGACCAATTTTCAAAACCTTTCCGTTTGACCAATGAAGAACGCCAAATTTTAATTATTGCAGCAATTGCGGCTGGTTTTGGTTCTGTTTTTGGAACACCATTAGCCGGAGCCGTTTTTGGATTGGAAGTAATTTTGGTTAGAAAATTTCGTTACAACGCTATATTTCCTGCATTTGCAGCGGCTTTTTTTGCGGATTATATTACCAGAGCTTGGAATGCACCACATACACATTATGTAGTGAGTTTGGTTCCTGAAATTTCACCAACTACTGTATTTTACAGCATTATTGCAGGAATTGCATTCGGACTTTGTGCAATTCTATTTACGCAGTCTATGCATCGTTTGACTTCTTTTGTTGCCAATAAAATTAGTTTTCCTCCATTACGACCTTTTTTGGGTGGAATTTTAATTGCTGCCGTTGTTTTCAGTTTTGGAACTACAAAATACATTGGTTTAGGAGTTCCAATAATAGAAAGTGCTTTTCATCAAGAACTTCCTCCGTATGATTTTCTATTGAAGTTACTCTTTACCGTGGTGACTTTATCTGTTGGTTTCAAAGGTGGTGAAGTTACGCCGTTGTTCTTCATTGGAGCTACTTTAGGAAATGCACTAGCTTTTGTACTTCCCTTACCCATTGGGTTACTTTCAGGAATGGGATTTGTTGCTGTTTTTGCAGGAGCAACTAAAACTCCAATTGCTTGTTTTCTTATGGCTATTGAACTTTTTGGAACAGATAGCGCTGTTTATGCTGCAATTGCTTGTATTGTTGCGTATTGGGTATCAGGAAAAGGAAGTATTTATCAAAAATAAAGTTTCAACAAATCTACGTTTTCTTGGAAGTGCCATTAACTAATAAGTAACATTCTCGGAATTCACTTTAATATTGTACTTTTGCACTTTAAATAGCAACAAATATGCAAATTGGTGAATACAATACTCTTGAAATTTTAAGGTCAACTAAAGTAGGTTTATTTCTTGGCGATGGCACAAACGATGTGTTATTACCCAATAAATATGTACCCAAAGAATTTCAAATAGGAGATAGCCTAACTGTTTTTGTGTATTTAGATCATGAAGAAAGACCAGTTGCTACAACATTAAAACCTTACGTAAAACTGAATGAATTTGCTCATTTAAAAGTAAATTACATCAATAAATTTGGGGCTTTTTTGAATTGGGGTTTAGAGAAAGATTTGTTTGCTCCATTTAAAGAACAAGCGCGACCAATGGAAGAAGGCAAACGTTACTTGGTGTATTGTTTCATGGATGAGAAAACAAACCGTTTGGTTGCTTCAAGTAAAACCCAACAATTTTTAGATAAAGAAGAAGCCAATTATGCCAATGGCGATGAAGTCAACCTAATTATTTCGCACATTTCTGATGCTGGAATTAATGTAATTATTAATGAAAAACACCGCGGTTTAGCTTATGCCAATGAAGTTTATGACGACATTAAACCAGGTTTAAGAATGAAAGGTTACATCAAACAACTACGACCTGATGGCAAATTAGATGTTTCACTTAGAAAATTAGGAGTTGAAGCTATTGAACCTTCTGCACAAATTATTTTAGACGAGTTAAAAGCCAATAAAGGTTTTTTACGCTTGAATGATAATTCACATCCAGAAGATATCAAAACCGTGTTGAAGATGAGCAAAAAAACTTTCAAAAAAGCCATTGGAACACTCTACAAACAAAAACAAATCGAAATCAAAGACGACGGTATTTATTTGGTATAAAATTCATGAACAAAAAAAATCTATATTTAGGATTAAGTCTGCTTTCTTTTTTATTATTGGTAATCGCTATGTTTACCAATGGCTCAAAAATTACACTTTTCGAAATAGAATTCGCCATAATTTGGATTCCAGTTTGGATACTATCGCTTTTTCTTCCAATATTGATTTTAGCAGCATTAGTTGTTGACCGCGACGAAATCAGCAAACGATTAATCATTTCACTTTTGTTAGCATTGATTAATATGTTTTTCTTAATTCGATTTTTTGCTTTTGATTTTTTCCCCGAATAATTAATCCAATTCAAAAGGATAATCACCAAAAAGTGAAGCTAGACGTTTGGCTTGGTAAACTTTTTTGGTGTATTTATTGGCCAATGCTATAATCGTAACTTTTTCTTTTTTCAAAGATATATATGATGTGGTGTTACCGTGCCACCAACCGTTGTGATAATGAATGGTTTCTCCATTGTCAAATTCATTTAAACGAATGCCTAAACCGTAATTTTTTACACCTTTTTTCTCGTAACTGTAGCCTTTAAAAGCTTCCTCTTTTGAAGTTTTAGAAATAAAAGCATCGGAATACAAAGCCAAATCCAATTTTAATAAATCTCTTGGTGTGGAATAGATATTTTTGTCGCCATAAATTGCATCTAAATGATCCAAAGGAACTTTTTGCCACGTACTTTTGTAAGTCAAACTAGCTAATTCTTGTTGATTTTCGAAGTCCAAAACAAACGAGTTATTCATTTCCAATGGTTCAAAAACGCGTTTTTTTACGGCAGTTTTAAAATCGAGTTGGGTTATTTTTTCAACCACCAATGCCAATAAAGCGTAATTGGTATTACAATAAGAAAAACGAGTATTTGGTTTGTATTCTAACGGAATTCCTTTGGTACTTAATAAATCTAGAATTATTTGATTGGTCAATGTTTTGTTACTGTTCCAAATGTTTTTATTTTCAGAAAAATAGGAATAATGCGGCAATCCACTGCGATGATTTAATAGCATTCGAATTGTAATGGTTTGATGCGGAAATTTTGGAAATAGCGATGTTACTTTTTGGTCTAAATCCAATAGTTTTTCATCTACCAATTGTAAAATAACAGCCGCTGTAATCACTTTACTAATGGATGCCAAATGAATAGGAGTTTCACTGGACATTTCCTCTTTGGTTTTATAATTGATGAAACCGTTATAATTTTCGTAGATAATTTCACCGTTTTGAGCTACCAAAAAACCACCACTAAAGCCATCGTTAGCAATTACATCTTGGTAAAATTGGGCAACTTTTTGTTTTTTTTCTGCTACATAAACTTTTGAAAGTTTTTCAAAATCAACTTCATACAGATTTATTGAAATAGAATCTTGTGTAGCAATAATATTATTTTGTGATTCATTTTTTTGTTGGCAAGCAATAGTTAAAAAACTGGCAATTAGTAGGATATGGGTAAATTTCATCATTTTTTGGCTTCAATAATTTCGATATTGGGGTTAATTTTTAATAAATCATTTATAATTTCTTCCCTATTTTCAGGTGAAATATAAATGTCATCGTATTTGTTATAAGTTATAATTATTCCAATGTGACTCAAACCTAATTTCCAAGTCACAGGAACAATAATTCCCTTGTGATATTGTATTTTTCTGATATTTTTTATTTTAATTCTCGATCGAAAAACAGAAGATTTACACAATAATTCTTCGTTTTGAATGGTATAATTGGTAGTAAATAAAATAGTGATAAAGAAAATAATGAAGACCAAATGAAAAATACTTATCAAAATAATAGGCAAAGTAAATCCCTCTTCCATAATTGGAAAAACAAGAATGACCAACATAAAAACCACCAAAAACCAATACAACCAGATAGTTAGCTTATGTTTTGCAGAAGGATAAAATTTCACTTACCAAGTTTTAAGATTCGTCTTGCAATATAATGCAAAAAATGAATTATTTTTACGGAAATTTACATTTAACATAATTTACAATCATCTATTAAATACTTAAGAAATGAGCAAAATCGAATGGAAAACCGTTAGAGAATTTGAAGATATTACATATAAAAAATGCAATGGAGTAGCGAGAATCGCTTTCAATCGACCAGATGTTCGAAACGCATTTAGACCAAATACTACCAAAGAATTAATTCAAGCTTTTTACGACGCACAAGAAGATACATCAATTGGTGTTGTTTTATTATCTGCGGAAGGGCCAAGTTCAAAAGACGGTATTTGGAGTTTTTGTAGCGGTGGCGACCAAAAAGCCCGTGGACATCAAGGTTACGTAGGTGAAGATGGTTACCACAGATTAAACATTTTAGAAGTCCAACGTATGATTCGTTTTATGCCAAAAGCGGTAATTTGTGTGGTTCCGGGTTGGGCTGTTGGTGGCGGACATTCGCTTCATGTAGTTTGCGATTTGACTTTAGCGAGTAAAGAACATGCTATTTTCAAACAAACCGATGCCGATGTAACGAGTTTTGATGGCGGGTACGGTTCGGCGTATTTAGCTAAAATGGTGGGACAAAAGAAAGCAAGAGAAATTTTCTTTTTAGGAAGAAATTACTCCGCACAAGAAGCTTTTGAAATGGGAATGGTAAATGCCGTTATTCCGCATGCTGAATTAGAAGATACAGCTTACGAATGGGCGCAAGAAATTCTAGCCAAATCACCAACCTCAATTAAAATGCTAAAATTCGCCATGAATTTAACAGATGACGGCATGGTAGGCCAACAAGTTTTCGCAGGTGAAGCTACACGTTTAGCTTATATGACAGACGAAGCTAAAGAAGGAAGAGACGCATTTTTGGAGAAACGTAAACCGAATTTTGAGAAGAAGTATTTACCTTAAGAAAGGTGATGGGTGATGGGTGATATAGAAGTTAGATTTTCGGATATTGGATTTTAAGATTTCAAGTTTATAGTTTTTTGTTTACAGTTTGTTGTTGAATTTTGAACTTGAACTTGAATTTGAATTTGATTTTTGAACTTGAACTTGCACTTGTTTCTGTCATCCTATGCTTGCGAGGAATCTCCTACAAAGTAGGCTAACCCTTGAGCGAAGCGAAAGCAATTGCCCTTGAACTTGATTTTTGAACTTGAACTTGATTAATATAACACGATGAAAAACAAATTTTTAACCTTATTTTTAGCTTGTACAAGCTTTTTATTTGCCCAAGAAGAAACTAATGAACCCACAAAATTTCAAGTTGGGTTGCATTATGTTGGGAACATTCGTAATAACAACATTATCAGTGATGGTTTTAACGGAGTTATTGGAATTTCGGGAAGTTATGCTGTGTATCAAAATGAAAAAGTTGCCATAACTGGTGGTTTGACCTTAGATTATTTACAATCAAGAGATTTATTTTTACCCAATGATATTCTGATTTGGAACCCAAATGCAGCAATAGAAGTGAATATTTTTAATGGAAAAGTGCGACCTTTTTTAGGAATTGGTTATGCTTTTTTTTCGAATAAATTTGAATTTGATAACCCTGGACTGTTCGATCCAAATGATCCAGCGTTTATTCAGAACAGAGAAATGAAGCTTTCTTTTAATGGAATTACCATTGCTCCTGGCGTAAAAATTCCTTTGAACGACAAAATATTTTTGGAAGGAAGCTACAAATATTTTCCTGTGAATTCTAGTAATTTTGAAGGTAATGCCAACACTCACTTTATAACTTTTGGATTAGGAATTACATTTTAATTATGCAACAACAACCATTCTCAAACGAAACCCTTTCTATTTCAGATTTACCTAAATTTGAAACAGTGTCATTACAACCTTTACAAAAGAGTTATTTCAAAGTAATTGCTTTTAATATTCTTGTGTTTACGGTTTTCGTTTTTACAGGAATTTCCGTAGCTTATAGTATGTTCATTGAAGAATTTACTGCAATGAATGCTGTTGTGGTAATTGGTTTCCCAATGGTTGTAATTGCCATAATTTTGTTTTTTGCCCGATTAGGATTTCACAAAAAAGGCTATGCTTTTCGCACTCACGATGCCATTTACAAATCTGGAATTATTGTTGAGTCAACTACTATTATTCCATTCAATAGAGTACAACACGTGGCTTTACATCAAGGATTTATTTCTAGAAAATTAGGTTTGGCTACTATCGAATTGTTTACCGCTGGTGGCAGTACTTCCGATTTGCAAATTCCAGGCTTATTATTGGCCGATGCACAAAAAATCAAAGAATTAATTGCCAAAAAAATTAATCCAATACCAATGGAAACTAAAGAACCAATTGTTGAAGAAAACAACGTTCAAACCGAATCAGATGAAGCCTAATTCTTCCAATTTCTCTCAACCACAGCGACAATCACTCATTGGAGTGGTGGTTTTATTTGTTAATACTGTCCAAAAAACGGTTCGTGCGTTTTGGCCTTTGTTACTAGTTTGGTTGGTGCGAATTGAAAGCATGAATAAATTAATATTATTTGGAGGAACGGCTTTGATTTTGTTGCTTTTGGCTTTGTTTTCTTACCTACAATATCATTATTTTACCTTTCATATTGACGAAGAAACCGAAGAATTTGTCATTCAAAAAGGCGTTTTCAACAAAACCCGAATTACGATTCAATTGCATAAAATCCAGCAAGTGAATATCAATCAGAGTTTGATTCAGAAGTTGGTAAACGTACATAAATTGGAAATTGATACTGCAGGAAGCGACAAAAAAGAAGCATCCATTAGCGCTATTTCCCACGAATTGGCATTGGCATTAAAAGAACGATTGATTTCACTTTCAAAATCTTCAAACGAAACCACTTCAGAGGAAATTTCAGAAACTAAAGAAAAACAAACATTCATCACCATAGGAATTTTGAGTTTATTGAAAATTGGAGTTACTTCTAATTATGTAAGGAGTTTTGCTTTAATTTTGGTTTTTTTCTCCACAATTCTTGAAAATGTATCAAAAATTACTGGCGATGCAGTTTTGGACGAAAATCAAGTGACTAATTATTTAGATTCTTTGCCAATTATAACCTCAATTGTTTTGGTTTTTGGTATCTTTTTTACCTTGATTTTGGTAGTAAATTTGGTTCGTACGGTGATTAAATACTTCAATTTTACCATTCAAAAAAGCAAAAATTCCATTTCATTACACTATGGATTATTGGCCACAAAAAATATATTATTGAACCCAAATAAAGTCCAAAAAGTTACTGTTAGTCAAAATTATTTCCAAAAAAAATTGGACGTAACTTCAGTGAAAGTGTATCAAGCTTCGAGTGGCGATCAAGAATTAAAAGCGAAAGATCAAATTGAAATTCCAGGTTGTTCTGTTGCTGAACGCAATAAAATTTTGACCCTTTTATACCAAAATCTTCCAGAAAAAGGTAAGAAGTACAAACCCAATTGGCGAAAATTAGCTGTAAATTCGTTTTTCTTCTTACTTTTTCCAATAGCAGTTACGTTTTTCTTGAATTGGCATTTCCAATGGATTGAATGGAACGAATGGATGATTTACAGTTTAATCTTCATCGTTTTCGCTGGGGTTTTGGTTTGGTTTTCTTTCAAGAATTACCGATTATTTGTTTCCAATGATTTCATTATCAAGCAAAATGGCGCTTGGGATATTGATACTTCAATTATAGAACCATATAAAATTCAAGCAATTGAAACGCATCAGTTTTTTTGGCAAAAAGTAACCAATATTGGTTCGGTAAGTTTATCAACCGCTGGAGGAACTATTACCTTTACAACTGCCAATTTCGATGAAATTAAGCAATTGGTGAATTATTGGTTGTATCAAGTAGAGATTTCGGAGAAGAATTGGATGTGATGAGGATGGGTGATGGGTGATGGGTAATTGGTGATGGGTGATTGGTAATTGGTGATGGGTGATAGATAATGGTTAATGGAGCTTTGGAGTTGGAAATTGGAACTAAAAAATATCAAGATTTTTATGAGTAACTTATTTGTTTTGTCTCATTTTGTAGTACTATTATTTGCTTTATTTTTAGTATTTTCTGGTTTTTTGATGTATTTTAAGCCTGAAAATGTTAGAACAATTATTTCAAAAGCAGGAAGTACTTATTTAATTAATTATACTGAGTTAGCAATAAGGCTTTTCATTGGAATTGCTTTTTATACAGTTTCATTATTTTCAATTTATCAATTGTTTTTTTCTGTTTTTGGTTATTTTTTAATAGTTTCAGCATTACTATTGATGTTTGTTCCGATAAAAACACACAATCAATTTTCAAGAAAAGCATCAGCGTTTTTGAAACCAAATTATCTAAAATTTGTAGCACCAATTTCTATAATTTTTGGTCTATTACTTTTATTAATTATATGTAAACAAATTCAAAGTTTAATTAACTTACATTAGAATGAAAAACTGGATTCAAGCCGCACGATTACGAACTTTACCGCTTTCCGTTTCGGGAATTATTGTGGGAAGCGCTTATGCTTATCATCAAGGATTTTCGGATTGGCGTATTTTGGTATTGGCATTGGCCACTACTTTAGGTTTGCAAATTCTTTCCAATTTTGCTAATGATTACGGAGATGGTGTTAAAGGAACCGATGTAAACCGAATTGGAGAAAAACGAATGGTTGCCGCTGGAATAATTACTTCTGCTCAAATGAAAAAAGCGGTTTTGATTACCGCTGTAATTACTTTTGTTTTGGCATTAGTACTGATTTATATCGCATTTGGAAAAGAGAATTTTGCCTTAAGTTTGATTTTTATCTTATTAGGAATTGGTTCAATTGGTGCAGCAATCAAATATACGGTTGGAAAAAATGCTTATGGTTACAGTGGTTTTGGTGATTTGTTTGTATTTCTTTTTTTTGGATTACTGAGTGTTTTAGGAACTCACTTTCTATATGTAAAAGCAATTGATGGACTTTTAATTTTACCAGCAGTAGCAATTGGATGTTTGAGTGTTGCGGTGTTAAATTTAAACAATATGCGTGATATTGAAAATGACAGATTAGCTGGAAAAAATACTTTGGTAGTGAAATTAGGCCTTGAAAATGCCAAAATTTACCATTATTCGTTGGTGATTTCAGCTATTTTCTTAATTTACATGACCGAAATTTTGATGTATTTACAACCAATTGTAGGTACTTTAGCAGTACTAATTTTATTGCCGCACATTGTTTTCGTTTATAAAAATAAAGTTGCCCGAGAATTGGATTCGCAACTAAAAGTGGTTGCATTAGGAACTTTTTTTATCAGTTTATTGTTAACGTTAAATATCGTATATTTATCAAATTGGATTGTAAATCTTTTTAATTAATTAAAATTATATCGCTATGAAAATCACATTTTACGGACACGCTTGTATCGGAATTGAAGTTAACGATACACACATTTTAGTCGACCCATTTATTACAGGAAATCCAAAGGCTTCGCACATTGATATCAATTCATTAAAAGCCGATTTCATTTTGTTAACACATGCGCATCAGGACCATATTTTAGATGTAGAAGCCATTGCTAAACGTACGGAAGCTGTTATTGTTTCTAACTACGAAATTGCTTCTCATTACGGAAACAAAGGTTTTAATTACCATCCAATGAACCATGGTGGTAGTTGGGATTTTGAATTTGGAACCGTAAAATATGTAAATGCTATTCATACATCGTCTTTCCCTGATGGAAGTTATGGCGGTCAACCGGGCGGATTTGTAATCGAAGGCGAACGCAAAAATATCTACATCGCTGGCGATACGGCTTTGACCATGGATATGAAATTAATTCCAATGCGAACGAAGTTAGATTTAGCTATTTTACCAATTGGAAGCAACTTCACCATGGATGTTGATGATGCCATCATTGCTTCTGATTTCATCCAATGCGATAAAGTTTTGGGCTATCATTTTGATACGTTTGGTTACATAGAAATCAACCACGACGAAGCCAAACGCAAGTTTTTCGACAAAGGAAAAGATTTGATGTTATTGGAAATTGGCCAAAGCATTGAACTCTAAAAACATTATTAAATTTAAATTCCAATGTCTAAAATCAAGCATTTTCTAAAAATATTTTTATTTTTAATTTCATTGCAAAATATTAATAGCCAGGAAGTTATTAATGATAATTCAATAGAATTTTTTAGAAAATCATTTCAAGATAACTTGCCTAAACCATATAATTGGACAAACGATTATGAAAATCTCTTTTCCGATGAGGAAGAAACTAAATTAAATAAAATTATTGACGATTTCGAAAAGGAAACTTCCATTGAAATAGCAATTGTAACTATTGATTCATTTAAGGTTTCTAAGGAAAATTTTGATATGCTTTCATTGCATATAGCAAATTCTTGGGGTGTTGGAAAAAAAGATAAATCAAACGGTATTTTAATTGCAATATCCAAAGGCCATAGACAAATTAGAATTCAAAATGGTGATGGAATTGTTCAATTATTTTCAGATCAAGAAACATTAATGATAATTCAAAAAAGTATTATTCCTTTTTTTAAAAAAGATGAATACTTTGAAGGAACTCTTTCAGGATTAATGAATATTATTGATTTATTAAGAACAAAGCAAAAATAATTCTTTGAGAATTAGCGTCTTAGTGGCAAAAAAAATGAAAGCAACCTACAAAAAATACATCCTCAACTTTAAACGCCCAAGCGGCACTTCTCGTGGTGTAATGACCGAGAAAGAAACTTGGTTCTTACTATTGGAAGAAAACGGAAAAATCGGAATTGGAGAATGTGGGATTTTACGAACCCTTTCTATTGATGACCGACCCGATTATGAAGAAAAGTTGCAATGGGTTTGTCAAAACATTCATCTAGGAAAAGACCAATTATGCGACGCATTATTGGAATTTCCTTCGATTCAATTTGGCGTGGAAATGGCTTTTTTGTCGTTGCAATCGAAAACACCTTTTGATTTATTTCCTTCAGAATTTACGGAAGGTAAAAAAAATATGTTAATCAATGGTTTGGTTTGGATGGGCGAGGAGCACTTCATGAAAACCCAAATCGAAGAAAAATTAGCACAAGGATTTTCGTGTATCAAATTGAAAATTGGTGCTATCGATTTTGAGAAAGAATTGGGTTTGTTGCGATTCATTCGTCAAAATTTTGATGCTAAAACCATTGAAATTCGAGTAGATGCTAATGGTGCTTTTGGTTCCAATGAAGCTTTAGATAAATTAAATCAATTGGCTGAATTTGAATTACATAGTATTGAGCAACCTATAAAAGCCAATCAAATTCATGAAATGAAAAAACTTTGCCAACAAACGCCATTTCCAATTGCTTTGGATGAAGAATTAATTGGTGTTTTTGGTTTAGAAAATAAGCGAAAATTATTGGAAGAAATTCAACCGCAATACATCATTTTAAAACCTAGTTTAGTCGGTGGTTTCAAAGGGACTTTGGAATGGATTTCTATAGCTGAAAATTTAAATATTGGTTGGTGGATTACATCTGCATTGGAAAGTAATATTGGATTAAATGCCATAACGCAATTTACATTTACATTGAATAACCCAATGCCACAAGGTTTGGGAACTGGCGGTTTATACACTAATAATTTTGAATCTCCGCTAGTAGTAGCAAATGGAATGATTCGTTACGATGTGATGTTGCCCTGGAAACAGTCATTAGTATAAAATAAAAATCCGAACCATGATGATTCGGATTTTTAACGCACTAATAAACTAAGATGTTAGGTTTATCGCAATCGATCCACAGATTTTACGAGATCTTCGTCCTTTTTAATTGCTTTGTTAGCCAAAACAAGTAAAACGATAGAAATTGCAGGAAGTGTAATCCCAATACCCTTCTCAGGAACAACAGCTCCTCCGGATAAGATTAGCGTTCGATACACAAAAAATCCTAGTAAAATAAAGTTTGATATGATGTTCAATCTGTTTAGAACAAATTGATTTTGTCTTTTTTTAAAACTAAATAAACTAACAATAGCTAACAACCCACTTAATCCAAATAAAACCACAGCTGGTGTTGAACTTGTAAAAAATATAGCAGTACTTTCTTCACCATTTTTTTCAGTCCAAATAGGAAACAGAAAAGGTAAAACCGCTACAACTACAAAACAAATAGCAAGATATAAACTTTGAATTCGTTGAATCATTTCCTCTTTATTTTCTTCCACAAAAATATAGTTTCTTTTTTTAAAAAACTATTGTTTTATGTAAATTTATTCGTAATATTGCAATGATTAATCGTAAGTACTTCATTTTGCGATTCATATAATCCACAAAATCTCACCATTTTTTTAAATTAAATTATTCTTAAATTTTATTCAATAAATTTCATGTTTGATATTGAAGTATTAAAAGAGATGAAACTCTCTGACCTCCAAGAGATTGCAAAAGTTGCAAATATCAAAAAATACAGAACGTTAAAAAAAGATGAACTTGTTTATCAAATTTTAGATGTTCAAGCCGCTAGTCCTGAAGTAGTTAAAGTAAATGATTCTGGTAAAAAGGAAACAGCTTCACCAAAAGAAAAAAGAGCTAGAATTGTAAAAACAAAACCAAATGCTCCAGTTGCTGAGAAAAAAGTAACTAATCCTTCAGCTCAAGATGACAAAACAACACATCCAGTAAAGGAAGTTTCTGAGAAAAATACTGTTGAAAAACCAATTGTTGAAAAACCAATGGCAAAAAAGCAGGAACCAAAAAAGTTTAAAGAAGCTAAGGAACCTAATTTACCAAAGGAAATACCAGCAGAAAATATAGAAACTAAGTCAGAATCAACTCCTGTTTCTGAAAGTCCAGTTCAAAAAGGACAACCTTCAAAAATGGCTAATCCAAAAGCCAACCAAAACAATCCAAACAATCCCAATTTTAAGAAAAATAATTCTAATCAGAAACCTAATTTCAGAGAAGCTGACTATGAGTTTGATGGAATTATTGAAAGTGAAGGCGTTTTAGAAATGATGCCTGATGGATACGGGTTTTTACGTTCTTCAGATTACAATTATCTAGCGTCTCCTGATGATATTTATTTGTCCCAATCTCAAATTCGTTTGTTTGGTTTAAAAACTGGTGATACTGTAAAAGGTGTGGTTCGCCCACCAAAAGAAGGTGAAAAATATTTTCCATTAGTTCGTGTGTTAAAAATTAACGGGCATGACCCGCAAGTGGTTCGCGATAGAATTTCATTTGAACATTTAACTCCTGTTTTTCCTACAGAAAAATTCAATTTGGCAGAAAAACAAAGTACGGTTTCTACACGAATTATTGATTTGTTTTCTCCTATTGGAAAAGGACAACGCGGTATGATTGTAGCCCAACCCAAAACCGGTAAAACAGTTTTATTGAAAGAAGTAGCCAATGCTATTGCAGCTAATCATCCTGAAGTTTATATGATTGTTTTATTAATCGATGAACGCCCAGAAGAAGTTACTGATATGCAACGTAGTGTTAGAGGTGAAGTTGTTGCTTCTACCTTTGACAGAGAGCCTCAAGAACACGTTAAAATTGCTAATATTGTTTTAGAAAAAGCAAAACGATTAGTAGAATGCGGTCATGATGTAGTGATTCTTTTAGATTCAATTACTCGTTTAGCAAGAGCTTATAATACGGTTCAACCTGCATCAGGAAAGGTATTAAGTGGTGGGGTTGATGCCAATGCGTTACAAAAACCAAAACGTTTCTTTGGAGCCGCTCGTAATGTTGAAAACGGAGGTTCGTTGAGTATTATTGCTACAGCATTGACTGAAACTGGTTCTAAAATGGACGAAGTTATTTTCGAAGAATTCAAAGGAACTGGAAACATGGAATTACAATTAGACAGAAGAATTGCTAACAAACGAATTTTCCCAGCTATTGATTTGGTTTCCTCAAGTACACGTCGAGATGATTTACTATTAGATGAAAACACCATTCAAAGAATGTGGATCATGCGCAAATATTTATCCGATATGAACCCTGTAGAAGCTATGGATTTTATTCATGATCGTTTCAAAAAAACCAGAAACAATGAAGAATTCTTAATTTCAATGAATCAATAAAAATGGAGGCTGTCTAAAAAGTCTAGTTTTTGTCAAGCTGAATTTATTTCAGCTTCTACAAATGATTGATTATCAATTGTTTTTAGATTCCGAAACAAGTTCGGAAAGACAAAAAACTTACTTTTTAGACAGCCTCTTTTTGGGTAATTGTAACACAGTTTGAGTAGGTTTTACACAAAACATCACTACAAAATTTAAATTAAATAACTAATAATCAATACTTTGTGTTTTTGGAACAGCTATTGAACATAGGTTAAACAAATAACCTATGAAAATCTGTTACCATGCAAAATACAAACAACAACCCCAAAAGAAAGTCTGCAACTAAATCAGATAAATTGTTTAGTTATGTTTTTCCTGTAAACGAAAAAGCAGCCACAACATTCTCTTCTAAAGTTTCTGATGTTTATAACGCTTCTGAAAATTTTGTAAAAAACGAAGTGAAAAATTTCAAAGCAAATCCAAAAGGGAAATTAGTCATTATTAGCTCCATAACATTATTGCTCAGTGCCGCTGTATTAATGTATTTTTTGGAACCTAGTTTTGAAAGTTTCAATGCTGAGCGATTGAGTACCACTTTTGGGAAGTTTTTCTTTGGATTAACCCTTACACTAATTGCTTTCAAATTGTTATTTTTCTTTTATACAGTTTATTTATATTTCAAATACAAACCCATTGCCTCAGTAACTGATGAAGAGTTACCAACATGTACTGTAATTGTTCCTGCTTATAACGAAGGTGAATTAGTTTGGCATACTTTAAAAAGTTTAGCAAATAGTGATTATCCAAAAGAAAAATTACAACTTCTTGCTATTGATGATGGAAGCAAAGACGATACTTGGCAATGGATGCTTAAAGCAAAACAACTATTAGGTGATCGATTGACTATTTTTCAACAACCTGAAAATAGAGGAAAACGTCAAGCATTATATCGTGGGTTTCAAATTGGAACAGGTGAAGTTTTTGTGACAGTTGATAGTGATTCAATTGTAAAAACTAATACTTTACGAAACTTGGTTAGTCCATTTGTAGTGAATCCTGATTGTGGTGCTGTTGCCGGAAATGTAAAAGTACTAAATAATGGTAAAGCATTGATTCCTAAAATGTTAAATGTGAGTTTTGTTTTCAGTTTTGAATTTGTACGTTCTGCGGAAAGTATGTTTGGTTCGGTTTTATGTACACCTGGTGCTTTGGCAGCTTATAAAAGAGAAGCCGTTTTTAACTGTTTACCAGAATGGATTAACCAAAAATTTATGGGAAAAGCTTCTGATATTGGTGAAGATAGAGCAATGACAAATATGATTTTGAAACAAGGTTTTAAAGTTTTATTCCAAAGAAATGCTCATGTTTTAACTAATGTTCCAGAAACGTATAAAGGTTTGTACAAAATGTTTATTCGTTGGGGAAGAAGTAATGTGAGAGAAAATTTGAGCATGATATCTTATGTTTTTAATAATTTTAGAAAAGATTCAAAATTTGGAACTCGTTTATTATTCACAGATCAAATGATTAAAATGGTGATGACGTATCCTGCAATTTTATTTATGTTGTATTTTATAATTACACATCCAGTATTGTTTGTAGCTGCTACTTTATTTAGTATCTTACTTTTATCTAGCGTACAAGTATTCTTTTATGCCAAAAGATATTCTGTAAGTGAATCTTTTTGGGCTTACTCTTACGGATTGTTATTTGCCTTTGGATTGTTCTGGATAACACCTTATGCCATTGCAACAGCAGGTAAAAGTGGTTGGTTAACCCGTGAATTAACTGTTAATTAGTATGTGATTAGTTTTTATATAAATTTGGTTGAATTTTGAAACTCCGATGAAAGTCGGAGTTTTTTTATTTTAATCGTGCCAAAACACCTTTTCTTTTGATTAAATTCTTGTAATCCCATTGAATTTCTTTTGCTTTTTGGAGCCAATTCTTTAAATCAACTGTATCAATTTCATCAACAGTAGAATAAAAAATAGACGCATCTTGAAATTTTTTACCTAAAACAATTAGCTTGTCATCTTCAAACGATTTTCCGCTCCAAAACATAAGTCGAATCCCCTTTTTTTGTTTGCTATACCCCACAATAGGATTTCCTTCTAAAAACCAAACAGGATGCGCATGCCAAATTTTATTTTCAGCTTCGGGTAAATACAAGTTGATTTGTTTCGCTAATAAATTACAAATTAATTGGTCATCAGCTGTTTGAGAATGATTGTAGTTGGTGATTTCAAGATTCATACTTATTTATTTTTGGAACACAGATTTAAGAAATTTAGGTATTTTTAAAAATTTGTATGAATCCGTTAAATCTGTGTTCCATAAAAATTAAAATCCATTCACAATAGCCAAAAAGTCGTCTGCCTTTAAAGCGGCGCCGCCAATTAAGCCTCCATCAACATCTGGTTTTGAGAAAATTTCTTTGGCGTTGTCTGGTTTTACACTTCCGCCATATAAAATAGAAACATTTTCAGCAACTGTATTTCCATAAACTTTAGCGATTAATTCTCTAATGAATTGGTGCATTTCTTGTGCTTGTTCTGGTGAAGCGGTTTCTCCTGTTCCAATAGCCCAAACGGGTTCGTATGCCAATACAATGTGTTGCCAATCTTCTTTTTTTAAATGAAACAACGCATCACGCAATTGGAATTCAACAATATTAAAATGGGTATTGTTTTGACGGTTTTTCAATTCTTCACCAAAACAAAAAATCACACGCATTTCATGTTTTAAAGCGGTATCGACTTTATTGGCTAACAATGCATCAGTTTCATGAAAGTAGGCTCTTCTTTCGCTGTGCCCTAAGATTACGGTTTTTATACCAATATCCGTTAACATTCCAGCTGCAATTTCACCTGTAAAAGCGCCACCTTCCGCTTGATGCATGTTTTGTGCGGCTACAGTAATTCCTGTTCCATTGGTAATTTCAATGGCTTTCGCTAGATTAACGAATGTTGGAGCTACAACAATTTCTGTTGAAGTTTGTGGTTTTTTGGCAATTATTTCTTCCAATAAGGCAATGGTTTCCTTTTGGTTTTTATGCATTTTCCAGTTTCCTGCTACGATGTTTTTTCTCATGATTTTTAATCTAAAAAATTTAAAAAATTGAAAAATCTAAAAAAGAATTTTCAAAATTGGGTTGTATTACTTCAATGATTCCAAAGTTTTAATCAACTTTTCATCATCGGCTTCAATTACTTTATAAAGTGCGATTTTTCCGGTTTTGTCAACTACCATATACCTTGGAATCCAATCTAAATTTATTGATTTTCCGAAAATTCCTTTCATGCCGTCAGTAGCCATGTAATGTTCGCCTTTTACTTCGTATTTTTCAATACCTTTTAACCAAGCTTCGTGCGTTTTGTCCATTGAAATAAACAAATAAGTAACTTCTGGATATTTCTCTTGAAGTGCTTTTACTTTTGGCATGCCTTTGATACAATCCGAACACCATGAAGCCCAAACATCAACTACAATAGTTTGACCTTCATATTTCTTAAGAATTTCTTGAAACGTGATTTTTTCGTTACTTATGGTTAGCATTTCGTTTTCTAATGCTTCTTTTTTAAATGCTGTTTCGTTAGGTTGTGCACAAGATACAATTGATAATACTAGTGCAAGAAATGATACAATTTTTTTCATCTTTTTTATGTAAAAATAGTGGTAATTATTGGTTTATAGTCTTAACAAAAAGTAAAATTATTTTAAATTTACTTTATCAATATCGTTAAAATGTACTTTTTGAACAATAGTTCCTTTTTCTAAAACTACGATACTTGGATTGGCTCTTTCGATAGTTTTCAAAGTAGTAGCATCGCAGAAATAATAATCAAAAGTTAAGCCGAAATTTTTCTTAAATACTGCAATAGTTTCTTGGTCAGAAGCTGTCATTCCAATTACCAAATAACCTTTTGCAGCTGCTTTTTGGTGAAATTCTTCCAATGCTTTCATGCCTTTTTCTTTTGATTTGTTCAAATCGTAGGAAACAAGCATAATTACTTTAGGTTCGTTTAGTACTTCTTCTATATAATTGTTTCCGTCTTTTTCGATAGAGAAATCATGAATTGGTGGTACATAACCTTGCTTGATTAATTTGTCTTTTCTATCCACAAATTCAGCACCTTCTGGAACATTGCCAGCCATTACATCATCATAATTAATTTCTGTGTCAACACCGTTAATTTTGTAAATAAACACCATTTGGTATTCACTTTTTGGTGCTCCTTCTGGAATTGCCATTCCTTCTCTAATATTGGTTCCTACTTTATAAGCTCTAAAATCAATAAATGGTAAATGTTGCAATACATAATACGCCATGAAAAAGCATAAAGTATAGGTAGCAAAAACTACTAAATTCACAGCTGTTTTATTGAAAATAGGTAAAATATATTTTTGGTTAAAGAACAAAATTAGAATTAATCCCAATAGGATAATGTCTTTGGTAAACGATTCCCAGGGTGTTATTTTTATAGCATCACCAAAGCAACCACAATCGGTAACTTTATTGAAATACGCCGAATAGAACGTTAAAAAGGTAAAAAATACAATCATTGCTAGCAAACTCCAAACCGTGAATTTGGTTTTGAAGCCAATTAAAAGCATCACACCCAAAACCACTTCAAAAATGACAACCAAACAAGCAATCAATAAAGCCACTGGAATTAAGAATTCTACATTTAATACATTGGCATTGAAATATTCTTCTAATTTGAACGAAAATCCCATTGGGTCATTCAATTTGATTAATCCAGAAATGATGAATAAAACACCAACAAGGATTCGAGCAATTTGTGTAATTATGTTTTTCATAGTTTTGTTTTTTTGTTTCAAGTTTCAAGTTTCAAGTTTCAGGTTTCAAGTTTCAAGTTTCAAGTTTCAAGTTTCAAGTTTCAAGTTTTGTTTTTATATCAAATTGAGAGTTACCATTTGTTGATTGGAAGTAGCTTTTTATTTTTCAAAATGTAAAACCCAAAATATCCTTTTTGGAATGAAATTTCTATACTTCCAAAGTTATCCATTGTTTCGTAATATTCATTTTTAAATACTAGTTCTTTTTCTTTACCTTCAAAATTTATTGTAAAAGTTGGTTTTCTTTTATCTCTTGAATTTTTTCCTCCTGGAAGTGATGAACGTTCAATTATTTCAAATTCTCTTTTTTTAGACAGTTTAGAAGCAAAATGATAATTACTAAACATAAAAATTGAACAGATTGTAAAACCATAACCAACAATGAAATTTAGTATCGAAAAAAAATATAATTGAAGTCCACTATAATTATATGTTTCTTTATAATTTTTAAAATCAATTAATAGAAATAATAAACTTGATAGTATAATTAAGCTTATTAAAATATTTAAATCAATAATTGTATTTCTAAATATTTCAATCTCAAAAAAGATTAAGATAAGTCCTAAAAAAAATATAAATGGATAATAAAACTTTCTAATTTTTAAAATCATTTTCTTTTGATAAAATCTTCTCTGATTTGTCTAACTTCTAACTTCTAACTTCTAACTTCTAATCTCTATTTTCTATCTTCTCTCACTCAATCCCATATGAATCAAAGCAAAAACCGAATAATTAATCATATCTTGGTAATTGGCGTCGATGCCTTCAGAAACTAGGGTTTTTCCTTTGTTGTCTTCGATTTGTTTTACGCGTAATAATTTTTGAAGGATTAAATCGGTTAGACTGCTTACTCGCATATCGCGCCAAGCTTCTCCGTAATCGTGATTTTTATCTTCCATTAATTGTTTTGTTAAAGCAATTTTTGCATCGTATAAAGCAACGGCTTCGTCGTAATTTAAATCGGGTTGGTCCGCGATTCCTTTTTCAATTTGGATTAATGCCATAATACAATAATTGATGATGCCAATGAATTCTGAAGTTTCGTCTTCGTCTACTTTTCGTACTTCGTTTTCTTGTAAACTTCTAATACGTTGGGCTTTGATATAAATTTGGTCGGTTAGCGATGGCAAACGTAAAATGCGCCAAGCCGTTCCGTAGTCTTTGGTTTTTTTGGTAAATAAATCGCGACAAATACTAATAATCGCATCATATTGTTGTGAAGTATTCTTCATTAATTTGGTATATTTGTATGATTTTTTTCAAAAGTAAAAAAATAAGCACAAAGATAATAGCAATTAACAAACATTTTCGTTTTGAGACTTGTTATTAGTAACTCAATCATTTTATGACCATCAACTGTAAAGGCAATTTAATTGATTTAGCAACTCCTAAAGTCATGGGAATCTTGAATATAACGCCCAATTCGTTTTACGACGGCGGTAAATTTCAAGAGGAAACCGTTATTTTGAACCAAGTTGAAAAGATGGTAAATGAAGGCGCAACTTTCATTGATATTGGTGCTTATTCGAGTAAACCAAATGCTGATTTTGTTTCGGAAGAAGAAGAGTTGCAACGTATTTTACCTGTTGTGCAACAAATTATAAACCAATTTCCAGAAGTTATTCTTTCTATTGACACGTTCAGAGCAGAAGTGGCTAAGCAATGTATTTTGAATGGTGGGGCTCTAATCAATGATATTTCGGCTGGACATTTGGATGAAAAAATGTTGTCTACGATAGCCGAATTGCAAGTTCCTTACATCATGATGCACATGAAAGGCAATCCGCAAACTATGCAATCTTTGGCACATTATGACGATATTGTAAAAGAGATGATTTACTATTTTTCGGAGCGCATTTTTGAGGCTAGAAAATTAGGAATCAATGATTTGATTGTTGACCCTGGTTTTGGTTTCGCTAAAACATTGGAACAAAATTACGAAGTCATGCAAAAATTGGATATTTTCAAACAATTGGAATTACCTTTATTAGTTGGGATTTCCAGAAAATCGATGATTTATAAAACGTTGGAAACTTCGGCTCAAGAAGCATTAAACGGTACGACTTTCTTAAACGCAATTGCTTTGGAAAAAGGAGCTAATATTCTTCGGGTTCATGATGTGAAAGAAGCTGTGGAAGGTTTGAAATTGTTTGGTATGATGAAGGGGAATTAATTGAAAAAATATAAAATCGAAAAAATCTAAAGAATCGAAAAATCTAAAAAAATGAAAATACAGAAAATATTATTTGGTTTTGGAATTTTGGCAACAACCTTATTATCTTGTAATAAAAAAGACGTGCAATTACCAAAAGCGAGTCAAACAATGATTAAAGATTTGGTAGATCATTCGCCGGTGTATTTGTTTTTTGATACCAATGGAACGGATACTTTGGTAGAAGTCAACCGAAAAAACACAATAAGTTCAACCAATTGGGTTTTCAATATCGACAAGCGTTTACCTCTGAAATTAGTGATTCCAGAAGTGATGCAACTGCAAGAAAAGAAGAAAAGTTCGTCGCACAATCGAGAAGATTCCATGACATTATTTTCGTATGCAGATAGCATTGGAAGCAATCTAGCTTTTATGCCTTTTACGGATGTAACTTACCAATTTGAAACGGAAAAATCACAAGCATTTATAAAGAAAAATGCGGCATTATATGCAACTACCAATGCTATTTCGGTAGAATTTCATAAAAATAACCAACTTAAAATTGATGGAAAATGGCTAACAAAAACTGATTTTACAACGTTTTTAAAAAATTATGAAACGCTTGTTAGTGAGGAAAATAAAATTGTATTGCATTTGAATTTTGATAGTCAATTGCTATTTCAAGACTATATTCAGTATAAGGTTTTTGCTTGGCAACTAACCAATTCCAAAGTGCAACTCTCTAGTTATGAGTTTGTTTTTGATGCAAATAATCCATAGATTACTGATGATGATACGGTTCATTACGAAGAATCGTAAATCCGCGATAAATTTGCTCAATTACAAATAAACGAACCATTTGATGCGAAAATGTCATTTGGGAAAGCGAGATTTTACCTGAAGCTTTTTGATACACGGTTTCACTAAATCCGTACGGACCACCAATGACAAATACCAAAGTTTTAATCCCAGCATTCATCTTTTTTTGAAGAAAATCCGAAAACCCAACGCTAGAAAATTCCTTTCCGTTTTCATCCAAGATAATTAAATGATCGGTTGGTGTGATTTTGGATAAAATGAGTTCGCCTTCTTTTTCTTTTTGTTGGGCTTCGCTCATGTTTTTTACATTTTTAATATCTGGAATAATTTCCAAATCAAACTTCACATAAAAACTCAAACGCTTGGTGTATTCCTCAATTAGCGCTTGCAAATTTTTGTTGTCGGTTTTACCTATGGTTAGTAGTTTGATGTTCATTTTTTGAATAAAGCTTGTATTAAATTTGCTAAAAATAATAACTGACTAATTATAAAAATTACTTTAATGAAAATAATAGAATAAGTTACTTTATTATTGAATTTTTCATTGTTTATAATTGTGAAAATATCATAGCTGACATCATTTTTATAAAGAAAATTTAAAAGATAAATCATGGGAAAAGCTAACAAAGAAACAATAATATGAGTTTTTGTCAAAAAGGTTAATAGATTAATATTTAGATGATTGAATAAAAAATATAGTAATCCAATTAAACCAAAATATAAACTAATTAGTATAGCTAAAGTTTTTATTGAAGCAACATAATAAGTATCATGAATATTTACTTCAATATTTTTTTTTGAATTGATAAAACCAATAACCAATACTATTGGAATTACTATCCAAAAAATAGCAAATGGTTTTTCAAAAATATATTTCATCAATCTTTGTATTATAAAATTTTACAACTTCTCCTTCAAATATTTCCCAGTAACTGAATTTTTATTGTCGGTTTTGCCTATGGTTAGTAGTTTGATGTTCATTTTTTTATGTTTATGTCATGCTGAACTTGTTTCAGCATCTAGCTGATGAGATTCCGAAATAAATTCGGAATGACAAATCAATTTAACTTCTCCTTCAAATATTTCCCAGTAATTGAATTTTTATTCTTCGCTACTTCTTCAGGTGTACCAAAAGCCATTAGTTTTCCACCATTTTCACCGCCTTCTGGACCAATATCTAAAATGTAATCCGCACATTTGATTAAGTCCAAATTATGCTCAATTACTATTATAGAATGGCCTTTTTCAATCAACGCGTCAAACGATTTTAATAGTTTTTTAATATCGTGAAAATGCAATCCTGTTGTAGGTTCGTCAAAAACAAATAATGCATTGTCTTTAATGGTTCCTTTCACTAAAAACGATGCCAATTTAATTCGTTGCGCTTCACCACCAGAAAGGGTAGAAGACGATTGCCCCAATTGAACATAACCTAAACCAACATCCTGCAACGGCTGAATTTTTTGCACAATTTTAGTTTGTTTGTGCGTTGAGAAAAATTCCAAAGCTTCATCAATCGTCATTTTTAGAATGTCGTCAATGTTTTTTCCTTCAAAAGTGACTTCCAAAATCTCTTTTTTGAAGCGTTTGCCATTACAAGTTTCACATTCCAAATGCACATCGGCCATGAATTGCATTTCAATAGTCACTTCGCCATCGCCTTTACAGGTTTCGCAGCGGCCACCATCCACATTGAATGAAAAATGTTTGGGTTGGTAATTTCTTAATTTGGAAACATTTTGCTTAGAAAACAAATCGCGAATATCATCATAAGCTTTAATATACGTTACTGGATTAGAACGCGAACTTCTTCCAATAGGATTTTGGTCCACATATTCAATATGCTTGATTTTATCGAAACTTCCTGATAATTCTGAAAATTGTCCCGCTTTTTCACCAACACCTTCCAATTTCTTTTGCATCGCTGGAAACAAGATTTTCTTCACCAATGTACTTTTTCCGCTTCCAGAAACACCTGTAATCACGGTCAAACATTCCAAAGGAAACATGAAATCTTGATTCTTCAAGTTGTTTTCTCTTGCTCCTATGATATCAATATGATTCTTGAATTTACGACGTTTTTTTGGCACTTCAATTTGTTCGTCGCCATTTAAATATTTGGCAGTTAATGAATTGGCTTTCAAAATTTCGTCATACGTTCCTTGCGCTACCAATTCGCCGCCGTGTGTTCCCGCTTCTGGACCAATATCGATAATCATATCCGCTGCTTTCATGATGTCTTCGTCGTGTTCTACTACAATCACGGTATTGCCTAAATCACGAAGATTTTTCAATACTTCAATCAGTTTTTCCGTGTCTTTTGGATGTAAACCAATACTCGGTTCGTCCAAAATATACATGGAACCTACCAAACTACTGCCTAATGAAGTGGCCAAGTTAATGCGCTGTGATTCACCACCAGAAAGCGAAGCCGAATTTCGGTTCAAAGTCAAATAACTCAAACCAACATTATCCAAAAACGACAATCGGTTGTTGATTTCAATTAATAAACGTTTAGCGACTTTGGCATCGTATTCGTTTAATTCTAGGTTTTTGAAAAACGTAATGAGTTTGTTGATTGGTAAATCGACCAATTCAGTAATGTTTTTTCCACCAACTAAAACGTAAGTGGCTTCTTTTCGTAAACGTTTTCCTTTACAAGTGGAACATTTGGTTTTTCCACGATAACGCGATAACAATACTCGATTTTGGATTTTATAATTTTTTTCTTCTAATTCTGCAAAGAAATCGTTTAGTCCAGTGAAATATTGGTTTCCATCCCAAATCAACTGTTTTTGCGCTTCGGAAAGTTCGAAAAATGGTTTGTGAATTGGAAAATCATATTTGTATGCGGTATTGACCAATTGATCTCTGTACCAACTCATACTTTCGCCACGCCAAGGGAAAATGGCATTTTCATAAACAGAAAGTGCGGTATTTGGAATGACTAAATCATCGTCAATTCCAATGATATTGCCATAACCTTCACACGTTGGACAAGCTCCATACGGATTATTAAAACTGAATAAGTGAATATTAGGTTCTAAAAAAGAAATCCCATCTAAAGCGAAATTGTTACTGAACTCGAAACGATTATTCGTAGTAACTTCTTGTAAATAACAAACCCCTTTTCCTTCAAAAAATGCGGTATCAACTGCATCTGCCAATCGATTATAAAATTCTTCTTCTTGCTTTACAACAATTCGGTCAACAATAAGGAGAATATCTTTATGGTCAAGAGAATGTTGGTCAATAGTATCCAATCGTACCATTTCGTTATCTACCAAAATTCTAGCGAAACCTTGTTGTAAAAGTACTTTTAACTTGTCTTCCAAAGCGCGACCTTCTTCCAAATGAATAGGGGAAAGGAGCAACCATTTGCTATCCATTGGAAGTTCTTTTACTTTTTCGACAACATCAGTAACGGTTTGTTTTTTTACTTCATTACCAGAAATAGGTGAAAAAGTTCTTCCAATTCTAGCAAAAAGCAATTTCATGTAATCGTACACTTCGGTTGAAGTTCCTACGGTTGAACGCGCATTGGTAGTATTTACTTTTTGTTCGATAGCAATTGCCGGTGCAATTCCTTTGATATATTCTACTTTTGGTTTGTCTAATCTTCCTAAAAATTGGCGCGCATACGAAGACAAACTTTCAACATATCTGCGTTGACCTTCCGCATAAAGCGTATCAAAAGCCAAACTCGATTTCCCTGAACCAGATAAACCTGTAATAACTACAAGTTTATTTCTAGGAATTGCCACATCAATATTTTTAAGGTTGTGCAATTGCGCACCTTTAATTAAAATGTTTTTTTTGGGTTCTAATAAAGAAAAATCTTGCGTTTTCATAGGTATATTTAAGGAGTTGCAAAGATAACTATTCTTGCTTGTTTCCCGAACTCGTTTTATTACATTATTCTATCATTATGGCTTATTTTATTTAAAATTGAGTTAAATCATGAAAATAATTCACCTATACATTTCCTATACATTTTTCGATTATTCATTTTTAATTTTCTATAAAATATTGAAAATCAGTATTTTGCATTAATTCATTGTTTTATTTGTATTAATTTTAAATAACCGCTGTATAGTTTGTATATACTACATTTTTAAAGTATTCAATTTTTATAACACTAATTTTACAATCTATCAATTAATTAACAACTAAATTATTTTTTATGAAAAAAATTACGTATTTATTTTTACTAATTAGTTCGCTAGGTTTTTCTCAAAACATAGTGACTAATGGTGATTTTGGAAGTGGTCTAACTAGTTGGACAACCTTTATTGCAGATTTTGCAGGTGTTAGTGCAACTGTAAATGCCACGAACAACGAGGCTAACATTGTGAGTATAGCTGGTGCTGGAGGCCAAACTTGGCACATTCAGTTGAATCAAGTGCTTACAGCTTCACAAATTTCATCTCTTACTGCTGGTCAAACATACAAAATTACTTTTGATGCAAGAGGAGCAAGCGCAAGATCATTAAAATTGTTCTTTGGTGAAGATGGTGGAGGTTTTGTTGCTATTCATGAGCAAAATTATGAATTAACAACAACTATGGAAAACTATGAGGCTACATTTATTGTTGGGCAAACCTTTCCAGCTATGAAATTAGGTTTCGAAGGTGGATTAAGTAATGTAAATTTCTTTATTGACAATGTTACTTTAGAGCAAGTTGCTCCTGTTCCAGCGCAATTGGATTTGTTATTAGGTTTTGAAACAACTGAATCTGGAGGTGTAAATGGAGCTCCTTTTGGTGGTGGTCCAGCACCAGTTGTTGAAGTAGGAACAGGTTCTAACACTACTAATGTATTAAGAATTGTGGGTAATCCAGCAGGAGAACCTTGGCAAGGAATCAATATAAACTTGACTTCACCAACTAATTTAACCAATTCTCAAACAATGACAATTGATGTATTGTCTACAGAAGCTATTACTTTTTTAGTAAAAGCAACTAATGGCGTTGGTGGGCCTGCAACAGTTGCCGCATCGGCATCTTACACCACTCCAGGCGAATGGCAAACAGTTTCTTTTACTTTTAATACAGTTTTAGACGGTCAAGGAGCACCAGCTAGTGGTATTTATGATGGGTTTGTAATTCATACCTATTGGGCAGAAGGGGCAACTGGATTTTTTAATCCTACTGTACCAACGACTGCAAGAACATTTTTTGTTGATAACATTAGAGGTCCAATTTCAGCTCCTCCAGTGATTCCAACTCCTACAACTCCTGCTCCAGTTCCAACATTCCCAAATTCAGAAGTGTATAGTATTTACAATGATACTAATGATTATACTACAACTTTTCCAGTGGCTTACTCTTTTGGCGCTTTATCAGGTGAACCAGATTTAGATGAGTCAGCAACAGTTAACAAGGCTTACAGATTTAATTTTGGTATTGCAGGTTGGGGACAAGGTGAAGCTATGGCAAATGTAACTTCTTATGGGTTTGTTTCATTTGATTATTGGGCACAACCAGGTTTGCCAAATGGTTTCAGATTTGTTATGATTAGTAATAATGGCGGAGTAACAGAACATGTCTATCAAATTGGAACAAACGAAAATTTAGTTACTGGTGAATGGAGAAAAGTTGAAATACCAATGTCATATTTTACAGGTATTGGTTTTGCAGCAACAAACTTCTTCCAATGGAAAGTTAGTCCGTTTAATGATAGTATTGATAATGCAGGTTTTGTTTATATTGACAATATTCTTTTAACTGTAAATTCTGTTTTAAGTACTAATTCATTTGATGCCAATTCATTTAAGGTTTATCCAAACCCTGCTAAGAATCTATTAAATATTGATTCCGCTTCAAATGTTCAAAGTGTTTCGGTTTATAACGTAATTGGACAAGAAGTTTTAAGTAGAACGATTAACTCTACTAATGCAAACCTAGATATTTCTTCTTTAAATACAGGAGTTTATGTAGTTAGAGCATTAATTGACGGTAATGTAGTGACTTCAAAATTCATAAAAGAATAATTTTTTGATATATAAATTCTAAAGACTGTCAGTTTTGGCAGTCTTTTTTTTGTTTTATTTTTTTTAAAAGACATTAATTTCTATCTTTAGTTTTTAATTCATAAAAAATTATGCGTTTTTTCAAAAATTGTATATCATTTTTCTTAGTCATATTTGCAACTGTTTGTTTTTCACAGCAATTACCACCAATTATTCAATACTCTAAAGATACTTATCAAGCTGGAATTCAGAACTGGATGATTACGCAAGATAATAATCACTTTATGTATTTTGCTAATAACGAAGGATTATTGGAATTTAATGGTTCTAGTTGGATTCTAAATCCATCACCCAATGAAACAATCATTCGCTCTGTAAATTTCATTAATGGCAAATTGTATACGGGTGCTTTTATGGAGTTTGGCTATTGGGAAAGAGCATCAGATGGAAAACTATTTTACACATCATTAAGTAAATCAATTGAAGATAGAATTGATGAAGACGAACAGTTTTGGGGAATATTTCAATATGATCATTGGATTTTGTTTCAATCGTTAGATAAAATTTATGCTTACAACACTAAAAATAAGTCTTTTAGAATAATTAATCCAAAAACTTCAATCCTTAAGGCTTTCAAAACCAATAAAGGAATTTTCTTTCAAACCGCAAAAGGACTTTTCGAAATTGATAAAGGAGCAAGTAAATTGTTTTTGAATGATCCTATCATCAATCAAAACAAAATAATTAACATTTTTGATAGCAAAGAAGGATTACTTTTGGTTACACAAAAAAAAGGTGTTTATAGCTATTCAAACAATTCATTGAGTAAGTTTAAAACAAATGTTGATGCTGAAATTGAACAAAGTAACATTTATAGTAGCCAAATTTTATCTGATGGGAGTTTAGTTTTAGGTTCCATTTCTCATGGAATTTTTATTCTTTCAAAAGAAGGCCAACTTCAATACCATATTAATCAGAACTCAGGATTGTTAAATAATACGGTTTTATCACTTTTTGAAGACGTTGACAACAATTTATGGATTGGTTTAGATAATGGAATTAATTGTCTCAACCTAAAATCTCCAATAAAAAGCTATTCTGATAACACAGGTTTGTTAGGCACAATTTACACTTCAATTACTCATAACAATAAATTATATGTTGGTACCAATCAAGGATTGTTTTGTAAAGAAGTAGTTCCAAATGCAAAATTTGAATTTGTTCAAAACACTAAAGGTCAAGTTTGGTCGCTATTTTCGCACCAAAATACTCTTTTTTGCGGTCATGATTCAGGAACATTTATAGTTGAAGATACCAAAGCTAATCTAATTTACAATGCATCAGGAACTTGGAATTTCATTGCACTTCCAACAAAAAACAAATTGCTTCAAGGGAATTATAACGGTATTTCAGTTTTAGAAAAAAGTGGTAACACATGGAAATTTAAAAACAAAATTAAAGATTTTAATTATTCATCTAAACATTTTGAAATACTAAATTCTAACGAAATTTTTGTGAGCCACGAATATAAAGGCGTTTTTAAATTTACAATTGATAAATCACTTACAAAAGCTACAAATATTATAAAATTTGATTCTCCTTCTAAAGGAAAAAATGCTTCCTTAGTGAAATTCAATGATCAAATTTTCTATGCCAAAAAAGAAGGTGTTTTTAAATGGAATTCAAAAGAAAAAAAGTTTCTAAAAGAGGAAATGTTGAGCAGTATTTTCACCAGCGATGAATATGTTACTGGAAAAATGGTGGTTGATAATTCCAATAAACTCTGGTTTTTTACTAAAAATTATATCCACAATTTTTCATCAGAAAAACTTTCTTCCGATTTAAAGAAAAATAGTTTACCCATTCCGTATTCATTAACAAAATCAATGACAGGATATGAGAATATTCTTCAATTTTTTGACAACAATTATTTAATTGGAACAACAGATGGGTATTATGTTTTAAACAACGACAATTTTACTTTTTCAAATCACAAAGTTTCCCTAATTTCTATTTCTAAAAATACGCTTAATGAAAAGGCTACTCAAGTAGCATTAAATGAAAACGGTGATTTTAAGTATAACGAAAATAATATTTCATTTAATTTTTCAGTTCCCGAATACGACAAATATATAAATGCAGAATACCAATACAAATTAGAAGGTCTTCATAATGACTGGACAGATTGGTCGTTTAATTCACATGTTGTTTTTGATAATCTTCCAGCTGGGAATTACAAGTTTAATGTGCGAGCAAAAGTTGCCAACTCATTATCAGAAAATGTTGCAACATATTCATTTACAATTAAAAAGCCTTGGTATGCCAATACACTTGCGGTTATATTGTATATCATTTTATTTATAATTCTTGCTCTATATATTCATAGGTTGTACAGTAAATACCATGAAAAAATTCACCAAAGAATTATTACTGAAAATAATATTTTGTTAGAACTAAAAGAGCTAGAAAACAAGCAAAAAATAATGAAAATTCAAAATGAACAACTTGCTCAAGATGTTGATAAAATGAATAAAGAACTTGCAAAATCTAATTTAAACCTTGTTAAAAAGACAGAATTATTAAATATAATTAAAGAAGATTTGAAAAATTCTGCTGACACTTCGTCAAGTAGAAGCATAAAAAATATTATTTCTACAATTAATAAAAACGTAAAAGATGAAGAATCTTGGAATATTTTTATTGAAGCCTTCGATAATGCAGATAATAATTTCCTGAAGAAAGTAAAAGAAAAACATCCAAGTTTAACTCCTAATGATTTGAGACTTTGTGCCTATTTAAGACTTAATTTGTCTTCAAAAGAGATTGCTCCATTGTTGAAAATCTCTGTTCGAAGTATCGAAATCAAACGATATCGATTGCGTAAGAAAATGAATTTAACGCATGAAGAGGATTTAGTAGAATATTTGTTAAGTTTTTAATATTTTTTTATGCTTTTTTAACTATACAGCACCTATACATTTTTAATTTTTTTTTACAATTTAATCTTAATTAGTAATATTTCAATTACTTAGATTGTCTTGTTTTATTAGCGGTTTGCAACTATTTTAACTTTTGTATAATTTTTATAAAGGTTTCTAAAGTATTTTTTATTCAAATAAATGGTATTTTTAGATTTCTTAAAACTAACAAACACTTAAAATTGTATTATCTAACTCGCCACTAATGAAAAAAATTATTTTATTTTTTATTTTCTGCAGCACAAACATTTTTGCTCAAGCACAAAAAGTCACTGTAGAAAATTCCAACTTTGAAATGAAGCTCAAAGTTGATGGAAAGGATTTTATGGTAAACGGTATGAATTGGGACTATTTTCCCGTTGGAACAAATTATTCATACAGTTTATGGAACCAGCCAGATGCCTTTATTAAAAAAGCTTTAGACGACGAAATGAGTTTACTTCAAAACATGAAAGTTAATTCAATACGTGTTTACACTGGTATTCCTAAAAAGTGGATTGAATATATCTACGAAAATTATGGAATATACACCATGCTAAATCACTCTTTTGGTCGTTATGGCTTAACTATTGATGGTGTTTGGACTCCTGTAACAGTGTATTCTGATGATAAAACCAAAAAGCTATTGATGGATGAAGTTACTAAAATGGCTGAAGAATACAAAAACACTAAAGGTCTTCTTTTATATTTATTAGGTAACGAAAACAACTACGGTTTATTCTGGGCTGGTGCAGAAACCGAAGATTTTCCTGATGAAGAAGATAAAAAGCGTGAAGTAGGGGAAAAAAGAGGTCGTCCTATGTATAAATTAATGAATGATGCCTCAAAAAAAATTAAATCTATTAGTCCTAATTTCCCAGTTGCTATTTGTAATGGTGATTTATTGTTTTTAGATATTATCGCTCAAGAATGTAAAGATGTTGATATTTATGGAACCAATGTTTACCGCGGTGTATCATTTGGTGATTTATTTGACAGAGTGAAAAAAGAATACGGTAAACCTGTATTATTAACAGAATTTGGCTCAGATGCTTTTAATGCTTTATCTAATCAAGAAGACCAAAACGCTCAAGCTTTCTATTTAAAAGGGAATTGGAAAGAAATCTATGAAAATGCAGCAGGTTTCGGTAAAGCAGGAAACGCTATTGGAGGCTATACATTTCAGTTTAGTGACGGTTGGTGGAAATTTGGGCAAACAACTAATTTGGATATTCACGATTCAAATGCTTCTTGGTCAAATGGTGGTTACCAAAAAGATTACCAAGAAGGCCAAAATAACATGAACGAAGAATGGTTTGGAATTTGTGCCAAAGGACCAACAGACGCGAGTGGTCATTATCAATTATACCCAAGAGCAGCTTATTATTTATTAAAGGATATTCACAGATACAATCCTTATAATGAAGGCGCTAATCAAAACTCATTAAACACTCATTTTGGCGAAGCAAATTTAGTAGATGCTGCTTTACGTGCAAGAGGTGACAAAGCTGCTTTATCTGGTAACTCAAATGAAAAAATTAGAATAAGCCGACTTTCAGCTGAATTTACAACTTTTAATACAGGCGGTAGTTTAATCACAACTCCAGAAACTGCAAACCCAAATGGGAATTCTTATCCAAACCAACTCGGGTTTGATCACATGCAATCTTATTTTATTGGTGTAGAAGGTAAACCAGCTTCAAACATGAGAGCTGAAGTTACTTTTAACGTTCTTGGAAATGTTGCCGAAAATCCAATCGATGAAATTTTCTATGAAAATGTAGGTCGTCGAAGCACTTTCGTTGGTATTGAAAACGGAGAACAAACAAATGTTATTGTAAATGATGCACAAAGAGTTCGTGTTTATCAAGCCGAATTTGAGTGGAACGAAAAAGAATTCGATTTAAAAGGTTTTTACAGAACTGGTCATTACCACTGGGGTTATGAAGGCGACTTTTTTGGATTATACCCAGAAGCTAATTATGGTCCTAATTTAGATATCTATAACGGAGAAATATCAGGAATTGAATTTGAAGCTAAAGGCAATATGAAAGGTTTAAAAATAGCTGCTGGGCCTCAGTTATGGTGGGGAGCAAACCCAACAGCTTTATTAAAATACCAAAGAAACTTCGGGAAATGGAATGTAACAGGTTTGTATCACAGAGATTTTAATACAAATATTAGTTTTGATGAAACGGGTCGTCGTTTATTGAATCAAAACCAAGTTCGTTCAGGAGTTATTCCACCATGGGCTACCGAAAGAGCAACCATAGCTATTGAAAGAGCTTTTGGTAAGTTTAATTTTACTGTTGGTGCAATTTGGGGAGGAAATCCTCTAAATGGAAGTTCGTACCAAGATATCAATGAAAATGGTGAAGTAGTAGTAGATAAAATTAAAAGTAGTGATAATTGGGGAGGTAAATTCAAAGTTACTTACCAAGGTGGAAAAATCAACTGGTACGGTCAAGGTTCATACCATGGCTTAGTTGCTGGTGGTGGTGGCGATCAAACTCAAACATTTACGGGTTGGAGATTGAAAGACTCGGGTAATGGAAACATGGTTAACTTGTTATCAGGTTTTACAGTGAATTCAGGGAAGTTTCAAGTAGCACCAAATTTCATGTACCAAGCTCCTTTAATTGCTGCTATACCAAATGATTATGGTGGAGCCGCTAGGTTAAGAAACTTAATTGATGATCCTTTTGCAGTAAGAAACGGAAACCGTGAAATGTATGGATATGAACTTTTATTAACCTATGACCCAACACCAGGAACTTGGATGTACCAATGGGATAACGACAGAGCAGAAGACGCAAAATTTGCTATGAATTTAGGTTTTACTTACCGAAGACTTCCTACCACAATGGATGGTCATATTGGTTTCTTAGCGGATAGAAGTTTTTTAAATTTTCCAAATTCGGCACCTGCTGAAGACTTATGGGAGGTAAACTCAAGAATGGTTTCTAAAATTAGTCCTGAATTAGGCGTTATTGCTAACTTTTATGTTGGAAACGGACAAGCAAATGGCGATTCAGAAAGAACAATTAATCGTTTTGGTTTTGATGTTAGAACAATTTACAGAAAATTTAAGTTAATGTACGTTTTAAAAATTAACGATTGGGGGCCATTTGATTACCACAGAGATTTCAACTTAACGTTCCCAGTACAAACCGTTTTAGATTTTTCATTTAGTTTAGGAAAACCAGATTGGTTCATTTTGCCTAACACTAGAATTGGTGTACGTGGTACTTGGAGAGGATTAGATGAGTTTTCACCTCGTTATGCTCCTAATGCAACAGCTCCTTTTTCTAATGAACCAACAATTAGTCCAGTTGGATTTCCTGACGGTTCAGAATGGGAACTTAGAACATATATCCAAATTAACATTGGTAAATAATTAAAAAAAATATACTATGCAATATAATTTTAACAAAGCAAAGTTCTCAGGAACAATAATACTTGCAACTGCTTTCTTTTTTGCAAGTTGTGAAAGAGAAATTTCTGAAGATGCTGTTTTAGCAACTTTTCCAAACACCGCAGATATTTACACAGATAATCCAGTGAACTTAACTGACCAATTTTTTGAATCTTTTGACCCTGCAACTGGAGCTAATCCTAACGGATTCAATGTGGATAATAATGTGGCTTATGTGGGAAGCAGATCGATTAGAATTGATGTTCCAGCACCAAACGATCCAGATGGAGGATACATTGGAGGAATTTTCAGAGATAGAGGACTTGGAAGAAATTTAACAGGCTATGATGCTTTAACTTTCTGGGCAAAAGCTTCTACAACAGGAGCTTTGGGAACGGTAGGTTTTGGAGTAGATTTTGGAGAAAATAAAAACCAAGTCAGTAGCGATAATGTGCAGCTTACCACAAACTGGAAAAAATATGTTATTCCAATTCCTGATGCTTCAAAACTAACTCAAGAACGTGGTTTGTTCTTTTTCTCAGCAGGTACTCAAACTACTAACGGAATGGGTTTCACAATTTGGATTGATGAACTACGTTTTGAAAAACTTACTAATGTTAGCATGCTATATCCCTATATTTTAAATGGAGAAGATGTAACAGCAAACGGCTTTATTGGTGCCAATCAAGTAGTGAACCAATTAGGTGCTTTGTTTAATTTAGCTAATGGTCAAAACATCAGAGTTAATGCTTCACCCAATTATTTTACTTTTGCTTCTAGTAACACAAATGTTACAGGACCATTTACTACAAATGCTGCTGGTGAAGTAACAACACAAGTAATCGCAAATTCTGGTTCGGCAGTTGTTACAGCTCAATTAGGAAATGTTCAAGCTCAAGGTTCACTTACTATTAATGCCGTTGGAGCTTTTCCGCATGCGCCAATTCCTACAAGAAATCCAGCCAATGTAATTTCAATTTTTAGTAATGCATACAATAATGTTCCTGTAAGACATTATAATGGTTTCTTTTCTGGCTCAAATACTCAAGGTGGTGCAGGAAATAATCCTAATAACGTAGATATTCAAGCTCCTTTCGCCAATGGAAGTATTGATAATATTATTCATTATACCCAACTCGATTTCGTGAGTATGGGAATGTATGAAACTGTCCCAAGAGTTAATATTTCAGGTATGACTCATTTACACGTTGATATCAATGTTCGTCAAGCCGTAAATCCAGGAAATTTCGTTAGATTGGAATTACATAGTAGTTTGCCAAATGGTCCTACCACATCCTCAGGTTCTTTTGTGTTAAATGCTGCAGCACTAACTAATGTAAATGAAAATGGTTGGGTAAGTGTGGATATTCCAATTTCAAGCTTTGCAGGTTTTAATGATCCCACAAGTTTAGGACAAATATTCTTTGTTTCAGGTAATCCAGGTGGAATATTTAGTATATGGGTTGACAACGTTTATTTTTATGCTCAGTAAGAAATATCAAACTTTAATTGAATAAAAAAATGAAAAATTTAAATAGTAAAAGATTTGTAACAATGTTTGTCCTATCAAGTTTATTTCTTGGGCTGTCTTCTTGTAACCAAGATGAAACACAAGTTGTTACTACCAAATTTAATTTGGTTTTTGAAGATAACTTTGATGTTGATGGTGCTCCCAATCCTAACTTTTGGACTTACGATATTGGCGGTAACGGTTGGGGAAACAATGAATTACAATTCTACACAGATAGACCTGACAATGTTACAGTACAAAATGGTTTTTTAATTATCACTGCAAAACAAGAAAATTATCAAGGGTCAAACTTTACATCAGCTCGTTTAAAAACACAGAACTTATTTTCTCAAAAATACGGCCGCTTTGAAGCCAGAATAAAATTACCTCAAGGTAAAGGCTTGTGGCCTGCATTCTGGATGTTAGGAAGTAATTTTGAAGAAGTGAGTTGGCCTCAATGTGGTGAAATTGATATCATGGAATACTTAGGAAATAAACCAACGGAAGTTTTTGGAACCATTCATGCTCCTGGTATTTTTGGTGCTAATAGCTTGAGTAAAAAATACATGCTTCCTCAAGGACGTTTTGATACAGAATTCCACGTTTTTGGTATTGAATGGACAGAAAATTACATCAATTGGTATGTTGATGATGTTTTATACAGTCAAATAACTAGAGCAAAAGTTGCTGAAGAAGGCGGAGAATGGGTTTTTGACAACGATTTCTTCATGATTCTTAACATTGCAGTTGGAGGAAATTTACCAGGTAATCCAGATGCTAATACCATCTTTCCTCAACGCATGATTGTAGATTATGTTAGAGTTTATCAATAATTGTAAATATAGTAAAATGAAAAATATTATAACTAAAATAACTTGGGTTGTTGCTTTATTTTCTCTTTATGCATGCGATATGTCAAGCGATGATAGCATGCCAATTAAAGAAACAACAGCTCAATATACTTTTGTGAGAGAAGGACTTCCTGGAAGAATTACATTTTTAAATACTTCTGAAAATGCCAATAGTTTTCAATGGAATTTTGGCGATAATACCACTTCAACTGTAAAAAATCCTGTGAAAATTTTTCAACAAACGGGTGACTATGTAGTAACATTAACCGCAACTAATACAAAAACAGGTGTATCAAAAACATTTAGTAGTACTGTTTCTGTTTTTATTTTTCAAGGCGGATTAGTTGCAAACGGAGATTTTGAATCAGGAACAGCTCCATGGTCTTTAGGAGTAGGAAACCCATTACCAGCCGGGTTGTTAACCACTAGTAATGGCAATACTTATGCCTCATTTAATGTTGCGGCAGCTGGAAATCCTTTTGATGTGAATCTTTCTCAAACCGGTATTAACATAACTCAAGGAACTACGTACAGATTAACTTTCGACGCTTGGTCTAATGTTAACCGAACTATGGTTGTAGGTATTGGTTTAAGTGGTGCACCATTTACTAACCAATCTGTTACACGCAACTTAACACCTCAAGTTCAAAGTTTTTCAATTGATTTGGTTGCAAATTTCACCAGCACAAATTCTAGAGTACTTTTTGATCTAGGTGCTGCCGTTGGAGTAGTTAATATTGATAACGTAACATTAACCCAATTATAACAATTTAAATTTTAAATCATACACTATTTTAATGCCTTTACACTGATTTTATGACTGATTTACAACATAATACAATTAAAGAAAAGCCAAAAACGCAATTAACTGAAGTGATTTTGAATAACGAAAAATTCTTCAAAATTTCCAATAGTTCCTTGATGCGTCCATTTTTTATGACAATCGTAAGCGATGCAAATCATTGGATGTTTATTTCAAGTAACGGAGGATTATCAGCAGGTAGAAAAAATGCTGAATTTGCACTTTTTCCATATTATACTGATGATAAAATATCTGAATCTGCTGAAATTACCGGAAGCAAAACTATTTTTCAAATAAAGCATAACAATCAAGTAATTGTTTGGGAACCTTTTTCAGATAGATTTACCGATAAATTTTTAATCACTAGAAATTTGTACAAAAATATTTACGGGAATAAAATTGTATTTGAGGAAATCAATCATGATTTGAACCTAACTTTTACTTACGAATGGAATTCTAGTAATAAATTTGGATTTGTAAAACAATCTAAAATCACCAATAACGCTGATGTCACCTATACTATTTCAGTTTTAGACGGTTTACAAAATATTATGCCTCATGGTGTAAGTAGTGATTTACAAGCATCAACAAGTAACTTAGTAGATGCTTACAAAAGAAGTGAATTGCATCAAAATAGCGGATTAGGAATTTTTGCATTAAGCGCCATTATTGTTGATAAAGCCGAACCTAGCGAAGCCTTAAAGGCAAATACAGTTTTTTCTTTAGGTTTTGATTCTCCTATTTATTTGTTATCATCGTTACAACTTGCAAATTTTAGAAATAAACAAGCAGTAACGCCTGAAGATGATATTAAAGGAGAAAAAGGAGCTTATTTCGTAAATAATGATTTTGAATTACTGCCAAATACTAACAAAGAATGGATGTTTGTAGCCAATGTGAACCAAAATCACTCAGATATTATTAAGATAATTGATTTAATTTCTAATGATGCTTCTCTTAAAAATCAAATAAAAGAAGATATTCAATTGGGAACCCAAAAACTAATAGAAATCAATGCTTCTTCAGATGCTATCCAACTTACAAACGATAATTTAAGAGATACCAGACATTTTTCTAACACGCTTTTTAATATCATGCGAGGCGGAATTTTTGACAATAATTATCAAGTCGAAAAACAAGATTTTCTTCTGTATATTCAAAAAGCTAATAAAGGAGTTTACCAATTGTTTCATGCCAAAATCAATAGTTTGCCAGAAACCTTTTCTATTCATTTCTTAAAAGATTTTGCAAAACAACACAAGAATTTAGATTTCGAACGCCTTACTTTTGAGTATTTACCGCTAAAATTCAGTAGAAGACACGGTGATCCTAGCAGACCTTGGAATAAATTTTCTATCAACACTACCAATGAAAATGATGGTTCCAAAATTTTAGATTATGAAGGAAATTGGCGTGATATTTTCCAAAATTGGGAAGCTTTAGCTTATTCATTTCCTGATTTTATCGAAAATATGATCCATAAATTCTTGAATGCTTCTACTTTTGATGGCTATAATCCTTATCGTGTAACTAAAGACGGTTTCGACTGGGAAGCTATTGAACCCGATAACCCTTGGTCATACATTGGATACTGGGGTGATCATCAAATCATTTATTTATTGAAATTCTTAGAATTCTGTGAAAAATACGCTCCAGGAAAACTGAACAACTATTTTGAAACAGATTCTTTTGTTTATGCTGCTGTTCCGTATATCATTAAATCGTATGATGAAATCCAAAATAACCCAAAAGACACTATTGAATACAGTCATTCTTGGGAAAAATTAATCCATGAACGAAAACATCAAATTGGTGCAGATGGTGCTTTGTTACACAGTAACGACAAAAGTATTTATCACGTAAATTTCATCGAAAAAATTCTAGCAACGGTATTGTCTAAAATGTCAAACTTCATTCCAGAAGCCGGTATTTGGATGAATACACAACGCCCTGAATGGAACGATGCAAACAACGCTCTAGTGGGTAACGGTGTTTCCATGGTAACTTTATACTATTTGCGACGTTTCTTGAAGTTTTTTGAACAATTATTAGAGAATTCAACTCTAGAAAATATCAAAATTTCTAACGAAATGGTCGAATTCTATCACGAAGTTAGAGCTTGCTTATTAGAAAACGAACACTTATTGCAAGGCAAAATAGATGATGTTACCCGCAAAAAAATAGTAGATAGATTAGGTAAAGCCGCTTCTGATTACCGATTCCAAATTTACAATAGCGGATTCTGGGGTAAAAAAAGAACACATTCTATGCAAGGTTTAAAAAACTTTACTAAAGTAAGTTTAAAATTCATCGAACATGCCATAGAAGCAAACAAACGTTCTGATAATCTGTATCACGCTTACAATTTAATGACAATTGAAAAAAATAACGCAATTTCAATTTCTTATTTAAGTGAAATGTTAGAAGGTCAAGTAGCTGTTTTAAGTTCAGGCTTTTTGTCTTCAAAAGAAAATCTTATGGTATTAGATGCCTTAAAAAATAGTGCGTTATTTAGAGAAGATCAATACAGTTATTTGTTATATCCAAACAAACAATTACCAAAATTTATTGATAAAAATACAATTTCTAAAGCAGCAGTAACTCAATCGGAATTACTACAAAATTTAGTTGCCAATAAAAATACTCAAATTATTAACCAAGACATTCAAGGAAATTATCATTTCAACGGAAATTTCCACAATGCTAACGATTTGAAAAAAGCATTAGAATTGGTCAAACAAAATGACAATTATAAATCATTGGTAGAAAAAGAAGAAACTGCCATTTTAGCCATTTTTGAAGAAGTTTTTAATCATAAAGCTTTTACTGGTCGTTCAGGAACTTTTTATGGCTATGAAGGTTTAGGTTCTATTTATTGGCACATGGTTTCTAAACTGCAGTTAGCGGTTTTAGAATGCTGTCAAAAAGCCATTGAAGAAAAGGAATCACCTGAAATCATTGGAAGATTATTAGAGCATTATTACGAGATAAATGAAGGAATTGGGGTTCATAAGTCACCAACACTTTATGGTGCTTTTCCAACAGACGCTTATTCACATACACCTGCTGGAAAAGGCGCGCAACAACCAGGAATGACTGGGCAAGTGAAAGAAGATATTTTAAGTCGTTTTGGAGAACTTGGTATTTCAATTAAAAACGGTTCCTTACATTTCAATCCGTCTATGTTACGAAAAGATGAATTTTTAACCACATCTAAATCATTTTATTATGTTGATGTGAATTTTGTTCATAAAGCATTGGAACTAAAAGAAAATTCATTAGCGTTTACTTTTTGCCAAATTCCAATTGTATACCAGCTAGCTGATGAAGCATTAATTCATGTTGAGTATACAAATGGAAATTCAAAAACTTTCGCAACTATTTTCTTAGATGAAAAAACAAGCAGCGAAGTTTTTAGTCGTAATGGAGAAATTGAAAAAGTTATCGTAAATGTAATAACAGCCCACTTAAAATAATTGCTTAAGAAATGAAGAATAAAACAAACATAATCAAACACAAATTAGTAAAAGTACTTCTTTTAGTAATAGGTTCGTGTTTGTTTTTTTCTTGTAATTCCAAACCTGAAAGCCAAGAAATGAATATAAAATCTAGTAAAATAACGGCTAAAGAACTATTAGGAAATCCAAATTATCAAGCCATTTGTTATGGTGGTTATCGCAAAAATACGAGAACCATAGAACCTACTGTTGCACAAATTAAAGAAGACTTAAAGATATTAGCTGCTTTAAAGGTAAAAATCGTTAGAACTTATAATGTTCATCACAAAGAGGTTACTAATTTATTGCAGGCCATAACGCAATTGAAAAAAGAAGACCCCAATTTTGAAATGTATGTGATGCTTGGCGCTTGGATTGATTGTAAAAACGCTTGGACAGATTTAGAACCTATTCATCACGAGGAAAGTGAACGAAATGCCATTGAAATTGCAGAAGCCGTTCGTTTAACAAATGCGTATCCAGAAATTATTAAAATTGTTGCTGTTGGTAATGAAGCCATGATTAAATGGGCAACAAGTTATTATGTAACACCAAACATCATTTTAAAATGGGTAAACCATTTGCAAAATCTCAAAAAGCAAAATAAATTACCCAAAGACGTTTGGATTACAAGTTCAGATGATTTTGCTTCTTGGGGTGGAGGAGATCCTAGCTATCACACCAATGATTTGGAAGCAATTATCAAAGCTGTAGATTATGTTTCTATGCATACCTATCCTTACCATAATACGCATTATAACCCAGATTTTTGGCAAACTACTAGTAATGAAAACCATTTTGACAATTTGCAAAAAGTAGATTCAGCTATGGTTCGTGCGCAATTATTTGCCAAAAAGCAATATGAAAATGTAAAAGCTTACGTACATTCTATTAGTCCCAATAAGCCTATTCATATTGGTGAAACAGGTTGGGCTTCAAGTTCTGACGGTCATTATGGAATTCACGGTTCTAAAGCTTCAGACGAATACAAACAAGCGCTTTATTATCAAGCTATGAGAGCTTGGACAACCAAAGAAAATATTTCATGTTTTTACTTTGAAGCTTTTGATGAACCTTGGAAAGATAGTCACAATAAAAATGGTTCAGAAAATCATTTTGGAATTCTAACGGTTGATGGAAAAGCAAAATTTGCACTTTGGAATTTAGTTGATGAAAATGCATTTTCTAATTTAAAAAGAGATGGAAAACCAATTGAAAAAACCTATTCAGGCAATAAAGAGTTGTTAATGAAAAGTGTGTTTGCCCCACCAAAAAAAGAGTAAAATGAAAAATGCAAAAAATACCTTCTATTTTTTAATACTAGCAGCCATGACAAATTGTTCGGATGTAAAAAATGCTATGGAAATAACTGTTTATGAAACTTCTGAAAGTGGTAATGCACTAACTAAAATTGAACATTTTAATTCCGCCGAAAATAAGGCAGTAATTACCATTAATACCAATGAAAAATTCCAAACTATAACTGGTTTTGGAGGTTCATTTACAGAAGCTTCCGCTTATTTATTAAACCAAGTGAGCAAAGCAAACAGAAAGAAAATTTTAGAAGCTTATTTTAGCGAAGAGGGAGCAAATTATTCACTAACTCGAACCACTATTGCCTCTTGCGATTTTTCATTGAGTAATTATACTTATGCCAAAGTAGAAAATGATGTTGCTTTAGAACACTTCACTATTGAAGATGATAAAAATGATATTATTCCAATGATTTTAGAGGCAAAAGCCATTTCTAAAGAAGGATTTAATATTATTGCATCGCCTTGGTCTTGTCCACCTTGGATGAAAGATAACCAAAGTTATGTAGGAGGAAAATTACTGCCACAATTTAATGATGCATTTGCTTTATATTTTTCAAAGTATCTAGAAGCGTATAAAAAAGAGGGCATCGATATTTGGGGTGTAACAGTTATCAACGAGCCTCACGGTAATGGAAATAACTGGGAAAGCACTTTATTTTCACCAGAGGAAATGACTCAATTTGTTCAAAATCATTTGGGACCAAAATTAGAAAAAGATGGTTGGGGAACCATTAAAATTTTAGGTTATGACCAAAACCGTGCAGGTCTAAAAGAATGGGTTGATGTAATGTACCAAAGCGAAGCTTCATCAAAATATTATGCTGGAACGGCTATTCATTGGTACGAAAGCACGTATGAAGTATTTCCAGAAGATTTGCAGTATGCACACAAAAAAGCACCAAATAAACACTTAATTCAAACCGAAGCTTGTGTAGACTCAGAAGTACCTCATTGGCAAGATAATGCTTGGTATTGGAAAAAAGAAGCTACAGATTGGGGTTGGGATTGGGCCAGCGAAGCAGATAAATATTTACATCCAAAATACGCTCCTGTAAATCGTTATGCAGAAGATATTATTGGTTGTTTGAATAATTATGTTGATGGTTGGGTCGATTGGAATATGGTTTTGAATCGCCAAGGTGGACCTAATTGGTTTAAAAATTGGTGTGTAGCTCCAGTTATTGTAGATGAAGAAAACGATGAGGTTTACTTTACACCTTTGTATTATGTGATGGCACATTTTAGTAAATTCATGCGCCCCGGAGCAGTAAAAATTGGTTGTGAAATTGACAACAAAAACCTTAAAGTTACAGCAGTTCAAAACCCAGATAAGTCTATTGCACTTGTAATTTTTAACCCTACAACAGAAGCGCATGCAATAGAAATAAAAAATAATAATCAACTGAGTACCCTTTCAATTCCAGGGAAAGCTTTGCAAACGGTAGTGATTAAATAAAAAAATATGAATAATATGGAAACAAAATCACAAGGTATAGTTGAAAAAGTTCCGCTTGGACAAAAAGCAGCTTTCGGAGCTGGACATTTAGTGAATAATCTTTTGCCTGGCGCTTTAGGAGTTTTTTCTTTTTTCTTAATTACTGCATTTGGAATTGAGCCTGCAATTGCGGGATTATTAGCTGCTATTCCTCGTTTTTTTGATGCGCTTTCTGATCCAATAATGGGTTTTATTACTGATAATACCACTTCAAAATGGGGTAGAAGAAGACCTTATATTTTTTCTGGTGCAATTTTAGCGTCGATTTTGTTCATAATTCAATGGCAAATGTTTGAAGAAAATGGTTCTACTTATAACTTTTGGTATTTTTTGTTTTTCTCAATTCTATTCATATTTGCAAACACTATTTTTTCTACACCATTAATTGGTATGGGTTATGAAATGACCTCAGACACAAAAGAACGCACAAGGCTAATGGGAATTGCAAACAGTGTAGGACAAATTTCATGGATGATTGTTCCTCTATTTTGGGTTTTAATTGCTAATAAAGATTTATTTGAAACGCAAGCTGATGGAGTAAGAACACTCTCAATTTTTGTAGGTTTCGCATGTTTGATTTTTGGGGTTTTACCTGCAATTTTTTGTAAAGAAATTGATATTTCAGATGCAAAAAGTAAAGCAAATTTAACCATGAAAGACTTAACTATAAATCTAAAAATTTTATGGTTAAATATGAAAAATATCTCTAAAAATAACCCATTTATGCGTTTGTGTGGAGCAACATTCTTAGTATTTAATGGTTTTCAAATGGTTGCTTCTTTTAGTTACTTTATTATTGTATTTTACATGTTTAAAGGTAGTTATGAATTGGCTGGAACAGTTCCTGCGATCTTTTCAATACTAGGAGCTTTTTTAACAGCCGTTTTAATTATTCCAATAGTTTCATGGATGGCAAACCAATTTGGTAAACGGAATGCTTTTATTATTTCAACTTTCATATCAATTATTGGTTATATTTTAAAATGGTGGGGTTTTGTTGAAGTTGATGAAAATACTGCAGTAATTTTTAATGATGTTGCTATTCAAATTGGGGTAGTCAAGTTTTCTTTAGAAATGCCAATTATTTTATTATTACCAATTCCATTTATGGCGTTTGGATTAGGCGGATTATTCACTCTAATGATGAGTATGACCGCTGATGTTTGTGATTTAGATGAATTACGAAATGGTTTACCTAGACGAGAAGGAACTTTTGGTGCTGTTTATTGGTGGATGGTAAAAATAGGTCAATCAATAGCACTGGCTTTAGGTGGTTTTGTTTTATCAATCGTAGGATTTGATGCTGGAAGTTCAACTCAAACTGTTGAAACTATGAATCAGTTAAGGATAGCTGATATAGTAATTCCTTCAATTACTGCTGGCTTTGCAATGTTAATTATGTGGAATTACAATTTAAATGAAGAAAGAGTAAGTAGAATTAAAAAAGAGCTTGAAGCAAGAAGAGCAATTAAGAAACAATCAAATTCATAAATCATGTCATTCAGAAACGATTACACAATACATACACAAAATTTTATTCAAAATCAGGAGAATTTTGATAACGGCTTTGATTTTTCGAATCAATCTCCAGAAGCTATTCAAAAACTGTTTACTAAAGTTTTTCTAGCAGGTATGCACGGACTTTGCTTCAGTATGTATGAAGACGGTCAAAAACCTGGTGACATTATTTCAGAGGAGCAAGTTAGAAGAAGACTAAACATTATGGCGCCTTACACGAAATGGGTGCGTTCCTTTTCTTGTATTGAAGGAAATGAATTTGTTCCAATAATTGCTCGTGAATTAGGAATGAAAACGCTTGTAGGTGCTTGGCTTGGCAATGATTCTGAAAAAAATGAAAAAGAAATAGAAGCTCTTATTCAATTAGCAAATGATGGTTTTGTAGATATTGCCGCCGTTGGAAACGAAGTTATGTATCGAAAAGATCTTACAGAAGATGAACTTTTAGTTTTCATTAATAGAGTGAGAGATGCTATTCCTACTCATATTCCAGTAGGTTATGTAGACGCTTACTACGAATTCACCATAAAACCAAGAATAACTGCCGCTTGTGATGTCATTCTAACAAATTGTTATCCTTATTGGGAAGGTACTCCTATAGATTATGCTCTTGCTCACATGAAAAGCATGTATCACCAAGCCAAACAAGCCGCTAATGGTAAAAAAGTAATCATCACTGAAGCTGGATGGCCAAGTCAAGGAGAAAATTTTAAAGGAGCAGAACCCTCAATCGAAAACGCCATTCAATATTTTATTAATTCCCAAATTTGGTCAAAAGAAGAAAATATCGAGTTGTTTTACTTTTCCTCCTTTGATGAATCTTGGAAAGTGGGTCCAGAAGGTGAAGTTGGCGCTCACTGGGGACTTTGGGACAAAAATGAAACGTTAAAATACTAATTTTTTAAGCTGTTTTAATTACATTTATTCTAACTAAAATTTCTATAAATGACATTTTAAATGTTAAAATTTTGAATACATTTGCTTTTTAAGAAAATTTTATGTTAAATTTGAACTTCATTTAAAACAGCAATTGCCTATAGCAAAACAATACTTTTTTTAGACCAATTATATTAAACCCAAAACTAAAAAGGTATTGTCATGGCTACAAGTGTACTTTCAGATGCAATTCTGGTAAAAAATTATGTTAGTGGAGATGAAGGAGCATTAGCAACTTTAATTGAAAGACATCAAGCAAAAATCTACAATTTTATTTATTCAAAAATTCAAGATAGGGATTTGTCAGACGACATCTTTCAAGACACGTTTATTAAAGTAATCAAAACTTTGAAAACTAAATCCTATAATGAAGAAGGAAAATTCTTGCCTTGGGTAATGCGAATAGCTCACAACTTGGTAGTTGATTATTTCAGAAAATCTAAGAAAATGCCTATGCAAAGAGATAATGGAGAATACTCTGCTTTTTCATTACTTTTTGAATCAAGCCCTAATATTGAAAACCAATTAATTACAGAACAAGTTGAACTTGATTTAAATCGCTTAATAGAAGAACTTCCCAGCGATCAAAAAGAGGTGTTACTCATGCGAATCTACCAAGATTTAAGTTTTAAAGAAATTTCAGATTTAACCGGTGTAAGTATTAATACAGCATTAGGAAGAATGCGATATGCCTTAATGAACTTGAGAAAAGTAATTGAAAAAAACCAAATTATTTTGACTAATTAAATACTAAAAAGTAATTTTTGCCGTTTTTAAAAAAACAAACATAAGAAAATGGCAAAACTTTACTCCAAAAAAAAATTAGCAACTTCAAAAATGTTACCAAAAAAAGAAACAATTTCGTTTATACTTAATTATTCTAAAGCATTGCGTTTTACAAAAGTAGGTAACCTTAGTTTTGAATCTATCGCTAATTAAAAGAAAGCTCCGAAAGTAAATTCGGAGCTTTTTTGATTCATGAATTTACATAAAATTTTTTATTACGGCTAAATTCAAAAATTACGTATCTTTACCCCACAACACAACCTTACTTTATGAGTCAAAAATTATTACTCAACGCCAAAGAAATTACTATAATTTTGCATCGTTTGGCTTGTCAGCTAGTGGAAAATCATCATGATTTTTCTAATACTGTTCTCATAGGAATGCAACCTCGAGGCAAATATTTAGCCAATCGAATAAAGATGATTTTGGAAAAAGACTACCAAATTCAAAACATAACACTTGGTTTTTTAGATATCACTTTCTTTAGAGATGATTTTCGAAGAAGCGAAAAACCATTGGAAGCAAGTGAAACTCAAATCGACTTTTTGGTAGAAGATAAAAAAGTAGTTTTTATTGATGATGTTTTGTACACAGGTCGAAGTATCAATGCCGCTTTAACAGCCATCCAATCTTTTGGTAGGCCATCAGAAGTAGAGTTACTCACATTAATCGATAGAAGATTCAGTCGTCATTTACCAATTCAACCTGATTACCGCGGGCGACAAGTAGATGCCATCAATAATGAAAAAGTATTGGTAAAATGGCAAGATAATGATGGAGAAGACGCCGTTTATTTGGTAACAAAATAACAATAAACCACAAACAACAACACATTATAAATGAAAGAATTATCAGTAAATCATTTAATAGGAATAAAACACATTACCAAACAAGATATTGACTTAATCTTTGAAACAGCTGACCATTTTAAAGAAGTCATCAACCGACCGATTAAAAAGGTGCCTTCACTGCGAGATATAACTATTGCCAATATTTTTTTCGAAAACAGTACAAGAACCAAATTGTCTTTCGAGTTAGCTCAAAAACGACTTTCGGCGGATGTAATTAGTTTTTCTGCGGCGCAATCTTCTGTTAAAAAAGGAGAAACCTTGATTGATACCGTAAACAATATTTTATCTATGAAAGTAGATATGGTGGTGATGCGACATAGCAGTCCGGGTGCGGCTCATTTTTTATCTGAAAATGTAAAAGCGAGTATTGTAAATGCTGGGGATGGTGCACACGAACATCCAACGCAAGCTTTATTAGATAGTTTTACAATAAGAGAAAAATTAGGCGATGTTGGCGGAAAGAAAATTGTAATTGTTGGAGATATTTTGCATTCACGAGTTGCATTATCCAATATTTTTGCCCTTCAAATGCAAGGCGCTGAAGTAAAAGTTTGCGGTCCAAAAACTTTAATTCCAAAATATATTGAATCCTTAGGAGTTTCAGTGGAACCTAACCTTAGAAAAGCTCTAGAATGGTGCGATGTAGCCAATATGTTGCGCGTGCAAAACGAACGCTTAGATGTGAATTATTTCCCATCTACAAGAGAATATACTCAGCAATACGGTGTAACAAAAGAATTATTAGATTCCTTGAACAAAGAAATTGTAATTATGCATCCAGGACCAATAAATCGAGGGGTTGAAATTTCTTCCGATGTGGCTGATTCACAACAATCTGTAATTTTGGAACAAGTAGAAAATGGAGTAGCAGTTCGAATGGCAGTAATTTATTTATTGGCAAGTAAAATTAAAAATTAGTATCTTAGCTTTTATTCTTTACAACTAACTATGAAAGTCGATCAAAAAGGACATACCACCATAATTAGAGATACAGAAAATGATTTCATATCATTTGTTCAAAAAATAACAAATGAATATCATGTATTTCAATCCCAAAATTTAATTTTGGATCTTTCTCACGATAAAACATTTGCAACTAAAGACTTGGCTCACTTTAAAGATTTGGCTAAAAATCATAAAAAAGCCAAGAAGTCATTAATTCTTGTTTCTGATGCGGTTGATTTTGATAAAGTTCCCAATTATCTTAACGTTGTTCCTTCTGTTTTAGAAGCCCACGACATGATTGTAATGGACGAAATTGAACGCGATTTAGGATTTTAAATAAGTTGGGAGTTGGAAGATGGGAGTCAGGAGTTATGAATTTTTATATTATTATTTAGTAAGAAATGAAGAAAATTATTTTATTCTTAATGTTTTTTTCAATGCATAATTTTGGGTTTTCTCAAACAAAATCTGAAATCAATAATTTATTGGATGGAATAATTTTAATTACTAAAAATTCTAAGAATATTTCAAAATCCCCTGAAGCAGTTAAGTTAATTAATTTTGGATGGCAAGTTTTACCAACACTTTCTGATTTTTTTACAAATCAAACACCTACTAATATAAATTCGGAATGTATTGGTCGTTTATTAAACAAAGGAGAAATTGCAATAATATTAGCTGATATTATTGAAGGAATGCCTTATGCATGGGTGACAGGTGTTCAAAACTGCACACTTACCTTTTGTGACCAAAATAAAAATCTTATTGAATATTATTTACCATTTATAAAAAATAATGGAGTTGAAAAGTTTCAAGTTAACTATCAAAATTGGCTTAAAAGTGATGAAAGAATTGATTGGAATCCATATTTAACAAATAAATCAAAAAAGAACGCGAATTAGTCATAAAAAATATGCAAGGTAAATAATCAAGTTAATATTACTTTTATAACATCAGTATTCAGTAACTGCGACTGAAAACTGTGACTGAACACTAAAAAATGAAACTACAAATACTAGGTTGTTACGCAGCCACTCCAAGAACGATAACCAATCCCACATCACAAGTTTTAGAGATGAAAAATCACTTGTTTCTCATTGATTGTGGTGAAGGAACCCAGGTTCAGTTACGTAAACATAAAATTAAGTTTTCAAAAATCAATCATATTTTTATTTCGCATTTACACGGTGATCATTTTTATGGTTTAATTGGGTTGATTTCCACTTTTATGTTATTGAATCGGGAAAATGATTTGCATGTTTATGGTCCAAAAGGAATCAAAGAAATCATTTTGTTGCAATTGCGTGCTTCGGGTTCATTTACGGGTTACAATTTGTATTTCCACGAATTAGAATCCAAAGAAAGTGAAGTAATTTTTGAAGATGAAACCGTGATTGTAAAAACTATTCCATTGAATCACAGAGTCTATACCAATGGTTTTCATTTTCAAGAGAAATTAGGCAAACGTCATTTGAATATAGACGCCGTAGCGAAATATAAAATTGAAAAAGTCTATTTCGACAAAATTAAATCCGGCGGAAATGTAACTTTAGATTCAGGTGAAATTATTACCAATGAACTCCTTTCATTTCCTCCAGATGCTCCCAGAAGTTATGCTTTTTGCAGCGATACTGTTTATGACGAAAGCATTGTTCCAATAATAAAAGATGTTACCGTTCTATATCACGAATCCACATTTCTAGAATCAGAAGCCAGATATACCGAAAAAACAAAGCATACAACGGCAAAAGAAGCCGCAACAATTGCCAAGTTAGCCAATGCAGAAACCTTAATTCTAGGTCATTATTCCACAAGATACGGCTCAATCGAACCTTTTAAAACCGAAGCAAATACTGTCTTTGAAAATGTGCTTTTGGCTGACGATGGTAAAGAATTCCAATTTTAAACTTCGTTTTATCATTTGTTTTAGTTTCTATTACTTACCAACTTCGTATTTTTGTGTAAAATTTAGTACCAATGAAAGATTTACACAATTACAGAAAATCTTATGAAAAAAGTGAGCTTCTAGAAACCAATATTCCTGAGGATCCAATCAACTTATTCAATCGCTGGTTTCACGAAGTGGAAGACTTTGGCGGTGTTGATGAGGTAAACGCAATGACAGTTGCTACTATTGGTTTAGATGGATTTCCTAAAAGTAGGGTAGTACTATTGAAAAAATTCAACGAAGAAGGTTTTATTTTTTATACCAATTACAATTCAGAAAAAGGAAAAGCTATTTTGAATAATCCCAATATTTGTTTGTCTTTTTTTTGGCATTCAATGGAACGTCAAGTGATTATTAAAGGAATAGCTGAAAAAACCTCGGAAACCACTTCAGATAATTATTTTGCTTCCCGACCTGATGGTAGTAAACTTGGAGCTATAGTTTCTGCTCAAAGTGAAGTAATTCCTAACCGTGAGTTTTTGGAAGAAAATTTAAAAAATTTAGAAAAAGAATTTGAGGGAAAAGAAATTCAAAGACCGCCTTTTTGGGGTGGATTTCTAGTTCGTCCAGTTTCGGTTGAATTTTGGCAAGGTCGCCCTAACCGATTACACGATCGTATTAGTTATCAGTTACTTAGTGATTTTTCTTGGAAAATTGTAAGATTATCACCATAAAATATTAGATTTTCCAAACTAAATGTTAAAAATTAACGCATTTCATCGATTTTATTTGCATTTCATCGATTAATGGTTAATTTTGTCGACTATATTTACCGTTTGACCGTAGATATTAGAAAACTGAAAAAAATTTAACATTTAGTATTTATGAAAAAAGCACAACGCTTCCTAGCTTGTGTGCTTATTCTTGCTTTCACTTTTGTTTCTTGTTCAAATGACAATGGAGTAGAAGAAATCGAAAGCATTAATCTGCGCACTTATGTTCACTCGTCAGCAGAAGTTCAACTATTAGACTTAGTGAATGCTCACAGAGTAAATCAAGGATTAAATGCATTACAAATCATTGAACACATTTCCTTTACTTCTTCGGAACATAATGCTTACATGATAGCTGTTAATCAAGCTAATCATGATAATTTTAGTTCTAGAAAAGAACATTTAGAAAGAGTATTGGCGGCTACTAGAGTAGGAGAAAATGTAGCGTATGGTTTTTCATCCCCGCAAGCTACTTTAAATGCTTGGATAGCAAGTGAAGCTCATAATGTAAATCTGATGGGGAATTATACTCACTTTGGACTGTCTATAAAAGAAAATGAAAATGGAAGAAGATATTATACTGCCATTTTCATTAGAAAGTAATTAGATGTAATTTAATTTTTATTTGCTACGTTCTCTCATTTGACGTAGTAAATTTCTATTGAATTCATCTTCATATTTTTTCAACAATAACACTTTTTTTGGAGAAAAAACAGTGAGTAAATCTTTATTGAATTTTTTTCTTAATTGGTATAATTCTTCTTCATTATTCTCATATTGATTCAAAAGTTGTTGCGCCATTTGATCTGTGAATTTTTCATCATTATTATCCACTAATTGTTGGTTTAAACTACGAAGTTTTTTATAGCGTATATCAAACTGTTTTTCTTCAAAAGCATTGTAAATAGGCCAAAATTTTTGTGCTTCTTCACTTGTCAACGCTAATTTTTCAGTCAAAAAGGCAACTTTTAAAGCTTTTACTTTTTCTCTTTTTTCATGTTTCCCTTGCGCAAAGGTTATCGTTGAAAGCATTACTAAAAGGATAGTATATAATTTCATTTTCATTTTCATTGTCTTATGTTATTCGTTTAAGTAAAAATCTAAATTTTCTTTGTCTGATAAATATTCTTCTATGCCATCATTTGATAAAGCCAGTGATTTTTCTAAGGATTGTATATCTTCTAATGTTAATTTTTCAACAATATCTTCTGTTGTTAATTGATAACTTAAATAGGATTCAATGCTAATAGCATCTGAAGCTGAATTGGAATTAAAATAGAAGGGAATGGCAATAAAAGCTAATAGTACCGCAGCAATTGTACTAATTACATAAAGCTTTTTATGAGGAAATACAATTACTTTGGTTTCTTGTTTTGGTAAATGTGCCATCATTTTAGCCTCAAAACTCTCAAAATAATTTTCTGGAATTTTAAAACCGTTTTCAATTTTGGGTTCTTTATTTAAGTTAAACGCTTTCATATTCTTAAGACTTTTTTTTTCTCTAATGGTTTAATGTTGCTTTAAAAATTCTTCAATTTTTTTTACTGCTAAATGGTAACTGGCTTTTAGTGCACCAACAGATGTATCCACAATTTCAGAAATTTCTTCATATTTTAATTCTTCGAAATATTTCATTTTGAATACCAATTGTTGTTTTTCCGGTAAAGTGGCAATGGCTTTTTGTAATTTCAATTGTATCTCATCTCCATCAAAAAAAACATCACTTTCTAATTTGCTGAGTACATTTTTCTGAACTTCTTCACTCGAAATACCTTGTTTTTTTGCTTTTTGTTGTAAAAAAGTCAAAGCTTCATTGGTTGCAATCCTATACATCCATGAGAACAGCTTACTTTCGCCTTTAAAATTTTCAAGATTTTGAAACACTTTCATGAAGGTATTTTGTAAAACATCATCCGTATCATCATGATTAAGTACAATATTTCGAATGTGATTGTACAATGGTTTTTGGTACAATTGTAACAGCTTCCTAAACGCCTCATGTTGGGTTTTAGGATGAAGAAGTTGGTCAATAAATACCTTTTCGTTTTGCACTAAGTATTGTTTTTTTCTTTGACTAAAGATAATCAAAAAGGTTTAATTCCCATTTTTATATTACTTTTACTTCAAAATTTTACCCAATGATTCAAACAGTGATTTTCGATATGGATGGCGTAATTGTGGATACAGAACCCGTTCATAAATTCGCTTATTACCAGCATTTTCAAGAGCTTGGCATTCAAGTAACAGAAGAAATGTACACGAGTTTTACAGGAAATTCCACTAGAAATATATTCCAAAAACTAAAAGCTCAATTCGATTTACCTCATGATGTAGAAGATTTAATTCTTAGAAAACGTCACTTATTTAACGAAGCTTTTGATATTAAACCTGATTTGTTTCTAGTAGAAGGCGTTTTTGATTTGATTCAAGATTTATATTCCAATGGAATGCAGTTAATTTTAGCTTCTTCGGCTTCAAAAGGAACAATTGAGCGTGTTTTTAATCGTTTTGATTTGCATTCATTTTTTACACATAAAGTTTCAGGTGAAGATTTTCCAAAGTCGAAACCACATCCAGCAATTTTTGAACATGCGGCAAGTTTGTCATTGGCTCCCAAAGAAAATTGTATTGTAATTGAGGATAGTACTAATGGAATTCAAGCAGCAGTTTCCGCTGGAATTTATTGTATTGGTTACGATAGTTTTCACTCCAAAAACCAAGATTTGTCAAAAGCAGATTTAATTATCCAACATTTTAACGAATTGAATTTTAATCGAGTAAAACAGTTGGTTTAATCTCGATGTTCATCTTGAAACGTGTGTTTGTCTAAAATTCGTTTGCTATCTTTTCTAACAGCATCGTTTTTACGCATAGACCAAAAGAAATCGCTTGAAAACTTTCTGGCTTCTTCCAAATTTACAATTGGAAACGGATAATCTCGTCCCAATTCGAAGCCATACAACATAGATTCAATTGGCGTTAATTTCCATGGTTCATGAATGAATTCCGTTGGAATATTGGCTAATTCAGGAATCCATTTTTTTATAAAAGTGCCGTCTTCGTCGTGTTCATAAGAGTTTTTTACAGGATTATACACTCGTAATGTGTTGATTCCAGTCACTCCAGCTTGCATCTGAATTTGCGGATAATGAATTCCAGGTTCAAAATCTAAAAATTGTTGGGCTAAGTGCGGACTACAATTTTGCCACGGTTGAAATAAATGATGCGTATAAAACGAAACCACTAAAGCACGCATTCTAAAATTCAGATAGCCCGTAGTATTCAAACAACGCATGCAAGCATCAACTAATGGAACGCCAGTTTTTCCGTTTCTCCATGCCTTATGATACGTTTCATTGACTCTTTGGTTTAAATTGCGATAGCCTTTATTTACCGCAATGAATTCCATCGAACTTTCCATTTCAAACTTTTGAATGAAATGCGCTTGCCAACGCAAACGAGAAGCGAAATTAGAAATCTGACGTTTGAATTTTCCTTGTTGGTGCAATTCCCAAGCTTTGGTATACACTTGACGAATCGATAAATTTCCCCATGCAATATAAGGCGATAATCGACTGCAACCTTTTCTAGCTAATTCAGGTTTTGAAATATGATTGCTATAATTTTGAACACGTTCTTCAAAGAATGAATTCATGTAGCGTAAAGCCGTTGGAACGCCACCTTTCTGAAAATTTGGGTTGTGAACGGTTTTAATTGAAGGAATATCAAAATGATTTTCTAATTCTTCAATTTCAATATATTTGATAAAACTTCTTGGCGTAGGTTGAAATGGCAAACAATCTTTATCCATAAAATCGTACCAATCTTCTTTCCAAGTTTTTCTGTTTTTGATGCCACGAATAACGCCGTTTGTAATGTATTCGTTCCAAATAATTCCTTTATTTTTAAGAAACTCTGCAACAGCTAAATCTCTATCATAAGTCAGTTTGATTCCTGTTTCTTGATGCGAATAAACGGCTCTAATTGAAATTAATTCGGTAAGTTTTTCAAAAATAGCAACAGCTTCACCTTCAACAATTAAAATTTGGGTGTGAAAAGGTAAAAGTTGTTTTTGTAATGCTTCCAATGATTGTTTGATAAAATCGAAATGACGCTGACTGTAATGATAATCTTTCATCAACGAAGGCTCGAAAATGTAAAGCAATAAAGTTTTACCCGAAGTCGATAAGGCTTCATGTAAGGCTTCATGATCATGCAAACGCAAATCTCTTTTGAACCAAACGATTTTCATTTTAATAGGTTTGTGGTTTATTGTTAGCAGTTTATTGTTTTAAACTTACTTTAAATTGATTAGCCAACGGCTTCTTTGTAGACTTTTAGGCATTTTTCTCTTGCTTCTTTATGATCTACAATAGGTTTTGGGTAATATTGGGTTTCCAATTCAGGAATCCATTTTTTGATGTATTTTAAGTCTTTATCGAATTTTTTAATTTGTTCTGTTGGGTTGAAAATTCTAAAATACGGAGCAGCATCCACTCCAGAACCTGCAGCCCATTGCCAATTTCCTACGTTGCTCGCCATTTCGTAGTCCAAAAGGTGTTGGGCAAAATAAGCTTCGCCCCAGCGCCAATCGATTAGTAAATGTTTGCACAAGAAACTCGCTACAATCATACGAACACGATTGTGCATGTGGCCAGTTTTGTTTAATTCTCGCATTCCAGCGTCAACAAAAGGATAACCCGTTTTGCCTTGGCACCATTTTTTGAATTGTTCTTCGTTATTTTCCCATTGAATGGCATCGTATTTTTCTTTGAAACTTTTATTGGAAGTATGAGGAAAGTGCCATAGAATTTGCATGAAAAATTCGCGCCAAATTAATTCGTTCCAAAAAGTTTCGTTCTTTTCAGCTATGGCTTTTGCAATCATTTTTCGGATGGAAACTGCTCCAAATCTTAGGTAAATTCCAAGGTAAGAAGTTTTATTCAAAGCAGGAAAATTTCTTGTTGCTTCGTAATTTTGGATTAAAGTTTCGGAAATATCATATGGAGTGACTTTAATTTCTGATTTTTCAAAACCAATGTCTGCCAACGATAAAAAAGAGTAGGTATGCTCTACAATTTTATCTAGTTTATCTTCCGATGGATAATGAACTAATTTGATTTTCTTAAAATTCTCTTTCCATTTTTTCGAATAAGGCGTATACACTACATAAGGCGTTCCATCGTCTTTAACTACTTCGCTTTTTTCAAAAATCACTTGATCTTTGGAAGTTAAAAACGAAATCCCATTGGAAACAAACAGTTGATTCATTTCTTTATCACGTTTGCGAGCATAAGGTTCATAATCGTGATTGGTGTACACTGAAGTTATTTTATTTTCTGCAATTAGTTTTTCGAAGATTTCAATAGGTTTCCCATGAAAAACCGCTAAAGATTTCCCGATTTTATTCAATTCCGATTGAATTTTCTCTAATTGTTCATGTATAAAGCTAACTCGGGCATCGTTTTTTGGTAACTGTGATAGAATATCTTCATCAAAAATAAAAATAGGTAACACTTCTTCGTTGCTGTTCAAAGCATGAAAAAAACCTGCGTTATCGTCTACTCTTAAATCGCGTCTAAACCAAAAGATGTTCATGTTTATGTTTGTTGATTATGGTTTGTTGTTTATGGCTTGTTGTTAATGGTTTCAAGTTTCAGGTTTCAGGTTTTTTATTGTCATTCCGCCGAAAGTAGGAATCTCCTATGAAATAGGTTCACATTTTTAGCGAAGCGAAAATTACTTATCCGTTTACTAATAAGGTTGACATTCCGCCATCAACGTGGAAAATTTGTCCTGAAATCCAGCTGCTTTTATCACTCAATAAAAAGGTTGCCATTTGTGCGCTGTCTTCTGGTTTTCCAAATCGTTTTAAAGGATGACGTTCGGCTGATTTTTCTTGTTTGGTTTCGTTGTTCAAGAATTTATCGGCTAATGGTGTATCGGTTAATGATGGTGCAATTACATTGACTCTAATTTTTGGTGCGTATTCTGCCGCTAAAGCTTTCGCAAACCCTTCAATAGCGCCTTTTGCTGCGGAAACACTGGTATGAAAAGGCATTCCCATAGTGGCTGCAACACTACTAAAAGTAACAATACTTGCTTGTTCTGATGCTAATAAATTAGGCAAAACCGATTGAATTACTTTCACCAAACTTATGAAATTAATTTGTAAATCGGTTTCAAAAGCTTCTGGTTTTATACCTTTAAATGGTCGAAGATTAATGCTTCCCGGACAATAGACTAAACCATCAATTGCTGTTGGTAATTTTGAAGAATCTAAAACATCTGTAGAAGCATCAAAAGGAATATGAATGGCTTTCAAGTCAGCTAAATTTTCGTTACTTCTAGAAGCGATGTAAACGTTATTTTCGAATTGTAATTCTTTGGCTATGGCTAACCCAATCCCGTAGGAACCGCCAATTAATAGTATGTTTTTCATGATATATTTTATTATTTTGTACGAACGCGATGAATTAATGAATATTTTTTGATATTAAACGCGATAAATCTTTTTATTTGTTTTGATTTAGACGCGATAAAACTTTTTATTTGTTTGGATTTAGACGCGATAAATCGCGTCTCTACGCGAATTCACCGAACATTTCGATTAATTTTTTTCTTCTGTATTCGAATATTTCGTCTAATTTTGGTTTAACCAATATTGGGTGAACCAATTGTCCCAAAATTCCCATTGGAACTTTGTAATCTACAATATCTTCCATTTCAACTCCACCTGGTATTTCTTTGATGAAATGTTTGTGATGCCATAATGAATAGGGACCAAACCTTTGTTCGTCAACAAAATACTGTTTGTCTACAACATGTGTAATTTCCGTTACCCATTTGGTAGGAATATTTAAAACGGGTGTAACAATATACTGAATTATTTGACCTGGAAACATGGGTCTGTCAGCACCAGAAAGGATTTTAAAACCCATATATTCAGGGGTTATTTTTTGTAGATTTTTAGGATCTGATAATAGTTCCCAAGCTTGATCAATAGTAATGGGTAAATTTTGTTTGGTATGTAGTCGATAAATTTTCATGATTAAAATTTTTGTAAAGGTAAATATTGTTTAATAAAAAATAAAATTTATTAAACAAAATATAACTAAATTTAGGATATGCTTAACATTAGTTTCAAACAAAATGAGTAATTTCGTCAAAATTAATTCAAACAAACATGAAAAAGATACTTATTGCAGCATTGTTTGCTGCTTTTACATTAGGAGCTGAGGCTCAAGTTAAAACCCCACAATCGAGTCCATTAGTAAAAGTGGATCAAATGGTTGGTCTAACTTCTGTACAGTTAGAATACTCAAGACCAAGCGCTAAGGGAAGAACGGTTTATGGTGATTTAGTTCCTTATGGAAAAAATTGGAGAACTGGTGCAAATGGAAATTCAACGGTTTCATTTAGTGATGATGTAACTATTGATGGTAAAACATTAAAAAAAGGGAAGTATGCAATTTTCACAACTCCAAAAGCTGATAGTTGGGATGTTTATTTCTATTCAGATACAAATAATTGGGGTTTACCAGAAAAATGGGATGACAGTAAAGTAGCTTTAAAAGTAACTGTAAAACCTGAAACTTTAAGCAAATCAGTAGAATCGTTTACAATTTCATTGAACAATTTAACCAATGATGGTGGAACTTTAGACATTGCTTGGGAAAGAACTAATGTTTCAATTCCATTTGCAGTTCCTACAAACGCTATGGCAATGGCTAGTATTGAAAAAGCTTTAGCTGGTCCAACAGCTGGTGATTATTTTGCAGCAGCACAATTTTATTACCAATCAAACAATGATAATGCCAAAGCCTTGTCTTGGATAAATAAAGCAGTTTCAATGACTCCTGAAGGAAGAGATACACCATTTTGGTATTTAAGAATGAAATCGTTAATTCAAGCAAAAGCTGGTGATAAGAAAGGTGCAATTGCTACAGCAAAAGAATCTTTAGCATTATCAGTAAAAGCGGGTAATGCAGATTACGAAAAAATGAACAAAGACAGCATCGCTGAGTGGTCTAAATAAAAGGAACAAAAACCTGATAGTATTCGCTATCAGGTTTTTTTATTTTTAAAAATTATTGATTTGCAATTATAATATTCCCAATTCCATCATACATTGTTTCATCATTTGGTAGGTTCTTTCAATATCATTGTCTAAACCAATTGAAAAACGAATCAAACCATCAGTCAAGCCCATTTCTGCTTGTTCTTCCAAAGGAATCTCTGATGAAGTTGAAGTTCCTGGAGCACTGAATAGCGTTTTATAAAATCCTAAACTTACTGCTAAGTAACCTAAGTTTCTTTCTTGCATTAATTCCATTAAAGCATTAGCTTTATCCAAAGTTCCCACGTCAATTGTCATCATTCCTCCAAAACCGTATTCTGGATTAATCATCGTTTTATATATTTCATGACTAGGATGACTTTTCAATCCTGGATAAACCGTTTTAATTCCGTCAGCTTCAAATTTGTTTGCCAAATACATTGCATTATGGCTGTGTTGTTTCATTCTAATGTGTAATGTTCTCAAGTTCTTCATTACAGAAGCTGAACGTAAACTATCCATTGTTGGACCTAATAGCATACTCGCGCCATCGTTTACATTTTTCAAACTGTTGATGAACTCTTGAGAAGCACAAACTACACCACCAACCGTATCACTACTTCCGTTGATGTATTTGGTTAAGGAATGAATCACGATATCAGCACCTAATTTCGCTGGAGCAACTGATAAAGGTGAAAACGTATTATCAACTACTAATTTAATGTTGTGTTTTTTAGCAATTTTAGCCAATGAAGCAATATCAGCAACTTCCAACAAAGGATTACTAACGGTTTCACAGTATAAAACTTTGGTGTTTGGAGTAATGGCAGACTCTACGATGTCTAATTTTGTAATGTCAACAAAAGTAGTTTTGATACCCATTCTTGGAACGAAATTTTTCAAGAAAGCATACGTTCCTCCATATATTGTTCTACTTGAAACAATGTGATCACCATAACCGCATAATTGTAAAAGAGTAGGAGTGATGGCACCCATTCCAGAAGCTGCAACATTTGCCGATTCTGTTCCTTCCATTGCTGCCAATGCTTTATCTAAATATAAATTACTTGGCGATGAATGACGTGAATATAAATAACAACCTTCAGCATTTCCTTCGAAAGTATCGAACATGGTTTTTGCTGATAAGAAAGTATAAGTTGAACTGTCTGAAATCGAAGGGTTTACACCACCAAATTCACCAAAATATTGTAAATCTTGAATATTGTCTGCAGGATTGAATTTTTCCATAACTTTGAAGTTTAGTTGTTTAATTGAAATCAAAATTCGGAAATTCTAAATTAATTTTCAATACATTGGTTTAAAATTAGATTTTTATTCATTAAATTTGCTTTATGTTAGATTTTTAATCTATAAATTTTCCAATATCTAACAATAAACAACAAACCATAATCCCTAAATACATGGACGCAATAGATAAAAAGTTATTAGGTTTACTTCAAGAAGATACTAAGAAAACAACCAAAGAACTTTCAATGGTTTTAAATCTTTCGGTTACAGCTGTTTATGAAAGAATTAAAAAATTAGAGCGCGAAGGTGTTATTAAAAAATACGTAGCGCTTTTAGATGCAAAAAAAGTAGAAAAAGCTTTTGTGGTGTTTTGTCATATTAAATTGGTCCAACATACCAAAGATTTCATCACTACTTTTGAAAATGAAGTAATGCAATTAAATGAGGTTTTGGAGTGTTTTCACGTTAGTGGTGATTACGATTACATTTTGAAAGTTGCAGTGCAAGATATGGAAGCTTTCCGTGAATTTATGGTGACTAAATTAACCGGTTTGCAACACATTGGAAGTACTCACAGTTCTTTTGTAATTGGTGAAGTAAAACACACAACTGCTTTTACTTTGTAATTTGAACTATAATAATTTACCAAAAAAGTAACAAATAATTAATTCAAAAAGCCGTACTTTTGTATCCGAATTTAAGTCAAACAACAAACTTTATATACAATCATGAGTCAATTTGATGTAACCATTATTGGTTCGGGTCCTGGAGGATATGTTTCGGCTATCCGTTGTGCCCAATTAGGTTTTAAAACAGCTATTATTGAAAAATATTCCACTCTTGGAGGAACGTGTTTAAATGTAGGATGTATTCCATCGAAAGCATTATTAGCATCTTCGCATCATTATGAAGAATTACAACACTTTGCTGATCACGGAATTGAAGTTTCGGGAGATGTAAAAGTGAATTTAGAAAAAATGATTGCTCGTAAACAAGCAGTTGTGGATCAAACTTCGGGTGGTGTAAAATTCTTAATGGATAAAAACAACATTACGGTTTTTAATGGAGTAGGTTCGTTTGAAAGCGCTACTTCTGTAAAAGTGACTAAATCAGATGGTTCTTCGGAAATCATCAAATCTAAAAATATTATTATTGCTACTGGTTCTAAACCTTCCAATTTACCTTTTATCAAATTAGATAAAGACAGAATCATCACTTCAACCGAAGCGTTAAAGCTAAAAGAAGTTCCAAAACACTTAGTAATTATTGGTGGTGGTGTTATTGGAATTGAATTAGGTCAAGTGTATTTACGTTTAGGAGCACAAGTTTCTGTAGTAGAATTCATGGACAGAATTATTCCTGGAATGGATGCTGCTTTGTCAAAAGAATTGACTAAAGTGTTGAAAAAGCAAGGAATGAAATTCTACACGTCTCACAAAGTACAATCAGTAGAAAGAGCTAGAGATGTAGTTACGGTAAAAGCAGAAAATGCAAAAGGAGAAATCATTACATTAGAAGGTGATTATTCTCTAGTTTCTGTAGGTCGACGTCCTTACACAGACGGATTAAACGCTGAAAAAGCAGGTGTAAAAGTTACAGATAGAGGAATGGTTGAAGTAAACGATCATTTACAAACTAATATTCCAAATATTTACGCAATTGGTGACGTAGTTCGTGGAGCGATGTTAGCACACAAAGCGGAAGAAGAAGGAGTTATGGTTGCTGAAATTTTGGCAGGACAAAAACCTCATATCGATTATAATTTAATTCCTGGTGTTGTTTATACTTGGCCAGAAGTTGCAGCTGTTGGAAAAACAGAAGAACAGCTAAAAGCAGAAGGTGTAGCTTACAAAGCAGGAAGTTTCCCATTCAAAGCCTTAGGTAGAGCTAGAGCAGGAGGAGACACTGATGGATTTGTAAAAATATTAGCAGATGCTAAAACAGATGAAGTTTTAGGCGTTCACATGATTGGTGCAAGATGTGCTGATTTAATCGCAGAAGCAGTAACCGCAATGGAATTCAGAGCAAGTGCAGAAGATATTTCAAGAATGTCTCACGCTCACCCAACTTTTGCCGAAGCAATCAAAGAAGCAGCGTTAGCAGCAACTGATAATAGAGCATTGCACGTTTAGAAGTAAATAATTCTTAAAATTTTAAATCCCAAATTTCTTTATTGATTTTTGGGATTTTTTTTAAACCAAAGTCTATTTTTTTTCGTAAATTAAGTAGAATAACATTTGTTTATACAAATATTTGTTAAAACCATTATGTTTGTTTTTATTTAAATTTATTAAAATTAACTTTGTAAAAAATTCCTACAATGAAGATTAAATTACTTTTTTTAACCGCATTATTTACTGTTTCAGTAAACTCTCAAGTTGGTATTGGCACAACCAATCCTCACCCTTCTGCAGCACTTGAGATTAATAGTCAACAAAGCGGATTGTTAATACCAAGAGTGAGTTTGAACTCATTAACTGATGTAACCACAATACCAAATCCTGCCAACAGTTTAATTATTTACAATACAAGTACTATTGGAGGTTTATCAAGAGGATTTTATTTTTGGCAGGATAACACATGGAATCCATTCAAAGAAACTTCATCAGGTTCGGGTAATAATGGGAATGCTTGGTTACTAAATGGAAATTCTTCAAACGCAACTAATTTCTTAGGAACTACCAATTTTTTCCCAATTAATTTTAGAGTAGATAACAGACAATTTGGATTTTTTCATCCTAATGGCGGAATCACTCTTGGTTTTAATTCTTCGGCGAACGTCAACAATTCTGTAGCTATAGGAACTAATGCCAATGCTTCATCTTCAACAGAAGCAGTAGCTATTGGAAATAATGCTACAGGTTCAGGATTTCAATCTTTAGCTTTAGGTGTGAGTTCTAGAGCATCAAATAATTCTACAGTTGCCATTGGAACAAATTCTCAATCAACTGGTTTTCAAACGGTTGCTATTGGAGTGAATGCTAATGCTTTAAATAATAATACTATTGCTTTAGGTGCTTCTTCAGAGGCTAGAGGTTTTCAATCATACAGTATTGGCGTTGGCTCTAGATCAGATAACAACAGTGCATTGGCCATTGGAACTTCTGCAAATGCAAACGGTTTAAATACAACAGCTTTGGGTGCAGAATCTAGGGCAACTGCTCAAAATGCAACAGCCATTGGATACCAAGCTTCTGCTACGCAATCTAATTCCATCATTTTAGGAAATTCTTCTAACGGAAATAATAGAGTAGGTATTGGAACTAATACACCCGATGAACGTTTACATATCAACGGTTCAATTAAAATTGTAGACGGAAATCAAGCCGCCGGTAGAGTATTAACTTCTGATGCAACAGGAAGAGCAACTTGGGCAAATGTTTCAGCAATAAGATCATTTGCTAATGTTTATGCAGCCAACAATCAAACTAGAAACTACAATCAAAATGTTACTTTTGGAAGTTCGAATGTTGCTTCAAATATTAATACTAACAATGATAATATTCAAGTAACAAGTAGTGGAGTTTATAAAATTACCTACACAGTAACTTTTTTTAGAAATAATCAAGATAATGCTTTTAGATTTGGTTTGTTTACTACTAATAATAACAATTCATTAATACCAGGAAGCATAACCAGTACAGGAGATTTAGATCAAAATGATAGTGCTGATTTAGCACTTTCAATAACTAGTTCTGTGATTGTAAATCTTAATACCTCTGATAGAGTTTATTTACGAACATTATCTTCCGGTAGTGATAACAACGGTCATAGAATAAATTTACTTGGAAATGGTTGTTCCTTAACTATTGAACAATTGAATTAATTTTTTTAAAATAAATTGTACTTTTGATAAAAATTTCTTTTGAGAACAATTGCATCAAAAACAATTCAAAATCCAAACCTTTTTAAAAAACAACTTCTTTGTTGGGCAAACCAATTTAGAGAAGTTGTTTTTTTTGATTCCAATAATTATGACCAAAAATACGCTAGTTATGAAGCAGTTTTAGCGGTTGATGCATTTACTTCGATTAAAACCGATTACGAAAATGCGTTTCAAGATTTGTATCAGTACCAAAGTCAAACGAAAGATTGGTTGTTTGGTTATTTATCCTACGATTTAAAAAACGATACCGAAGCTTTACATTCCAACAATTTCGACGGATTAGATTTTCCTGATTTGTTTTTCTTCCAACCCAAAAAGTTATTTCTAATCAAAGAAAATGAAGTCGAAATTCAATATCTAAGATTATGCGATGACGAAATAGAAGCTGATTTTGAAGAAATCATAACTATTGCACCCATTACCCATTACCCATCACCCATTACCATAAAACAACGTATTTCAAAAGAAAACTACCTTTCCAAAGTTTCCAAAATGCTCGAATACATTCACCGTGGCGACATCTACGAAGCCAATTTTTGCATGGAATTTTACGCCGAAAATGTCCAAATTGAACCTTTGGAAATTTACCAAAAACTCAATGCGATTTCCGAACCACCATTTGCAGTGTATTTCAAGAATCATTTTCAGTATTTACTGTCCGCTTCGCCAGAACGTTATTTGCGAAAAGAAGGTTTAAAAGTTATTTCCCAACCCATAAAAGGAACAGCAAAACGAAGTGAAAATCCTGTTTTAGACAATCAATTAAAAGAAGATTTAGCTCAAAATGAAAAAGAACGTTCAGAAAATATCATGATTGTCGATTTAGTTCGTAACGATTTATCACATACCGCCACAAAAGGAAGCGTTCAAGTAGAAGAATTATGCCAAATTTACTCTTTCAAGCAAGTACATCAAATGATTTCAACAATTGTTTCCGAAGTAGAAAATACGACTTCACCCATAGAAATTCTTAGAACCACTTTTCCTATGGGGAGCATGACAGGAGCACCGAAAATTTCTGCAATGCAAATTATTGAAGAACTAGAAGAAACCAAACGCGGTTTATACAGTGGAGCAGTAGGATATTTCACACCAACTGGAGATTTTGATTTTAATGTCGTGATTCGAAGTATTTTGTACAATGCCAAAAATCAATATTTGTCGTTTTCTGTTGGAAGCGCCGTAACTTCACAAGCCATTCCTGAAATGGAGTATGAAGAATGTTTGTTGAAAGCAAAAGCGATGTTTGAGGTTTTGGGTTGTAGGATTTAGCTTTTTTTTGTTATGTATTTTTAAAATAAAGTAATTGCATATTCAAAATAAATATTATGTATATTCAAAATAATATAGGTGTATTTTCAAAATAAAGTAGTTGTAAATTCAAAATAAAGTACATGTAAATTCAAAATATAGTACTTGCAAATTCAAAATAAAATTTGTGAATTTTCAAAATAAAATGTTTGTAATTTCAAAATAAAATGTTTGTAAATTCAAAATATTTTATTATATTTGTTTTAAAATAAGCATATTATGGCTATTAATAGAAATATAGTAAGTGAAATAAATTTTTTAAAAGAAAAGTATCCAATTGTTGCGATAACAGGTCCAAGGCAATCAGGAAAAACTACTTTATTAAAAGAATTGTTTCCAGAATACAAATATATTAGTTTAGAGAATCCAAGTGTGAGGCGTTTTTTTAAGAATGATCCCGATAGTTTCTTTAAAGAATATAACTGCTATTGCATTTTTGACGAAGCACAACGAGAACCTGAATTATTTTCTTATTTGCAAACTACTGTAGATGAATCTAAAATTATGGGGCAATACATTTTGTCGGGTTCGCAAAACTTTCATTTAGTACAAGGAATAACTCAAAGTTTAGCGGGTAGAGTAGCGCTTTTTAAATTGTTGCCTTTTGATATTAATGAGTTAAATAACGCAAATTTATTACCTAACGATTATATAACAACAATGCTAAAAGGTTTTTATCCCGCAATATATGATCGCGATATTCCTTCACATTCATTTTATAATAACTATATTCAAACTTATGTAGAGCGAGATATTACAGAATTAGTCAATATTAGAGATATGAAGGCATTTCGAACATTTGTATCGTTATGTGCTTCAAGAGCTGGTAGTTTGCTTAATCTAAATGCATTAGCTAATGATTGTAATATTACACAGCCAACGGCAAAAGCATGGCTCACGCTATTGGAAACGAGTTATGTTATTTATTTGTTGCAACCTTATCATAAAAACTTTGATAAACGCACCATAAAAAGCCCAAAATTGTATTTTTATGATACGGGTTTGTTGTGTCATTTGTTGAAATTTAAAAATAGAGAGCAATTGATAACCAACTCATTCAAAGGACATTTGTTTGAAAACATGGTAATTATGGAATATTTAAAACAAAATTATCACAACAATCAAGGAAAAGATTTTTATTTTTGGAGAGATTCTACAGGAAATGAAGTTGATTTAATAATTCATAATGACGATAAAATTGATATTATAGAAATTAAAGCAACAGAAACCATTTTACCAGAAGTTTTTAAGGGTTTAAATTATTTTGAAAAATTAGCCAAAGATGAAATTAAATCAAAAACATTGGTTTATGCTGGTACAGAAAAACACATTCGCACTGCAGCAAAAATAGTTTCATGGAAATCAATACAATAAAATGATAAAGCAATTCCAAAACCATATTCGGTTTAATTTTCCCCAACTAAAAGACAAAAAAATACTTTTAGCGGTTAGTGGTGGCTTGGATAGCATGGTTTTGATGCATTTGTTTCAAGAATTAAGTTACACAATTGGAATAGCACATTGTAATTTTCAATTGCGTGGAAAAGAAAGTGATGAAGATGAAAAATTAGTAAAATTACAAGCTGAAAAATTCCAAATTCCAATTTTTAGTATCCAATTTGAAACCGAAAAATATGCCAATGACAGCAAACTTTCCATTCAACTAGCCGCTCGAAAGTTACGTTATGATTGGTTTTATCAAATTTTGGAAAATGAAAATTACGATTATTTGTTAACAGCACATCATTTGGATGACCAATTGGAAACGTTTTTAATCAACTTTTCTCGTGGCACAGGAATTGAAGGTTTGACAGGAATTCCACCTCAAAATCATAAGATTATTCGTCCGTTGTTGCCTTTTTCTCGAGAAGAAATTTTGGCTTTTGCTGAAGAAAATGCACTTTCATGGAGAGAAGATTCGAGTAATTCCTCAACCAAATACCTTCGTAATAAAATCAGACATGAAATCATTCCAATTTTAAAATCGTTGAATTCTAATTTTCTTCAAACTTTCGAAAACACATTAGAACACTTGAATCAAGCCAATGCTTTGGTAAATGATGCTGCCAAATTACAATATGATTTGGCAGTAGAAAAATCGAATAATCAATATATTTTTAATATCTCAAAAGTATTGGAATTACCCAATTACAAAGCGTATTTGTACCAATGGCTCAAGGATTTTGGTTTCACAGCTTGGAACGATGTTTATGATTTGGTTCACGCAAATTCGGGAAAACAGATTTTTTCGGAAACTCATGTTTTATTGAAAGATAGAAACCGTCTGATGCTATTCGAAAAAAGAGATTTGGAGCAATCAGAATCTTATTTTGTGAATGATTTTATTAGTAAAGTTAATATTCCCTTAAAACTGAGTTTTTGCAAACCAACATCTCTTTCAAATGTAAATGCAAATTGTATATTTGTAGATGAAAATCAGCTAAAATTGCCGTTAGTAATTAGAAAATGGCAAGAAGGCGACGTTTTTTATCCAGCAGGAATGAGTGGAAAAAAGAAGTTGAGTAAGTTTTTTAAAGATGAAAAATATTCGCTTCTTGACAAACAAAACCAATGGTTATTGTGTTCCAATGACGAAATTGTTTGGGTAATTGGAAAACGCGCCGATCAAAGATTTACAGTTAACGAAAATACCAAAAATTACATAAAGATAACCTTAGAATAATGAAAAGATATTTTGCTTTAATCGCCTTATTTCTGACTTTTTTTGGAAATGCCCAAATTTTAAAACCTGTTCAATGGAAAACTAAAGTTGTTCAAAAATCAGCCACTGAATTTGAATTAGTCATGGATGCTTCCATCCAATTTGAGTGGCACATGTTTTCCCAATTTACGCCAAAAGGTGGCTCTGAACCCACTGTTTTTGATTTTAAAAATCAGAAAGGCAATTACCAATTAGTAGGCAAAACTTCAGAAAGTAAATATAAAAAAGTCTACAACGATATTTTTGAGGTTGATGAATACATGTTTGAAAACTCGGCGCAGTTCAAGCAAATTATCAAAGTTACCAATGCCAATTTGAAAGAAATTAAAGTTGATGTGGAATATCAAGTTTGTAAAGAGCAATGTATTCAGGAGTTTGAAACTTTTACTTTTAAATTACCAGAAATTAAATTGGATACTGAAGCGGTAGTTCCACCAACTGAAACCCCATCGCTAGAAGCAGTTTTAGATACCACAACTTCAAAAACTGAGGTGTATCAAATTGAAAAAACAGAAAAGAAAGCCAATTTACCAACCAATAAAATCAAGAATGAAGAACAACCAACAGATAAATGGAATTTGTTCTTAATTACTTTATTAGCTGGGATTTTGGTAACATTTACACCTTGTGTTTTTCCAATGATTCCAATGACAGTAAGTTTCTTTTTGAAACAAAGTGCTCAAGGTAATAAAGGAAAAGGAAGAATCAATGCGTTGATGTACGGTTTTTTCATCATTGCTATTTATGTGTTGATTTCGTTGCCGTTTCACATTTTCCAAAGTTTGAGTCCAGATATTTTTTATGAGATTTCTACCAATGTGTATTTGAACATTTTCTTCTTTGTGATTTTTGTAGTTTTTGCGATTTCGTTCCTAGGTGCATTCGAAATTACGATTCCTTCAAGTATTGCAAATAAAGTAGATAATGCTTCAAATTACGGCGGATTCATTGGCATTTTCTTCATGGCATTAACGTTGATTATCGTATCGTTTTCTTGTACGGGTCCAGCCTTAGGATTGGTTATTGGAAGTGTTTTATCAACCGATGGTGGCGCAACTTTATTAACGATTGCGATGTTAGGTTTTGGTTTTGGATTGGCATTACCGTTTATGTTGTTTGCTTTGTTCCCAAGTATGATGGGTAATTTACCAAAATCAGGCGGTTGGTTGAATACCGTGAAAGTAGTTTTTGGATTTATTGAATTGGCATTAGCATTCAAATTCTTGTCGATGGCTGATTTAGTTATGGATTGGCATTTATTAGAAAGAGAAACATTCATTGCCATTTGGATTGCGATTTTTGGAGGTTTAGCCTTGTATTTATTTGGAAAAATTTCCTTACCACACGATAGCCCAATGTCTAATATTTCTGTTGGAAGATTGTTATTGGGATTATTATCATTAGCATTTACAGTGTATTTGATTCCAGGTTTATGGGGTGCTCCATTGAACGTAATTTCTGGTTTTCCACCACCAATGTCGTACAGTGAAAGTCCGTATGGCGTAGGAAATTCCAAAGGCGGAACTAGCACAACCGAAGCTTTACCAGAACACGCACATTATGGACCGCATGATATTGTAGCGTTTCATGATTACCAACACGGTTTAGATTACGCCAAAAAAGTTGGGAAACCCGTACTAATTGATTTCACAGGTGTTACGTGTGTAAATTGCCGAAGAATGGAAGAATTGGTTTGGGCAAAACCTGAAATTTTAAAGCTTTTGAAAGAAGAAGTAGTTTTGGTTTCTTTATATGTGGACGACAAAAAAGAATTACCTAAAGACCAACAATACGTTTCACCCGTAACCGGAAAAGAAATCACGACATATGGTAAAAAATGGAGCGACTTTGGTATTTCCAGATACGAAGCCAATGTGCAACCGTATTACGTATTAATGGGACACGACGAAGAAAATCTAAACAAACCCGTAGGCTACACACCTGATGTTGAAGAATATAAAAAATGGTTGAAAGAAGGAATTGGGAGTTTTAAGAAGTAGTTATTTTAGTAATATAAATTCCACTAATTAACACAAACATATCGTGTTAATTAGTGGAATTCTTTTTAATCCCCATCTTCCAATTCAAAATACCTTTTAAGAGTATATAAATTTTTTAGTTTTACCTAAAAAAAGCATACTTATTCAATTGTTTTCTCGATATAATCTGAATTTAAAAGATACAAAGCGCCCATGTATTGCAACTTAAACGAAACCAAATCGCCAATGTTGTAATTGTTTTTGGAATTTGAAATATCAATTACCATCATATCCGAACTAGCATCAACAATAGTAATGTTTTCATCTTCAGGAATTAAGTATTGCGGTTGCATATCGAGTAAACCTAAATCTAAAATAGCCCGTAAAGAAGTTTCACTTAAATCGACAGCATCATCAATTTCATGAATTTTTCCGGCTACATTTTCGCCTAATTCGCCAATTGGAATATTTGGTTTTTCTGTAATTTCAATAATTTCGGCAAAAAGTTTAAAAACATCATTATGCATGTGTTCAAAAGTTTCACCCGTGAATAAGTTTTTAGCAAAAAATAACGCTTCGCCAATTCGGAAATGATTTACCGCCATTGGTCGAGCATTTTGTAACAACAAAGGAACCGCGACCGAAGTTCCACCAGAAACCCAAGGAATTTCCACATTGAATTTGGCTTCAATCAATTGTTTGTATAAACTCAATTGAATTAGTTTATCTTGCGTTGGCATCACGCCGCTCAAACAATTTAAATTGGTTCCAATGCCACTTATTGAAATATTGGGTAAACTAAAAACTTGTTCGTAAAACTCTATTAATTCTTCTCCCAGAACACCTTCGCGCAAGTCGCCCATTTCAATCATAATAATGATTTTATGCACTTTATTTTGCAAAATAGCTTCTTTGGAAAGCATTTGAATGGTTTCAATTTCGGTATTGAAACTCACATCTGCAAAGCGAACAATTTTTTCAATATTTCGTTTTGATGGCGGTTTGATGTAAACGGTTTGAATGTTTTCATTCAGTTTTTTTACTTTCTTTAAATTGCTAATTCTAGAATCGTGAATTTCTGTAACTCCTAATTTTATGAGTTCTTCCAAATATATAGAATTGCCACAAAGTAATTTGGAAACCACGCCCCAAGTGATATTTCTATCTTTGAAAAGTTGGTCTAAATAATTAAAATTTTCTTGTAATTTCGATCTGTAAAGTTTTAAAAATGCCATTTTCTTTTATTTGGTTAAACGCATTTCTAAGTATTTATTGGTAAATCCCAAACTTTCGTAAAGTTTTCTTGCAGGATTTTCAGGTTCTACATGAAGTGCAATCGATCCTTCAACCGTGTTTATAGCTTTTTGCATTAATTTTTTTCCGTAACCTTTTCCTCTGAAAGTACCATCAACTGCAATATATACCAAAATATTTTCTGGAATAAAATCACTCATTCCTGTTTTGTTTATGATGGTAATTCCAACAATAGTTTCGTTTTCTTTTCCAATAATGATTACGCCGCCTTTTTCAGGATGCATTACGTAATCGATACATTTTTGAATGGCTGATTTTTCATCGCCATAAGCTTCTAAATGGGTAAATAAGAAATCGACAATGGAGTTTGATAATTCGTTTGAAAGTGGTGTTTTGGCATCAATTAATGTAAAGTTCATAATAAATATTTTGTTCGTATTGTTGCAACGAACGTTTGTAAATTATTTTCGGAAGGATTTTCCAATGATAAGGTGTAAACCTTAATAAAGTCATGAATTTGACTTTCAGAAACAGAATGCAAAGTTACAAAAAATATATTTAATGGTTTAATTGTTTGATTTGTAACAGTTTGAATAAATTTGGAAGTCACATTTTTTTTCCTATATTTGTACCAATATTAGCCATTTAAAAAGTATAAGCCATGTTAGTAAAAGTATTCGGAAGCGCCGTATTTGGCGTTGAAGCGACTACCATTACGGTAGAAGTAAACACAGAAAAAGGAATCGGGTATCATTTAGTTGGACTTCCAGATTCAGCAATTAAAGAAAGCAGTTTTCGTATTGCGGCTGCACTTAAAAACAATTCCTATCAATTTCCCGGAAAAAAAATCATTGTAAACATGGCGCCCGCCGATTTGCGAAAAGAAGGTTCTGCTTACGATTTAACCATTGCTGTTGGAATTTTAGCCGCTTCTTCCCAAATTACTTCCAAAGAAATTGAGAATTATGTTATTATGGGCGAATTGTCTTTGGACGGAAATGTGCAACCCATAAAAGGTGCATTATCTATTGCCATTAAAGCTAAAGAAGAAGGTTTTAAAGGGGTTTTAATTCCAATACAAAACGTGAAAGAAGCCGCTATTGTTGAAGGTTTAGACGTTTATGGAATTACTAATGTTACCGAAGTCATCGACTTTTTTGAAGGAAGAGGCAATTTAGAACCAACGGTAATTGATACTACTGAAGAATTCTCCAAAACCTTAGATTTTCCAGAACACGATTTTGCGGATGTGAAAGGACAAGAATCCATCAAACGTTGTATGGAAATTGCAGCTGCTGGCGGACATAACATTATTTTAATTGGTCCTCCAGGTTCAGGAAAAACTATGATTGCCAAACGATTACCGAGTATTTTACCGCCAATGACTATGCGAGAAGCATTGGAAACTACCAAAATTCATTCCGTTGCAGGAAAAACTAAAGATGTTGGGTTGAAGGCGCAACGTCCGTTTCGAAGTCCGCATCATACGGCTTCTAGTGTAAGTTTGGTTGGTGGTGGAAGTTATCCGCAACCGGGTGAAATTTCATTGGCACATAATGGCGTTTTGTTTTTGGATGAATTACCTGAATTTAAAAGAGAAGTTTTAGAAGTCATGCGCCAACCTTTGGAAGATAGAGAAGTTACAATTTCTCGTGCCAAATTTACAATAACGTATCCATCGTCATTCATGTTGGTTGCAAGTATGAATCCTAGTCCGGGCGGTTATTTCAATGATCCCAATGCTCCAGTAAGTTCTTCGCCTATGGAAATGCAACGCTATTTAAGTAAAATTTCTGGACCGTTGTTGGATAGAATTGACATTCATATTGAAGTAACGCCAGTTCCCTTCGAAAAACTGACCGAAACCAGAAAAGCTGAAAGTAGTGTGGAAATTAGAAAACGGGTGACAAAAGCACGTGAAATTCAATCGGCACGTTTTGAACATTTGGATTATATTCATTACAACGCGCAAATGAGTAGTAAATTGATTCGAGAATTTTGTGTGTTGGATGACGTTTCTTTGCAATTACTAAAAACAGCAATGGAGCGCTTAAATTTATCCGCAAGAGCGTATGACAGAATTTTAAAAGTTTCAAGAACTATTGCCGATTTAGAAGCTTCAGAAAACATACAATCGCATCATATTGCGGAAGCGATTCAGTATCGTAGTTTGGATAGAGAAGGTTGGTTGGGTTAGTAAATCTATAATTATTGAATTCTTCTCAAAATTAGGGAAGAATTCAATAATTTAAAAATTAGCTTCATTTTCGTCTGCTGGAATCCATTTTTTGTTGCTATTCAGTTTGAAAGAACCAATATGCTGTTTATCCCATTGGTCAGAACGAATTAAGGAAAGGAAATTTGAACCGTCTTTAGCTAAATATAAATGATATACCTCGCCAATGATAGGTTCAAAAGAATATTTAGCATTGTATAAAATTTCGTTCCATTCGTATTCTTGCAGGAGTTTTTCATATTCAGCTTTGAGTTCTTTGAACTTACTTGCTAATTCTTTGTTTACGTTTGTTATTCCCACTTTTTTCCAATGAACAACATTATCAATTGATATCACTGGTGCTCCTACATTTGTTGCATAAGGTAAAACACTTGCATTGTATCCATTTTCTTCAGAAAACACTACATTATCAGGAATTTTATTTTTCATGTTATCTTTTTGAAATTTTATTGTTTGTAATGGCTCTTTGCAGTTTGCATTTGAATCGGTCAATGCCTTCCACTCGTTTGGCTGCGTGTTTGGTATTGCAATTTTCGACTCTTTCACGCCATAGTTTGTAACTGCTGAATTTGAGTTCTTTCTTCATTAACTTTTTAACATCAGCTTCGCTCAAATTGAATTGAAACTTTATGGCATCAAATGGTGTTCTGTCTTCCCAAGCCATTTCAATAATGCGATCAATTTCTATATCTGTAAATGTTCTACTTGACGTGTTTTTCATTTGTTTAACAAAATTAATAAATGATTAAACAAAATTACAAAAAATATTTCATCTTTATATTATTTCATTAAAGAAATTTTTTCCAATATCTTGCACCGTAACTACAAAATATTCCTTCCATGGAATTAATTTTTCTTATGGCTATTAGGCAAATATTATCTTCCTCGTCAAGAGTAATTTTAGCATTATTTTTAAGTCCATTTTTATCAAAAGCCCGAGCATCATTGGCATATTTGGCAAAACAATCCACATGCATGGAATCCATTATTGTTCCATCTAGCATGTTGATGAAGTAGCGGTCATTTCCTTCTAAACTTCTATTTTGAGCTTCATTTTTGGTTAAAATTTCGCCTTTAAACAAAGAAATTACTTCGTTTGGATAGATAACAATAGCAGTAAAAAGTCCTTTGCCTGCGTTTTTGAGTTGGGAATCTTGGATAAATAAATAATCAGATTCTGGAGCTTCGATTTTCAAAATTACAATTCTTGAGAAAAAGTATCGCCGGCTTTGACATCGCCAGTTCTGAAACCTTTTAAAAACCAGCGCATACGCTGCTCGGAAGTTCCGTGTGTAAAACTTTCTTGGTCAACATAACCTTGCGTTCTTTTTTGGATATTATCATCACCCACAGAACTAGCGGCACTAAGCGCTACTTTTATATCTTCTTCGTTAATTTCTAGATAATCTTTGGCATGATGCGCCCAAAGTCCGGCATAGAAATCTGCTTGTAATTCCATAGCAATGTACATTTTTTTGCCTTCAGCGGTATTTTGTCTTTTAAGAGCATTTACTTTTTGTAAAATTCCCAATTGATTTTGTACGTGATGTCCAATCTCGTGAGCAATGACATAGGCAATAGCAAATTCACCTTCTTTGGCACCAAATCTAGTTTGTAAAATTTCAAAGAAATCTAAATCCATATATACTTTTTTATCGCCAGTGCAATAAAAAGGACCAGAACCACTTTGGGCTTTACCACAAGGAGAAGTTACTTCACCGCGAAACAAAACTAGAGTTGACTTTTGGTATTCAAGACCATTTTCAGTAAAGATTTTTGTCCAAACATCCTCAGTATTGGTCAATACTACATCCACCATTTTTCCTAAATCTTTATCTCTCTCTGTTAAAACATAGCCACTTTCTTGTTGGCTTTGGGTGTTATTAAATTGTTCTAAAATAGGAGTCAATTGTTGGCCTGTTTCACCCCCAAAAAGATTCATTAATAGAATGATTATACCAATTAATCCTCCACCAGCTACAACTTTTCCACCAGAAGACATTGTTCTTCTATCGTCTACATTTCCTGATTGTTTTTTACCTTGCCATTTCATTTTTAATTAATTTTATAGTTGTTTTTTGTTTTTTAAAATCCAAATCGCATACCAAGATATATGTCAGCTTGTTTTCCACTGTTTGCCAATGCAGTTATGATACTATTGGAACCTAGGAAAAAGCCGCCAAGTCTAAAGCCAATTCCAGTTGTAAAACCAGAAATTTCATTTTGAGCAATTGGTGCATAAGCCTCAAACCATTTGCCTGAAAATCTTGGTATTACTGTATATGAGTTTTGTGCTGTTATGATATCATCAGCATTGTCATCAGTAACTTTTTGATTAATACTTGCGGTTACGAACCATTTGTTTGCAAGTCTAACATCTGCATAGGCGTTAATAACTGTGGGTAATTTTGCTGAAACATTATTTGTGTTAGATGCTGTTTGAAAAAACGCAGCATTTGCGGGATTGCTTAGAATGGCTTCCAAATCAGTAAAACTTTCAACGTTTTCAAATTGATTTAAATCTAAATTTTCTAAATTTTCAACATTTAAATTATAAGTTTTATTAAGATTATTATCCGATTTAAAGGTCATTCCTCCTATATTTTTTATTGCTAAACCAGCATTGAGTTTGTAGTTTTTGTTATCATTTTCATCCTTTAATTGATAGTTTATCGCAATATCAGCGGCAAATCCATTAATTCCTTGTGAGAAAAATTCGTTATAATTACTTTGATCGTTGTAATCATTAGCCAAAGCACCTGCATAAGCAATATTTACAGATGCTGATGCATTCACTAAGGAAACATCTCCAAAAGCATTTACTATGGTACCGTTTAAGTTATTGGCTGCAAAATTGGCATATCCTCCAGGAAAAAGTAACCTAAGATTTGTACCAATATTTATTTTATGTTGAGGTGAATCGTAAATATTTCTTGCTACTGAAAATCCTAGTTCTCCCCAAGTGGTAGCATTAATTCTTTGATTTTCGTTAGATGCAATTGTTGTTTGCGAAAGTAGAGCGCTTAAATTTCCTTCTTGTATGGTTTTACCAAGTTGAGCATCTACATTGATTACATTTGCTTTTATATTGGCCACTGAAAATATTCCAAAACCCCATTTTTTATGAGTAAATGCAAAAGATGGACCTACAAACATTGCATCTAATCGAAGGTTTACACTTTCATATCCGTCAAAAATTTTGTTTTCAATATTGTCACTCTTTATTAAATCATTGAAAGTTAGCTTATTGTTTGAAAGTCCGAGTGAAAAGTTGAAAACATTTACCTCATATTTGGTATTCATATTAGATAGTTCCGCTGGATTGTTCAAAGTGTTAAGAATTCCTCCTCTTTTAGAAGTTGAAATTCCACTAAAATGTTCTTGAGCGTAACTGTTTACACTTAAAAACGTAAGTAAAATAACAATTTTTTTCATGAGTTAAATGTATTTTGTTAGTGTAGTTTGAAGTTCACTCAGATTAAATGGTTTGGAAATATAATCATCCATTCCCAGTTGTAAACATTTTTGCTTTTCATTTTTCATGATTCCAGCAGTTAGCGCAATAACTTTACAGTTTTTCGTTTTTTCATTAGCTCTTATATCAATGATTGTTTCATAGCCGTTTTTTATTGGCATTTGAATGTCAAGTAATACAATATCAATTTTATTATCCATCAAGATTTGCATGGCAATTTCTCCATTTTCTGCTTCAAATGTACTACTATTTGGCAATATTTTTTTAATCATTTTATGAGCTAATAATCGATTTATGGGATTGTCTTCAACTATTAGAATATTAATTTTACAGCTGTTTTCATAATCCACTTCAATGTCATGAATAGGTAAAATAGCATTTAATTGCGAAGATTTTTTTCCAATTTTAAAATTGACTTTGAAATAAAAATTACTTCCTTCGTTGAAAACACTTTTTACTTGGATTTTACTTTTTGAATAAGCTAAAATTTTGTTTGCTATTGCCAATCCTAAACCCGTTCCGCCAAATTTTTTATTTACCGAAGCATCTTCTTGAACAAAGGAATGAAAGATTTTTTCAAGGTTTTCTTTATGAATTCCTTTTCCCGTGTCAATTACTGAAAATTGAATTGTTGCAAATTTGTTTTTTACAATTTCTATTAATTCAATGTGTAAAATTACTTCCCCAAAAGTGGTAAACTTTATGGCATTACTGAGTAAATTTACTAAAACTTGTTTTAATCTAAGCTCATCACATTCTAGAAATTTTGGAATATTATTATCTAATTTTAGTTTTAGTTCTAAGTTTTTAATTGCAGCTTGTGGTTTAAACAGATTAATTACTTGTTCAGCAATTAAAGCAATTTCAACAGTTTCTAAATTTAATTCTAACTTACCCGATTCTATTTTAGAAAACTCTAAAATATCATTAATAAGTTCAAATAGAAGATGAGCCGATTGATTAATATTTTGCATATAAACCTGTTGATTCTCATCAAGATTTGTTTTGATTAATAAATCTGAAAATCCTATTATTCCATTTAAAGGCGTTCGAATTTCATGACTCATGTTAGCAAGAAAATCAGTTTTTGCTTGATTTGCAGCTTCAGCATATTCTTTGGCAATAATTGCTTTTTCATGTTCTTTAGTAGCTGTAACATCTTTCGCAATTCCTCTTAATTTTGCTACTATTCCATTAGAGTTCAAAACGGGCTCACCATATCCAAGAATCCATTTTTTTGAACCATTTTGACAGGTAATTGAATATTCAATCTCATAGGATTGCTTGTTTTCAATGGCTAATTTAATTTTGGTTTGAACTTCCTCTTTAAATGGCTCATCAATAGAAGCTAAAAATAGTTGGAATAAATCATCTTTAATGATAGTATTGATACCAAAAATAGTATAGAGTTCATCCGTCCATAATAATTCATGATTGAAAACATTGTATTCCCAACTTCCGATTTTTGCTATTTTTTGAGATTGTTTCAGTAAGTATTCACTTAAAACGAGTTGGGCTTTTGTTGTTTCTATAATAGTTATATCTCTTGCAATGGCAAAAATATTTTGTGTATTTAAATCAATAGTTGAAATCCACTGTAAATAAATAGATTCGCCATTTTTTTTTACGTATCTATTACTAAAGTTTAAGGTATGAGAACCTTTACCAAGATTATTTATTTCTTCTCTTGTTTTTTCTACATCTTCAGGATGAACATAGTTGATAAATTGTTTTTGAAGCAGTTCTTTTTCAGTATATCCTAATGTTTTTGTAAATGCCGGATTGACTTTTAAAAAAAAGCCATCTAAATTAGCAATACAAATTAAATCAGAAGTTTCGTTAAAAAAATAATCAAAGCTATTATAAAGATTATCCTTACTGCGATATTGCGCTAATTCTTGCTCAAGCGCTTCAATTTTTTTGAGATAATCAAATTGAGAATTAGCCATTTATTTTTCTATTAATAATTAAATGTAATAAAAAATATAATATTCTAAAAATTTATTCCAATATATTCCAGATAACGTCTTTAGGAACAGAAGCAACAAAATAATGTACTTCTTTAGTAACAGGATGCGTTAAAACTAATTTTCTAGCATGCAAATGAATGCCTCCATCAGGATTACTGCGGTCAAAGCCATATTTTAAATCGCCTTTAATTGGACAACCAATGGCTTGTAGTTGCGCTCTAATTTGATGATGTCTTCCCGTATGTAAATCAATTTCTAACACGAAATAATTATCTAGTTTTTTGATGATTTTATAAGTCAAACTCGCTTTCTTGCTCTCAGGAACTTCTTTAGTATGCGCTTTTGAAGTATTGTTTTTGGGATTTCTTTTAAGGAAATGGATTAAGGTATCGGTTTCTTTTGGCGGTTGGTTTTTTACAACTGCCCAATACGTTTTTTGAGTTTCCCTGTTTTTGAAGGTTTCATTCAATCGTGTAAGTGCTTTTGATGTTTTGGCAAACACCACAATTCCAGTGGTTGGACGATCCAAACGATGCACAACTCCCAAAAAAACTTCACCCGGTTTGTTGTATTTTTCTTTTAGATACGATTTTACCACATCTGAAAGCGGTTCATCTCCCGTTTTATCTCCTTGAACAATATCGCCCACACGTTTGTTGATGACAATAATGTGATTGTCTTCGAAAAGCACTTGAAGATTGTCTTTGGTAGAAATTATTTTATTCAAAATAAGCGATTAAATTTCGATTGGCTATTTTTTCACTGAACACTTTTCACTGAGTACTGAACACTAGCTTAATACTGTTCATTGGCATTAGGAAAATCAACTGATTTCACATCATCCACGTATTGGCCAATGGCTTTGCTCATATCTTCGTATAAGTTCATGTAACGGCGTAAAAATCTTGGACTAAATTCATGTGTCATTCCAATCATATCGTGTAATACCAAAACTTGTCCATCAACGCCGCTACCTGCACCAATTCCAATGACTGGAATAGCAATACTTTCAGCTACTTTTTGAGCTAAATGTGCTGGAATTTTTTCTAAAACAATAGCAAAACAGCCAATTTTCTCCAACATCTTTGCATCTTCAATCAATAATTCTGCTTCCTCTTCGGCTTTGGCTCTAACCGTGTAAGTTCCAAATTTATAAATGGATTGCGGCGTTAAACCTAAATGTCCCATCACAGGAATTCCCGCTTGAAGGATTTTTTTGATGGATTCTTTAATTTCTTTTCCACCTTCTAATTTTACTGCGTGTCCGCCACTTTCCTTCATCACGCGAATGGCAGAACGTAAGGCTTCTTTAGAATCCGACTGGTAACTACCAAAAGGTAAATCAACTACAACTAAAGCTCTGTTAGCCGCTCTAACCACACTGGAAGCGTGATAAATCATTTGGTCTAAAGTTATTGGAAGTGTAGTTTCATGTCCGGCCATAACATTACTAGCAGAATCACCCACCAAAATCACATCAACTCCAGCGGAATCAACAATTTTTGCCATTGTAAAATCGTAAGCAGTTAACATAGAGATTTTTTCTCCGTTAGCTTTCATTTCAATTAAGGTTTTGGTTGTAATTCTTTTGTAATCTTTTTTTGCTACCGACATTTTAATTATTTTAGTGTAACAAAATTAGGTTTTATCTACTTATTGAGAAAACAAAAGATGAAGAATTTACTCGTAATAACCGTTTTATTATTATCAAATGTTGTTTTTTCTCAGGAAAATTCACCAAAAGCAACTGTTGAAGCTTTTTTTACTGCTTTTCACCAAAAAGACAGCGTTGCCTTAAAAGCGTTTTGTCATAAAGATATTAGTTTGCAAACGGTTGCTAATACCAAAAATGGAACCCAATTGAAATCAGATAAATTCAAAGATTTTTTGAAATCAATTGCTTCTATTCCAAATAACATGAAGATTTATGAGAAATTGTTGGAATATAAAGTTACTATAGATGGCGATTTAGCCCATGTTTGGACGCCGTATGAATTTTACGTGAATGATACATTGAGACACATTGGAGCCAATTCCTTCACAATGATTAAAGAAAATGATAAATGGTTAATTGTGCATTTGATTGATACCAGAAGAAAGAAATCTTTATAAAATCTTTATACTTATTAGTACTTCTTTTATACGCTATTTATAAAACCCAACTTATCTTTGCCAAGTAATTCAATGGTAAAGTTTTAAAGCGTGTTTAGTAGAACATCAAATCTTAATAATCAATATATTTTCAGCATAATATTAGTGGTGCTGGTTTCGCTTGCATGCTTTGCATTTAAAGAGATTATTGGTTACAAGGTTATTGCTTTTATTCTTTTGGTTACTGTTTCGTTTGTAGCCATGTTTTACAGAATTGTTCCCACATTATTAGCTGCTGTTTTGAGTGCTTTAATTTGGAATTTCTTTTTTATCAAACCTTATTTTACGTTTCATATAGGAAATACTGAAGACAAATTTATGTTCTTTATGTATTTTATAATTGCTTTAATTAATGCAGTTTTAACGTTTAAAATCAGACAAATTGAACGAATTGCGAATGAAAAAGAGTCCAAATTAAAATCCATAAAACTTTACAATACACTTTTAGATAGTTTATCGCACGAATTAAAAACGCCTATTGCTGCTATTATTGGTTCAACCGATGCGCTTCAAAGCAATGCAATTATGTCCGAAAATCAGAAAGAAAAATTATTGGAAGAAATTTCGATTGCTTCTTTGAGATTGAATAATCAGGTTGAAAATTTATTGAATATGTCGCGATTAGAATCAGGTGTTATCGTTTCCAAAATGGATTGGGTTGACGTAAATGAGATTGTTTACGAAGTAATTAGAGCTTTAAAAATCAAATCGTATTCACAAAAAATAATAGTTACTGCTCCCGAAAATTTACCACTTTTTAAATTAGATTACGGTTTAACAGAGCACGTTATTTATAATTTATTGAACAATGCCATAATTTATACACCAGAAAAAAGTACTATAAGAATCAATCTATCATATACAGAAGATATAATGCAAATTATAATTTTAGATGAAGGAAATGGTTTTCCAGAAGATGAAATAGCCTTAGTTTTTGATAAATTTTACCGACTTAAAAATTTGCGACCAGGTGGTTCTGGTTTGGGATTATCTATTGTAAAAGGTTTTGTTGAAGCGCAAAACGGAACTGTAACATTAGAGAATAGAGTAGAAGAAGGTGGAGCAAAATTCATAATCAAAATTAAAACTGAAGTTTCAAAATTTAATCAAACTGAAAATGAATAAACACCAAATTTTAGTCATAGATGATGAATCGCAAATTAGAAAACTTCTAGAAATTACTTTAAGTACGAATGATTTTGAGGTAAAATTAGCCGAAAACGGCTTAGAGGGTATTCGTTTTGCGGCTACTTTTCAACCTGATTTGATTATGCTAGACTTGGGTTTGCCTGATGTTGACGGACAGAAAGTATTGCAACAATTACGCGAGTGGTATTTGAATCCTATTATGATTTTATCAGTAAAAAGCGAAGAATCAGAAATTGTATATGCGTTGGATAATGGAGCTAATGATTATTTGATAAAGCCTTTTAGAACACAAGAATTATTAGCAAGAGTGCGTTCTCACATGAGAAATCACATCAAAGAAGCTTCGGAACCAGTTATTAGTTCAACTAATTTTTCGATTGATTTGATAGCACGAGTTGTAAAAGTGAATAACGAAGAAGTTAAATTAACTCAAACAGAGTTTAATTTACTAGCCATTTTGGCAAAAAACGAAGGAAAAGTATTAACTCATCAATACTTATTAAAGGAAATTTGGGGAAAAAGTTATAGCGACCAAACCCAATATCTACGAGTGTTTGTAGCACAATTAAGAAAAAAAATTGAGAAAGATGCCAATCATCCCGAAATGATTCTCACCGAAAGCGGAATTGGTTATCGATTTATTCTGACATAAAAAATCTTTACATATGGAAAATTTAGACAGCAACACAGCTAATGTGCCAAGTGATAGTCTTAGTTTGTCTTTAAATAGAGCAATTAGCCCAAGGCAATCTAACTCAAATTCTGATTATTGGCTTCGAGAATTTATCAAAATTAATCAATGTCCACAACGAGAAGACGCCTTAGAAAATCAACTTAATGATTTGAGTTTAGTTGCCGAAAAACTTGGATTAGTTTACGCTTCGCACTTTATCAAAAACTATTATAAATTTAAAATTAAAAAATAAAATGCCTAAAACACTATTTCAAACCGTAAGACGCAAATACTTAAAATTTCATTTGCGATTAAATCCTCAACAGAGTTTGTTTTTTGGATTTTTCATGTACATGGTCTTGGGTTGGATTTTTCTTTCCTTGCCCTTTTCACAGAAAATTCCAACAGACTTTATTGACACACTTTTTACATCCACATCAGCGCTTTCGACTACAGGATTGGCAACGGTAAGCACGTTTGATAATTATACTTTTTTTGGACAATTCATAATTCTAATATTGATTCAAATTGGTGGAATTGGTTATATGACGTTAACGACTTACATTTTACTTTCTACGACTAAACAAATAACGCATTGGCACAAAAAGATAATGCAAAATGAGTTTACTATGCCCAAAGAATTCAAAATTCAAGATTTCTTAAAATCGGTTATTGTATTTACGTTTACTGTTGAAATTATAGGAGCTATTTTGTTTTATTTTGCCTTTAGACCTATTCATTCTGATACTTTATTTACCATTTGGACCAGTATTTTTCATAGTGTTTCCTCTTTTTGTACTGCTGGGTTTAGTTTATATAATTCTAGTTTTGAAGCCTACGCTACAAATAGTTTTTTAAATGGAATTGTTATCTTTTTGACTATATCTGGTGCGCTAGGTTTTATAGTGGTAACTGATATTTGGTATTTTGTTTCAAAAAAGTCTAAAGAAATATCATTCACTACAAAAATGATTACACTTACTTTTTTTACTGTTTTGTTTATTGCTTTTTTAATTCAGTTTTTTGGAGAACCAACGATTCAAAGCTTGCCCTTTTTAAATCGTTTTAAAGTTGCATTATTTACTACGGTTAATGCTATCACAACAGCTGGTTTTAATTCCTTGTCAATTGGAACTTTGACCACAAGTGTTTTGTTGAGTATAATTTTTTTAATGTATGTTGGAGCAGCGCCATCAAGTTCGGCAGGCGGAATGAAAATTACAACACTTACTGCTATAATTGCAATTGTGAAGAGCAAAATTAGAAACGAAAATAAAGTAACTTATTTTGGAAGAAGAATCCCTTCTGATAGACTAGAAATGGCAGTTTCAACTTTTGTTTTTTATACAGCTATATTGTTTTTAAGTGTATTTCTATTAAGTTTTACAGAAAATCAAAACTTAGATAAACTACTTTTTGAGGCGACTTCCGCTATAGGAACTGTTGGTTTAAGTATGGGAATTACTGGAGATTTAACTATTTTTGGAAAATTAATCATTATTTGTATCATGTTTATTGGTAGAGTAGGTGTAATCACTTTTGGATTAGCTGTTTTAGCAAAAAAACAACATAAAAAAATTGAAAATGAAACAGATTTGGCTATATAGTGTAGTGTTTTTATCCTTTTTAGGAAATGCTCAAGAAAAAGATTCTTTAACAATTAAAGTTTCTGGTTACTTAGAAACATATTATGCGTATGATTTTAGTAATCCTATCACCGATGCTAAACTTCCATTTATGTACAATTACAACCGTCATAACGAGTTTAATGTGAATAATGGATTAATTCGTACGCATTTACAATACGGAAACACTTATGTTTCAATTGCACTTCATGCGGGAACTTATGTGCAAGATAATTACGCATCAGAAGATATTAAGTTAATTAGTGAAGCATTTGTTGGTATGTATTTGGATGACAATAAAAAATCATCGATAGAAGTTGGAATTATGCCAAGTTACATTGGTTTTGAATCAGCAATTTCTAATTCAAATTTAACATTAACACGTTCTTTATTGGCTGAAAATTCGCCTTATTTTATGACCGGTGTCAAGTATAATTATGTACCAAACGACAAATGGAGTTTTTCAGGATTAGTCACCAATGGTTGGCAACGTATCAATAAACCACAAAAAGAGGTTACACCAGCATTTGGAACACAAATTGCTTACAAACCTTCCGAAAAAGCCACTTTAAATTGGAGCACATTTATTGGAAAAGAATTCTATGGAACTGAATTAGGAATGCGTTATTTCAGCAATTTATATTGGGATAATCAGTGGAATTTAAAATGGCGCACCATTTTAGGATTTGATTTTGGAATTCAAGATAGTTCTTCATTAAATGATACACATTTGTATTGGATGAGTCCTGTTTTAATTGCCCAATATTCGATAAATACAAAATGGCAAACTGCTGTTCGAGTAGAATATTATCAAGATGAAAATAATGTTATCATAGCTACTTCTGATGCATTTAAAACATCTGGATTTTCTTGGAATTTTGATTATTTACCCAATTCAAAAGTTAAACTCAGAACCGAAGCACGATATTTAGATGCTAAAAACCCTATTTTCAATAATAATAAATCAAACAACTTCTTTCTCACTACAAGTTTAAGTTTTGAGTTTTGATGAATTTCCAGTCAATTATATAGCTAACGAAAGAGCCAATTAAATAGCAAATCAAATCAAACCAAAGAAATCCTTGACCTAAAACGTATTTTCCGAAAGTAGTTTTTCGAAGTGCTAGGAGCCAATCGTATGGTAACAGTTGAGAAATTTCAATTAAGAAGCAAAACGATAAACTTAAAGCGAAAATAGTTTGTAATTTCCAATGTATAAAAAGGAATCGCATTCCAAAATAAATCAGAATTGCATATAAAATATCTCCAATGAAAAGCGGAAATAAACTTATTTTTCTTGAACCAATGCCAAGAAGAACTACCAAAACAGTTAGTGAAAAATACTGAAGTCTTCCGCTTTGCATTAACAATCTGCTAAACCAACAGCAACAGCCAAACCACCTTCCGAAGTTTCTTTATAGCGCGTGTTCATGTCTTTTGCGGTTTCCCACATGGTGCTAACTACTTTGTCTAATGGAACTTTAGCATTTTTTGCATCGGTTTCTAGGGCTAATTCGGCTGCATTGATAGCTTTAATAGCTCCCATAGTATTTCTTTCAATACAAGGAATTTGTACCAAACCACCAATTGGGTCACAAGTCAAACCTAAGTGATGTTCCATTGCTATTTCTGCTGCTACCATTACTTGTTCTGGAGTTCCGCCCATTACTTCACATAAAGCTGCAGCTGCCATGGCACTTGAAACACCAATTTCCGCCTGACAACCGCCCATTGCGGCTGAAATAGTAGCTCCTTTTTTGAAAATACTTCCAATTTCACTGGCTGTCATCAAAAATTGTTTGATTTGTTCTTCATTGGCTTCATGATTTTCAATTACCAAATAGTACATCAAAACAGCAGGAATAACTCCAGCACTTCCATTCGTTGGTGCCGTAACCACTCTTCCCAAAGATGCATTTACTTCATTCACAGAAAGCGCAAAACAACTTACCCATTTCAAAATCTGACGAAATTTAACTTCGGTTTGTCGGATAATTTGCATCCAAGAATAGGGATTGTCATAAGGTAAAACGCCAATTAAATTTTTGTGCATGTCATAAGCTCTTCGTCTTACATTTAGTCCGCCAGGTAAAGTGCCTTCTGTGTGACAACCTATATACATGCATTCCAACATAGTATCCCAAATACGCATCAATTCATTGTGAATTTCAGTTTCACTTCGTAAGGATTTTTCGTTTTCGTAGACAATTTCCCAAACTTTTTTATTTTCTTTGGTACAATAAGCCAATAATTCCGAGGCATTGTCAATTGGATAAGGGAAAGTACTTGTTTTTTTTTCAGAAGAAGTTGAGTTTTCTGTTTCTTCTTTTACGACAAATCCGCCACCAATAGAGTAAAAAATACTTTCATACTTAGTATCAGATGTATAAACTGTAAATTTTAAACCATTGGCATGAAAAGGAAGAAAATCACGATTAAATACAATGTCGGTATCGATATTAAATGGAATAAGAATTTCGTTTCCTAGAAAAATTTCTTTTTTGTTCTTAATTGCTGAAATAATAACATCAATGCTCTCAACAGGAATATATTCAGGATCTGCACCACTTAAACCTAACATCACAGCTAAATCAGTGGCATGACCTTTACCAGTTAGTGATAAGGAACCATACAAATCAACGGTAACTCTGTTAATTGAATCAATTAAATTTTTAGCTCTAATTTCTGCCAAAAACTGTTCAGCAGCTCGCCATGGACCTAGAGTGTGTGAACTCGAAGGTCCAACACCAATTTTTAACATATCAAAAACCGAAATATTTTCCATACGAAGTTTTATTTAATGGCAAAGATAATTCAGAAAATGGTTTTTCAAATTAAAAAAGTTAAGCTATTTTTTCGCAAAATAATAAACGATACTAGCTATCCCAATAACTATCATAATGACACCAAAAATTTCCAATTCTTCATTAGCCATTCGCATTCCGCCTCTAACTAACAACAATAAACCAATGATTAAGGTCCAAACACCAGGCTTGTTTGAAGTTTCTTCTACGTTATTTTTTTCATCCATGTTTTTTAATGTTTTTAATTTTTTAAATATACAATTTATTTTTAAAGTTATCTTATTTTCTTTTTTTTACTGTTAGATAGCATTTTAGGTGTCATTATGTCATATTTAATGTAAAAACCTGTCACATTTTTATTTAAAATGAAGTTGGCATAAAGATTGAACAAAACATGATGTTTAAAAATGAAATTAAAAACACACAATAAATTAAGATTAAAATTATGAGTAAGATTATTGGAATCGATTTAGGTACAACAAACTCTTGTGTTTCTGTAATGGAAGGTGGAGAGCCAGTTGTAATTGCAAATGCAGAAGGAAAAAGAACAACACCATCTGTTATTGCTTTTGTTGAAGGTGGAGAAATCAAAGTAGGTGATCCAGCAAAAAGACAAGCAGTAACAAACCCAACAAAAACGATTGCTTCTATCAAACGTTTCATGGGTAACAAGTACACGGAAAGCGCTAAGGAAGCGTCAACTGTTGCTTATAAAGTAGTTAAAGGAGACAATGACACGCCACGTGTTGATATTGATGGTCGTTTATATACACCACAAGAATTGTCTGCAATGACTTTACAGAAAATGAAGAAAACAGCTGAAGATTATTTAGGTCATTCAGTTTCTGAGGCAGTTATTACTGTTCCAGCTTATTTCAACGATGCACAACGTCAAGCTACAAAAGAAGCGGGTGAAATTGCAGGTTTAAAAGTAATGCGTATTATCAATGAGCCTACAGCAGCTGCTTTAGCTTATGGATTAGACAAACAAGGTAAAGACCAAAAAATTGCAGTTTACGATTTAGGTGGTGGTACTTTTGATATTTCTATCTTAGAATTAGGAGATGGAGTTTTCGAAGTATTATCTACAAACGGTGATACTCACTTAGGTGGAGATGATTTTGACCAAGTAATTATCGATTGGTTAGCAAACGAATTCAATACTGCTGAAGGTGTTGATTTACGTAAAGATCCAATGGCATTACAACGCTTAAAAGAAGCAGCTGAGAAAGCTAAAATTGAATTATCAGCTTCAGCTCAAACAGAAATCAACTTACCGTATGTTACAGCTACGGCTTCTGGACCAAAACACTTAGTGCAAACATTAACAAGAGCTAAATTCGAGCAATTAGCAGAATCTTTAGTAAAACGTTCTATGGAGCCAGTTGCTAAAGCTTTAAAAGATGCTGGTTTATCAGTTTCTGATATTGACGAAGTAATTTTAGTAGGTGGTTCAACTCGTATTCCAGTTATCCAAGAGCAAGTAGAGAAATTCTTTGGTAAAAAACCATCAAAAGGAGTTAATCCTGATGAAGTAGTAGCCATTGGAGCTGCCATTCAAGGAGGAGTTTTAACAGGTGAAGTAAAAGACGTATTATTATTAGATGTTACGCCACTTTCACTAGGTATTGAAACTATGGGAAGTGTAATGACAAAATTAATTGAAGCTAATACGACTATCCCAACAAGAAAATCTCAAGTTTTCTCAACAGCAGCAGACAATCAACCATCGGTAGAAATCCACGTTTTACAAGGAGAAAGACCAATGGCAAATGATAACAAAACAATTGGTCGTTTCCATTTAGATGGTATTCCACCAGCACCAAGAGGAGTTCCTCAAATTGAAGTAACTTTCGATATTGATGCAAATGGTATCATCAAAGTTTCTGCTACTGATAAAGGAACAGGAAAATCACATGATATTCGTATCGAAGCTTCTTCAGGTTTAACTCCAGAAGAAATTGAGAAAATGAAAAAAGACGCTGAAATGAATGCTGAAGCAGACAAATTAGCAAAAGAAAAAGCAGATAAATTAAACGAAGCTGATTCTATGATTTTCCAAACAGAAAAACAATTAGGTGAGTTTGGCGATAAATTATCAGAAGCAAATAAAGGAGCCATTGAAAGCGCTTTAAACGAATTGAAAGCAGCTTACGAAACTAAAGATGTGGCAACAATTTCTCCAGCTTTAGATAAAATCAACGAAGCATGGAAAAATGCATCAGAAGAAATGTACAAAGCACAAGCTGAAGGTGGCGCTCAACAAGCAGAACCTCAAGCAGCAGCTTCAGGAGATCAAACACAAGATGTAGATTTCGAAGAAGTGAAATAAAGTACGAAGAACAAAGTACGAAGTGTCAAGTAAAAAACCGAATCAGTAACGATTCGGTTTTTTTGTTTTATTCATTTGTCTCATCCGCTACAACACTATATTCTGGATCTTCCATGATGTTGACATCAATTATGGCTTCCGCATTTTTGAGTAGATGAATACAATCGGCGCTTAAATGACGCAGATGTACTTTTTTACCCAACTTAGCATAGCGACTAGTTACGGCATTTACGGCTTCAATCGCACTCATGTCGGCAATTCTACTTTCGGCAAAATCGATTATAATTTCATCTGGATCGTTAGTTACATCAAATTTTTCGGCAAAAGTTGTTGTGGAACCAAAGAAAAGCGGGCCGTAAATTTCATAATGTTTGACTCCATTTTCATCCATAAATTTTCGCGCTCGAATTCTTTTGGCATTTTCCCAAGCAAAAACCAAAGCGGCTATAATCACACCTATAAGAACCGCAAGTGCCAAATTATGCAAGAAAATTGTAATCAAAGTCACAATTACCATTACAAAAATATCCGATTTTGGCATTTTGGTAAACGCTTTAAAACTTGACCATTCAAATGTGCCAATGGCTACCATAATCATAACGCCAGTTAACGCTGCCATAGGTAATAATTCAATCACTGGAGCACCAACTAAAATGATGGCTAAAATGGTTAATGCAGCTATAATTCCAGACAATCGTGCTCTAGAACCTGATGATAAATTGACTAAAGTTTGTGCAATCATAGGACAACCGCCCATTCCGTAGAAAAATCCGTTGGCGATGTTGGCTGTTCCTTGTGCTAAACATTCTCTGTTGCTGTTTCCGCGAGTTCCTGTAATTTCATCTACCAAATTTAAAGTCAACAAACCTTCGGTTAAACCAACGGCTGCCATAATTAAACCATAAGGAAGAATAATTTGCAAAGTTTCCCAAGTAAATGGAATTTCAGGAATATGAAAAGGAGGTAAGCTTCCACTAACCGAAGCAATATCAGCTACTTGTTTGGTATCTATATTGAAAATTAAAACAACAGCAAAAACTACTAAAATTGCTACTAATGAAGCTGGAATTTTCTTAGTAATTTTTGGAAATATAACAATTATTCCAATGGTTAATGCCACTAATCCAGCCATTATATACAATGGAGTTCCAGAAAGCCAAGTGGAATTTCCGTTGATAATTTCTTTAAATTGTTCCAATTGCGACAAAAAGATGATTACCGCTAAACCGTTTACGAAACCATACATTACAGGTTGAGGAACCAATCGGATAAATTTTCCAAGTTTGAATAAACCTACAATGATTTGTATAACTCCTGCCAAAGCAACGGCGCCAAAAACATATTCCAATCCGTGAGAGTTCATTAAGGCAATAAGTACGATAACCGTTGCACCAGCGCCACCAGAAATTAATCCGGGTCTTCCGCCCAAAATGGCAGTAATCAATCCCATTAAAAAAGCACCATACAAACCAACTAATGGAGGAAAACCAGCTAAAATAGCAAATGATAATGATTCAGGAATCATCGTCATGGCAACGGTTAGACCAGCTAGGATTTCGGTTTTATAATCTACTTTTTGTTTAAAATCGAAGAGATTGAGTACTTTTTGCATGATTTGGGCATAAAAATTAAGAGCGCAAAAGTACAATTTTAAATTTAAATCTAATTACTTGACTTTGTTGTAAACCGCTTCGGGAACTAATTTTGAAATATCACCGCCATTTCGAAGTACATCACGAACAATGCTTGAGGAAATATAAGAAGTTCCAGCTGCTGTTAAAAGAAAAACCGTTTCAATTTTGGACAAACTTCTATTAGTATGCGCAATGGCTTTTTCAAATTCAAAGTCGGCCGGGTTTCTTAATCCACGTAAGATGAATTCTGCATTTTCTTTTTTGCATAAGTCAATTGTCAAACCTGAATACGTGATGACTTTCACTTTGGGTTCGTCTTGGAAAGCTTCTTCAATGAAACGTTTTCTGTCTTCCAAAGAAAACATGTATTTTTTTTCGGCATTAACACCAATGGCTACAATAATTTCATCAAATAAAGAAACGCCTCTTTTGATAATATCATAATGACCGTTTGTAATTGGATCAAAGGAACCTGGGAATATTGCTTTTTTCATGGTTTCTAGTTTTTTAATGCCAATTCAATAGCGTTTTCAAATAATTCGGGTAATGAAATTCCTGCTTCACGTGCTTGTTGGGGTAAAATACTTTCGGTGGTTAAACCTGGAATTGTATTCATTTCTAACATGTGTGGTTCGTTATTCACAATAATAAATTCACTTCTCGAAAAACCTTTCATTTTCAACACTTCATAAGCTCTTTTGGCTACATTTTCGATTTTTACTTTCAATTCTTCAGAAATTCGAGCGGGTGTAATTTCTTTAGATTTTCCTAAATATTTGGCTTCGTAATCAAAAAAGTCGTTTTCTGAAATAATTTCGGTTATGGGTAAAACTTTTATTTCGCCTTTGAAATTGATTACGCCAACAGATACTTCGGTGCCATCTAAAAAGCTTTCGATGATGATTTCATTATCTTCCTTATAGGCATTTTCAATCGCTGGAAGTAATTCTTCCAATGATTTTACTTTGGAAATACCAAAACTAGAACCTGATTTATTGGGTTTCACAAAACACGGAAGCCCTACTTTTGAAATAATTTCTTCAGAATTGATAGTGTCTCCCAAATTCAAATAAAATGAAGTTGCGGTTTTGATGCCATAGGGTTTCAATACCGAAAGCAAATCCCGTTTGTTGAAAGTTAATGCCGCTTGATAATAATCGCATGAAGTTTGCGGAATTCCTAACAATTGAAAATAAGCTTGAAGTAATCCGTCTTCGCCAGGTGTGCCGTGAATAGCATTAAAAACTACATCAAAAGAAATTTTCTTTCCGTTAATACTTACAGAGAAATCATCTCTATTAATTGAAAATTCCTCCTCGTTTTCGTCAACATAAACCCATTTTTCTGGTAAAATATGAATACGAAACAAGTTGTATTTGGATTTGTCTAATTGGTTAAACACCACATTTCCACTGGTTAAAGAGATTTTATATTCGCTGGAATAACCGCCCATTATGATGGCAACATTTTTCATACTAATTCGTTATTGTAATATAACAAAATTACACTATTTATTCAAACTAGAAATCTTTTCTATTTTTATATCTTTGCTAAAATTTCTTACTCATGAGTACATTTAAATTTTTTACCAGTAAAACCTTCTTTATTCAGTTGGCAATTGCCGCAGGAATAGTGGTTGCTTTAAGTTTTTTGTTCCTACAATTTTTAAGTTTTAGAACCAATCATGGAGAAGAAATTCCCGTTCCAGATTTAGCAAAAATGCAACTTGAAATAGCGGAAGAAAAATTAAATGAGGCTGGTTTAGAATTGATATTGTTAGATACAGTTGATTTTCAATCAGATATGCCGCCTTTTTCTGTTGTAGAACAAGATCCAAAAGCAGGAAATACTGTAAAAAATGGTAGAAAAATTTATGTAAAAATCAACGCAGGAGAATTTAATGACGTCATTATTCCTGCATTTAAAGATAAAACGTATCGTCAAATATTGGCTAATATAAAAGCTTTGGGCTTAAAAGAAGGAAAAATAACCTACAAACCTCATCTAGCTAAAGACATTGTTTTGCAAGTTTTACAAGATGGAAAAAATATAAAAGCTGGCGACAAGGTAAAGAAAAATTCAACCCTTGATTTTGTATTAGGTGACGGAAAAGAAGGTTACGACGAAACAAAATTTGCGGTTGATGAGGAATTAATAGATGGAGAAACCGAGTTAATAGATGGAGAAACCCAAGAAAACGATGGAGAATAATACGGCATTAGGTCCAGAAATGGATGACGATTTATATGAACATTACAGGTTTGAAGTAACCAAAGGACAACAAGCGCTTCGGGTTGATAAATTTTTGATGAATTTAATTGAAAATGTGACAAGAAGCAAAATTCAAAAAGCCGCTGATGCAGGTAATATTTTAGTGAATGGAGATGCTATAAAATCCAATTACAAAGTAAAGCCCGGTGATTTGGTTCAAATGATGCTAGAACACCCTCCGTACGAACACTTATTAAAAGGCGAAAATATTCCATTGGATATTGTGTTTGAAGACGACCAACTTTTAGTTGTAAATAAACCCGCTGGAATGGTAGTGCATCCTGGGCATGGGAATTATTCGGGAACTTTGGTGAATGCTCTGGCGTATCATTTTGATAATTTACCAATGAATAGCTCTGAGCGTCCAGGTTTGGTACATCGGATTGATAAAGATACTTCTGGATTATTAGTTGTTGCCAAAACGGAATTGGCTATGGATTATTTGACCCAACAATTTGCAGCTAAAACTTCTGAAAGAGAATATATTGCTTTGGTTTGGGGAAATATTGAAGCGGAAGAAGGAACCATTGAAGGAAATATTGACCGCCACGTAACCAATAGAATGCAAATGGCTGTTTATCCTGAAGGCGAACATGGAAAACCTGCTGTTACTCATTTTAAAGTTTTGGAACGTTTTGGTTATGTAACTTTGGTTTCGTGTAGATTAGAAACTGGAAGAACGCACCAAATTCGTGTACACATGAAATTCATTGGTCACACGTTATTTAATGATGAACGCTATGGCGGAAATCTTATTTTAAAAGGAACAACTTTTACCAAATACAAACAATTTGTTGACAATTGTTTCAAAGTGTTGCCAAGACAAGCCCTCCATGCTAGAACTTTAGGTTTTGAACATCCAATTACCAAAGAATTTCTTCGCTTTGAAACAGAAATACCACATGATATGGTGGAATGCATTGAAAAATGGCGCGTGTATTCGAAAGCGCAAACTTTTGAGGAATTGGAGTAAAATCGATTTTCAAATAACATGATAAAACAAAAAAGAGATGAATTTGGGTTCATCTCTTTTTTATTAACTAATCTTCGTCGCTTTCATCAGCAATTTCCAAGTCTCCTAATGCTTCTAATGAATCATCATCTGGTGTTTCGATAATGTCATCTTCATCATAGTTTTCAATTCTGTCGGCAAGTTTGGTACTTACTTTTACTAAGAAAATAGTATCTTCAGTTCGTACTTCAACAGCTTCAATCGTCTCATTTTTAGCATTCTTGAATCGAATAATATTCGAATCATCATAGCCGTCAGGAAATTTCTCAACTAGTAAGGTTAAGATTTCATTTGTTAATTTAGCGTAATCAACAATTACTCTTTTCATTGGTTTGGGTTTAATCTCTATTTTTGTCAAATGTAATATCCTAAATTAAAATATCAAACAGTTTCTGATATTTTTTTTCAATTATTTTACCAACCTAAAATGTAAGCAAAAATCAGCGGTGCCACAATAGTTGCATCTGATTCTACAATAAATTTAGGTGTTGTGATATCTAATTTACCCCAAGTAATTTTTTCGTTTGGTACTGCTCCAGAATATGAACCATAACTAGTAGTTGAATCTGAAATCTGACAGAAATATGCCCAAAACGGTACATCATGCATTTCCATATCTTGGTATAACATCGGAACCACACAAATAGGGAAGTCACCAGCAATTCCTCCACCAATTTGGAAGAAACCAATTCCTTTTCCTTCACAGTTGTCTCTGTACCAATCTGCCAACCACATCATGTATTCAATGCCGCTTTTCGTTGTTGTTGGCTTAAATTGACCTTTAATACAATAAGAAGCAAAAATATTACCCATAGTAGAATCTTCCCAACCCGGAACTACAATTGGTAAGTTTTTTTCAGCAGCAGCAACCATCCAAGAATCTTTTGGGTCAATTTCATAATATTGCTCTAAAACTCCTGAATTGATCATTTGGTACATGAATTCATGCGGAAAATAACGTTCTCCTTTAGAATCTGCATTGTTCCAAATATCAAATAAATGTTGTTGTAAACGTCTGAAAGCTTCTTCTTCTGGAATACAAGTATCGGTAACACGGTTGTAATGGTTTTCTAATAAATCCCATTCTTCTTGTGGCGATAAATCTCTGTAATTTGGTACTCTTTTATAAGAATTATGAGCAACTAAATTCATAATATCTTCTTCTAAATTAGCTCCAGTACAAGAAATAATGTGTACTTTATCTTGACGAATCATCTCGGCTAATGATTTTCCTAATTCAGCGGTACTCATTGCACCAGCTAAAGTTACCATCATTTTTCCGTTGTCTAATAAATGTTCTTCGTATCCTTTTGCAGCATCTACTAAAGCAGCTGAATTGAAATGAAGATAATGTTTCTCGATAAACTGACTAACTGGTCCTTTGCTCATTATTTTAAATTTTATTGTTCTTGTTTCTTTTTGTATCCTAAAATCTCTAAAACGTCTTCGGCTCTTTGTTGTTCAGAAAATACTTCTGTTGCAAAAATGCCGTTTTTGTCTTTGTCAATCAAAATGTGTTTGGGTTGTGGTAAAATACAGTGGCTTAATCCTCCAAAACCACCAATAGTTTCTTGGTAAGCTCCTGTGTTGAAAAATCCAATGTATAACGGTTTTTCTTTGTTATATTTTGGTAAATAAACGGCATTCATGTGTTGTTCGGAGTTGTAATAATCATCGCCATCACAAGTTAAACCGCCTAATAAAACACGTTCGTAGGTTTCGTTCCATCGGTTTACTGCCAACATCACAAAACGCTTGTTAATTGCCCAAGTATCAGGTAAAGTAGTAATGAAAGACGAATCAATCATGTTCCAATTTTCACGGTCGTTCTGTTTCTTTTGGTATAACACTTGGTACAAAGCTCCACCAGCTTCACCCACAGTAAACGAACCAAATTCAGTAAAAATGTGTGGTACTGGAACTTCCGCTTCATCACAAGCAATTTTGATTTGGTTTAAGATTTCGTCTACCATATATTGGTAATCGTATTCAAAAGCTAATGAATTTTTAATTGGAAATCCACCACCAATATTCAAACTATCTAAAGAAGGACATTCTTTTTTCAAAGCAATGTACACTTTCATACATTTTAATAATTCATTCCAATAGTAAGCTGTATCACGAATACCAGCATTGATAAAGAAATGAAGCATTTTCAATTCTACTTTTTTATTTTCAGCAATTTGCTTACGGTAAAATGGAACAATATCTTTATATCCAATTCCTAAACGTGACGTATAAAACTCAAATTTTGGTTCTTCTTCAGCGGCAATACGAATTCCAATTTTGAATTTACCATCAATTTCCTCTTGTAGCAAATCCAATTCTTCAAAATTATCAATTACAGGAATGGTGTTTTTATGTCCGTTATTGATTAATCTCGCGATATTGGTAATGTATTGGGCTCTTTTGAAACCGTTACAAACCACAAATGTATTTTTGTTGATTTTCCCTTCAGCCATTAACGTTTCAACAATATCAATGTCAAATGCAGAAGAAGTTTCAATGTGAATGTTATTTTTCAAAGCTTCGTTTAAAACGAATTCGAAATGCGAACTTTTAGTGCAATAGCAGTAGTAATATTTTGCATCATAATCGTGCTTTTCCATGGCATTTCTAAACCACATTTTAGCACGATTAATGTTTTTAGAAATTTTCGGTAAATAGGTAAATTTCAACGGAGTTCCGTATTCTTCTACTAATTTCATTAAATCGATACCATGAAACTGAAGGTTATCTTTGTTTAAGGTAAATTCTTCTTGAGGAAAATAAAAAGTTTGGTTAATTAAATCTTGGTATTTTGTATTCATTTGATTTTTGTGATATTTGATTAAAAATAGTGAAAATAATGTTGAATTTTACACTAAATTTCAAACTCTAATATTGGCAAAAACAATCAACAGCTTTTCGTTGAAAGCTTTCAGGTTTTCAAACAAATGAATCAAATAGGGCGAAGGAAGTGCACTAGCGGTCACATTTGTAGTTCTTCTTTCGCTTTGATTACTGCGTTGATGTGATGTATTGTTTTCTTTCATTCTTGGTACAAAAGTAAAAAAATAATTCTAAGTAAATTTAAAGAAAAAATTAAATTAATTTTACATTTGATAATCTTCAAAAGCTTTGTAAATCAATTCGTTATCGCATTCTTGATTGATTTTTATATTGCCAATTCCGTTTAACAAAGCAAATTGCACTTTCCCAAACTCATTTTTTTTGTCGAAAATCAGTAATTCGATGCAATTTTCAATATCTTTTTGGGTGAAATTTACAGTTTCAAAAACGTCTTTGATGATGTATTTGATTTCTTGGTATTCTTCATTGGTAATCAAATCTTGTTCTTTGGAAATAAAACTTTCCAAAATCATTCCAATGGCAATAGCTTCACCATGAAGTAAAGGCGTTTTCGTATCGTTTTCTAAGAAATAACTTTCTATGGCATGACCTAAAGTATGTCCAAAATTAAGCGATTTTCGAATGCCATTTTCTGTTATATCTTGTGAAACTATAGTGTTTTTTATCTGAATAGATTGATGAATTAATACATTTAAATCTTCTGAATTTAAGCTACTTAGGTTTTTAAATTTGTTCCAATATTCTTTATCGTAAATCAAACCGTGTTTCAACATTTCTGCTAAACCCGAACGCATTTCATTGGAAGGTAACGTTTCTAAAAAATCAGGTAGTACTAAAACCGCTTTTGGTTCGCGAATTATTCCAATTTGATTTTTTAAATTGCCCAAATCCACGCCGTTTTTTCCACCAATAGAAGCATCCACCATAGCAAGTAAAGTTGTGGGAACATTAATAAAATCGATGCCACGTTTGAAAGTACAAGCTACAAATCCGCCAATATCTGAAATCACGCCGCCACCTAAATTGATTAAGATGCTTTTTCTATCGCCGCCTAATTCTGTTAAAGAATGCCACAATTGCAAACACGTTTCAATGTTTTTATGACTTTCGCCAGCTTCTAACTCGATGATTTCTATGGTGACTTCGGTTGCTAAATTGGCTAAAAATGTTGGTAAACAATGCGTTGCAGTATTTTCGTCTACCAAAATAAAAACTTTCGAATAACGGTTGGGAACCAAAATTTCGGCTAGAAATTCATAGCTCTTTTCATTGAAAAAAATGGAGTAATTAGTGGCTGAAATGGTATGCATTTTATTTTTTATTGGAAGTGCAAAATAAGGTAATTTTTATTTAAAATGTGGTAACTCTGCCGTATATTTGTGCCACTATTTTATAAAAATTCAAATGGAAAACATTTTCAACAATACTGAAGTGGCTTTTGCTTTAAAAAGTGATTCAGAATTAGAAAGAGCCTATTTTTTGTTTAAGTTAATTGAAAGTCAGCCTTTAGTTCGTATTGGAACAGCGGTGACTAACTTCGCTTTAAAAGCCCATTTACCTGTTGAAGGTTTGATTCGTTCTACGGTTTTTGACCATTTTTGTGGTGGTGTAAACGAAAACGACTGTTTATCTGTTGTGGATAAAATGTTTACCAAAGGCGTTTCATCGGTTTTAGATTATTCCGTGGAAGGAAAGGAAGAAGAAGCGCAATTTGACGCGGCTTTGGAAATGACTTTAAAAACCATTGAATTTGCTAAAGAACGCCATGCGATTCCATTTGCAGTTTTTAAACCAACAGGTTTTGGAAGATTTGCATTGTACCAAAAAATTGGCGAAGGAAAAGCATTGACCAATGAAGAACAACAAGAATGGAATAGAGTAGTGGCTCGATTTGAAAAAGTATGCCAAACCGCACACGAAAAAGATGTTGCCTTATTAATTGATGGTGAGGAAAGTTGGATGCAAGACGCTGCTGATGAATTAGTTGCCCAAATGATGCAAAAATACAATCAAGAAAAAGCCATTGTATTCAATACGTTACAAATGTACCGTTGGGATCGTTTGGATTATTTGAAAAAATTACATGAAAGAGCCAAAGCTGAAGGATTTTACATTGGAATGAAACTAGTTCGTGGCGCTTACATGGAAAAAGAAAATGCTCGTGCGCAAGAAAAAGGATATAAATCGCCTATTTGCGTTTCAAAACAAGCAACAGATGATAATTTTGATGCAGCAGTTTTATATATGTTAGAAAACATTGATAAAATGTCGATTTTCGCAGGAACACACAATGAGAAAAGTTCGTATACTCTAATGCAATTGATGCAAGAAAAAGGAATTGCGAAAAACGACAACCGTATTTTCTTTGGACAATTATATGGAATGAGTGATAATATTAGCTATAATTTAGCTTCTCATGGTTACAACGTAGCAAAATATTTACCCTTTGGACCTGTTCGTGATGTGATGCCGTATTTAATTCGTAGAGCCGAAGAAAACACTTCAGTAGCCGGACAAACCAGCAGAGAACTCACGTTGATTAAGAAAGAAAAAGAAAGAAGAAAGTTATAAAAAGAAATCCTGAGTGTATCAGGATTTTTTGTTGGTTTGTTAACAGGGAAGCAATTCTGTGATATCGGGCTTATTTTGTAAAATAAAATTTTTGTTAGCTAATCAGATATATATTTAGTTCTTAATTCATCATAATTTTTAAATTCCATATCGAATAAACTTTCTTCAAACTTGAATTTTATATATTCCAAATCTAATTCAGCCAGTGAGACAGTATTTTTGCCGTTCATAAAGTTTTCAATTGCTTTTTTATGATAACCACAAAAAATTCCCCAAACCATTAGTTTGATAAAGTCAGATTCGTTTTCTGTTTTAAATTCTATGTCATTATGTAGTGTAATTAATGTTTTAAAATTCCCACTACCTTTTTCAACCATTTTTCCGTCTGAAATATCAATTTTAGAAGGATAAAAATTAATTGATAAATTATAAATCTCAGTGAATGTCAATTTTTTCATTTTTAAAAATTATACTAACTATTTCGTGTTAGTTAGACTTTTTACTTTTACATCATAGCTTAACAAGATTGAAGTTATAAGTTACTTTATCAAAAATAAATAAAAAGAGTATTATTTCGTTCCTTCATCACAAAAAACTTCCCCATTAATAATAAAACCCTATATTTGTACCAATTAAAAACCAATGGTGGAGTAAGTCCAACTATGGAACCAAGTGCAATTCTTGGACTGTCGTGCAACTGTGTGTTCCTTTCAGGAATGAGTCAGATACATAGCATTGGTTTTAGTTTAAGTATCACGAGAAATGCTTGAACGGGTTTGCTCTATTTGTGAAAATAAGTTTACTGTTCTATTCATTTTCTCTAATAATGAATAGATTATGACAGCTAATTATGAACAAGCTCAAGAGGCTTATTACCAGAAACATCCTTTAACTTTATTGCCCATTCAATCGTTTGATGTTTTTTTTACAGAACAATTGGAAATTGCTAATTTCAATACCATTCAGCAAAATTGGAAAGTGAAAGAATGTTTTGCCACTGCGGTTTACAAGCAAAAACGTGAAATTATTATTACCAATGCCAACAGTGAAATTGTCTTTGCTTCTAGCGGAATTACACAAATGAACGGTTATCAACCTTTTGAGATTATTGGTAAAACTCCCAAAATGTTTCAGGGTGAAGCCACTTCTCTTGAAACTAGAAAGAGCATCAAAATAGCCCTACAAAACCAATTGCCATTTAAAGCGGTAATCTTAAATTATAACAAAGATGGCTCAACGTATTTATGTGAAATTGAAGCCAAACCCAAATTTAATTCCAAAGGTGAACTAGTAAATTATATTGCATTTGAACGCATAGCCTCTTAAATTAGGAAAACGCTAGAAGAAAAAATTAACGATTAAATACGCCAAGTTTTAAAGCGTTTTTCCCCAATAAGACTAATTTCATTACAATACTTTATTTATTGAACCGCCTTGCAATATAGGGGTGAGGTTGTCTTTATTTCAGCAACTCGCTACAGCCAGCAAAAAATGGTAACCGTTAGCAGTGATAAAATCGCTTTAAAAGAGGTTGAAATTTTATGTTTTTTGAAATTTTATTTTAAAAATGGTGGTTGTGCAACAGCTACGCCTGTTGGCAGTAGTTGTTCTCATTTTCTCAACTTTTCAGTCCCGTGAAAAAGTGTCCCAAATTTGTCGGTAATAGTCTTATATGAAAATTGGTCAACAACTGTATAAACATAAGCGTCCCAACCTAGGTTAAGAAAAATAAGTCTTTTGTTTAAGGGTTCTAAGTCTTTGTCAATAGTCTTTAAAAGGTCAATAATAAATTTTCCGTCTCTTTGCCGTTCTTCGTCAACTCCCTTTCTTATTTCGTTTACGTTTCTCCAATCTGTCATAATTTGCAATTTGTCTTCAAGGAATTTTTCAGTTTCTTTTTCGTTTTCTTCTCCTCGCCAATCCGTCATCCATAACTTTTCTTTACTGTCTCCAAAAATGTAAATGACTTCTATCGGTTTTATTTTGCTTAATTCAAAGTTGTCATATTCTTCTAAAAGTTTTTCGTTTTCTTTTAGAAATGCTTTTTTGTCTTTCAGAAATGTCATGAAGAAGTTTTCAAAGTCTTTATTTAGCCCTGAAAATAGAATTGTTCCAATATCAACAAGTCCTTCGTCATTTGTCTTTGTTGACAACTTACTTTCGTTGTAACTTTTCTTTTCAATTTTGTCGTCTACGATAATTTTTATGATTTTGAATGGAAAAGAAATCAAAAGGTAAATGAAGTAAAAAGGAAAAGTCATTATGTTAATTATTCTTTTTATCATTTATTCTGTCCTTTTTTACAATTACTGCTAACGTCAGACTGTGAAAAAACTTCACAATCTTTCAAACAAATATAGTAAAAAAAATGTAAGAAAATAGATAAGAAAAAAATCAAGTTATTTTCCTAAAACATGGGAAGAACTTTGTTCTAAGTTGGGAGAAAGTTAGAAAGTTAGAAAGAAAGTAACTTTTTAAATAAAAGCTATCAAATGAAAATCTCTTTTCAATTTTCGTACTTTCGATTATTCAAAAGGGGTTTTTTATATTTGATAATTCAAATCGGCTTAAAATCTTTTATTTATATAGTATTAAACGAATAGTCCAAAAAAAAGTTCCTAATAGCAATTCTTTTTTCCTCTATTTCATTGGTTTTCAAATACATATAAAATTGTAATTATATACAACTAACAAATTTATGATTTCTTATTTGTTAAAACAAATGTCATCATTAAAATTACAATTCAAAACCGTAAGCAAGTCGTAACATGAATTGATTCAACCCTTTGTCAGGAAGTCCGTTACTAAGAACTGGAAAATTGTTTAAGTTTTCATATCGAATACTTATATCAACATACTTGGTAGCATATCCTAGCGTTGGACTCAATAATAAGGATTTGTCATTGTATTTATTGGTTACAGCAAAAGCAGCACCAGCTTCACCCATAAGGTATAATTTGTTTTTCAATACAAATGCTTTAAAACCTGCTTTAACCGGAATGTATCCTAAATCTTTAATGTCGTCTTTTGCAAACAAATTATTAAAACCTGTAGTTAATGTTAGGGAATACTTTATTGTAAGATCATATTGTAAACGAACATCACCGCCAAGGTTAAAATTATAAGGATTTTCAATTGGCGCTCCTAAATTTAGGCCAACACCAAGACGAAATTTAGGATCAAAAGTTGTTTCTTGCGCCTTTACTTGAAAAGCGAACAAAGACAATAAGGTGATTAGGGCTATTTTTTTCATGTGATTTATTTTTTACTAAAGTAATTTTGAAAAAGACTTAACGATATATTTTGGATAGCACTACTAAATAGAGTTGCTAGCACACTGTTGGATTTTTTAAATACCATTTTTTTTGTAAGGTAACCACTTGCTAAACCCACTAATGATTTAAAAATCGAGGATTTATAAATGGATGAATCGCTAATGGTATTGGTGAAAAAATCTTTAACTAGATTTGAAGGTTTCAAACTTTCAACGGTGTCTTCTAATTGATATTTTAAAGCCACAAATTCTTGTTTTTGTTTCAGTTCTAGTTGTGCAATTCTAATTTTTAATTGCTTCTTATTTGTTGTTTTCATCTCTATCAGCTAAAAAAAGTTTAACAATTAAATCTTCTAAAAATGAGGCGCTTATTCTTTCTTTACAGGCAAATAATATAATTGCCAACAGTAAATAGAAAACCGAAACAATCAAAAATCCTAAGAAATTGTCACCAAGTTGACTTCCAATATACAGCGCTAACGCAATGTTTATAAAGGATACAAAGAACAATACAAGAACTAGAGCCGTTACGTAGATGATTAATCCAGTAATCACGGAACTTGATTTATCAATAAGCTTTAATTTGTACAATTCAATACTTGTTTTAGAGTATTTTTCTGCTTTATCGAATAGTTCTTCCATTGTTTCTTTGGTATCTTTCATAAGTTTGAATTTTATTTTTGATAACATTCCAATTATTGGAATAAGTTATAGTTTCGCCATTTTAATTATTGTTATTTATTTAGCAATATAAATTGCTTACAAAAAATTGAAATCGCGATTTACAGCATTATTTCTTAGCTTTTTCTACAACTTCTTTAGTTTTTTCTGAAGCTTCAAGATATTTATCTTCAATTTTGCTCAAAAAATCTTCAAATTCTGCTTTTAAATCATCCTTTTTGTCGGTGATTTTGTTTTTAATTTTCTTTCTGGTTTTAGATCCTTTATCTGGTGCAAATAATACACCAGCTATTGCACCTACGGCTACACCGCCTAAAATTCCTAAAATTACATTTCCATTTTTCATAATAATTGATTTTAAATTTTCTTATTTCCGTTAATTAATCTAAGTAATATTGCCACTACAGCAATTCCAAGTAAAACATGTACTAGGTTTCCAAATGAACCAGAATAATACCCCAGTGCCCAAAGAATAACCATTACAACCGCTACTAAATACAGTAAATTTCCCATGATTTCTAAAATTTAAGTCCGAAATAAATACTTAGCGCACTATTTTTTCCATCAGGAAATGTGTAGTTACTTCCTGCAAATGTTCTTTCTTTACCAATAGTTTGTAAACCATAATTGTATCGAATACCAATAAATGAATTTTCAAAATCTAGTCCAACACCACCAGATAATCCGTAGTCAAATTTGTTCAAATCTTCGTTACTTATGTTTTCTTCGAAGTTAAAACTTCCGCCATCAGTTTCGTTTGTAATTTGAGCATCCATTAAATACGCCAGATACGGTCCAAAGTGTAAGTTTAAATTTTTAGTGACATTCAGTTTTAATAGCAAAGGCATTTCTAAATAATTTAATTTGAAACGTGCGGTTCCAGATGCTAGAAGATTGTCATACACTAATTCTGCACCTTTTCTAGAGAAGTTTGCCTCTGGCTGAATGGAAACCGATTCACTTAATGGAAAGTTTGCAAATAAACCGGCATTGAAACTTGTTAAAACGTTGTTGTCGTTAACATCTTCAACATATAAATTGGTAAAGTTAACACCACCTTTAATACCGAATGATAGACTTGTGCTCGAACCGCTATCTTGTGCATTTGCACTAAAAATTAGACCTAAAAAGCACACTGTTGATAAAACTCTCTTTTTCATAGCAATTGTTTTAAAAATTTTTAAATAGTTTAAATTCAGATTTCATTATATTAATTTTTTCTTTTGAATCCTTGGCAAATGTTTGAAGTTCTTTGTTATTTGTGTTTAACCTAATTATTTCAACTAGAACTAACATTTTTTGGTATTTATTTAAAATGGTTTCATTCGTTAGAATATTATTTTCATTATTTTTCCTTTTTCTTGATAGAATGATAAAATTGCGCTTTGCTAAATTTGTCATGGTATCTTTTAATTGTTCGTGTTTTTGTTTTAACTTCTGGATTATGAATTGGTCATTGTCAGTTTTTGTCTCAACTTTTTCCAACTTATTTATTATTGATTGATTCATATGTGATAAATCAACAAAAGCATTTAAAACAATTGTGGCATCTTGTTTAGATACTTCTGTTTGTTCATCATTGCCTATACAAGAAATTAGAAGAAAACTTGTCATCATTAGTAAGATTTGTATTGTACCTTTCAACTTCATTTTTTTCTTAAATTTCTACATTACAAAGTTGCAACAAATCAATTGCCTTAGAGTTACAAGATTTTTTAGAATTGTTGCAAAATTTCCATAAAAAAAACACCAAGCCTTTATAAGCTTGGTGTTTCAGTTCTATATTAGTGTTTTTTTATTGTAAAAAATACATGGTAAAAGTAGCACCTTTATTTATTTCGGCATGAGCTTTTATAAATCCGTTGTGGTTTTCCATTATTTTTTTACATATGGCTAATCCCACTCCAGTTCCTTCGTATTCTGTTTTTGTATGCAGTCTTTGGAACAAATTAAAAATTCTATCATTATAGCTGTTATCAAATCCAATTCCGTTATCAGTATAAGTAATTTTAAAATATGATTTGTTCTTATCTAGTTTCACTAGTTTTATATCTTCACTTGTAATTTCAGAAGTTGTAATTGTAATGGATAGACGTTCATTTTGTTTGGCATATTTAATACTGTTACTAATCAAATTTGCGAAGAGTTGTTGAATTTGAAAACTTACTCCTTGAATTTCAGGTAATGGTTGCTGATGAAAGACAATGTTTTTTTCTTTCAAAATTTCGGATTGTTCTTTACGAATAGCTGTAATAATTTGGTTAACATCTACTGTTTCAAAAGTATCTTGCGACTTATTAGTTCTAGAATAATTTAATAAATCATCTATTAAAATTCGCATTCTTGTGGCAGCGGTTTTTATTCTTGAAAAGTATAATTGTCCGTTTTCTGATAAGTTAGCATTTTCTGTTGTATCTATTCTTGAAATGAATGTTTGAATTTTTCGAAGAGGTTCTTGTAAATCGTGACTAGCTACATAATTGAACTCAGTAAGCTCTTTGATGTTTTGTTCTAATTGTTTGTTTCGTTCTTCAATTAATAAAGATTTTTCATAATCTTCCGTAATATCTTGCGTGGTTCCTAGCAACATTTTGTTTCCTAATCTATCGGTAAAAGATTTGCTTTTAGTTTTTAAAATTACTTTTTTCTCATTTGGTAGTGTTGCTGTAAAAGTTATTTCAGGATATTGGTCAAATTCTGAGCAAGAATTAAAAAAAGAAATTACCGTTTCTCTTTCTTCTGATGAAATATGTTCTAAAAAAGGTTCTATACTTTGAAGTTTATGAAAACTGTTTTTTTCGAAAAGGTTATAAAAGTTTTCTGAAAACCAAAACGATTCTTCATTGATTTTGTATATCCAACTTCCGTATTTTCCAATGATTTCTGATTGTTTGTTAGATTCTTCGTTGATTTTTAATTGGATATTTTGTTCTAAAATTTGTTTTAAATTTTTGGTGATTTTGAAATAACCAAAAACTACAATTAAAATAGCAACGAGAAAGGATGAAAATATGATTAACGGTGTATTGTAGCTATTAACATTGAACAGAACATTGGTTTCTTTAATTGATTTTTCCTCTTTATTGATTAATGAATTGATTTCTAATCGTAAAGAATCCATCACATTTTTTCCTTCAATAAAGTTTTTCTTGAATTCATTTGATGTATAAAAATCTTTGGAAAAATAAACAAAACGTTTATCAACAAGTTGGTATATTTTTTTAAGTTTAGCTTGTTGGATTGTATCGTTTTTTGTAGAATTTTTTAGTTTGTAAAACGACTTATTAATATTGTTTCTAGCATTAACATAAGGTTCTAGAAAAATGGAATCGTTTGTAAGAGTAAAACCTCTATCGCTTGTTTCAGCATCTTTTAGAAACGACATCATTTTTTCTAATTCAAGCGCAACTTCAAATTTCTTCTTGTAATCGGTGTTAATTTCGTTAAGTTCGAGATAGTTTTTATAAGTAACAGAAGCCAAAAGAATCAACAAGAATAAAGCACCATAAAATATTATGCGAATTAGAGCTAATGATTTTTGTGTTGAGTTTACGGTTTTCATAATCGCAATAAAAAGTTTTCTTTATTTAGTCCAGATGTTTGGTATTGCCAATTCCTAGTAACCACTTCATTTAAAACAGATTTTAGTTCATTAAAATCCGCTGGTTTTTTGATGTAAACATTAGCTCCCAAAACAAAAGTTTCTTCAATATGTTCTTCGGATGAAGATGTAGAATAAATAGCAATAGCTATAGATTGAAATTTAGTATTTGCTTTGATTTCTTTCAAACACTCCAAACCGTTCTTTTTTGGCATATTTAAATCTAAAAACAAAATATCGGGTAAAAGATTTTCATCGTTTTGTAAATATTCCATCAGCGCAGCACCATCGTTACAAGTGTGAATTTTTGTAGCAATTTTGAGTTCGCTAAATGCATCTGTAAAAAACAACCGATCATCAAAATCATCATCGGCTAAGACTATAAATAAGTGGTTTTTTTCCATAAAATGAAAAGGTTATAGTTTGTTTTGTTTTCTTTTTGCAATAATTCGCTGAAAAACCGTGGGCGAAATTCCAGTGGTATTTTTAAATTGGTTACTTAAATGCGCCACACTCGAATAATTGAGTCGAAAGGCAATTTCTGTTAAAGTAAGTTGAGATTGTAACATCAATTGCTTAGCAAATTCAATTTTTTGGATGATGATATAATTCTCAATAGAAGTATAGGTTACATCAGAAAATAAATTAGACAAATATCCATAACTATGTTGTAATTTTTCTGATAAATACACCGAAGCTTTTACTTGTAATTGTTCTTCGTTAAAAACCATTTCTGAAATTGCATCTTTTATTTTTTGAACTAAAACACTTTTCTGGTTTTCAATAACTGTGATTCCGTATTGTTGTAGTAGCTGCTTAATTTCGATAATTTGAGATTCTGACAGGTTTTCTTTAAAGTTAACTTCACCAAAACTAACAATGTCAAAAGAAATTCCAAGAGCTTCGAGTTTTTCTTGCAATACTGCTTGAGTTAATAAGGCATAATCAAATTTTAAGAAGGTTTTCATAACTAAAAAATGAAAGGTAAATATAAGCTAATTTTACAAAGTATTTTAATATAAAAAGAGAAAATAACAGCTTAGCCTTATTCTCTCTTTTATCAAATGGATCGAAGTTTCTTATTTACGGAGTTCTAAAACTTGTATTTCAGCACCTGTTGTTGATTTCAAATGTATTTTCTTGCGGTCTTTTTCGATGATTATCCATGATTTTGAAAAGTCAGAATCTTCACTAATTAAAGTTAAATATTCATCAGTTTCAAGCCATTTAAATGGAAGATTGTCTCTTTTTGTAAGACCAAAAACGGTATAGTTTACATTTTTATCACCAGTATTGTCTTTTTTAAAATGTATGGTTCCAATGTTATTTAAGGTAATTTCTTGCTCGTTTGGTTTAGAAGTTTGGTATTTAGCAATTTGCCATTCGCCCACAATTTTCTTAGAACATGAAGTTAATCCCAATGTAAGCACTAAAAGCGATAAAGTAAAAATGTTTTTCATAATTTATTTTTTTGTTACAAGGCAAAATTACGGCTGATAGACTTTTCAAGTGTTACACAATTTAAAATTATTGTTACAGAATTTTAAGATATGTTTGTATTTTTGCACGAAACAACACAACATGACAACTGAATACCTTATTTCCCAAATCAAATCTAAAAAATCCTTTCTGTGCATTGGTTTAGATGTTGATTTGAATAAAATTCCGACACATTTATTACAAACTGAAGATCCAATCTTTGAATTCAACAAAGCCATAATCGATGCAACTAATGATTTGTGTGTTTCCTACAAACCGAATACCGCATTTTACGAAGCTTACGGCATCAAAGGATGGCAATCATTAGAAAAAACAATCAATTATATCAACGAAAACTATCCTGAAATTTTCACTATTGCTGATGCCAAACGTGGTGATATTGGTAATACTTCATCTATGTATGCCAAAGCTTTTTTTGAAGATTTGAATTTTGATTCGGTTACTGTAGCGCCTTATATGGGAAAAGATTCGGTAGAACCTTTCTTGGCTTTCGAGAATAAACATACTATTGTGTTAGCTTTAACTTCCAATGAAGGTGCGTTCGATTTCCAAACACAAAGTATTGATGGAAAAGAAATGTATAAAGTGGTTTTGGAAACTTCAAAATCTTGGAAAAATGCTGAAAATTTGATGTACGTTGTTGGTGCTACCAAAGCGGAATATTTCACCGAAATCAGAAAAATTGTTCCTAATAGTTTCTTATTAGTTCCAGGTGTTGGCGCGCAAGGCGGTAGTTTAGCTGAGGTTTGTAAGTTTGGAATGAACGAAAATATTGGTTTATTAATCAATTCTTCAAGAGGAATTATTTATGCTTCCAATGGAATTGATTTTGCTGAAAAGGCTAGGGAAGAAGCATTGAAGTTGCAACAAGAAATGCAACAAATTTTAAATTAAAATTAATGACAAAAAAAGATTTCTTTAGAATTATTATTAAATTATTTGGGTTGTATTCCTTAGTAATTTCCTTATTCACTTTTGTTCCTCAAAACATATCTAATCTTTATATTTACAGAGAAGAGTTGTCTTTATTATTGGTGCTAATTGGTTCCTTTTTATTATTGATTGCTATGTTTTTATGTTTATTATTTCAAACGGATTGGATTATCAATAAATTAAATCTTACTGCAAATTTTGATGATGACCAAATTGTTTTAGGAAACTTAAATACTAATTCTATTTATACATTCGCTATTGTTCTGATAGGAGGATTTATGATGATTGATAATGTTCCAATTCTTCTTATGGATTTAATCAATGAATTGAAATTACGAACATCAAATTATAGCATACCCAATCATGAAACGAATTATTTTTGGTTTGCTGTTAATTTTATTAATGTTATTGTGGGCTATTTATTGGTAACCAATTGCAAGTCAATTGCTAAATTTTTGGATAAAAAATAAATTTGTGAATTTGTGGCTACTTTAATTGACCAACTAGGAACTTCACATACCTTCGAAAAGCAACCTGTTCGAATCGTTTCTTTAGTGCCATCACAAACCGAATTGCTATATGATTTAGGTTTGGAAGATAACATTGTTGGAATTACAAAATTCTGTGTGCATCCTGTTCATTTTAAAGCTACTAAAACGATTGTTGGTGGAACAAAAAATATAAAATTCGATAAAATAAAAGCACTTCAACCAGATATTGTCATCTGCAACAAAGAAGAAAATACCAAAGAAATAGTGGATGAATTATCCCAAATTTGCCCGGTTTGGGTTACTGATATTTACACAATTGATGACAATTTACAAATGATTGCTGATTTCGGAAAATTATTCAACAAAAGAACCGAAGCTCAAAAATGGATAGACAAAATTAATTTTGCTTACAAAGATTTTCAACAATTTATCAAAGACAAACCCATTAAAAAAGTTGCGTATTTTATTTGGGCAAATCCGTTTATGGCGGCTGGAAATCATACGTTTATTAATGAATTGTTGCAAATCAATCACTTACAGAATATTTACGCCAATAAAGAAAGTCGGTATCCAGAAATAGAATTAAAGAAAATTCGTTTAGAAGGCGATCCTGATTTTGTATTTCTATCATCTGAACCCTTTCCGTTTAAAGACGAACACGCTTTCGAAATTGGTCGATTTACGCATCATGCCAAAACTGTTTTCGTTGATGGTGAAATGTTTTCTTGGTACGGCAGCCGATTACTAAAAGCCTTTGATTACTTTAAGCTTTTACAGGCTAAAATTTAAATTTTGTTTAGCTTTTGTACCAATCAAAAAGCTGTATATTTGACAAAATTTTGCACTTTTGATTAATTATACTATATACGAAAATTCTACTACTTCTGAATGGGTAACTTTTGTTCACGGCGCTGGTGGAAGTTCGTCTATTTGGTTCAAGCAAGTGCGCGAGTTTCAGAAACATTTTAACGTGTTATTACTTGATTTACGCGGTCATGGAAATTCTAAAGACCAATTAAAATCAGCATTAAAACAGAAATATACGTTCAAAGCCATTGCAGATGATATTTATGAAGTTTTGGTTCATTTACAAATTGAAAAATCTCATTTTATTGGTATTTCTTTGGGTTCAATTGTAATTCGTCAATTGGCAGAAATGCATCCCGAACGCGTACAAACCATGATTTTAGGTGGTGCCATTTTAAAAATGAATTTCCGTTCGCAGGTTTTAATGAAATTAGGAAATACGTTCAAATATGTCTTACCGTATTTGATTTTATATCGATTTTTCGCATTTGTGATTATGCCCAAAAAGAACCACAAACAATCACGGTTGCTTTTCATCAATGAAGCCAAGAAATTGTACCAAAAGGAATTCATCAAATGGTTCAAATTGACTGCCGAAATCAATCCTGTTTTAAAATGGTTCCGTCAAGTGGAACTAAATATTCCAACATTATATGTAATGGGTGAAGAAGATTATATGTTTTTACCTTCGGTGAGACAAGTTGTAGCCAATCACGTAAAAACTGCCCAACTTTTCGTAATACAAAACTGCGGACATGTTGTTAATGTAGAGCAACCAGTTATCTTTAATGAAGCGGTTATTGGGTATTTAAGAAGAAAGTAGGTAATTTATAGTTACTTTATTGCTATCATAGAAATTTCAACATTTACGTTTTTGGGTAAGCAAGCCACTTGAACTGTTTCTCTTGCTGGTGCCGTTTTTTCATCAAAGTAAATACCGTAAACTTCGTTTATTTTTGCAAAATCGTTCATGTTGCTTATGAAAATAGTGGTCTTAATTACATGTTCAAATGTCATTTCGGCAGCATCAAGAACCGCTTTCATATTTTCCATTACTTGTTTGGTTTCGGTTTGAATATCATCCATTACTAAAACTCCAGTAACAGGGTGAATAGCAATTTGACCAGAAGTGTATAAAGTGTTACCCACTAAAACTGCTTGATTATAGGGACCAATTGGTGCAGGAGCATGTTCTGTAAATATTATTTTTTTCATAAAATTATTTATTAGATTATCTAAAAACTCTGTCGGGAACGTTTCGTTTTTCCCATTTGATATCACTCAAGGCTGTTGAACGAATTCCAATGAAGAAACCCCAGAAAGCATTTGGACCATAAGGCACCCAATCGAAATTCATACGCCAACTCTCCAAATCTCTTTCGAATCGAAATTGTGTGAATGTAATTCCGTTTTGTGCAAAATCATAACCAGAGGAAAGACCAACTTTCCATCTTGGTGCTAAATCTATATTCCCTGAAAACATTATAGATTGAGAAGTAATTTCATTTTGTCTATTATTATTTCCATAAGTTAACGAATATGCAAATTGTAAATCCCAAGGAAGCTCAAAATTATACCATTCGTTGTTAGTTTCTTCTGTATCATCTTTTTCATCAAACATGCTTTTTCTCCTGTCATTTAAGTCAAGAGCTCTTCCAAACAAGTCATCTTCACGTCCTCCATTTTGAAGTCCCTGATTATTTGAATCCTTAGGATCAGCTGTTCCTTTTAGTTCCTTACTAGTAATGCTATAATTAATGGTTAAATTAGCACTAGTCATTCTAAATAAACTACCATTATTATTACTATTTAAAACATTAATTCTGCGTCCTGAATTGTCTATAGCATAAGGATCTAGAGTTGCTCCAAAGTTAACGTTCATTTTATCTTTAAAAAGCAAGGTTCCACCAGTAACGCGAAAAGGTGAAAGTTTCAAAGAGTCAGCTGCCAAGTTATAGGTACTAGATATATTGAAATTATTTAAAAGCATTATTTTTTTTGGCTCCCCTTTTTTACTTTCTTTATCTCTAACTTTTGCTTCAAAAGTGTTACTCAAACTAAAGCCTAAATTGCTAGCAAAATTTTGTGATGGCGCACCAAAAATACTGTTCTGGAATCTTGTAAATGATTCAACGTTATTGCCAGTTGCATCAATAGTGTAAGTGTCATAATATTGGTCAAAACTTGGTAAATAGCTGTAGGAAACAGACGGACGCATTACGTGTCTAATCGATTGGATTTTTTTATCTTCACCAAAATCAAACGTTCCATAAATAGTTGTACCTATATTAGCATTAAAATCATAAGTTCTGTAACTATCAAATCCTTTAATGTCTTCAGTAACAACTCTATTTTCAAGAGAATTAAACGATTTGTTGATTGTATTTAATGTCCAAGTTTCGGTATAATTTACACTACTTGAAACACTAAAATATTTGAAAATTTTGAAATTAGTACTAAGTGGAATAGAATGTTGAAATCCTGTATTAGAATTTCTAAACATTTGAGGTTTAAAAAACAAAGAATCAGTAGTGGTAATTCTATTTTCGCCTCTTAAATTATATTGAAAGTTTATATTTTTAATAAATCCTTTTCTAGCACCATCACCAGAAGCAAATGGAAATATTCTATCTACACTAGCTTGTAGTGTTGGTAAAGTCATATTAATTTGTTGGGTATTGGTATTTTGATTGTGTGTTGCTGATAATGAAAAATTAATTTGAGGAACAGATTCTAAATCAATTGTTTTGGAATAAGAAATAGATGAACTTAAATTATTATTTAATGTAGCTCCCACATTAGCTAAATTTAATGATTGTCTAAAAAACTGACTACTTCCTAAGTTTACAGAAGCACCAAATCTTGAGTTAGCAGCAGCTTTTGCATCTTGGTTATGTGTCCATTGAATATTATATTGTCTAGAAACAGCATAATCAGGAAAACCTCTTTCGCTTTCTATGTTATTCTCAAATCGTAAATTTACTCTTCCATTAAATTTATATCTTTTGGCATAAGTGCTTTCTCCTCTTAAGGCATAACTTCCATTGGTAAAATAGTCGCCTAAAATAGCAAGATCATAATAGTCACTTAGTGCAAAATAATATCCTCCATTTTGTAAAAAATAACCTTGTCTATTGGATTGACCTGGTGTTGGCATAATAAAACCAGATAAGCTTTCTTCAGTCATTGGGAAATAAGCAAAAGGCAAACCTATTGGTGTAGGCACATCAGCAATGTATAAGTTAGTTAGTCCCGCTACAACTTTCTTTTTTGGCGTAAATTTAACTTGTCTTACTAAAAAATAGTATTCTGGATCATCTACATTTTTAGAAGTAGTAATTCGAGCACTTTTCATAAAATAGGTAGAATCATTCTCACGTTTGGTAACTTCAGCTTTTATATTCATTTCCCCTTGATTGGTTCGTGAATTCCAGATTAATGCTTTTTTTGTTTTGAAGTTAAAACGAATGGAATCAGGCTCAATTACATTAGTTCCTTGTTTAAAAACGGGATATTGTGTATATTTTCCAGTGCTATCCTTAATTCTACCAGCATAAACTTCATCTTTATCGTAATCAAAAACTATTATTCCTGATTTGAGTTCAATATCTGTATAATATAATTCTGCTTGGTTATAAAGAGTAATTTGTTTTTTCTTTTGGTCAATTTTTTCGTAGTCTTTTGCTTTTCTATTGACCTTACTCTCTAAAAGTGGTTTCTTTTTTATGGAATCGTTTTTAATTATTCCGTCTTTGTTACTATTAATTTTTACAGTATCAATGCTAGTGTTTTTAGGTAAAGACGAAGTTGTGTTAGTTAATTTTAAACTATCAGCAGCTTTGATTTCTTGACCAAAAACAGCCTGATTTTTTATTGTTAAAAAAAAGGCTAATAAAACGATATAAAATAACTTGTAACGCAATCCTATTAATAGTATTTTTGTAAAAATTTGGCTCACTTTTTGAAGTGTCAAACTTACATATATTTTTTGGCAAAAATACGCTTTTAATAAAATTATAACGTCAACATGAAAATGAAATTTACTATGCGGTCTAAAATCAACGTTTTTTATTGTTTATTTTTAGTAATAATTACTTGTAATTCAAATATTTACTCTCAATCAAAAGCAAAGTTTAAAGTGGTTTTGGATGCCGGTCATGGTGGAAAAGATCCTGGAGCAATCTATTATGGAGTAAAAGAAAAAGATGTCGCTCTCGATGTGACGCTACGAGTTGGTGCCATATTAGAATCAAATCCAGAGGTAAAAGTTATTTACACCAGAAAAACCGACGTTTTTATTGAGTTAATTGATAGACCAAAAATCGCCAATAAAGAAGATGCTGATTTATTTGTATCAATTCATTGTAACGGTGCAAAAAGCGCTAAAGCCTATGGAACGGAAACATTCGTTATGGGTCTTGCCAGAAGTGCCGCAAACTTAGAAGTTGCTAAAAAGGAAAACTCGGTAATATTACTCGAAAATAATTACCAAGAAAAATATAATGGATTTGACCCAAACAAGCCTGAATCATTAATAGGAATGAAATTACTACAAGAAGAAAATCTTAATCAAAGCATTACTCTAGCCTCTAAAATTGAAAATAATTTTTCAAACCAAAATAAACGATACAGTAGAGGTGTGAAGCAAACGCCACTTTGGGTTTTAGATGCTTCTTATATGCCGGGTGTTTTGATAGAATTAGGCTTTCTTTCAAATAAAAATGAAAACGACTATTTGGTTTCTGAAAAAGGTAAAAATGAAATGGCTCAAGCTATTGCCAATGCAATCGTTTCCTATAAAAAAGACCTTCAAGGCGTTTACGGAACAACTGTTTATGAACCAATTAAAGAACCTGTAAAAGAATCTCCAAAAGTTCAAATCACAGAGGAACCAGCAAAAAACAGTAGTGTAAATTCTTCTAAAGGAATTGTATTTAAAGTACAAATTTCAGCAAGTGGTACTAAATTAGAAACCTTACCCAAAAATTTTAAAGGATTATCACCTATAAGCAGAGAAAAAGAAGGTAAATTATTTAAGTATTTTTATGCTGAAGAGGCAGACTATGAAGTAATTAAAAAGAAATTGCAGGAAGCCAAAAACAAAGGCTATAAATCCGCTTATATTGTTCCTTATAAAGAAGGAGTAAAAATTAGCTTATCAGAAGCATTAAAATAAAATAAAGTTTTATTTTTGTAAAAATTCATTGCTTTGAAATTAACAAGAGAAATTAAAACAGCGATACTAGTTATTCTTTCAATTGCCTTATTTATTTGGGGTTATAATTTTCTAAAAGGGAAAAACTTATTTGATACTAGTAAAAAACTTTATGTGATTTATGAAAATGTTGCAGGTTTAACAACAGCAGCTCCGGTAACTATCAATGGTTTAAAAATTGGTAAAGTCAATAGTATTTCTTTTGAACCTAACGGAAATTTACTTGTTGAACTTCAAATTAATAATGATTTTCCAATTTCAAAATCAAGCATTGCTGAAATTCATGATACAGGTTTAGTGGGCGGACGTGAAATTGAAATCATGTTAAACCTTGAAGATAAAAATTATACCGTTTCAGGTGATTACCTCAAACCAGCAAACAAACTAGGTCTGACAGATGCATTAGCGAAACAAATTGAACCACTGAAGGGAAAAATAGAAAAATTATTGGATCAAACCAATCAGTTATTTGCTAACTTAAATGAAGTTTTAGACGAAAATACGAAGTCAAATCTTAAAAATAGTATTGCAGAATTAAACAAAACCATGACCGAGTTTAGTGGTGTTGCCAAAAACGCAAACGCTATGTTGGAAAAAAACAAATCAAAGCTTGATGCTTCCTTTACTAATTTAGATAAAACCACGGCAAATTTTGCATCAATTTCAGATTCTTTAGCAAAAGCTGATTTAGGAAAAACAGTTAAAAATCTTGAGAAAACGCTTGCAAGTGTTGATAAATTAATGGCTGATATGGAAGCCGGAAAAGGAACTATGGGCAAATTAATGAAAGACGAAACCATGTATAATAATTTCTCTAAAACTTCTAAAGAATTAGAATTGTTATTAGAAGATTTAAGATTGAACCCAACTCGCTATGTAAACGTATCGCTTTTTGGAAAGAAAAACAAACCTTATGTAGCGCCAACAGAAGAGGAAACTAAAGAAACCGAAACGAAAAAGAACTAATTATATGAGTATTTTACCAAACATACTTTTCGCTGTACTTTTAATTGTAGGAATTGGTTATTTTGCCAAAAATGTAAAAAAACTAATTCGAAACATCAAATTAGGTCAAGATGTCAATCGTTCGGATAATCCTTCTGAACGCTGGAAAAACATGGCAATGATTGCATTAGGTCAATCAAAAATGGTAAAAAGGCCAATTGCTGGTTTTCTTCATATTATTGTTTATGTTGGTTTCGTAATCATCAACATAGAAGTAATTGAAATTATCATTGACGGACTTTTTGGAACGCACCGAGTACTTTCTTTTATGGGCGGATTTTATGATGTTTTAATCGGTTCGTTTGAAGTGTTAGCATTATTAGTTCTAATAGCTGTATTTGCTTTTTGGATTAGAAGAAATGTGATGAAAATCCAACGTTTCTTAAAACCTGAAATGGAAGGTTTTCCAAAAAATGATGCTAATTATATTTTATATTTCGAAGTAGTTTTAATGACGCTTTTCTTAGTAATGAACGCTGCCGATTTACATCTACAAAACGTTGATGGCGGTTACGGACATTTCACTCAAGTGGGAAGTTTTCCAATTTCACAATTTATTGCCCCAATTTTCGACGGCATGAATAGCGGAACCGTTTTTATTATTGAAAGAGCGGCTTGGTGGTTGCATATTGCAGGAATTTTGGTATTCTTAAATTATTTATATTTCTCTAAGCATTTGCATATTTTATTGGCTTTTCCAAATACCTATTTTGCCAATTTGAATCCTCAAGGACAATTTGATAATTTAGAAAGTGTTACCAATGAAGTAAAATTAATGATGGACCCAACAGCTGATCCATTTGCTGCACCCGCTAATCCTGATGCGGTTCCTGCTAAATTTGGTGCTTCGGATGTACAAGATTTAAATTGGGTACAATTATTAAACGCATATACATGTACAGAATGTGGAAGATGTACTTCTTCTTGTCCAGCTAATCAAACGGGTAAAAAATTGTCTCCAAGAAAAATCATGATGGACACCCGTGATCGTTTGGAAGAAGTTGGCAAAAATATCGATACAAATAAAGGCGTTTTCGTTCCTGATGGAAAATCATTATTGAACGATTATATCACAACTGAAGAATTATGGGCTTGTACTTCATGCAACGCTTGCGTAGAAGAATGTCCGGTAAATATTAGTCCATTGTCAATTATTATGGATATGCGTCGTTATTTGGTAATGGAACAAAGTGCTGCTCCAATGGAACTAAATAACATGATGACAAACATCGAAAATAATGGCGCTCCATGGCAATACAACCAAATGGATCGTTTAAATTGGAAAAACGAGAATTAATAATGTGAAGATAATTCGTGAATTGTCTTTCAAAATACAACAACACAACAAATGAAGAATGAAGCAATCGATAAACAATTACAACCGTTATCGATAAATGGTGAGCAATTAAGTCCAATTTTACCCGAAGGAATAAAAAATTATCTAATTGATATTGACGGAACTATTTGTGACGATATTCCAAACGAACAACCGGAGCGAATGGCAACAGCAAAAGTGTATCCAGATGCTTTGGAAACTTTAAACAAATGGTATGAAGAAGGACATATTATATTATTCTTTACTTCAAGAACAGAAGCACATCGAGAAGTTACTGAAAAATGGTTGCGCCAACACGGCTTCAAATATCATGGAATGTTGATGGGAAAACCAAGAGGCGGAAATTACCATTGGATTGATAATCATTTGGTTAAAGCCACAAGATATAACGGAAAATTTACAGATTTAATTGAAAAAGAAGTTACAATTCAGGTTTTTGATGACGAAACTTCAGCTTAAAAATAAAATAATAAACTATGTCAGAAAATATTAGTGTTCCCACAATGGCCGAAATGATGGCCGAAGGCAAACAACCAGAAGTTTTGTTTTGGGTAGGTTGTGCAGGAAGTTTTGATGATAGAGCAAAAAAAATTACTAAAGCTTTTGTGAAAATTTTAAACCGTGCTAATATTTCTTTCGCAGTTCTTGGAACGGAAGAAAGTTGTACCGGTGATCCAGCTAAAAGAGCAGGAAACGAATTTTTATTCCAAATGCAAGCCATGACCAATATCGAAGTCATGAATGCTTACGAAGTAAAGAAAATTGTTACGGCTTGTCCGCACTGTTTCAATACGTTAAAGAATGAATACCCAGAATTAGGTGGAAATTACGAAGTGGTTCATCATACTCAATTTCTTAAATCGCTATTAGATGATGGTCGTTTGGCAATTGAAGGTGGTCAATTCAAAGGAAAAAAAATCACGTTCCACGATCCTTGTTATTTAGGAAGGGCTAATAACGTGTATGAAGCGCCAAGAGAATTATTACAAAAATTAGATGCCGAATTGGTAGAAATGAAACGTTCTCGTGCCAATGGTTTATGCTGTGGAGCAGGTGGAGCGCAAATGTTCAAAGAACCAGAAAAAGGAAATAAAGACATCAACATCGAAAGAACCGAAGAGGCATTGGAAACTAAAGCAGATATTATTGCTGCTGGTTGTCCGTTCTGTAACACAATGATGACTGACGGTACCAAATTTAAAGAAAAAGAAGATTCTGTAAAAGTTTTAGATGTTGCTGAATTAATCGCTAATGCACAAGATTTATAATATGTACATTCCTTTTGACGAATTACCTGGACATTCTCGCGTTTGGATTTATCAATCCAACAGAAAGTTTTCGGATGAAGAAATCGCTGAAATTGAAGCGTTAACCAAAGAATTTATTGAAAATTGGGCAGCTCATGGCACTAGTTTAGCAGCTTCTTTTGTTACCAAATACAACCGATTCATCATCATCGCTGTAAATCAAGAGGTGCAACAAGCAACGGGTTGTTCCATTGATGCTTCGGTGCAGTTTATTCAAAATTTGGAAGCCAAATACCAAGTGGATTTGTTAGACAAAATGAATGTTACATTTAAAGTTGGTGAACATATTGCACACAAAACGTTAATTGACTTCAAAAAAATGGCAAAAGAGAAAGCGGTAACTGCCAATACGATTGTTTTCAATAATTTAGTCAATACGGTTGAAGAATGGCAAGATTTTTGGGAAGTTCCTGCTAGCGAAAGTTGGCATAATCGATTTTTCTAATCCAATATTTTAACTATATTTGAGAAATCATCATTAAACCAATTTTAATGATGATTTTTTATTTTAAAACAACTGAATTTCCATGCGATACCTAATTATATTTTTACTTTTTTCTAGTTTTTCTTTTAGTCAAAAAAAATCTAATTTACCTCAAAATCAATGGGTTGATAGTGTGTATAACCAACTTTCATTCGAAGAAAGAGTAGGGCAATTGTTTATGGTGGCGGCGTATTCCAATAAAAACGAGGCGCACAACAAAAGCATTGATGAATTAGTCGAAAAATATAAAATTGGCGGATTAATCTTTTTTCAGGGCGGTCCCGTTCGTCAAGCGAAATTAACCAATCGTTACCAAGCCAAAGCAAAAGTGCCATTACTCATCGGAATAGATGCAGAATGGGGTTTGAGTATGCGTTTGGATTCCACCTATCGTTACCCATGGAATATGACTTTAGGTGCTGTCAAAGATTACAATTTGATTGAGCAAATGGGAAAACAAATGGCGGAACAATCCAAAAGAATGGGAATTCATTTCAATTTTGCTCCAGTTGTTGATATTAATACCAATCCCAAAAACCCAATTATTGGCAACCGTTCTTTTGGTGAAGATAAATTTAATGTCACCAAAGCTGCTATTGCTTTAACCAAAGGTTTACAGAGTGGTGGCGTTTTTGCAACTGCCAAACATTTTCCTGGTCATGGCGATACTTCAACGGATTCACATCATACGTTACCGGTTATCAATTTTGATAGAAAACGAATTGATGAAGTGGAGTTATATCCATATAAAGAATTAATAAAAAACGGTTTAGCTAGCGTTATGGTAGCGCATTTGAGTGTGCCAATTTTGGAATCGAGAAGTGGCTATCCAAGTTCTATTTCGTATAATATAGTTACCAATATTTTAAAAAATGAATTAGGTTTTGAAGGTTTAATTTTTACCGATGCCTTAAATATGAAAGGCGCCAGTAATTTTAAACAACCGGGCGACATCGATTTGGAAGCTTTTTTGGCTGGAAATGATGTCTTGCTTTTTGCAGAAAATGTTCCAGTTGCTATTACAAAATTCAAAGCAGCTTTCGAATCAGGAAATCTAACAGCTGAGCGTTTGGAATATTCCGTAAAGAAAATTTTGAAACACAAATATTTAGCTGATTTACAAAATTATAAAGAAGTTAACCTAACTAATTTGTTCAATGATTTAAATCAGTCAAAGTATGATGCAATGAACTTCAAATTGTATGAAAATGCATTGACTCTTTTGAAAAATAAGGATAAAATTCTTCCTATCAAACGTTTAGAAAAAGAGAAAATCGCCTATGTGAAATTAGGAAATGATTCGCATGTAGATTTCTTCCAAAAACTAAATCAATTTGCAGAAGTTACTGAAATTCAATCTACCAATATTGATTCGGTTTTGGTGGAATTAGAAGCATATTCCAAAGTTATCATCGGTTATCACAAAGCGGATGGCGCTTGGAAAAATCATGATTTATCTATTAAAGAATTACTTTGGTTGGATAAAATTGCGAAGCAAAATAAAACGATAGCTGTATTTTTTACTAAGCCGTATTCGTTACTGAAAATCCCAGATTTTAAGAATTTGGAAGGTGTAATTTTGGCATATCAAAACAATATTTTTGCTATTACTGTTGCTGCTGAAGCTATTTTTGGAGCTATTGATACTCATGGAAAAATTCCAGTTTCGATTGGCAATCATTTTGAAGTAAATGAAGGTTTGGAACTAAAGAAAATCAATCGTTTAGGTTTTGCTGCTCCAGAAAATGTTGGTATGGATGCTAGTAAATTAACCAAAATTGATAGCATTGCCAATTACGCCGTCAACAAGAAAATCACACCAGGAATGCAAGTTTTAGTGGCAAGAAAAGGTAAAGTGATCTATCAAAAATCTTTTGGATATCATACGTATGACAAAAAAATACCAGTAAAAAATGATGATTTGTACGATGTAGCTTCATTAACTAAAATTTTGGCTACTGTTCCTAATTTGATGATTCAATTTGATAAAGGTAAAATCAATCTAAACTCCAAATTAGGAACTCTTTTACCAGAATTTAAAAATTCAGACAAGGCTAATGCAACGGTTTTAAATATGTTAACACATCAAGCCCGATTTTATCCTTGGATTGCTTTCTATAAAAGTACTTTGGATAGTGTAAAAAAACCTAGTGCAAAATATTATAGAAATTCCATTTCAGAAGAATTTCCAGTGCAAGTTTTTGAAGGATTGTATTTGAGAAAAGATTATAACGATTCTATTTTAAAAGCAATAGCTGACAGTAAATTGCTACCAAAAGTGCAGTACAAATACAGCGATTTCTCATTTATTTTGATGAAAGAATATTTAGAACGAATTACAGATAAACCTTTAGACGAACTTTCCAATGACAATTTTTATAAGTTAATTGGAGCCAACAAAATGTTGTACAATCCTTTGAAAAAGTTCAAAAAAGAAGCAATTGTTCCGTCTGAAATTGACAATTACTTTAGATACGACACCATTCATGGATATGTTCACGATATGGCTGCTGCTATGCAGGGTGGAGTAGCAGGTCACGCAGGATTATTTGCCAATAGTTTAGAGGTTGCCAAAATGATGCAACTTTTCCTTCAAAAAGGAAATTACGGCGATCATCAATTTTTTACGGAAGAAACCTTCCAAAAATTTAATACGTGTTACTATTGTAAAGATCAAAACAGAAGAGGTTTAGGCTTCGATAAACCCCAATTAGGTCAAGAAGGACCAACGTGCGGTTGTGTTTCCATGACAAGTTTTGGTCATACTGGGTTTACAGGAACTATGGCTTGGGCTGATCCTGAGAAAGAATTGGTTTATATTTTCTTGTCCAATAGAACGTTTCCTGATGCGAATACCAATTTACTTTCTAAAGAAAATATAAGAGAAAATATTCAGAAAATTATTTACGAAGCCATAATTGAATAAATATGCAATCAAAAGTAACAACAGTAGATCAATATATAGCAGAAGCTCCTGAAGAAAGACAAGAAGCTTTACAAAAACTTAGAACAACTATTTTAATACATTTACCCGAAGGCTTTGAAGAAGCAATGAACTACGGAATGGCTGGTTATGTGGTTCCTCATGGTTTGTATCCAGCAGGTTATCATTGTTCTCCAGAATTACCTTTACCATTTATTAGTTTTGCATCTCAAAAGAACAGTATCAACTTTTACCACATGGGAATTTATACAGATGAAACGCTTTATCATTGGTTTTTAGCTGAATATGCCAAATTTTCTAAGAAAAAATTAGACATTGGAAAAAGTTGTATGCGATTCAAAAAAACAGAAGATATTCCGTTTGATTTGATTGGAGAATTAGTTGCTAAAATTTCAGTTCAAGATTGGATTTTGACCTACGAAAAGCAGTTAAAAAAATAATTTAACGTAATTTTAAAGGGAGTTCAATCCAAAAAGTCCTACTTTTAATCTTTAATTGAAAAACATGAAAATAGCAATAGTTTGTTATCCAACATTCGGAGGAAGTGGCGTTGTGGCTACAGAATTGGGTTTGGAATTAGCAAAACGAGGTCACGAAATTCACTTCATTACTTATAGTCAACCGGTTCGATTGGCACTATTAAGCAAAAATGTATATTACCACGAAGTTCACGTTCCAGAATATCCTTTGTTTCATTATCAGCCGTACGAACTAGCCTTATCGAGTAAGTTAGTGGATATGATTAAATTGTATGGAATTGAATTATTGCACGTGCATTATGCCATTCCGCATGCTTATGCAGGTTACATGGCAAAAAAAATGCTACAAGACGAAGGCATCGATATTCCAATGGTTACAACACTTCATGGAACAGACATTACATTGGTAGGAAATCATCCATTTTACAAACCAGCTGTGAGTTTTAGCATCAACCATTCTGATTATGTAACGAGTGTTTCTCAAAGTTTAAAAGATGATACGTATCGTTTGTTTGATATTGATAAAGAAATAGTTGTAATTCCAAATTTCATAGAGAACAATAAAGAATTACTCAAAAAAGACGAACCTTGCCACCGAAATTTAATGGCTAATGAAGATGAAAAAATCATTACACACATTTCAAATTTCAGAAAAGTTAAACGTATTGATGATGTGGTAAAGATTTTTTATGAAATTCAAAAAGAAGTTCCTTCAAAATTAATGATGGTTGGAGAAGGTCCAGAAAAAGAAGCGGCTGAAAATTTGTGTGCAAAACTGAAAATTCATGACAAAGTAATTTTCTTTGGGAACAGTAATGAAATTGACAAAATTCTATGTTTTTCCGATTTATTTTTGTTACCCTCTGAAACAGAAAGCTTTGGTTTAGCAGCTTTAGAAGCTATGTCTTGTGGCGTTCCCGTGATTTCAAGTAATTCTGGTGGTTTACCAGAAGTTAACCAAAACGGAGTTACAGGTTTTTTAAGCAACGTTGGTGATATCGAAAACATGGGTAATAATGCTATTTCTATTTTAAAAGATGAAGCAACTTTAACGCAATTTAAAGTAAATGCTAGAGAAGTAGCCAAGACTTTTGATATTCAAAATATTCTACCTTTGTATGAAGAATTGTATTTTAAAGCAGTAAAAAAATAGCGATGAATAAACTAATAGTACTTATGATATGCGTTTTATTTTCTTGTAGCGCAACAAAATCAGATGAAACATCTTATTCAGTAATAGCAACAGGAGAATACGGAACAGTTGAAAATCGTTCCTTTGAAGTGATAACTTCAACACAAGAATTTATTACCAAAATAGAAAATTTATCTATTGATGAATCTTATTTGGAAAAAATAACTGCCACTGATTTCAAAGAGTCAACGGTTGTTGGTATTCATTTGGGTCAAAAAAATAACGGCGGATACAGTATTGCAATTGAATCGGTTATAGAAAATGATAAAGAGGTTGTGTTGAAAGTTAAAGAAATTGGTCCAAAACAAAATCAAGCCGTTACTATGGCGTTAACCCAACCGTTTTGTTACGTTGCTCTTGCTAAAACTACAAAAAAGATTGAAGTGAAATTTCTAGATTAAAAATCATCTTCATCTTCTTCCTCAATATCTTCCTCTTCTGATTGTATTTCGAAAAACGAGAAGGTAGTACCGCCATAGGTTTTAGCAAATGAAAAATGCATCATGTGTTCTAATTTGGTATCTTTAGAATGTTCAATGATTAGCATGCCATCTTCTTCTAAAATTTCTCTTTCGAAAACCAAACTTACAATTTTTTCAAAATCTTGTTGGGTAATATGATATGGTGGATCGGCGAATACAATGTCAAAATTCGTATTGCATCTTTCTAGGTATGAAAAAACATCGCTTTTTAAGGCAGTAATATCAAATTCAAATTCAGTAGTTGTTTTTTTAATAAAAGCTACACATCCAAAATCTGCATCCACACAAGTAATGGGTTTAGCACCTCTTGAAGCAAATTCGTAACTGATATTTCCTGTTCCTGCAAAGAGTTCTAAAACGCGTAATTCAGTAAAATTGAAGTAATTATTTAGAATGTTGAACAAGGCTTCTTTAGCCATATCAGTGGTTGGACGAACGGGTAATTTTTTTGGAGCAACTAATCTTCTGCCTTTATATTTTCCGGAAATGATTCTCATGAATGAAACAAAATAAAGTGTTTTCTAATTAAGGATTCTTCAACATCAAAAACTGAAGCTGATTTTGATACATCTAGTAATGAACAATGGCGAATGTATTTGTAAGCCATTTGAAACAAAGCTCCGTTTTCATTTTCAAGCCCCAAAACAAAAAGCGGAACAGTTTCAGGATTTAACTGTAATTGTTCAAAAGTAAAAAGAACATAATATATAAAATCCTCAGTTGTTTGATAATCAAATGAATTAAAAAGGAGTAATTCTTTATTTTTCAGTACAATTATTTCAAAATGCTCTTTTTGAACATGAACATATACTTCTTTTTCTGTTTGATTTGATGTTTGCTCTAGCATTTTTTTAACCAAAATTGAATTAGCATTGCAATATTCAAAGGTTTCAAATTGGTCTAACAGAAAATTATTGATATTAACATAAGGAACATAAACGTTTTGAAAATCATAAGGTGTAATTGCATCATGAGAAAACAAATCGGTTTCAAATACTTTTACATTGTATTGTAAATAACTGCCTAAAAATTTTTCATCAAAAATTGCATTAGGAACAAAGGTGTTAAGCGAATTATCATGAACTACAATGATTTCATCATAAGGATTAGACAATACAGGGAAAGTTGTAAACGCTTTCCATAATTGTTCTTCAACTACTTGATTAGGGTCCAAAGGCAACTCATTGTGAGCAATAATTTTATGTGTAATTAAATCAAAAAAACAAAAAGAAAGTCCACTCAAGGAAACCTGAATGGACAATTTCTTAAAGTTTTTGTTTGTAATATCGTTATTCGTTATTACCATATTTTTTAGGCCAGTTTCCTGTTAATGCAGCTTCCTCTAACGATCCTAAAATGATTTTATCACCGTTAATCTCGTCAATAGATTTTACTTTATTTTCATTAGCCACTAATTCTTGATCTAAATCAGCTAATAAAGCATTTTTATCAATAATAGCTTGGAAAACATAAACTTTAGTTTCGTTTCTGAAAATGTGAGCAGTTTTCATAGATACAGGAACTTCAACGTCACCTACTTTTACAACGTTCAATCTCTTATAACGATCAGAGTTTTTAAACAATGAATCTCTAACAGATACATAACCTAAAGTATCAACAATTACAATATCTTTAAAAAATCCACCAGCACCAGTTGCATCCGTAGTGATACGAAAAGCATTATTTTTGGCAACATCAATAACAGCAGTATCTTTTCTTGAAACAATTGCAAATTTTTCAGATTCAATGAAACGAACTAATTCTTCAAAAGATTCTGCATATTTACCTGTTACAGTTTTGTAACCTTGTTGTGCTCTTTTAATGTCTAATAATTTTCTTACGGCTGCCTCGTAACGTTCTTCTTTAACTTTTTTGAATTCGATAGGCTTGTTGATTGAGGCATAAATAAAATAAACAATAACAATTGCAACAATCCATAATAAACCAGAAACAATTTTTCTTGCACTAGCTGGTAAAAATTTGTCAATTAATTTCACTAAGCCTAAAGCCACTAGGCAGGTGATTACAACATAGATTAATAGTAATAACATTATCTTACTTTTTTAGTTTATAGGTACGCAAATCTACAATTTTTTTTTCTACTTAAAAGAAATTCTTAAAAAAATCCTTAGTATCTTTGAAAAATTACATTTCCTTAATATACTCCTAATGAATTCCTCTCTGTTTTACAAAACGTTACGCCAAAATTTCCCTTTTGAAACCACATTAAAACAAGATATTTTCTTCCAAAAAATTGCAGATTATGTGATAAATGCAACGAATCAAGATGTATTTGTTTTAAAAGGTTATGCCGGAACGGGTAAAACAACTTTAATCGCCACTCTAGTTGACTATTTAAAAAACGCTGAAACTAAATATATATTGTTAGCTCCCACAGGAAGAGCTGCAAAAGTTATTGGAAATTATTCTGGAAAACCTGCATTTACCATTCATAAACGTATTTATTTTCCTAAAAAAAATCAATCGGGTGGCGTCAGTTTTACATTACAACCCAATAAGTTCAAGAATACATTATTTATAGTTGATGAATCGTCAATGATTGCTGATGGCTATCAAGAAACCAAACAATTTGAAAACGGTTCCTTACTAGACGATTTATTTTTTTATGTAGAAGCGGGAACTAACTGTAAACTATTATTGATAGGCGATACGGCGCAGTTGCCACCCGTAAATATGTCGGTGAGTCCGGCTTTGGATATTGATGCTTTGTCGTTATATTATAACAAGACAGTCCATCATATTGAATTAGATGAAGTTATGCGTCAGGCAGAAGGTTCTGGTATTCTTCATAACGCAACAGAATTGCGTGAGCTCTTACATTCTCAATTTTTAGATACCTTCCAATTCAATTTAAAAGGATTCAAAGATATTATTCGTTTGCAAGATGGCTATGAAATTCAAGATGCGATTCATGGTTCTTATGATGCCAATGGTTTAGAGGAAACCGTTTTTATTGTTCGTTCCAATAAAAGAGCGAATCAATACAACCAACAAATACGAACTTCCATTTTATCCAAAGAAAGTGAATTGTCTGTTGGTGATTTCATGATGGTAGTCAAAAACAATTATTTCTGGTTGAAAGATATGACCGATTCAGAAGCCGGATTTATTGCCAATGGCGACATCATAGAAGTTTTGGAAATAAGAAAAATACAGGAGCTATATGGGTTCAAATTTGCAACCGTGAAAGTACGGATGGTCGATTATCCCAACCAAAAACCGTTTGATACCATCTTATTATTAGACACTATTACCAGCGAATCACCATCTTTAACTTATGAAGAAAGTAATAAATTATACCAAGAAGTGTTACTCGATTATGAAGAAGAAACTTCCAAATACCGAAAATTACAAAAAGTAAAGGAAAACCCGTATTTCAATGCGTTGCAAGTGAAGTTTTCGTATGCAATTACATGTCACAAATCGCAAGGCGGACAATGGAAAACGGTTTTCATAGAACAACCCTATTTGCCAAACGGAATCGATGTAGATTACGTGCGATGGCTGTATACCGCATTAACTCGTGCGCAAGAAAAAGTCTATTTAATTGGTTTTAAAGACGAATTTTTTAAAAATTAATTTCTATTGTATGTATCTTAAACAAAAGCTGAGATTCTTCTCACGCAGTAATTCAAATTTAAATTTAAACAAATTTCTAAACCTTGAATTGAAATTAATTTATCTTTGCCGTTCGTAAATGCACAATATGAAGTTTGATTTAATCACAAAAGATCCTAAAAGTAAGGCAAGAGCCGGAAAAATTACCACAGACCACGGAGTTATTGAAACCCCAATTTTTATGCCTGTGGGAACAGTTGCTTCTGTAAAAGGAGTACATCAAAGAGAATTAAAAGATGATATTAATCCAGATATCATTTTAGGAAATACATATCATTTGTATTTGAGACCTCAAACAGATATTTTAGAAAAAGCAGGTGGCTTGCATAAATTTATGAATTGGGATAGAAATATCTTAACGGATTCTGGAGGTTATCAAGTATATTCACTTTCTTCTAACAGAAAAATTAAAGAAGAAGGCGTTAAATTCAAATCGCATATTGATGGTTCGTATCATTTCTTTTCCCCCGAAAATGTAATGGAAATTCAACGAACTATTGGTGCCGATATCATTATGGCTTTCGATGAATGTACACCTTATCCTTGCGATTATCGTTACGCAAAACGCTCCATGCACATGACGCATCGCTGGCTCGACCGTTGTATTTCACATTTAGATAAACTACCTTTTAAATATGGTTACGAACAAACATTTTTTCCTATTGTTCAAGGGAGTACGTATAAAGATTTAAGAGCACAATCTGCTGAATATATTGCTAGTGTAGGAGCCCAAGGGAATGCCATTGGCGGTCTTTCGGTAGGAGAACCTGCTGAAGAAATGTATGCTATGACTGAAGTGGTAACCGCAATTCTTCCTGAAGACAAACCAAGATACTTAATGGGCGTGGGAACTCCAGCGAATATTCTAGAAAATATTGCATTGGGAATTGATATGTTTGATTGTGTAATGCCTACAAGAAACGCCAGAAACGGAATGTTATTCACAGCAAATGGTATCATAAATATAAAAAACAAAAAATGGGAAGCCGATTTCTCTCCAATTGATGAAATGGGTCATACTTTTGTTGATACGGAATACACAAAAGCGTATTTACGCCATTTATTTGCTGCCAATGAATATCTAGGAAAACAAATTGCTACTATTCATAATTTAGGATTTTATCTTTGGTTAGTTCGCGAAGCTAGAAGACAAATTATCGCAGGAACTTTCAGAGAATGGAAGGAAAAAATGGTTGTGCAAGTGAGTCAGAGACTTTAGTATGGAGCTGGAAGTTGGGAGTAGGAAGTAGGAAGTTGAAAGTAAGAACTTAGTCAAAAAGCAAACAACATTAAACCTAAAACTTGAAACTTTAAACCTGAAACAAAAAAACTTAATGAAATTAATTGATAAATACATTCTAAAGCGTTATTTGGCTACTTTCACAGTAATGTTGCTACTTTTTATTCCTATTGGGATTGTAATTGACGTTTCTGAAAAAGTAAATAAAATGATAGAAAAAAAGGTTCCAATTGGAAGTATTTTAGTCTATTATGGCGATTTTACCGTGTATTTTGCTAATTTATTATTTCCAATTTTTTTGTTTTTATCGGTTATTTGGTTTACATCAAAATTAGCAAACAATACAGAAATTATAGCAATATTAAGTTCTGGTATTTCCTACCAAAGGTTTTTAAAGCCTTACTTCATAGGCGCTACATTAATCTCTATTTTTGCTTTACTTATGGGGTTTTTTCTAGTCCCAAAAGCCAGTAAAGGTTTCAACGACTTCAGATACCAAAATTTAAAAGGAAATACTCAAACTCGCGAAACTTCTGATATTTTTAAGCAAATAGGTAAAGGCGAATTTATTTATGTTAGCAACTACAATTATCTCTCAAAAACAGGGTTTAATTTTGTATATGAAAAATTCAACGATCACGTATTGGAATATAAAATTGAAGCTAATAGAATTAAATACGACGAAGAAACAAAAAAATACTCTCTTTTCACATACACAAAAAGAACCATTGGTGAATTGAATGACACCTTAGAAAGTTCTGACAAAGAAATAATAGCTTTTAATTTTGATCCTGATGATTTAACTCCTGTAGTATATGTTGCAGAAACCATGACTATTGGAGAACTTTATGATTTTATTCAAAAGGAAAAAGCCAAAGGAAGTGCTAATATTAGTGCATATTTAGTGGTTTATTATAAGAAATTTAGTTTGCCAGTTTCAGCATTTATTCTTACAATTATTGCGGTGGCAGTTTCTTCCATGAAGCGAAGAGGTGGAATGGGAATGAATTTAGCCATTGGAATTGTAATTGCATTTACATTTATTTTCTTCGATAAAGTATTTGGAACAATGGCTGAAAAATCTAGTATTTCTCCTTTACTTGCCGTTTGGTTTCCTAATATAGTTTTTGGAATTTTAGCTTTTTATTTATTACGCAATGCTAAACGATAATACTAAAAGTTATTTAAACCTTCATTTAATTGTATTTATTTGGGGGTTCACAGCAATTATAGGTGCTTTAATTTCATTAGATGCTTTACCGCTTGTATGGTGGCGCATGTTTTTGGCTGTATTTTTTATTTTTATTTATATTAAAATCAAAAAAATACCATTACAAATACCAAAGAAAACAATATTTGCTTTTCTCTTCGCTGGTTTGGTAATTATGTTGCATTGGTTCACATTTTTTAAAGCTATTAAAGTTTCCAATGTTTCGGTTACTTTAGCTTGTTTATCAACTGGGGCTTTTTTTACCTCATTGTTGGAGCCACTTTTATTTGGAAAAAAAATGGTGTGGTACGAAATTGTTTTTGGTCTCCTAGTTGTTTTTGGATTGTACATTATTTTCAATGTAGATATGCAGTTTGTAACAGGAATACTTTTGGCACTTTCATCAGCTTTTTTATCCGCTTTATTTTCTGTAATTAACGGAAAGTTTGCCAAAGAATACAATGCCACTATTATTTCTTTTTACGAATTAAGTGGTGGCGTACTTTTTTTGAGCTTATTTTTATTGTTTTCAGGTGCTTTTACTACTTCTTTTTTCCAAATTTCGATGCCTGACTTGGGTTGGTTATTTTTATTAGCCTCGGTTTGTACTGCTTATGCTTTTATTGCATCAGTTAAAGTAATGAAGTTTTTAAGTCCTTACACAGTGATGCTTACAATCAATTTAGAACCCGTTTACGGAATTATATTGGCAGTTTTAATTTTTGATACAGAAGAAAAAATGTCGCCTAGTTTTTATGTAGGTGCTGCAATTATTTTAGCAACTGTTATTTTAAATGGAATTGTAAAGAATTATAAAAAAGTTACAACTAAAAATGAATTAGTGTAAAAGAAATAAAATGAAAATTTTATCTTTGTATTTACAAACTTAACTAACGAATAGCATTCTATGGAATATTTAGATTTTGAATTACCTATCAAAGAACTTGAAGATCAGTTAGATAAATGTGTGATTATTGGTCAAGAGTCGGATGTTGATGTAACCAATACATGCAAACAAATCGAGAAAAAACTAGAAGAAACTAAGAAAAAAATCTATAAAAACCTTACGGCTTGGCAACGAGTTCAGTTGTCACGTCATCCCAATCGCCCTTATACCATGGATTATATTCGTGCATTATTTGGCGATACTTTTCTAGAGTTATTTGGCGATAGAGGAGTGAAAGATGACAAAGCCATGGTAGGTGGTTTAGGAAAAATCAACGGACAATCTTTTATGGTTGTTGGCCAACAAAAAGGCTACAATACCAAAACTAGACAGTACAGAAACTTTGGTATGGCCAATCCAGAAGGTTATAGAAAGGCGCTTCGATTGATGAAAATGGCTGAGAAATTTGGAATTCCAGTTATCACTTTGGTTGATACTCCGGGTGCTTATCCTGGTTTGGAAGCTGAAGAAAGAGGTCAAGGAGAAGCCATTGCAAGAAACATTTTCGAAATGTGTCGTTTACAAGTACCAATCATTACTATTATTGTAGGTGAAGGTGCCTCTGGTGGTGCATTAGGAATAGGTGTTGGAGATCGCGTTTTTATGTTAGAAAACACTTGGTATTCAGTAATTTCACCTGAATCTTGTTCGTCTATTTTATGGAGAAGTTGGGAATATAAAGAGCAAGCTGCCGAAGCTTTGAAACTAACTTCATTTGACATGAAAAAGAACAAGTTAATTGATGATATTATTCCAGAGCCTCTTGGTGGTGCTCATTATGATAGAGAAACTACATTCAAATCTGTTGAAAAATTTATTGTAAAAGCTTACAGTGAGTTAAAAGAGTTATCAACATCAGATTTAGTTGCACAACGTATGGACAAATATAGTAACATGGGCGAATTTAAAGACTAAATTCTATCAAAATAAATAATAAAGTCCGAAGCCTTATCGTTTCGGATTTTTTTTGTCTTGTTAACAATTGAATGTCAGTTATCAACACTTTTTTAACAGCGCTGTATTGACAAATAAAAATTTATTCTTCCAAAAAATAGTTACCTTAGCACCATGGAAAACATCAAAAACATAAACCCTTATAAAGTAGATAAATCAACTTTGATTAGTTTAGAAAAAGGAAAGCTCCCACCACAAGCCATCGACCTTGAGGAAGCTGTTTTGGGCGCCATGATGATTGATAAAAAAGGAGTTGATGAAGTAATTGATATTTTACAGCCTGATGCTTTTTATAAAGAAGCTCACAAATATATTTTTGAAGCTATTGTTGAACTTTTCAACGATACACAACCCATTGACTTATTAACCGTTTCTTCCCAATTAAAAAAGAATGCAAAACTAGATTTAGCAGGTGGCGACTTGTATTTGATTCAATTGACCCAAAAAATTTCGTCTTCGGCTCACATTGAATTTCACTCTAGAATTATATTACAAAAATTCATTCAAAGAAGTTTAATTAAAATTTCCAACGAAATTATTGAAGAATCCTATGATGAAACTACTGATGTATTTGATTTATTAGACAAGGCAGAATCTAAATTATACGAAGTTACACAAGGAAATATTAAACGTAGTTCAGAAACTGCACAAAGTTTAGTAATTCAAGCTAAAAAACGAATTGAAGAAATTGCAGGTAAAGAAGGATTAAGCGGAATTCCAACAGGTTTTCATGATTTAGACAAACTTACTTCGGGTTGGCAACCATCAGATTTAATTATTGTGGCGGCAAGACCAGGTATGGGTAAGTGTCTCGGGAAAGGCACTAAGGTTTTAATGTTTGATGGTTCATTAAAAAATGTTGAAGACGTTAAAATCAACGATTTATTAATGGGAGACGATTCTACCCCTAGAAAAGTTCTTTCAATAGCTCGTGGTCAAGAAAAAATGTATTGGGTTCACCAAAACAAAGCGATGTCATATAGAGTGAATGAAAGTCATATTTTGTCGCTTAAGAGAAGAAGAAAGGAAGGGAAACATGAAAAAGGAACGGTTTTAAACATTACCGTTAAAGAGTATCTAGAAAAATCAGATAAATTTAAGTCTAATTATAAAGGATATAAAGTTGGTGTTGAGTTTATCTCTAAAGATTTACCACTTGAGCCTTATTATTTAGGTATTTGGCTTGGAGATGGTCATTCTTACAGTCAAAGAATTACTAATGTTGATAGTGAGATAATCAATTATTTGGAGGACTATGCCAATCGATTAGAAAGTGAATTAGTAGTTTATGAACAAGAAAATCGAACCAATAATTATTCGATTATTAACAAAAATAAGTTTAATTCTAAAGAATTTAATACATGCATACAAACTGAGTTAAGAACTTTAGGAGTAATTGAGAATAAGCATATTCCTGAGAAGTATCTAATTAATTCTACTGCCAATAGGTTGGAGCTTTTGGCTGGATTAATTGACTCGGATGGTTATTATTCATTAGAATATAATTGTTTTGAAATTGTCCAAAAAAATGAAGAATTCTTAAAACAAATTAAGTTTCTATGCGATACTCTAGGATTTAGAACATCAATCAGAAAAAAGAAAACTTCAATTAAGAATTTAGGATTCGAAGGAGAAGCTTTTCGTTTACGAATTTTTGGAAACTTAAACGATATTCCCACAAAAGTAGACAGAAAAAGAGCAAGAAATTGGAATTCAAAAGTAGATTGGAAAGTTACTGGAATAAAAGTAGAATTTGATAAAGTTGATGATTACTATGGATTTGAAATTGATGGTAATCGACTATTTTTGCTTGAAGATTGTACGGTAACTCACAACACTGCATTTACACTTTCAATGGCTAGAAATATGGCTATTGATTATGGTGCTCCCGTGGCATTTTTCTCATTAGAGATGTCATCTGTTCAGTTAATTACACGTTTGATTTCCTCCGAAACGGGATTGTCTTCAGAAAAGTTACGTACCGGAAAACTAGAAAAACACGAATGGGAACAACTTTCAATTAAAGTGAAAGATTTAGAAAAAGCCCCACTATATATTGATGATACGCCTTCATTGTCTATTTTTGATTTACGTGCCAAAGCGCGTCGATTAGCCTCTCAATACGGAATTAAAATGATAGTAATTGACTATTTACAATTAATGACCGCTGGAGGAAATGGTAAGGGTGGCGGTAACAGAGAACAAGAAATTTCAACGATTTCAAGAAACTTAAAGGCACTAGCAAAAGAATTAAATGTTCCTGTTATTGCTCTTTCGCAGTTGTCTCGTGCGGTTGAAACCCGTGGTTCTAGTAAGCGTCCGTTACTTTCGGATTTGAGGGAATCTGGAGCTATTGAACAAGATGCTGATATCGTTTCTTTTATTTATCGCCCAGAATATTATAAAATTGATGAATGGGATGATGAGGAGCGTTCTCCAACACAAGGTCAAGCAGAATTCATTGTTGCTAAACATCGTAATGGAGGATTAGATAACATCCGACTCAAATTTGTTGGAAATCTTGGTAAATTTGATAATTTAGATGATTTTGGTTCCACTTTTGATGCATTGCCTTCTAAAATGAATTTAGAGGATAGTAATCCATTTACTACTCCTAATTTACCAACACCCAATGAAGCTTTTGGTAGCACTATGAATTCAGGTTCGTTTGACGATGATGATTCGGATGTACCATTTTAACAAATAAATTTTGAAATTAACATTTTTTTTGTAATTTAGATTAAAATTTAATCAAATTATTATGGAAGATTACACAGTTCCTTTAGCAACCGCTCAATCTTGGGCACACTCTTGGCAAAACAATCCACCTAAAGATTTAGCCAAAGGATTTTTGATTCAAAAAGAAGCATTGGAAGAATTATTAGCGGTTAATGGGGTTGTAAATGTTAGAGCTTACATGGGTGAAACATCAGATGGCACTCAAAAACTCATGTTTGTTGGTGTTGATCAAAACGGTAGGGATCTTATTGATGCATCATCTGGTCATTATGTTTATGATCATACTACACCATGTCCTCCGGCTTGCGACCCATCGAGTCCATTATTTGATCCAAAATAATCTTGCGACCGGTAGATTACTTATCTATTTTTGCGTCTTTAATCTGTTTGTTATATCTATTTCAATACAGAAAACTTGATGCACCTACTAGATTGTTTACAATATATATGGTAGGTGTATTACTTATTGATTTTTTAGCATCAAAATTATGGTCATGGTTCAAAATTTATAACATTTTTACAAATCATATCTATAACTTATTTCAATTTGTAGCTCTAAGTTTTTTTTATTCTCTGATTCTTAAAACTCAAAATCAACTACGAATCTTATATGTTTTTTTCATATTGATTTTAAGTTTCCTGTTGCTAAGGTATTTGATTTATCCTGAACTTTTTTTTAAGTATAGTTTGATTGAAACTTATTTAACAACAATGCCTTTAATCATCTATGCAGTAATGCATTTGTATAATTGTTTAGGCGGAAAAAAGGATTATTATTATATCAATTTAGGGGTCTTATTTTATCTTTTTTGCAGTACCTTTTTGTTTCTAACCTATGAATTACTTTCGGTTTTGAATGTTTCATCAGATTTATTTAATCGTGGAATTGAAATTAATATCCTTTTGCAAGACATTAAATTCATTTTCTTTTTGTATCAATTGAAGTTTTTGAAAAATGGATAATGTAGCTTTAAATAATCAAGAGCTTCTCAATGCAGTATTTTTTATATTACTTGCATTTCTGTCAATGTTTGTAATTTTGATTGTTTTCTTTTATTTCTCAAGGAAAAAAATTGTACAAATAGAAGTTGAAAAAAAAGATATCGAAATTGAAATGCAAAAGAAAATTTTGATAAATACAATTGAAACTCAAGAAGAAGAGCGTAAACGTATTGCACAAGATTTACATGATGATATTAGTTCTAAGCTTAACGTAGTTTCTTTAAACACACATTTACTTAAAACACCAAATTTAACGGTTTCTGAATTGGATGAAATTACTGAAAACATTATCAAACTTACTAAAAATGCTCTTGAAAATTCAAGAAAAATTGCTCATGATTTGTTACCACCAGTCTTTGAAAAATTTGGCTTACATGCAGGAGTTGAAGAGCTAGTTTTTGAATTTAATTCATCTAAAAAGACAAAAGTTATATATGCAAATGCAATAGATAATGAACTGCTTGAAAATTTGTGTGTTTCAAAACAATTGCATATTTTTAGAATTTTACAAGAATTATTAAATAATACATTTAAACATGCTAATGCTAAGCTTGTTACTATTAATTTCTTGATGAAAGATGAAAACATTTGTTTAATTTATGAAGACGATGGTGTTGGCTTTTCAACACATCAAAGTAAATCTTTAGGCATTGGTTTGTCAAACATTGATTCTAGAGTTAGTATTTTAAATGGAAAAAGTACAATATACAGTAAACCAGGAAATGGCTTTCATTTTCTATTAGAATTCAAATATGGAGAAAGTTAAAATTGTTTTGGCTGATGATGAAGTGCTATTTAGAAAAGGAATTTCCTTTTTAATTCAAAGAGAACCTAATTTTGAAGTTCTTTTTGAAGCTTCTAACGGTGAAGAATTGTTGTCTTATTTTGATACTTGTAATGCATATCCTGATATTGTTTTGATGGATTTAAAAATGCCTTTACTTAACGGGGTGGAAACAACTAAAATCATACATCAAAAGTATCCAAATACCAAAATTATTGCACTAACAAGTTATAATACACCATCATTTATTTCTAATATGATTCGTGTTGGTGCTTCTTCTTATTTGGTGAAAAATGCAGAACCAAAAGAAGTAGTTTTTACAATCAATCAAGTGCATGAAAAAGGTTTCCATTATAATGAAAGTGTAATGCACGTAATTCATGAAGAACTCCTTAATGGAAAACAAAATGCAAAAACGATTTTTGATAGTGAGATGTTATCTTTTCGAGAGATTGAAGTTTTAAAATTAATTTGCCAACAATACACAGCAGCAGAAATTGCCGATAAACTAATTATCAGCCCAAGAACAGTAGACGGTCACAGAAATCGTTTATTAGAAAAAACTAATACCAAAAACATTGCTGGATTAGTAGTGTTTGCAATTCAAAATAATATCATCAATGTAGATGATATTGCAATTTAAAAAAAATCAGTCCGGTAGTAGGAATTATATTAGAAAACTGAAAAAGCTAGAATAAGCAAACTTCCTAAGGACTAGGATATCTGAAGACGGACTGATTTATTTTATATATTTTTACTTAGAATTGAAACAGAAAACGTATGGTAAGAAATAAATAAACAAAAATGGTTGCTACTAAAATAACTAGACCAACTTTTCTCAAAATATTGATTTCTTTCTTCTCAATCATTGTTAAATTATTCATAATTTTAATTTTTTACTAAATTACAGTGAAGCTACCAACTGTAAAAGAGTAAAAAAACCCTATTTTTGCAATAGGCAAATCAACCTATTCAACTTTGTAAAGTGTTAATTTTTAAGTGTTTTCAATGAAAGTTTCTCTATCTAAATATTTTTGTATTGTCTTACTAATGTTTTATTGGCCCTCATTTGCATCTTTTATTTTAATTCCAATGGAAGCTGAAGGTCAAAAAAATCATCTCAAAGCCTACGGAATAACCTATTGGGCTTTAAATAAAGATTACAAGGCTTCTTGGTTACTTAATTACCGCGGTGGTTCATTCTTATTACCAGATTCACCTGAACTTCGAAAGGAATGCCAAATTAGAGGTGTTACCTTTGAAATTTTATCAGATGCTGCTGCCAATGGTATTTTGGAAGAAATAAGTTCACCATCACAAAATATGGAAACAGTAGTTTTAGAAAAAGCACCCAAAATTGCTGTTTATACACCAAAGGGAAAACAACCTTGGGACGATGCTGTAACTATGGTATTAACTTATGCCGAAATCCCATTTACAACAATATATGATGAAGAAATTTTAAGTGACCAATTACTCTTGTATGATTGGCTCCATCTTCACCACGAAGATTTTACCGGACAATATGGAAAATTCTTTGGAGCATACAGAACCGCACCTTGGTATATTGAGCAAAAGAAAGAAGCAGAAAATTTGGCAAAAAAATTGGGATATAATAAAGTATCCGATGCTAAACTTGCGGTGGCCTTAAAAATTAGAGATTTCGTAATTGGTGGCGGATTCATGTTTGCTATGTGCTCCGCTACAGATAGTTTTGATATTGCTTTAGCCGCTGAAAATGTTGACATTTGCGAACCTATGTTTGACGGTGATGCTAGTGATGCTAATTATCAAACTAAATTAGACTATAGTAATTCGTTTGCGTTTAAAGATTTTATTTTGGAAAGAAGCCCAACAGTTTACGAGTTTTCTGATATTGATACTACCAAAGACAGAGAAACTCGGCTAATTCCATTTGAAAAAGATTATTTTACTTTAATGGATTTTTCTGCAAAATGGGATCCAATTCCCTCGATGTTATGCCAAAATCACACTCAATTAGTAAAAGGCTTTATGGGGCAAACCACTGCTTTTAATGAAGAAAGAATAAAAAGCAACGTATTACGATTAGGAGAAAATAAAATAAATGGTGAAGCAAGATACATTCACGGGACAAAAGGTAAAGGGATGTTTACTTTTTACGGCGGTCATGATCCAGAAGACTATCAACATAGAGTAGGTGATGCACCCACAGTTTTAGATTTGCATCCTAACTCACCAGGTTATCGATTAATTTTAAATAACGTTTTGTTTCCTGCAGCAAGAAAAAAGAAGATCAAAACATAAAAAAAACGGTTGCTAAATATAATTGCAACCGTTTTTTTATAAATCATACCAATTAAATAAGTAAAGATTAATATATATCGAAAAATTTATTCAACCACCTTTACTCCAAAATTTTTACAATTATTATATCTTAACTGTCCATCCAAAAGTATCTTCCTCTAATTTATTTTGAATACCAGTTAATTTAGCTTTAATCTTTTTAGCGTAAGAATCGTCATTTTGTGGTAAATCATAAAAAGTATCTTGATATGAAAACCCAGAAATTGGACTTATTACTGCTGCTGTACCGGCACCAAATAATTCTTTCAAACTTCCATTTTTAGCAGCTGATACTAATTCATCAACTAAAACAGAACGTACTTCTACTTTTATGTTTTCTGCCTCAGCAATAGCGAGAACACTTTTTCTGGTAACACCATCTAAAATTCTTTCACTTGTGGGTGCTGTGTATAATGTATCATTAATTCTAATAAATACATTCATAGTTCCAGCTTCTTCAAGTTTGGTATGTGTAGCGTCATCCGTCCAAATTACTTGTTGGAAACCTTTTTCATTAGCCAATTGAGTTGGATAAAATTGAGCCGCATAATTTCCAGCAGCTTTTGCAGCACCAATACCTCCATTAGCTGCTCTACTATAGTGTTCAGCAATTATCACTTTAACATCACCAGAATAATATGATTTTGCAGGTGATAAAATAATTGTAAACCTGTATTTTTTTGATGGAGCCGCAATAACACCTTCACCAGTGGCAATCATAAAAGGTCTTATGTATAGAGAATTACCTAATCCTTTTTTAACCCAATTTTTTTCTAATTGTAGTAATTTTTTTAAGCCGCCAAGAAAAACGTCTTCTGGAACTTCTGGCATTGCCATTCGTACAGCACTTTTGTTAAAACGCTCAAAGTTTTGGTCTGGGCGAAACAACCAAACATCATCACTATTGTCTTTGTATGCTTTCATTCCTTCAAAAATAGCTTGTCCGTAATGAAAAACTTTTGCCGATGGATCTAAAGTAAATGGAGCATAAGGTTTGATAACTGGCTTACTCCACTCATTATTTTCAAAATCACATACTAGCATGTGGTCAGTAAACGTATTACCAAAAACAATATTTTCAAAATCAACGGAATCAATTTTAGAATGCTCGCTAATTATAATATCAATATCTTCAAGTGTTTTAATCTCCATCTAAACAAATAATTAAGGTAGTGAATATTTAAGATTTGGGTTGTATTTTTTAAAATACGTGCAAAAATAATAAATTTATGCCACAAAAATGATGAATTATTAAAAATATTGTAACCCCTTGTTTGTATTTGCATTAGTTTTTTTACATTTGTAGCACTAATATTTATTATCATGATTAGAACTAGTATTTTGGCTTCAATCCTTGTTGCCTCTCTTTTTTCTTGTACTGAGAAAAAAACTGAAAACCAAGCTGTTGCAACTTCTGAACCTATTGATTATGCTGTTTTTGGAGATTCCATTCAAGCAGAAGATGCATTGAGCTCTGAAGATATGGCTGCAATGTATGCTTCGTTGAAAGAAGGCGACACTATTGAAGTAAAATTTAAATCTTCAATAAATGAAGTTTGTCAGAAAAAAGGTTGTTGGATGTCATTGAATCTTGCAGAAGACAAACAAGCATTTGTAAAGTTTAAAGATTATGGTTTTTTTGTTCCAATGAATGCTCAAGATAAAGATGTTGTAGTGAATGGTAAAGCATTTGTAAGTATTGAAAGTATTGATGATTTGAAACATTATGCAAAAGATGCAGGTAAATCTCAAGCAGCAATCGATAGCATTATTGCTCCTAAAGTTACTTATTCTTTTATGGCTAACGGTGTTTTAATCGCTAAATAATTATGAAAGGCATTACTTTATTTTGTTTTATTCTATTTTTTGTTTCCTGTCAAAATGTAAAACAGGAAAAAACTGGTGCTGAAAACATTGCTACCGAAACTAAATCAGAGGAAGGTTTCGAGATGTATGAAATGTCTGAAATGGCTGCACTAATGGAACAAATGTATGTTGATAATGAGCGCTTAAAAGCTAGAATTATTAATGGAGACACTATTGGTCAATTTCCCCAACATTTCAAAAGAATTCATGAAGCTGTTCTCACTGACGAAACGGATAAAGATGAATTTTTTGAAGAACAAGCAGCAAAATTTATTCAAGCACAAGAACTAATATACAAAGATCCAAAAAATGCTAAACAACATTTTAATGATGGTATAAACGCTTGTATTAGTTGCCATCAAGTAAAATGTGGTGGTCCCATTCCAAGAATAAAGAAATTATATATAGAGTAAGTTAACACAAAAATATAAAAAGGTTTAAGAGTTTGGTAACCAAATTTTTAAACCTTTTTTTTGCAACATATGAAACGTGAGATTATTGTAACTAATGATGGATCAACATCCATTTATTTACCAGATTTGAAGGAAGGTTATCATTCAAAAAATGGAGCTATTCAAGAAGCCCAACATGTTTTTATTAAAAATGGTTTTCAACTAATTAATGGTAAAAAAGAGATTTCAATTTTGGAAATTGGTTTTGGAACGGGATTAAATGCATTAGTTACATATTTAGAACATGTTTCATCTGAAAATATTATTAATTATGTAGGTGTTGAAGCTTATCCCATTGCTATTGAGGAAGCATTACAAATGAATTATATTGACCAATTAAATGCTACTTCTTATCAATCAATTTTTAGGAAATTTCATACTTCCAATTGGGAGGAAAAAGTGAAAATATCTGATAATTTTTATTTGACCAAAAGAAAACAATTTTTTCAAGATATTTCTGATATTAATACTTTTGATTTGATTTATTTTGATGCCTTTGGTTTTACTACACAACCAGAATTATGGTCAGAAGCCATCTTTAAAATTATGTTCAATGCGCTTAAACCAAATGGAATTTTAGTAACTTATGCTTGCCGAACAAGTATTAAAAAAGCAATGTTAAGTGTCGGATTTTCAATAGAAAAACTACCAGGAGCTCCAGGAAAAAGAGAAATGTTGCGCGGAAGAAAATTATAAGTTTATAGTTGTTAAATAAAATATTAATAAAAAATTAGCATTTTGTTTAACAGATTCTAAAAATTATTCAGTAATTTTGAGTATGTTCTTATCCCAAGTTCCACTTTAAATTATATTTACTTATGTCTAGAACCATGTATTCGTACACGAAATCCATCCTAGAGCGAGTGAGTTTTGACCCCAAATTATTTTGTAAAGAGCTAGAGAAAGCCATTAAAGTTCTTTTGCCTTATGAAATTGACCAATTGAGAGATTGGTTAGTAAACTACACCAAAGAAAAACCCGAATTAAGACAATGTTTAATCTATATTAACTAAGGAGCAAATAGCTCCTTTTTTTATTTTTTAGGTTTTGGACTAATGATTTGAACGTCTTGAAAAGCAATTGCCCCTCTAACAACTCCTGAAATAGTATCTCTTAAAGCATTAATAATGTGAATTTTTAATTCATTTTTAGGATAAATCAAGCTAACTTCTCTTGCCGGTTTTGGGTCTTGGAAATGGCGAAGTTTGGCTTTATTTTTATCATTTAAATCTAAAGTGTGTAAATAGGGTAGAAGTGTTGTTCCCAAACCTTCATCAGCAAGTTTAATCAATGTTTCAAAACTGCCACTTTCCAGTTGAAAATTGCTATCATTGATGTACTTATTATTTTTACAAAGATTAAGAATTCCATCTCTAAAGCAATGTCCGTCTTGAAGCAATAAAATTCTATCTAAATCTAAATCAGCTACTGTAATTTCTTCTTTGGTATAACTTTCATGATAATCAGGGATATAAGCTACAAAAGGTTCGTAATAAAGTACAATTTCTTTTAAATTATCTTCTTCTAACGGAGTAGCAGCAATAGCACAGTCTAAATGCCCATTTTTAAGTTTTTTTATGATTTCCTCTGTGGTTTGCTCCTCTAAAATTAGATTAACTTTGGGATATTTTTTTATAAAATTATTCAAAAACATGGGTAATAAAGTTGGCATTATCGTTGGAATAATCCCTACTTTAAACTCGCCACCTATGAAACCTTTTTGCTGTTCAACAATGTCTTTAATTCTTCCTGCTTCATTTACAATATTTTTAGCTTGAATTACAATTTTTTCACCAATTTCAGTCAGCTTGATGGGTTTTTTACTCCTATCAAAAATCAGGATTTCTAATTCGTCTTCTAACTTTTGAATTTGCATACTTAATGTAGGTTGCGTTACAAAGCATTTTTCAGCGGCCAAAGTAAAATTTTTGTGTTCTGCAACTGCCAAAACGTAATATAGTTGAGTAATTGTCATTATGATAATTTTTTATGATACAAAGATAATAACTATCAATTTAACTTATAGAGAAAGAGTAATAAAATCGTTTAAATTTGTTTATCAAAAATATTAAACACATGAAACTTACAAATTTAGGATTACCGGAAAAAGAAACAACAGAGTTAGCTGTAGAATTGAATATTTTACTATCAAATTTTCAAATTTACTACCAAAATTTAAGAGGTTTGCATTGGAATATCAGAGGAAAACGGTTCTTTGATTTACACGTTAAGTTTGAAGAATTTTATAATGATGCCCAACTTAAAATTGATATGATTGCTGAACGAGTGTTAACATTAGGGGGAACACCACTACATACTTTTTCTGATTACATAGCAAATAACCAAATTCAAGTTGGAAAAAATATATCAAAAGATGAAGTGGCGGTTCAGTTGATTATTGATTCTCTGGGCATTTTATTACAAATTGAAAGAAAAATATTGTCTTTGTCTGGAGATATTAATGACGAAGGAACAAATAGCATGATGAGTGATTTTATTTCTGAACAAGAAAAAACCATTTGGATGTTAAATGCTTGGCTTAAAGATTAAATTATTTTTATAAAAAGTATAAAAATATTTAATAGAATTTCATTCGAATAGTTTAAATTAGCTGAATGAAATTTGTTTTTAATTTGATGATATTACTATTTATTTCCTTTTTAGCTGCACCAACAGTTGTTGGTTTAGTTAATAAGGAAGTTGATGTGTCATGTTATTTCAATGTTTCAGAAGAAGAAGAAACAAATATTACTTCGACTCATGAAATAAAAATGTTGCCAAATGAGTTTACTTTACTGGTAACAAATATTACTTTTTTATCAAATTCTAACTTATTATTTTTTTTTCATAAGTTAATGAGGTTTAACAACTTGTCTCATAAAATTTTTTCGCCTCCACCTAATTTTCTATAAATCTTTTTTTTGAAACACGTTTAAGTGTTAAGTATCAGTATTTATAGTTAATAAAATTCATGAGTAAGTATCATATTTTTTCAAGCGTTAAAGGTGACTTAGCGTCTGGTTTAGTTGTTTTTTTAGTAGCATTACCACTATGTTTAGGTATTGCTTTAGCTTCTGATGCGCCATTATTTTCAGGAATTGTTTCAGGTGTTATTGGTGGAATTGTGGTTGGTTTTTTAAGTAATTCCTCATTAAGTGTAACTGGTCCTGCGGCGGGATTAACTGCTATTGTTTTATCCGCTATTACAGATTTAGGAGGTTTCAATATTTTTCTATCTGCGGTAATTTTAGCAGGAATAATCCAAATCATTTTTGGTTTTTTAAGAGCAGGAAGTTTTTCTAATTATTTTCCAACAAGCGTTATTGAAGGAATGCTAGCCGCCATTGGAATAATAATTATTTTAAAACAAATTCCGCATGCAATAGGTCATGATATAGATAATGAAGGAGATTTCTTTTTTATTGAAAAATCTGGAAATTCCACTTTTGATACCTTGATTGAGTCAATAAATTTTATGCATTTGGGAGCTTTGGTTATAGCATCAATTTCCTTATTGATTTTAATTCTTTGGGATAAAATTTCGTTTTTTAAAAAAATAAAAATGCTTCCCGCTGCATTAATTGTTGTAGTGTTTAGTATTCTTTTGAATGAATTTTTTATTCATATAGGTTCTTCTTTGGCCATTACTACTAAAAATCATTTGGTAAATTTACCTTCAATCTCTGAAATTAAGAGCGACTTTGCATTACCAAGTTTAACTGCATTTGCCAATGAAAAAGTATGGATAGTTGCCATTACCATTGCTGTTGTAGCATCAATTGAAACCCTTTTGTGTATTGAAGCAACGGATAAACTAGATCCTCTGAAACGTGTCACTGATACGAATCGAGAATTAAAAGCGCAAGGAATTGGAAATTTAATAAGTGGATTTTTAGGAGGTTTACCTATGACATCAGTGGTAGTTAGGTCGTCTGCGAATATTTCCTCTGGAGGAAGAACCAAACTGTCTACAATTTTTCATGGAATATTACTTATTTTATTTGCTTTGACTATTCCGTTTATCTTAAATAAGATTCCTCTTTCTGCTCTTGCTGCTGTTTTATTAATGGTAGGATACAAATTGGCCAAACCAAGTGTTTTTATTCATTTATGGAAAAATGGTTTAACTCAATTTGTTCCTTTTGTAATTACAATTTTAGCAGTTGTTTTTACAGATTTATTAAAAGGTGTTGCCATTGGATTACTGGTTAGCATTGGTTTTATTTTATATAAAAACTTAAAAATTGCTTATGCTTTAAAAAATGAAAATGTAACTGACAATGATTTAATTGTTATAGAGTTAGCTCAGGAAGTTTCCTTTTTAAATAAAGCAGCAATCAAAAACACTTTGAACAATATACCAGAAAATAGCAAGTTAATTATTGATGCATCTACTACTAATTATATTGATTTTGATGTTTTAGAATTGATAAAAGATTTTACCTCAGTTAGAGCCATTGATAAAAATATTGATTTAACTTTGAAGGGATTTAGAGAAATTTATGATTTTGAAACCGCCGAATTTAAACACGTAAAAGTTATACACAACAAATAAATAAATTAGAATGAAAACATTAAATAAAGAACTCCAAGAATCCATAACTCCAAGAATAGCATTAGAAATTTTAAAAGAAGGAAACAATAGGTTTATCAATAATTTAAAAGCTCACCGAAATTTATTAGAACAAGTTAACGATACTAGAGATGGTCAGTGGCCATTTGCTACCATTTTAAGTTGTATTGATAGTAGAACTTCTGCAGAATTGATTTTTGATCAAGGATTAGGTGATGTATTTTCAGTTAGAATTGCAGGAAATATTGTCAATACCGATATTCTTGGAAGTATGGAATTTGCTTGTAAAGTAGCTGGTTCAAAGTTAATCGTTGTTTTAGGTCATAGTAAATGTGGCGCTGTAAAAGGAGCTTGCGATCACGTAGAAATGGGTAATTTAACCGAATTACTTTCTAAAATTCAACCTGCAGTTTATGCTGAGAATCAAACTAAAGAAAATAGAAGTTCTAAAAATGCTGATTTTGTTGAAAATGTTTCAGAAATTAATGTTAAACGTAGTGTGAAAAATATTATCGAAAGAAGTTTTGTTTTGGAACAAATGTTAGAAAATGGAGAGATTGGAATAGTAGGAGCTATGCACGATATTGAAACTGGAAGGGTAACATTCTATGATGATGTTATGTATATTAAAGATGATATGAATCCTGAATTTTCAGTTGCTGAACTTAGACATTAAGAGAAAACAGTATATTAAATTACTACATGAAAATTATATGAATGATTTCTACAAGAAAATAATTGACAACAATCATAAATGGGTAGAACAAAAATTAAGTTTAAATCCTGATTTTTTTAAAGATTTAGCCCAAGGTCAACAACCTCCATTATTATGGATTGGCTGTTCAGATAGTCGAGTTCCTGCAAATGAAATTATTGGTGCTCAAGCTGGTGAAGTTTTTGTTCATAGAAACATAGCTAACATGGTCATTCATACAGATATGAGTATGCTAAGTGTTCTTGATTACGCCGTTAACGCTTTGCAAGTAAAACATGTTATTGTTTGCGGTCATTATGGTTGTGGTGGAGTAAAAGCAGCTATGGGAAATACTTCAATTGGAGTTATTGATAATTGGATTAGACACATTAAAGATGTATATCGTTTTCACCAAAAAGAGCTAGATATAATTCAAGACGAAAACGAAAGGTTTAACCGTTTTGTAGAACTAAATGTAATGGAACAAGTTTTTGATTTAGCCAAAACTTCAATTGTTCAAAACGCTTGGAAAAATGGTCAAGAATTGCATTTACACGGTTGGGTTTACGGTTTAAATTCTGGCTATGTAACTGATTTAAATGTAAATTTCAGTTGTGATAAAGATTTGGATTTGGTATACCAATTAAAGTTTTAATTTTCTTCTTCTAAATTTTCATTAAACGCAGAAGGTAATAACTGAGGAATATATTTAATTAATATTGGTAATAATATCCCACCACCAGGAAGTAAAAAAATAGTTAGCGAAGGTATTGTTTTGCAAATATCTAATAATTGTTTTTTTACTTTCTTTTTTTCTACTTCATTCAAATCTCTTGTCGTTGATTTGGTTAGCAAGATCATTAATTCTTTACTTTGAGAAATTTCTTTTACCAACCTTTTTTTGTTTCTATTGATTAATTTGGAAACGGATTTATTGGTTTGGTCATAAAAATGCTTTACCGGATTTGAAAAGTTAAAATAAGGAATTTCATTTTTGTGTTCCAAAATAAATGAGGTAATTTCCTGACTACTTTTTTGTACATTGATTTCCGAAACACCTAATTTTCTAGCAATTTGATGTAAAAATGAAATTTCTGATATTTCTAGTTTTTCATCACTCCAAAGTGCCATTTGCGTAATATCTAATAAATATAATTTTTCAATTTCAAACGAAATAGGAGTTAGTTGTAAAGAATCAATTTTTAAATTTTCAATAGCATTAAGTTTTGTATATCGTAAGGAATTTTCAAATAATTTAAGCAAAAGTTCGTCATATTTTGTTTTCTTTTCCTTAACTTGAAAGGCTAATGATACTATTTTAATACAATTATTTTCAAAATCTTTTAAATATTTATTTGAAAGTTCTCCATGAATCAAATAAGAATGAAAGGCCAATACATCTATAAAAAGTAAAGCATTAGTAATAATGTGAGAGAAATTTTTACTAATAAAATTTGAATTCGTTTGAATTCTATTATCAAATATTGTTTCCAACTTTGAAAAATCAGATTCAGAGGGAAAAATTGTTTTTAAAAAATTATAATTACCACGTTGAATTGATTTGTAAAAATTTTTGACCTCAGTTGCAAATTCATTCGGATTTATTGATTTTTTTACAAGCTTGAACGTATGAAAAAGTGCGTTCAACAATGCAATTTTTGTAACTTCATCTTGCGATAAACCTTCGGTATTTACCGTTTTATTCATTGGAATACTAACAGAGTAACCATAAATAAATCCTGATTTTCTTAAATCATCATAAAATTCATGAATATCGTTTTCATAAGCTTTAAAATCATTTTTATGCTTATTAAAAAATTTTTCTATCCAACCAAATGTAGAAGGGTTAATCATATTTTTATTTTTTTGGCACAAAAAAGGATAATGGATCTTTTTTGAATTTTCCCCAAATGGCAATGCTCATAAAGCGTACTTCATAATAAGGAATTTCTCTTGATTTTATAGCAATAAATAATGACATACCAAAACTGACTAGAAAATTGATTAGTCCAATTAAAAATATGCCCAATATTGACCAAAATATTGTGTTGTAATCTACTTGATAATTTGACCCAAATAGGCCTAAAGCAAAGTTGCCACTTGCAAATGTTATGTGTCTAATGTCTAAATTTAATCCCAAAAATGTGCCAATAGACGCCGTACTTCCTAAACAAAATCCAAAAAATAAATTGGAAACTACACCAGGCCATTTATTCTCTAACCATTTTGATATTCTAAATGTTTTTTGCTCTCCAAAAAATAATTTTAGTTTTGGATGTTCGGCAATTCTGTAGTAAAAGTTATTAAATTTATTGTTGTTAGCCACATTTCCCGCAACAATTCCAGACAAAAAAAGAAAAACTCCTGCAATTGCTGCATGAAAAATTGCTGGAGAATCAACCGGACTTAAATCTTTTAATAATTTTGGTGCTTTAGTGGCTGCCATATCATAATCAAAAAAGTAAAAAACACTCCAAATAAGGAGTAATGCAACAGGAAAAGCTACCAATACATTACCAACAAAAGCAATGAATTGAGAACGAAAAAGTTTTGAAAATAAAAGAGCAAAATTTTGGTAAAGTTCAATTTTACTTTTTTTATTCCGATTATTCAAATTTTCTTCTAATGTTCTAGCAATTGTGGTAGCAGTCATTGCAGGCTGCTTAGTTGCTAATGTGGCTCCTATAAGATAAATAAATATAAAACCTCCAGCATAATTTATACTATAAGCCAGAGCATATCCAAAGTCGCTCATTGCTATTTTAGAAAGATACAACTTAAAAATACACAAAAAGCCAACGATTATTCCACCTAATGAAGCGGAATATAACATTTTGAAGTATTCAGACTTGTTATTGGTAATATAATGTTCACCAGTTTTTGCTGTATGACTTGTAATTTCATAGGTAATATTATAAAGACCGTCATTTATTAGTTCTCTAATATTATTTTTTTTACTGTTGTATTGAACTAGTTTCTTATAAAATAAAATGTTTTTTTCTTTCAAGTCTCTTTCGTTTTCCACGAAAATATATTCTGTAAGCTCTTGAATTCGAATGAGTTCTTGTTTAATGGTTAATAAATTTTGGTTGACTTTGAAAGAAATACCGTACTTTGAGCTGTTTTGATAAGCTCTTTCTATATAGTCAAAGCACTGTTTTGCAATTATTTGTAACTGTTTTTTATCTTCAGTATTGAATGGTAAAAAGGTTACTTTTTGAAGTTCCATTTTATTGACCAATTCGTTTAGTTCTTTGTCATAAGCTAAAAATGGACTTTCAAGATTGGTATATTCAGGTACTAATTTTAAAATATCGGGTTGCAATGCAAGTCCGCCCATTCGTTGAGACAAAATATGCATAGCAAGTAATACCTCATGAATAATTCTCTTGGATTCATAAATTGATGGCAATTTCAAATGATCTATTAATTCAATCCATTCTTCATCTGGAATATTGCTTATCCATTCAAAATCTTTTGAACTAAATAGAACTTGATTGAGCGTATATTGAAAGCTATTTTTTTGAGGTTGTTCTGGAATTATTTTGGCGAAAATTCGTTTTTTTAGCTCTTCAAAAAAATTAGTGTTATCCAGAATTCCTGTATCACTTAATAATTTTCTAAATTCCAAATTCTTGAAATTTGAAATCACACATTTAATAAAAATATTGGTATAATAATTATCTTTTTTTAATAAAGAAATGAGTTCTTGAATAGAGTTTTTTTCTTTAGGATCTCTATTTCTTAAATAATTAGCTAAATCTATAAAAAACATTGTTCCATCACTTATTTCATTTGAATGAATATGTTTTTGGAACACCGAAACTATAGATTTATTTCTTTTACCAACCATGAATTTTTTCTTGTAAAATTAGTAATAATTTTCATTGTTATAACAAAAAAGACTGCTATTCCTAACAGTCTTTTTAACATAACAAACTAAACCAGAATTACTGTTTGTTAAAAGCTATATTTGTTATCAGCAATTAACTTAGCAGCAATTTTTTCACGTAGGCCAATTACATTTGGCATATTCGTATATTTTGTAAAACGTTTTAATCCCATTAACATCATGCGTTGTTCGTCGCCTTCTGCAAAAGAGACAATACCTTCTTTTCCTTTTTGGTTGATAGTATCAACGGCTTGATATAGATATAATTGAGCCATTGCAATTTGCTCTTGAACTTTGTCAGCTCCTTCTTTTTTCGCTAATTTCTCAGTTCTTAAAATGGTGCTTTCTGCCATATAAATTTCAATTAAAATATCTGCAGCAGCCATTAATAATTGTTGGTGTGATTCTAATTCTGGTCCATATTTTTGAACCGCAGCACCTGCAACCATTAAGAATACTTTTTTCAACTTGGCAATCATTTCTTTTTCTTCAGCGAACAATTCAGAATAATCTGGCACATCAAAAGAAGGAATTCCCATTAATTCTTCAGCCACTGCCATTGCTGGTCCTAATAAATCAACATGACCTTTCATTGCTTTTTTCACTAACATACCCACAGATAACATTCTGTTGATTTCGTTAGTTCCTTCGTAAATTCTTGCGATACGAGCATCTCTCCAAGCACTTTCCATTGGTGCGTCTTCAGAGAATCCCATTCCACCGAAAATTTGAATACCTTCATCTGTACAGTTTTGAACATCTTCAGATACCGCTACTTTTAAGATAGAACATTCTATTGCAAATTCTTCAACACCTTTTAATTCGGCTTCTTGATGTGAGTTTCCTTCGCTTACTCTAATTTTGATTCTGTTTTCAATATCCGCAGCTGCACGATAGGTAGCACTTTCTCCAGCATATGAATTCATGGCCATTTCCGCAAGTTTAGCCTGAATAGCACCAAAGCTTGAAATTGGCACATTGAATTGCATTCTTTCATTAGCATATTGAACTGCTCCCGTAATTGTTCTACGTTGTGCTTCTAAACAAGCAGCTGCTAATTTAATACGACCAACATTCAACGCATTCATAGCAATTTTAAAACCTTCGCCACGACCAGCCAACATATTTTCTACAGGTACTTTTGTTTCATTAAAGAAAACCTGACGAGTAGAAGAGGAGCGAATACCTAATTTATGTTCTTCATCTCCCAATGAAATTCCGTTAGATGGGTCATTTTCTACGATGAAACCTGTTATATTTTTATCATCTTCAATACGTGCAAAAACGATGAATACATTACAGAATCCTGCATTTGAAATCCACATTTTTCCACCAGTAATTTTATAGTGTGTTCCATCTTCTGAAAGAACGGCTTTCGTTTTTCCTGAATTGGCATCAGATCCTGCTCCTGGTTCTGTTAAACAGTAAGCACCAAACCATTCGCCAGAAGCTAATTTTGGAACATATTTTTGTTTTTGTGCTTCAGTTCCGTACAAAGTAATTGGCATTGTTCCAATTCCAGTGTGTGCTCCAAAAGCTGTAGAAAATGAACCCGTTGCTCCCGAAATATAATCACAAACCAAAACCGTATTAACGAATCCCATTCCCATTCCACCGTATTCTTCAGGAACAGCAATACTTAAATAGCCCAATTCACCAGCTTTGCGCATAACTTCTTCTGTTAAAGCGTAATCTTTCTTTTCAAAGCGCTCTTTATTTGGCCATAATTCTTTGTCTACGAATTCGATTACCGAATCACGCATCATAACTTGTTCTTCATTGAAGTCTTCTGGTGTGAAGATGTCTTCGCATTTTGTTTCTTTTACAAGGAATTGTCCTCCTCTTAATATATCTGCCATAATTTTAATTTTTTAGAGAAAAGAAAATAGAGAATAGAAAAAAGAATTTTCAAGATTCAGTATTTTCATTTTCGGTTAGTCTATATTCTATTTTCTTTGTTCTTTATTCTTATTTTAAGAATTCGTAAATCGCTGCTGCTCCTTGACCTGTACCTACGCACATAGTTACCATTCCGTATTTGTTATTACGTAAACGCATTTCGTCAAATAATTGAACTGCAAGTTTTGCTCCTGTACAACCAAGAGGGTGACCCAAAGCAATAGCGCCGCCATTTACATTAATAATTTCTGGATTCAAATCCAATTCACGTATTACGGCTAATGATTGGGAAGCAAAAGCTTCATTTAGTTCAATTAAATCAATATCTGATTGTTTTAAACCGGCTTGTTTTAAAGCTTTTGGAATAGCTTTTACAGGACCAATTCCCATGATTCTTGGTTCCACACCAGCCGCAGCGTAATTTACTAAACGAGCAATAGGTTCTAGGTTTAATTCTTTTACCATTTCTTCGTTCATGATTAAAACGAAAGCTGCTCCATCACTCATTTGCGAAGAGTTACCAGCAGTTACACTTCCGTTGGCAGCAAAAACTGGTTTTAATCCAGCTAAAGCTGCAACCGATGTTCCTGCTCTTGGTCCTTCGTCTTTATTTACAGTGTAAGAAGTGGTTTCTTTTTTACTATTTTCGTTAACAAAAGTATGTTCAACAGTAATAGGTACAATTTGTTTGTCGAATTTACCTTCTGCTTGTGCTTTTAAGGCTTTCATATGCGATTGATAAGCAAACTCATCCTGGTCAGCACGAGAAATGTTGAATTGATTTGCAACGGCTTCAGCTGTTAATCCCATTCCCCAATAGTAGTCTTCATGACCTTCTTTTGCGATTTTATAATCAGGTGTTGGTTTGTAGCCGCCCATTGGAATATAACTCATGCTTTCTGCTCCACCTGCAATAATACAATCAGCCATTCCAGATTGAATTTTTGCAGTTGCCATTGCAATGGTTTCGGAACCTGAGGCACAATAACGATTAACTGTTACCCCAGGAACATCTTCTACTTTTAATCCCATTAATGAAATTAAACGTGCAACGTTTAAACCTTGTTCTGCTTCTGGCATAGCATTTCCAACAATTACGTCATCAATTCGTGTTTTGTCGAAATCAGGCAACTCTTTCATCATATGCTCAATGGTTTCTGCTGCCAATTCATCAGGCCTTTTGAATCGAAAAACCCCTTTTGGTGCTTTACCAACTGCAGTTCTATATGCTTTTACTATATATGCTGTTTTCATAATTTCTTAGTTTCTTAATGGTTTTCCTTTGGTTAACATGTACTGAATTCTCTCTAAAGATTTTCTTTCTCCTGTTAATGATAAAAATGCTTCTCTTTCTAAATCCAATAAATATTGTTCAGATACTAAAGTTGGTTCAGATAAATCACCACCAGCCATTACATAAGCCAGTTTGTTTGCAATTTTTTTATCGTGTTCTGAGATATACTTTCCAGCTTCCATGCTATCGGTTCCTACTAAAAACATACCTAAGGCTTGTTTACCTAATACTTTGATATCTTTTCTTCTTACAGGTTGCGTATAACCTTGTTCAGCCATTTGTAAAGCTACTTGTTTGGCTGCAGCAATCTGACGGTCTTTATTTACCACAACGATATCTCTTCCTTTTTGTAAAACGCCAGTATCAAAACCTTCGTAAGCCGAAGTAGCTACTTTTGCCATACCTACAGTTAAGAAATATTCTTGTAAAACGTTTAATTCTACATCGTTTTTGCGGAATAAATCAGAAGCTCTTAAAGCCATTTCTTTAGAACCACCACCACCAGGAATTACTCCAACACCAAATTCTACTAATCCAATGTATGTTTCAGCAGCGGCAACCGCTCTATCGGCGTGCATGGTTAATTCGCAACCACCACCTAATGTCATTCCGTGTGGAGCGGCAATAACTGGAATTGCTGAATAACGACAACGCATCATCGTGTCTTGGAACATTTTGATTGCCATGTTTAATTCGTCATATTCTTGTTCAACAGCCATCATGAAAATCATTCCTAAATTGGCTCCAACAGAGAAATTAGCACCCTGATTTCCAATTACTAAACCATTGTAGTCTTTTTCAGCCATATCAATGGCTTTGTTGATTCCTTGTAAAACACCGGCACCAATAGAATTCATTTTGGAAGTAAATTCTAAATTGATGATTCCGTCACCTAAATCGGTAATAATGCTTTCACTGTTATTCCATATTTTTTTGCTTTCGCGAATGTTATTTAAGATAATGAAAGCATCCTGACCTGGAACTTTCTCTACTTTTTTGTTTGTGATAGAGTAGAAGTGTGTTGCTCCGTCTTTAACTGAATAGAAAGAAGTAACTCCTGAAGCTAACATATCTGTTACCCAAGAAGCAGGTTGGAAACCTTCCGCTTTCATTAACTCAATTCCTTTTTCCACTCCAATGGCATCCCAAATTTCGAATGGACCATTTTCCCAACCAAATCCAGCTTTCATGGCATCGTCGATTTTATAGAAAGCATCTGTGATTTCAGGAATTCTGTTGGAACAATATTGGAAAATCGAAGCAAAGTTTTTTCTGTAGAAATCTCCTGCTTTATCTTTTCCAGTCACCAAAACTCTGAATCTATCGATTGGTTTTTCAATCGATTTGGTTAATTCTAAAGTTGCGAAAGATGCTTTTTTATTGGGTCTATATTCTAATGTGTCTAAATCTAAGGTTAGGATGTCTTTTCCTTCTTTTTTGTAGAAACCTTGTCCGGTTTTACTTCCTAACCATTTGTTTTCCATCATTTTGTTTACAAATTCAGGAAGTTTGAATAATTCATGCGCTTCGTCGTTTGGACAGTTTTCATAAATTCCGTTAGCTACATGAACTAAAGTATCTAAACCAACTACATCAACTGTTCTAAAAGTAGCTGATTTTGGTCGACCAATAACTGGTCCCGTTAATTTATCTACTTCTTCTACTGTTAATCCCATCTCCTTAACTTGGTGGAATAAACTTTGAATTCCAAAGATTCCGATTCTATTTCCAATAAAAGCTGGAGTATCTTTTGCAACTACAGATGTTTTTCCTAAGAATTTTTCGCCATATCCATTCAAGAAATCCAATACTTCTTGTGAAGTTTTTGGACCAGGAATAATTTCAAATAATTTTAAATAACGTGCTGGATTAAAGAAGTGCGTTCCGCAGAAATGTTGTTGGAAATCGTCGCTTCTACCTTCGCTCATGAACTGAATTGGGATACCAGAAGTATTGGAAGTAATTAAAGTTCCTGGTTTTCTATGTTTCTCAATTTGCTCAAAAACTTTTTGCTTGATATCTAGGCGTTCAACAACAACCTCAATTATCCAATCAACATCTTTTATTTTAACTAAATCATCCTCTAAATTACCAGTTGAAATTCGATTGGCAAAACTTGGATGATAAATAGGTGAAGGTTTTGATTTTAACGCTGCTGTTAAGTTGTCATTAACCATTCGGTTTTTTACAGCTTTACTTTCTAGAGTTAAACCTTTTTTCTGTTCCGCTTCGTTAAGTTCTTTTGGAGCTATATCGAGTAGTAAAACTTCTACACCAATATTTGCAAAATGACAAGCAATTCCGCTTCCCATAATTCCGGAACCAATGACAGCGACTTTTTTAATATTTCTGTTCATAAATAGGTTGGTTTATTTATTGTATATTTTTTTATCGGCAATTAAATCATTAATTATTTCGGCAACTTCCATAAAGTGTTGTAATTTTTCTTCTGAAACATGCTGTTTTATGGTTTCATTGAATTTTAGTACAGTTGTTTTAGAAAGTTCTCTTTTATCTTGACCTTCTTTAGTAAGGTGAATCAAAACGCCACGACCATCTATAGGGTTTTTCTTTTTGGTAATTAAACCTCTATCTTCCATTGATTTCAAGGTTCTTGTTAAACTTGTTGCTTCCATTCCCATTTTTGGACCAAGTGCAGTTGATGGAGTTCCTTTTTCTCTGTCAATACTTAATAATGCAAAACCAGTTGCCATGGTTGCTCCGTATTTTGACGCTTCTTCATTGTACATTCTTGCAACAGCTTGCCAAGTAGCTCTTAAAATATAATCTATTGTTTTATCTTTCATTTTTTATTTGGCTAAACTTTTTTCAAATATAAAAAAAAATACTATGCGTGCATAGTATTTTTTAAATTTTTTATGAAAATTAACAATTTATAAACATGAAACCCACAAAAAGTGGGCTTCAAAAGTGTTATCCATAAATTTTTTGATATAAATCGTTGTATTTTTCTTTAATGATTTTACGTTTTAATTTCATGGTTGGCGTTAAATGTCCAGCATCAATTGACCAAACATCAGGAGTAAGTTCAAAACGTTTTACTTTTTCCCAATTACCAAAACGTTCGTTGATTTCATCGATTTCTCTTTGAATACGTTTGATTACGCGTTCGTTTTTTACAATTTCTTCATTTGTAGCACCTAAATTGATTCCTTTTCTTTGAGACCATTCGGCTAAGAATTCAAAACTTGGTTGGATAAAAGCTCCGGGCATTTTCTCGCCATCACCAATTACCATGATCTGTTCAATAAAACGTGATTGTTTAAAATGGTTTTCTAGCATTTGCGGAGCAATGTATTTTCCACCAGAAGTTTTGAACATTTCTTTTTTACGGTCAGTAATTTTTAGGAAACCTTCGGAATCAATTTCTCCTATATCACCTGTGTGAAAATAGCCATCTTTTTTGACATCATTAGTTTGTGCCTCATCTTTGTAATATCCAACCATTACGTTTGGTCCTTTGCAAAGAATTTCACCATCTTCAGCTATTTTTACTTCAACACCTTCTAATACTTTACCAACAGTTCCAACTTTAAAACCTCTGTTTCTCATGTCATTTACTGAGATAACAGGTGAAGTCTCTGTTAAGCCATAACCTTCCATTACTGGAATGCCTGCTGCGCAAAATACTTTTGATAATCGGGTTTGCAAAGCCGCACTTCCACAAACTAATAATTCTAATTCTCCTCCAAGCGCTTCTTGCCATTTGGAGAAGATTAATTTTCTAGCAATTTTTAATTTGAATTCGTACCAACCTCCATTTTCATTGTAAGGTTTGTAATCCATTCCTAAATCTAAAGCCCAGAAGAATAATTTTTTCTTGATTCCAGTTAAATCAGCTCCTTTTGCGTATATTTTATCGTAAACTTTTTCTAATAATCTTGGAACAACCGACATCACATGTGGATGTACTTCTTTCAAATTATCAGAAATTTTCTCAATGCTTTCAGCGAAGTAAATCGAAATACCATAATATTGGTATAAATAAGTCAACATTCTTTCAAAAATGTGACAAATTGGTAAGAAACTTAATGCTCTTGTATCACCAGCTCTTAATGGAACTCTTGGCGCACTCATTAAAACATCAGAAACGATATTTTGATGTGTTAACATTACACCTTTTGGTCGGCCTGTTGTTCCAGAAGTATAAATAATTGTAGCTAAATCAGTTGTTGCGATTTCGTCTTTTCTTTTTTCAACCTCTTCTTGGTTAGAAGTATCGGCTCCTAATTCTAGAATTTCCTTCCAATTTTTACAACCTGCAATTTCATTGTATGAGAAAATTTCTTTTAACGAAGAAACATTAGCTTTAATTGAAATCAATTTGTCGTACACTTCCGTATCTGAAACGAATACATATTTAGATTCTGAATGGTTTAAGATGTATTCATAATCTTCTGCAGAAATAGTTGGATACATGGGAACAGTTTGAGCTCCTGTTTGAAGCGCTCCAATATCCGTAATATGCCATTCGGTTCTGTTGTTAGAAGAAATAATTGCGATTTTATCGTTTTTTTCAACACCTAATCTAAGTAATCCTCTTGAAAGCGCATTCGCTTTATCTAGATATTCCTGTGTTGAAGTTTTAATCCATTCGCCGTTATACTTTGTAACTAAAGCATCAGAAAGTTTATACTTTTCTAGTTGGTGGTATGGAAATTCAAATAATCGTGTAATTTGGTTCATAATTTACAGTTTTATAGTGTTGCAAATTAAGAAAATATAATTAATTAACCAATTTTTTATTGAATTGATAATTAGTTATTTGTAAGTTTTTGAAAATGAAACTATTATGCAAGCATAATAAAAAAGTCCTCTGTTTTGGAGGACTTTTTAGGGATTTATTTTTTGTTTTCAATCCATTTTCTGGCGTTAACAAAAGCTTCTAACCAAGGAGAAACTTCGTCTTTATGTTCTCTTTCTGGATAATGTGCCCAGTTCCATGGGAAAGTGGAACGTTCAATATGTGGCATCATTACTAAGTGTCTTCCAGTTGTATCACACATCATAGCCGTATTGAAATCAGAACCATTTGGATTGGCCGGATAACCTTCATAAGAATATTTCGCTACAATATTATATTTATCTTCAGAATAAGGCAACTTGAATTTTCCTTCTCCGTGTGAAATCCAAACACCTAAAGTTGCTCCTTCTAAAGTAGACAACATCACCGAATTATTCTTCTGAACAGTTACCGAAGTAAAGCCACTTTCGTGCTTATTTGATGTATTATGTTGCATTTTTCCATGAACTTCATGTTCTGGATTGATTAATTCCAATTCCATTAACAATTGACATCCATTACAAATTCCAACAGAAAGTGTGTCTTCACGTTTGAAGAAATTTTTCAAAGCGGTATTGGCTTTTTCGTTGTATAAAAACGCGCCAGCCCAACCTTTAGCCGAACCTAGAACATCCGAATTCGAAAATCCTCCAACAGCTCCTATGAATTGAATTTCTTCCAAAGTTTCTCTTCCTGAAATTAAATCGGTCATGTGAACGTCTTTTACATCAAATCCTGCCAAGAACATAGCATTTGCCATTTCACGTTCCGAATTACTTCCTTTTTCGCGAATGATAGCAGCTTTTGGTCTTGGTTTTGACCCATCAATTACAGGAAGTTTTCCGTCAAAATGTGCTGGGAATGTGAATTGTAAAGGCTGATTTTTGTAATTGTTGTAACGTTCTTGCGCCATTCCGTTTTTAGATTGTTTGGAATCTAATAAGAAAGACGTTTTGAACCAATTATCTCTTAACGTTGCTGGATTAAAAGTGAAACTATCTTCATGATTAATAACGGTAAAGATATCGCCTTCAACCACGGAACCAATTTTGAAAATTTCTACGTTTTGTGCAGCAAATTCTTTTTCTACAGCTTCATCCGCTTGGAAAACTACTGCGATATTTTCATTGAATAACGCTTTAACCGTATCTTTTTCTCCCAAAGAAGTTAAATCGATAAAAGCACCTAATTTGGTATCAGCAAAACACATTTCCAATAAAGTAGTGATTAATCCACCGCTTCCAATGTCGTGTCCAGCTTTGATTTTTCTATCTTTTATTAAATCTTGTAATACATTGAAGGATTTCTTGAAGAATACCGAATTTTGAATGGTTGGAACGTCATTTCCAATTTTATTCAAAACTTGAGCGAACGAACTTCCGCCTAATTTGAAACTATCTTGCGACAAATTCAAATAGTAAATATTTCCGCCATTTCGTTGTAAAACAGGTTCAACAACCTTAGTGATATTGGAACAATTTCCAGCAGCTGAAATAATCACCGTTCCAGGCGCAATTACTTCGTCATTTGGGTATTTTTGTTTCATGGAAAGCGAATCTTTTCCCGTTGGAATATTGATTCCCAATTCAATAGCAAAATCCGAGCATCCTTTAACCGCTTCATATAATCGAGCGTCTTCACCATCATTTTTACAAGCCCACATCCAGTTAGCCGATAAGGAAACCGATTGTAAACCATCTTTTAATGGCGCCCAAACGATATTCGATAAAGCTTCTCCAATTGAGTTTCTGGAACCAGCAACAGGATCAACTAAAGCCGAAATAGGTGAGTGCCCAATGGAAGTGGCAATTCCTTCTTTTCCTTTGAAATCCAATGCCATTACGCCAACATTATTCAAAGGTAATTGTAATGGACCAACACATTGTTGTTTGGCTACGCGTCCGCCTACGCAACGGTCTACTTTATTGGTTAACCAATCTTTACAAGCAACAGCTTCTAACTTTAAAACATGATGTAAATACGTTGGAATTTCTTCTGTTGAATATGTTAAATCGCTATAATTGGTAGCAATTGTTTTATCTGTCATTATTGTTTTTGGCGAACTTCCAAAGAAATCTTCCAAAGCATAATCCATTGGTTTTTCACCAGTTGATTTGGATTCAAAAGTAAATCTATGGTCGTTAGTAACATCACCCACTTGATACATAGGTGAACGCTCTCTATCAGCAATACGTTGTAAAGTCTCGATGTCTTTTTCACCAATAACCAATCCCATTCGTTCTTGCGATTCGTTTCCGATGATTTCTTTAGCCGAAAGTGTTGGGTCACCAACAGGTAATTTATCTAAATCGATTAATCCACCAGTTTCTTCCACTAATTCAGAAAGACAGTTCAAATGTCCACCAGCACCATGATCGTGAATAGAAACAATTGGATTGTTATCACTTTCTACCAAACCACGAATAGCATTGGCAGCACGTTTTTGCATTTCTGGATTCGAACGTTGGATGGCATTTAATTCAATTCCTGAACCAAAAGCTCCAGTATCTGCTGAGGAAACTGCAGCACCGCCCATTCCAATTCTATAATTTTCTCCACCTAAAATAACGATTTTATCGCCAGCCGTGGGTTTCTTTTTAATCGCTTGATCTAATTTTCCGTATCCAATTCCACCTGCTTGCATGATGACTTTATCGTATCCTAATTTTCTGGCCTGTGCTGAGCTAGTCGAAGTATTTTCTTCGTGCTCAAAAGTTAAAATAGACCCTGTAATTAAAGGTTGTCCAAATTTATTTCCAAAATCAGAAGCTCCGTTGGAAGCTTTAATCAAAATATCCATTGGCGTTTGGTACAACCAAGGTCTTTCAGCCATTCCGTTTTCCCATGGACGATTGTCATCTTGAGCGGAGTCGAAAGGTGCTAAACGAGAATATGAAGTCATGTAAACAGCAGTTCCTGCTAATGGCAATGAACCTTGTCCACCTGCTAAACGGTCACGAATTTCTCCTCCTGAACCAGTTGCAGCACCGTTGAATGGTTCTACGGTTGTTGGGAAATTATGTGTTTCTGCTTTTAAAGAAAGTACTGAATCGAATTCCTTTTCTTCATAGAAATCGGGTTTGTCAGCACTTTTTGGTGCAAATTGCGTTACTTTCGGACCTTTTACAAAAGCTACGTTATCTTTATAAGCAGAAACAATATCGTTTGGATTGGTTTCCGAAGTTTTCTTGATTAATTTGAATAAAGAAGTTGGTTTTTCTTCGCCATCAATCACAAAGGTTCCATTGAAAATTTTGTGACGACAGTGTTCTGAATTCGCTTGTGAGAAAGCAAAAATTTCAGAATCGGTTAACTTTCTTCCTAATTTTGTAGAAAGATTATTCAAATACTCAACTTCTTCTGGGCTTAGTGCTAAACCTTCTGATTTATTGTATGCGTCAATATCTTCGATATCCAAAATTGGTTCTGGTTGGATATTAATGGTATAAATATCTTGATTTAGTTCCGAATACTTTTGCGAAAGCATTGGGTCGAAATCGTTAAAATTAGCAGTTACTTTTTCAAATTCCTCAATACGAATGATGCCAGAAATTCCCATGTTTTGCGTAATTTCTACAGCATTTGTACTCCAAGGCGTAACCATAGAGGCACGAGGTCCAACAAAAAAATCCGACAATACGGATTTTTCTATTTTATGTGCGTTGCCAAAAAGCCAATTTAATTTGTTGATGTCTTCTGATGAAATCTCGTTTTGCGTTTGAACCGCAAAAACCGTGTTGGATTGGTTTCCGAAGAAATGAATCATTGTATGTAGTTGTTTGTGTTGTTGTTAAAAGTGCAAATTTATTCCAAAAAGTTAGAAGTACAAAGTTTTAATTGTGGATAAAAACAAAAAAAGCTGTTCTTTTTTGAACAGCTCTTAGTTTGTATGTTAAAAACTACATTTTACGTTTAGAAATTACTTGCATCGACTTAAATTCTTTTCCATCTGCAGCTATGTCGAACATTTCCATTTTTTGGTTATTATCATCGATAAATGTAATAACTTCTTTAACTTTTTTAGCTTTTTTAATCACAGGGTCAACCATTTCTCCGTATAATGTTGAAGTTTTTGTTGCTTCATCATATTTTCCACGGGTTACCATCATCCCAGTTCCCATATTGTCAATCCAAGTTGAGATAAATTCCTCGGTAGTGTTGTCATAACCTACAGTACTTTTCCCTTCGAAAGGCATTCCCCACATATCACCAGAATAAACTCCTTCTTGATATCTTCCACCCATAATCATTTTGTAAGTCACAACAGCAGTAGATTTCATTTCTTCTGGATTATCTGGAGACCAAAAGGTTAACTCGGCATCCCAAGTTCCGTTGTCTTTGGCTAACATTTCATGCGCTTTTGATGGCGTCATGTAAGCTTCCCAAGCATGTGCTAAAGCAGCTGAATCTGGAGTTACTGTATTCTCTTCAATAGTAGTTTCTTTTGTATCGGTTGTAACTTCTGGCGTTGTTTCTTCTTTTTTACATGAGGTAAAACTCAATGAAACAATTAATAGCATTAAAAAGATTTTTTTCATAATAGTATAGTTTAATTGATTAATCAAAAGTTGTCCAATTGTAAGCGCCCATGTCAGTAGAACTTGATCTATTATTACCTAAAATATCATCAAATGTTGAAAAAACACTATTTGCTGTTCCTCTTGCCGCTGAATTTTCTCCAATTTGTAATTGATTTCTGTTTGGATTTTTAAAAATTGGTCGGTTTGTTGTTGCGTTTGTAGCAATTAAACAATTTAGGTAATTTGCACCAGATGCTGGATACAATGGATTGTTTTGAAATTGATTATTAAAATCTGCGAATTTAATTAAACAATTTTCAAAAGAATAATTGAATGTTGTACCTTCTTTTATTAATGAAATTCCTAAATTACTTGAACCGTAAATTATACAATTTTTAAAATTAGCACTTTCTAAAGGTGTTGGAACATCATTTATTGGGTCGTCACTTAAAACTACACAAGTTTGGTTTGGTCTTGGCCAATAATTAGCAAAAGTACAATGGGTAAAATCATAAGCACCACCAAAAGTTCCTGCAAAGGCAGCTTCACCACAATTATTAATCACTACATTTTGTCCCGTTATTTTTCCTGTTCTTGCCAAAATTCCTACATTGGAACAATTGTAAATTTGAACATTATTTAAGGTTAATGAAGGATTGGCAGTTCCGTCATTTCCTGTTACAAGCATTCCAACAGTGGCATTTTTTACGGTTAAGTTAGATAGTATATTATTAGTACTTCCTTGTGTAAACCAAATGGTTCCCCATTGTCCTGGCGTTTCTGAAAATCCAGGCTCTAGACGATCGCCTTCAAAAGTCACTTGGTTTGCAATAGTTCCATTTACTTGTAAAGAAGCATTATTGGCAACAATCAATCCCGATTCGGCATGGAAATGAATTTTAGCACCAGCGTCAACAGTTAAGGTTTGATTCGCGGGAATAGCCGCATAACCATAAACTACATAAGGTTTGGAATTGTTCCATTGGAGTTCGTTCCCATTTATTGGATGATTTTCATTAAGAAACCTACCACGAATAGTCACCGGATTTCCATCATTGTCAGTTCCAAAATTTAGAGATTCATAGGTGTAACTATTGTCAGGATTCTGAACTCTTCCGGGATAAATAAAATATGCATCTTGAATTAAAGTCACTAATTCAACTTTCTGAAAATTAGTTCCTACGCCAAATAATAATTGGTCTGTATACAAAAAATCATTGGGATTAGATTCAGCAACATCTGCATTAACTGATACAAAAATAAACATACTGTCTTTGGCTAGCATTTCTACATTTAAAAATTCTTTACCAGGCATTCCGTCAACCATTAATTGGTAATTGGAAGCAGCACCTTTTCCTAATCGGATAGAAGGAATTGAAATATTTTCATTACTTCGGTTATAGACTTTTAAAGTATACGTGCTGGAGCCAATATTGGTGAAAACAGTATCCAAATAAATAGTATCTTTAGAAAAAGCTAAATTTCCATTACTTGGCTTAAAATAGAAGTCATCACGACAAGAACTAAGTGTTAATAGTAAACCTATAATTATAATAATGTAAGTCTTCATGAATGCAAATTTGTGTAAATGTAAGTAATTTTTCCAATTGTAAAACGTAATTATTAGCGTTTTCTTATGATAATTTACCCATTTGAAATTTGTATTTTTGTAAAAAAATTGAATATGTTCGATAAAGATCAAGTTTTGGCATTATGTAAGCGATTCAGTCAAAACACTTTGATGGAAACTTTAGAAATAGAATTTATAGACGCAGCAGAAGGTATGTTACAAGCTAAAATGCCTGTGAATCCGAGAGTTCACCAACCGATGGGATTGCTTCATGGTGGTGCTTCGGTGGCTTTAGCAGAAAGTGTTGGTAGCGCTGCTTCCGCTATGTTTGTTAATACAGATGAAGAAGAAGTTAGAGGAATCGAAATTAGTGCCAATCACTTAAAAAGTAAGCGTGAAGGAATAGTTTTTGGAACTGCCAGAATTATTCATAAAGGCAGAAGCATTCATTTATGGGAAATTAAAATTACGGATGAAGAAGGTGCTCTGATTTCATTATGTAAGTTAACCAATATGGTTTTACCAAGAAAAAAATAATGCCAATTTTCGAAGAAATAAAAGTGCTTTTAGCTCAAGAAAATCCTTTTGTTTGCTATGTAAAACCCAATGCAACTCATTGGAATTTACTGCAACAAAAAAACGATGAAATTATTTCGTTTTCAGGACAATCGGGTTTTGTTTTTGCACCGTTTGATACTGGTATGAAGGTTGTAATTCCATTGGATGAAGCTGTTTTATCACAAGGAATTTTGGAAGCAATTGATAAAAATAATCCCAGTAAAACTAATTATTTAGTAGCCAATCAAAAAGAAGTTTTTGAAGAATTAGTAACCAAGGGAATTCAAGCAATTAAAGATGGAAATTTCGAAAAAGTGGTACTTTCTAGAAAAATAGAAATTCCAATAAAAATTAATATTTCAGCAACTTTTCAGCAATTATTAGTTACTTATCCAACGGCTTTTCGCTATTTGTTTTATCATCCAAAAGTTGGTATTTGGTTAGGAGCCACACCAGAGCAATTGGTAAAAATTAACGATAATCGATTTGAAACTATGGCTTTAGCAGGAACGCAATTGTATTCTGAAAATGTAATTTGGGAAACCAAAGAAATTGAAGAACAACAATTTGTAACCGATTACATTATAGCTAAAGTTAAGAATAAAGCAAAATCACTTAACAATACTAAAGCTCAAACAGTTAAAGCTGGAGATTTAGCGCATTTGCAATCGTTAATTTCGGGAGATTTTACTGATGATTTTAAAGCATTGGAATTAATTAAAAGTTTACATCCCACACCAGCGGTTTGTGGTTTACCCAAGGAAAATGCATTTGATTTTATTTCTAAAAATGAAGGTTATGAAAGAAAATATTATACCGGATTTTTAGGTGAATTTGAAATGAATGAACAAACTGATTTATTTGTAAATTTACGCTGTTTGGAAGTGGAAGAAAATGCAACTAATATTTACGTAGGTTGTGGTATTACCAAAGATAGCAATCCTGAAAAAGAGTTTATTGAAACTGAAAATAAATCGATGACAATGCGTAATATTTTAGTTTTCAGTGCTCAGTAAATAGTGTTCAGATAAAATTTAGTGACTTAGTGCCTTCGTGGCAAAATTAAAAGATATGAAATTAGATATACTCGCTTTTGGAGCGCATCCTGACGATGTAGAATTAGGGTGTAGCGGAACGATAGCCAAGGAAGTAAGCCAAGGAAAAAAAGTTGGAATCATCGATTTAACTCGAGGTGAATTAGGCACTCGTGGTTCGGTGGAAACTCGAAATTCGGAATCGGCTAAAGCTTCTGAGATTTTGGGCGTTTCTATTCGTGAGAATTTAGACATGCGTGATGGATTTTTTGTAAACGATGAAGCGCATCAATTGAAAGTTATTCAAATGATTCGCAAATATCAGCCTGAAATCGTGTTGTGTAACGCCATTGATGACCGACATATTGATCACGGAAAAGGAAGTAAATTAGTAAGTGATGCTTGTTTTTTATCGGGTTTACGACAAATTAAAACCGAGTTGAATGGAGAAATTCAAGAGGCTTGGCGACCAAAATTAGTATACCATTATATTCAATGGAAAAACAATGAACCAGATTTTGTGGTGGACATTTCAGATTTTATGGAAACCAAAATGAGTTCGGTTTTGGCTTATGGTTCGCAATTTTATGATCCAAAATCCAATGAACCTGTGACGCCAATTGCTTCAAAAAACTTTTTAGAAAGTATAAAATATCGTGCACAAGACCTTGGAAGGTTAGTAGGAGTGGAGTATGCCGAAGGTTTTACAGTAGAAAGATATTTGGCAGTCAATACGTTAAGTGATTTGAAATAAAATTGCAATAAATTTTTATAAAAAATATTTGTAGAAGTTTAGAATTGCACTATATTTGCACTCGCAAAAGAGATAATTCTTTTTTGAAAAACAAACGGTGATTGTAGCTCAGTTGGTTAGAGCGTCGGATTGTGGTTCCGAAGGTCGCGGGTTCGAGACCCGTCTTTCACCCTTTTTATTTTAAAGCCCTGAATTTCAGGGCTTTTTTATTGCACTTCATCTACTGTCCAATGAAATTGCGATTGTAATAAAGGTAACTTTTCCCAAGCTATTGCTTTAGAATGAATTTTAATATTCCAATCTATAAATTCTAATACTAAATCACCCTTAAGCGTACTAAAATGAAAAAGTACTTTTATTCTTTTTCCATTATAACTTATTAGAGTGAGTTCGCTACTGTTTTGTGAAGTTTCAAAATAAAAATCTTGGGTAGAATCATCATGGTATTGAACAATAAAGTAATTTTGTTTGTGGAAAAATACTCGTTTTATGTTGCTTGATTGAACCGATTTTTTTGAGGATAAGTCTGTTATTTCAATTACTTCGTAAGCACCGAATAATTTAAATTTCAAATCATTATTGGTTTTTTTAAAATTTGGATACAAGCATTCAAAGAAAATTATACCAACGAAAATTACTTTCATAACAAATTTAATTTTGCTTAAACGTTTACAATTATATAATGGAATTGCTGATAATTGAACCATTTTTCCCATGATAAAAAATTGAAATAATGATTTGAATGTTGGTAATAAAAGAAAAAAAACTAATAAAAGTAAAAAGCTAGAAAATAATTTTACCGAAATATCAAAGCATAAATTGATTGCAAATACATGAATTAATACTCCTAAAAGTAACAACAATCCTAAAATTCGGGTTTTTCTAAAAAGTAGCATTATTGCTGGAAGTATTTCTAATATTCCTAAAAAAAATGAGTACGAATATGAAGTTCCTATGGTGCTCCAATACAGAATATCTTTATCAAATAATCCTAATGGAGTGTAAAGTAAATTTGGTTCGGGTGAAAAAAATTGATTACCAAAAATCTTATCAAAACCATATTTAAACATGATAATTGATAGATAAAACACAAAAATTAATTGAATTATTGCTTTAAAATGGTAGCGTCCTTTTTCTGAAAAATTAAAAATTACTTGCCCAATTGCCAATACTGTTGCTAAAATGAATAATAAGCAAACTAAAATATACAGGCTAAGAGAATCAGAAGTTATTGCTGCATTTGCAATTTTCATATCAATACAATTTGAACCAATCCATAGTATACAATCTTCAAATAGAAATTGTGAAATTTTAGATTGTAATTGAAATGTTCCAAAAGAAAATGGTATAAATAGAACTGCAAGTAATAAAAACAATAAAACTAGGTTGTAGAAAAAATTTAACGTTTTTCTCATGGAATTCATTTCTTTTTAAAGCCAATAAAAACAACTTCATCAATAGAATTTGAGAAGTTTATTCCAAAATATTGCATGGATTTAATTGTAGTTATGGTATTTTTTTTATTAAATACTTTATGATTTATAACTTGTATTGTTTTCTTATTGAAATCTGTTGGCTTTACATTTTTATAATTGGTATTAAAAGGGAAACAAACAACGGATTCTCTCAATTTGAGTAATGTAACACTGTCATTAATTACAATTACAGAATCAAGAAGTACAATATTTTTATTTCCTGGTAATCCAAAGTTAGATTGATTTAATTGAAATAAATTGTGTTCATAAGCTATTCTAAAGGTCATTTTTGTTCCACTATGGCTTTTGTGTGCAATTAATTTGGTTTGAGCAAATGAAAATGAAGTGAATAAAAATAATCCAAGTGTAGCCAAATTAATTTTCATTTTTCCGAATTGAAATTTTGTCTTCATAATTTTAATTTTAAGATTAGTTTGCAATACTACTTTTAAAATCCAAAAAACGTTTAGTACAACCACTTTCCATTGACTGTAAAGATTTTTCGTTACATTTACAGTCGTTTTACAGTAAAAAAAAAGATTGAAAACGTATTTTTGAAACTCTATTTTGCGATGAATTCTTTAAACATATTCCAAAAACTAAAAAAAGAAGTGCTTTTGACTTATCAGAAGCATTATCCTTTTTTTGAAGGAAATTGGAAAACGTTTAGTTCGCAAGACATTCAAAATTTAATAGATTTAATAGCCGTTCAAGTAAAACAAACTGTGAGCGAAAAATGGATTTACACGCATTTGAAAGTCGAAACCAACGATAAATTGCCAAGAAAAGATATGTTAGACATTTTATCGCAATTGGTTGGTTATTCGGGTTGGGATGAATATGTTTTTAAAAATAAAACTGCTGAAGCAACTACTAATGTTTCTCCAAATAAAAAAGTGAGATTGACTTTTTCGGGAGCTATTTTTGTTTTAATTATGGTCATTTCTTTACTAATTTATTTTTGGAAGAAAGAAAATTCAAAAGTTATTTCTGTTAAAAATGCTTTTACAAACAAAGAAATTCCTTCGGATGATGTAAAGGCAACTATTATTGAAAATGACATTGAAACTCCAATAGAGATTAAAGATTCCCAAATAAAAATTGAAGCAAAAGATAGTGTCAAAATTATTTTGAAAAGTCCGTATTACAAAGATAAAACGGTTGTTGTAAATAGAGAAAATACAACATCAATTAGTTTACAACCTGATGATTATCCAATGATGTTAAAAGGTTTTATGAAGTCAGACATTAAAGATTGGCAAACTAGAAAACAGCAATTACAAAAAATTTTGGCTGATGACTTAGAAGTTTTGGTGCTTCTAAAAAACGATTTAGGAATCGAATATTTCAATAAAAAAGAGTTTTCAGAAAAATTAATTGTCCCAAATATTTCTATAAAAAACATGAAAATTATTGCCATAGAAAGCAATGAAAAAAAACAAATTAACTTTATAAGAATCGTTCAGGAATAAAATGGTAAAAAATGTAATTCTATATTTGTTTTTATTACTCTCAACAGTACTTTTGGGACAAAATGTAGTGTCTCCTAAAAGCACTGCTATTACTACTAATTTTTCTATGGCATCAGTAAAGGTGTATCAAGAAAGTGGTACTTTAAAAATTCAAGATTTTTATCACTATCTTAATTTATTTTCAAGTGATGATACCGAAACTGCATTAAAATACGAAATAAAAAACAGTATTTATTCCTTATTTGAATCTGCAAATGTTTTAGTAGTAGATGTAACTACAAATGATAACCAAAGCATTTCATTAACAGACTTATTAAATAAAATTGGAAACAAAAACTATCACTTTTCTATTTCAAACATTGAAAATTCGATTGCTGGACTTGATTTTTGGACATCCAAATATGAATTAAAAGTAAGTCAAGGTAGCAGCACCAACCGTTTACAAGTTTATCAGAAAATTATATTTAAACCAATTCAAAAAAAATTTGGAACTTCAACTAAAGAAGTTTGGACTTTATTTCTAGACGAAATACAATTATAAAGCTAAAAATTATTTGCCATTAACAAAAAACTCCTACAAATGATGCAGGAGTTTTCAATTTCAGATTTATCTGAATTATAATTTTCCCATATTTTGAGCTAATGTTTCAATGAATTTGGTAATCGGACCTTTGATCATCATCGCCATCATTGGATTGAATTCTCCTTCAAAAGATAATTGAACTTCTGTATTTTCAGCGTCAATGGCATTTAAATTACCAGTTAATGTAAATGGTAGTTTGCTAGAAGCTGCTCCTAAAACTACCTGAGAATATGGCGTTGAAGCTTTTTTTACCAATTTAATTTCAGGCATTCCTTTTAAACCAAATTCAAAACAATTTTCATCAATTACTTCAAATTTAGCAATGTTTTCAGGCATTAATTTTTCAAAATTCTTAACGTCGTTCAAAGCGTTGAATAAATATTCCGCTGATTTAGCAACGTTTACTTTTGGACTTTCTAAGTTCATATGTTTTTTTTGTTGTTTGTTATCTGTTGTCTGTTATCTGTCGTCTGTTATCTGTTGTCTGTTTTCTAACTTCTAATCTCTAACTTCTAACTTCTATCTTCTTTTTTAAACTTCCACATTCCATTCTGCTGGATTGGCGTTCCAAGCGGCTAAAGTTTCCATTTCGTTTTCTGAAACGTATTGTTTATCAACAGCTTTTTTGATTAGATTTTCATAATTACTAAGCGTGTAAACCTCTAAATTGGCTACTTGAAACTTCTCTTTCGAAATTGGAAATCCGTAAGTAAATATAGCTGCCATTCCTTTAACGTTAGCACCTTCATTACGTAATGCCTCAACTGCTAAAAGACTGCTTCCGCCGGTAGAAATTAAATCTTCAACCACAATTACGTTTTGCCCTTTTTGCAAATAACCTTCCACTTGGTTTTGACGACCGTGTTTTTTGGGCTCCGGACGAACGTATACAAAGGGTAATCCCATGGCTTCTGCGACTAAAATTCCTATTCCAATAGCGCCAGTAGCTACACCAGCAATGACGTCAGGTTTACCAAATTTATTTTCAATTTGTTTAGAAAACTCATCTCTGATGTAATTTCTAACTGCTGGAAATGAGAGAATTATACGATTATCACAATAAATTGGTGACTTCCAGCCTGAAGCCCACGTAAAAGGATTTTTAGAATTTAATTTAATTGCGTTTATTTGTAAAAGCAATTCGGCTGTTTGTTGTGCTGTGTTGGTATTAAAAATCATATTGCAAATGTATAAAGTTTTTGTGAACGATAGACCACTTTTTTTGACAAATCAAGTACAAAAAGAAACTGATTTCAAAATTTTTCTTCTAGAAAGTATTGATATCAAGAAGTTGATTGTTGGAATTTTTCAAAATAAAATTCAGCAAGCCTATTTATATCATCCTGATGAAAAATTAATTATGAAAACGCTTAAAGCCAAAATTCCTGTGGTAAAAGCAGGTGGCGGTTTGGTCTATAATACAAAAGGCGAAATTTTATTTATTTTCAGAAATGGTAAATGGGATTTGCCCAAAGGCGGAACTGAAAAAAATGAAACCATGGAAGAAACTGCCATTAGAGAAGTTGAGGAGGAAACTGGAGTTTCTGGTTTGAAAATCACAAATAAACTTCAAAAAACCTATCATGTTTTCAAAAGAAATGGTCGTTATAAGCTAAAAGTAACGTATTGGTATGAAATGCAAACTAAATTTTCAGGAACTCCACAAGGACAAGAAGAAGAAGGAATAGAAAAAGTAGCTTGGATTGATCCCAAAGATATTCCATTGGTTTTGAATAATTCTTATGAGAATATTAAGTTGCTATTTGAGTAGGAAAAGTTATTTGTAATAAGAATATAGAAATTAACACTAGAAAAAAGTTGTAATATGAGTTCAAGTGAAAAAATATTCAATGAAAATAGAAATTGGTATATAGTTGAAATAATTGAAAAGTATGAGCCTGTTCATAGAAATGAAGAAAATGAATTGCGAAGAGTTACAACTTGGGGAAATCATCACCTAATTAAAGCAGATACGCCAGAACAAGCGTATGATAAAGCAATGATTCTTGGAAAAAAAAGTAACTATAAATTTATAAATTCTGATAAAATTGAAATGGAATCATTATTCGTTGGAATTGGAGATTTGCTTCCTATTTATGAAGATATAGAAGATGGCGCTGAACTAATGTGGACAAATTACGGTTTTATTAGTAATAAAAGAACAATGAAAATACCATTCACAAAAGAGGAATTGTTAAAAAATATAAAACCTGACAAAAATGACCTATCAAGAGATTGAAAAAGCAGTTTTAAATACCGAAGGAATAGGAGGAATGACTGTTAACGAGAGGCTTTATGTTTCAGGCTTATGGAATGAATTCGATGAGGCACTAAAAAATGATAAAAATAAAGCAAAATTTATCCTTGAACTTTTCAAAGTTGATAAAGCTTCGATTATAGAAATTTTGAAAAATGATGATTATAATAATTGATTTATAATGAATTAATTGAAAAATCAATTATTAACATTTTCCCTACCAAAAATTAATCTTCAATTTCAGCGATATTGATGAAAAAATGGTTGTCATAAACTTCAAAACTATCGGTTTTTTTGAATTTTTTTACCTTTAATTCTTGTTTTTCAGTCGTTGGAAATAACCTGATTTTTTTATCACCAATTTTAATATCTAAAGGCATATTGAAATCCTTGTTAACATTACTCCATCGATAAAGAAAATAATTACCATTTCTTTTGTATTCCAATGTTGGAATATTTGCCGTATACAAATATTGTTTGAAAATAGGTGTCAAATCCGTACCGGTTTGCTCATTGAAATAAGCAATTACCATTTCGGTCGTAATAATTTGTTTCTTGAAATGTTCGCTATAGTTGTATAACAATTGCCACCATTTGGTATCATCGTTTATCACATGACGTAAAGTGTTTAAAAGTAATGAACCTTTGTAATACATATCACCCGAACCTCTTGAATTTACACCATATTTTCCAATGATTGGCTTATCGTTTTGAACATTTCTTGCTTGTCCGTTTACGTATTTTACAGCCGCCTCGTAGCCTTTCATACATTCCACAAAAACAGTTTCGGTGTAAGTTGTAAAACCTTCGTGAATCCACATATCAGCAATATCTTGGCTGGTGATACTGTTGCCAAACCATTCGTGACCCGTTTCGTGAATAATAATATAATCAAAGAACATCCCAACACCAGTTCCCGATAAATCCGATCCTAAATAACCTTTTCTGTATTTGTTTCCATAAGCAACAGCGCTTTGATGTTCCATTCCCAAATACGGAGTTTCTACCAATTTAAATCCGTCTTCGGCAAATGGATAATTCCCAAATTTCGATTGGAAGCAATTCATCATAGGTTTTACATCAGCATCAAAATGGATTTTTGCTTTTTCAGCATTTTCTCGTAATACATAATAATCGATATCCAAATTCGGTAAACTATCTGAAAAGTGCACATAATCGCCAATATTTACGGTAATAGAGTAGGTGTTAATTGGATTTTTTACTTCCCAATCCCATCTGGTGTAACCGTTTCCTAAATCAGTACTTCCTTGAAATCTTCCGTTAGAAACATTCATCAATCCGTTTGGAACAGCAATTTTTACCGAAGCACCAAAATCTGGTTCATCACTTTGTGAATCTTTCACCGGATACCACAAACTAGCGCCAGTTCCTTGTACGGCAACACCAATAAAATCTTTTCCGTTACTATCTTTTTTGAAAACAAAGCCACCATCCCAAGGAGCATTTTTAGCAATTTTAGGATTTCCGTGATACATAAAACGAATCGTATAAACCGAATCTTGAATTAATGAAATTGGAAATTGAATAAAAACGGCATTTTCTTCTCTAACATATTCTAATTTGCCAAATTTTTGATGGGTAATTCCATCAATCTTCATGTTATCGAACAAGTCCAATTGAATTTTTTTCGTTGGATTAACTGTTTTAAACGTAATATCATTGTAACCAATAATTTCCCTTTTTTCAGGATTAATGGTGATGTTTAAATCGTAACGCAAGACATCAAAACTAGTGCGCTCTAAACGTAAACCACCAAACAAAGAATCTTTTCTTGTAAATTGAGCTTGCGCAAAACCAAAACCGAAACAAATAAAAAGGACAACTAATTGATTTTTCATTGGAATAAATTTGAAGTGTAAATATAAGTGATTGGAATTAGAGTTTTGTTACAACGAAATACTTTTTTGGAACATTTTTATTGGAATATATTTTTGAACTATTAAGAAATTAAGGTTCATTTAGAATAGCTTACTATTTCTTAACTTCTTAGTGGTTTGATTTTAATGATAGCTTTTATTGTATTAAATTTGAAATTTAATTTTAGAACATGATTCAAATTGGAAAGTATAAATTTGAAAAGACAACAATAATAGTAGTTTCAGTACTAGTAATTATATTTTTAATAATTATATTTTATTCAAATTATCGAAACAATATTATTCAAAATCAAGGAATTGTTGTTCCCGCTAAAATTGTTGAAATCAAACTTAATGTTAGAAAAGGAAATGTAACCTCAAGAAATATTGCTTTTTATGAATACGAATTAAACAATAAAAAGTACAAAGATTTTATTGAAATTTATGAAGAAATCAAAATAGGAGAGTGTTATGAATTAAAAGTTATTGAAAACTCTCCGGAAATGGCTCTCATTAATTTAAAGAAACGAATGCTGTGTGATTAATTTTGAACCATTAAGAAATTAAGGTTCATTTAGAATAGCTTAATCTTTCTTGACATCTTAATGGTTTAAATTATACCATCATTTATTTTTAAAATATCAAAAATTAGCATCAACTTGAAATGTTATTTGTTCTCTTGTTTTTGGATGTTCAAAAGTCAAACTTTCGGCATGCAAATGTAAGCGGTTTGCTTTTTTACCATACAAATCATCGCCCACAATAGGCGTTTTTAAACCTAATTCGTGAGAAGCATGCACTCTTAATTGATGGGTTCTGCCCGTTATGGGGTAAAAATAAACTAAAGTTTGGTTGTTTCTTACTTCAATTTTTTTCCATTTGGTTTGCGCTGATTTTCCGTGTTCGTAACAAACTAATTGTCGTGGTCGGTCGTCTAAATCAACTCGTAATGGTAAATCGATAAAACCTTCATTGGTTTCCAAAACACCATCTAACAAAGCAACATAGCGTTTTTTTATGGTTCTTTTTATGAATTGCGATTGTAATTTTACATACGTTTCTTCATTTTTAGCAATGAGCATCAACCCTGAAGTCGACATATCCAAACGATGTACGATTAGCGGACCAGTGGCATTGGGATATAATTCTTTGATTCTTTGATAGACTGAATCAGAAATAATTTTTCCCGGAACCGAAAGAAATTCTTCGGGTTTATTGATGACCAATAGCACTTCGTCTTCATATACAATTTCAATAGTTTTTCCTTCCGCTGGATTTTCTTGTAATGGGTTGGCTTCCATATCTAAACCTTTCAACATGTGAGATAGTAAAATAGGTTCGCACTTACTTTTGCAAGCAGGATAAAATTGTTTATGTTTTCGAATTTCTGATTTTGGCGATTGTCCCCACCAAAATTCAGCCATTGCAATTGGTTTCAATTGGTTTTCGAAAGCGTAATGCAATAACTTTGGCGCAGCACATTCACCAGCACCAGCAGGCGGATTGTTATTAAAAATTTCTCCAATGCTTTTTCGTTCGCCAAATTGATTTAAAAACGAATATTCCGCAAATAATTTTTGTTGTAATGCTCCCGATTTTATTCGACGCTCTTCTTTAAGTTGGTTAATTTCATCCAAAAGTAAATTGACTTCTTTTTGCGCATTTTCGATTTGAAAATTCCAATATTTGGTCATTTTTTTGAGTAAAATACTCTCTTTTTTGCTTTGTTCGGAAAGTTCTACTTCTAATTGTTCGATTTCGGAAGTTGATAAATTGGTGAATAAATTTCGCTTTTCATCGCGTTCCAACTTTAATCTTTTGATTTTATCTTTTTGATTTTGGATATCAATTGCAGCTTCAGTTTTAGTTTTTTCTAATTGAATTTTCTTGGTTTGAAGTTCGTTTGAATTTTCTAAAATTTCAATTTGACGATTGATAGCATTTAAAACTTCTTCTTCTTTTCTGAAAAATCCATCTTCTTGTAACATATCAAAAATCGTGGGAACAAAATAGTTTAGCTGATTTACACCTGCTAATTTTCCTGAAAAAGCCCATAAATGTCCTAATTCACCTTCTTTATTTTGGCAAACTAAAACGCCAAACATTTTTCCAATTACTAAACCTTCCTGATTTTCTCTCAACCCGAAATTATGATCAAAATCGGTTTGTGTTTCTAAATAATGTTGTAGTTCATTAGCTGCAATTCTACTTAACTCATGAGGTTCGTAGTAAAAAGGAAATGTAAATTTTTTTGGAACTTTCTCTTTTGGTATACAATTTTTGAATGGAATAAATAATGATTTCATTTTCATGGTGTAAAAATACACAAATGATTAAGATTTTTAATGGGTTAAAATTTTATGATTTTCATAATATTTATTTGTGATTATTTTAGCAAAAAACCAATAGCAATACTATTAATTTTGTAATAAAATTTATTAATTATGAAAAAGTTACTTTTATTTTTGAGTTTATCTGTATTAACAATTAGTTGTGCAGTTGTTCGTCCTGGAGAAGTAGGAATAAGACAAAAAATGGGAAACTTGTCTGATAAAATTCATACACAAGGAGCAGTTTTTTTCAATCCAATTACCTCAAAGGTTGTAAAAACATCTATACAAACTAATGATTTAGAGTTGACTCTAAGTTTGCCAAGTAAAGAAGGATTGAGTGTTAATTCTCAAATTTCAATTTTGTATCGATTAGATAAAGATAAAGTTCCCACAATTATCCGAAATTTTGGTTTAGGATATGAAAGCATTATTTCAAATGTATTTCGTTCGGCTTCCGCTGATGTGTGTGCTAGATTTTTTGCTAAAGATATGCATTCTGGAATGCGCTCAAACATTGAAGAAGATATAAAAAAGCAAATGGAATCGATTTTAGGAGAACAAGGAATTAGAATTGAATCTGTTTTATTGAAAAGTATTCAGCTTCCAGATGGTTTAGCAAAATCTATTGAGAGAAAATTACAAGCTGAACAAGATGCGATGCGAATGGAATTTGTTTTACAACAAGAAAAACTTGAAGCAGATCGTGTTATTATTCAAGCTAAAGGAACAAGAGATGCACAGAAAATATTAGCTGAAGGTTTATCTCAAGAAATTATTAAGTTAAGAAGTATTGAAGCATTTTTAGAATTGTCTAAATCACCAAATAGTAAAGTTATCATTACTGATGGAAAAGCTCCTTTTTTAATTCCAGGTGGTGAATAACCTAGAGGCAAATCAATGCTAATAGCTGAATTATAGCAAGGAAACAGATTTATTTCAAATTCATATTAATGAGCTCAGTGTTCAATTGGGCTCATTTTGCTTTATTGATTTATGTGATTGATAAACTTATTTTTTAAAAAGTGCTAGATAATTGCAAAATTCAAAAGTTTAGAAGCTATAAAATTAAAAGTACAAGTAAGGTAAATAGAGCCGGTAATGCTTGAACATAAAAGATTTTTTTTGAACGAGCTGAAAAAGCTCCATATATTCCAGCAATTGCTACACAAATTAAAAAAAAGTAAGCAACATTTTTACTCCAAATTTCATTAGTAATTAATAGAGACCAAAGTAAACCAGCAGCTAAAAATCCGTTATACAAACCTTGATTAGCTGCTAGTACTTTAGTTTTTTCAAATAAATCTTCGGGTAAGCTTCTAAAAACTTTTTTTGCTTTGGTGGTCCATACAAACATTTCTAACCAAAGAAAATACAAATGCAAAAGAGCAATTACAACAATAAGTATTTTAACCCAAATTACCATTTGTTTTTAATTAGTAGTATAATTAACGAAATAATTGCCGCAACTTCTGTTAACATCCCAACAGTTAATACGATAGTAGCGCCTGGCCAGTGCATTAATTTAAAAAGTGAACCAACTATAGTTAAAATTATACCAATTAGGAATAAAATTAAAGGTAATTTGTATTGATTTTTCATGGGTTAATTACTTCCACTTATAATGTTTCTCAATAGCTTTAATCATTTCGCCAGCAATGTCTTTTTGAGTGGCTCCTTCTATTCCTTCTAGTCCTGGTGAAGAATTTACTTCCAATAACAATGGTCCTTTTGAAGAACGAATAATATCAACCCCAGCTACTTTTAAATTCATGGCTTTTGCTGCTTTGATGGCAATTCGTTTTTCTTCAGCAGTTACTTTTACTACAGAAGCTGTTCCACCCATGTGAATATTTGCTCTAAATTCTCCCGGTGCAGCTTCTCTTTGCATAGAAGCTACCACTTTTCCATCAACTACAAATAATCGTAAATCTTTTCCGTTTGCTTCTTTGATGAATTCTTGAACTAAAATGTTGGCATTTAAGCTTTTAAAAGCATTGATAACAGATTCAGCCGCTTTTTTTGTTTCTGCCAAAACAACACCTTTTCCTTGTGTTCCTTCTAATAATTTTACAATTAAAGGTGAACCTCCAACCATTTTAATTAAATCATCCGTATCTAATGGCGAATTTGCAAAACCAGTTGTAGGAATATCAACGCCATTATTCAATAGTAATTGTAACGAAAATAATTTATCTCTTGATTGACTGATAGCCGCTGCACTATTTAACGCAAAGACTTTCAAAGCTTCAAATTGACGCGTTAAAGCACAACCATAATACGTCATACTAGGACGAATTCTAGGAATTACAGCATCAAAATCACTTAAAATTTTTCCACCACGATAATGAATTTCCGGATTATCAGCATCCAGTTTCATGTAACAGTATTTTAAGTTCAGAAAATGCATTTCATGGCCTCGTAATTCGCCAGCTTCCATGATTCTTTTGTTGCTGTACAATTCAGGATTGCTTGCTAAAACGCCAATTCGTAATCCTCTTTTTTCTGAATTTTCTGTGTAATAATATTCTTTTAATTTTTCATTGCTGGGTTGACCCAAAAGATATTTTTGTTCTGGATCTACCAAAATTCTTCCTGACATAGCTTCACGTCCCAAAAGCATGCGGAATCCCATAGAATCTCGATTTGTAAGAGTTAATTCAACTTCCCAACGTTTTCCACCAATTTCTAAATAGGTTCTAATCACATAGCGACGTTCTCTAAAACCGCTTGAACTCTTAACCACACGTTGGTCTACTAAAGCAGCTTCACAATGAATAACTGTTTTAGCATTATTTTGAATTGGGTTAATATCGAATTTTACCCATTCTTGCCCATCTTTTTGAAAATTTTTAATATTTATAGCATGCAATGCCGAAGTTTTTGCTCCAGAATCAACTCTTGCTTTAATTGTTGGAATTCCTAGAGTAGGAAAGGAACACCATTCTTCACTACCTACTACAACTTTGTCTTTCATTTGGTAAAAAATTTAATCTAAAATACTCTTTTTTTTTGAATAAAAAAATAAAATTAAAACCACGCTAGGAGCGTGGTTTTTCAACTTTCTTAATATCAATTGTTAATTCGTTGAGGGTTTCGTCTAAGTCCATGAAAATTTGATCTCCTTCATGTATTTTAGAAGCTATAATTTCTTCTGCTAAAGCATCTTCCACATATTTTTGGATGGCTCTTTTTAAAGGTCGAGCACCAAATTGCTTGTCAAAACCTTTTTCAGCAATATAATCTTTTGCTTTTTCTGATAAACTTAAATCGTAACCCAAATCTTTTACACGAGCATACAATTTTGCCATTTCAATATCAATAATTTTGTCGATATCTTCTTTTTCTAGTGCATTGAAAACAACTACATCATCAATACGGTTCAAAAATTCTGGTGCAAATGCTTTTTTCAAGGCATTTTCGATAATTCCTTTCGAATGAGTGTCTGCTTGTGCCGTTTTAGCAGCAGTTCCAAAACCAACACCTTGACCAAAATCTTTCAATTGGCGCGCACCAACATTGGAAGTCATAATGATTATCGTATTTCTAAAATCGATTTTTCGACCTAAACTATCGGTTAAATGACCGTCATCTAGAACTTGTAACATCATATTGAATACATCTGGATGCGCTTTTTCAATTTCGTCTAAAAGAACCACACAATATGGTTTTCTTCTAACTTTTTCTGTTAATTGTCCGCCTTCTTCATAACCTACGTATCCTGGAGGCGCTCCCACTAAACGAGAAATCGCGAATTTTTCCATGTATTCACTCATGTCGATTCGTACTAAAGCATCTTCAGAATCGAATAGTTCTTTGGCAATCACTTTGGCTAATTGGGTTTTACCAACACCAGTTTGTCCAAGGAAAATAAACGAACCAATTGGCTTATTTGGATCTTTTAATCCAGCACGATTTCTTTGGATAGATTTAGCAATTTTATTCACTGCTTCGTCTTGTCCAATCACCTTACCTCTAATAAGTTCGGGTAAATGAGCTAACTTATTACTTTCAGTTTGTGCAATACGATTAACTGGAATTCCAGTCATCATTGAAACTACATCAGCAACATTGTCTTCTGTTACGGTGATTTTATTGTTTTTAGCATCTTCTTCCCATTGTTCTTGGGCAATAGCTAAGTCTTTCTCAATACGTTTTTCATCATCTCTTAGCTTTGCCGCTTCTTCGTATTTTTGTTTTTTAACAACCGTATTTTTAAGTTCTCTTACTTCTTCCAATTGGCGTTCTAATTCCAAAATTTGCTTTGGAACTTCTAAATTGGTTATGTGAACTCGCGAACCTGCTTCATCCAAGGCATCGATTGCTTTGTCTGGCAAAAATCTGTCCGTCATGTAACGATTTGTTAATTTTACACAAGCTTCAATAGCTTCTGGTGTATAAATAACATTGTGATGATCTTCGTATTTTGGTTTGATATTGTTCAAAATAGTAATAGTTTCTTCAACCGTTGTTGGTTCTACGATTACTTTTTGAAAACGTCTTTCTAAAGCACCATCTTTTTCAATATACTGGCGGTATTCGTCTAAAGTGGTAGCTCCAACACATTGAATTTCACCTCTAGCTAAAGCTGGTTTGAACATATTTGAAGCGTCTAATGAACCAGTAGCACCACCAGCACCTACGATAGTATGAATTTCGTCAATAAAAAGAATGATATCGTCGTTTTTTTCTAGTTCATTCATAACGGCTTTCATTCGTTCTTCGAATTGACCGCGGTATTTAGTTCCTGCTACTAAACTAGCTAAATCTAATGTAACTACACGTTTGTTGAATAAAATTCGGGATACTTTTTTCTTAACAATACGCAGGGCTAAACCTTCAGCAATTGCTGATTTTCCAACACCAGGTTCACCAATTAATAATGGGTTGTTTTTCTTTCTTCGGCTAAGAATTTGAGACACACGCTCAATTTCTTTTTCGCGACCAACTACAGGGTCTAATTTGCCTTCTTCCGCCATTTCAGTTAAGTCGCGACCAAAATTATCTAATACAGGAGTTTTAGATTTTTTGGTTGTTTTACTTCCAGAAGGAGGTGGAGAATTAAAGGCATTTTCTTTAGCATCATCGTTATCATCAAATGATTCCGCCTTTGGTAAGTTTTCTATAAAATCGTCTTCGTTTGTTATCATAGCGGTATATTGGTCTTTTACAATTTCGTAATCAATTTTTAGTTTGTTTAATAATTTTGTTGTTGGATCATTTTCATTTCTAAGAATGCACAACAACAAATGAATGGTGCTTATTTCGGAGCTGTTATACAATTTTGCTTCCAAAAAAGTAGTTTTCAAAGCTCTTTCCGCTTGTCGAGTTAAATGTAAATTGCGTTTATCGTTATTTTGAATACCAGTAGCGTTTGGCGGACTCAAGATTTCAACTTTTCTTCTTAAATGTTCAAAATCTACGGCGAGATTGTTTAAAACAGCCATAGCTTTTCCTTGGCCTTCGCGAAGTAGACCTAACATAAGGTGTTCAGTACCAATAAAATCGTGTCCCAATCGTAAGGCTTCTTCTTTGCTAAATGTAATAACATCTTTTACTCTTGGTGAAAAATTATCGTCCATAGTGTTAATTAAGGTTCATGTAAAGTTAGTAAGTTTAAATGAAATTTCACAATTGCCGTGCCGAAATTTCTCTATTAGGCTAATTGACAAAAAAAAAATGACATATAAAAAAACTTTAAGAATAATTTAGTTCATTTTTTCTACATACAATTGTTAATAAATCGTTTAAAAATGCTAAAATAAATTGCTTGAAAAAAGATAAAAAGCCGTATATTGGCACGTTTAACAAATGAAATATAATTAAATATAAATACTTATGTCTGAAGGAGAAAAGTTAATTCCTATTAACATTGAGGACGAAATGAAGTCAGCTTACATTGATTATTCGATGTCAGTTATTGTATCTAGAGCGCTTCCTGATGTTAGAGACGGTTTAAAGCCTGTACACCGAAGAGTATTATTTGGAATGTATGAATTAGGAGTTTTATCCAATAGAGCCCACAAAAAATCTGCAAGAATTGTAGGTGAAGTGTTGGGTAAATATCACCCACACGGCGATACTTCAGTTTATGATGCTATGGTTAGAATGGCACAAGAATGGAGTTTACGTTATTTATTAGTTGATGGTCAAGGTAACTTTGGTTCGGTAGACGGCGATAGCCCTGCGGCGATGCGATATACCGAAGCAAGAATGAAGAAGATTTCGGAGGAAATTTTGGCAGATATTGACAAAGAGACAGTTGATTTTCAACTTAATTTTGATGATACTTTAGAAGAACCTAAAGTAATGCCAACTAAAGTTCCTAATTTGTTAATTAATGGTGCTTCAGGAATTGCAGTGGGTATGGCTACTAACATGCCACCTCATAATTTAACAGAAGTAATTAATGGAACATTAGCTTACATTGACAATAATGAAATTGAAATTGATGAGTTAATGAATCATATTAAAGCTCCAGATTTTCCAACTGGTGGTGTTATTTATGGTTATGAAGGCGTAAGAGAAGCATTTAAAACGGGTAGAGGAAGAATTGTGATGCGAGCCAAAGCATCTTTTGAAGAATCTAATAATCGAGATGCAATCATTGTTTCTGAGATTCCTTACCAGGTGAATAAAGCCGAAATGATTAAAAAAACGGCAGAATTAGTCAATGACAAAAAGATTGAAGGTATTGCAACTATACGAGACGAATCGGATAGAAATGGAATGCGAATTGTGTATGAATTAAAGCGTGATGCTGTTCCAAATGTTGTTTTAAATACCTTATATAAGTATACTCAATTACAATCTTCATTTAGTGTCAATAATATTGCATTAGTGAATGGTCGTCCTCAAATGTTGAATCTTAAAGAGTTGATTCATTATTTTGTAGAACATCGTCATGAAGTAGTTACAAGAAGAGCGCAGTTTGAATTAAGAAAAGCTGAAGAGCGTGCACACATTTTAGAAGGTTTAATTATTGCATCTGATAATATTGATGAAGTAATTGCATTAATTCGTTCCTCTAAAGATGGTGATGAAGCTAGAACCAAGTTAATCGAGCGTTTCAGCTTATCAGAAATTCAAGCCCGTGCCATTGTTGAAATGCGTTTACGCCAATTAACTGGACTTGAGCAAGATAAACTTAGAGCTGAATATGAAGAAGTGATGAAGTTAATTGAGCATTTAAGAGCTTTATTAGCTAGTAAAGAACTTCGTATGAATTTAATTAAAGAAGAACTTACTGAAATCAGAGACAAATACGGCGATGAAAGACGTTCAACAATTGAATATGCTGGTGGTGATGTGAGTATTGAAGACTTAATTGCAGACGAACAAGTTGTTGTAACTATTTCACATGCTGGCTATATTAAGCGAACTTCATTATCTGAATACAAAACTCAAAATAGAGGTGGAGTTGGTCAAAAAAGTGCTGCTACTCGTGATCAAGATTTCTTAGAGCATTTGTTTGTTGCAACAAATCACCAATATTTATTATTCTTTACTCAAAAAGGAAAATGTTATTGGATGCGTGTCTACGAAATTCCTGAAGGAACAAAAGCAAGTAAAGGAAGAGCTATTCAAAATATTATCAACATTGAAAATGACGATAAAGTAAAAGCTTTCATTTGTACGCAAGACCTTAAAAATGAAGAATACATTAACAATCATTATTTAATAATGGTGACCAAACAAGGTCAAGTTAAAAAAACTTCTTTAGAGCAGTATTCTCGTCCACGTCAAAATGGAATTAATGCGATTACAATTAAAGAAGATGATGAATTAATTGGAGCAAAATTAACTACTGGAAATAGTCAAGTATTAATTGCTGTTAAGTCGGGTAAATTAGTTCGATTTGAAGAAGAGAAAACACGTCCAATGGGAAGAACTGCATCAGGTGTTCGCGGGATTACTTTAGCAGATGAAAAAGATGAAGTGATTGGAATGGTTTCTATAGATAAAGACCATGTAACAGATTCACAAATTTTGGTAGTAACAGAAAATGGTTATGGTAAACGAACAAAATTAGTAGATGAAGACGGAGAAGATGTGTATAGAATTACCAATAGAGGTGGAAAAGGTGTAAAAACTTTAAACATTACTGAAAAAACCGGTCAGTTAATTTCTATTAATGATGTAACTGACGAAGATGATTTAATGATTATCAATAAGTCAGGATTAACTATTAGAATGAAGGTTTCTGATTTACGCGTTATGGGTAGAGCTACTCAGGGTGTGCGTTTAATCAATATTAAAGGAACAGATTCTATTGCTGCTGTAACAAAAGTTTTACGTGAAGACGAAGAAGAATTAAACGAAGACCAAATCCAAGAACCAGACAATGGCACGGATGTTGATTTAACCAATGAAGATAACTAAATAAAATAAAAATGAAGAAAGTTTTATTAGGAGCAACATTACTGTTTTCTGTAATGACATTTGCTCAAAAAGAAGAATTGAAAACATTAAAAAAAATTTACGCTAAAACAAAACCTAGTGATAAAGATTTAGTAGAATATGAAACTGCAATAAAATCTCTTGAAGGGTTAGCTACAGAAGAAGCAGACAAAGTTTACAAAAACTTTTATAAAGGAATGTTTCCAATGGTTAAGCTTGCTAGCTTAGGAGAAAAGGTTACTCCAAATGATCAGATGAAATTAGTTACCAAAGAAAATTTGGATAATATGATTCTAGGAGTAAATGAAACTCTGAATTACGAGAAAAATACTGGGAAAAAGGTTTACACTGATGATATTACTCAGAAATTAGCAACTGTAAAACCAATGTTAATGCAACTTGCCTTTCAATACAATAATGAAAAAAAATATAAAGAAGGGGCAAATTTGTTTTATAATATCTATCTTCTTGATAAATCAGACGGTGGTAATCTAGAAAATGCTGCTATATTATCAATTCAAGCCGGTGATACAAAATCAGCAGAAAATTATTATGACGAATTAATTGCATCTGATTTTGTTAAAACTGGTGTAAAATATTATGCAACAAATGTTGCAACGGGACAAGAAGAATTAATGCCAGATAAAGCTTCTAGAATGCAGTATATTAGTTTAAAAACACATGAAAAACCTAGAGATGAAAAAATGATTGATAGACTACCCGAGTTTTTAAAAATGGGTGCTTTAGTTGCCTCACAAAATGGTAATAATGAAAAAGCAATTGCTAATTTTGAAAAAGCAAGATCACTTAAGCCTAATGATGACAAACTAAATACTGAAGAGGCCTTAGTATACTACAATATCGCCTATAACTTGATAAAAGATGATGCTAGCATGGTTGATAAAATTAATAATACTAAAGATAGAACAGTTGTTGAAGGTTTAATTAAGGATAGAAAAGAAATTTATAATAAAGCATTGCCTTACTTTGAAAAAGCAGTTCAATTAAATCCTGAGGATGCTGGTATGCTTGATGCTTTGAAAATTACTTATGAGGTGCTAGAAATGAAAGATAAATTATCGCAAATAGAAAAATAAATATTAAATGGAGTTTTTAAACTCCATTTTTTTTTGCAATACAGAACCAATTTTAAGAAATCTATATTTAATTAAATATACATAGTAATAAACCAAAAAAATTCTAGTTTTAATATTATGGATTATTATTTAAAAATTAGTATTTAATCAATTACGCTTGATTTTGATAAGGAATCATGCCAACCTTTCTTTCCAAAAAAAGAAAAGGCTTCAAACGGAATAAACCTACAAATTGTTCTTATAAAAATAGCTCTCAGTTTAGTATTTTCAAAACTAACAAATGTATTTGTTATTATTTTACCAATGGTTTGCAAAAACAAAAATTCTAATACAAAGTAGTAAATAAAAAAGTGCATGCCAAAATACCAATAAGGATTTGAATTTAAAATTGAAATATCTTCAAAAATAAACCCATGATTAAAAGAAATTAAAATTTTATAATTTGAATAAACCAATGTAATTACAATAATTTTATCAACTGAAAAATTTACCATTCTTTTAGATAAAGTAGTAACACTTTTATTTTCATTATTTATTTTGATAGCGTTAAAAATGAAATAATAAGAAATTAAAATAAATAGAAAAATTTTAGAGCAAAGGAAAATGACTAATAAAATAGGTCTTTCAAAATAGAAGGAAATAAATGAAAAGTCTATAGAAAAAAGTATTGAAAGATTTACAAATACTTGTGAAATTATAAAGTATTGAATAACTAATAGTAAAGGTTTGTTAAAGTCAATTTTTTTATCTGTAATCATTTTTTTTACAGCAATAAATGTCAATAAAAAAGAAGTATAATAAAGTAATTTGTTTAAAATTGTTGCTATTCCATCAATACTCGAAAAATTAGAAAAAAATCCTAATTTTTCGTTTAACACAGTCAAAATTAAGTCGATTAGTTTACTTGCAATCAACCCAAAAATTAAAATTTTTTTCAATAAAACATTCATTTCTTAGAACTATTTGGTCATGTATTTCTCAAAATAATCAAACTAATTTCTTTATCGTGAACAACTCATTGTGCTCTTCTACTTTTGGATACAAACGTACGGAATAATTCTCGTTAAATTTAGTTCTGTAGTTTTTATTTCTTTCTTTATCATTGGTATTTAAAACCATGGTATTAAATAATATAAAACCATTTACTTGAAGTAAAAAGTTAATTCTATTAATAAAGAAATCTTCAAATAAAAAGTTAGGCATTTGTGTGTCTTGAAAGACATCAATGATGATTAAATCGTATTTTTCTTTGGTTTTTAAAACAAATTCAAACGCATCATCTTGTACTAAATTGAAGTTTGGAATGGCTTGTAATTGGAAGAATTTTTGAGCAATTTCAATAGCTACTTCATCAATCTCAACGCCAGTAATTTTTGCTTTACATTTGATTTCTTGAGTTAAAGTTTTTATCACGCTTCCGCCAGCAACTCCTAAAACTAGAATGTTTTCAAACTTTCTAATTCTATCAAAACCTATGTATAGTAAGCCTTTACGGAGAATTCGTTCTAAACTACCATACGAATAATTGGTGTTTTTGGAATCTAAAACCAATTGGCCATTGTTCCAAGTAACTTCTAAATTTTTACTGAAACTTGATTTTCTTTGGTAAATTTTTATGGGCAATAAATAGCTTAAAATGCGCTTAACCATAGATTTTTGTTTGTTATCGTAAATATAATTTTATTTTTGTGTAAATTTTAATTTCATGAAACAAATTCTCTACAAATTCCTATTTTTTAAATTACTTGGTTGGAAAATTGTGGGCACCATTGATCCAAAGGTAAAAAAATGTGTAATGATTGTAGTACCTCATACCAGTTGGTACGATTTTTTTCTTGGTGTTTTCACTAGAGGAATTGTTCAATTAGAAATGAATTTTGTGGGTAAAAAAGAACTCTTTGTATTTCCATTTAATTATTATTTCGAATGGATGGGCGGTACACCATTAAATCGTCAGAAAAATGAAAATAAAGTAGATGCTATTGCTTCCATTTTTGAAAAGAAAGACGAGTTTCGCCTAGCTATTGCTCCTGAAGGCACTCGCAAAAAAGTAACCGAATGGAAAACAGGATTTTATTACATTGCCAAGAAAGCCAATGTTCCCATTTTACCAGTTGCATTTGATTACGGAAAAAAAGAAGTAAAACTAATGCCATTATTTGAACCAACAGATGATATAGAAGCAGATGTAAAAGTCTTGCAATCTAAGTATGCTGGAGTAGTTGGAAAGTTTCCAGAAAAAAGCTTCATACCTTAATTAGGTTTATACACCTTAAAACTCCCATTTTTATAAAACAATACAATTTGTTCTATCTCATTTTCAACTAGCAATTTATTGGTTAGTAAGTCAACTGTTTTTTCTGGAGTATTTTCAATTGTTTTTTCTGATGAAAATAAATCTACTACTTCGCTTGAATTTTTACTTTCTTCTTTTGGAATTGATGGAATAGGAGCTAGAATTTGATACAGTTTAGGAAAATTACCTGAACCGTTCAATAACCAATACAAATCTACTTCATCAAAAACCTCAACAACTTTCATTACAAAATCTAAACTGGGTTTATTTCTACCAGAAAGTAGATGGGATAAACTTGAGCGTTGAACCCCAATTTTATCCGCAAATGTTGAAGCTGTTAATGAATAAAAATCAAGGATTTGTTCTAATCTTTTTATGAACTCTTCTGTGTTTACCATTGTAAATTGTAATTAAGCAATTTAAGAGTTACAAATGTAAACATAATATAATTACTAACCAAATTTACAAATGTAAAAACCATTATTAGTAATAAAGTAATGGTTTAAATTAAAATAATTAACTCATTGATTTTAAATTAATTTACATTTTAATTTACATTTGTGTATTATCTTTAAATAATATCAAGGAACAAGAGGAGTTCAAAATTAAAATTGTATTTACAATTGTAAAATCTAACAAATTTTTTAGTGTTTACAAATGTAAAAAATATCTTGTTTACATTTGTAAAAAAATTTAGTTTCATGCTACATCTAGCTAATCTGCATAAAGAAGACCAAATATTTGGTAGGTATATTACTAATGAAATGATTATACCTTTATTACATAAACATCAAAAAAATAGTGTGCAAAAAATTGAAGGCTATTCAGTTTTAGGTCAACCTATTTACTCCATTGAAATAGGATCTGGTAAAACCAAAATATTGATGTGGTCACAAATGCACGGAAATGAGGTAACAACTACTAAAGGTTTTTTTGATTTTTTGAATTTTTTATTTTCAAAGGAAGCTTTGGCCGAAAGTATTTTAACTAATTACACTATTAAATGCATTCCAATTCTAAATCCTGATGGTGCTAAAGCTTACACAAGAGTAAATGCCAATGGAATTGATTTAAATCGGGATGCTTTCGAAATTTCCCAACCGGAAAGTAAATTGTTAAGAAGTTTGTTGTTAGAATTTAATCCTGATTTTGCTTATAATTTGCATGATCAGCGAACAATTTTTGGAACAGAAGGTTTTATGTTACCAGCTACAATCTCTTTCCTAGCTCCAGCTTTTGATGAAAATAGGACATACAACGAAACTCGATTAAAGGCAATTCACATTATAAATAAGATGAATTTAGCACTTCAAAGGGTAATACCCTGTCAAGTTGGACGATTTGATGATTCCTTCAATATCAATTGCATTGGTGATTATGCAACAAGTATCGGTATTCCTACTATTTTATTTGAAGCTGGACATTTTCAAAATGATTACCAACGAGAAGAAGTTAGGAAAATGGTATTTATAGCTTTAGTTAGTAGTTTTGCAAAACAAACTATTGATGAATTAACTAATGATTTAGAGCAATATTTGAAAATTCCTCAAAATACTAAGTGTTTTTTCGATTTTATTTACAGAAATATCAAAATTTTTGTCGATAATGAAGAAAAATTAATTACCTTTGCAGCCCAATTCGAAGAAGAACTTAAAAGTAATGCAATTGAATTTGAAGCAAAAATTGTTCAAATTGAAAACTTAGAAGGTTATAAAGGTCATTTTGAATTTGATGCCAAACAGATGGTTTACAGCTCAAAATCGGGAAAATTTCCAAAAATTAACCAGAAAGCTAATTTTTATTTAAATAATTTGTTAAAATTTGATAATGGAATGCAATTACTTTAATATTTTTGCATTAATTTTAAATTAAATATACAAGCACCTTATGAGTAAGTTTCGATTAGATGAAGTTGATCATCAAATTTTGGACATGTTAATTGATAACACTAGAATTCCTTTTACTGACATTGCAAAGAAATTATTGATTTCTGCAGGAACAGTTCATGTACGAGTTAAAAAAATGGAAGATGCAGGAATCATTCAAGGATCTTCTTTAACTTTAGACTACGAAAAACTGGGATATTCTTTTATTGCTTATGTTGGGGTTTTTCTTCACAACACTTCGCAAACTAAATTTGTTTTGGAACGCATCAACCAAATTCCTTTTGTTACAGTTGCTCACGTTACTACAGGAAAATTCAATATTTTCTGTAAAATTAGAGCTAGAGATACTAAACATGCTAAAGAAGTAATCTTCATGATTGACGATATTGAAGGTGTTTACAGAACTGAAACTATGATTTCTTTAGAAGAAAGTATCAACGATAAGAAACGCTTGATGCATACTATTTTTAAAGAGTTATAATCATTTAATTACAAAAAAAAAGAGATGAATTTAATTCATCTCTTTTTTTTATTTACTTAAATTTTTCATTTCTTTTTCAATCATGTCATAAAATTGATCAATCTTAGGCATGATAATTATTCTTGTTCTTCTATTTTTAGCTCTATTAGCTGGAGTGTCATTCTCAACCAATGGAATATATGAACTTCTTCCTGCAGGAATCAATTGTTTCGGACTAACACCTAGGTCTTTCTGTAAAACCCTTACAATTGAAGTGGCTCTTTTAACTGATAAATCCCAGTTGTCTAATAAAACAGCATTTTTAATTGGCACATTGTCAGTGTGACCTTCAACCATACATTCAAAATCTGGTTTACTGTTTACCACTTTGGCAACTTTAGCTAAAACACCCTTAGCTTTGTCACTTACTTCATAACTACCCGATTTGAAAAGTAAATTATCCGCAATAGAAATCATCACAACTCCTTTCTCAACATTAATATTGATATCTGGATCATCGATACCTACTTCACGCTTTAAACTTGTTACCAATGCTAAAGTAACACTGTCTTTTTTTGTTAAAGCGTCTTGTAAACGGTTAATTTTTAAATCCTTTTCTTTTAAACTTTCTAGAGACTTCTCAAGATTTTCAGCACCTTTAGCAGTTAAGGTAGTTAAATTACCCATGTTGTTAATAAGATCGGAATTGTTTCTTTTTAAGAAATCAACTTGGTTAGCTAACGCATCTTTTTCAGTCAAACACGTATTTAACTTAACTGTAGCTGTGTTTAATAAATCTTGAATTTCTTTGTTTTTTGCTTCTAATTCAGCAATTTTCTTTTTTGAACCACACGAAGTTAGCGATAGTACTGCTAACGACATAATCAAAAGTACTTTTCTCATAAAGATTTAATTTTTTACAAAATTAGGTTGAAATTTGTTAATGATTAGTTTTTTGTAACTTAAACTATTGTTAAATCTAACCAACAAAAACCTTACCATTTTTAATAAAATAACGATATACAATACTATTTATTTTATGGTAATCAGAGCGTTGTTGAGTAGTTCTTTTTTTATAAAATTGATAGCCAATACTATAAAATGCAAAATGCGCTTTAATAATTGCTAAAAAGTGCATAAACTTACCTTTAAAAATAAATTGAATTCCGGCTAAACCATCTAAACACAATCGCATAAAAAGAATTGTAAAGAGTTGGTTTTTAGGTAAATTTTTTACTAACATCAATAACGAATTTCTAAAATTCAAAAAGGTTTTCTTTGGATTAGATTGTTGTAAAGTGGCACCACCAACATGATAAACAGTTGATTTGTACGTGAATTTCGTTTGGTAACCCAAGTTAAAAGCGCGCCAACATAAATCAATTTCTTCTTGATGTGCGAAAAAATCAGGGTCGAAGCCGTTTAACTTTCTAAAAACTTCTTTTCTAATGAAAAAACAAGCACCAGAAGCCCAAAATATTGGAATTTCGTCGTTGTATTGGTTTTTATCTTCTTCTATTGTTTCAAAAATTCTTCCTCGGCAAAACGGATAACCAAATTTATCAATAAATCCACCTGCCGCACCAGCATATTCAAAATGTGTTTTCTTTTTGTAATCTAAAATTTTAGGTTGGATAATCGCTGTTTTCGATTCATTTTCAAACATTTCGATTATGGGAACCAACCAATTTTCAGTCACTTCAATATCCGAATTTACCAATGCATATAAAGGTTCTTCCACAAATCGTAAAGCTTCATTATAACCTTTTGCAAATCCAAAGTTTCCCGAATTTTGAATAATCTTAACCGAAGGAAATTGCGTTTGAATCACTTCAATAGAAGTATCCGTAGAAGCATTATCCGCTACATAAATCGCAGCATACTCAGAAAACGCAACAACAGAAGGTAAAAACTGCTCTAATAATTTCGCTCCATTCCAATTTAATATAACAACTGCTATTTTTTTCAATTTATTTTTGTTTCAGGTTTCAAGTTTATTTTGTTTCAAGTTTATGGTTAAAAGTTATTTTTATTAAAAGTCTAATTTATATTTCTAACTTTTATAATTAGGCGCTTCCTTCAAAAACACATATTGCTCATTCTCGAAATCCATTTGGCAAAAATAGTGGTTTAATCCATTGGTTACCATTAAAAATTGGGCATTTAATTTTAAATTATAACGAGCAATTTGATCAAATGTTTGTTGGGAAATAGAAACTTCTGGAGCTTTGCATTCAATTAGCAAGAAAATTTCACCATTAGGTTGAAAAACTACTATATCATAACGCTTATTTATACCATTGACTTTAACCAGTTTTTCAACATTAATTAATGATTTTGGATATTTTTTTTCTACCAATAAATACTGAACTACATGTTGGCGCACCCATTCCTCTGGAGTGAGTACCACAAATTTTTTTCGTATTTCATCAAAAATAGCCACTTTATTTTCACTATTTTTGAACCGAAAGGAATAGTTTGGAAAATTCAAATTTTGCATAGTTCAAAATTAGTCAATTATTGTAATCTGCCAACTATAAACTGAACACTGAATACTAAAAGTATGGACGAAGTAATCAAAATAACCAAAGATATCCAATCAGGAAATATCAAACCTATTTATTTTTTAATGGGTGAAGAGCCTTATTATATTGATAAATTGACTGATTTTATAGCGGATACGGTATTAACCGAAGACGAAAAAGGATTCAATCAAGTAGTTTTGTATGGAAAAGATACGAGTATTGAAGATATTTTATCCAATGCCAAACGTTATCCAATGATGGCTGACAGACAAGTGGTGATTGTGAAAGAAGCACAAGAATTAGTTCGAACCATTGATAAAATTGAAGCTTATGTTAAAAATCCGCAGCCAACAACGGTTTTGGTTTTTGCTTACAAATACAAAACTTTAGACAAACGTAAAGCCTTACCAAAAGAAATTGCTAAAACTGGAGTACTTTTCGAAAGTAAAAAGTTATATGACAACCAAGTTCCCGATTGGATTAAACGTGTTTTATCTGGAAAAGGTTATAACATTGAACCAAAAGCCGCAATTATGCTCGTCGAGTTTTTAGGAACCGATTTGTCTAAAATCAGCAACGAATTAGAAAAACTTAAAATTATTCTTCCCAAAGGCCATACGATTACTGCAAAAGACATCGAGGAAAACATTGGAATAAGTAAAGATTATAACGTTTTTGAATTGCGAAAAGCCATTGGAAAAGGCGAACAAATAAAATCTTATCAAATTATCCAATATTTCGCCCATAATCCTAAAGATAATCCTTTTGTATTAGTGGTTGGACAATTATTTTCGTATTTCACTCAATTGTTGCAATACCACGGTTTAAAAGACAAATCAAAAGCAAATGTAGCTAGTGTTTTGAGAGTAAATCCATTTTTTGTTGCAGATTATGAAATGGCTGCCAAACGATTTCCAATGAAAAAAGTTAGTAGTATTATTGCTAAATTAAGAGAATTAGACCTAAAAGGAAAAGGAGTAGAAGCAAGCTCGGTTTCTCATCACGATTTAATGAAAGAAATGTTGGTTCATATTTTCAACTAATCTTCTGGTTTATTTTTTTCTTCTGAATTTTCACTTTTTAGTTCGTGAGAGCGTTTTTGGTATTTGCCTTCCAAATCATCTCTAATGGATTTATCCCACATTTTCACTCCCGTAAAATAAGAGGAACGTCCAATTAAATGCGCGCCAACAGGAGCCGTCAATAAAATAAAAAAGATGATAGCCAATACACGAGTAGTGATAGACACATCCTTGAAATAAATTGCTGCTCCAATAAGAAGTAAACCAATTCCTAATGTTGCCGCTTTTGTTGTTACTGAAATTCGCAAGTATAAATCAGGCATTCGTACCAAACCAATGGCAGCTAATAAGGCAAACAAAGCGCCTAAGGTGGCTAAAATAGCAATAATTGTATCAGTCATTTTGTTCTCTTTTTTCTAAATAATACGAAAAGGCAACCGTTCCCAAAAAGGCAATTAATGCCAATATCATAGCAATATCTAAAAACGTAGGTTGGTTCGAAATAATACTGTAAACAGCAATAATTCCAATACCAATGGTAATTAGTAAATCTAAGGCCACCACACGATCAGAAAGCGATGGTCCTTTCAAAAAACGAACGAAAACCAACACTACAGAAAGTGCTAAAACGGGTAAAATTATGTAATATAAATAATCGTGTAAATTCATTTTTTTCTTTATTATCGCATGATTTCTAATAATCGTCGTTCAAATCCGTTCTTAATGTCTTTGATGAATTCTTCTTTATCTTTGATATACATCGCGTGAACGTACAACACTTTTTTGTCATTGGAAACATCTAAACTCAATGTTCCTGGTGTAAGCGAAATAACATTGGCCAATAAAGTAATTTCCAAATCCGTTTCCACATCTAAAGGAACGCAAACAATTCCCGGTTTCATGTAAAATGTAGGGGTAATCACATCATAAGCAACTTGAATATTAGCTTTTATCAATTCGTACAAAAAGTAAAATATAAACGAAATAATATTGGGAATGACTCTGAAATATTTTCTATTGGGTTGTGAAGTACTAATAATCCACATGATTAGAAAACTTAATGCAAAACCAAAAAGAAAATTCACAACAGTTAAGCTACCGGTTAAAGCAACCCAAATGAGCGAAAGCATAATGTTCATTAAAAATTGTTTTCTCATCTTATTTTGTATTTAAAACGGCATCTAAATAAATTTGTGGCGTTGTAAGTTCCGTGGCAATTCTACTTGATAAATTTTGAATATGCTCGGCTCCAAAACCAATGTAAAGCGATACAAATGCCAAAATAGCAATGGCAAATACCAATGAAAATTGTTCTCTTTTGTTCAATTGGTAGAAATTTTTAAAATTGGGCTTAAAAGCAATTGCATCACCTTCTTTCCAAAATACTTCAGACCACAACTTGGCAATTACCAATAAAGTTATGAAACTTCCGAAAATTATAAAACCAATTAAAAGATAGTTTTCAGTTGAAAAACCAGCAGAAATTAAAGAAATCTTAGGCCAAAAACCAGATAATGGCGGAATTCCCACTACAGAAAACAACGGAATTAAAAACAACAACGATAATTTTGGAAATTTTTGGTACAAACCTCCTAATTGTCGCATACTGTAAGAACCTTTTAAACGGTAAATAAAACCACCTACTAAAAACAGATTTCCTTTCACTACAATATCATGAATCATGTAAAAAACAGCTCCAGTTAGCGCAACCGTTGTATTCATAGCCAATCCCGCAATCATAAAACCAATGTGGCAAATGATTAAATAAGAAAATAATTTCTGAATATTATTTTGAATCAAAGCGCCCAAGGCACCAGAAAGTATGGTAAAAGCGGCTACACCAATTAATACATTGTCTAAAAATTCGCTACGTTCAAAAAGTAAAGTAAATACACGAATCATAGCGTAAACCCCAACTTTAGTCAATAAACCACCAAAAATAGCCGAGACAGCAGCTGGTGGCGTATGATAAGAAGCAGGTAACCAGAAATACAAAGGAAAAATAGCCGATTTAATACCAAAACCAATAAAGAATATCAAAGCTGTAATATCTACCAAAGATTGATTTTCTACCAATGCAATTTTTAATCGTAAATCAGCCATATTTAGCGTTCCAGTTAAACCGTACAAAACCGCAATAGCAGTAAGAAATATCATGGAAGCTAAAATATTTAATGTAAAATACTTAACAGCGCCTTCAATTTGCGGTTTTTCACCACCAATAGTTAGCAATACAAACGAACTAATTATAATGACTTCAAACCAAACGTACAAATTGAAAATATCACCAGTTATAAATGCACCAGTTAATCCCATCAACAATAAGTGAAAAATAGGGAAGTAGCCAAATTTAGCTCGTTCACTTATAATACTTGTTGAAGAATAAATAGCAATAGCCACACCAAGAATGTTGGTCAATAAAACCAAAGTAGCCGAAAGCGTATCTGCAACCATGGTAATTCCAAAAGGAGCTTTCCAATTACCAGATTGCATCGTAATTATGCCGTTATACCAAACTTCTCTAAATAACAAGATGGATAAAAACAAGGCAATAATACTTCCAGCAACACTAATTAGGCGTTGAATTCGTGTATCGCGCCAAAAAAACAAGGCTACAATAGCCACAAAAAAGTGAAACAAAAGCGGATATAAAAGAATTGAGTTTATCATGCGAATTCGTCGGTTGTGTTCATTTGATCTAAATCATCGGTTTTAACTACTTTATACGCTCTTTTTATCAAAATAATAGCAAAAGCTTGTAGTCCAAAACTAATTACAATAGCTGTTAATATTAAAGCTTGTGGCACAGGATCGGCAAAACCATCAAGAAAATGTTTACTTTCTTCAGGAATAATAGGCGGCTTGTCTTTGGTAATTCTTCCTAAAAGAAAAATCAACAAATTAGCGCCATTTCCTAGTAAAATAATTCCAATGATTAATTTTACTAAACTTCGTCTAAGCATCATATAAATTCCAGATGCATACAAAATACCAATGATAATTGCTAAAAGAATTTCCATAATTAAGCCGATTCTGAAATGGTGAAAATGATAGTTAAAGTAACGCCAATTACCACTAGAAAAACGCCAGTGTCAAAAAATAGCGCAGAGCCAACCATACCAATAACTGGTAGGGGTTCATCAAACCAAATTCCTGTCATAAAAGGTAAATCAGCCAAAAACATTGGAGCTAAACCACTTATAAAAGCTATTGCCAATCCAAAAGGCATTAAAAATCCGGGATGAATGCGAAGTAAGTTTTTGGTATTTTCTAAACCATTGGCAAACGCATGCAAAACAAACGCAATCGAAGCCACTAATCCGCCTACAAATCCGCCGCCTGGTAAATAATGTCCACGCAACAAAATAAAGACTGAAAAAAGTAACAATACGGGTAATAAATAGCTTGAAGCCGTTTTTAATATTAAGGTTTTCATTTCTTTAATTGTTTTTAATTCGTAATTTTAATAATCCAAAAACACCAATAGCGGCAATAGCTAAAACGGTTATTTCTACCAAAGTATCAATTCCTCTGAAATCAACTAAAACTACATTAACTACGTTTTTTCCTTTGGCTAAAATATAAGCGTTTTCGGCATAAAATTTTCCAGTTTCATTTTTCATGGGTTCTTGTATAACTTCCAAAGCCAAAATGGTAATCAAAGTACCAAAAGTTAACGCAACCACACCATCACGAATACGAATCTTATTATCGGATAGTTTTAAATATTTAGGCAAACGATACAATACCAATACAAATAAAATGACGGTTAAAGTATCAATCGTAAATTGTGTCATGGCTAAATCTGGCGCACTGTAAAATACAAAAAGCAAACAAATAGCATAACCTACAACCCCAAGAGTTGCCACCGCAGTTAATCTTGAAGAAGTAAAAATAGTTAGAAAAATAGCAACAAGCATTACCGATATAATGGCAAATTCGTAATTAGTAACTAGATGAATACTTGAAAAATCCCATTTAAGTTTTGCATTAAATAATAAGTTATAACCAATTAATAATGAAAATGCTATAATAATAGTTAAAACGTAGTTTCTTAAATAACCATTTTGGAAAAAGTTAGTCCAATACGAACTTATTTTTGTTCCAATAACACCCAAATTCTCAAAAATTCCTAAAGGAGATATCGAGTGAAATTTTGTAATGAATTTTGTCCAATCATTTTTTGGCTTGATGAAATAAAACAGTAATAATCCAGAAATTATTGTGATACAACTCAACAGTAAAACCAAGTTGAATCCATGCCAAAGTTTCAGTTGAATTGTATTGGAATTCAAAATTGTTTGTTGCAAAGCTGGATTAACTAGAGCATCGAGAGCTTTTGGAAATAAACCAAAAAGTAATCCCAAAGAAGCCAAAAGTAAGGGCGGAAACCACAACAACGAACTCGGCAAATGAATTTTTTCATACTTCTCTGGTAATGTTCCGATGAAAGGTTTAATTCCTACCAAATAACCAGCGTAAGCCAATAAAACATTGGTAACAACAGCTACAACAACCAATAAAACGGGTTGAAAACTATGTAATCCCGCTTCATAAATCAAATCTTTTCCAATAAAACCCGAAAAAGGCGGAATTCCAGCATTCGAGAAAGCCGCTAAAAATCCTGCAATAGCAACGGGTAAAAGCACTTTTTTCAATCCCGCTAGTTGGGTTACATCGCGAGTTCCAGTTTCATGGTCAATAGTTCCAGTTACCAGGAACAAAGTCGCTTTGTAAAGTGCGTGAACGATTATAAAAGTTAAAGCTGCAGTTAGTGCTAATTCCGTTCCAAGGCCTATCAAAAAGACTAAAATACCCAATGCTGCAATGGTAGAATAGGCTAAAATTCCTTTTAAATCGGTTCGAAATAAAGTGTGAAATGCAGCATACAACATAGTGATTGCACCAAAAACAAGTAATGTAATTTTCCAATACTCATGCTGGCCCAAAACAGGTGAAAATCGTAGTAACAAATAAATTCCTGCTTTTACCATTGTAGCAGAGTGCAAATACGTGGAAACTGGAGTTGGAGCTTCCATAGCGCCAGGCAACCAAAAATGAAACGGAAATTGCGCCGATTTAGTAAATGCTGCTCCAAAAATGAACAACAAAAGCAAAGAATATAAAGGATGTTGGGTAAAATCTATCGAACTATTCAGAATTTCTTGAAAAGAAAAGGTCTCAGCAATTGAACCAAAAGTTAGGGCTCCAGCCAATAAAAACAAACCACCTAAACCAGTAACTGTCAAGGCTCGCAAGGCTGATTTTCTAGATGTTGCACTACTATTTTTAAAACCAATTAAGAAAAACGAACTGATACTCGTTAGTTCCCAAAAAATAAACAAACTAATTAAGTTATCTGAAAGCACTAAACCTAGCATAGCTGCCATGAAAATACTTAAATAACCGTAAAAGCGATCTAAGTGTTCGTTGCCTTTTAGATAATTAGAAGTATAAGCAAAAACTAAAGTTCCAATTCCAGTGATTAACAAGGCGAACAATAAGGAAAGTCCGTCTAATCTGAAGGTTAATTGAATACCTATACTTGGCACCCATTTATATGATTCTGTAAGGATATTTCCACCACTAACTTGAGGTAATTTACTTAAGAAATAAACAAAACTAGTTAATGGTAATATAGTAAGACCAAAAGCGTTTTTCTTTATGAAATTCCCGAAAAAAAGTAAAGATATTGCGGTAATAAAACAAAGTATTACTATTACAAGCATGAATTATTGGGTAAGGTTAAAGCTCAAATATACGATTTTTAACTTTTTTGGTAAAATTTCACTTGATATGATAGCATAATTTTAACATTTGATAATATTATTGAAGCAGTAATTCTGAATTAAAAATCATTTTAGATTACTTATATTTGCGATTCAATTAAAAACAGAAAAGAACTATGGGAATGAATAAAAATACCGTTTTGGCTTGGGCAACATTTATAATGATTTTAATGGGAATTGTTATCATAAGCTTGGCAGTTTACCGCTATGATGATGTTGCTGGTTGGGGATTTGGTGCTGTTGGTGTTGGTTTTTTTGCTATTGCTTGGGTTTTTAATGCCCTAAAAGGTAGAGTATAGTAAGCTATTAGTGATAAAAAAAACTCTCAATTTTTGTTGAGAGTTTTTTTGTAAAGTACTATTTAGTTAAATCTGTAACGAATACCAAGTGCTAAATCTGGACCAAATCCATCTCGGAAATCACTATAATCTCCACCAAAATAAGCTTCTGGTCTAAAATCTAAAGATAGTTGTAAAGGAAAATCAAAGTTGTACTCAATACCAATGTTTCCAGCTAATGCAACAAAAGTACCACTTTCTTTTTCTCCTTGGAAGTTATAATTCCAACTACCAAGACCACCACCAACACCAGCATACCAATTGAAACCACCTTCAATGTTCCAAACCCATTGATACAAACCAATTAATTTAAAAGCATCTACGTTTTTACTGTCTCTCCAGCCTAAATCTAATTCTAATCTGTTGTTACTTCCTAAAGCTCTCTGGTACGAAATCTCACCACCAAAACCGTCGTTGTCACCTAAACGAAGACCTAGAGCATGTTTAGAAATGTCTTGAGCGTTTGCGCTAAATGCTAATCCAATCAACATTAAAGCAGTAAAAAAAACTTTTTTCATATATTAAATTTAAAATTAAACTTCAATTGTTTGCCAAATATCGTGCCACGACTAGTTAATTTGGTAGGAAATTAGAAACTCTTGTTGTACTTGAGAACTGCTTTCTGGTATACCAATTTCTCCTGCAATAATTGAATTGATTGAATATGAGTAAATTGTATTTGCGTGAACCATTCCAATTCCTTCTGCAATATATTGGGTAGAAACTATTACATCTTGAGATGACAAAACAGGAATTGGTAAAGGAATACCCGGTTGAGTAGTAGAAATGGAAACATTTAAACGAAAAACTACTGATTTTACATTTGGATATTGTTCACCATTTGGAGAAGTAAAAGTTGGAAAAGATTCACCCGCAATTGCCTTTAAATTATAGTTTATTGTTAATGGAATACCATTAAAATTCTCTTGAATCACTCCATTTTTAGAGCCAAGTTGTTGGTTCAAAGAAGCATTGGCATCAAAAATAACAAAATCAGACAAGTTTAAATCAACATTAATGGGCAACTGCAAATCTCCAGAAATAGAAAGATTTCCAGAAAGTAGAAGTTTGTTGTTTGATTTTCTAAGTCCGTTATTTCTTAGAGAAGCAGAATAAAAACCAGCAGGTTGCACTTCTCTAGTTTTCATTTTTTTGTAGGTATTCGAGTTTATTATAGTATCATTGGCTACATAAAGCGAATCTCTAGTTACAAAATCTTGTCCTGTTACTCGGTATACCCAAAAAGAACCATCAGTTAAAGGAATATTAAAATCTACGTTATCAGAATTATTATCATCTGAACAACTAATAAATACAAATGATAGTGTAAAAATCCCAATTAAAAAAAGCTTATTAAGTTTCATTGTTTTTTTGTTTAATAAGCTAATTTATGTTAAATAATTTACTTAACAAAATTTATCAAACTTTGAAGTTGTAACTCTATCGAATTTTCTCTTTCAAAGAGTTCATCTTCGCTTTCGTTTGTAATGCTCTGGTATTGGTACATTTTCCATCTTTTTCTGTTGTATTCTAAAGCAGTTAAATTTTCAATCCAATCGCCTGAATTTAAGTAAAGAGTGCTTCCATTTACATTTGATTTCCTAATAATTTTGGGTTCATGAATGTGACCGCAACAAACAAAATCATAACCATTATCAATAGCAATTTCAGTAGCTGTATTTTCAAAATCGGAGATAAATTTTACTGCCTTTTTGACACTGCCTTTAATTTTTTTTGATAAAGAATAAGGTTCTTTACCTAACTTATTTAAAATCCAATTAATCATTCGGTTGATTAAAATCAAATAATCATAGCCAATTCCTCCCAATTTGGCAATCCACTTAGCACTATTTACAGAGCTGTCAAAAACATCACCATGAAAAAACCATGCTTTTTTTCCGTCAAGTTCAAGAACTAATTTATCTAATAGCGAAAAATTTCCCATATGAACATCACTAAACTTTCGTAAAGCTTCGTCATGATTTCCGGTTAAATAATATATTTTAGTGCCTCTTGAAGCCAAACTAATTAATTTTTTTAGAACTTTTAAATGAGCTTTCGGAAAATACGATTTCCTAAATTGCCAAATATCAATAATATCCCCATTTAAAATTAGTGTTTTTGGTTTAATTGAATTCAAATAGGTGAGAAGTTCATTAGCATGACATCCATAGGTCCCAAGATGAATATCTGAAAGAACTACTAACTCAACATTTCTTTTTTTCATTAGTTAATTTTATTTATAAAATAGGAAATCATTATCTTTAAGTTAAGAGATTGCCTGCGCAAACTTTTATGTTAGAGATTTCACAATATTTAATTTTCCAAATTTCGATAATCAATATAAACTGTAGATGAAGAAGATGTTATTTTGCTATTAATTTATTCCAATGAAAATGCATTTATTATTTCAAATATCATTAATTTTGAAAGCAAATAAAAAGATATTTATGTCTGGAAATACATTTGGAAAACGTTTTAAAGTAACAACTTTTGGAGAATCTCACGGAGAAGCTATTGGCGGTATTATTGACGGTTGTCCAGCTGGAATTTTATTAGATTTTGATGCCATTAGAAACGAAATGCAACGAAGAAAACCCGGACAATCTTCCATTGTTACACAGAGAAAAGAAGAAGACGAAGTAAAGTTTTTATCAGGAATTTTCGAAGGAAAAACTACAGGAACTCCAATTGGGTTCACCATAGAAAATACCAATCAAAAATCGCAAGATTATTCAGAAATTAAAAACACATTTCGTCCCAGTCATGCAGATTATGTGTATGAAAAAAAATACGGCATCAGAGATTATCGAGGCGGTGGAAGAAGTTCTGCAAGAGAAACCGCAAGTAGAGTAGTAGCTGGAGCCATTGCAAAACAAATTATTCCAACTATAAAAATTTCAGCCTTTGTATCATCTGTTGGTGAAATTTTTATAGATAAACCTTACCAAGATTTAGATTTTTCAAAAATTGAAAGTAACGCTGTCCGTTGTCCAGATGAAGCTACAGCCCAAAAAATGGAAGCTCATATCAAAGAAATAAAAAAACAAGGAGACACCATTGGAGGAACCATAACCTGTGTAATTCAAAATGTTCCAATAGGACTTGGAGAACCTGTTTTTGACAAGTTACATGCAGAACTAGGTAAAGCTATGTTGTCTATAAACGCAGTAAAAGGTTTTGAGTATGGTAGCGGATTTTGTGGTGCCAAAATGAAAGGAAGCGAGCATAACGATTTATTTAACGAAGATGGAACAACAAAAACCAACTTATCAGGAGGAATTCAAGGCGGAATAAGCAACGGAATGGACATTTATTTTAGAGTGGCATTCAAACCTGTTGCAACTTTAATCCAAAAACAAGAAGTTCTCAATAATCAAGGTGAAATTATAGAGCAACAAGGAAAAGGAAGACACGATCCCTGTGTAGTTCCAAGAGCGGTTCCAATTGTTGAAGCAATGGCTGCATTAGTTTTAACAGATTTTTTGCTTATCAATTAAAAAATACTATTAAATTTACAACCAAAATTAATTAATACATTTAAATTATGAAAAAAACTTTACTTTATGCTTTATTATTATCAGGTAGTTTTTCTTTTGCTCAGGTTTTAGAGTCCGAAAACTTTAATTCATTAACATTAGGAAACATTGGTACCGATATTACTGGGGTAACTCCAGGTCAATCTTCATGGTTAACATTTTCCTCTAATGGAGCGGCTCCTACAACATCAACAAATGCTAATAATGCCAATTTCCAGGTAGTTGCTAGTGGTAATTCGTCTTCACAAGGTTTTCAAATTCAAGGACCTAATGGAGATAAAGGTTCTAGATTTATGTGGAAATCTGGTTTACCAGCAGCTTGGGCTGCAAGAACTTCTGGTAATAACATTATTGAAGTTGAATATGATTTCTTTACGGGTTCTGAAACTACAAGTACTGCTCAATCTGGTATTAGAATCTTTGGTCAAGATGGAACAAACCTACGTGTTCTTTGTGGTTATGTATACAACTCAAACTCAAGAATACTTCAAGGGCTTGCATATTTAAATAACAGTGGCAATCTTAATACTTTTACAATTAATTTACAAACTGGAGGTTTGGTTCTTGAGCCTAACACATGGTATAGAGTTGGTTTAGGCTATAATACTACTAACGGTCAACCTTATTGGAAATTTAATGCTTCGCCTTCAGTTTCAGTAAACCCAGCTGTTTATGCGCCAGCATTTCCACCTACTGAAATTGATTTTGTTATGGGTGTTCCTACCTCTAACACATCTTCTGTAAATGTAGTTTTTGACAATTATGTAGCAAGAGCTTCTAATGCAGATACTTTATTAAACACAACATTAGTAGAATCAACTGAAAATTCAGTAACTATTTATCCAAATCCTGCAAATGATGTGCTTTCTATTTTAGTATCAAACTTAAACGGTACTTCTGAAGTTACTAAAGCAAGAATTTCTGATATCAACGGTAGAATTGTGAAAGATTTAAATACAGTAACAAATAACCAAGTTAATGTTTCTGACTTAACTTCAGGTGTGTATTTTATTAGTATTGAAACTAATGAAGGAACTTCTGTTAAAAAGTTTATCAAAAACTAATTTCATTTTAAAATAGTACCAAAAACGACCAGCTAATTACTGGTCGTTTTTCTTTTTCTTATCGGTGTTCATCATGAACATTACCGCTCCAACTAGCCCTAATATAACCAAGGAAAAAATACCAATCATTATAAATGCACCATTGTTGAAATCAAATAGTGGAAGAAATAAGTTTTTCATAATTTGCTTTTTTACTACAAAAACAAAGTTAGTAGCTTTACAGCAAATAAAAACTGATAATTATCATATTACTGTTTTAGAGAAACTTCGCTTTAATTTCTGGAGTTGGCAACATACAAGCTTCTTTTTTTCCATACCATTTGTAACGATTTTTCGCCACGTAATCGTAAACGGAGTTTTTGAATCCTTCACTTAAAAAGGAAAAAACAGGTAACAAGCCATACCAACCTTTCAAATGTTTCGCAATTCGTAAAGCAGCATCTGCTTTTAAATAATAAGCAATTCCTGGTTCGTATAAAATGATAGAATCGGTTTTTGAAGTGTCGATTCCTAAATAGTTGATGATTTCTTGTCCTAATTCCGATTGAATGGCAACAAAACGAAAAATATCTTTAGCATCATGTTTAATCACTATTTGAATAGACGATTCGCATAAATTGCAAACGCCATCAAAAAGGATAATTTTTTTATCTTGTGGTAAATCTTTCATAATCAAGTTCAATTTCAATTTCAATTTCAATTTCAAAAATCAAGCTCAAAAATCAAGCTCAAAAACTAAGTTCAATCCCAAAATCTGAACTCTCTTTTCTTTTTTCGGAACACAGATTTAAAAAATATAAAAAATCTTTGCGACTTAGCGCCTTTGCGAGCAAAATTATCAGAAATGTCTATTCTCTAACTTCTATTTTCTTTCTTCTCAAACCGGTTGCACAAATTCCAAATCTTCTAAACTCACTTTAGAAACAAACATACCATAATTTACAGTGGCTTTTTTCTTTTCAATGGCTTCTAATGTTCCTATGGCTTTTCCATCTTTCATTCGAACTCGGTCGCCCACTTTTAAAACTACTTTTGGCTTGTTTTCTTCTTCAACTTTGGCCTTTATTTTTTTCTCTTTCTTAACGGTTCGAATTTCCTCAACCTTAACTTTTACTTCTTCTTCGACCTTTTTCTGAATTACTTCTTTGACTTTCTTTTCTTTGGCAGAAAGTTTTTTTCGCTTAGAATTTTCGATTTCTACCATTTTTAAAAACTCACCAATTAACGTTTTTTTATCTTTGTTGTTGAAGTATTTTTCCGAAATATCATCCAACTTTTGTCCCATGTAAATCAAACGCTGGTTGGCATCGTACAATTCTTGATAACGCTCTAGTTTCTCTTGAATTTTAGCATTAATCGTCTCCATTTTCTTGCTTTCTTCACGCGCTTTAGTTTCTTCAACTTTCAAAGTTTGCGAAGTTTTCTCTAATTTGGAACGTTCTTTTTGTAACGTAGCAATGGTTTGGTCAAAACGGACTTTACTTTTCTCAATCTTCTTTTTCGCACGATTAATCAATCCGTAAGGAATTCCGTTTTTCTGCGCGACTTCAAAAGTAAACGAACTTCCCGCTTGACCCAAATGCAATTTGTATAATGGTTCCAATGTTTTTTCATCAAACATCATATTCGCGTTAATGGCGTGTGGCAATTCATTGGCCAAAATCTTCAAATTGGTATAATGTGTGGTGATAATTCCAAAAGCTTCTCGTGCATAAAATTCTTCCAAAAAGGTCTCTGCCAAAGCACCACCGAGTTCAGGATCAGAACCCGTTCCAAATTCATCAATCAAAAACAAGGTTTTATCGTTGCATTTCTTCAAGAAATAATTCATATTTTTCAAACGATAGCTATACGTACTCAAATGATTTTCAATGGATTGATTGTCACCAATATCCGTTAAAATTCTATCGAACAAAAAGGTTTCGCTTCGTTCATGAACCGGAATTAGAATACCACTTTGCAACATTAATTGTAGTAAACCAATGGTTTTCAAGGAAATCGTTTTTCCACCAGCATTGGGTCCAGAAATCACAATCACTCTTCCTTCATTTGTCAATTCAATGGTTTGCGGATGCGTAACTTCATTTTTTGCCTTGTTGTTCAAATACAAAATAGGATGGAAGGCTTCTCTGAAATACAACCGCTTCTCATTGGTAATTTGGGGTAAAATTGCATTGATTTTATGAGCATATTTTGCTTTGGCTGCCACAACATCAATATCACTCAAAAACTCTTGATAACTGGCCAAATCCTCTCGATACGGACGAATCGTATTGGTCAACAACTTTAAAATTCGGATAATTTCTTCGCGTTCTTCGTATTCCAATTGGTTGAATTCGGAAGCATAACGAAATGTGGCTTCGGGTTCAATATATACGATACTTCCTGTTTTGGAACTCCCTAAAATGGGTCCTTTAACTTTCTTTCGATACATCGCTAAAACCGCTAAAACTCTACGATTATCAACAACTGTTTCTTTAATGTCATCCAGATAACCTGCGCTGTTGTATTGCGAAAGTGCTAAACCAAAACTCTGATTGATTTTGCCACGCAATTGCTGAATACTTCTACGAATGTTCAACAAATCTGGCGAAGCATTATCTTTTACTTCTCCATATTTATCGAAAATTTCTTCAATGTGTTTGATGATGGCTTTTACAATGTTTAACTGCGAACTTTTGGCGTGTAAAGCGGGATAATAGTCTTTGAATTTTTCTAAAAATTGCAACAAAGTAATAGCAGTTGCTGTCAATCCAGAAATTTTATGAAAACTGGCGACATCCAAATAACTGTCTTCAATGTTTAGTAGTTGTAATTCTTTGCTAATCGCTTCAAATCCGTGGTTTGGAATGGCGTTATTATTGGTAAACGAGGCTAAATATTCCGAGGTTTGGTTCAAAACTGGCAATAGCGATTCCGCTTCTTTGAAAGGTGTAATTTCCAAAGCCTTTTGTTTACCCAAATCAGTATTGCAACGCTCCGAAATGGTTTGTAATATAGTGTGAAATTCTAAATCTTGTAAGGTTTTCGATGTTACCGAAATCATATTTGAAAATTTACACAAATGTACAAAGAGCAAGTCTGAAATTGCTAGTATATTTGTATTTTTAAACAAATTTAAGACTTGTTATGCAAATTCCTTTAGCTGCTGATTGGCAAATGGTATTAAAAGACGAATTAAACCAACCGTATTTTCAAAATTTAATGCACCAAGTGACAGAGGAATACGACAATTTCACTTGTTTTCCACCAAAGGAATTGATTTTTAATGCATTCAATTCGTGTTCGTTTCAAGACGCAAAAGTGGTGATTTTAGGTCAAGATCCGTATCATGGTGATAAAGAAGCGAATGGTTTGGCCTTTTCAGTGGCAGATGATGTGCGAATTCCGCCATCATTGAGAAATATTTTTACTGAAATACATTGCGATTTAAACCAAATTTTATTGCCCAATTCAGGCAACTTGGAACGCTGGGCCAATCAAGGTGTTTTGTTGTTAAACGCAACATTAACCGTTAGAAAAGATACACCAAACAGCCACAAACACTTGCATTGGCAAGAGTTTACAGATGCTGTGATTCGCAAACTTTCAGATGAAAAAGAGCATTTGGTTTTTTTACTTTGGGGCGCATTTGCTCAGAAAAAAGCTAAATTAATTGACAACAATAAACATCTAATTTTAACTTCCGGACACCCTTCACCTATGAGTGCCAATCAAGGCAAATGGTTTGGTAATAAACATTTTAGCAAAACGAATGCGTATTTGGAAGGAATAGGGAAGAAAGGGATTGAGTGGTGATAAGTTGTAGTTTTTTTGTTTTATTTTTTGTAAAAATTGTAAAATTCTAAAACTATTTTTTCAAGTTCATCGAAATTACATTTTAATGTATTTGATGTTATTGAAATTGGAGTTCCATACATTTTATTATTTGCAATCATTATTTTCTTCTTGAATCCTGATGAACTCTCAATAAATTTGTTTGGATTTTTTACATAAACTAATAAAAATTTAGTTGACATAACTTGTTCCATTTTAATTTCTCTAATTTCATTCCAATTAATGTTACCAACGCTTGAAGCATTTGTATTATCAATTATACCTTCATCATTTAATGTTAAACCTATTTTTTTATCAAAAAATTTGAAGCATCCATAAATTCCAGTTAAACCAAAAAATACTACACTTAAAATTCCTGCAATTCTTATAAATTCTTCATTTCTATATCTGAAAGATGTAAACTTTTCAGGATTTAATAAAAATAGAATCCCTAGGATTACAAAAATTAATGAACCTAAAATTAATAATGCAATTTTATTTTTATTTAATGCAATTTCGATTTTTTTCATAGCATTTTTTTTTCTACAACGTCAAAGCTCCCAAAATTTCTTCTTTCATAAACGGTCCGCCAGGATATTTGGCCGTATAATCTAAGTTGAGCCAAATGTTACCGCGCTCATCGATGTGGTAATGAATGTCTTTGTCTTTACTTTCGTTCAGAAACAACACTTCTTTTATCAAATAAATAGCAGTTTCTAAATCGGATTTATTTCCAATGAGCATTTCTGGATACAAATGTCCGCCGGTATGAATGATTCTTGGTGTGCCGCCAATAGCTTTGATACTCGCCGCCATCAAAACTGCATGATCGTCACAATCACCTGAAAAATGTTGTAAACTTTCCGAAGCGTAGGCAATGTATTCACGTCCTTTTGGGTCGTTCACGTAGTTCCAATTGTTTTTGATTTCTTTGAAAACGGCAAAACATTGAATCATTTTTCGGTTTTCGTGAAAGCCTTTTACATCTCTAAAATGTTTGGTAGTAGCGTATAAAGCAAAATTTCGCACTTTGGGATTGGTAAAATCAACTGCATTGATGATTTTGGATTTGTTGGGAAACGGTAGCAATTTGGCCACAATCAAATCTTGTGGATACGGATTTTCGCTCATGGCATAAATCATAAAACGGTAATCTTCAAAAACCCGATAAAAGCCGTAGTTTCCAAATAAAGTTCCATAAATTAAAGCTACCAAATAAAGTGCAATACAAATGATAATAATAGTTTTTAATAGCCTCAATACTAACTGAATAACAATTAAAAGCAAAATAAAAAGCAAAATTCTGTCCAAATTATAAACCCAATTGAGTTCAATAAGATTTTGGTGAAGAATCAAAAATGTAGGTATGGCAATTAAGATATTTAGCAAAAAAATGACAACAGAATCCCAAGGCTTTGGTAAAGAAAGCTTTTCTTTGATTTCGGCTATGGTTGGGAATTTTAAGGTCATTTCGTTTTAAAACGATAAAATTACGGAATTATTTAAGTACCGAGTCGCTTGGAAGCATTTTATCGATAAGTTGTAACCTCAAAAGTTGTTCCATTATTTTGTTGAGTGTGGCTGCATTCATTTGTTTTTGTGACCAACGCGTCAATTGCAACCATTCCTGAATCGCTTCTACTTTTTGGTTGTATTTGGCTGCCAATGTTCTATCGATACTTGGAATCATTTTGAATTCTTCAGTGGTAGTATTGATGATTTCCAAAATTTGCTCAATTACTCTTGGATTTTCTTCCAAAACTTCATTTCGAACTGCAATTACAAAACAAGGCCAAGGTGTTGGACAATCCGCAATTCTTCTGAAAATCCCTTGGTCTACCAATGGTTGGGTCATAAAACGTTCCCACATGAAATAATCCGCTGTTCCTGAAGTTAGACTTTCAACTGCGCCATCAATTGTATTTACGATTTCAAATTCTAGATTTTTTGTATTCCAATTTTGATTTTGAGCATTTACAATACTCATCAAATGCGAACCTGAACCCATTCGAGAAATGGCAACTTTTTTATTTTCTAAGTCGGAAAGCGTTTTGTAATCAGAATTAGCAGCCACATGAATGCCCCAAATCAAAGGACTTTGCACATAAACTTGCACAATCTTACTTGGATTTCCTGCAGAAATGTCTTTGATAATGCCTTCGGTGAGAATTACGGCAATATCCGTTTCGCCATCGCGCAACATTTGACACATTTTTCCTGTACCTTCGGGAACATCGGTCCATTGTAAATCGATTCCCACGGCTTCAAATTCGCCATCTTCGATACACATGTGCCAAGGTAAGTTGAAATGCTCAGGAACGCCTGTAATTTTGATTGTTTTCATAGTTTTTAATCTAAAAAATCGAAATAATTTAAAAATCTAAAAAATTGATAATGGATAATTAATACAGTTTTTGGAACACAGATTTTAAAAATTCTTTAAATTTTAAAAATTTCTTAAATCGGTGTTCCTCATTATTATTCAGCTAACTTATTTAAAGTATACTCAATTAATTCATCTACAGCTTTGTATGGATCTTCACTGAAAGTTCCAGTTGCACGGTTAGCAATGATAGCATTTAAGGATAAACAGTTGTGACCTAATAGTTTTCCTAAACCATAAATAGCTGCGGTTTCCATTTCTAAATTCGTCATTCGAGTTCCGTTGAAATTGAAACTATCCATTTTATTATTTAATTCTGGGTCTTGAATTCCTAAACGCACTACACGACCTTGTGGGCCGTAAAATCCGCCAGCAGTTCCTGTGAATCCTTTAAAAATTTTATCGCTTTCTAAACGATTTTCTAGAGATTTACTGCATGAAATTACATAGGGACGGCCTTTCCTTAAATCCCAATTCGTTTGCTTAACAAACGCTTCTTCCATATCAATTTCAGAAACTTCATCAATTAAATAGGAGCGAAGCATGTTGTCCAATCCTAAGCCATACTGACTCATTACAAAACTATCACAAGGAATATCGGCTTGTAAAGAACCTGAAGTTCCAATACGAACAATGTTTAATGAAGTCAATTCTTTTTTAACGGTTCTAGTTTCTAAATCAACGTTTACCAAAGCGTCTAATTCGTTCATTACGATGTCGATGTTGTCTGGACCAATTCCAGTTGACATTACGGTCATTCTTTTGCCTTTATACGTTCCAGTTTGTGTTTTAAATTCACGTTTTTGAGTGGTAAACTCAATAGAATCAAAGTATTTTGTAATTTTTTCTACACGATTTTGGTCACCAACGAAGATAATATCGTTAGCGATTTGTCCAGGTTTTAAATTGATGTGATAGACACTTCCGTCTGGATTTAATATTAATTCTGATGCTGCTATCATTTGTTTTTTGTTTAAAGTTTCAGGTTTCAGGTTCTTGACTTGAAACTTGAATTAAATTTACCCTCCTACGCGTTTTGTTTTGAATCCTTTGTCTTGTAATAGTTTCATGATTTTATCACGATAATCGCCTTGAATGATGATTTCACCATCTTTAAAAGTACCACCAACCGCTAATTTGCTTTTGATTTCTTTGGCTAAGATTTTAAAATCTTCATCTTCGCCTTCATATCCTGAGATTATTGTAGTGGGTTTTCCTTTACGTTTCTCATATTTGCAAATCATTGGCTCTTTTTGAACGAATAATTCATGAGGCGTTTCATCGATAGCTTCTGGTTTGTTAGAAACTTCGTGGTCTGGAAATAGTTTTTTTAGTTGTTCTTGTAAGTCCATAGTTTAGCACGCGGATAAAACGGATTCGCTTAAGCGAAACGCGAATTAAAACTGATTTTTTCTATTCTTTCTTTTGTTTTCGTAAATTTTTCTTCTGAATTCAGGTTTCTTTCCAAAGTTTAATAATAAACCAATTTCTCAATCAGTTCCTTTTAAGTAATTGAGTAATTGATTTTCAAACTCTTCAACAATATAATCGGCAGCTTTTAATTCTAATATGATTGTATCGTTAACAATTATATCAGCATAATAGTCACCAACATTTTCCCCTTTATAATAAACTTTAATTTCCTTATTAGGAATTGCCAGAAGTCAATTTTTTCTTAACTCAATAAATAAGGCATTTTGATAGACTTTTTCAAGAAAACCAAAACCTAATTCATTGTAAACTTCGTAAAAAGTTTTTAAAATTAACGATGTTAAATCTTGATGTAATAAGTGCATATATTCATTTTTTTTGGTTTAAATCTGTTTTAATCTGCGTTTTGCGAAGTAAATCCGTTTCATCCGCGTGCTAATATGGCGTGTATGTATTTTCAATCTTTAAACAAAAAACCAAACCCCAATGTTACTTGGAATTTGGAATTTTATTTATTGGAATTTTATTTCCTTTATTTCTTAATCAATCCTAATTCTACCAAACGTTCATGTAAGAACTCACCAGCGGTGATGTCTTCATATAATTTTGGATTATTTTCATCGATACATTCTGGTAAGCAATTTAAACTCATATCACTTACTGGGTGCATGAAGAAAGGAATAGAAAAACGAGAAGAACCCCACAATTCTCTTGGTGGATTTACCACTTGGTGAATCGTTGATTTCAACTTGTTGTTCGTGTGTCTTGATAACATATCACCTACGTTAATCATCAATTCGTCTGGTTGTGCTATTGCATCTACCCATTCTCCGTTGTGATTTTGTACTTGTAATCCTTTTCCTTGAGCGCCCATTAATAAGGTAATCAAGTTGATGTCACCATGAGCAGCAGCTCTTACAGCACCATCTTGTGGTTCGTCTGTAATTGGCGGATAATGAATTGGACGTAAAATACTGTTTCCGTCTTTGATGTAGTTGTCGAAGTAGAATTCATCTAAACCAATGTAAATTGCTAAAGCTCTTAACACGTAAACACCAGTTTTTTCTAACATTTGATACGCTTCTTTACCAACAGTATTGAACTTTGGTAATTCTGTCACTTCCACGTTGTCTGGATATTCGCCAGCCCATTTTGAACCTTCTGAAACGTATTGTCCAAAATGCCAAAACTCTTTCAAATCTCCAGCAGAGCGACCTTTAGCATGTTCTTTACCAAAAGAAACATAACCACGTTGTCCACCAATGCCTGGAATTTCGTATTTAGCTTTGGTTTCTAGCGGAAGATTAAAGAAGTTACGCACTTCTGAATACAAATCTTCTACTAATTTGTCATCTAAAAAATGACCTTTTAATGCTACGAAGCCAATCTCTTCATAGGCTTTTCCGATTTCATTTACAAATTTTTGTTTACGTGCCGGGTCATCCGACAGGAAATCACGTAAGTCAACACTAGGAATTTGTTGCATACTTAAACTTTATTGTTAATAAATCAAATGGGCTTTAACCCAAGTAAATACAAAGATAATTAAATATTTTAATTGTGAAAGTGGAAAGTTGTTAACATTGAAGGTGATGGGTTATGGGTGATGGGTTAAGGGTGATGGGTGATTGGTGATTGGTGATGGGTTATGGGTTATGGGATTTTGGTAGGTAGTTTGAAGAGATACAAATAATCAAAATAATCTTTAATGAACTTTTGAATACAAAGAATTTCACTTGAAAATCTTTAATGACTTTTATGATACATGTTACACAGAGACATTTTACTATAAAAATTAATCCTTTTGTGCTCTTTGCGAAAAAACTTTGTCACTTTGCGTTAAAATTTAAACTTGAAATTGATCTTGTACTTGACCTTGAATTTTGTCTCATCTTTTTTATAACATTTCACTTTCAAAATGTTATTTTTAGTACTTTTGAGCAAAATTTAATTGTTCCATTATCATGAACTTTGAAAGAAAAGAGTTATCGAATTCGCAACTACTTGATTTATACAAGAAAATCTTAAAACCGCGTTTGATTGAAGAGAAAATGTTGATTCTAATCCGTCAAGGAAAAGTATCGAAATGGTTCTCTGGAATTGGGCAAGAAGCTATTTCTGTTGGGATAACTTCGGTTTTGGATAAAGATGAATATATTTTACCAATGCACCGAAATTTGGGTGTTTTCACCACAAGAGAAATTCCTTTGCACCGTTTATTTTCGCAATGGCAAGGTAAGAAAAACGGATTTACCAAAGGACGTGATAGAAGTTTCCACTTTGGAACGCAAGAATATAAAATTATTGGAATGATTTCGCATTTAGGTCCTCAATTAGGGGTTGCTGACGGAATTGCTTTGGCCAATAAATTAAGAAAGAACGGAAAAGTAACTGCTGTATTTACAGGAGAAGGAGCAACTTCGGAAGGAGATTTTCACGAAGCGTTGAATATTGCTGCTGTTTGGGAATTACCGGTTTTATTCGTAATTGAAAATAACGGTTACGGATTATCAACTCCTACAAACGAGCAATACCGTTGTGAAAACTTAGCCGATAAAGGCATTGGATATGGAATGGAAAGTCATGTTGTAGATGGAAACAACTTATTAGAAGTGTATCATTTGATTTCAGAATTAAAAGCTTCTATGATAGAAAATCCACGTCCGGTTTTATTGGAGTTCAAAACGTTCAGAATGCGTGGACATGAAGAGGCAAGTGGTACGAAATACGTTCCGCAAGAATTGATGGATATTTGGGCGGTGAAAGACCCAGTAGAAAATTATAGAAATTACTTAAAAGCTACAGCGGTTTTATCAGACGAAGAAGATGAAGCTATCAGAACTGAAATTAAGAAAGAAATCGATACGGATTGGGCGAAAGTTCAAGAAGAACCAGAAATTGTTGCATCATTGGAAGAGGAATTAGGTGATGTTTATGCGCCTTACGAATTTGAAGAATTTACTCCTTCGTCAGAGGTAGAAAATATCCGTGTAATTGATGCTATTTCAAATGGTTTACGTCAGTCGATGGAACGCCATGAGAATTTGGTTATTATGGGACAAGATATCGCCGAATACGGTGGTGCTTTCAAAATTACAGACGGATTCGTAGCGAAATTTGGAAAAGAAAGAGTACGAAATACACCCATCTGTGAAAGTGCTGTAGTTTCAGCAGCAAACGGATTATCAATTAACGGATTTAAAGCCGTGATGGAAATGCAATTTGCAGATTTCGTTTCTACAGGTTTTAACCCAATTGTAAACTTATTAGCGAAGCAACATTACAGATGGTTAGAAAAGTCAGATGTTGTAGTGAGAATGCCTTGTGGTGGAGGAACGCAAGCAGGACCATTCCATTCGCAAACAAACGAAGCTTGGTTTACCAAAACTCCAGGATTGAAAGTAGTGTATCCAGCATTTCCTTATGATGCAAAAGGGTTGTTGAATACAGCGATTAATGATCCAAATCCTGTATTATTCTTTGAACACAAGCAATTGTATAGAAGTGTGTACCAAGATGTGCCAAAAGATTACTATACCTTACCATTCGGAAAAGCGTCATTGATTAAAGAAGGAACAGATGTAACGATTATTTCGTTTGGAGCAGGAGTGCATTGGGCACTAGAAACTTTGGCTAAAAATCCAGAAATTAAAGCGGATTTATTGGATTTAAGAACGTTACAACCAATGGATTGGGATTCGATTTACACTTCAGTTAAGAAAACAAACAAAGTAATTATTCTACAAGAAGACACGTTATTTGGCGGTGTGGCCAGCGATATTTCGGCAATGATTATGGAAAACTGTTTCGAATATTTAGACGCTCCAGTTAGAAGAGTAGGAAGTTTAGAATCAGCGATTCCATTTATGAAGACATTAGAAGACCAATATTTACCAAAAGGTAGGTTTGAAACAGAATTAAAAGAGCTTTTGGCTTATTAATTCTTTATAATAAATTATTAAAAGACACTTTCGGGTGTCTTTTTTTTGTTTTAGTTCTCCAACTTTTTGCATACCTTATCCATACCGTATCTATACTGTATCCATACTTCTAGCATACACTAACCATACTTAACGCATACACTCCTCATACACTAAGCATACACTAAGCATACTTAAACTGCTATGAATTGCAGAATTTGAATGGAACAATTTGCAATCTTTTGACAGCTTTTGACGGGTTTTGACGGGTTTTGACATCTTTTGTTGCCAAATGAAGGGTGCAACCTCAAATTATAGGGGTTTTGTTCGTATTTAGTTCGTATTTGGTTCGTATGTGCTTCGTAAAATGCAATGCTTTTACGAACAACTTTAGAAGAAAGACAAAAGGAAATACAAAAAAGGATGTTAGTTTAACTAATTTAAGCCCCTGAGTTTTCATCATAGCGCTTTAATGATTTTTCTAAAATACTTTTCATTCGCAATCGTAAACGTTCGGGTTTTAGCACTTCTAAGCCGTCACCGAAGCCTAAAAGAATGCGTTCCATTTCGTAGTTTTCAATCAAAAATAGGTTGATAATAATGCTTCCGTCTTCGTTTTCTTTTAGTAATCGTTGGGAGTTATGAAGTGGTTTGGTTACTACATAAGGAGCATTGTATTGGTCTATCCAAAGTTGGATGGGTTTTGGTTGCAAACCTGAATTCACCGTTACACCAATGACATTTTTATAATACTTTTCAGCATCAAAAGTTTGTTCCAAAAACGGCATTTGAAAATCATAATCAATCTTAATGATTCGGTCTAAAGCTAAATTTGAGATGGGTTGACTGGCTTTTTTTCTTCCAATAACAAACCAACGATTATTAAATTCTTTCAAAATGAAGGGATGAAAATGAAATTGTTGTTCTTCTTTGGATTTGAACGACTTATAAGTGATTACTAAAACTATTTTTTTAATTATAGCTTGATAAATTTCATCCAATAAATGCAAGCCTTTTAAACTCTCGTTTTTATCCAAATGAATTACGGGTTGGGTGTGCGATTTCTCGGCATAGATTTTATCTTCTAAACGTTGGAGAATATCTGAAACATCATTAAATAAAGAAAAATCTTTGAATTGCTTCAACATGGAAACCGTTTCACTTAGTACATTCATATCGGTTTCAGTTAAAGGAATATCGGTTATGGAGAAATCTTCATCGGCATAATGATAATATTTTTTATCATAGACTTCAATGGGTGCATTATAGCCCAACTTCTCGCTACGCATCATTTGAATATCCAATTGTATAGTGCGTTTGCTTACTGGGTTTTCCTTGCCTTCGTATTCGTATAAAGCTTCGCTACAAGCATTCATTAAATCTTCCAACGTCCATTGACGGTACTTGTTTTGCAAACATTTGTCGATGGTTTTGTAACGGATGAGAGCGTTTTTGTTTTGAGCCATTTTTGAAGTGTTCAGTGGTCAGTTTATAGTGTTCAGTTTTACAGAGTAGTGCTATTTTTTTGTTTCAAGTTTCAGGTTTCAAGTTTTTTGGAACACAGATTGGATAAATTTTATAAATCTTCATAATCTTTTAATAACTTTAATCAGCATAATCTAAACTTAATTTTCCTTATATAACTTATATTTTTAAAAATTTAAGTTTCAAGTTCTTGAATTTCTCGTATTATATTCTCTCGTGCTTTATCTTCAAAAAGCGTTCTAAATGTTTCTGTTTGATAGATGTTTTTGTTTTCTAAGAAATGTGCTAAAGCCTTTTTTCTGCCAGGATTGTAAAGAAAATCAGGATAGATGTTGTATTCTTTTCTGATTTGCTGGCCATAGATTTTGTAGTCATCCCAATCTTTGGAAAGGATTTTCAAATCAAAATCAATTAACCAATTGCTATCTTCGTTTTCACTATGTTCGTGTAATTGTGTGGCAACAATTAAATCAAAAACCAATGGTTTATTGAGTTTATGATTTGGTTTTAATAGTGCAATTGCGTGTTCTGCGCTTTTTAATTCGTTGTCTTTTCGTGTGACATTGTACACATAATCGTGATAGAAAATACTAAATAGTACTTCGCTTGGTTGCTGCAATAGCTCTTTGTATTTTAAAAACCAAAACACCATTTCTTCCAAATGGGTGAGATTGTGATAATACCTTGATTTTTTAGAATACGCTTTCTCTACATCCAACCATAAATTATTGATTTCATTGGAAGTAAATCCAATGTTTGTCAGTAAATGCTCAAATTCACTTTTTACATTCATTATTAAAGGTTTGTTATTTTTTGCTTCCATTTTAAGATTTCTCTATCTGGATTTTGCCACCAATAGTGACTCCAAATGCGTTCGTATTGGTAACCTGAATTCTTCAAAATTTTCTCTTTATGAATGTCTTCTAAATAGGCTAATTCTCCTTTATAATTCTCTTTACTCAAGCATTCTACTGCAATTGACTTTCCGTTAGTGGTTTTGATTAGTAAATCTAAATGATACCCTCCAAACGGATGATTTAAAATAATTTCAGCTTCTGGAATAGAAGTGGTCAATTGTTTGAAGACTTGTTCTTTAAAAATGTTTTTTAGTTTGTTTTCCACTGGGTTTTGTTGCTTGCTAAAACTGTCTAAGTCATTCAAAATTTCCTTTCTTAGTGTTTCGTTTTCTTCACTCACTGCTTTACAATATGACAAATATGCATAAAAAACAGCTCTTCTGTTGTTACTTCCTTCTTGTTCTAGTGCCGCTTTGTAATTGGAATACATTGCAACTGGAACCGAATTACAAACGTATATCTTCTCTTTGGCACGAGTAATAATTACATTGAGTAATTTGTATCCTTTTGTATGATTAATTGGGCCAAAACTTTGAGTGAATTTACCATCTTTTTTTGGTCCATATGTTGTTGAAATAATAATAATATCTCTTTCATCGCCTTGAATATTTTCTAGGTTTTTGATGAAAAAGCCAGCTGTTTCTAGATGAATCATTTTTTCTCTAAAAGGGTTGTTTCCCTCTAAACTTTGTTTGTAAGCAATTTGACGTTTGATATAATTTCTTTGGGTAATATTAAATGTAGCAATTCCTACAGAAGGGTATTTTCCGTTGGCATTTGGTTGTATTGCTTCTAAAATTTCAATGACTTTTTGGGCTTCTTCTTTATTAATATGTTCGTGAAATATTCCATTTACTTGATAAAATTCTATTGGTTTTTGACCTGAAACCGATGGAAGTGGCTTTAAACGAGCATTATAAAACGCATGATTTGAAAAATCTATCAAAAATGGATGTTTAGAGCGGTAATGAAAGTCTAAATGGTTTTTATCAAATTTATATTCTAAAGCAAAATCTAACAGCGATTCCACATTTAATAAGGCATTTTTTTGAGTAACTACCATTTCTTCTTCCAAATCATCTTCATCTTCAAAAGAACCATCAAAAACTTTACTAAAATAATTAGACGGTGGCATTTGATGCTCGTCACCAGCAATAATGATGTTTTTTCCTTTCAACAAAGCAGGTAAATTATCTTCTAATTTGAGTTGGCTCGCTTCATCAAAAACCACATTGTCAAAATAGAAGTTTTTACCTTGAAATAAATTACTACATACATCTGGAGTTGTGAATAAAATGGGGAAAAAAGCTGTAAATAAATCGGTGTCTGAATTTACAATTTGGCGCAAGGTTAATCGATTAAATTTGACGCTCTTTCTCTTGTTATACAAATTAGCAACCGTTATTTCTTTGTTTACTTTTTCAAAATGTTGTACTGCTTTTTGTTGTTCATTTTTCCAATAACTCTCAATAAAATTCTTTTGCGAACTAGAAAAACCAATAATTTTTTTAGCAATTGAATAATAGTGTTCTTCACTGAAATTTAAGGTGTTATTAATCTTATTTTGAAGTAATACATTAAGATAAGCGAACCAAAACGAATCCTTCCAATGCGCAACAGGAAACAATGATTGAAGCACTTGTTGCTGAAAACTAGTCAACGATTGAAAAAATGAAAACCAATTGTAATACAGTAAAAATGGGTTGTCAGGATTTTTTGCAAACGATTGATGTATTTCTAGCGTATTTTCAATTTCTTTTGTAAATTCTTGAAAACTTATTCCAGCATTCCATTGAAAGAGCCATTGATCGTCTTGCAGTTTTTGCTTTAGTTTTTTAGTTTTGGAAACCAATGCCTCTAAATCTAAATTTTGATAGTTTCGATCAAAGAAATTTAGCAAATCTGTAGCTTTAAAATCAGCTTCTATTTTATCTGTAAAAGTTTGTTTTGCCAAAAGTATTTTTTCATCATATTTTTTTATTTCTAGAAGATTTTGCCACAAGTCAGCCGAAATGTCAATAGGATAAAAATTGCGATGTAAGCTAATGGATTTAATTTTTTTACTGTTTTCGGTTAGTATTTCTCGATTCGCGAGCACCATTTTTTTGGAACTGGAAAACCATGAAGCTATTTTATACAAAAAGCCATTGGTTTTTTCGTTGTTAAATTCATCGCTTTGTGCCTGCAACGTAGCGGTTACAATTAGTATTTCATTGGTATATTTTTCTAACGCTTCTAACTGAGCTGCAAACTCTTCCTTTCGTTTAGAATAATAAAATATTTCATATTGATGCACTAATTGCTTGATTTCATTCCAGGCATCACTATAACTTTTAAACGCTTCATTTAGTTGTATTTGACTAGTAAAAGCATCGAATTTTGTTAGCTGTAAAGGATTGTAAAACAGCTTTTCACTATATTTTTTAAATTTTGAATACAAGGGAGCACCTTGTTCAATTATCTCATTACATGTATTCCATTCCTTTGCTTCAAAAGTAAACGGAATACCTTGTAAATCAATACTTTCTTTTAATGGCAAACATTGAAGTTGTTGACCAATGATTTCTGCCCAATTTTGATTGTTTAATAACGACTCATTGAGCTTGTGATGCACTGCATTAATTTCATTTTTTGATGCTTCAATACTATCAATTTGCTCTTGTAGCACGCTTTGAGGATAAACAGTTGTGGCATTTTTAAATTGGGTATCATCAACAATATTCCTAACAGCGTCAACTACTTGTTTTCTGTCTGAAACACTGTCTTTAATCATCATGGAAAACTGATCTAATTTATGTTTTTGCATGGCCGATTGCAAGACTTCAAGCGCAGTTTGTTTTTCGCAAACCACAATTGTTTTTTGCTTGTTTTCCAATGCGTTAATCAACAATGCTGTTAAGGTTTGACTTTTTCCAGTTCCTGGTGGTCCTTGAATCACAATTTTAGCATTTCGCTTTAGTGATTCTAGGATTCCTTGCTGAGAAGGATCTGTTTCTACAGCGGTAATCGATTGAAATTTCTTATCTACAAGCGCAGATTCAATTGGATTATATTTTGCAATTAAATCATCATAATCATTGATTATATTTTGTTTTTGCACTTCAAACAAGGAAAACAATCCGCATTTTTCAATAATGGCATCGCCTTTTTGGGGCAACATTTTTTCATAGGTTGCTTTATTTTTAATTGGTAAAATTGCTTCGTAATTATTCAAAATAAAATCGAGATTTTGCTCTACTTTTAATTGGTTCAAAATCGATTGGCAAATGGCAAGAAGTTCGGGTTTGTCAATTTTTCCATCTTCTAACATTTCTGCTGGGATGGGTTCTAAAAAAACGCCAGAATCAGTTTGTAAATGATTGATTAAAACTTCGTTTAAATAAATAGGATCGTCTTCGGTGCGACTCACTTCCCAAGTATTCATTTCTATTGAAGGTTTTATTTTTACGGACCAAATTAACAAGGGAGCAACCGAAATTTGGCCGTCGTTTTGATCTCTGCGAATTAAAATTGGAAAACCAAAACCTAAAGAATTTAATCCTTTCTCAGATTGAATGACTTCGTTTTGAAAAATTAAATTTTCTAAACTTGATGCTAATTTCTGTAAGTTGATTTGGCGTTCAATGGCTTCTTTATCAAGACCAACATTTTCCTTTTTTCCATTGGTTTCCACATCAAAATCTTCGTATTCATTGAGGTAAATACCACCATTTTCAAGCTTATCTTCCTTAGACTTTACAGGCTTATCATGAATGGAAAACTTAAAACTTACCGTTCGTAAGGTTAGCAAATCCAAGATGAAATGTTCGGGTAAACTTTTTTGAATAGTTGCCAAACGGGCTAAATCAAATTTATATCTTGAATTACCTGGAATGGCATTTAAGTGAATGGTTCTGCGGTTTCCTACTTTTAGTTTAGTTTGAAAGGCTTGAAAAATTTCCGGACTAAAGTTCATTTGTATCTGTTTTGATATGGGTAAAAATACATTTTTTATGCTATATTTTAAATTCTTTTTTTAGTACGCAAAATAATTGCGTAGTACTACAAAACCTTTGCTTCATCAAACAAAGGGTAGTAAGCCTGATGTAGCGTTGGACATGCATCAGGCTCTCGAAAGCAACAAAATTCAAATAAAAAATATAAATTTAACATCATGGAAACTAAAATTAACGGAACGGATTTATTAGCCTTGGGGTATCCAGAAGGAACTTTGATTGGTTTAGCTTTAAAAGCAAATGCCATAAGAACAGGATTCTCTAAAGAAGAAATGTTGTCAAATTATGCCTCGGTATTAGAACATCCTGAAGCATTTTTAGATCATAATATCTTTGGAAAATTAGCACAAGCTATCATAGAAAAAGCCAATGAGAAAGCAGAAGATTTCATTGCTTTAAATCCAAATCCGTGTGATTTTGCCTTATATGGTGAAGATAAAATTGAAGAAGGAGCGATTAAACAAATGCAAGTGGCTATGCAGTTGCCTGTTACGGTAGCGGGTGCTTTAATGCCTGATGCGCATCAAGGTTATGGCTTGCCTATTGGTGGAGTTTTGGCTACTAAAAATGCTGTGATTCCTTATGGTGTGGGTGTGGATATTGGTTGTAGAATGGCTTTGTCGATTTATGATATTCCGGAATTGTTTTACTATGAAAATGAGGCAAAATTCAAAAGAGAATTGGTGGCGCATTCCAAATTTGGAGCGGGACACGGTTTTCAAGGACAATATAAATCGAATCATGAAGTTTTGGAAAGAAATGAGTTTACCGAACATCCATTTATTAAAAACTTAAAAGATAAAGCTTGGTCACAATTAGGAAGTTCTGGAGGTGGTAATCACTTTGTGGAATTTGGTATTATTGAATTTGCAACCGATGATGCTGCATTAAACATCCCTAAAGGAAAATATGTAGCTTTGTTAACGCATTCAGGTTCGAGAGGATTTGGTGCTACTATTGCTGGCCATTACACGAAGATTGCTAAAGAAACTTGTAAACTTCCAGAAGTAGCTAGAAACTTAGCGTATTTGGATTTAAGTTCTGATTTAGGTCAAGAGTATTGGATTGCGATGAATTTGGCGGGCGATTACGCGTCGGCTTGTCATGAAATTATTCATACGAAAATGGAAAAGGCATTGGGAGCAACAGTATTAGCCAAAGTGGAGAACCATCATAATTTTGCTTGGAAAGAAATATACAACGGAGAGGAAGTAATTGTACATAGAAAAGGAGCTACACCAGCCGCAAAAGGTGTGATGGGAATTATCCCAGGAAGTATGACTGCACCTGGATTTTTAGTGCGAGGAAAAGGTGAGGAGAACGCTATCAATTCTGCATCTCATGGTGCAGGAAGACAAATGAGTAGAACCCAAGCCATTAAAACCATTACCAAAAACGAAATGCAAGCCATTTTAAAAGATCATGGTGTAACGCTTATTGGAGCTGGAAAAGACGAAGCGCCCATGGCTTATAAAGATATTCATCAAGTAATGGCTGCCCAAGAAGATTTGGTAGATGTAGTTGCTAAGTTTACCCCAAAAATGGTTAGAATGGCTGATGATGGGAGTAGAGAGGATTAAAATGTTGAAAACTCAATTATAAATCGTTGTATTTACATGTGATTTGTAGTTGGGTTTTTAGTATATTTGAATCTTATCATGAATTAAGATATTATTATATGCAAGCAAAACCATTTTTAAAGTGGGCTGGTGGTAAAACACAATTGATAGGAGATATAGAAAATGTATTGCCAAAGAATTTTATTGCTAATAAATTCACATATATTGAACCGTTTGTTGGGAGCGGTGCCATTTTATTTTGGATGTTAAATAACTTTCCAAAAATCGAAAAAGCCATTATTAATGATATTAATTCAGACTTAACAAACACTTATAAAGTAATAGCTTCAAAACCAAATGAACTAATTTCTTTACTAAAAGAATTCCAATCAGAATATCATAACATCGATACTGAAACGGAACTAAAAAGAGAATATTATACAGCAAAAAGAACATTATTTAATACACGTTCAACAGATAAAGAAACACAAGCTGCATTATTCATCTTTTTAAATAGAACCTGTTTCAATGGTTTGTTTAGAGTTAATAAAAGTAATGGGTTTAACGTTCCAATAGGAAGTTATAAAAAGCCAATGATTTGCGATGCTGATAATTTATTAGCAGTTAGTGAAGTACTTCAAAAAGTAGAGATATTGACTGGTGATTATCAAGAAACTCTTCAACATGCTGAAAAACCAGCACTATTTTATTTTGATCCACCATACAAACCATTAAACAAAACTTCTAGTTTTAATTCGTATGCTAAGGATGAATTTGATGATAATGAACAAATACGTTTAAGAGTTTTTTGCAAAACCTTGAATAACTTAGGGCATAATTGGATTTTAAGCAATTCCGATGTAAAAGGCAAAGATTTAGAAGATAATTTCTTTGATGATATTTATGAAGATTTCAATATAAATAGAGTTTTTGCTAGAAGAAGTATCAATGCTAATTCTGAGAAAATTAACATGGGCGTTTCCCTAAAGGGTCAGGCTTTTCGTTCCAATCTTTTGCTTTTTAAAGGAAAAAGCAAAAGGATTTCCTCTACAATCCTTAACGCAAAACTATCTGCTTAAAAATGAATCTTCAATTTGATATCAATCTTGCAAATAATTATACAAGCAATTCTCAAATTGCTAGAGTACTAACTGAAAATTGGGTCAAACACAATAGTTACTGTCCAAGTTGTGGAAACTCTAAGTTATCTGAATTCGAAAATAATAAACCAGTTGCGGACTTTTTTTGCAATAAATGTTTAGAGGAATTTGAATTAAAAAGCAAAGACGGTAATAAAGTAGGAGATAAAATTGTAGATGGTGCTTATTCAACTATGATAGAAAGAATTAATTCTGAAAATAATCCAAACTTTTTCTTTTTAAATTATAGTAAAACTTATCTTAGAGTAAATAATTTTCTAATAATTCCGAAGCATTTTTTTGTTCCTGAAATTATTGAAAAAAGAAAACCATTAAGCGAAACTGCAAAACGTGCAGGTTGGGTAGGCTGCAATATTGATATTTCAAAAGTTCCTGAAAGTGGCAGAATTTTTTTGATTAAAAATTCAGAAATAATTTCACAAGAAAAGGTACAAGAAAAATGGTCAAGCACGGATTTTTTAAAATCTAAAAGTATAGAAAGCAGAGGATGGATTTTAGATATTATGAGTTGTATCGATAAAATAAAAAATGATACATTTTCATTAAAAGAAATTTATATTTTTGAAACTCATCTAAAAACAAAATATCCAAACAATAATCATATCAAAGATAAAATTAGACAGCAATTACAGATTTTAAGAGATAAAGGAATAATCGAGTTTAATGGAAGAGGAAGTTATAAAAAATTATGATCATGAAACAATACATATTTATTACACCAGAAGGAACAACATTTTCACCAAATGGTGATGAAGTTGAAAACATGCAAGTTATTGGTATAGTTGAGAATGTAGAAAATAAAAATGAAGCTTTAAAAAAATTATTGCTTGAAAATGAATGGATAATTGATACTGAATTTAATGTTGCTGAATTTATATGCTATGAAATTTCTTAAATTTTTTTTAGTAATATTACTTTAAATCTAAATATTTCCCTTCAATTCCTGAGTTTTTTAATGCCATAGCATTTTCTTTTCCATAAGCAATGAATACACTTGGCGCACCTGGAGTACCACCCTGTATACCAGTAACATGATAAAATTTTATTCTTCCTTTTACAAATAAAACTGCATCTGCATCGTTCCAAATATGCTGAAAAAATAATCTTGTCTCTGTTCTGGCAAATATCAAAGCAATTCCGTTTCCATGTGTCTTTAATTTTTCAAGCCACAATTCCATTCCACGACCATATGGTGGATTAAGATATACTCTACCAAACCATTCTCTATTTAAACCGTCATCTAAAATTGTAAAATTATATTTTGCATGTAGAAAAGGTGCATTTACAGGACTACATGGGTCTAAATCAAATTCGCCAAGTTTCTTAACAAGTTCTGGAGGAGTTAACCATTCAACTTTAGTATTTTCACAACGTTCAAAAGATGTATTCATTTGCTTAAATTTAATATGCAAATATTGGATCATTTTTTTGATTAAACAAGTGTAAAGTGATCATTTTCAATATATTATGAAAAACAAATAGAAGTAATTGATACACAGAAATATAACTTAATCACTTTTAAAAAACTATAAAATTATCTCCTTACATAAAGGAACTTGGGACAAATCAGAAGGGTTTGATTTTATCAATGATTTTAATCGTACTTGGTTTAAGTTGGTAAGAGAGAAATTAAAAGATAATGGTACTATCTGGATAAGTGGTACCTATCATAACATATTTTCAATTGGTCAATTATTACAAAAGTTAGACTTTAAAATTTTAAATGTAATTACTTGGGAAAAGAACAATCCGCCACCTAACTTTTCTTGTCGTTTTTTTACACATTCAGCTGAGCTAATTATTTGGGCGCGTAAAAAAGATAAGGTACCACATTACTACAACTACGAATTAATGAAGCAGCTAAACGGTAACAAACAAATGAAGGATGTTTGGAAATTGCCTGCTATTGCTAAATGGGAAAAATCTTGTGGTAAACATCCTACTCAAAAACCTTTATCAGTATTAACACGTATCATTTTGGCTTCAACTAAACCTGGAGCATGGATTTTAGACCCTTTTACAGGTAGTTCCACTTCAGGAATTGCAGCTAATTTGGCTAACAGAAGATTTCTAGGTATAGATATGGAAACAGAGTTTCTAGAAATAAGTAAGAATAGAAAATTAGAAATTCAAGACGAGACAATTGCACATCAATACCGTCAAAAAATTAGTGGATTTGAGACCAAGAAACAATTAGAATTGTACTTAGCCGAAGAGCCAACACCAAAAGAAAGAGTTGTTTTAGGTTATGTAAGAAGTAAAGACATAAGCAAGTTAAATAAACAAAATAAATTCTATTTTCATTCGACAGATAAGCAAAATAATTTCATAGGCTTTCCTTATGATTTGCATAATGCTAAAAAGATTGTTATTTATTCTGGAGGACGCTCCAAACCTTTTTATTTAACTTCTTATTATGGAGAAATTGAAAGTATTATCCAAAAGCACAAAAGCAAAATTAAAGGAAAAGAGAAATCTGAAACTGAATATTACTTTGAAGTTGTTTTGAAATCAAATTTTGAACAAGATTTTACCATAGAAAATAAGAAAGAAATTAAAAAATGGATGCAAGAATATAAAAATGAGTATGAACAAACTCAAATTAATTACTTGCCCATTTTGACATTTAGTGAAAATATTTTTTAGTGAAATTAAAAAAAGCATTTAAACGATAAAGAAAAAAATCCCTACATTTACCCCCGAAATGAAAACACAAAAACAAAATATCAGTCTAAATTTATATCGCTCAGCGATAGATTTCCCTATGGAGAAAAACGGACGTTGTAGGTGTTTTTATGAAGAATAGTAATTGTTTTTAGTAAAATTACACCAAAATATACGAAACGTCCTTTGCAAAAAGGGCGTTTTTTTTGTTTAAAAAAATATTGAAAGTAATGTTTTAGATGCTTAATCGAGTTCAGCATGACAGAAATAGAAAAAAAAGTAAAAAATGTTTCATTATAAAACGAAATAGTACAAAATAAAAGTGAATGCGTAACCAAATGAGAGACAGTCATTTGAAAACTTCGAGGTATCTGTTGGAAAACGGACAGGATTTTTATTGTCTAAAATTAAGTATAACTATTTGATTATCAATAAAATAATTTTAAAAAAGATTTGGAAGTTACTTTTTTTTGACATTATCTTTGCCCCAGAAATCAGTTGACAGTCACAGTGGTCAGTTGGCAGAAATCAGATATTTAAAAAATATAATAATTATGAGAACACGATATAACATTCAAAAACTAAATACAATAAGCATGATCGATTGCTTTAATCCTTCACGTAATGTAGCACCGAAATATGATTTCGGATGTATGAATAAACAGGTGCAAACTAATAGGCATTTGGGATAGCAGTATTCCATTGTTATGATATGAAGCACCTTTTACGAGGTGTTTTTTTTATGCCCAAAAATATTGATTCTGTAGCTCAAGGGTAGAGCAGTGAGCTGTTAACTCAAAGGTTGTAAGTTCGAATCTTACCAGAATCGCGACCGATTTTGTAGCTCAATTGGAAAGAGCATTTGCCTACGAAGCAAAGGGTTGAAGGTTCGAGTCCTTCCAAAATCACATGAGTTCTTTAGAAAGGAACAAGGCTTATTGGGGTTACTGGCTAACCTTCCCGACTGTCTCTCGGGAGAAACGGGTTCGATTCCTGTATAAGCCGCAAGGAAGTACGCCAAAGTAGGAGAGTTGGGGCGGTCTGTAAAACCGTTGTCTTATGACTGAGTAGGTTCGAATCCTACTACTTCCACAAGTTGTTTTTTACTACGCAGAATAATTGCGCAGTAGGTTTTGAATCTTTGTTCAGCAATAAAGAAAACGTTCTTTGAATTTGAAAATAATAGATTCTCGTCTTTCTTGTTTTTCTTGTTTTTCTCGACTTCGCTCGAAATGACAGTAAATAGGAAGAATTAGAAATATAATATCAAGCAAGTCTTGTTGGGTGTTTCTGTATGGCACTATTGCAGTATTCGTTTCGCAGTTGCGAATGATGTTGTACTGTTCAACTTGGCTTAGTGGTTTTGGTGGTTTTCCAAAAAATCATCTCACTCTATGGGTCACGGGTTCGATTCCCGTACATACTTTGCGGTATGTTAGTTCAGTCTGGTTAGAACAATAGAATTTTGGATGTGTAGGTTCGAATCCTACTCTCGTTGTCAAAACGAGATAACTCAATTGGTAGAGTACTACACTGTTAATGTAGGTGAGTGGCATCACTCCTAAAAATGATGCACCATAAGAAAATCTTCGGACTTGGTCAGTTTTACTCGACTCGTTCGTAAAGAAACACTTAGGAAAAGACCAGAAAAAGGCTTCGTTTTCCTTACCGTTCTTTTGCTTTTGTATTTGCTTGTTGTTCGCTACGGCTAACTTCAAAATAGAGTATAAACCCTTTAGAATGCTTTGGCTTACTAACTTTTTTCCGTTTTGGACTTTGGACGAAGGATTGAAGGTTTTCTTTTTAAAAATGAATGTTAAATAATAAATATAAAAATTATGATCAACAGAATTACAATTCAGGCATACCAAGTAGGTTTGGTATTTGAAAATGGTAAATTAAGAAACGTATTAGAAGCTGGATCTTATTGGATTTTTGGCAACAAACAAGTTCAAATATATGAAATGAAGCAATCTTTTGTTGCTCCGATAGAATTAACTATTTTGTTGCAAAATGAAAAGTTAGCTTCCATGTTAGAAGTAGTTGAAATCGCCGATAATGAAATCGCTTTGTACTACGTAAACGGGATGTTTAAAGAAGTTTTAACAACCGGTAGGTATGCGTTCTGGAAAGGATATTTAGACAATACATTTACCAAAATCGATTTGTCTAAAGTAGAAATTACAGAAACAGTTCCAGTAGCGTTGTTAGAAAACGTAAAAGTTCGTGCTTACACTAGAAAATTTCAAGTATTGAACTTTGAAAAAGGTTTGTTGTTTGTGAATGGTGCTTTTGTAAAAGAATTGGACGCTGGAAACTATTATTTCTGGACCAACACTATTCCAATTGAAGTTAAAAACGTTGATACTCGTCAACAACAAATGGAAATTGCAGGTCAAGAATTATTGACAAAAGACAAAGCAACTTTGCGAATTAACTTCTTTGTTCGTTATCAAGTAATTGATGCGGTTAAAGCATTGGTAAACAACAAAGAATACGACAAACAGTTGTATGTGTTGATGCAATTGGCTTTACGAGCTTTAGTTGGTAGCTACACTTTAGACGAATTGTTGCACAAAAAAGACACTATTTCAAAAGAAATTTTGGAAAACATCTTAGAAAAAATCATCGCCTTAGGAGTAACTGTTGCCGATGTTGGAATTAGAGATGTTATTTTGCCTGGTGATATGAAAGAAATCATGAATCAGGTATTGGTAGCAGAAAAAAAAGCACAAGCCAACAGTATTATGAGACGGGAAGAAACAGCCGCTATGCGAAGCATGTTAAATACCCCTAAATTAATGGAAGAAAACGAAATGTTATGGAAATTGAAAGAGATGGAATACGTGGAAAAAATCGCAGATAGAATTGGTGAAATCACCATTTCAGGAAGTGGCAACGTAATCAGTCAGTTGAAAGACATTTTCGTGAAATAATCAAAACCTCGAAATTCATTTTTCGAGGTTTAAAACACTTAGAAAAAATGAAAGAAAATGAAACAAAAGAGCTCATAATCACCCTAATAAAAACCGCACTTTTATTGCTCAAAATTGGTTTTGTAATCAGCCAATTGTAATTAAATACTATAAAATTTTGGTATCAATTATAAAAATGGTATTTTCGAAGCAAACAAATAAAAACTAACAGTATGGAATTTGAAAACAATGTAGTGGTCTCGTATGCCACAGCACCAGAACGAGCAGCATTTTTTAGAAAAACGTATAGTCACGTTGCTATGGCAATTTTGGCCTTTATTCTTGTAGAGACTATTTTATTACAAGTAGTTCCTATGGACTGGATTTTAATGATGATGGGCGGTAAGTTCATTTGGTTATTTGTGATTGGTTTGTTTTGGCTAGGTTCCATGCTTACTGATAAATTGGTTTTTCATCCTGATAGAAGCCAACAATATTTAGGTTTATCTATTTATGTTTTATTACAGGCAATCATTTTTTTACCAATGATTACAATTGCCATGTATTACTCTGGTGGTGAAATGATTTTACAAGCCGCGATAATCACTTTATTTATGTTTTCTGGATTAACAGCGGTGGTTTTTTTAACCAATAAAGACTTCTCCTTTCTTAAAACAGCAGTAACTGTGGGAGGTTTCATTGCTTTAGGATTAATTGTAGCCGGTGCAATTTTTGGATTCAACTTAGGTCTATGGTTTTCCGTGGGAATGGTTGTATTAGCATCTGCTGGAATTTTATACCAAACCAGCCAAATTAAAGAGCAATTTAGCACGGATCAATACGTGGGTGCTGCCTTACAGTTATTTGCTTCGGTCATGTTATTGTTTTGGTATGTATTGCGCATTTTGATGAGTAGAAGATAATATTTCAACCCGATAGTAAACCCTGAAAATACTAACTTTCAGGGTTTTTCGTTTTTATTCTTTATGAACATCTTTGAATTGAAGCATATCAAATAATCGTTGTTCTTTTTCATTATCAAAACCACAAGTTGATTTAAATTCTTTGGGATTTTCATAAGTTCCAAAAAGCATGTCCCACCAAACGATATCTCCATAATTATTAGTATGCTTATCGTATTCATGATGAATTCTGTGCATTTCTGGTCGTTGAAATATATACCCAACCCATTGTGGTGTTTTTACATTGGTATGATAAAAGAATTCACCCAAAGCTGTAAAAAGCGTATAAATAGCTCCGGCTTCAACATCTAATCCTAAAGTTGTAAATACCAAAAGACTTCCAATAATTGAATTCACAGTCATTTCTAAAGGATGCTTATAAAATGAAGTAATAACTTCTAATCGTTGTGGACTGTGATGAATTTGATGAAAATGCGTCCATAAAAAGTCGATTTTGTGTCTCCATCTGTGCCACCAGTAAAAGATAAATGTTGCAATGAAATAGGCAATAAGTCCACCTAAAAATGGATTTACATGATTTGAAAGATGGAATAATGAATATTGTGAAAACCAAATTTCCCAAGTATAACCAGCTAAAGTCACAACGCCTAATTGAATAAAGTTAACTGCTAAAACTCTAATTGTCCACGTAGGAACTTCTGGTAATTTCCAACCTGGAATTAATCGCTCTAATAAAAAGCAACCTCCAAAAACGATGAAGATTATGGTAAGTGTCATAGTAATTCTTTTAATTGATTTCTAAACCAAAATTACTATAGACTAAAGTTACAATTGATGCACCTAAGTTAATAAATGCGTTTTCGAATACGGCTTAATGATTGTGGTTTTACACCAACATAGGATGCAATCAAATATTGAGGAATACGTTGAGTTAAATCTTTATAATGTTCTAAAAAATAGCGGTAACGATCTTTTGGATTATAACGATGAACGGTCAATAATTGATTTACCATTATTATAAATCGATGTTCAATGATGATTCTCCCTAATAAATTGGCATTTTTTGAAACTTTATAGAGTTCTTGTAATTTATCGTAATCAATAACTAAAAATTCACAATCTTCTAAAGCTTGAATGTTTTGTATTGATGGCTGTTTAGAAATAAAACTTCCATAATCGGCAACAAATTCGCCTTCTTTGGTAAATTCTAAAGTGGCTTCTTCCTCATTTCTAAATACATAATAACGAACCAATCCTTTACTCAAAAAACCTAGTTTAGTACACACTTCGGTAGCTTGTAAAAAATGTTCATTCTTTTTCAATTTGTAGGGTTTGAATGCATCTAAAAACAATTGTTCCTCCTTAGGTTCTAGATTAGTAATCTGTTTTAATGTTTGTAAAAGAATATCGGAACTTTGCATAAAGATAAATTATTAGATTGAGAAATACTTTTACAGTTTATTTCTCGTTTTATAAAAATATGAAAAAATTTATTATAATTCTATCGCTTCTATTTTTAAATTGCCAAAATAAAACCACTCAAAAGATAACCGTTGGCATTCAACCCTATGCTGATTTTCCAAAGGATAAAACGGATACCATTGCCAAAACTATTGCAGATTTCTACCAAATTCAAACTGTAGTTCTTCCAATGAAATTGCCTTACAAGGAAGCTTTTGTGACAATAAAGTCGCCAAGATATCGTGCGAATAAACTGATTGCGCTACAGAGAGAAAATAAACCAGATTCTTTGGATTATATTTTGGGATTACTAACCAAAGATATTTCAGTTACCAAAAAAGATGCTTCGGGACAAACCAAAAAACCAATTTATAAATACGAAGATTGGGGCATTATGGGATTAGCGTATTGTCCGGGAAATAGCTGTGTTGTTTCTACTTTTCGAATCCAGCATCCAAATCAAAAAATACATTTCTCCCGATTAAAAAAAGTCACGGTTCATGAATTTGGACACAACTTAGGTTTACCACATTGTTCAGACAAAACTTGTGTAATGACAGATGCTGTAGAAAGTGTAACAACGATTGATAATGCTAAATTAGCGTTGTGTGGGAAGTGTAAAAAGCGATTGGGTTAATTTTTTTTTGTAATAATAAAAATATAGCAAAAAATAAAAAAAGGAATTGCCAAAACTAATTTTAAGAGTAACACACGTAACAATAAAATGGTGATACATCCTAATGTTAAAAAACCTAATATTTGGATAATTCCTTTTTTTATATTTTTTTCCTGATATCCATCAACTACATAAAACAGTAATGGAGTTAGGGCAATTAACATTAAAAATAACGCCAGCATTAATACTTCCCACTCAATAATTCCCCACCAATTGCTGATTTGGCTTCGATTCCTAATTTTTTCATCATTTCATAAGTGGTACAAACTGCTGCTGAAGTTACGGGAATACCACATTCTGCTTGAATCAAATCAATAGCTTCTAATGACGGCATTTGTACACAAGCCGAAGCAACTAATACATCTACATCTGTTAAATCTAATTGTTTGTAAATTTCTACCAAATTCATCGGGTTTTGTGCCGCAACTTTCAAATTATCTGGGATTTCCAAAGCAATACTTTCTTTTACTTTAATCCCTTGATGTTCGATATAATCTACTACTTTATCCGTTAATGTACGCATATAAGGCGTAATAATCGAAATTTGTTTGGCTCCTAAAACCTTTAATCCATTAATCAAAGCACCAGCCGATGTTACAATTGGAGTAGGGAAGTCATTCGCCACCGTTTCTTGATGTAAATTCACTTCCGAAACGCAATGATATCCGCGTCCCATACTCATAATGGCTACCAAACACGCATATCCCATTACGTCAACGTGAGCATCAGATAATTCTTGAGCACATTTTAAACTCATTTTATCCATTGCTTCCAATTCTTCTTTGGTTACTTTTTTCATTCGCATCCTACTGCTGTGAAACGTAAAACGCTCTGGTAGAATGGTTTCACGTGAGCGGAAGATTGCTGGTATTTCGGTTTCCATCGTTACGTTTGATGATGGAACTATTTGGCCTATTCTATATTTCATTTTTATTTTATTTTGGAACGCGGATAAAACGGATTGCTTAAGCAAACGCGAATGACCGCAGATTTTATTTTTGGAACACAGATTGAAAAAATTTTAATAATTACTTAAATTTCTTAAATCTGTGTTTCTTGTAATTATATTTCTTTGACTGTATTTACTATTGTGCCAATTCCTTCCACAGAAGCTTCAACCACATCACCATCGTGTAACCATTCTTGTGGTTCTCTTCCTGCACCAACACCTGCTGGAGTTCCTGTTGCGATGATGTCGCCTGGTTCTAGAGTGAAAACGGTACTTAAATCTTCTATCAAATCGTTGATGTTGAAAAGCATGAATTTGGTATTTGAATTTTGTTTTTCAACGCCGTTTACTTTCAACGATAAATTTAAGTTGTGTGGATTTTCGATTTCGTCTTTGGTAACCAAAATTGGTCCCATTGGAGCAAAAGTATCTTGTCCTTTGGAAACAATCCATTGTCCCTCACGGCGACAATCACGCGCTGAAATATCGTTAATTACCGTATATCCAAATACATAATCTAATGCTTCAGATTTTGATACGTATTTCCCTTTTTTTGAGATAATTACCGCTAATTCACATTCCCAATCTAATTGCGAAGTTAACTTTGTGTTTTTGATGATTTCGGTATTGGTAGCCGTAACGGTTGTTGGTGGTTTTGAGAAGATAATTGGTTTGGTTGGAAGCTTTCCAGTTGTGTCTAATGTTCTTGCACTTTCGGCAACATGTTCGGTATAATTTAACCCAATTCCAATGATATTTTTTCTTGGTTTTTCGATTGGAGCCAAAATGGTTACCTCATCCATTTCATAAGCAATTTCTTCGAAGAAATTCTCAGGTGTCTCCGCAATCATTTCTGTGATTTCTGGAATAATTTCAAATCCCATATCTATTAATTCCAACATATCATTGGGTAATGGGAAATTGGAGATATCTCCAAAATCTTGCATATCAATGACTTGGTTGTTATGAATAAAGCCTAAACGTGGCTCGGTGTCTTGTGTTTTGTAAGTAAGTAATTTCATATTCTGCCGCTAAGACGCAAAGGCGCCAAGTTTTTTGTTGTTATTGATTTTTGAACTTGATATTGTTATTGAATCTGTTGATGTCCGTTGTTTTCTGTTAATTCTCTTCCTTGGTATAATCCTAAACCTTCAATAACTGGTAAATCATTGAAATTAAAAAGGCAAGCATCTTCGGTTTCTGATAAGTTGTGATGTTCGTGCCAAGCCCAACTCGGAACACAGAAAATATCTCTTTCTTTCCAATCAAAACGTTTTCCGTTGATGATGGTGTAGCCTTTTCCTTTCGCGCATTGGTACACAAATGAACCTGTATGCTTGTGTGCTTTTCCTTTGAAACCAGCGGGTAATAATTGCATGGCTGCTCCCATAGTTTGCATTACGTGTCCTCCCGTTAAAGGATTGGAATATTGCATAAAAATCCCATCAAACGGATTGACTTCATTCACTTTTTGCGCTTCTAATAAGGCTGGATACACATTTTTCCAAGAATATTTAAATAATGGCGAATAGGGTTTATCCCAAGTTTTATCTGCTGGAATCAATCCCGCACAACCGTAAGTAATAGGCGAGTAGTTCAATGGTTTTACCAATTCTTGTTTGCCATCATAAACCGCATAATCATTCGCTTCTAAAGCATTCACTAATGGAATATCCAAACCATCTTGCCAAATACAGGTTTTTCCGCCTTCTTCTACACCATGTTCGTGCCAAGTGGAATTAGGAGTAATAACAAAATCATTGACTTCTAACATGATTTTATTACCATCTACGACTGTATAACCTTTTTCGCCTTCCATAATAAAACGTAGGGCAGAAGCACGATGACGATGCGCCGAAGTGAATTCACCCGGACGAGTTACTTGAATTCCAGTATACAACCAACCCACAGCAGCAGCGACTTCTTTGCGTTTTTCGTTTACGAGATAAACTACACGTCTACCAGCTTCTTCTGGCGTTACTAATTCGGAAGATTTTAGTACTAATTCGCGTAAATCATCGTATTTCCAAAGCATTGGAATAGAAGTAGAACGTGGTTCCCAAGGCTCAATATCGTTTGCGACTGTCCATAAAGCACCAGCACCTAATGATTCCAAAGTTTTGTAGTACGCTTTTAATTCGTCGGAATCTTGAACTCGGGCTCTTCCGTATTGATCGTCTGAATAGTTGTTTGTTTCCATTTTTTTTAATTTTAAACTCCGACAGAGTTTGGAACTCTGTCGGAGTTGACTTTAAAATTTATTCGATTATAAATTTAGTAATTTCATTTAAATTTTGAGTTGTTTTGTGGTAATCTAAAAAGTCAAGCTTTGTTCCATATAAATCAATAACATCTTGTCTGTTTAATTTTGTTGGTTTTTCAGATACAATTGACTCAAATGACGACCACGGATACATACTCATTTGCTTAACAAATCCGTGTTGAACTGGATTATTATGAATATAATAAATTACATTTTGTAAATATTTTTCTGAAGTGATTTGCTTTCTTTCAAAAGGTTTTTCAAACAGAGCACCTGTTCTGTTAAACTTTTTATTAATTGCTTGAGTATACGCATTGAATAAATGTCCAAATTGTTTAGAGGGATCTAATAGTTTTGGTTTTTCAACAGTTGAATATTCTAATTTTGAGTAATCAATTTCGCTATCTAATTTGATATAAACCAAAATGTGAAAATGATTTTTCAACAAACACCAAGCATAAGTTTCTGCAATTGGTGAAATATATCTATCAAATAGTCTTAAAAAATAATAATAACTTTCTGAATCAAAAAAAACATCAATACCGTTATTTCCACGATTATAGATGTGGTAATAATTTCCTTTTTCTAAAGGTATTGGTTTGTAGTTTTTCATTATTTTTAGTAAAGTTTAAAGTTTTTCAACTCCGACAGAGTTTTGAACTTGGAGTTGGTTGTATTGATTATTATAATTTTTATTTAATTTTTTATAAACTCCGACAGAATTCAAAACTCTGTCGGAGTTGAATACTAAGAACTATCTCTTATTAAACTCCTCGTGATTATCAATAAACGTAATTTTTCGAGTTGGAGCAGTGTTTACTCTTAAATCGAAAATATCAAATCGGTTGTAATGCCCTAAAATATCGTGCATTTGTTTCGGTTGGATGCATTTTTGTAAATCGATTTCAGCATAGACCATTCCTTCTTCATCAATTAATGGTTGTCCTATGACTGCTCCATTCGGACCAATAAATCCTGAAAAAGCCGAACTTTTTCTATCCAATAATTCATCTACATTTGGAACATCAGTACGTAACGCATCTTTAATTTCCTGTGAAACAGTCGAACACGATACAATGGTAAACAATTTCCCTTCAAACGAATGCGCAGCTGCACGAATTTTAATCGCTTCTGCCATATCGTAATCCGGTGGCGCTACGGGAAGTGAAATATAATTCGCAATATGAATCAATTCGCCTTGAGAAAGTAGGGTAAAACGCGCTAAAGTATTTGTGTTTTCGCCACAAGCTAAGGTTCCGATAGGACCAATTTCTGTATTGTACACTTTTAGAGAAGAACCATCGCCTGAAGACCAAGTTAGTTTTTCGGCCCATGTTGGGACTAACTTTCTGTGTTTTCCAACAATCACGCCTTTGTTGTCGATTATTAAATTGGTATTGTAAATTTCGCCATAGCTTTTACCGCGCTCGTTGATTCCCATTACGATATGGATATCGTTGTCTTTCGCAGCTAAGCAAAGTTTCTTGATTTCTGGACCAGCTACATCAACCGAATTTTTATATAATTCTTCGTACCATTTACTGCCTTGAACTGGCGTCATAATCCAATTCCAATACGGATATCCCGCGATAAAAACCTCTGGAAAAGCGATTAATTTGGCTCCGTTATTGCTCGCTTCTTTAATGAAATAAATAGCTTTGTCCACCGTTTTTTCTACATTTAGAAATACAGGTGACGTTTGAACGGTGGCGGCTTTGAATTTTTTGAATTCCATTTTTTATGTTGTTACACAAAGTTTCACTAAGTTAACACAGAGTTCCACTAAGTTTTTATGAATTTAAATATATTTTGATTTTCTCTTTCATTTCATCATTAAAAGGTTCAGCTTTGATGCCGTTTCTTTCTGGGTTGAACGCTACGTTTACCAATGTTACTTCGCCTTCTAAAACGGTATTTTTTGATTCATTTACAAATTGAAATCCGCAAAGAATAGAGGAGTTTTTCAGTTCTTTTACCCATAATTTTTTGGTTAAAATTTCACCTAATCTAGCAGCATTTTTGAATTGAATTTTTAAATCAACCGTAGGAATGCCATTGGTTTCGTGCATTTTTGAAAAAGGACGATCTAAGGCTTCTTCAAACCAATCTTCTACTAAACAATTTAGCATTTCTAAAAATCGGGGATAGAAGACAATTCCAGCATAATCAACATGTTGGAAACGTACTTTTTCTTGTTTTGTAAATTGACTCATAATTTGTTTAAGATTTGGTCTAATTTTGAATTTATTTCTTCAAGACTAATATTACTATATTCTCTCAATCCCCAAAGTTTTCTTGATATTTCATCAATTTTAACGTTATCATCATAACTGTAACTTGAATAATCTGAGAAATGAGTGAAATAACCAAGTTTATCAGCTATTTCTTCAGCCAAATCACTATCGTTTTGAATAATTTTTGCTGAACTAGCTATTGAGATAGGTGAATCTGGAATATAGCCTTTTTTGAATTCGTGTATTTGTTTTTCAATTTCTTTAATAGCATTTTCAACATTATCTAAATCAGTAATATCTATCTCAATTGTTCTAATTCCACTTAAATCAAAGGGAATTTTTTGACCTTTTTCAATTACTTGAATATAAGGCTTTTTGATAGCATGTCTTATAGCTAGTTCATAAAAAACATTTGGATTTGAATCGGTTAAATCTGCAATCACAAGTGGACTTTCTATAATCAAATTTATTATTTGAGTTGTAATTAATCCAACTTTAGGAATTTGATCTGCTCTCAATGCTTTGTAATCGTTTCTGTCTAAAACTGGTTTAAAAACATGTTTTAGTAGTTTATCTGAACGTTTTCTTGATTCTGAATTTTCATTTCCAATTGGACAAATAATAAAGCATTCTTCCATTTTAATTTATTTTTTTACTCCAAATAATGAGTAATTGTTTTATAATATTATTTACTAAATATTCTTATTTTAACTTAAACCTTTGTATTTTCCCTGTCTCCGTTTTCGGTAAACATTCCACGAAATTAATTACTCTTGGATATTTATATGGAGCCGCTACTTCTTTGAACCATTGTTGAATATGATTTTTCATTTCATCTGTTGCTTTAGTATTGTCATGTAGCACAATATGCGCACAAACTAACATTCCTCGTTCTTCATCTGGTAAACCAACCACTGCACATTCCAAAATATCTTCGTGGGTTAAAAGTACGGATTCTACTTCAATTGCCGCAATATTATAGCCGGAAGAAATAATCATATCATCGCCACGAGCCACAAAATGAAAATAGCCTTCTTCATCTTGACGAAAAATATCGCCTGTGATGTTCCAACCGTTTTCAACGTATTCGCGTTGTTTTTCTTCTCGGTTTAGGTATTTGCAACCTGTAATTCCCCTAATAGCTAGTCTTCCGGCTTCGTTTCTTGGTAATTCGTTGCCTTGTTTATCTATGATTTTGGCTTCGTAACCTGTGATGGCTTTTCCAGTAGCGCCTGGTTTCATATTTTCTTCATTGGAAGAAATAAAAATATGCAACATTTCGGTAGCACCGATTCCATCAATGATTTTTAATCCAGTGACATCATACCAATCTTGCCAGACTTTCAATGGCAAAGTTTCGCCTGCAGAAACGCATTTTCTCAAACTTGAAATATCGTAATCCTGAACTTTTGTGGTGATGATTCGCCAAGCGGTAGGAGCAGTGAAGCAAATCGTTATTTTAAAATCTTGAATTGCTTGCAATAAAACATCTGGACTTGGTTTTTCAATTAAAAAAGTTGAAGCTCCAAAATACATTGGAAACAAAACCAATCCGCCTAAACCAAAAGTAAATCCTAATGGCGGACTTCCTGTAAAAATATCGTTTTGTGTGGGTTGCAAAGAATACTTTGGAAACGCTTCGCAAATATTCAAAATATCTTTGTGATAATGCGCTGTCATTTTAGGTAAACCCGTAGTTCCAGAGGTAAATCCAATCAAAGCAATTGATTCCGATTTAGAATGGTAATTGTCAAAAACTTTAGGCTTAGAAGCCATTAATTCCTCCAATTGAGAATTTCCATAAAAACACGTTTGTTTCAAGAAATCCGATTTTACCAAATGCATTTCTTCTTCCAATTCCTTATCGCACAATACATGTGAAATTTCGGCACAATTGATAATAGTTGTTAATTCTTTGGAACGAAGTAATGGCATAGTAGCAACAACAATTCCGCCCGCTTTAAGAATAGCAAACCAACACGCGACCATCATCGGATTATTTGCCGAACGAATCAGAACGCGATTACCTGATTTCAATCCTAAATCTTCGACCAAAACGTGTGCAATTTGATTCGCTTTTACAAACAAATCTTGGTACGTCCAAGTTTCCTCAAACGTGCGAATGCAAACGTTATCCCCACGACCTTCTCGAATATGCCTATCTAGCAATTTATCTACACAATTCAGCATTTCAGGATGTTGGAATTGAGGTAAATCCAAAAAAGTATATTCTGGTTGTAATTCCAGAGCTGGCAAGCTATTTTGAGCGAAATTATCTTCGTAGTGTTTCATTAAAAATTCCAATATTTTAAATTCCAAATTTCAAGTTTTCTATTGTTTGAAATTTGGAATTTGATTTTTGTAATTTATTTCTTGTTACTTTTAGGTTTCAACGCTTTTTTCATGCCTTCCATTTGTTTTCTTTCCGAAGCTTTTAGCGGATACAAATGCGAAACGCCCATTTTGTATGGATTTGGAATATCATTTGATTGAAATTGTTCGTAGGCTTGAGCATTTCTAACAAAATTAGCATCTAACAATAAAGGTCTTCCTAATGCTACTAAATCGGCTCTTCCGTTTAAAAGAATCGTGTTGATTTGGTCAATATCTTGAATATATCCAGCAGTTATCGTTGGAATATGAACCGTATTTCGAACCGCATCCGAAAAAGGCGTTTGCCACATTCTACCTGTTAATGGTTTTTGACCTGCGATAGTATTTCCTGTAGAAACATTAATAATATCAGCTCCAGCATTTTTGAAAGCGGTTGCAATAGTGATTACTTCTTGTTCTGAAATTCCGTTTTCTGTCCAATCGGTTGCTGAAATTCGCACTGAAATTGGTTTATCTGTTGGGAATACTTCACGAATCGCTTTAAATACTTCTAATGGATATTTTAAACGATTTTCGATGCTTCCGCCAAATTCATCGGTACGAATATTGGTTAAAGGCGACAAGAAAGAAGCCAATAAAAAGCCGTGATGCGCTTGTAATTCTATCATATCAAAACCAGCTTCGTCCGCATTTTTAGCTGCTTGAATGAATTGTGCTTTGATTTCCGCCATAGCTTCCAAAGTCATTTCTTTTGGAATAGCAAAATTGTCATTGAATGGAATTGGAGAAGCCGAAATTAAATCCCAAGGCGTTTCTATTGGTCCATTGCCTTCCCAAGGTTTCTTGGTAGCGCCTTTTCTTCCAGAATGTCCTAATTGGATACCGATTTTTGTTTCCGTATTATTATGAATGAAATCGGTGATTTTTTTCCATTGGTTCAATTGTTCTGCATTGTAGATTCCAGCACAACCCTCTGTAATTCTTCCGGTTTCGGAAATGGCGGTCATTTCGGTGATGATTAATCCCACGCCACCAGTAGCGCGACTTCCGTAATGCACTAAATGCCAATCAGCAACTAATCCTTCTGTTGCAGAGTATTGTCCCATCGGCGCCATAACGATGCGGTTTGGGAGTTCTAGTTCTCTTAATTTGAAAGGAGTGAAGGCTGCAGAAACAATCTCGACTTCGCTCGATTTGACAATATTCTCACTAAATTCTTTTAAAACTTTATCGGTAAATGATTTATCGCGTAATCTTAGATTCTCGTACGTTACTTTTTTAGAACGTGTCATGCATCCAAAAGCAAATTGTTTGAAGGAATGTTGCATGTGACGGTCCATATTTTCGAACCAATCTAAAGAAACGACTGCGGCATATTGAATCATTTCTACTGTATTTCTTCGGGTTTTATCGTATTGTTCGAAAGCAGCTTGTACATTATTTGGATTCGCAATTACGGCATCAGATAATCCGATAGCACAATCCATTGCTAATTTTGTTCCTGAACCAATAGAGTAGTGGGCTGTAGCTTTGGCATCGCCTAATAAAACGATGTTGTTATGATACCATTTTTCATTTGTAACATGCGGAAATTGACGCCAATGTGATTTGTTGGAAATTAATGGATGTCCGTCTAATTCTTCTTTGAAGATTTCCGCGATTTTGGTCATCGTATCTTCTTCATTGGTCACTTCAAAACCGTGTTTTTGCCAGGTTTCGTCAGAACATTCGAAAATCCAGGTGCTCATGCCTTCTTCGTATTGATAAGAGTGAGCTACAATGGTTCCGTGAGGAGTGCTTCTGAAAAAATAAGTAAAAGCATCTAAAGGTTTTGTAGAACCTAACCAAACGAAGCGATTTTTCTTTAATTCTATTTTGGTTCCGAATTCTTTTTGGTATTGAGTACGAACAGCACTTGAAATTCCATCTGATGCTAAAATAATATCGGAATCAGCGAATTGAGATAAATCATCAACATTTTGTTCGAAATGCAGATTTACTCCTTCTTCAATACAACGTTGTTGTAATAATTGTAACAATGTTTTTCTAGAACAACCGCAAAATCCATTTCCTGCAATACTTACTTCATCACCATCACGAGCTACGATAATATCATCCCAATAGGCAAATTTGCTGCGAATTAATTCATAGGATTGCATGTCGCGTTTTAGAAATTCGCCTAAAGTTTCGTCTGAAAATACGACTCCAAAACCAAAACTATCATCGGGTTTGTTGCGTTCGTAAATATCGATTTGGCAATGTGGCATTGCTTTTTTAGTTAATATCGAAAAGTAAAGTCCGCCTGGACCACCGCCTATAATTGTTATTTTGAGCCCCCTAACCCCCGAAGGGGGAATTACTGCTTCCATAATATTTATTGTCTTTTGATAGAGAATATTTCTCCAAGTTTACTGTAATTAGAACCTGCTAAACGGGCAACAGGTTTGTATTTTTCTAAGTTTATTCTGTGATTTTCCATTAAAACAGCATCATCAATATGCATCGTAATGATTTTTCCAATGATTATACAAGCGCCACCATTTTGATGATTTTCTATAAAATAGTGATGCACCATTTCGCATTCAAAATGCACTAAACTTTCTTTAACTCGTTTTGGTTTGATGTAAATTGAATCAATTGGAGTGACATTTGCCAATTCAAATTCGTCAATATTGGAAGGTACACTTTGAGAAGTAGTGTTCATTTGTTCTACAACTTCTTCTGTCACCAAATTCACTACAAACTCTTTATTTTCAAGAATATTATTTAAAGTATCTTTATTTTTATTTCCCGTTCGGACGGTTGAAAACATGACATGAGGAGGATCTTCGCTTACTACATTAAAAAAAGAAAAGGGAGCAAGATTGTTGATTCCGTTTTTGTCAATTGTTGAAATCCAGCAAATGGGTCTAGGGATTACTGTTCCAGTTAATAATTTGTATAAAGTTGAAGAATCGGTATCTTGTATATTGAATTGCATTTTAAAATAAAATCTATAAATTGTTTGGTTTGCTAATTTAATGAAATTTCCATAAAAATAAAGTTTTTGCAATAATTTCAGTATAAAATTATAGATAGTAAAAAAAATAATAGAAATAATTATCATATTGTTTTTTGTATATATTGCAAAATTAGTATATTTATGCAAAAATTATATATATGGAAATTTTAGCATGTCCGAAGTGTCAAAGTGATACCATTGTAAAAAGCGGCATCATTAAAGACAGACAGCGTTATTTGTGTAAATCGTGTAATTATTACTTTACAGTCAATAAATTAGGAAAAAAGATTGATGATTACTATGTGACTAAGGCTTTACAACTGTATTTAGAAGGATTAAGTTACAGAGAGATAGAGCGTATTATTGGTGTTTCACACGTATCTATTAGTAATTGGGTAAAAGAATTTAAAATAAAAAAACCACCACATCCTAATTATCATCCTACGTATAAAATTTTTAAGCATGCTGAATTGGTTGAATATCTTCAAAATAAAGACCAATTATCTGGAGCTGGAATGATTATCACCGAGCTTGGAGACAAATTCATGTTGATAAAATGGGAGCGTTTTAAAGATTAACTATACTCGTTAACAAAAATATATATCATAATTTTTTTCATTACTAGAATTTTAGAATTTGGCAGTGTTCAAACCAAACATTAACTAAATTCTGATTATGAAAAAACTAGTAACCTTTTCTGCTTTACTTTTAGCTTGTGCTTCATTTGCACAAGGTTCACCTGACTATGGTGGCGGATTAAAATTTAAAGTAAATGATGACGGTTCCAAATATATGCGATTTATTGCATGGAATCAAATTTGGCTTCGCTCTCAAGAATTGAATCCGGGTTCAATGATTGCTGATGAACCTAGTACTTCAAATACAGACATTGCGAGTAGACGCTTACGTTTATTGGCCTATGCGCAAATCTCACCACGTTATATGATTGTAACTCACATTGGAATAAACAATCAAACATTTACAAATGGTGGTGCTGCTGGTTCTGCAAATACTGGTGGCTATGGTGCTGGTAAAAAACCAGGGCTTTTCTTTCATGACGCCTGGAATGAATATGCATTAGTATTACCACAAGAAGGGAAAAAATTTAGCATGACCATTGGAGGTGGATTACATTACTACATGGGACTTTCCAGAATGACTATGGGCTCTACATTAAATTTTCTAACGGTTGATGCACCAATATTTAACTGGCCTTTAATAGAAAACTCCGACCAGTTTGCGCGTCAAGTTGGAATTTTTGCCAAAGGTAAATATGATAAAATAGAATACCGATTCAGTATTAACAAACCGTATGCTACTAATTTGACTCCAACTGATGTGACTAATCCTTCAAATGCTATTGCGGTTGATAATAATGGAAATGCTAAATGGAGTAAAGCGGGTTATGTAGAATATCAATTTTTTGATAGTGAATCTAATTTTCTTCCTTTTAAAGTGGGTTCATATTTGGGAACCAAAAAAATGCTAAATGTAGGTGCTGGTTTTTATGTAGCTCCTGAATCTTCAAGATCATCAGTAAACGGTATTATCGAAAAACATGATACAAACTTATTTGCGCTAGATGTTTTTGCTGATTTACCTGTTGGACAAAAAGAGAAAAAAATGGCCTTTACCGGATACTCAGTATTCTACAGTTATGATTTCGGACCTAATTATTTGAGAAATATTGGAATTATGAATACGTCAATTGCCGACCCTAACTTTGTTGGAAATAGACCTATAAGTGGAGTGGGTAACTCACAACCTATGATTGGAACAGGAAATATTTGGTATACACAAGCAGGGTTTTTACTACCAAATGCAAAAGAAAAACCAAAAGTTCGTATTCAGCCATTCACTGCATTTACACACAAAAACTTTGAAGCATTAGATAAATCTAGTAACCAATTTGACTTTGGAGCCAATTTCTTTTTGGATGGTCATCATGCTAAAATCACAACACAATATTCGACTAGACCTGTTTATTTAGCGCCCAATGAAACAACTTCAAAAGGGGAATTAATTGTACAACTTCAGATATATTTATAAACTAACCTTTAAACTTTTTAATAATGAGCAATCAAGAAAATGCAACTGCCTATTGGAAGGAAAACTTACGTTACCTTTTGATTTTATTGACAATTTGGTTTTTATGTTCTTATGGAGCAGGAATCTTATTCGCTGAACAATTAAATGCAATCAAAATTGGTGGATTTCCACTAGGATTTTGGTTTGCCCAGCAAGGATCAATTTACGTTTTTGTCATCTTAATTTTTGTCTATGTTCGATTGATGAACAAATTAGATAAAAAATATGGATACGACGAATAATCATTAACTATAAAATATAAAAATCATGACATTACAACTTTGGACATATATTATTGTAGGGCTAACGTTTGCCTTATATATTGGAATTGCAATTTGGAGTAGAGCAGGTTCTACAAAAGAATTTTATGTTGCTGGTGGAGGCGTTTCGCCATTAGCAAATGGAATGGCAACTGCTGCCGATTGGATGAGTGCTGCTTCGTTCTTATCTATGGCTGGCTTGATTGCTTTTGACGGATATGATGGCGGGGTGTATTTAATGGGTTGGACCGGAGGTTATGTACTTTTAGCCCTATTATTAGCACCCTATCTTAGAAAATTTGGAAAATTTACTGTTCCAGATTTCATTGGGGATCGCTATTATTCAAAAACCGCTAGAACTGTAGCTGTATTCTGTGCTTTAATCGTTTCATTTACTTATGTTGCAGGTCAAATGCGCGGGGTAGGACTAGTATTCTCTAAATTTCTTGAAGTTGAAATCAATACAGGAGTAATTATTGGTATGATTATCGTTTTATTCTATGCTGTTTTAGGTGGAATGAAAGGAATTACTTATACTCAAGTAGCTCAATATGTGGTTTTGATTTTTGCTTTTATGGTTCCTGCAATTTTTATTTCCATTCAAATGACAGGAAACCCTGTACCACAGTTAGGAATGGGTGGAACGGTTGCTGACGGTTCAGGTACTTATTTACTAGATAAATTGAATAGTTTACAAGCTGATTTAGGTTTTAATGAATATACAAGTGGCTCAAAATCCATGATGGATGTTTTTGCAATCACGTTAGCTTTAATGGTAGGAACTGCTGGTTTACCTCACGTAATTGTACGTTTCTTTACTGTGAAAAAAGTAAAAGATGCTAGAAAATCTGCAGGTTGGGCTTTATTGTTAATTGCAATTTTATATACAACTGCTCCTGCTGTAGCTGTTTTTGCTAAAACCAATTTAATTGAAACAGTTAGTGATAAAGAATATTCTGATATGCCAGCTTGGTTTTCTAGATGGGAAAAAACTAAACTTCTAGTTTTTGCTGATAAAAATAATGATGGGAAAATTCAATATGTTAAAGGTGATGCATTTTTAAAGAAAGCTGATGGTAAACCAGATTTTGATAGACCAAATTTGGAAACTCAAAATGAATTGTATATTGATAATGATATTATGGTTCTAGCTAATCCAGAAATTGCAGATTTACCAGATTGGGTAATTGCATTAGTTGCCGCTGGTGCTTTAGCTGCTGCTTTATCAACTGCTGCTGGTCTTTTACTAGTTATTTCTTCTTCTGTGTCTCATGATTTGATTAAGAAAATGATTAAACCAGATATTTCAGAAAAAGGCGAGCTTTGGGCAGCAAGAGGATCTGCATTTGTTGCTGTAATTATTGCGGGATATTTTGGAATTAATCCACCTGGATTTGTTGCCGCAGTTGTTGCTTTAGCATTTGGTCTAGCAGCGGCATCTTTCTTCCCAGCTATAATATTAGGTATATTTCATAAAAGGATGAATAAAGAAGGAGCTGTAGCAGGAATGGTAGTTGGAATGGCGTTAATGTTATTTTATATGGCAAAATATAAATTAGGATGGATTGGGGAATTACCAAATAAATCTGAATGGTGGTTTGGAATTTCACCAGAAGGTTTTGGTACAATTGCCATGTTGGTAAACTTTGCGGTGGCATTAATTGTAAACAAATTTACACCTGCACCTCCACAAGACGTTCAAGATATTGTTGAAAATATCAGAATTCCATCTGGAGCTGGTGAAGCTGTTGATCATTAATACATTAGTTTAATTGGTTGTAAAATAATCTCTGTATTTTTATGCAGGGATTATTTTTATTTACAGATAAATTGTATTTTTAAAAATTCAAACCAAAAAAATGAAGAAAAGACACCAACAAAAATTAATTGTTTTGACTTTTGTGCTCTTATTAGCACTTAACTTACCAATCTTATTACTTTTTGATTCCATTCAAGAAGTTTTTGGGTTGCCTGCCATTTACATTTTTATTTTTTCCGTTTGGTCAATTTCTATTTTTACATCATTGTTAATCGTAAGTCGTTATTATGAGTAGTTTTGCGTTAATCTTGATATTATTGGTTTACCTAGGAATTCTTTTTCTCATTGCGCATTGGGCAGAAAAAAAAGACAATATCAAATGGACAAATAATTCCTATATCTATACCTTTTCATTAGCAGTTTATTGCACCGCTTGGACCTATTATGGAAGTATTGGAGTAGCCGCTAATACAGGATTAAACTATTTGCCAATTTACATTGGTCCCATTATGATTATTCCGGCGTGGATTATCGTTATGCGAAAAATTATCCGAATTTCAAGAGTAAATAATGTTTCAAGTATTGCCGATTTTATCTCGCTTCGCTACGGAAATAGTCGATTTTTAGGTGCAATAGTAACTGTAGTTTGTTTGACTGCCATTTTACCTTACATTGCCTTACAAATGAAAGCTATTTCTGAAACTTTTCATATTGTGACCAAAACACAAGCGAATTCTTTAATACTTTTTGATACCACAACTTATGTAGCCATTGCTTTGGCACTTTTTGCATCTTATTACGGAACAAGATATGTAGACGCTTCCGAAAAAAGAAAAGGCGTAATCACAGCCGTTGCACTGGAAAGTATATTGAAATTATTTTTCTTTCTTTTGGTTGGAATTTACGTGACATTTTTCGTTTTTGACGGATTTGAAGACATTTACAATCAAGCCGTTACTCTAGAAAATTTCAAAGAAAAAAATACCATTGGCGGATTAGAACAAGCTATTAATTGGTTCTTTTTATGTGTAATTGCCATGTTTGCGATTTTTCTTTTACCGCGACAATTTCATGTTTCCATTGTAGAAAATAACCGCGAACGTCATTTAAAAACGGCTATTTGGTTGTTTCCTTTGTATCTGTTATTGTTCAACTTGTTTGTTTTTCCAATTGCTTGGGGCGGAAATGTGCTATTCCAAGGCGAAAATGTGAACGCTGATACGTATTCATTATTAATTCCTCAGTTTTTTGAAAATACTACCATGACGGTTTTAGTGTTTTTAGGCGGATTTTCAGCAGCGATTTCCATGATTGTAATTTCCAGCATTGGATTGTCTACTATGTTGAGTAACAACTTATTAATTCCGTATACTTTTCTTGGAAAATTAATTAGCGAAAATCAGGTTTCTAATAACAAAACCATTGTAAACATTAGAAAAATTGGTATTTTTTCACTGATTATCATTGCTTATTTAATCTATCGTTTTTTTGCATTAGATTACAGTTTGGTTTCCATCGGATTGATTTCTTTTGTAATTATTGCCCAATTAGCGCCATCGTTTTTTGGTTCGTTATTTTGGCGAAGAGGTTCGCGTTTAGGCGCTATTTGGGGAATTATAATTGGGTTTTCTATTTGTTTGTTTTCCTTATTAATTCCGTATGCCATTGGAATCACTTCAACATCAAGTAGTTTTATTACGAATGGTTTACTCGAAATAGAATTATTAAAACCTTTTTCTCTTTTTGGATTGGATTATTTAGCGCCTGTTCAACATGCCTTTTTCTGGAGTATGTTAGGAAACACCTTGACTTATTTTGCTGTTTCTGTTAGTTTTAAAGGCAATTACAGAGAAAGAAATTATGCCGAAATGTATGTTGATATCGACAAATACAGCAACAATCATGAAAATGCATTCGTTTGGAAAGGAACCGCATACACTAGTGATATCGAAAAAGTTTTAGTTAAATTTTTAGGCGAAGAACGCACCAAACGCGCTATGAATATCTTTAATGTGAAATATAATGTAGCCAAAGATCAAGAGTTAGCCGATGCTCGTTTAGTGAAATTTGCCGAAAACTTATTGACCGGTCATATTGGAACGGCTTCCGCTAGAATTCTGATTTCGAGTGTGGTAAAAGAAGAAAAAATTACGCTACCCGAAGTTTTGAAAATTTTGGAAGAATCCAAAGAAAACATCACCATCAATAAAAAATTGACGGAAACTTCAAACCAACTCCAAAAAATCACTTCCGAATTGCAAAAAGCCAATGAAACTTTGGTACGAAAAGATGTCCAAAAAGATGAATTTTTAGATACGGTAACACACGAACTTCGAACGCCAATAACAGCTATTCGTGCTGCGAGTGAGATTTTGCATGATGATGACGAAATTCCAGAAGAATTAAGAAAACAATTTTTGCAAAACATCATTTCCGAATCTGATAGATTGAATCGTTTGATTGACAAGATTTTGGATTTAGAGAAATTCGAAACAGGAAAACAAACCATTTATCCGAGTCAAAATAATTTAATCGCTACAATTGAACATTCCATAGAACCACTAAATCAGCTAATTAAGAATAAAAATATTAATGTTTACGTAGAAAGTAAAGAAACCGTTTTAGCGTATTATGACGAAGATAGAATTGTTCAAGTAGTAACCAATTTACTTTCCAATGCCATAAAATTTTGTCCAGAAACCGATGGATTAATTACAATTCAAGTAAAAAAGAAAGATGATTTCATAGAAACTTCAGTACAAGACAACGGAAAAGGCATTAATCCTAACGATTTTGACGTTATATTTGACAAATTTTATCAAGCGTCCAATCAGAATTTCAAAAAACCTGTTGGTAGCGGATTAGGATTAGCCATTTGCAAACAAATTATAGAACATCACAAAGGGAAAATCTGGGTAGAACCAAGTGTAAAAGGCGCTTGTATAGTATTCACTTTACCGATAAAAAATATTGAAAATTAAAAGACCATGAAGAAGATATTAATTGTAGACGACGAACCAAATATAGTAATGACACTTGAATACACATTCAAGAAAAGTAATTACGAAGTTTTCATAGCCCGCGACGGACAAGAAGCTTTAGATATTTTAAAAACCAATTTTCCAGATGTCATCATTTTAGATATCATGATGCCAATGGTTGATGGTTTTGCAACATTGGAACAAATCAGAAAAGATGACAATTTACAACATACCAAAGTCATGTTCTTATCCGCAAAAAACAAAGAAAGCGACATTGAAAAAGGATTAGCTTTAGGCGCTGATGCCTACATGACAAAGCCATTTTCGATTAAGAAAGTTGTGGAAAAAGTGGAGGAGTTGTTGGGGTAAATTATAAAATAACGTTTATGATTAAAAGTTCAATACTAGATAAAATAAATGATTTTACAATTAAAAGAAAATATTGTAAAATTTCTAGAAGTGTCAATAAAGAAGAATTAAGTTATAAAAAAGGTTATATTATCGATTCTTCTAATGATTTTATTCTTTTTAAAGAGGTTGATGATTTTGTTATTAGAGGTTTTTTAGTTTTTCCAATTCATCACGTTTCTAAAATTAGGAGAAATAAAAATGATGTTTTCTTTGATAAAATTTGCAGATTGGAAGGCATAAAAGATTCAATTAAAAAGCCAAATATTGAATTAAATAATTGGGAAAGCATATTTAATTCTATTCATAAATTAGGATTCAATGTGATTATTATTAATGAAATTTCTGAACAAGACACTTTTGATATTGGACCAATATTAAAAGTAACAAGCAATGAAGTTACTATAAACTATTTTGATGCTACTGGTAAATTTGACGAAGATTTAACTGAAATTCAATATTCTGATATAACTCATATTGATTTTGACGATATTTATACAAATACGATCTCAAAGTATTTAAAAAATAAATAATCCAAATCAAAAATTATCTATATCTATTTAGCAATAATATTTCATTTAGCATGATTTTATTTTCTACATTTACTAAAGAAAATAAATCACATAAACGAAATAATACAAATGAATTATTGCGATATTTATAATAAAAGTATAACTTCTTCTGAAGAATTCTGGAAGGAACAAGCGAATCAATTAGAATGGTACAATCAACCTTCCAACATTTTATCAACCGATACAAACTGTTATCCTTTATGGTTTACAGATGGAAATTTAAACGCTTGTTATCTTGCAGTTGATATACACATTCAAGATGGCTTTGGCGAACAAGTGGCAATCATCTACGATTCACCTGTTACGCAAACTGTAAAAAAGTATACATTTAACGAAGTTAAAACCGAAGTTGCCAAATTAGCTGGCGGTTTATTGTCATTAGGCTTAGAAAAAGGCGATACCGCTGTTATCTATATGCCCATGATTCCTCAAGCCGCATTCGCAATGTTGGCTTGCGCTAGAATAGGAGTAACGCATTCGGTAGTTTTTGGAGGTTTTGCGCCACATGAATTAGCGATTCGTATTGATGATTGCGAACCAAAAGCCATTATTACCGCTTCATCAGGAATTGAAATTGATAGATTAATTGCTTACAAACCTTTGGTAGATGAAGCTATCGAATTAGCGAATCACAAGCCTGAAAAAGTACTGGTTTTCAATAGAAAATTAGGCGCCAGAGTTCCTTTTAAAAAATACGATGTCGATTATGAGGCTCTAGTTTATGGCTCAGAAGAAACGCCTTGTGTTCCTGTAAATTCAACGCATCCGTTATATATTTTATATACTTCAGGAACCACAGGGAAACCAAAAGGAATCGTCAGAGATACAGGTGGTTATGCTACCGCACTTAAATTTTCAATGCAACATATATACGATGCAAAAGAAGGCGATGTTTTTTGGGCAGCTTCTGATGTGGGTTGGGTTGTGGGACATAGTTATATCGTTTACGGACCATTAATCAACAGAAACACCACTGTTTTATTCGAAGGAAAACCTATCCGAACGCCTGATGCGAGTACGTTTTGGCGAGTTATTGCGGAGCATAAAGTAAATGTGATGTTTACCGCTCCAACAGCCATCCGTGCCATCAAAAAAGAAGATCCTAATGGCGAATTCATCAAACAATACGATTTAAGTAGTTTACGCATTCAATTCTTAGCAGGCGAACGTTGTGATGTTGCGACTTTAGAATGGTATCGTGAACATATTCCAATTCCAGCTATTGATCATTGGTGGCAAACAGAATCAGGTTGGCCCATGATTGCAAACATGATGGGAGTGGAGTATTTACCCATAAAACCAGGCTCTGCAGGAAAAGCTGTTACTGGTTACGACATCCGAATTTTTGGAGAAAACGGACAAGAATTAGGTCCAAATGAAGAAGGTTATGTTGTTATCAAATTACCATTGCCACCGGGAACTTTATTGGATTTATGGAAAGACAACGAACGTTTCAAAGCGGGATATTTGAATAAATTCCCAGGTTATTATTTCTCAGGTGATGGCGGATTCAAAGATGAAGACGATTATATTTTCATTACAGGTCGAGTAGATGATGTCATCAACGTAGCAGGTCACCGACTATCCACTGCTGAAATGGAAGAAATTGTAGCTTCACATCATTCTGTTGCGGAATGTGCTGTTATTGGAATAAATGATGAATTAAAAGGTCAAATTCCGTTGGCATTGGTAGTGTCAAAATCAGGTGATACCGTTGAAAAATTTCAATTGCAACATGAAGTAGTACAATTGGTTCGTGAGAAAATTGGAGCAGTAGCTGCTTTGCGTGATGTGGTTGTAGTTCAACGTCTTCCAAAAACGCGTTCAGGTAAAATTCTTAGAAAAATGATGCGAAGTATTGCTGATGGAGAAAACTTTCAAATTCCCTCAACCATTGATGATGAAGCTATTATTGATGAAATTAGAGAGGTTTTGGAAGAAGCTAAAATTGGAAGTTTTAAATAGGAATTTCAGATTATCAGATTTTTTTTACCACTAAGAACACAAAGAAGGCACGAAGTTCACTAAGCTTTTTGTTTCAAGTTTCAAGTTTCAAGTTTGAATTTGATTTTTGATCTTGAACTTGAGATTGATTTCCAAGCTATATCTATTTAGCAAAAAATTATAGTATTGTAAAATTAGAATAGTTATCTTTACATTATTAACAAAAATAAACTAAAAAAATGAGTTATTATAAAATACACGATTTAGAAAACTACTTTAAAATGTATAAGAAATCGGTACGCGAACCAAGAAAATTTTGGGATCGTATTGCTGATGAAAACTTCACTTGGTATCAAAAATGGGACAAAGTTTTCGAATTTGATATGGAAGAAGCGCAATTTAAATGGTTTTTAAATGCCAAAGTAAACATCACTAAAAACTGTATCGACAGACATTTAGCTAAACGTGGTGATAAAACCGCTATTATTTTTGAGCCTAATAATCCAGAGGAAGAAGCACAGCACATTTCGTATAATGAATTATATGTTCGTGTAGCAAAAATGGCTAATGTTTTACAAGAACAAGGCATTAAAAAAGGCGATAGAGTTTGTATTTATTTACCGATGATTCCAGAATTAGCGGTTGCTGTTTTGGCTTGTGCACGAATTGGCGCCATACATTCTGTAGTTTTTGCTGGATTTTCATCTTCTGCAGTAACTGCCAGAATTAACGATTCGGAATGTAAAATGGTGATTACTTCAGATGGTGGTTACCGCGGAAATAAAACTATCGATTTAAAAGGAATTATTGATGAAGCATTAGAAAAATCGCCTTGTGTGGAGAAAGTTTTGGTTGTAAAACGTACTAATGAAGCTGTAAACATGAAAGAAAGTCGCGATTTATGGTTACAACCGTTATTAGATGCGGCTCTAGGAAATCATGTGGCAACAATTATGGATGCGGAAGATCCTTTGTTTATTTTATATACATCAGGTTCAACAGGAAAACCAAAAGGAATGTTGCATACAACGGCGGGTTACATGGTTTACACTGCTTATACTTTTAAAAATGTATTCAATTACGAAGAAAACGATGTGTATTGGTGTACCGCTGATATTGGTTGGATTACAGGTCATTCTTATATTTTATACGGACCACTTTTAAATGGAGCTACAACTGTTATTTTCGAAGGTGTTCCCTCATATCCTGATTTCAGTCGTTTTTGGGAAGTTATTGAAAAACATAGAGTTACACAGTTCTATACCGCACCAACCGCTATTCGTGCATTGGCAAAAGAAAGTATTGATTATGTGCAAAGATTTCAGCTAGAAACCTTAAAAGTAATCGGTTCTGTGGGTGAACCAATCAATGAAGAAGCTTGGCATTGGTATAACGATCACGTAGGAGGGAAGCGTTGCCCATTAGTTGATACATGGTGGCAAACGGAAACTGGAGGCATTATGATTTCACCAATTCCTTTCGTAACACCAACAAAACCAACCTACGCTTCCTTACCATTACCAGGAATCCAGCCTGTTTTAATGGACGAATTACGTAATGAAATTGAAGGCAACCAAGTAACTGGAAGTTTGTGTATTAAATTCCCATGGCCGTCGATGGCTAGAACCATTTGGGGAGATCATCAGCGATATAAAGAAACTTATTTTACTGCTTTTCCTGGTAAATATTTCACTGGTGATGGCGCTTTGCGTGATGAAGTTGGGTATTACAGAATTACTGGTAGAGTAGATGATGTTATTATTGTTTCTGGACATAATTTAGGAACTGCACCAATAGAAGACACTATCAACGAACATCCAGCGGTGGCAGAAAGTGCAATTGTAGGTTTTCCTCATGACATCAAAGGAAATGCGCTTTACGGTTTCATTATATTAAAAGAAACAGGCGAAGGACGCGATAGAACCAATTTAGCTAAAGAAATTAATCAATTGATTTCTGACCAAATTGGTCCAATTGCTAAGTTAGATAAAATCCAATTTGTTAGTGGTTTACCCAAAACAAGGTCGGGTAAAATTATGCGAAGAATTTTAAGAAAAATAGCTGAAGGTGACTACTCAAACTTTGGTGATATTTCTACTTTATTGAACCCAGAAATTGTGGAAGAAATTAAAAATGAAAGATTATAAATTTTCATTTTTTTCATACTTATAGTTATAAAACTGCTTCTTTTAGGAGCAGTTTTTTTATTTATAATTTCTATATTTGGATTTTAAAATTTAAACAAATGAAAAAAGTTATACTACTTCTTCTAATTATTTTTATTTCTCCAAACTATCTTTCGCAAGCGCAATCAAGAAAGAAGAAGAAAGAAATGGAAGAAAAAGCGGCTTTATTAAAACAGCAAGGTTCAAGTGAAAAGAAAAAAGACACCAAAATAAAAGACTATAATCAAATTATTTCAAAGTCAACAATTACTGATGATGGCTTATTTAAAAGTCATAAAAATGACGATAAATACTTTTTTGAAATCCCAAATTCTCTTCTTGGAAAAGAGATGTTATTGGTAACCAGAATTGCTAAAATTCCTTCTGGACTTGGTGGTGGTTATCTAAATGCTGGTTCCTCTATTCATGAACAAGTTATAGTTTGGGAACGATTTCAAGATAAAATTTTAATAAAAGTTAAATCTTACGCAGCTGTTGCTAATGACAGTTTACCAATAAGCATTTCTGTAAAAGCAAATAATTACGAACCCACTTTATTTGCCTTTGATATTGCTGCATTTTCTAAAGACTCTTCAGCAGTTGTTGTAGATGTAACTAAATTTTATGGTACTGATGTTAAAGGAATAAGCGGTTTAACTTCGCAATTAAGAGATAGTTATAAAGTAAGAAACCTTGATGATTCTAGAAGTTTTATACATTCAGTAAAATCATTTCCAATGAATATTGAAGTGGTACAAGATTTTACTTTTAATGCTTCAAATCCTTCTATGTTACCCAATACAGAATCCATAAGTTTACAAGTCAATCAATCGATGATTTTATTACCAGAAGAACCTATGCAACCTCGAATTTTTGATAAGCGAGTAGGTTGGTTTACCATTAATCAATACGATTATTCTAGCGAAGCTTTAAAAGCAGACCAAAAAACATATATCAGAAAATGGCGTTTAGAACCAAAGGATGTTGAGGCTTACAACAGAGGAGAGTTAGTTGAACCTGTAAAACCAATTGTATATTACTTAGACCCTGCAACACCAGAAAAACTAAAAAAATATATTAAAGCAGGTGTAGAAGAATGGCAAAAACCATTTGAAGGCGCTGGTTTTAAAAACGCTATAATTTGCAGAGAAGCACCAACTAAAGAAGAAGATCCTGAATTTAGTCCAGAAGATATTCGTTATTCAGTTATTCGATATGTTGCTAGTACTACAAGAAATGCAGTTGGACCAAGTGTTTCTGACCCTAGAACAGGTGAAATAATCGAAAGTGATATTATTTGGTACCACAACCATTTGAGATCCTACAGGAATCGATATTTGTTAGAAACAGGTGCGGCAAATGAAAAAGCAAGAACTCTAAACACTTCTGATGAAGATATGGGTGAAATGATGCAAATGGTTATTGCACATGAAATTGGTCATGCATTAGGTTTTCCTCACAATATGGGTGCAAGTTGCGCTTATGATGTTGAAAATTACAGAAAACCAGCTTTTACTAAAAAAATGGGAATTTCTTCCAGTATCATGGATTACGCTAGATTTAACTATATTGCCCAACCCGGTGATAAAGATGTTCGATTCATTCGCCAAATGGGGCTATATGATTATTATGCGGTAAATTGGGGATATAGAGTTATTCCAAATGCAAATACTCCAGAAAGTGAAATACCTACTTTAGACAAATGGATAGAAGAAAAAGCAAATGATGTTATCTATAAATTTGGAAATCAAGGAAGTAGTTTTGATCCAACTTCGCAAACGGAAGACATAGGAAATGATGCTATTAAAGCAAGTACTTATGCACTAAAAAACCTTAAAATAGTTTGTGAAAATCTTGAAGATTGGACTGGCAATACAACCAATGATTTTTCTGATTCAGCTGAATTATATGATGAACTTTTAGGTTGTTGGAATAGATATGTTGGACACGTAACAACTTCTATTGGTGGTGTTTATGAAAATTACAAAAAGCCGTCTCAAGGAGGAAATGTGTATAGTAACGTTCCAAAGGTAAAACAACAACAAGCTATGAAATGGTTAAACGAAAACGCTTTTAATAGTCCAACATGGTTAGTAAATACTTCAATTTTAAAAAATACAGACCATACCGGTTACTTAGAGAAATTTAGAAATATTCAGGTTCGTGTTTTAAACCGAATTCTAAGTTTTGAAACCCTTGGAAGATTGCAAAATGCTACCATTATTGATAATGATGCTTACAAACCAATCACTTTTTTGAATGAATTAAGAAATGGTATTTGGAGTGAATTACAAACTAATCAAAACATTACAATTTACAGACGAAATTTACAAAGAGCTTATATTGAAAGAATGAAGTTTTTAATGAATGATGAATTGAGAAATTCGGCATCTAAAGAATTTTATAATGTTTCGCAATCGGAAGTTAGAGCATTAGTTAGAGGTGAATTAAAAAGTTTACAGAACCAAATAAAATTGAAAAAAGATTCACAAACAACACCTGAATCAAAATATCACTTAAACGATTGTATTGAAAGAATTGAAGCAATTCTAAACCCAAAATAATAATAATTTCAATAATCAATTTTATAAAACTGCTTCTTTTAGGAGCAGTTTTTGCTTTATTAACAATTTCTTAAAGTTGATTGATTTTAGTAAAACTTCAAATTTAACTATTTTTACGAAATGGAGAAAGATGCAAGTTTAAAAGACATTGCCAAATTATTCTTGAAACTAGGAATTATTGGTTTTGGAGGTCCAGCGGCACACATAGCCATGATGCAAGATGAAGTGGTTACCAAAAGAAAATGGCTTTCTGAAACGCATTTTTTGGATTTATTAGGAGCAACTAATTTAATTCCAGGGCCAAATAGCACCGAAATGGCAATTCACATTGGACACGAAAAAGGCGGTTGGAAAGGACTTTTAATTGCTGGATTGTGTTTTATTTTACCAGCTGTTATCATTACTGGAATTTTCGCTTATTTTTATGCTGAATATGGCCAACTTCCTTCAGTGCAACCTTTTATTTATGGAATCAAACCAGCCATTATTGCTATTATTTTAGCGGCGATTTATCCGTTAGCGATTCGTTCTACGAAATCAACTATTTTGCGTATTCTTGGAATTTTGGTATTAATTGGTTCTATTTTAGCGTTAAATGAAATTTATCTGCTATTTGGTGCTGGATTTTTTATGCTAGGTTATCAATACTTCCAAAAAAACAAGAATCAAGGTTTTTCAATTGTTCCAATGGCTTTTTTAGGCATTTCTACATCTGATTTTTCCAATGATTTGAATACTAGATTATTTTTGATTTTCCTTAAAATTGGTGCTATTTTATATGGAAGCGGTTATGTTTTATTCGCATTTCTTGATGCGGAATTAGTAACTACAGGATTATTAACTCGCCAACAATTAATCGATGCCATTGCTATTGGTCAATTCACACCTGGACCCGTTTTTTCATCCGTAACCTTTATTGGGTATCAAATTAATGGAATCTCTGGAGCAGTTTATGGTACATTAGGAATTTTTCTACCGTCGTTTTTGTTTGTTGCTTTGCTGAATCCATTGGTGAAAATTATGCGAAAATCGGATATTTTTAGTTCGTTTTTGGATGGCGTCAATGTGGCTGCTGTTGCTATTATTCTTGCTATTTGTTATGTTTTGGGGAAAGAAACGATTACCGATTGGAAAACAATTTTTATCGCAATCATAAGTTTGATTTTTACTTTCGGATTTAAAAAAGTAAATAGTGCTATTGTAGTTTTGGGTGGTTCACTTTTAGGATATGCATTGAGTTTGCTTTAAATTTCTAACTTTCGTTTTAATTTTAAAAAGAGTAGTGCGGTTATGTAAGCATCACCACTAGCGGTATGTCGGTCTGATTTTCTAATTTTGTAAATATCACATAATTCATCCAGCGATGTATGTTGGTCTTGTGGAAAATGCTTTAGTTTTTGGTACATAATATCGGTATCCATGTATTCATTTTTTAAAGTTCCCAAATTCATTCGGCTTAAGGCTTGATTAATCATTTCGATATCAAAACTTACATGATGTCCTACCAAAGTAGCATCTTTTATGAAATCTAAAAAGCGAATTAAAGCTTCTACTTCAACCACTTTTTCTGGACCATCTTTTAAAATTCCGTGAATGGCCACTGTTTCTGGATTGAAAATATCTTGTTTGACAAAAACTTCAACAAAATCATTAATTTCTACTCGATTATTAAGAATTCCAACGGCTCCAATGGATAAAATTCGATCATTTTTGTAATTCAAACCTGTAGTTTCGCAATCAAAAACTACATAGCGCTTGATTTTACTCTTATTTTCATCGAAATAGGAGAGATACGTTTCCCAAAATTTAGGATGATCGTGCACTATTTTTTTAAACCAATTGAGCTTCATTTTAAGTAAAATAAGTTAATTGAAAACGATTTTTAATTACTTCTTGGACATCATTAATTGGTTGAAAAGCATTCTTAAGTTTTACTTTATCTAACTTTGATAACTCATTTAAATTCAAATACCTACCATCAGAATTCATATTTAATCCTTCTTCGGTTCTGAATTTTAAAAGACTTAAAAAAGCTTCGGCACAAGCTTCATAAATTATAGCATTTTGTGGTTCTTTTTCTGCTAACTTGGTAAAGCGATAAACGGTATTGGTACTTTTTTTAATGCCTTGGTGTAAACTTAAAATTCTAGCAGCATCAATTAGTGGTAATAAAGCCCTACTTTTAATATCGAAAGCATCTTTATGTTCGCCATCACTTTCTACTAAGAACTGGCGGAAAAAGCCTAATGGTGGCGGATTTTTCAAAGCATCAGCGCCTAAATACGCAAAAAACAAGTCGTTCTTTTTTGTTTCTTCAAAAATGATGCTTGTAATTTCATTTACCAACGTCTCATTTCCATACACAAAGTTATAGTCGAAGAAAATCGTACACATTAAAATGCCTTTTTCGCCTGGAGAGTGAATCCAACCTTTGAACTGACTTTTCCAATCGGTTACTGATTTGCACCATTTTGGATTCATAGCCATCATCTCGGCTGGACAATATTCGTAGCCAATTTTATGCAATCTTTTGTTGACTTTTTCTGCTAGTTTTACGAAATAGGATTTTACTTCATCGTATTTTTCATCTTCCACATCTTCAAAAACAATGGCATTGTCTTGGTCAGTAAGTAAAAGTTGTTCTTTTCTTCCTTGACTTCCAATGTTTATCCATGAAAATTGGGCTGGAGGAGGAGTTTCCATTTTTTCTAGCGAAAGTTCAATGCAACGTTGGGTTATAGCAATATTGATTTCACCAACAATTGAACAAATATGATTAATTGGAATGTTTTTATCGATAGAATTTTGGATTAAATCGGTCACTTTTTCTCTAACAACCTTTAATTCTTCTGTATTTGTTGCTCTTCGCGTTTGCTTGAGAAGAACACCGGGATTATTAGCTTGTGCTACAATAACATCGTGTTCGGTAATGATTCCGATAATCTCAGATTGATCGGTTCCGTCTTTGGTTACGCATAAATGACCAACATTATACTTTAACATCATCATTTGGGCTTCTGCAATTGATAAGTTTTCAGGAACAGTAATTACTGGAGCCGACATGATTTTATCAATTGAAACATCAATAGAAAACAAACCTGTAGCAATTTTGGAACGTAAATCTTTATCGGTAACAATGCCAATAGGCAAGCGGTTTTCGTGGATAATAATACTCCCAATTTTTCTGCTCGACATAGTTTGCGCTACAAATCGAACAATATCAGATTTTGAAGCGGTTATTGGTGATTTGGTGTAATTAATAGGTTGATAATGTTGGATATTATCGGTTTGCGAATCATAAATAACATTTTCAGAAATTAATTTTCCTTTGTGATTTTTATCGTAAGGATTTCTGGTATTGGAAGCAAAACTTTGGAGTAAAAACTGCAAAACTTCCACATTATTGATAGCAATTGGACGGAAAATTTCTATTGGAATAGCATATACAATACTTTCTTCACGTGCTTTAGCTGTCATTAAGTAGTTATCTTTGGCAAAAAACGGACGTAAGCCTAAAATATCGCCTTCATCACATTTATCAATTAAAACTTCATCAGCATCAGAAGTTACTGATAAACCAATTGCGCCGTTAGCTACCACATAAAAAGAATCATGTATAGCATCATTAATTTTAAAGAGAATATCATTTTTTTCAAGATAAATTACTTTAATATTATTTGCAACTAAAACCAATTCAGCTTGTTGTATTTTAGAAAAGGGATGATGTTTCTTTAAAAAATCGGATATACGTTCTGCAATAGGGTTTTTCATGACTTTGTAAAACTTTTTACGAAGTTACAATATCTTTTAAATAGAATGAAATTAAATTTTCTATTTTACATAATGTATATTATAGTTCAAATATAAATAATATAAATTTCAAAAACAATTGTATAAAAACGAATTTAATACTATTTTTGCAAACCTTATTAAACATACTCCTAAAATGGAAAACAAATACGCACAAAAACTAATTGAAAAGATTCAGAAAGAAGTTTTACAAAATCAATTTGATGTTACATCGATTGTTGCTGATTTAAAAAAAATTCGTGAATATTCTTTAGAAGAACAAAATCCTGTAGTTACTAAAGCTTTACGTTTGGCTTACGAACATTTAGAAACCAACAATGCTTTTTTAATTGCGATTCCAGATGACGAACCAATTGAAGACGCGGTTGATGCAGACACAACAAATTTTTCTGAAGAAAATAATATTGAAAGTTTTGAGTATTTTCTGTCGTTAATTCATGATTTAACTAAGAAAAACAATTTGTTGGATTTAAAAGAATACAACGCTGCTTTTTTAGCTTTTTAATTTAAAATAAGTTGCTATTTTACATAATATTAATCGGTTCAAAAGACCGATTTTTTTATGCAATATTTAACGTAGATATTTCCTGAAAACAATTAATTTTGTTTTCCCAAATTACATTGGAATATTAAAATGAAAGTTAGAAAAAAATCAAGACCACAATTATTACATCAGTATTACAAATACACGGGATTTTACTCGTTTATTTGGCAAGGTGTTAAAAGTGCAATTTTACCAACAGCTATTATTGTTGGTATATTATTTTATGTGAATTACAAAGTAATAAATTTAAATGTAGCTTTACAGCAACTTACTCAAAATTTAAATGATTTTGCTATTTTCGGAGTATTTCTGGCTTCAGAAACTATTTTGGGTTTAATTCCACCAGATATTTTTATTGCTTGGACAAAAAACACGAGTTCACCTCTACTCTATTTATCCATTTTAGCATTGTTGTCATATGTGGGTGGCGTTTTAGCCTATTTCATTGGAATGACAATTGCTGCTATTCCATCTGTGAATAATTATTTATATGGAAAAATGGCCAAACACATTATTAATATGCAAAAATGGGGCGGCTTTTTAATTGCTGTTGGTGCTTTACTTCCATTACCCTTTGCCATAGCTTGTTTGGCAGCAGGAATGATTAAATTTTCGCGAAAACATTTCTTTTTATTCGCTTTATTGCGCTTTTTCCGTTTCATTATTTATGGATTTGTAATTTACTCTGCTTTGTCATGATGAAATTTTTTAAAATAATCGCTTGGTTAGAAGGCGTTTCTTTATTGGCTTTATTTTTTAACATGTTAGCAATCAAGCCTACAAATTTTGATATTTACAAAATGTTACTATTCCCAATTGGAATGGCGCATGGAATTTTATTCATTCTTTATATTGCCTTGGCAACCTTACTAAAAATTGAGTTGAAATGGGATTTTAAAAAGTATTTTATTATTTGTATAGCTTCATTTATACCTTTTGGTACTTTTTATGTGGAAAAAAAATACTTGAATTAAAAAATAGTTGATGAAAATTTTTAATTGGGCTTACGAAATTTTAAAACATTTTGATTGCAATGAAACATTTTCAATTTATGTAAATCTTGTTGTTAACATTGCTATTTTAGTTTTTGTTTCCTATGTACTTGATTATCTTTTCAAACGAATATTTATCATTATTTTGGCCATTTTTGCTGCCAAAACTAAATCAACTTTTGATGACTTATTAGTTGCCAATAAAACTGCGAAATACCTTGCTCATTTAGTTCCATTATTATTTATTTACAAAACCGTTCCAATTATTCTTCATGATTTTACCTATTGGGAAGGTATTTTTGAGAAAGGTGTAAAAATTTACATTATTGTTCTTTCGCTATGGATAACGAGAAGTGTTTTCAATGCATTAAAAGATTATTTAAAACAAAAACCTCGATTTAGTGACAAACCAATAGATAGTTATATTCAAGTAATTATGATTGTTTTATGGTCATTTGGTATTACTTCATTTATTATGATTTTATTTAATACCAATGCCAAAACTTTAATTACCACTTTTGGAGCTATTTCCGCTTTAATTATTTTAATTTTCAAAGACACTATTTTAGGATTTGTAGCGAGTATTCAGGTTTCTGTTAATGATATGGTAAGAATTGGCGATTGGATTACTTCTGACAAATTTGGCGCAGACGGTGATGTAATTGAAATAAACTTAGCCACTGTCAAAGTTCGAAATTTTGATAACACGACCACCACTATTCCAACGTACAGTTTAATTACTGATAGTTTTAAAAACTGGCGAGGTATGTTAAAATCTGACGGAAGAAGAATCAAACGCCATGTTTTAATAAGATCAAAATCGGTTAGATTTATTTCTGATAATGAATTAGACTATTTCAAAAAAATTCAACATTTAACCCATTACATTGAACACAGACAGGCCGATATTGACAAATACAATCAAAACAACAATATCGATAAAACCATAATTGTGAATGGCAGAAATTTAACCAATTTAGGTTTGTTCAGGAAATACATCAATCAATATATTCAATCGCATCCGGGAATAAACAAAGACATGCAATTGATGGTTAGGCATTTACAACCCACAGAAAAAGGAATTCCTTTAGAAATATACTGTTTTTCAAAAGATAAAACCTGGACTAATTACGAATACATTATGGCTGATATTTTTGATCATATCATTGCATCTGTAAAATATTTTGATTTAGAATTATTTGAATTTCATGAAAAATAACTATTAAAATCAGTTTTATAATAAAAAAATAACAAGAAAGTATTTGCATATAGATTTTAAAATAGTAAATTTGCAAAAAATTAAAAATTCTATAATGAAAAATTCTATTTTAACAGTTGTTTTAGGATTAGCTTTCACACAAGCTACTTTCGCTCAAGAAAAAGTAAATGAAGTTAACTACAACAGATGGTCTATTGATGTAAATGCTGGTATTTCAAAACCTACAGCTCCTTTCTCTGTGAGTAACTTCACAAGTGACTTAAACTTATTTCATGCTGATTTAGGTGCTCGTTACATGTTTAATAACAAATTTGGTTTAAAGGTAGATTTTGGAATGGATTCTTTCGAAAATGCTTCATCAAGTTTGCCATTTGAAACTAAATATTACAGAACAACATTACAAGGAGTTGTAAATTTAGGTAGAATTTTTAAATTCGAACAATGGACTAACACCATAAATTTACAAGCTCATACTGGTATTGGATACGCTTTCATGACTAATGACAATATTAATGGTTATGACAATATGGCTAATTTTATTGTTGGTTTAACAGGTCAAGTTAAATTATCTGATAGAGTTGCTTTAAATGCTGATTTCTCTATTTTAAACAATATTAGACAACACTACACTTTTGATGGTGTTTTATCTCCAAGTGTAAGTGAAGATAGAGGTTTTAATGGTAGTATTTATAATGCTAGTTTAGGTTTGTCTATTTATTTAGGTAAAAATAAAACTCACGCTGATTGGGATACTTCTAATCCAAGAATCGATGCTCTTGAGGCAAAAATTGCTGGTTTAGAAACTAAAATGTTAGATTCAGATAATGACGGTGTTGCTGATTATCTAGATGCTGAACCTAATACAAAAGATGGTGCTACAGTTGATGCTAAAGGAAGAACAATTGATGGTAATGGAAACAAAGTTGACGATAATGTTGAGAAATTCATCGATCAAAAACTTAAAGAAGTTTCTTCTCAAAATAAAAATGTAAGTACAATTGATGATTTAATTAATGGTGGTTATATTAATGTATATTTTGACACTAACTCTTCAACTCCAAGAACTGAATCATTTGATGCCATTAACTTTATTGTTCAGTATATGAGAAACAATCCAAATGCTAAAATCAATGTGATTGGTTTTGCTGATGAAGTTGGTAATACATCTCACAACATGAACTTATCTAAGTCAAGAGCTGAAAAAGTAAAAGATATAATCACTAAAGCAAACATCAATGCTTCAAGATTATCTACAACAGGTCAAGGTGAAGATACATCAGTTGATGCAAGTTCTAAAGAAGCTAGAACTTTAGTTAGAAGAGTAACATTTAAATTAAACTAAATTTATTCTAAAATAAATTAAATGAATACCCTCAATTTTTGAGGGTATTTTTTTTATTTTTGTTTTTATGAAAACAACAGATGAACTAATAGTAACGCTGAGAGGAAACAGTCTTGGTGAAATTTATGAAAACTCTTCAAGTGAAGAAATTTTTCAAAATCAAACCCTTAGACCAATTTTAAAATTTAGAAATGAATTATTTATTGAAGTATTTAAAAATTATGCTGCAAAACAAAAAGGCGTTTTTTTTACATTAAATCCTGATAAAAAAATGCAATATATTGAACACGCTATTCAAAAAGATATAAAGTTTAGAAACTCACTCAAAGGAATTGTTATTGGATTTTTTACACTTGCTGAATATCAAACTTATATTCAAAATTCGTCTAATCTTAATAAAAGAATGATGAATTTATTAATTGAAAGACTTAAAAGCCAAGTTCAATTATTATAAAATAAACTTTAACAAAAGTGTAACAACTAACAATTAAAATCAAAAGGTAAGAAAGTTAAATTTGCACCATGAAATTATATTTGTTAGCAAAAAATAACTTAGTCTATAAAAAAATATGGCTCTTTATGGCTTTATATTTTATAAACGGAATTGTGAATGCTCCAAATGTTTTGACTAACCATTCTTCAATCGGTCATAACGAACAAGAAACCATTATTGAATTTGTTCTTGAAAAAGTGTTAAATTATGGTGATGTTATTTCAGAAAACCAAGACAATGAAAGTCAAGAAGAATCAACAGTAAAAAAACTAAAATTAGAAGTTTATTTTCCAGAGTTAAAATCAGTTTTTTTACAACCTCTTTATAATTATTATGCCAAAATGTTTTGCTACAAAGCCTTTTTCATATATGATTCTTTTCTTTTAAAATTTTCTCCACCACCAGAATTGATTGCTTAATTTTTCAATCCCAATCTTATTTTCAATTCATTGTTAATAAGAATTTTTGCTAATTTAATCCAATCAATATCTTATGAATAATAGTTTTTTAGGCATTTTTTTATTTGCCTTATTTTGTTCTATTTCAACCCTTTCTGCTCAAGTAAATGAGGAAGAAATCAATCAAATCAAAGATAGTTTATACATTGTTGCTATCGAAAACCGTCCAGGAAAACCCAAAGTTCTTCACGCGGAACCGTTATATATCGATTTAATTCGAGATTTAGGTGCTAGAAAAAGTGAAAAAGAATGGAACGTTGGCTTTGGTCTAACAGATAATCAAAGCTATGATGAGTACTTAGCTCTGGTTGAATACGAATGGGCTCCCATAGATCGTTTAGGTCTTGAAGTTGAACTTCCTTTTTCTTTTTATTATCCAGTAAATGGAAATTTATCAGCTCCCAACAATCGTTTAAATAGTTTAAAATTAGCAGCTCAATATACTTTTTTTGTTTCTGAAAAAGCAAATACTTCATTAGCCTTAGGTTATATTCACGAATTTGAACTCAACGATTTTAAAAACTATAAAAATGATAAATTTATTACAGGAAATGTTTACAATCCTTTTTTTGTAGGCGCAAAACGATGGGGAAATAACTTTCACACTTTGGTTTACACTGGTCCAATGATTTTCCATCATTTTAATGACAATCAAACGTATACTTCATGGCAAGTAAATACCAACTTTCATTATATGATTCCAGGGACACGAAATTTCATTGGAGTTGAATTTAATAAAGAATTTTATAATAGCGATTTTGATATGATCGTTAGACCACAAATGCGTGTTGAAGTAACTAAAAAAATGATGGTTGGAATTGTAACAGGTGTTCCAGTTAGCAGAGAAAATCAACGATTTAGTTCTTTCTTACGTTTAATTTATGAGCCAGGACATTAAGAGTTATACGTTAAAAGCAGCAATAAAAAAATTGCTGCTTTTTTTATTACTAATGTTTAAAAAATAGATTCTCCGTTTAAATCTGTACTTAAAACATCACTCATGTAATCAAAAAAAGGTCGCATCGCTTGAAAAGTAACCAAAACCTCTTGATTAAAATTAGCTGCTAAAACTTCTTCATTAGAAAAACTTCTGGTTAGCAAAAACTGCTTTTTTCTAATTAAATCTATAGCTGGATGAAGTTTATCAAAACCTTTGGGTGCAGTTTTCAACTCATCTCCTTTTAATTCGCCAAAGAATTTCTTGAAAGTAACATCTGAAATAATATTTCGTATTTCTTCATCATCAACTTCAAATTCTTTCCTAATTCTATTTAAATCGGCAGCATTGGGTTCCCAAAATCCTCCGCCAACAAAACTTGCATTAGGTTCAATATGTAAATAATAACCACCTCTCAATAAGGGCTTTGTTCTAGTAAAACCAACACTAAAGTGATTTTTGTATGGCGCTTTATTTTTTGAAAACCTAACATCTCTATAAATTCTAAAAATTTGGGTTCTCTCAATGCTATCTTGTTTTCTAAGTTGTGTATCTATTTCAAGAAATGTAGCATTTGCCTCTTTTTTTGCTGTTTCAAACGCATTTTTCTCAATCTGAAACCACTCTCTATTATTATTTTCTTGTAATTGTTCTAAAAAATCAAAAACTAATGGTTTCATATATTCATTTCTTTTAATGTTGCAATTCTATTTATTTTACCAGTTTCAGTTCTTAAAAAAGACGAAACGAAATAAATTTCCTTTGGAATTTCATATTTTCCTAAATTATCGAAAACTTTGGTTGTGACTTCAAATGAAGAAGATTCTATAACCAATACCACTTTTTCTCCCAAAATATCACATTTTTGAGCCCCAATAAAATAGGGAAATGGAATTTTATTCCCAATTTTTGCTTCTATTTGCTCAGGAAACAGCTTCACTCCTCCACTATTTATAACATTATCAAACCTTCCCAACCATTTAAAAATTTGAGAAGATTTTAAATCTACAATATCATTGGTTATCACACTTTCTTCAGAAATTGTAGGAGCTTCAATTACTAAACAATTTCTCTCATCTACAGATAAATTTACATTAGGTAAGGCCTGAAAAAAATCTTCACCAATTCTTTTTGCTGCTATATGCGTTACAGTTTCTGTCATTCCGTAAGTTTCAAAGCATTTCGTTTTTTTTGCTAACAAAGCTTTGGCAAGATTAGTTGAAACCGAAGCACCTCCAATAATCAATGTGTCAATTACATTTAGATTATCCAAGGCTTGTGTCACTTGCAAAGGAACCATTGCTGCAAATTTGTAATCTTTATTTACCGTAGCTAAAGGATTACCACTTGGCGATACAATATCTAATGAAAATCCGTTTACAATTGCTCTAACAAGCATCATTTTCCCAGCAATAAACTTACTTGGCAAACAATGTAAAGCAGAGTCTTCGGCTTCTAATTCAAAAAAATGAGCTGTAGCTAAAGCCGAATAAACCATTGCTTGTTTAGAAATCTTTATATTTTTTGGACTGCCTGTTGTTCCCGAAGTTTTTGTTTCGATAAAAGGTTTATCATTGAACCAATCTACTAAAAATAAACCCACATCAATTTCATAATCTTTTCCATTTTTTATTAAATTGTGAGCATAATCAATACACGACTTTTTATTTAATTCAATGTTGTTGATTTTAAATGAATTATGAATATCTGTATAATGTATTACTTTCATTGATTAATCCGTTTTTTGAAGCGCTCCTGTTAACTTTTCTTTCCAATTATTCCACTTATATACTTTTGTAAATATGAAAAGTAACAAAGGAAAGAAAATAAAAATTGGCAATACTATTTCAAAACCTGAAGAAGGCTCAGAAACATCTTTGAATAATGAATGTGTTTGAAATGCAGTCCAATCTGCCGTAACTAATAAAGCTCCAATTAAATTATTAGCCGCATGAAAACCTAATGCAAGCTCTAAACCTTCATCCATTAATGTAATGATTCCAAGGAAAAATCCAGTTCCAATGTAATATACCATGATAATCATTCCTAATTTTCCAACTTCAGGGTTAGCAATATGCATCAATCCAAAAATCACAGAAGAAACTACTAATGGAATCAACCGACTATTGGTTAACAAACCCAATCCTTGCATCAAATGACCTCTAAATAAATATTCTTCAAAACTAGTTTGCATTGGAATTAAAATTAAAGCTAGTACCAAAAAAATAAAAAACTTCTCTGGATTAAAATTCCATTTCAAGTTTTCTGGCTCAAAATACAACGTGATGGCAATCATTAAAATAGATATCAAACCCCAAACTGAAAAAGATAGAAAAATACGCTTCCAATCGATTTTTTTTCTCGATGTGGTTAAACTTGTAATACTTTGATTCATAACAACTTTAGACCAAAATAAAACCAAAAGCAACCCAAAAGATAAGGGTGCAATTATTAATACAAAAGTTGCATTAACACCAAATCTTTCAATAAATAACCGAATTACTTCTTTAGTATCCTTTCCAGATGAAAAAACAGCATTTACTGCTAAAAGCCCAATAAAAGCTATGGGTAAAATTAAAAATAACATAGGATGCGTTTTTAATTTTTTGGCTTGTTCAATATACATAGTATTCACTTTAATTAAAACACTAAATTAAGGTAAAAGTTTTAATTTTGTACTATAAAATTATAAACATGATAACAATTTACCACAATCCAAGATGCAGTAAATCTAGAGAAGGATTATGCGAACTTGAAAAGCTTAACGAACCTTTTGAAATAAGAAAATACCTAGAAGATACTTTAACAGTAGATGAACTCAAGGAACTTTTAAATAAACTGCAAATGAAACCAATAGAAATTGTTAGAGCTAAAGAAAGTCTATGGATTAAAGAATACAAAGGAAAAACACTTTCAGATAATCAATTAATTGCAATACTCATAGAAAACCCTAAATTAATTGAAAGACCAATTATTGTCAAAAATAACAAAGCAATAATTGCCAGACCCAAAGAGAACATTAACAAAATACTATGATTATTTAACAAACATTTGTGAAATGTAGATTAAACCTGAAACTACATTTGTTGTCAAACCAGAAATTAATCATAAAATAAACCATGTCAAACTTTTTAAAACTATTCACATGTTTAGCGTTATTGTTTTCAATAACCATCTCATCTCAAGAACGAACACAAGGAGCAAAAATTAAAGTAAGCGGTAAAATTTTCGAAAAAGATTCCGATTTTCCATTGGAATATGCAACCATTGTTTTTGAAAATGCCCAAAAAAAAGAAGCCTTGACTGGAGGTGTTACTGATGAATTAGGAAATTTTAGTTTCGAAATTACTCCAGGAACATACAACATCCGTTTTGAATTTATTTCTTACAAAAAAGTAGAAATCAAAAATAGAACAATTACAGCAGACACCAACTTTGGAACTGTTTTTCTTGCTCCTGATATAGCGCAACTAAATGCTGTAGAAGTTATTGCAGAAAAATCTACTGTAGAAATCAAATTAGACAAGCGTGTTTACAATGTAGGTAAAGACATGATGATAAAAGGTGGAACGGCTAGTGATGTACTTGATAATGTACCTTCTGTTTCAGTAGATGCTGAAGGAAACGTAGCATTAAGAGGAAATGAAAGTGTTAGAATTTTAATTGATGGAAGACCTTCAGGTTTAGCCGGACTTAATATTGCTGATGCATTAAGATTATTACCCGCTGATGCCATCGAAAAAGTTGAAGTTATCACAAATCCGTCAGCAAGATACGATGCAGAAGGTGGCGGTGGTATCATCAATATCGTATTAAGAAAAGGAAAATCTAATGGTTTAAATGGTGCCATAATTCTTTCTGCTGGTGACCCAGAAACTTATGGAATCAACACAAGTATTAATAAAAAAAGTGATGCTTATAACTTGTTCTCAAACATAGGCTACAATTACAGAGATAACCCAGGCAATTCTTTAACTGATGCTGAATATTTTAATCCTGACGGAACTACAAGTCAATTTATCAATGAAAAAAGAACAAACAATCGTTTAAGAGAAGGTTATAATGTAAACTTTGGAATTGATTTAAACCTTTCTGAATCATTAATCTGGACCAATGCCTTAACTTTCAGAGAAAATAGAGGTCACAACCCTGATAATGTGTTCTTTAATAATTTCGATGCGCTAAGAAACCCAACATTTGTTAGAAATCGTTTGAATGACCAAAGAAGTGATGAATTTAGTATAGAATATGCTTCAAATTTTGTAAAAAACTTCAAAAAAGAAGATCACAAATTGACGGTTGATGTTGCAATTTCAACAAACAGAGATGATGAAACTTCACAAATTACTGATCAAATCATTGGAAATCCATCAAGTGTATTCATTGAATCAACCGTAAATAATCAAAAGCAAAATAGAAGCTTAATTCAAGCAGATTACGTATTACCAATTGGTAAAGAATCACGTTTTGAAGCAGGATATAGAGGAAGCTTTTTAGAAAGTGTGACAGATTTTGCCATATTTCCAGCTTCTCCATTTGATAATACCTTAGAATATAATGAATATGTAAATGCTATATATTTACAATATGGTTCTAAAATAAATAAATTTTCTTACTTTTTTGGACTTCGTTTTGAAGATAGCAATATCGATGTAAATTCATTAACAACTAATGACTTTAATAACAAGAAGTATAATGATTTCTTTCCTTCAGCTACATTAAATTATGAATTTAGTGAAGAAAGCTCTCTAAGCTTAAGCTATAGTAGAAGAATTAATCGCCCTAGAGGAAGATTTTTAAACCCTTTTGCCTCGTATTCAAGTAATATTAATATCTTCCAAGGGAATCCAGATTTAGACCCTTCTTTAACCGATGCGTTTGACATAGGGTATTTGAAAAGATGGAAAAAATTAACCTTTAACACTTCAGCTTACATAAATATTACTGATGATTCTTTTCAGTTTATCAGAAGAGAATCAGGTTTGTTTGTTGATAATGTTCCAGTAATTGTGAGTACCCCAATCAATTTAGCTAAAGAATACAGAGCTGGTTTTGAGTTTAATTTAAATTATACTCCATACAAATGGTGGAGATTAAATGGTAACTTTAATTTCTTTAGAAACGAAACACAGGGAACTTTCAGCTATGTTGATTTTCAAAGTAATATAATCGAACAAAACTTTGATAACGTTGCATTTACTTGGTTTGCTAGAATTAACTCTAAAATAACATTACCTTACAAAATTGACTGGCAAGCAAACGGTACCTATAATGCTCCACAAACAAATGCACAAGGTAGATCATTAGGAGTAGCGTCAATGAACATGGCTTTCAGTAAAGATATTCTTAAAGATAAAGCTACAATTGCATTAAACGTGAGTGATTTATTCAATTCAAGAAAAAGAATTATGGAAACTTTTATTCCAAATGTGGTAAATTCATACAGTGAAATGCAATGGAGAGAAAGACAAATTATTGTTTCCTTTACTTACAGATTCAATAGACAGAAAAACGAAAGAGATAGACAACAAAGACGTGATGATAACGGCGGTGGCGAAGAGTTCATGGGATAAACAAAAAAAGAAGCAATCTAATCAGGTTGCTTCTTTTTTTATATAATAATATGAAATGATATAACAAAAAACAAAAAAGCCTAGCATTTGCTAGGCTTTTTGTGATCGCGCCAGGATTCGAACCTGGGACCTACTCATTAGAAGTGAGTTGCTCTATCCAGCTGAGCTACGCAACCTAAAGTTTTTCTGTCGGGGTGGCAGGATTCGAACCTGCGACCTCCTGCTCCCAAAGCAGGCGCGATAACCGGGCTACGCTACACCCCGAAAAACAGTGGTAAGATAATTTGTTAAAAATAACTTGGTTTATCGAAACCAAAAAACAAAAAAGCGGAGAGACAGGGACTCGAACCCTGGCGACGGTTACCCGTCGACAGATTAGCAATCTGCTCCGTTACCACTCCGGCACCTCTCCTATTAATCTGTATAAGAACTTATCTTTTTTGCGGTTGCAAATCTATAACTTATGATTTGATTTTACAACCTTTTTCATCCTTTTTTTTAAGTTTTTTTAATCATCCTATGGAAATGTTTAAAATTCAACACAATACGAAATTAAATATTTATTTAAATTTTGAAAAAACTTCCAAAAAAATAGTGAAAATTGATAATTTAAAAAAATCTAGGGTACTACAAATAAAAATAGTAAATTCGCATTTCAAATATAAAAACACAATCATGAGTAAGAAAGTTGTAATTGTTGCTGCTGTTAGAACTCCAATAGGAAGTTTCATGGGTTCATTATCTACTGTGCCTGCTACCAAGCTTGGAGCTGCAGCTATAAAAGGAGCTTTAAATAAAATTAATTTAGAACCTAGTTTAGTTGACGAAGTTTTAATGGGTAATGTAGTACAAGCAGGTAACGGACAAGCACCAGCGCGCCAAGCAGCTTTATTTGCAGGTTTGCCGAATACTGTTCCTTGTACAACAATCAATAAAGTTTGCGCTAGCGGTATGAAAGCCGTAATGCAAGGTGCGCAAGCTATCATGGCTGGTGACGCTGATGTAATTGTAGCCGGTGGAATGGAAAATATGAGTTTGATTCCTCATTATGTTCAAATGAGAAATGGTGTTAAATTTGGCCCAACGTCTTTAGTTGACGGCATGCAAAAAGATGGTTTGATTGATGCTTACGACAACAATGCGATGGGTGTTGCCGCTGATATGTGTGCTTCTGAATACCAAATTTCTAGAGAAGAACAAGATAATTTTGCTATCCAATCGTACCAACGTTCTGCTGCTGCTTGGGATGCTGGAAAATTTGATGCTGAAATTGTTCCTGTTGAAGTGCCTCAAAGAAAAGGTGACCCAATAGTTATCACCAAAGATGAAGAATATACTAATGTTAAATTAGATAAAATCCCAACCTTGGCTGCCGTGTTTACTAAAGAAGGAACGGTTACAGCTGCTAATGCTTCAACTATTAATGACGGTGCTGCGGCATTAATTTTGATGAGTGAAGAAAAAGCAAATGCCTTAGGATTAAAAGCCTTAGCTTATATTAAATCATACGCTGATGCCGCTCATGAACCAAAATGGTTTACAACAGCTCCAGCAAAAGCACTTCCAAAAGCACTTGACAAAGCTGGATTAAAAACAACTGATATCGATTTCTTTGAATTTAATGAAGCGTTTTCTGTTGTTGGTTTAGCAAATGCTAAAATTTTAGGATTACCAAATGATAAAGTAAACGTAAATGGTGGAGCTGTTTCATTAGGCCATCCTCTAGGGTGTTCTGGAGCTAGAATCATTGTTACCCTATTAAACGTTTTAGAGCAAAATAATGCAAAATTAGGTGCTGCGGCTATCTGTAATGGTGGTGGTGGTGCTTCTGCAATTGTAATCGAAAGAGCTTAATATTTTATAATGAGTTAGCAGCACAAACTGCTAACTCATTTTTATAATTACACATTTTCATGTTTGGTATTTGTAACTTAGCTATTGTACCGGTAAGAGCCGAAGCCTCAGATAGAAGCGAACAAGTTTCTCAATTGCTTTTTGGTGAACATTTTAAAATATTGGAAATTCAACCAAAATGGGTGCAAATTGAAATAGCATTTGATCAATACATTGGCTGGATAGATAGCAAACAATATCAAACTATCAGTGAGTTACACTATCATTATCTGAATGAAACAAAAACCATATTAAGTGCTGATTTAATTGAATTTGTTTCTGATAACAAAAGTAATTTGATTCCAATTCCGATTGGTTCTTCTCTTTCTTTTCTTGAAAATGAAGAAATTAATAACGAACAATTTTCTTTTGAAGGTATTAAAATTTGTGGCATTAAATCAAAAGAAAATCTCGTTAAAACTGCTTTCATGTATTTGAACGCTCCTTACCTTTGGGGTGGAAAAACACCTTTTGGTATTGACTGTTCCGGATTTACTCAAATGGTGTATAAAATTAACGGCTACTCGCTTTTTAGAGATGCATCGCAACAAGCCAATCAGGGAGAAGCACTGAGTTTTATTGAAGAAAGTGAACCGGGTGATTTAGCATTTTTTGACAATGAAGAAGGTAAAATTATTCATGTTGGTATAGTATTAGAAAATAATTACATAATTCATGCTTCAGGAAAAGTTAGAATTGATCGATTAGACCATCTCGGTATTTATAACGCAGAAACAAACCGTCACACGCACAAACTTAGAGTGCTAAAGAAAATAATTTAAAATCCAATTATTCCATATTGTAATCAGATGGAAGCATATCTGCCAACTTTTTTTCTGATAGATAACCACCAAAAAGGATTTTGTTGTATTGGGTATACAGTCCAAATTTATCAACGAAAAAGTCGTTTGTTTTAAAAACAATTTTGGATTGTCTTTTCTTAGTGTCTAATATATCAACAGCTATTTCTTTTACAATCGAATTTTTCTTTTCAGGAATCATAGAAACATAAGTACTTCCAATAGAGTCTTTTACAGAAAAAACATTGTTGAATGGAACAAGAAAACCTCTTTTAAAATACTTGAATTTCCCATTTTCTTCCCCTTTAGCGATAGATCGAAATAACTGGGGCGAAGAACCTTCAAACACCTCTTCCCTATTTTTTAAAGTTTTTTTATCCTCTTTGTAGGATTCAAATCTACTAGTTCCAAAATAAGAACTAGTGATAAGATTTGATTCATTTAAGGTGTAACTAGGAAATTGAACTTCAAAAATTTTTAAGTCGAAATAAACTATGTAACCTAAATAATCATTTTGAATCTCAAGAGGGACATCACTATAAGCGTAGAAAATAAATGTTTTACTATCATATGAAAAATAAATCTCATCTTCATTTTTTATTTTACAATTTTTAGCAGCTTTTGTTTTTCCAATGAACTGATTTCTAAAAACCTTTAGCATTTCTTCTCTCGAAAATTTTGGTTTCTCTACAACTACATTATTTAAATTGGTAACAGATTCCACTAATTTAATCACATATCGTTTAGTAATATCAATATTTGATAAATAGACTTTCTCATAACCCACGTAACTAACAATCAATGTGGCATTTGTGGTTGATTTTATTGGTAAAATAAACTTTCCTTCTTCATTTGTAGTTGTTCCAATGGTAGAGCCATCAAAATAAACAGTCGCACCAAAAATTGGTTCATTATTTTCGGTGACAACTTTTCCAGCTAAATTTTGAGCATAAGAAAAAACAGAAAAAAAACTACAAATTATTATAACAAATAAACGCATAAGTTTAATTATAAAATATCTAAACTTCCTTTTCCTTCACGAATTACTTCTGGTTCATAACCAGTTAAATCAATAATTGTGGAAGCTACATTATCACCATAACCACCATCAATTACCAAATCCACTTTATTTTGCCATTTTTCGAAGATTAACTCAGGATCTGTGGAATACTCAATCACATCATCTTCGTCATGAATGGAAGTAGAAACTATTGGATTTCCTAATAAATTCACGATTTCACGAGCAATATTATTATCCGGCACACGAATTCCAACGGTTTTTTTCTTACGGAATTCTTTGGGTAAATCATTATTTCCTGGTAAAATGAATGTATACGGTCCAGGTAAGGCACGTTTTAAAATTTTAAACGTAGAAGTATCAATTTGCTTCACGTAATCAGAAAGGTTGCTTAAATCATAACAAACGAATGAAAAATTTGCCTTTTCTAACTTTACTCCTTTAATTTTAGCAATTTTTTCCAATGCACGAGAATTGGTTATATCGCAACCTAATCCATAAACGGTATCGGTTGGATAAATCACTAATCCACCATTGCGCAAAACCTCCACCACTTTTTTGATGGCGGCTTCGCTTGGTTTGTCTTCGTATATTTTTATAATTTCTGACATGATTTTTTGTTTATGGTTAATTGTTGGTTGTTAATTGTTGGTTGTTTATGGCTTTTAATTCTTGATTAATCTTTGAAACATAAAAGAGCATAAATAGTGCTATTAAATTAAGCTTTATTAAAAAAGAAGAATCTGATGAAATAGTAGTCATAAAATGTGAAAATTGAAAATCTAATCCAATTATAGTATCAGATGCTAAATCAAGTTTAAAATTGATTCCAAATAAATTAACTGCTGAATAAAAAAATCCATTTATTGTAACTGAAATCAACTGAATGATTAACATAAATGGCATCCATTTTAATGCTTTTTCATTTTCTTTATTTTTGAAAAGTAAGAAAACATTGAAGTTTAATCCAAAAAAAAGTAACATCAAAAAAACGCTAATTACATCAGCCGATTTCAAGTTGTTAAAATTTAAATAAGTTATTAAATAACCCGTTACAAGTATACCCAGAACAACTCCAATTAATTGAAAGTATTTTAAAAAAATTAGTTTTGATTCTATTTTTTTTCTCATAAATCTCTAACTTGAAACCTTAAACCTTAAACTTTCCTACCCAATCACTTCCAATTTCGCAAATCGCAACAACAACTTCTTTAATCCGCCAACGTCAAATCGGATTTCTGCTTTTTTGTCGGCTCCTATTCCTTCAATGTTTACAATTTGTCCTTTTCCGAAGCGTTCGTGCATTACTATATTTCCAATGTTTAAATTCGCATCAACAAAATTAGAACTTCCTGAATTACTTGAAACTGGTTTTAAACGTCTAATATTTGCTGTTGGACTTGGTTGGTCTTGCGTTAAATACGCTGGAGGTGTTCCTGCTTTTGGTTTGGCTAATCGTAATTTTGACTTGTCTATATCGCCAAAAACATCTACATCCATTAAAGGTTTGTATCGATAACCAGTATCTTGAGGATTCAAATATTCCAAATATTGGGCATCAATTTCTTCAATAAATCGAGAAGGTTCGCTATCCACTAATTTTCCCCAACGGTAACGCGATTGTGCATACGTTAAATACGCTTGGTGTTCGGCACGAGTTAACGCTACATAAAACAAACGACGTTCTTCTTCCAATTCGCTTCTGGTATTTAAACTCATCGCACTTGGAAACAAATCTTCTTCCAATCCCACAATAAAAACATGCGGAAATTCTAATCCTTTGGCCAAGTGAATCGTCATCAGCGCTACTCTATCGTCATCACCAGTATCTTTATCTAAATCAGTTGCTAGAGCTACATCTTCTAAAAATTCTGCCAATGCACCACGGGCGCCATCAACTTCTTTTTGTCCTTCGGTGAAATCTTTAATACCGTTTAAAAGTTCTTCGATATTTTCAATTCGAGCGATGCCTTCTGGAGTTCCGTCTTTTTTCAATTCTTGAACCAAACCTGTTTTTTTGGTAATATGTTCGGTCAAATAAAAAGCATCTTGATTTTCATTGATAATTTGAAAACTTTTAATCATGTATACAAAATCGGTCAATTTGGCTTTGGTTCCCGAATTTAATTTCAAATCAATTTTATCAATATGCTCCATCACTTCAAAAATGGAACGTTTGTAATGATTAGCTGCAATTGTCAATTTATCAATTGTAGTTCCTCCAATTCCTCTTGCCGGATAATTGATTACACGAACCAAAGCTTCTTCGTCTTTTGGATTAATTACCAATCGTAAATACGCCAAAACATCCTTGATTTCTTTTCTTTGGTAGAACGATAAACCACCATAAATTCGGTAGGGAATATCACGTTTACGAAGCGCATCTTCCATGGCACGCGATTGTGCATTGGTACGATACAAAATCGCAAATTCTCCATTATGCATTTGGTTTTGCATCTTTTGTTCGAAAATAGTTGCTGCTACAAATCGGCCTTCTTCACTATCGGTTAAACTTCGATGAACTTTAATTTTTGGTCCGTCATCATTAGATGTCCAAACTACTTTATCTAATTTGGTTTTATTTTTATCAATTACATTATTCGCTGCTTCCACTATATTTTTGGAAGAACGATAATTTTGTTCCAAACGATACATTTGTACGTTATCGTAGTCTTTTTGGAAGTTTAAAATATTGTTGATGTTCGCTCCACGGAACGCATAAATACTTTGGGCATCATCACCAACGACACAAATATTTTGAAATCTGTCAGATAAAGCACGGACTATTAAATACTGAGAGTGATTGGTATCCTGATACTCATCTACCAAAATGTAACGGAAACGGTCTTGATATTTTGCTAAAACTTCAGGAAAACGATTTAATAATTCATTGGTTTTCAACAACAAATCATCAAAATCCATTGCTCCTGATTTGAAGCAACGTTCTACGTATTGTTGGTATATTTCGCCCATTCGAGGCTTTTTACTCATGGCATCCGCTTCCTGCAATTCTGGATTGTTGAAATAAGCTTTTACGGTTATCAAAGAATTTTTGTAAGAAGAAATGCGTCCTAAAATTTGTTTGGGTTTGTAAATATCTTTGTCTAATTGCATTTCTTTAATAATGGCACCTATTAATCGCACCGAATCTTGTGTATCATAAATGGTGAAATTGGAAGGATAACCCAATTTTTCTGATTCAATTCGTAGAATTTTAGCGAAAACCGAGTGAAAAGTTCCCATCCAAAGATTTTTGGCTTCGTTATTACCCACAATATCAGCAATACGTTTTTTCATTTCACGTGCCGCTTTGTTGGTAAATGTTAAGGCCAAAATATTAAAGGCATCTACACCTTGACTCATTAAATTGGCAATTCGAACGGTTAACACACGTGTTTTTCCCGAACCAGCACCGGCAATTACAATCATTGGCCCATCTTTCTGTAAAACAGGAAGTTGTTGGGCTTCATTTAATTGGCTAATATATTTTTGTATTTCTGAATTCATAACATTTCTCTTCCCTACAAAAGTACACTTTGAAATGAGTTTCTCCAACTTTTTTTAACAGTATATCACGATAGAAATTTAAAAAAAGATAGTTTTGGAAATTGTATTTTTTCCTCTTAATTTGCAACTGATTTAAAAATGACTTAAAAATGAATTTAGAAACTAAATTATTAGAAATTGCTGCTTATACTGTTCCTGCCCTAATTACTGGCGGTGTAGCGTATTTTGTATTGCAATCGTTTTTTAAAAATGAAGAAAACAGAAGACGTTTTGAGTTATTAAAAGAGAATCAAAAGCAAGCGTTACCCATTCGTTTGCAAGCTTATGAGCGAATGGTATTGTTTTTAGAACGTATTAATCCGCCCCAGCTTTTATTGAGAGTTGCTCCTATTTCATCAGATAAACATGATTATGCCACTTTATTAATTCACAGTATTCAAACTGAATTTGAGCATAATTTAACCCAACAAGTTTATGTAACTGCGCCCACATGGGAAGTAGTTATGAAGGCTAAAAATTCTATTGTTCAAATGATCAGACAAAAATCTGTGGAAGAAGAAATTGTTTCGGCTGAAAAATTGAGAGAAGCTATTTTAATAGATTTAACACAAAACGAATCTCCAAGTGCTATTGCTATTAGTTATTTAAAAGAAGATTTGAAGAAAGTTTTTTAAAAAAGCAGACCTATAAGCCGGATTCTGTTTCCAAAGAAATTGGAACCTTATCATTTATCTAGTCACGATATTACTATCGGGATCAAGCTGCCTACCCTTCAGCATCGAGCGAGTAACCCTTATTCTGATTGCTCAGAAACTGCTGATATACTTGGCATTTCACCGCATAGAGTTTACCTGGTTTCACTACAGCATTACCTGTACATACTTTCTGTTGCACTTGTCCTCACCTTTCGGTGGATGGGCGTTACCCACTATGCTACTCTTTGGTGTCCGGACTTTCCTCTCCTATTTACATAGCAGCGATAAGGCGGTCTGCGGTGCAAAACTACTAAATTAAAATGGGTATACTTATATTAAATTGTTCTTTTTCATGTAAAACCCAATAGCAATACCTGAAATAATCAAAAACAACATGATTAAGAAAAAGATAACCCCAAAAAGTAAACAACGAAGAATTATTTTTTCTACCGTTAAATTAAAAATCTTCTTTAATGCATAAGCAAAATAAAAGAACTGAAAGCCTACAGTAAAAAAGCTAGTCAGTAAAAATAAGTATTCATTGAGTAAAGAAATGAGAATAACAACAGTAGAAACAATAGAAGTAAATGTGTACAAATACAAAACAATTACAAAAAATTCAGCCCAATTGTATTTGTGATATTTTTTAAATAATAACCTAACAAAGAACACATAAAACGGAATAAACAAAAAAGTCATCAAGTTAGTGTATTCTAGTACAAATTTATTGATTTTGTTAGATATCTCTAGCTGTTCAGGAGATTGATTCCCAAAGGGTTGCTGAGTCATAATTTCAAAATTGACGGCACCACTTTTTAGTAAATAAAGGTAAAAACCTGATAAAGTTAATGCCAATGCAAAAAATGAAATTGGATGAAAAAACTTATTTCTTGCACCATTAATAAAACCCACAACAACTTCTTGAGGATTTTTGGCTAAAACAATAAATGTTTGAAGAAATTTACTATCAACATTAAAAAATTTATCTAAAATTTCATTAAAAATAGTTTTAAATGTAATTCTTGACACTTTAAGCTTACCGCCACAATAAGGACAATAAGGAAGTAAATCATCTGCTTGATTATCACAATTTTTACATTTCATAAGATTGAATGTTAATAAAGTTATTCAAATATATTACTTTTTGTATTTGAAAAAATAATATTGTGATTATATTTGTAACTCACATTTCACTATGGAACAATTTATTGTATCAGCCCGTAAATATCGCCCGCAAACCTTTAAAGATGTTGTGGGACAAAAAGCTATTACCAATACTTTATTGAATGCTATTGAGAGTAATCATTTAGCACAAGCTTTATTATTTACTGGTCCTAGAGGTGTAGGAAAAACAACTTGCGCCAGAATTTTGGCACGAAAAATTAACCAAGAAGGTTATGATGATCCTAATGAAGATTTTTCGTTTAATGTTTTTGAACTTGATGCTGCTTCTAATAATAGTGTTGATGACATTAGAAACATTATTGATCAAGTACGAATACCTCCACAAACAGGAAAATACAAGGTTTACATTGTGGATGAGGTTCATATGTTGTCTCAAGCCGCTTTTAATGCTTTTCTAAAAACATTAGAAGAGCCACCAAAACATGCCATTTTCATACTGGCTACAACAGAAAAACATAAAATTATCCCAACGATTTTATCCCGTTGTCAGATTTTTGATTTCAAACGAATTACCATAAAAGACGCTAAAGAGCATTTGGCAGAGATTGCAAAAGAACAAGGCATTACCTACGAAGACGATGCTTTGCATATTATTGCTCAAAAGGCAGATGGCGCTATGCGTGATGCGCTTTCTATTTTTGACCGTGTGGTCTCGTTTTGTGGCAATAATTTAACCCGTCAAGCGGTTACAGAAAATTTAAATGTTCTTGATTTTGAATATTACATCAAAATAACCGATTTTATTCTTGAAAATAATATTCCTGAATTATTGGTTGCTTTTAATGACATCTTGGCAAAAGGTTTTGATGGCCATCATTTTATTGCTGGTTTAGCCTCACATTTCAGGGATTTATTGGTTTGTAAAAATCCTGCTACCTTAACTTTATTAGAGGCTGGAGAACAAGCGCAACAACTGTATTATGCCCAATCGCAAATAGCTAGTCAGCAATTTTTACTTGAAGCTATTGAGTTAGCAAATGCCTGTGATTTTAAATACAAAAATAGCCAAAACCAAAGATTATTAGTAGAGCTTTGCCTGATGCAATTAGCCTCCATTCTTTTTGATGGAGAAAAAAAAAAGCTAAGCCTTTCCTAATTCCGGCTACTTATTTTAGAAAGCAAAACTATTCTATTGTTGAGACAGCAAAAGATACTAATATTGTTATTCCAAAACAATCAGAAAACACAAACGAAGTCATAACTTCAACTGCAAAAACTTCGATTGAAACTGAAATTATTACAACTGAAACTGAAATTACACAAGTTGTTACAAATAACGAAAATGAGTTAACAGCCAAACAACAAACACCTAATGCTTCAACATCCGCCAAAATTTCAGCTTTTTCATTATCAAGCATTAAATTAAAAAAGGATTTAGAAGCCCAACATACCATTCAAAATAAACCTGGAGAATCCTTACCAACAGAGCCTTTTAATGAAACTGATATGCTGTTGCTTTGGAACAAATTTGCACAACGCCTAATGGACCAAGGCAAGCGATTGATGGCAACTTACATGCAAATGAACGATCCAGTTTTAAAAGGAACAACAATTGTTTTAGAACTTCCAAATCAAAGTACAAAAGAAGAATTTCAATCAGGGTCTATTGAATTATTGGGTTATTTAAGAGGAAAATTACACAATCATGACATTGTGATAGAAATCCAGGTTAATGAGGCAACGGAAACCAAATACGCCTTTACGCCTCAAGAAAAATATGAGCGTTTAAAACAAATTAATCCGAATTTAGACTTATTGAGAAAGACGTTTGATTTAGATGTTTAATTATTTTGAATTTTAGCTAGAAAATCTATAGCAATAATACTATTTTGTATGAAATTTTAATAACTTTACTTTAATTGTTCTATAAATTTTGCTCAGCAGCATAAACCAAATACCATTTATTATTCATCAATCCAAACCTATACTCTCCCCAAAATCCTGAATTTTCAATCCAAAACTTTTGATAAAAGTAATCATTTGTTTTTTTATATTCAATTTTAAACTCAGTTGTATCTAAATCATAAATTTTGGTTTTCAGTGTTGTCCAATTCTTTTTTGACCATTTTTTTTCTCCGTCATGTTCAACTTTAATTCCTTCTAAAGGAAAAATAATTCTGGACATTTGAAAAATAGAATCTTTATGGAATTTATCATAAAATTTATCAAAATCTTCTATTGTTATTTCTTCTTTATCTCTATTAGAAATTGTATTTATCTCTCGCTTATTACATTTTACTAGAAATAATGTAACTATGACGAATAAAATATTGAAATAAACTTTTTTTCTCATATTAAGCAAATTTATAAATCCCGTTAGGGATGAAATTTTGGTAAAAAACTGACTAAAAACTTTCTGAAATCCCGTAGGGATGATATTAAATAGGTTCTTTAAAAATATATCGCTCATCATAATCAATTTCAAAAGCTTCTAAGAACTCCAAATATTCTTCCTAAAAAGTCTTCTTTTTATGTCTTTATTCTTGATTTTGAATATAATTAATAACATTTTGAAGATGCGATTTTGAATACGAAAAAGCGCCATAACCTTCTTGCTATTCAAATTTCACATTCAAACACTTCTTTTCATTTATCCATTTTGATGAATTCGCTTTAACCGCTTGAATTAAATTGGAAATCGATTGTGTTGGACACATTCCAATTAAAATATGAATGTGATCCGGCATTCCATTAATAGCCAATAATTTATGATTATTTGCTTTAATTATTCTAGAGATATATTGGAATAATTCATTTTTAAACGATACTCGGATTAATCCATTTCTATATTTTACTGCAAAAACAAGCTGAATGTGAATTTACGTGTATGTGTTTGCCATAATTAACAATTTTTTTTCTACTTATATGTCGTCCCTATATTCTGGATTAATCAATTATTTTTTACCAATATGGCGTCCCTATATTCTGGAATGAAATTGTTTTTCTGATTAAATCTTCCCGTAATACATGGCTTTCACAATACCATCTGATAATCCAATTTTAGGAACAAAGATTTGTCGGGCACCACTCCATTTCATTGCATTTAGATAAATTCTAGTTGCTGGAATAATTACATCAGCACGATCAGGGTTTAAGCCTAATTCTGCAATTCTTTGTTCGTATGTCATGTTGCTCAATTTTTGGTATTGGGCACTCAAATACATGTAAGATAAAGGCTTTTCTTGATTTTTTTCGGATAGCTTAAACAATTTATTGATATTTCCACCAGAACCAATTAGAGAAATTTCTTCATAAGGAGCCACTACATTTTTTATCCATTTTTCAATTTCGATCCAAACGATTTCGGAAACCATATTATTTAATAAGCGAACTGTTCCGTTTTTAAAGGATTTTGAAGCTACAATTTTTCCATCGTGAAATAATGAAAACTCGGTACTTCCTCCACCGACATCTACATAAAGATACGTTTTATTGGCATTAATAAATTGTTTTAAATCAGATGCTGCAATAATAGCTGCTTCTTTTTTACCATCAATAATTTCAATTTTAATATCGGCTTTTTTCTTTATTAAGGCAACAATTTCAGCATTGTTATAAGCCTCTCTCATGGCTGAAGTGGCACAAGCTTTATATTGCTCTACTTTATGAACTTTCATCAACAGACTAAAGGCTTTCATAGCATCAACCATTCGTTCAATGTTTTCATCTGAAATTTCTCCTACCGTAAAAGCATCTTGTCCTAAACGAATGGGAACACGAACTAGTGAACTTTTATTAAATTGAGTGGGCTGACCTTTTTGTTCTACAATATTGGTCACTAATAATCTCATGGCATTGGAACCAATATCTATAGCAGCGTATTTTTTTAATGTAATCATAATTTGATGCAGTGAAGTAAACTCGAAATTAAATTTTTTCAGTGATAACTTCTAATTTATTTCTGTAATAATTATATAATTCTACTTGGGCTCTAAATGGTTTTACATCACCGTTTCGTTTGTATCTATTCTTTAAATCTTCAGCATGTAAACGCACTTTTACATTTCCATTCCAACCAATATCAAAGACTTCAATTAACTCTTTTTTAATTGCATCATCATAAATTGGACAAGTGACTTCAACTCTAGCGTCTAAATTTCGGGTCATGAAATCGGCAGATGAAATATAAACTTCTGGATTTCCTTCGTTAGCAAAAATGTAAATTCTAGAATGTTCTAAATAATTATCCACAATACTGATAGCCTCAATATTTTCGCTCATCCCTTTAACTCCAGGAATTAAGCTACAAATTCCTCTTACCGTTAGTTGGATTTTGACACCTGCTCTACTAGCATCATATAATTTGTCAATCATTTTAAAATCAGTTAAGCTATTCATTTTCAATTTAATGTAAGCTTCTTTTCCTGACAAAGCGTTGACTATTTCTCTATCGATTAACTTATTAAATTTTGTTCGTGTATAATGTGGCGAAACAAAAAGATGTTTGTAACGGTGAACTTTATAATTAACTTCAAAAAATTCGAAAACTTTTATCGCATCTTTTAAAATGTATGAATTTGCTGTAAATAGTGTAACATCAGTATAGATTTTTGCTGAATTTTCATTGAAATTTCCAGTTGAAATAAAACCATAACGTTTAACTTTTCCAGCTTCTAAACGTTCAACAACACAAATTTTGCTATGAACTTTTAAACCTTTGACCCCAAAAATTAATTCAATACCTTCAGTTTGCATTTGTTCAGCATAAGAAATATTGCTAGCTTCATCAAATCTGGCTTGTAATTCAATTTGAACGGTCACTTTTTTTCCATTTTTGGCAGCGTTAATAAGCGAACTCACAATTTGAGAATTTTTTGCCAAACGATACAAAGTTATTTTAATACCTACTACTTTTGGGTCTAAAGCAGCCTCACGCAAAAATTTGATGATATAAGAAAACGACTGGTATGGCGCATGCAGCAAATAATCACGCTGTTTGATTTTTTCAAGAATACTTCCTTCCATGGTTAAACCTGGTATGGGTAACGCTGGAAATTGTTTGTACAACAAATCATAGCGACCCAAATTAGGGAAATTCATATAATCTCGTCGGTTATGATACCTGCCACCAGGAATAATACTGTCAGAGCCATCAATATTCATTCTTTCTAAGAAAAATTTGAGTGTATCATCTGAAATGGCTTGGTCGTAAACAAAACGAACGGTTTCCCCTATTCTTCGCTCTTTAACACTATCCGAAATTTTTTCGATTAAGCTTTTAGATAAGTCACTGTCAAATTCTAATTCCGCATCTCTGGTAATTTTTATCATGTGCGCTTCGATTGTTTCATAATCAAAAATATTAAACAAATAGTTTAGATTATGACGTATAACATCATCTAAAAGAATAATATACTGTTTTTCAGAATTAGAAGGCAAAACCACAAAACGGTTAATCGTATTTGGAATTTCAACCACTGCGTAACGAATCTCACTTTTTTCGTTATCATTAGGTTTCATTTGTAGTTTAATTGCTAAATAACCGGATGTATCTTTCAAAAGAGGAAATTCAATTAAGTCATTAAGCATGATTGTAACTACAGCTGGACTTACTTTTTGTATGAAAAATTCACGAATAAAATTTTCTTGTTCTCTTGAAATTTCGTTCTCGTTGATAATAAAGATATTCTCTTCTTCTAATTTTTTTTCTATTTCACTTAATATTCTTAAACTTTCAGATTGTTGTGTAATAACTATATCTGTTATTTCTTTCAACAGTGCATCAGCTGAAATACCTCCAAGAACTTTCTCTGCATTTTCTCCTTCAAATTTTAACCTACGAATGGCTGCATAACGAACTCTAAAAAATTCATCTAAATTATTTGAGAAAATTCCTAAAAATCGTAACCTGTCTAGTAAAGGAACAGTGGCATCAGCAGCTTCTTGTAAAACTCTTGCATTAAATGTTAACCAACTTTTCTCTCTGTCAATGTATTTATTCATTTCTAAAATCTCTTGGAAATAGTGTTTTTATTAGTGTTCCTTTGGAAATATCATCCCATCTTTCAATGTCAAATTGGATGATAACAACCCCTGAAGTTGGAACATTATCAACAAATTTTGTTCCAAATTTATTAACAAAATTTGTAATAGCTTCATTATGTCCAAAAAGAATTAAATTTTCGTATTTATTTTCACAATTTTTTATGATTTTGGATAATTTGTCTTCATCAAAAGTGTACAATTCTTCTTTGAATGTAATATTTTCAAACAGGAAGTTTAGATTTTGAGAAAAAATCATAGCAGTTTCTTTTGTTCTTTTTGCACTACTGCACCAGACTATAAACTTTTTAGGAATATATACTTGAAGAGCTTGTGAAACCAAATGAGCGTCACGAATTCCCCTGCTTGAAAGTGGTCGGTCAATATCACGTAACGGTTGGTCCCAACTCGATTTTGCATGACGAATCAAAATTATATTTTTCATAGTATTGCATATAATAATTTAATACGAATTATAAATTTAGGAAAAATTGAGATGCTAAAGAATAATTGTTCAAAATTAATTTCAAACTAAAAATGATAATCTAAAATTGAGATTCAAAAAAAGAAATTATATATTTTATCGATTAAATGTAAAATTTATAAAAAACAATCGCATTTAAAAGTAAAATTTATGCATTTTATCGAATAATATACATCAAAAATAATAATTTAATAAATTCTCTATACTTTAGCAGTAGTAAAATTTCTACATACTTAATAGTATTAAAAACTGAAAAATTGACCATCCCCTGGTCGCTCCCCAAAAAAAACTATAATTCTTAACCTCGCAAAAATTAATAAAACTAAGAGAGGTTATGATCACAATTAAAAGAATACTTATTATTCTATTTCTTACCAATACACTACTAGTAGTAAATGCGCAAGAAATAGAAAAATCAGCTGCTATTTCAGCTAACGATGCGTTTGAAATAAAAAAGATTTTAAACAGTGTTGATAAAGTCTATTATTCAAAAAATGAATTTAAGAATTTAGGTAAAGCTTCAATTCTAGAAGTTGATTTTATTGATTTGCAACAATTGAATACTTCCAAATCAAAAGGATTAGATAAAATTGAAACAATAATAATAAAATCAGACAAAAAAATAGATTGGAATGTTATTTCCTTTGAAAACTTTGGTGCCTTAAAATGGGTTCATATTATTTATGAAACTAGCCATTCAGACGGTTCAACTTTCTCCTTTGATTCTCCAAGGAAAAGTTTTTCATTTAGAACTACTTATCAAATCGTTTCTATCAATTAGCAATTATCATGAAAAAAAATTACAATTTAAAGAATTTGGTTTATACAATCATAGTCTTCTTTCTAAGTATTTTCACTTCAACTTACAGTCAAGTTCGTGTGAATTTTGCACCAAGAACTGCAGCTGAAACACCTAACACTTCTATTTACAATATTAAAGGTGATTTTACGATGATTGGAAATACCAATTTAACTTTGGGAAATTATTCCAATACACAGAATAATAGTAATAATACTATGATTTATGTTGATGTTGATAATGATGGTTCTACTTTTAATTCTTCGTCTGCAACTCTTAATTTTTCAAATGAAAATGGAGCAGTTCCTGAATGTTCAAAGGTATTATTCGCTGGCTTATATTGGACAGGAAGAGCTTCCGACGATAGCACTAGTCCAAACATTTTTAACGTTACAAAAAACAATGTAACAAAAACGTTCGACAAAAGAAAAATCAAGCTTAAAGGACCACAATCCTCAAGTTATACTGAAATAACAGCTAATTCAAACAACATTTATTATCCAACAACTAATGATGGATTTATGTATTCTGCTTTTGCGGAAGTAACTGATTATGTTAGAGCAAATGGTATTGGAAACTACACAGTAGCTGATATGGCACTTGTTGAAGGTAATGGAGGCGGAACAGGATTTTATGGCGGATGGAGTTTAGTAGTTGTATATGAAAATTATAAGATGAAATGGCGCGATGTAACCATTTTTGATGGTCATGCATACGTACAAGGAAATACTACAATTAATCACCAAATTCCTGTAAATGGTTTTAATGCAGTTCAAAACGGACCAGTTAACTTAAAACTTGGAGTTATGGCTGGTGAAGGCGATGTTGGAATAAGTGGTGATTATTTCAATATCTTAAGATCTTCAGATAATAATTGGCATACTCTTAACCATAGTGAAAATTCAGCAACAAATTTTTTTAACGGAACTATTCAAACCGGTGGAAATTCAAGAACACCTAATTTACAAAACAATACAGGTCTCGATATTGCCATGTTTAATGTAACCAATACGAATAATTCAATTATTTCAAATGGTCAAACTTCAACCACTTTAAGATATGGCTCTACTCAAGATACTTATATCATAAACATGGTTGCTTTTGCTGTTGATGCATATATTCCTGATATTGAAGGTTTGATGACATTAACTAGTGTAAACGGAAACCCTGCAAATAACAATGCTAATGTAACTCCAGGTCAAGAAATTGAGTATTCAATAAAAATCTATAACGAAGGTTCTGAGGAAATTAATAACACACAAATAAAAATTGACATTCCCTATTTAGCGGATTATGTTACTAACAGTTCGCAAATAAGTGTAACCTTTGCTCCTTCACCATCGCCAAATACAGTAATTTTCGATCCCAATTCTGGTCCAAAAGGTAGCATTATTTGGAATATTGGAACACTACCAATTCCATCTTCACCAGATGTTGTACTTGGAGAATTAAAATATAAAATAAAAATTACTGAAGATTGCTTCCTTCTAAAAAATCCAAATTGTGTTTTGCAAACTCAACTAGAAGGTTTTATAAGCGGAACAGGTGCCATTTCAGGAATTAGTCTTACTAATAAACCTTTCATCCAAGGATATCAATCTACTGGTTTGTGTACCGGTGAACCAATAATTAGTCCAATCAGAAACACTATTGATGCTACTGATTTTATTAATCAAAATTGTCAAAATACTATAACAGAGTTGGTTTTTAATTTTTGTAATACTACCAATGCAATTGATTTTCAGACTATTGCTTCAAACTATCCAATTGGAACAAAATTCTATAATTCGTTCCCAATCAATTCTAACTCCATTGAATATACTATTTCCAATAATTTTCCAATGGTACCAACTGCAAACTATATAGCCGTATTACCAAGTGAAAATAATTGCTACTATAATTTACAAATTAATATTGTTGAAGATCCAACTTTCAATATTAATAACAATGTAAACTTAGAAGGATGTGATGAAAGTGTATTACCAATGCCATTTTCTTTAGTTCCAATTTCAATTACTCCTCAAGAATTTATTAACTTAGGTGGAACAATATCTAATAATTTATCTAATAATATTTCAATTTCTTATGAAGATTCAAAAACAGGAAGTTGTCCTTTAATTATTGAAAGAACTTACACAATTACGTCAAATTGCTCAACTGAAACTTTAACTCAGGTTTTCACTATCGAAGATACCACTGCGCCAATCATCTCAACACCTGCTAGTGATTTAACTGTAGCTTGTGATGGCAATGGAAATACCAATGATTTAAACACTTGGCTAGCTTCCAATGGTGGTGCTTTAGCTTCAGATGTTTGTTCGACAGTAACTTGGACTAACAATTTCGCTGAACTAACTGCTGCTTGTGAGGCTACAGGAGTGGCAACAGTGACTTTCACCGCTACCGATGCTTGTGGAAACTCAGCCACGACAACCGCTACATTCACTATCGAAGATACTACTGCGCCAATTATCTCAACACCTGCTAGTGATTTAACTGTAGCTTGTGATGGCAATGGAAATGGCAATACCAATGATTTAAACACTTGGCTAGCTTCCAATGGTGGTGCTTTAGCTTCAGATGTTTGTTCGACAGTAACTTGGACTAACAATTTCTCTGGACTTACTGCTGCTTGTGAGGCTACAGGTGTGGCAACAGTGACTTTCACCGCGACCGATGCTTGTGGAAACTCAGCCACTACAACCGCTACATTCACTATCGAAGATACCACTGCGCCAATCATCTCAACACCTGCTAGTGATTTAACTGTAGCTTGTGATGGCAATGGTAATACCAATGATTTAAACACTTGGCTAGCTTCCAATGGTGGTGCTTTAGCTTCAGATGCTTGTTCGACAGTAACTTGGACTAACAATTTCTCTGGACTTACTGCTGCTTGTGAGGCTACAGGTGTGGCAACAGTGACTTTCACCGCGACCGATGCTTGTGGAAACTCAGCCACTACAACCGCTACATTCACTATCGAAGATACCACTGCGCCAATTATCTCAACACCTGCTAGTGATTTAACTGTAGTTTGTGATGGCAATGGCAATACCAATGATTTAAACACTTGGCTAGCTTCCAATGGTGGTGCTTTAGCTTCAGATGCTTGTTCGACCGTAACTTGGACTAACAATTTCTCTGGACTTACTGCTGCTTGTGAGGCTACAGGAGTGGCAACAGTGACTTTCACCGCGACCGATGCATGTGGAAACTCCGCCACGACAACCGCTACATTCACTATCGAAGATACCACTGCGCCAATTATCTCAACACCTGCTAGTGATTTAACTGTAGTTTGTGATGGCAATGGCAATACCAATGATTTAAACACTTGGCTAGCTTCCAATGGTGGTGCTTTAGCTTCAGATGCTTGTTCGACCGTAACTTGGACTAACAATTTCTCTGGACTAACTGCTGCTTGTGAGGCTACAGGAGTGGCAACAGTGACTTTCACCGCTACCGATGCTTGTGGAAACGCAGCCACTACAACCGCTACTTTCACTATCG